>Ga0187892_10000110_pt1 | contig 192943 bp, 180 predicted proteins | sample MA1701073metaG_FD_139345 | JGI IMG/M metagenome (GOLD analysis project Ga0187892, IMG submission 139345) | Bio-ooze microbial communities from a basaltic lava cave in the Kipuka Kanohina Cave System on the Island of Hawaii, USA - MA170107-3 metaG ... | reverse complement strand
CCCCGAGCCCCCCGTGCGGCGGACCACCGTGTCCACCCGGGCCTCGAAGTAGCCAAACCGCCGATACAGGAGCTGGACCCGGAGGACGTCGCGGCGGAACTCGGCCTCGTCGAAGGGCTGCCGTTCGCCGCCGCCGAACATGGTGAACAGGAAGAATCCGCGTGGGCCGCTGGTACTGATTGAAATGCCCAACGTATAGTCATCAACGGCCCGGTTGCCCTCGAACGACACCTTCGCGACGGTGCGTTCGCGCTCCAGCGGCTCCTGCGCGACGAGCCGGCCCGCGGAAAGCGCGGCGAGGACGAGCACGGCTTCCGCGGGTCGGCTCACTGTATGACTTTCGTACACCTTGCGCAGCCTGTCAACCGCTTGCCAATGTTCGACATATGGTGCGTCGGGTCCTCACGGGATTGGTGGCCTGCTCGCTCGCGCTCGCGGCGGCCGCGTCCGCTCAGGCGGCGCCCGAGCGCGCGGTGCGCCGCGCGTCCGCCCGGAGCCCGCTGGCCATGCGCCTGGACGCCATGCTGGACTCCACGCCGTTCGACCGCGCGTTGTGGGGCATCGCGATCGCCGACCCCAGCGGCCGGATCGTGTTCGAGCGCAACGGTCAGCGCCTGTTCCAGCCCGCGAGCAACGCCAAGCTGGTCGTGAGCGCGGTCGCGGCCGCCCTGCTGCCACCCGATTTCCGGTTCCGGACCAGTGTCTACGCGGCCGTCCCCATCGCGGATGGCGTGCTGCACGGCGACCTGGTGCTGTACGGCCGGGGCGACCCGACGCTCTCCGACCGGTACTACCCGACCCGGTTCGGCGCGTTCGAGGCGCTGGCCGACCAGCTGCGCGCGCGCGGCCTGTCGCGGGTCGAGGGCGACCTCATCGCCGACGCGTCGTACTTCGACAGCACGACGACCCACCCGTCGTGGGAGGCCTACGACCTCAACTGGTGGTACGGCGCCAGCGTCACCGCGCTCGGCTTCAACGACAACGCGGTGGACTTCTCCATCACGCCCGGCGTGGTGGGCGCGCCGCCGATCATCACCCTCGAGCCGGACCTCGGCCTGGTGCGGTTCACGAACCGCGCGCGCACCGTGGGCTTCGACCAGCCGCGCACCCTGGACTTCCGGCGACGCCCCGGCACGAACGATGTGTGGGCCGAAGGCGACGTGCCGGTGGACGCGCGGCCGTGGACCGAGAACTTCGCGGTGCTCGACGCGCCGGCCTGGACCGCCGCGGCGTTTCGCCGCGCGCTGCAGGGCCGCGGCATCACCGTGACGGGGGCCGTGCGGGTCGTGTACGACCCCGAGGCCACCGTAGCGGCGCGGCAGTCAGGGGGCGGCGCGCTGGCCGAGGTGCGGTCGCGGCGCCTGGCGGACATCATCCGGCCGATCCTCGAGACGAGCCACAACTGGTACGCCGAGATGCTGCTCAAGACGCTCGGCCGCGAGCTGGGGCGCGGGGGCAGCTGGGAGGCGGGCCTCGAGGTCGAGCGCCGGTTCCTGATCGATTCGTTGCGGGTGGATTCGACGATGTTCCGGTTCGCCGACGCGAGCGGCCTGTCGCACTGGAACCTCGTGGCGCCGCGGGCGTTCGTGCAGCTGCTCGCGGCGATGCGCGATCACCCGCGCTTCGAGGCCTTCCGCGACGCGCTCCCGGTGGCCGGGGTGCGCGGCACCCTGCGGGCGCGGTTCCGCGGCACGGGGCTCACCGGCCGGGTGCGCGCCAAGACCGGCTCGATCGCAAACACCAACACGCTGTCGGGCTACGTGGAGACGGCGTCGGGCGTGTGGACCTTCTCGATCCAGCTCAACAACCACGCGGCGAGCAACCGCGAGGCGCTCCGGCGGATCGACGACATCGTGACCGCGTTCGCACGGTAGGAGTGTCGTGCAGCCGGCCATTCAGGTGGCGGGCGACCCCACTGGAGGGGGCCCAATCGGTAACACCAGGACGAACCCGTCACTCTGGCCCGGTTCTTATCGGCTCATGGTCTAGAGGGTGATCTCACCACCTCTGCGACAATTCGGGTTCGCATACCGGCCTCGCCGATGGGGCCGGACTCTGACACGCTGGCTTCAAGCCGGTAGTCCAGAAGGCGGGAAGATACCGTATCAAATCGCACCTCTCCGGTCATTCTCATGATCCAGGCGCCACCGGTCTCACTGGCCGACACCGCGTTGAGCGAGATGACGGCGATGGCACCCTCCATCCGCTCTAGGCGAAACATGGTTCGGGTCGTCGAGCCATGGACTCGACCGGGACTCGACAGGTCCGTGGAATCGCTCCAGCTCGTGCCCACGGAAACTGGGGTCTCGGGGAAGACAAGCAACATGGGGCCACCGGCTGAAACGCCCTGGGGCCTCGGTTCCACGTCGCCGATTCCATCCCGAGGGAATCCCGCCACCGCTCGTGTCGACACGGTTCTCCCACGCGGAGTAATAACGACCTCAGTAGCCGCGCCCCGAAGCAGCGTGCCGGCGTCCATCGCGAGCGAAGCCTCGTCCGGCATGGACGGGAACTCGGCGATCACCGAATCAATGACCTCTAAGTAGGTGATGCGGTCGTCCGCCACCGTCGAGACGGTACGCGTTTCGAGAGTCGTCGTTCGAATCGTTGGAAGGGAGGCATCTGCGCCGACACTCCTGTCCCCGCCGACGACCCATGTCTCAGCAACGACCCGATAGCGCACAACTTGCCCGGATGGAGGATTGAACCGTAGCAGGGTCTGGGCGGTCATCGGCGACGCCCCAACAAGCGCAGGCAGCACGAGAATGATGGGGAGGTGGCCTAGGTGCCGCCAGTACATGACGTGTGTTCTCCTCCTGGAAACGCCCGCCGGTTTCAGTCGGCTTGGAGGTCCTTCGGAAACCGAGCCGGCGAGTTGATCGTTGCACGGGTGCTACTCGGGCTGGCAGGACTCGTGGCATCGGCACGTCGCGACGCGCACCAATCGAGGCCTCCCCCCGGGACAGCAGGCCCTGCCGGCTAGGCTCGCGGCACCTGCCATCAGTCGCGACTGCTTTTCCGCTCCTGCTGCCGGCGCAGTAGCGATTCGCGCTACCCGGCCGTGGCGCCCGCGAACACCCCCTCCATGTTCGAGGAGTGCCCCGGGAAGGCCTTCTTGCTGGGATAGATGGCGTGCACCGCGTTGTTCACCGCGGTGCAGACCTCGCCATAGCCCGTCGCGATCAGCTTGAGCTTGCCCGGATAGGTGACGATGTCGCCGGCCGCGAAGATGCCCGCGACGTTCGTCTCCATCAGCTGGTTCACGACGATCTCCTCCTTCTCGAGCGTCAATCCCCAGTTGGCGATGTCGCCGAGGTTCGACACGAACCCGAGCAGCGGGATGATCGCGTCCAGCGCCAACCGCTCCTCCTGTTTCGTCTTGGTCTGGTGGATGGTCGCCCCGGCGACCCGCCCGCCCTCGCCGTGAATCGCCTTCACTTCCCAGAAGGTGCGCAGCTCCATCCTTCCGTCGGCGCACAGCCGGTTGACCTGGTCGATGGTGGCCTGGTGCGCGCGGAACCCGTCGCGGCGGTGGATCATCACGATGCTCTTCGCGACGCCCTGCAGGTTCACCGCCCAGTCGAACGCCGAGTCGCCGCCGCCCACCAGCAGCACGCGCTGGCCGCGGAACGCCGTGGGGTCGATCACCTTGTCGAACAGGCCGTTGCCGAGCCACGCGTCGTAGTCGTCGAGCGGCAGCTTGCGCGGGCTGAAGGCCCCGATGCCCGCCGCCACGACGATCGCGCGCGTGGCGTACTCGGCGAGGGGCGTCCGGAGCAGGAAGATGGCCTTGCCGTCGGCGTCGGTGTCGCGCCGGAGCCCGATCACCTCCTGCGCCAGCTGAACGTCGGGCTTGAACTGCAGGCCCTGCGCCACGCACGCCTTGACGAAGTCCTTGCCGAGCGCCTTCGGAATGCCGCCGACGTCGAAGATGTACTTCTCGGGATAGAGCGCGGTGACCTGGCCGCCGAGCTCCGGCAGCGCGTCGATCAGCCGGCACGAGGCGCCGCGCATGCCGGCGTAGAAGGCGCCGAACAGGCCGACCGGCCCGGCGCCGATGAGGGTGATGTCGCGGACGTCGCTCGTACTCACCTCTGCTCCGGCTGCGGGTCCCGCGAATGCTAGGGGATCGGGCGTGCGGGGGCCAGTCGCGTGGCGGTCACGCGCCGCCGCCGGTACATTCGCGGCCCATGGCGCGCCGCGCAGCCTGCCTCGCCCTGTTCGCGTTCTGCACCGCGCTCGCCGCGCGTCCGCTCTCGGCGCAGTGCCCCGACGGCACGCCACCCCCGTGCCGCGCCGCGCGCGGGACCAATCCGGCGGTCGACGCGAACGTGCTCGCCGTGCTGCCGTTCCGGACCACCGGCCCCTCGGCCGACGTGGACTGGCTGCGCGAAGGCATCGTCGACCTCCTGAAGTCGGCGCTCGACGGCGTGGGCGACTGGCGCGTCGCGGATCCGCGCGTGCTGCTGGCCCGGGTGCGAACCGGCGACCCGGCGGCCGGGGTCCCCGGCGCGGTGCGAGTCGCGCGCTCGGTTGGCGCGGCGCAAATGGTGGTCGGCAGCGCGGTCGCCGTGGGGGCGCAGCTGCGGCTCCAGGCCGAGCTGTACGACGTGCGGCAGGGCCGGCGGCTGCATGCCGTCCAGGCGCGCGGCACGCTGGCGGACCCGGGGCCGGCCGTGGACAGTCTGGCGGTCGGCCTGTCCCGGTTCCGGATCCAGCAACGCGGCTCCCCCGGCGGCGCGCGATTGGCGCGCGAGTTCCTTCCGGCGTCACCCGAGGGCCTGCGGGCCTACCTGGCCGCCGAACGGCTGGCCCGGGCAAGCGAGTGGGGGCCCGCCGTGGACAGCTTGCTGCGGGTCATCGCGCTCGACTCGAGCTTCGGGCCGGCCTACCACCGCCTCTACATCATCAATCAGTTCACGGGTGCCGCCGGCGCGCGCGGTTGGAGCAACGAGCGCCTCATCAGGCTGGGGCTGCGCTTCGCCGAACGCCTGTCGCCGCGCCAGCGCGACATGCTCCTGCCCGCCGACGCGATGTACCAGGGTCAGCGCAGCGAAGCGCTGGCGCGCACCGAAGCCCTCGGAGGGACCTATCCGGACGATGCCGAGGCGGCGTACATGCACGGCGAAGGGTACTACCACTTCGGCCTCAACCTCGGAGAGCCCCCCGAGCGCGCCCTCACGGCGTTCGAGCGCGGCATCCGCCTCGACCCGGACCTGTTCGAGAACTACATCCACGCGATCGAGCTGAGTAATCAAGCCGGCGACAGCGCGCGCGCCTGGTCGCTCCTCGTGCAGGCGCGCCAACGGTTTCCTCGCGACCTCGTCTTCATCGCACTCGAGACGACGTGGCGCGTCCAGCGCGGCGAGAACCTCGACGCGTTGTTGGCCCGCCTTGACCAGGACCCGGAGTCCAGGGGCGACAACCGTGCCTTCCTGACGCAGTTTGCGCTGCGCCTGTTCGCCCACCGGCCGGCCACGGCCTTCGGGCTCGCCGACACCCTCGAGACGCTGCTGCTGCGCGCCAGCCCGCGGAGCGAGCGCGTCCTCCGGCTGCTGAGCCGGAGCCAGATCCGCGTGACGCAGGGACGCTACCGAGAGGCGTGGGCCGACGTGGGGGAAGCGATCGCCCTGGATCCCGAATGGATGGTGCACGCCGTGGGCTTCGCGCTGCGCACGGGGACCCGCCGGCCGGAAGCCGAAGCCATGCTGCGGCAGATCGGCATTCCGCGTTCTCTCCCCGTGGCCCTGGTGCGGTCCGGATGGGCAGCTTGGGCGGGCGACAGCCTGGCCCTCGCCGTGTTCGAGCGCAGCATCCAGAGCGCGCTGCCGGAGCACGAGGCCTATGCTCGGGCGCTCCGATCGGGCTACCGCGGGGTGCTGGCATTGCGGCGCGGCGATTCGGCCGGCGCGCGCGAGTTGCTCCACCGCGGCATATCCGTGAAGCCGTACGAGTTCGGCCGGAGCTGCATGGACTACCTGTGCCCGAACGGGACCTTCGCCCTGCTGCTGGCGCGACTCGAGCTGGCCGCCGGCCGGCTCGACGCCGCGCGGGCGGCGACGCTCGACGCTTACCCCGCGCTCCTGGGTGGGAGCTGGATCGCCGAAGCCGAGGAGGTGCGGGCCGAGATCGCGATCCGGCAGGATCGCCCGGCGGAGGCGCGACGCGCCCTGGAATCGTTCATCGCCCTGTGGCGGCGCGCGGACCCCGAGCTGCAGCCGCGGGTGACGGCCGCGCGGGCGGCGCTGGCGCGGCTCGAAGGCCGTTAGCCGGGCGCCGCCGCGAGGTCGTCGCCGAACCGGCGGTGCACCTGCGCGACGCCGGTGCGCTCCACCACCTCGGCCAGGTTCGCGGCGCGGATCTGCCCGCACGCGAGGATCTCGATCCGCCCCGCCGCCCGCTCGACCAGCGCCCGGATCCGCTCGGCCCCCTCGAGCGCCGTCGCCGCACCACCGCTCGTGAGCACCCGCGTCACCCCCACCCGACCAGTGCCTCAAGCGCGGCGAACGGATCGGGCGCGGCATCGAACGCGCGATGGAACACGACGTCGCGACCGGCGGCCATCTCGACGAAGCCCCGCGCCGCGACCTCGTCCACCGAGCCGTCGCCCAGGAGCGGACCCACCACCATGCCGTCGCTCCCCGCCGCCAGAGCGTCCTCGGCGAATGAGCGCATCCGCGCCAGCTCGTCGGCGTCGTAGTGGAAGTCGCCGGCGCGCGGCCGGATCATCGTCACGAAGGGAACGCGGAGCTTCGTGTGGGCCTCGCGCACCCACCCGATCGTCGGGCTCAGGCCGTCGAGGTCGAGCCGCGCGCACAGCTCGAGACGCCCCGCCCCGGCAGCCTCGGCAGCCACCGCCTGCTCCATCGATTCGCAGGCGACTTCGAGCAGGATTCGGGCTGTAGCCATCGCGCGAGCCGCAAGATACCTTGCGCCGCGTGAAGATCTACACGAAGACCGGCGACGGCGGCGAGACGTCGCTGATGGGCGGCGGGCGCGTTCCGAAGGACCACGCGCGGGTCGCGGCCTACGGCGACGTGGACGAGACGAACGCCGCGATCGGCCTCGCGCTGACCACCGAGCCCCGCGACCTGTTCGTACCGCTGCTCAACGACATCCAGCGTGACTTGTTCACGATCGGCGGCGCGCTCGCCACGCCCGAGCCGGACCGCCTCAAGGCGGCCCAGCGCGACAAGGTGGCCCTGGCCACCGAGCGCGTCCCCGCGCTCGAGCGCGCCATCGACGAGGCCGCCGCCGGCCTGCCGGCGCTCACGGCCTTCGTGCTGCCGGGCGGCACGCCCAAGGCCGCCGCCCTGCACTATGCCCGCACCGTGTGCCGCCGCGCCGAGCGCGCGGTGGTCCACCTCGCGCACGCCGAGCCCGTGGGCGACGAGATCGTCGTCTACCTCAACCGGCTCTCCGACCTGCTGTTCACGCTGGCGCGGGCGGCGAATCAACGGGCGGGCATCCCCGACGTAACGTGGTAGGGAAGACGGTCTCGGCTGGCGGGTACGACGTCCACGTGGGGCGCGGACTCCTGGAGCAGTTGCCCGCCATCCTGCGCGAGCGATGCCCCGCGCATGCGTATGCCGTGGTCGCCGACCACAAGGTGGCCGAGCTGCACGGCGCGCGGCTGACGCGCGGGCTGCGCAAGGCGGGCCTCGAGGTCAGGCTGTTCGAGTTTCCCGCCGGCGAGTGGAACAAGACCCGCGAGCTGTGGAGCGAGCTCACCGACCGGATGCTGGCGGCGGGCATCGGCCGCGACGGCGCGGTGATCGCGTTCGGCGGCGGTGTGGCCGGTGACCTCGGCGGGTTCGTCGCGGCCACCTACCTGCGCGGGATCCCCGTCGTCCAGGTCCCCACGACCCTGCTGGCCATGATCGACGCGTCGGTGGGCGGAAAAACGGCCGTGGACCTGCCGGCCGGCAAGAACCTCGTGGGCGCGTTCCACCCGCCGCGCGCGGTCGTCGCGGACGTGGACTTGCTCGCCACGCTGCCGCGCGCCCAGCTCGCCGCCGGCATGGCCGAGGCCCTCAAGCACGGCGCGATCGCCGATGCCGCGTACTTCGGTACGCTCGCCGACGCCGGGCCGGTGCTGGCGAAGGACGGCGACGTGCTCGAGCGGCTGGTCGCCCGCAGCATCGAGATCAAGGCCGCGATCGTGCGGCGCGACGAGCGGGAGGCCGGCGAGCGGCAGACGCTCAACTTCGGCCACACCGTCGGCCATGCGCTCGAGGCCGCCGCCGGCTACGGCCTGCTGCACGGGGAAGCCGTCGCGATCGGGATGGCGGTCGAGACGGACATGGCCGAGACGCTCGGTCTGGCCGCGCGCGGCGTGCAGACCGCGCTGAGGCAGGCGCTCGAGCGCTATGGACTTCCGACGCGCATCGGCGCGGACGCGCCGACCGACGCGCTGCTCGAGCGCATGGCCCGCGACAAGAAAGTGCGGGCCCGCACGTTGCGCTTCGCGCTGCCGGCGCGCATCGGCGCGATGGCGCGCGCGACGGATGGCGCCTGGACCATCGCGGTCAGCGAGGAAGTGATTCGACAGGCACTCGACAGCAACCGCTGAGCGCCGCGAGGCTGGCGTCGCGTAAGTGATTGCTATCACACAACTTCGGCGATTTCCATCGGCGTCTGGCGATGTGGAAATGTTGGTCCAGGTTGGCAACGCTTCTGGCGAGAACAACTTAGTGATGTTGATAACTTTTTCCACTTGACACCGCGTTTTCCTCTTTCCTAGTATCGCAACGCTCGCTTTTCGAGCCCGGTGCCGCGCACCGGTGCCTCTCGCAGGTCCAGAGCGACAATTCGGCGGTTGCGAAAGGAACAGCCAATGCGGCGTGCGCCAAGCACCAAGGCCAAAGGCTTCTTCCGGCAGACGGCCTCGGGCTCGTTCGATCAGTACCTCCAGGATATCCAGAAGCTCCCGCTGATTCAGGATCCGGCCGAAGAAAAGCGATTGGCGCGGCTCGCGCAGAAGGGCGACACGGCGGCCGCGGAGCGACTGGTGACGGCGAACCTGCGCTTCGTGATCTCCTACGTGAAGAAGTACCAGGGCCATGGGCTGGACCTCTCCGAGCTGGTCGCGATCGGCAACGAGGGCCTCCTCAAGGCGGTGCGCAAGTTCGATCCCGACCAGGGCGTGAAGTTCATCTCCTACGCGGTGTGGTGGGTTCGGCAGGCGGTGCTCAAGGCGCTGGCGGAACAGACGCGGAGCGTCCGGATCCCGCTGAACCAGAACGCGCATCTCATCAAGATGTCCCGCACCGAGATGGTGCTCGCCCAGGAGCTGGGCCGCGAGCCCACCGACAACGAGGTGGCGCGGGCCCTGGGCGATTCGGTCGAGAACGTGCGCACCGCGCGCCGGATGACCTCGACCGAGGTGTCGCTCGACGCGCCCGTGGACCGCACGGACCGCGATGCCGCCACGCTGGGCGAGCGGTTCGCCGGCGTCGAGGCGGGCGAGATCGAGGAGCACACCGACGCCAACCTGATGCGCGGGTTCATCGACCGCATCTTCACGCAGTACCTCACGCCGCGCGAGCGGAAGATCCTCTACCTCTATTACGGCCTCGAGCAGGGCTCCGAAGCGATGACCCTCGAGAAAATCGGCGCGCTGATGGGCGTGACCCGAGAGCGCATCCGCCAGATTCGCGAGCGCGCCTTCGAGAAGCTGCGCGAATGCCCCGAGGGGGCAGCGTTGCTGAGGTTTTGGAACGCGGCCTGATAAGAGGGCGGGGCACAGCGGCACAGGGGCACAGCGGCACAGAAAGACACGACCAAACGGGCCGTCGCGACATCGCGGCGGCCCGTTGCCGTTGTGCTTCTTCCGTGCCCCTGTGCCCCCGTGCCGCCGTGCCCGCCTTTAGGGTCTTGCCCTCGGTAGCCCCGCCGGAGCGGCCCCCCCACGCCGGACGGGATTCGCCTGGCACTGCGGCAGCTGCGCCGCGACCGGCTGCTGGCAGATCGTGTCGTAGACCGTCGTCGCCGAGTCCCCGACGACGTGCACAATCCGCCCCGCCCGGGTTGACACGTAGAAGTCGGCGCCGCTCGGCGCCCAGACGGCAGGCCGCTGGCCGAACTGCCACACCTGCGCCGCGACAGCCCGGTCCATGCCCTGCTGGATCTGCCCCTGCTGCGCCTGCTGGGCCTGCGCGATGGCGAGGAGCTGCTGCATCTGCTGCGGCGTCACCTGGCCCGCCCGGAGGCTGTCCATGTTCAACCCCTGCGTCATCTGCTGCAGCTGCTGCCCCTGCGCCGTCAGCGCCGCGTTGGCGGCGACGCCGGGCGCCACCACCTGCCACTGCCCGGCCCGGTAGCGGGCGATCCCCTGGTTGAAGACGACCAGCGGCGTGCAATCGCGCGCCAAGGCCCAGGTGGCGTCCACCATGTCCGAGCCGGCGGGCAGGTTGGGGGGCGGCATCACCGACCAGCTCGCGCCCGCCTGGCGGAGCACGGCCGGGCCCCCGTCGCTGCGGCGGACCGCGGCGTGGGTGCCGCCGGCGCCGGCGCAGTAGTGCTCGATGCCGAGGTCGGCGAGCGCGGGAACCGTACCCCGCCGCCCGTCGAAGCCGGTGATCGTCCAGGCGCCGCCGCGCATCCGCGCGATGGCCCCGGCATAGCGGACCTCGCGCGGGGTCGGGTCGAAGTAGGCGGTGCCGGCAACGACGACCTCGCCCGCGCCGGCGGCGGCGCCCGCGCCGCACACGAGGTAGATGTCGTGCCCCCGGAACGGCGGCGTGATCGGGGTCTGGGTCCAGGCGCTGCCGTCCCAGCGCAGCAGGATCAGGGGATCGGCGTTGTGCTGCGACTGCGCCAGGACGTAGACCACGCTGCCGCCGCACCCGTTCACCCGCACCAGGTCCTTGCGCACGGGCGAGGCCATCGGCCGCCACGCGGAGCCGTTCCAGCGCAGGATCGTCCCCTGTTCCCCCACCGCCCAGGCGTCGCGCGGCCCGGCGCTGTAGACGTCGGCGATCACCACCTGCATGCCGGTCGGGACCGTCGCCCACTGCCGGCCGTTAAAGTGGAGCATCGACGATCCTTCGGTCACCGCCCACAGGTCATTCGGGCCGGAGCCCGTGAGGCGCGTCACGTCCTGCGCGCCCCCGCGCGCGGCAAGGGCGACCAGCGCGAGAGCGACGAGCGCGATGCGATGCCTGGTCATGTGCGGCCTCCGCCGTGCGGCGGTCAACGGGAGGTATCGCGGTCGGGGATGGGCCGGCCGGGCGGACGGTCCTACGTTATCGCCTCCGGGCGACCAGCATCAAGGGCACCCGGCGCCAGCCCGGCATCCGCACGACCCGGCCTCCCGCCCGCACGGCGATCTGCGCCGAAATGCCGCCGTCGAGCGCGACGGCGTCGCGGCAGCCGGCCCCGGCCGCGATGGCCGCCTGCTCGGGAATGGTCAGGCCGACGGGAATCCGGCTCGCGGCGGGGCCGAACACGTCGTCGTTGCTGAGCAGCAGCCGCACCCGGCCGTCGTCGCCCAGGCACAGCGTGATGCGGCGGTCGCGGTGGGTGCGGGACAGCCTGAGTCCGGTGGTGGCGCCGAAGACGACCTGCCGGTCGCGCACCAGCGCCGGCAGCGTCTGGAACGCCGACACGCCGGGCGGCAGCGCGAGCGCGCCCGCCACGTCGGTGACGCCGAGCGCGCCGTCGGTGATGACGACCACGGCGTCGAGCCAGCCGGCCACCGCGCTCCGGCGCCGCCCCTCGACCTGCACGAGGCCCTGCGGCGTGCCGTTTTCGCGGAACAGGCCGGTGTTCGCGGCGAGGACGAGGCCGGAGTCGGCGGCCAGCCAGTCGGCGGCGGTGCGGCGCGCGGTGGGCGCCGCGAGGCCGAGCGTGAACCAGAACCGCGCCGCGTCCATCTCCACGATCGCGACGCGGTTGCGGCGGCCGGCGCTTCGGATCTCGAACGATCCGATCCTCAGGCCCGTCGCGCTGTCGCGCCAGGTGACGGCGGAGTCGAGCGCGACGACGCGCCGGGCGCTCCCGCCGGGATCCGGCACCGGCCAAACCACCCAGCCCGCGCCGGCGCGCAGCTCGATCGGCGGCGGCGCGGTCTGCGCGAGCGCGGCGGTGCACGGGAAGAGCAGAACGAAACAGGCGCGCGTCATGGCCCTGAAGAATAGATTCCGGGCCATGACTTCGCTCGCCGGCGTGTTGGGACGCATCGTCGGCCCGCGGTGGGTCCGCGCCGCTCCCGCGGCGCTCGCCACCTTCGCGGCCGACGGCCTGCCCACGCACAAGCGCACGCCGGCGCTCGTCGTGTTCCCCGGCTCGGCCGACGAAGTGAGCGCGGTGCTGCGCGCGCTCCACGCCGCCGGCGTGCCGTTCGTCGCGCGCGGCGCGGGCACGGGCCTCTCGGGCGGCGCGCTGGCTGAATCGCCCGCCGTGCTGGTGACGCTCACGCGGATGGCGCGCGTGGTCCACGTGGACGCGCCCAACCGGCGCGCCGTGGTGGAGCCGGGCGTGGTGAACGCCTCGCTGTCGCGCGCGGCCGCGCCGTTCGGGCTTCACTACGCCCCCGACCCGTCGAGCCAGTCGGCGTGCACGATCGGCGGCAACGTGGCCGAGAACGCCGGCGGGCCGCATTGCCTGAAGTACGGGGTGACCACCAACCACATCCTGGCGCTCGAGGTCGCGCTGCCCGACGGCGAGCGCGCGCGGCTGGGCAGCGCCGGCGGCGACCCGTGGGGTCCCGACCTGGTGGGGCTGTTCGTCGGCAGCGAGGGCATGTTCGGCATCGCGACGGAGATCACGGTGCGCCTCGTACCCGTGCCACCGGCGGTGCGCACCCTGCTGGCCGACTTCGCGTCGGTGCGCGCGGCGGGCGAAGCGGTTTCGCGCATCATCGCCGAGGGCATCGTACCCGCCGCGCTGGAGATGATGGATCAGAGCACGATCCAGCTGGTCGAATCGTCGGTGTACGCCGCCGGCTACCCGACCGACGCAGCGGCGGTGCTGTTGGTCGAGGTGGACGGCCGCGAGGCCGGCGTGGCGGCGGAGGCCGCGCGGGCCGAGGCGCTGTGCCGCGCGGCCGGCGCGCGCGGCGTGCGGATCGCGCGGACGGCCGCCGAGCGCGAGGTGCTGTGGCAGGGCCGCAAGAAGGCGTTCGGCGCGATGGGCCGCGCGAGCGCGGACCTCGTGGTGCAGGACGCGGTGGTCCCGCGCACCGCCTTGCCGGACGTGCTCGAGGCGATCGCCGCGGTTGCCGCGCGACACCGGGTGCGCGTGTCCAACGTGTTCCACGCCGGCGACGGCAACCTGCACCCCAACCTCAGCTTCGACGCGCGCGATCCGGACCAGCTGGCGCGGGTCGAGGCCGCGAGCGGCGAGATCATGCGGCTGTGCGTGGACGCCGGCGGCTCCATCACCGGTGAGCACGGCGTCGGGCTCGACAAGCTGCGCTACATGGGCATGATCTTCGGCCCGGACGACCTGGGCCTGATGGCGGCGGTGCGCCGCGCCTTCGACCCCGACACGCGCGCGAACCCGGGCAAGGTGATCCCGACCGCGCAGTGTCGTGAGTGGCGGCCGTGGAGCGCCGCGTGAGCACTCCCCGTTCGAGATGAAACCGTGCCGGACCGGCTCGAGCGCCTGAGCGCCGAGGTGCGCGCGGCGGCCGACGGCCGGCGGCGACTCGCGCCCCGCGGCGCGGGCCGCTGGTGGACCGGCCGGCCCGAGGGCGCGACCGTCCTCGAGTGCGCGGCGGACGCCGGCCAGCTGCGGGTCGAGGCCGGCGACCTGGTGGCGACCGCCGGCGCCGGGTGCCGGCTCGGCGATCTCGACCGCCGGCTGCGCGACCTGCGCGTGTGGCTCGCGCTCGACCCACCCGGCCCCGCCGACCGCACCCTGGGCGGCGCGCTCGCGTCCGGGGGCGCCGGCCCGCTCGCCGCGCTGTTCGGCCCGCCGCGGGACCAGATCCTCGGCCTGACCATCATCGGCGGCAACGGCACGCTCGCGCGTACCGGCGGCCGGGTCGTCAAGAACGTGGCCGGCTTCGACCTCGCCAAGGCGTTCATCGGCGCGCACGGCGGCTTCGGGATCCTGGTCGAAGCCCACCTCAGGCTGCGCGCGGTGCCGGAGGCCGACGCGACGAGGGCGTGGACCGGCGCGCTGCCCGACGTCACCGAGGCCGCCGCGCGCGTGTTCGGCGCCGGCGCGCTCCCCGGAGCCTGCGAGGTGCTGAGCCCCGGGCTGGCGGCGGCCGTGGTGGAGGGGGGCGTGGAGTCGTGGACCCTGCTGGTCCGCGCGCTCGGAACGGCGGCCGGAGTCCGGGAAGAGCTCGACGCGGCGGGGGAGGCGGTCTCCGGCACGCGGGTGGAGGTGCTGCCATCGCCGGGCGATCCCTGGCGCCGCTGGCCCGAAGCCATCGGCGCGCTCCCCGTGATCCTGCGCATCGGCGCCGAGCCGTCGGCATGGCAGCACGCGATCTCGTTCGCGACCCGGCACCTCGGGACCCCCGCGCAAGTCAGCGTGACGGTGCCACGCGGGACCGTGCGGATCGCCCTCGCCGCGGCGGAGCCCGGCGCGCTGGTGCGGTTGCGCCTCGAGTGCGCCGCGCGCGGCTGGCCCCTCACGCTCGAGCGCGCCGATCCGGCGCTGCTCAGCGCGGTCGGCGTGTGGGGCGCGCTCACGCCCACCGCCGAGCGGCTCACGCGCACGCTGCGCGCCACCTTCGACCCGCACGGCGTGTTCGCCGTGCCGCTGTTGGCGGCATGAACGGCGGGGCACGGGGGCACAGGGGCACGGGGGCACGGGAAGGCCCCGCGTCCGCAGTCTTCGAGGCGCACGCGTGGGCGGGGCTCGACGCGTGCGTGCATTGCGGGTTCTGTCTGCCCGCGTGCCCCACCTACGAGGTCACCGCGGACGAAGCGGACTCGCCGCGCGGGCGGATCGTGCTGCTGCGCGCGCTGGCGCGCGGCGAGCTCCCGCCCGACGACCCGGACCTTGGCCGCCACCTGGACCGCTGTCTCGGATGCCGGGGCTGCGAGAGCGTGTGCCCGTCGGGCGTGATCTACGGTCCCGCACTCGAGGCCGCGCGCGCGCGACTCGCCCGCGGGCGCGGCCTGCCCGCCGTCGTTCGCGCGGCCCTGTGGGTACTGGCGCGGCCGGCGCGCCAGCGTCCTCTGTGGCTGGCCTCCCGCCTGCTGCGCGGCTCGGGCGCGGCGCGGGCCTTCGCCCGGCATGCGGGTGCCGGTGCGTCGCGCTTCCGGACGCTCCTCGGCATGCTGGCGGTGACGGCACCAGGCCCAAAGGCGCGGCACAGGGGCACGGGGACACGGGGGCACGACAACGGAGAGGCGGGGCACGGCGGCACGGGGGCACGGGGGCACGGAACGGCGGCGGGTACCGCGGTTCTCCTGCGCGGGTGCGTGATGGACGGCTTGTTCGGTCACGTGCATGCGGCGACGGTGACGGCGCTGGAGGCCAACGACGTGCGCGTAGTGGATGCACCGCATCAGGTCTGCTGCGGCGCGCTGGCGGCGCATGCCGGAGCGGAGGCGCTGGCGCGCGACCTCGCGCGGCGGAACGTCGCGGCATTCGAAGCGAACGCCGGAGTCGCCATCGTCGTGAACAGCGCCGGGTGCGGCTCGATGCTGAGGGCCTATGGCGAGTGGCTGGCCGACGAGCCGGCCTGGGCGGCGCGGGCGCGCGCCGTCGCCGCGCGGGTGCGCGACGTGAGCGAGGTGCTGGCCGAGCGGGGGCCGCGGCCGGGCACGCGCCCGGTTCCGCTGCGCGTGGCGTACGACGCGCCGTGTCACCTGCTCCACGCGCAGCGGATTGCCGAGCCGCCGCGCCGGGTGCTCGCCGCGGTGCCCGGTCTCGAGGTGATCCCGCTCGAGGGCGCCGAGCGGTGCTGCGGCAGCGCCGGCCTGTTCGCCCTGGTGGAGCCGGCCATGGCTCGCGATGTGCTGGCCCTGAAGCTCGACGCCATCGCCCGCGCCGCGCCCGATGTCGTCGCGACCGGCAATCCCGGTTGCCAGATGCACATCGGCGCCGGACTGCTCGCGCGCGGGCTCGCCGCGGAGGTTCGTCACCCGGTCGAGCTCCTGGCGTGGTCCTACGCGTGACCGAAGCGCCCGACCTGCTGGTGCGCGCCGAGGACGGCGTGGAGCTGGCGCTGTGGCGCGCCCAGGGTGCGCCGGCGTGCGCCGCCCCGCCGCTGCTCATGGTGCACGGCGTGTTCTCGAACCGCACGTTTTTCCTTGGTGCGGGCGAACGCGGCCTCGGCCGCTACCTCGCCGCACGCGGATGGGACGCATGGGTCGCCGACCTCCGCGGGCACGGGCGCTCGGGAGTCGAAGGGCAGCGTCGTCGCTGGCATTTCGAGGACTGGATCCGGCTCGATGCGCCGGCGCTCGTCGGCGGTGTGCTGGAGGCCACGGGTAGGGACCGCCTGGTATGGATCGGGCACTCGGCCGGGGGTGTGATCGGGTTCGCCTTCGGCGGCCTCGAGCACCCGCTGTCCCGCGCCATCGCCGGCATCGCCGTGGCGGGCGCGCCGGCACCCACCGGCCTGGGGATGGTGCAGTACCCGATGGCCGCCGCAGGGCTCTCGGTCACGCGCGTGCTCGGGCGCTTTCCGGCCCGGTTCCTCGGCATCGGCCCGGAGGACGAGCATCCGGAGATCTTCGCGCAGTGGATGCGGTGGAACCTGCGCGGGCGCTGGCTCGGCAACGACGGCACCGACTACTACGCCAACACGCGGCGCGTGCGGTCGCGGCTGCTGGCCCTGGCCGGCGGGGGCGACTGGCTGATCGCGCCACCCGCGCTGTGCGAGGACCTGGCCGACGCCACGTCGAGCGAGGACCGTATGTTCGTCACGTGCGGCCGCGACACGGGCTTCAGCGAAGACTTCAATCACCACCGGCTCATCGCCTCGACGCCGGCGCGGCACGAGGTATGGCCGCTGATCGGCGACTGGATCGAGGCCCGGTTCGGCTGATGGACGCCCTGCTGCTGGACTACAACGGCGTCGTTGTGGACGACGAGCCGCTCCACTTCGCCTCGTTCCGCGACGTGCTGGGCGCGGAGGGCATCCCGCTCGACGAGGCGGGCTACTACGCGGATTACCTCGGCCTCGACGACCGGGCTGCGTTCCGCGAGGCGTTCCACCGCGCCGGACGCCCGCTCGATCCGGCCGGCGTACGCCGCCTCGGACATCGGAAAGCCGCGGCGTACGCCGCCCTGGCCGATCGGGCGCTCGTGGTCGTGCCGGGCGTGATGCTGTTCGTGCGTGCGGCCGCGCGCCGCGCGCGCGTCGCGGTGGTGAGTGGCGCGCTGCGCGGGGAGATCGAGACCGGGCTCGCGCGGGCGCAGATCGCCGACGCGGTGGCCGTCATCGTGAGCGCCGACGACGTGCCGACCACCAAGCCGGATCCGGCCGGATACCGGCTCGCCCTGACGCGGCTCACCGAACGCTACGGCGACCAGGGCCAGCCGTGGCACGCGGTGATCGTCGAGGATTCGCTGCCCGGCCTGGCCGCCGCCCGGGCCCTCGGCGCCGGTTGCCTCATGCTGACGACCTCCCACGAGCCCAACCAGCTGCGCGGCGCCGACCTGGTGTGGCGCGACTTCGAGGGGCACGCGCCGGCGGAGCTCGGCGCGCTGTGGCGCGAGGTGCACGCATGAAGGTCCCGCGCGACGATGTGACGCTCGAGCAATGGCGCGCGCTCGAGCAGGATGCGGTGGCCGTGCATCGGACCGATGAGGCGGTGCTCCGGCTCACCGGGCCGGGCCGGGTCGAGTGCGTGCAGGGGCTCGTCACCTGCGACGTCGTGAAGCCCGGCGACAACAGCCACGTGTTCGGCGCGCTGCTCAACACCAAGGGGATGGTTGTCTCGCCGCTCCGGATCACGCGACTCACCGACCAGATCATCGTCACGCTGCCGGGCGTCGCGGCGACGCAGGTCAAGGAGGTCCTGACGCGCTCACTGCCGCCGCGGCTGTGCCGCTTCGAGGACGTCACGGACCGCACGCACGCGCCAGCGTGGTACGGCCCGGGGGCCGGCGGCCGCGCCGGGCAGGACGCGTCCGCCCTCGCCCCGGGGCAGGTCCTGCGCGGGGACGACGGCCGGCTCGCGGTGACGGTGCGCGCGCTGGTGCGTGGCGCGCCGGGATTCGAGATGCTCCTCATTCCGACCCGCGACGCAGACCGGCCCCCGGCCGAGAGCGGTGGGCGGCTCCTCGACGCGTGCCGCATTCTCGCCGGCATCCCCGCGCTCGGCTCGGAGATCGACGAAAAGACGCTGCCGCAGGAAGTACGCTACGAGGAGCTGGGCGCCATCTCCTACACGAAGGGATGCTACCTCGGCCAGGAAACCGTGGCGCGGCTGCATTTCCGCGGCCACGCCAACCGCTCGCTCGCCTGCCTGGTGCTCGACCGCGAGCCCACCATACCCGACGACGTGCGGGCGGGCGACAAGCTCGTCGGACGCCTGACCAGCGCCGCGTGGTCCGAGGACCTCGATGCCTGGGTCGGCCAGGCGGTGTTGCGGCGCGAGGTCGAAGACGGTGCGGAGGTGGCCCCGGGCGCCGGCGGGACGGCGGTAGTGCGCCGCGACCGGTGGCCGCGCGAGGCGTCGTGAGGGTTTTCGTCACCGGCGGGTCCGGCCTGGTGGGCCGGCACGTGATCGGCCAGCTGGTGGCGCGGGGAGACGGGGTCCGCGCGCTCGCGCGCAGCGAGGAGGCCGCCGCGGCGGTCCGCGCGCTCGGCGCGGAACCCGTGATGGGCGACCTCGGCGACGACGGGCCCGACGCGTGGCTCGGCGGCACCGACGCCGTGGTCCACGCCGCCGCCATCGTGCTGGCCCGACTGGGCTGGGAGCGATTCCGCGCCGCCAACGTCGTCGCGACCGAGCGGCTGGCGGCGGCGGCGGCCCGCGCCGGCGGGTCCGTCCGGTTCGTGCACATCTCGTCCGTGGCCGTGTACGGCCGCCGCACGACCTACGACGGCGGCGCGAACAGCGTGTCGGAAGCGTTCGGCCTGGACGGGCCGATGTTCCCCGGCGACCACTACGCGCGCAGCAAGCGCGAAGCCGAGCAGGCGCTGTGGCGTGTGGCGGCCGAGACCGGGCTCGCGGCCGTCGCCCTCAGGCCATGCGTCATCTACGGGGAAGGCGATCGCACGTTCACCAGCCGCGTGGCGCGCGCGCTCCGGCGCGGGTGGGCGCCGCTGATCGGCGACGGCGCGAACCTGCTGGGCGTCGTGTACGCGGGCAACGTCGCGGCGGCGGCACTCGCGGCCCTGGATCGCCCCCGGGTCACCGGCGCGTTCAACGTCGCGAACGACGGCGACCTCACCCAGCGCCGCTTCCTCGAGCGGTTCGCGCAGGGCCTCGGCGTGCGGGTACGCGTGGTGCGCGTCCCGCGCGCGCTCGCGTGGCACGGAGCCGAGCTCGCCGATGCGGCGCTGCGCCTGCTGAGGCCGCGCGGCCCGATGAGCGTGCTCAAGACGGCGGTGCAGTTTCTCGCCAATCCGAACCCCTACGTGTCGTCGAAAGCCAGGGCCGAGCTGGGCTGGACGCCGGTCGCGGCGCCGGAGGAGGCCGTCGAGCGCACGGGCCGCTGGTTCCGCGAAAACGCGACGGCCCGGAGCATCGCTCCGGGCCGTCGTTGATCCGTGGGCGAAGGGACCTACATCCCCTTCTTCGTGTCCCCCATCATCTTGGATGAATCGCCCATCATCTTGGACGTGTCACCCATGGCGGGCGCCGCGGCCGGAGCCGCGGTCGTGTCCGCAGCAGGCGTCGCGTCCGGGGACCTGCTGCACGCAGCCAAACCAACCACCGTGAGAACCAGAGCCAGGCGCTTCATGCTTCTCCCTCTACAGTCTTGTGATGAGCCAGCGGTAACGTTCCCGAGGACCGCGCGCCGCTGACGCCGGCCTCGACCGGCGCCAAACGTAGTCAAAGATCGTTGTGTGTCAAGGGCTTAGCGCCTGGCCATCGCCGCCGGCGCGGCGCGGCAACGGCTTTCGCCACAAGGCGTTAGCGGACCCGGCCCATTGCCCGGCCTTCGAGCGGCGTCTACCCTTCGGGATGCCCGAACGGCGAGTCATCCGGGGCGCCTGCCCGCACGACTGCCCCGACGCCTGCGCGATGCTGGTAACCGTCGAACGCGACGCCGGTGAACCGTGGCGCGCGGTGGACGTGCGCGGCGACCCCGACCATCCCGTGACCCGCGGCTTCCTCTGCACCAAGGTGGATCGCTACGTCGAGCGCACCTACCAGGCCGACCGCGTGCTGCATCCGTTGCGGCGCGTGGGCCGGAAGGGCGAAGGGCGCTTCGAGCGGATCGGGTGGGACGAAGCGCTCGCCGCGGTCGCCGACGGACTCGAGCGCGCCCGCGCGGAGCACGGCCCGCAGTCCATCCTGCCGTATTCCTACGCGGGAACAATGGGCTACCTGCAGGGCTCGTCGATGGACCGCCGCTTCTTCCACAGCCTCGGCGCGTCGCTCCTCGACCGCACGATCTGCTCCACCGCGGGCGGGGTGGGGATGCAGATGACGGTCGGCCAGAATCTCGGGACCGATACCGAGGCGGTGGGCGACGCGAAGCTCGTCCTGCTGTGGGGGACGAACACGCTGACGTCGAACCCGCACCTGTGGCCGTTCGTGCGCGAAGCCAGGGCGCACGGTGCGACCGTGATCGCGATCGACCCGCTTACCACGCGCACGACGAGGGCCTGCGACCGCCACCTGATGATCCGTCCGAGCACCGACGCGGCGCTCGCGCTCGGCATGATGCACGTGCTGTTCGCCGAGGGGATGGCGGACCGCGACTACCTGACTCGGTACACGTTAGGCGCCGAGCAGCTCGAGGAACGGGCGAAGGACTACCCGCCGGCGCGCGTCGCCGAGATCTGCGAGCTCCCCGAAACCGACATCGTGTGGCTCGCTCGGCTGTATGGGCGGACGAAACCCGCCTTCATCCGCGTCAACTACGGTCTGCAGCGGCACGCGGGCGGCGGGATGGCGGTGCGCTGCGTCGCGGTCCTGCCGGCGGTCGCGGGGCAGTGGCGGCACGCCGCGGGCGGCGTCCAGCTCTCGACCAGCGCGGCACACAAGTTCAACAAGCAGGCGCTGGAGCGCCCCGACCTGATCCCGCCGGGTACGCGCACCATCAACATGAGCGTGCTGGCCGACGCGCTGACCCTGCCCGACGCCGGCGTCGGCGGCCCACCGGTGCGCGCGATGGTCGTGTACAACTCGAACCCCGGCGCGGTGGCGCCCGACCGCGCGCGGGTGCGCGAGGGCCTGGCGCGAGAGGACCTCTTCGCCGTGGTGCTCGAGCACTTCCTCACCGACACTGCGCTCTACGCCGACATCGTGCTGCCCGCAACGACCCAGCTCGAGCACTGGGACGTGCACTTCGCGTACGGGCACTACTACGTCACGCTCAACCGGCCGAGCATCGCGCCGCTCGGCGAGGCGCTGCCGAATACCGAGATCTTCCGGCGGATCGCCGCGCGGATGGGGCTCGACGACCCGTGCTTGCGCGATGATGACGAGACGCTGATCCGCCAGGCGCTTTCCAGCGGCCACGCCAATATGGAAGGTGTGACGTACGAGCGCCTCCTGGAGAAGGGCTGGATCCGGCTCAACGTGCCCATGAAGTGGGCTCCGTACGCCGAGGGCGGATTCCCCACGCCGTCGGGCAAGTGCGAGCTGTGGTCGGACCGGATGGCGCAGCGCGGTCTCGATCCGGTTCCGGCCTACACGCCGCCGCGCGAGTCGCGCGAGGTGAACCCCGCGCTGGCCGCCCGCTATCCGCTCACGCTGCTCTCGCCGCCGGCGCACCAGTTCCTGAACAGCACGTTCGCGAACGTCGCGTCGCTGCGGAAGAAGGCCGGCGAGCCGACGCTCCGGCTCCACCCCGACGACGCGGCCCCGCGCGGCATCACGCCCGGCCTCACCGTCCGCTGCTACAACGACCGCGGCGGCTTCCAGGCGCGCGCCGAGGTGACGGCCGAGGTCAAGCGCGGCGTCGTGCAGGCGCCGTCCATCTGGTGGGGACGCTTCGCGGCGGACGGGAAGAACGCGAACGAGACGACGTCGGTCGGGCTGACCGACCTGGGCGGCGGCGCCACGTTCTACGACAACCTCGTCGAGGTGGCACCTGCCGACTGAGGCGGCTAGGCGGCTGGGCGGCTGGGCGGCTAGGCGGCTTGGCATCGTGGTTGCCGCGACACCAGCGAGCATGCGGATGCCACGATGACCCAGCCGCCTAGCCGCCTAGCCGCCTAGCCGCCCATATTTGCCCCCATGTCCAAGCCCGCCACGCTCCGCGATCTCAAGCAGTCCGTCTGGGCCGGTCCTGACCGCCGCGGTCGCTCGGTGCGCGACGAGCTGCGGCACAACCTGCTGTGCCGCCTCGAGGCCGAGCTGGACCTGTTCCCGGGTATCGTCGGCTACGAGGATTCGGTGGTGCCGCAGATCGCGAACGCGATCCTGTCCCGGCACCATTTCATCCTGCTGGGCCTGCGCGGCCAGGCCAAGACGCGCGTCATCCGCGGCCTGGTGAGCCTGCTCGACGAGGAAATCCCTGTCCTGCTGGGCAGCGAGGTCAACGACGACCCGTTCGGGCCGATCTCGAAGTTCGGGCGGCTGCTGCTGGAGGAGCGGGGCGACGACGCGCCGATCGGCTGGCTGCCGCGCGAACAGCGCTACGTCGAGAAGCTGGCTACCCCCGACGTGACGATCGCGGACCTGATCGGCGACCTGGACCCGATCAAGGCGGCGCGTGGCGGCCACCTGCTGGCCGACGAGCTGACCATCCACTACGGGCTCCTGCCGCGCGCCCATCGCGGCATCTTCGCGATCAACGAGCTGCCGGACCTCGCGGCGAAGGTGCAGGTGGGCCTGTTCAACGTGATGCAGGAGGGCGACGTCCAGATCAAGGGCTACCCGGTACGCCTGCCGCTGGACGTGGCGCTGGTGTTCACGGCGAATCCGGAGGACTACACGGCGCGCGGCAAGATCATCACGCCGCTCAAGGACCGGATCGGGTCCGAGATCGCGACGCACTACCCGCGGACCGTGCCGCTCGGCATGGCGATCACGGCGCAGGAGGCGTGGACCGAACGGGGCCGGCCGGCCGGCGTGCGCGTGCCGGATTTCCTGGTGGAGATCGTGGAGCGGGTCGCGTTCGAGGCCCGCACCGACAAGCGGGTGGACAAGCGCTCCGGCGTGAGTCAGCGCCTGCCGATCGCGGTGCTGGAAAACGTGATCTCGAACGCCGAGCGCCGCGGCCTCGCGACCGGCGAGAAGGCGCCCGTAGCGCGCCTCGGCGACGTGTACGCCGCGGTACCCGCGATGACCGGGAAGCTCGAGCTCGAGTACGAGGGCGAGCTCCAGGGCGCGGACGTGATTGCGCGCGACCTGATCCGGCGCGCCGCCGGCGCCGTGTTCGACGAGCGCCTGGCCGGAGCCCCTACCGACGACATCGTGCACTGGTTCGACGAGGGCGGGGCCCTCAAGGTCGCCAACGAGGAGCGCAGCGACGTGCTGCTGCAGGGCTTCAGCGTGGTGCCGGGCCTCGTCGACCTCGCGACCGGCGCCGGGCTGGGGGGGCGCAAGGATCCCGGCTCGATCGTGTCGGCGTGCGAGCTGGTGCTGGAGGGGCTCGCGGCCCAGAAGCGCATCGCCCGCACCGACGACGACGGCTACCAGCGCGCCCGCGCCGAGCGGCCGCCGTTTCCGAAGTCGGGCCCGGGCAGTCCGTACGCGTAGCGTTCCCACTGCCTGACGCCAGGAGGCGCCATGGGCAAGCTCGTCTTCGGCATCGCCCTCATCATCATCGGCTTCATGCTGTTCGCCGTGTCGCATGCCACGAAGGAATCCTCGGCGAAGGCCGCGCCGGCGCTGCGCACCCTCGGCGGCGTGCTGGCCGCCGTCGGCGCGCTGTTCATGCTCACCTCGGCCATCGTGGTCATCGGGGCCGGCCAGGTCGGCGTGCGCCACGCCTTCGGCCACGTCGACGGCGCGCCGCTCCTGCCCGGCATCCGCGTCGTCACTCCGTGGAGCTCGGTCGAGCGGTTCTCGACGCGGGAGGAGCAGTACCCCGAGGGCGGCGACCAGGCGGAGCAGATCGCCGCGCTTTCCAGCGAGCAGATGGGCATGACCGTGGATGTCGCGCTGCGCTGGCAGATCAATCCCACCGACGCCCCGAAGATCTTCACCGAGATCGGGAGCGAGTCGCAGATCCACCAGGCCGTGCGGAACGCGATCCGCAACGGCGTGCGCGACGGGATGGTGCAGTTCACCATCAACGACATCGCGCAGCGCAACCGCATCGCGAGCGTGATGGAGGCCGAAGTCGACTCGGCGCTTGTTACGCAGCCACGGTCGGGCGAGGGCCCGTTCCGCATCGCGACGGTGACGGCGTTTTTCCTGCGCGACCTCCAGCCGCCGGCCCAGGTAATCCAGGCGATCAACAACAAGATCGCCCAGGAGCAGCAGATCCAGACCGAGCGCCACCGGGTCGAGGTGGCGCGTCTCCAGGCCGAGCAACAGCGCGTGCTCAACCAGACCCTGACGCCCGAGGCGCTGGCCAAGCAGTACATCGAGATGCTGCACGACCTGCGCACGTCCAACAATTCCATCATCCTGGTCCCCACCGAGGGCGGGCTGCCGCTGCTGGACATCGCGGCACTGCGCCGGAACCTGCGGGGACAATGAGAACCGGGTTGGGAGTCGGGAGTCGGGAGTCGGGAGTAAAGACCGCGCGCAAGCTCCAGACTCACGACTCCTGACTCCTGACTCCCCACAGGTTTCTTCCGTGTCCGTCGTAACGATCACCCGCCAATTCGGCGCCGGCGGCTCGCGCGTCGCAGGGCTGGTCGCCGAGGCGCTGGGCTGGAGCCTGGTGGACAACGAGTTCGTGGATGCCGTGGCGCGGCGCGCCGGGCTGCCCCCCGAGACGGTCGCGGCCAAGGAGGAGCGGGGCCCGTCGCTGATGGAGCGCCTGGTGCGCGCGCTCGCGTCGGCCTCGCCCGAGACGTTCGTGCCGTCGGCGGCCACGGGAGAGGAGCGCGAAGAGGAACGGATGGTACGCGTGACCGAGCGTGTCATCGCGGAGGCGGCGGTGCACGGCCGTGTCGTCCTGGTGGGTCGCGCCGGGCAGTTCGTGTTGGGCAGCACGACGCCGGAAGGCGCGCTGCACGTCTACGTGGTGGCCCCGCGCGCGCTCCGGGTGCGCACGGTCATGGAGCGCGAGGGCCTGGACGAGGCGGCGGCCGGCGAGCTCGCCGACCGGACCGAGGCCGCGCGCGATCGTTACGTCGACCGCTGGTACAAGCGCCGGCGTCAGGACCCGGTCAACTACCACATGGTCCTCAACTCCGGATGGCTCGGATACGACGGCGCCGCCGCGCTCGTCATCGCCGCCGCGCGGGGGCGTGGCTGGACGGCGTGACCGGTCCCTGCAACGATTGACGCACCTCCCCTCAATGCGGTAGAGTTCGGCAGGTCGCGCAGGCCACCCGGCGCTGATCGCCGGTGGCGCGCGCGCAAAGCCGTGCCTCAGCATCGCAGCAACGCCTCGCCCCCGGGGACCGAGGGTGTGCCCCGTCACTCGGCCATCGGCAACGCCATCGCCGTGGTCGTCGGGTTGGCGTTGAGCGGGCTGCTCCTGGGCGGAATCGAAAGCGCCGTGCGGCTGCGGCGGGCGGGCACCCTGCGCGTCCACGCGTTCTTCTCGCCGGATCACCAGCTGGTCTATCGCCTGAATCCCAGGATCGCCGAGTTCCAGTCGTCGTTCCGCGGCCCGGGCCCCGCTGCGGACGGCTCGCCGCCGCTCGCGGTCTGCCTCGGCGGCTCGACGACGTTCGGCATCCACGTCCGCGAATCCGAAGCCTGGCCGCGGCGCCTCGAGGCGCATCTGGCGCGCTCCGCCCCCGCGGCGCGGGTCCTGAACGCGGGGGTGCCCGGGTACGGGAGCCGGCAGCTGGTTCAGCGGTACGACGGGCAGGTCGCCGCGCTCGATCCGCGCTACGTCGTCATCTACGAAGGCTGGAACGGCACCGGCGCGCTCGTCGACGAGACCGGCCACGTCCCCGCCGTCGCCGCCCGGCCCGGCGCTGCCGCTCCCGCGCGCTTGATCGCGCTCCTCTCCCGGTACTCGCTGCTCGTGCGCGCGACCGCGCGGGCGGACCGCCAGCCCTGGCGCCCGGACCCGTACCAGAGCATCTGGGAGGACGACATGGAGCGGCTGGTGCGAAGCGTGCTGGCCTCGGGCCGGCGACCCGTGCTCGTCGTGTATCCCGCCCTGTACCACGAAGCGATGTCGGCGGCGGACCTTGCGGCGTACCGCGCGGTGCGCCTGCTGTGGCCTTACGATCCACGGATGGTCGACGAGGTGGAACGCAAGCATCGAGCGCTGCGCCGGATCGCGCTGGAGACCCCGAGCATCGCGGTGGACGCCCAGTCGGCCATCGCTGGGCTGCACGGGCCCGAGCGCGCGGCGTTGTTCGTGGACGAAATGCACCTCAGCCGCGCCGGTCACGAGCTGGTGGCCGCGCTCGTCGCCCGCGCCATCGCCGACGACCTCGATGGCACCGGGCCATCGGGCCTGGCCGCGTCCGGGTCGCCGCGCCCGCGCGCCGAAGGCGCGTCTAGCGTAGCGTCAGGACCTCCCGCCCCACACGACGCCAGATCCACAGGACCGTCAACGAGGTAGCGAGCCCGCCCAGCGCCACCGCCGCTCGCGGTCCGAGGCGTCCGGCGAGCGCGCCTTCCAGCATCGCGCCGAGCGGCGCAAACCCGACGAACACGAGCGACCAGAGGGCCATCACCCGGCCGCGCAACGCGTCCGGCGCCAACCCCTGCAGCAGCGTGTTGGTCGCGGCGTTGTTCAGCACCATCGCGAAGCCCGACAGCCCGAGCAGCACGACGGCCGGGGCGAACCGTGGTGCGCAGGCGAAGCCCGCCACCGTGAGGCCGAACATCGTGCTCGCCCATCCGACCAGCCGGCCGCGGGGCGCCCGCCCTGCGAAGGCCGCCAGGCCGAGCGCCGCCGACAGGGCCCCCACGCCGACCGCGCCGGTCATGACGCCGAGCCCGTCGGCGCCCACCTCGAACACGTCGCGGGCGAACACCGGCATCAGGACGACGTACGGGAACCCGAGCACGCTCAGCACACCGGTGGCCAGGATCAGCGCGAAGACCGGCCGCTCGGCCTTCACGAATCGCAGACCTTCGCGCAGCCGTGCCGCCACCTCGCCGAGCCCCTCCGGGCGCATCCACGCCGGCCGCTCCATCCGGCGCAGGGCAATGAGCGGTCCGAGGTAGGTCAGCACGTTGATCCCGAAGCACGCCGTGACGCCGGCGCGAGCCACGATGATCCCGGCGATCGCGGGGCCGACGATGCGGGTCGCGTTGAACGCCGCCGAGTTGAGGGCGATGGCGTTGGTGAGGTCGCCCTTCCCCACCAGCTCGACGATCATGGCCTGCCGCGCGGGAATCTCGACGGCGCTGATGCAGCCGAGCGCGAAGGCGAGCAGGCCGACGTGCCAGGCGCGCACCAACCCCGTGCCCGCCAGCACCGCGAGCACCAGCGCCTCCAGCAGCATCAGCGCCTGGCACACGGTGACGACGCGGCGCTTGTCGGCCCGATCCACGTAGACGCCCGCCGGCAGCGACAGGACGAGGATCGGGACCGCGTTGAGGAAGCTCACCAGGCCGACCCACAGCGCGGAGTCGGTGAGTTCCAGCACCAGCCAGCCCTGGGCCAGCAGGTGCATCCACGTGCCGATGAGCGAAACCGACTGGCCGGTGTAGAACAGGCGGAAGTTGCGGTGCCGCAGCGCGGCGAAGGCCGAAAGGCGCGGGAGCGGCATTGCGGGAATGTCGCGGGCGGGCCACCTTGGGCGATAGGGCGATGCACCACACCACCTTCTCCAAGTACATCGCGCAGCTCGCGGACGCCGTCAATCTGCAGGAGCTGCTCGACCAGCTCGCCGACTTCCTGCTGCAGTCGGGATTCGCGGGCGGCTCGTACCAGCATCCCTTCTGGGGCGACTTCGAGGGCGACGACGGCGACCGCTCGATGGAGGGCCTCAAGGAGGCCATCCTCCGGGCGCTGATGGACTCGGGCCTGCTCACGCCCGACATGCTGAAGATCCTGCGGGGCGAGAGCACCGGCGATGCCCAGCGCGACCTGGAGCTGCGTCGCCAGCTGGGCGAGCTGCTCGACCAGGTCGTCCAGCGCCTGGTCGAGCAGGGCTATCTCACCGTCCAGGGCGAGCCGCGGATGCCGGGCGGCCACGAGGCGATGGCCGGTCCCGGCGAGGAGGCCCGCAGCGCCGCCGGCCAGGTGCATTTCCAGCTCACCGACAAGGGACTCGACTTTCTCGGCTACCGGGCGCTGCGACACCTGTTGGGCAGCATCGGGCGGTCCAGCTTCGGCAGCCACGACACGCCGTACCTCGCCACCGGCGTCGAAGCCGAGGCGGCGAGCAAGCCGTACGAGTTCGGCGACACGATGAACCTCGACGTCAACGCCACCCTGCGCTCGGCGATCGGGCGTGAGGGCCTCGGCGTGCCGCTCAACATCGAGTACCAGGACCTGATGGTGCACCAGGCCGAGTACCGCTCGAGCGCGGCCACGGTCCTGATGCTCGACTGCTCCCACTCGATGGTCCTGTACAACGAGGACCGGTTCACGCCGGCCAAGAAGGTCGCGCTCGCGCTCACGCACCTGATCCGCACCCAGTTCCCCGGCGACTCGCTCCGCGTCGTGCTGTTCCACGACACCGCCGAGGAGATCCCGCTCGGCCGGCTGGCGCACGCGCAGGTCGGGCCCTATCACACCAACACCGCCGAGGGGCTGAAACTCGCGCGGCGGCTGCTGCTGGCCCAGCGCAAGGACATGCGCCAGGTCATCATGATCACCGACGGCAAGCCGTCGGCGCTCACGCTGCCGAACGGCCGGGTGTACGTGAACTCGGTGGGGCTCGACCCCAAAATCCTCGCGGCGACCTACCGCGAGGTGGCGCTGTGCCGGCGCAGCGGCATCCAGATCAACACGTTCATGCTGGCCCGCGACCGGTCGCTGGTCGAGTTCGTGAAGAAGGTGGCGGAGATCTGCCGCGGGAAGGCCTACTTCACGACGACGATGACGCTGGGCCAGTTCATCCTGATGGACTTCATGAAGCGGAAAACGCGCAAGGTCAGCTGACCGGCGGGCGCGGCGGCGGATTTGACGACGGTCGTGGCGGGAGGCACGTTCTCAGTTCCCCTCCGTCAGGAGCGTGACGCATGGCCGTCGCACGAGTCACAGAGATCATCGCCGCTTCCAAGAAGAGTTTCGAAGATGCCGTGAAGACCGGCGTGGCCAGGGCGGCCAAGACGCTCAAGAACGTCGAGGCGGCCTGGGTCCAGGACCAGAAGGCGATCGTCAGGAACGGCCGGATCGTGGAGTACCGGGTCAGCCTGAAGGTCACCTTCATCCTCGCGGACTGAGCCCGAGGACGACCTCCTCCCGGAAGGTCGGCATTCGCGTCATCGCCCTGGCGGACGCTTTGGCCTGGTGCGCCGCCTGCACCGCCGACAACGGACTGGTGTTCCCCCAAGGCTGGGCCGCCGGGCCCGCCCTGCCCGAACCCGTGCAGGAGCCCCAGGCCGCGGTCCTCGGCGGGATGATCTACGTCGCCGGCGGCTTCGACTCGTCCAACGCCGTCTCGAACCGCGCGTACCGGCTCGATCCGGCGGCAGGGCAGTGGGCGAGACCGCCGTGGTAGAGACCTGCACACCCTAACGCAGCCATCCCGCTTACCGCACGTCGATGCGCGCCTCTGCGAACCGCCCCGACGCCCCCACAACGCGCACCACGTGCGCTCCGGGCCGGAGCGCCCAGCGCTCGGATGCCACCCGACGGCCGTCCACGTACCAGGCGAGCGGCTCGTCCTCGGGTGCACCGACCGCCCGCAGGGCGAGCGTCGCATACCGGGGATCGGTTTCGGGCGGGATCGCGTACCGATCGCCATCGAGCGGGGTGACGATCCGAAGCTGAGCGGCGGGGGCGGCGAGCCTGGCGCTGGTGACGGCCTGGTGCATCGCCACGCGTCCCGCCGCGCTTGACGCCGCCCACTCCGCATACTCCTGGGGCAGCACGACGGCACCGTGTCCGGGATGCCAGTCGCACGTCGCCACGGGCACCGTGCCCGGAAGGAACCACTCGAGCGCGCCCGGACACTCCACTCCCGCCAACCGACCGGACAGCCGGCAGATCCGTGCCCGGGATGCACCCGCTTCGGCCGGCGCCGGCAACACGCCGGGCTCGTAGCGACGGCTGGTCGCCATCACGGCGCGGTACAGCAGCGGGCCGGCACCGGTCACCCCGCTCACACGTCGCATCGGGCGGCCGCTGAAGTTGCCGACCCACGCGACGACGGTGAACCCTCCCGTCACGCCCACGGCCCAGTTGTCGGTGAACCGGTGACTCGTGCCGGTCTTCACCGCCACCGGGAACGGGAAGTCGAAGGGCGTCTCGACGCCGAAGCCGGGAATCCGCGCGTCGGCGTCGGTCAGGATGTCGAGCACCATCAGCGCCGCGCCACGCGAGGCGAACCGCGTCTCACCCGCCTCGCCGACGCGCCCGGCGCCGAACCCCGCGTGCACCATGCGCCGCGCGTCGCTCGCGTGCGCGCGCGGGCCGGGACCCGCGGCCGTCCATCGCACGGGACCGGTCAGGCCGCCCGCCGCCAGCGCGCGATATCCGTTCGCCAGCTCGAGCAGCGTCACATCGCCGTTACCGAGCGACAGGCCGAGCCCGTAGTGGTCGGCGCTCGATCGCAGCGACACGAAGCCCGCCTGGCGCAGCACGCGCAGCAGGCTCCCCGCTCCGAGCCGGTCCGTGAGCTCGACCGCCGGCACGTTGAACGAGCTGGCCAGCGCTTCCCGGATCCGCACCGGCCCGTGAAAGCGCCGGTCGTAGTTGCGTGGCTGGTACGGTCCGGTGGCCGTGCGGTAGGCCCGCGGGACGTCGGGGAGGACGCTGGCCGCCGTGTACCCGCGGTCGAGCGCCAGTGCATAGAGGAACGGCTTCAGCGCGGAACCGGGCTGTCGCGGGGAGACGACCATGTCCACCTGGCCGGCCGTATCGGCCCAGAAGTCGGGCGAGCCGACCCAGGCAAGGATCTCGCCCGTCGCGTTGTCCAGGACCACGGCCGCCGCCTGGCGCGCCTCGCGCTCCCGCAACAGCACGACCGTGTTCCGCACTTCCGCTTCCAGGGCGGCCTGGAGCTCGAGGTCGAGCGAGGTGGCGATGCGGCCCGCGGGTCGTTCCGTCGAGTCGCTCACCCAGGCGAGCACGCGGCTGGTGAAGTGGGGCGCCAGGAACGCCGGCGCCGTGCGATCCGGCGCGACGGGCTCGCGCCGGGCCCGCTCGGCGGCTTCGGGCGTCGCGTACCCGAGGACCACCATCCGGTCGAGCGCCCGCGCACGACGGGCGCGAGCCCGCCCCGCGGACCGGAACGGGTTGTTGACCGACGGCGCGCTCGCGAGGCCGGCGAGCATGGCGGCCTGACCCAGGGAGAGGCTCGCCGCGTCGGCACCGAAGTAGAGCGCGGCCGCCGCGCCGACGCCGACGGTACCCTCGCCGAGGGGAATCCGGTTGAGGTATTGCTCGAGGATCTGTTGCTTGGTGAGGTGGCGCTCGATGCGTAGCGCCCAGCGCGCCTGGCCGAGCTTGGCGCGCACGCTGCGGGGCGCTGGACGGAGCAGGTGCGCGAGCTGCATCGTGATCGTGGAAGCGCCGGACACAACCCGGGCCTCGCGGACGGCCTGGATCAGCGCCCGCGCTGCCGCCCGCAGGTCCACGCCGTGATGCCGGTAGAATCGCCGGTCCTCCAGAGCGATGAACGCCTGCAGCAGCTGCGGGTCCATCTCGTCCAGCGTGAGCCAGCCGACGCGGCTGCCGTCACCGGCGCGGGTCGTCCGCAGCGGGATCCCGTGCCGATCCAACAGAGTGACGCCCGTGATCTCCGGGCGCTCCGCCATGTCCCGCGGCAACGGCAGGTGCACCCACACGACGAGGCTCAGCATGCCGGCCGTGAACCCTCCGGCCAGCGCGAGCAGGACCTTGCGACGCCGCGTCACGGTCCGCGCCGAGCTACGGTGAACACCCCGCCGTCGCTCCGCCCCTGGACAGCCGGGTTGTACATCTCTTCCGCGTGTGCCGGCGGCGCCGTGAACACCCCCGGCGTGGTGGCGCGCGCCACGTAGGTCGCCGTGTAGGTGCCCGGCCACAGGTACGTCGCGACGTACGCGACCCGATCGTCCCGCAGCTCGCGGTGGTCGAACGGCGACCACCAGCCGCCGTCCCACGCGCCGAAGTACCAGCCCCAGCGCCAGCCCCCGCCCGCGACGTCCTCGTCCTCCCGGGTCTCCTCGGGCTGCCAGGCGCCGGGCCCCGGCGCCGCACCGGCGGTTCGCAGACTGAGGTCCACGGCCTCGAGGCCGGCCGGCAGCGGGTCGGTCAGCGCCAGGAACCGGCGCTCGGCCGGTACCCGGATGCGCAGTCGCACGCGCACCAGCGAGCCTTCCACCACGCTCGTGGTCGGCCGACCCGTCGCGTAGTCCTCGTACCACCGCTCGACTTCGATCCCCTGCTGGTCGGGCCGGACGGGCCGGACGCGCGGCACTTCGTGCACCGTGGCGAAGAAATACAGCGGCGTCCCGCGGCCGGTCGAGGGCGCGGCGACGTTCAGGGCGAGGCGCCGGGATCCGTCGGGAGCGGCGACCAGCAGCCCGGTCAGGCTCGCGGAATGCTCGCGCATCACGTCGCCGGACTCGGCCGAGCGGAACAGCACGCGGCCGGCGGCCCCCACGGTGTAGCCGCGGCGCGCGGCGCGCTGCTGGCGGGCGGTGAAATCACTGAGCGCCTGGACGGCGATGCCGTAGTCGTGCGTGTTCCACCACGTGATGGCGCGTCCCTGCTCGACCAGCGTCTCCACCAGCGGCCCGACGAGCGCATGCGCGGAATCGGCGGCCAGTGTCGCCGAGAGCAGGCGCGCGATGGGCCGGCGCGCCGAACGGAAGTAGAAGGCGCGGGCGGCCGTCTCCGGCAGCACGGCCCGCCGGCCCTCCACGCGCACCGACGCCCACAGCGGCGCGAGCAGGTTCCGCGCCGCGTCGGTCGCGCCCCGGCGGGCCAGCACTCCGGCGAGGCGGGCACGATCCTCGAAGGTCATTTGCGGCGCGCGCCGCAGCAGGTCGTTCTCGCGCGCCACGTCCGGCCGCCCGAGCCGGCTCAGGTAGTCCACCGCCGCGACGTTCTCGGCGAGCACGACCTCGATCGCCAGGCCCCACGGCGAGACCGGCCCCCACGCACCGTCGCGGAACTCGTAGTTCGTCGTCAGGTAGCCGGCGAGACGGCCCAGGACCGAGTCCGGCACGGCGAACCCCGCGGCCCTGGCCGCCAGCAGCGCATCGCCCGCGTAGGCACTCAGCCATGGCGTGGACCAGCTCGACGCGGACCACAGGCCGATGGATCCGTCGGGGCGCTGGCGCCGCACCAGCACGGCGATCGCTTCGTCGATTTGCGCGCGCGCATCGGCGGGCGCGAGCCGGCGGCCGTCGGGAGCGCCGGCCCGGACCATGGCCACCAGCGGGAGCATCACGTCCACGATCTGCTCGGTGCAGTCGAACGGATAGACGCGCAGCACCCTGGACATGCCGGCGACGAGCGCGAGCGGCGACGTGCCTACCGAGAACACGAGGCGCGACCGCTCGGGGTCAATGTCGGCGGGCAGCGAAAGCTCCACGCCCGCGGTCAGCGCGACCGTCCCGGCCGCCGAGTGCGCGCGCGGCACCCACGACGGGCGCACGGGCAGCCGCGTGAGCACCGCGTCGGAGTCGCGCCCGTTGCTGACGTCGAAGCGGAACGCGGCTGTGTCCGCCGTCGCGCCGCGGAACGCGAACCGGACCTCGGTGCCACGGTCGGCGGGCACGGTGACCGCCCGAGTCGCGGGGCTCGTCCGCACGGAGCCGCGGACCGTGGCGCTCACTCGAGCGGCCGAGGGCCCTGCGCCGCGCCGGTGCACCACCACGCCCGCCGTGAACCGGTCCTCGGAGCGCAGGAAGCGCGGCAGCGCGGGCCGCGCCAGCAGCGGCCGCGTCACCAACACCCTCGATTCGCCGCTCCCGTAGCGGTCGCCCGCCGTGACGGCGACCGCCATGACGCGGAACGTGGTGAGATTGTCCGGGAGGCGGGCCGCCGCCACCGCTTCGCCGGCCTCGTCGGTTTCCACCGAGCCCAGAAAGAACGCGGTCGACGCGAATCGCGACCGCAGCACGTCGCCGCCCTCGAGTCCGCCCCCGCCGCCCGGCGCGCGGTCGCCTTTGAGCGCGAGCCCTTCCTGCTCCATCACCTGGGCCGCGACCGACGCCAGACTGCTGGCCAGGCGCATGCCTACGCCGCGGGCCCGGTAGATGAGGTCCACGGGATCCGGCGTGCGATAGCCCGTGAGCGCCAGCACCCCCTCGTCCGCGGCCCACAGGGTGACTTCGCTGCGGCGCCCGACGCCTCGCGAGTCGCGCACCCGGACGCGCACGCGCACCGAATCCCCGGGGCGGTACTCGGCCGCGACCGGCCGCACCTCGACGGACAGCCGCTTCACGCTCGGCGTGACCTTCAGCTCGGCGTAGCCGACGCGCAGCGCCGGCCGGCCCGGGTCGTTGATGCCGCCCGCCGCCGCGCTGCGTCCGCGGATCACAACCACCGACACGTAGACGTTGGGCACGTGCGCTTCCGTCAGGGGCAGCCGCAGCACGGTCGCGTTGGACTCGAGGCGCAGCCGCCGCTGCTCGATCACGCCCTCGCGCTCGATCGTGACCCACGCCTCGGCCCCGGCAAACGGCGAGGCCAGCAATACGGTCGCGGTGTCACCGACGTCGTAACGGGACCGGTCGGGGATCACGTCCATGCGAAACTGCGACTCGTCCTCCCACGGAACCCAGTCACGACCGCTCGCCCACCGGTAGAAGCTCGTGGCAGCCTCGCGGCGCGCGGCGTCGCGGGCGCGGAACGTGACCACGTAACTGCCGGCGGCGGGCGGCGTGAACCCGCACGACGCAGGGGCGTCGGCGGCGGTGGTCACGTCGCACCGCGCCACCGTGTCCGCGACCCATTCGCCCACCCGCTGATCCACACCTTCGCGACGGCGGTGCACTACGTGCCACTCGCGGCGCACCAGCGCGCCGGACACTGCCACACCCGCGAGGCGCTCGCCGGACGGTCGCACCGCGATAACGTCGACGCCGACCGCCGTGCCCGCGGTCCAGAACCACGATCCCCGCGGCCGGGCGCCGACGTACAACCCGGCCGGATGCACGGTGGCCGCCGCGCTCGCCACGACCACCTGGCGGTTCACGTCGGTCACCGTGGCCTGGAGCATCGCCCGCGCCGGGCGGCCGCGGCGCGGCGTGCCGAGCGCCACGCGCAGGTAGGCTCGTCCGTCGCCGTCCAGCGTGTCGGTGCCGCTGGCCATCGTCTCGACGCGGGAGCCGCCCGCGCCGTCCTCGTCTCCCGACTCCTGCCACCACGCATCTTCGCCGAGGTAGAAGCCGGTCGTGCCGGGGATGTCCACCTCCCACGGCCACAGCGTCTCGCGGCGCAGGGTCCAGCGCACGGGCACCCGCGCCATCGGCGCGCCGAACAGGTAGCGCGCCTCCACGGTGGCCGTCAGCGTGTCGCCGGCCAGCCGCCCCGCCGTGTCCGCGCCGACGCTGACCAGGAACTCCGGAGGCCGATACTCGGCCACGCGGTAGGTGGTGCGCGCGACGTCCACCCAGCCGCCCCCGCGCTTGAGCTTCACGCTCACGCGGTACGTGCCGAGCGGCAGAGTGGCCGCGAGCGGCAGTGCCTGGGCGGCGGTGCCGAACGCCGTACCGGCCACCGTCGTGTCGCGCAGCAAGCCGTCCTCGCGATCACTGAACACCCAGCGGATCGAGTCGCCGCGAGCCGGCACCCGCAGGGCGCCCAGGTTGCCCGTGCGCACGATGGCCTTGGCGTGGACCACCTCGCCGGGACGGTAGATGCCGCGCTCGGTGAACACCGCGCCGGCCGCGGGCACGCGTTCGTCGGCACCGGCGGCCTGGACGTTGAACCGCCACGGACTCAGCTCCCAGGTGTACGAGTCGAACGCCAGGACGGCTCGATCAGACTGCCAGGTCGCCGATGCGTAGCCCTCGAAGCCGTAGGTCCGCTCCCCGTTCGCGGCCGAATCGGGAGCCCATCCGGCGAACCGCACCAGTCCCTGCGCGTCCGTCGTGCCGCGGGCGCGGATCCGCCCGTCGCGTCCATGCAGCGTGACCGCCGCGCCCGGGCGCGCCTGGCCGTCGTGGAGGGTGGTCACCCACACGACTGCCTCGTCCGATCCCAGGCGACCGGCGAGGCCGAGGTTCGTCACCTGCACCAGCGCGACGCTGGTTGCGCGCTCGGATTCGCCGATCCGGTTGCCCGCGATCCGGACCGCCGTCAGCGCGGGCTGCCCCGGCCGCGACGCGTTGTAGGCCGGCATCCGGACCGCACTCACCAGCGGCGTGTCCACCGCCCCGCCGAGGGCGATCGCCCGGGTGGTGGCGCCGGCGGCGATCAAGGGCCACACGTCGTCCAGGTTCCAGTCGGGCGCGGCGAGCACCCGGGCCTCGAGACTCTCCGGCACGGCCACCTGGGTGACGTACAGCGTGTCCACGTTCACGTGACGCACCGCGAGCGTGCGGAAGCTCTCCCGCTCGACCAGCATGCGACCCCGCGGATACTCGATGCCGGGCGCGTAGCCGGTGGTCGCGAGTGTGGTGGTGCGCGAGCCCGCGATCCGCTGGCCGAACACGTCGCGCAGCGACGAGTCCATCGCGATCGTGTACGTCGTGCGCTGCCGCAGCGCGCCCTCCAGCATCCACGTCGCCGACTCCGCCGCCGTGTCGGACAGGGTCCAGGTGGCCGTCGGGGTGAGCCGCACGCCCCGCAGCACCTCGGACCCGCGCAGCGGCGTGGTGAATTCCAGCACGGCGTACCCTGCCGGACACAGAGGCCCGTTGGTGCAGCGAACGCGCGTGAGCCGGAGCGGGCCGTAGGTCGCGAACCGCCAGGCCACCGCGCCCCCGCCGCCGGCCGTGTCGAGCGTGGCCGGCATGGTGAGCGCCCCGGGGCAATCGAGGGGCAGGGGCCGCTCGGGCTGGAGGCGGACCACGCGGTGCAGCGCCTCGGCGCGGAGATTTCGCGGCCACCCGCCCGCGTAGCGGTAGTGGTCCGGGTCGTCCGCGGTCACCCGCCGCTGCCCGGTCGCCGTGAGCGCGATCGTCCGCGGCCCCGGGCAGTCACCGCTGAGCTCCAGCCGGACCAGGCGGCTCACCACGCCGAGGTCCACCGGCGCCGTAACCAACAGCCCGAACACGGCGTCCGGCCGGAGGTAGCGCGCGATGCCCCACGGACCCACCGGTGAGCCGGCGATGGCCCGCGGGCCGCTCACGCGGAACGTGAACCGATAGGGCTGGTCGAGCCGGGAGCCGTCCATGGCCCGGAAGGAGTTGGCGATCGTGACGGCGTACTGCGTGCCCGCCGGCAGAGGGTCGGTGGGAGTGAACCGCAGAGTGATGGGGTCGCGCCACTCGAGACGCCCCTGCACGGCCGGCGCGATGGTGAAGATGGAGCGCGGGTCGACGGTGCCGTCGAGCTGCCCGGCGACCGGACGGTCGAACGCGACCGTGACGGCGCCCGTCGGCTCGACGCGGTCGGTGGGACTGACCCGGAGGACCTGAAGCGACTGGGACTGAGACGCGACGAGGCCGCCCAATGTGACGGCGGCGAACGCGGCGACAGCACGCATGGTGACCTGCTCCGGCGTCGAATGCGGTCAGGAGGGGCCTGCCCGGACGAAGGTAACCCGCGGCCCGGGCGACCTCCAGCGAGCGCGGAGAGCCCTCCGGGCTCAGCCCGCCACGCCCAACGCGACCCGCAACGCCGGATGCACCCGTCGCCGTACCAGCGCCCGCTCGATCTCCAGGCGCCGCGCGGGATCCGTCACTTCCGCGAGCCATACCACCTGCCCCGCCTCGCGCGCCGCCACGGCGCGGCCGTCCTCGAACACGATCCGGTTCGCCGCCAGCGCGCCGATGCGCGGGCCAGGCAGCAGGTACCCGGTCACGTTGAGCGGGTCGCTCGCCGAAATGCCGATCAGCTCGCCGGACGGCGCCGCCCGCCGCACCGCCCGCAGCTGACCCACCGCCTCGGGCAGCGCGAACTGCTCGCCCGCCAGGCCGGCCACGAACCGGCCGCCACGGATCTCCCCCCGAGCCTCCAGCCGCCGCCACTCGCGCAGCAGATCCCGCCACGGCACCGCATTCGCCTCGCGCTCCACGATGCGCCGCATAACAACTCCCCAGCGCAGCAGGAGCACCCGCGCCTGCACCTCAACCGCACGGGCCCTGCCTTTCCCTCCCTCCCCTCCTTCCCGTCCTTTCCCTCCTTCCCCGCCTTCCCCTCCTTCCCCTCCTTCCCCTTCTTCCCGTTTCAGTACCGACCACCGCCCCGCACTCTCCACCCCGTACGGACTCCCGCGCCGCCGCGGGGCCGCGCCCCGAGCCATCGGCCGTCTCTTCGCCGCCGGCGTAATCAACGCCCTCAACCCGCTGAACCCGTCGGCCGTAACATGCCCCTGGCCCGCCAGCTCCGTGAGCGCCGCCTCGACCTGCGTGGCCAGCAGCCCGGTGCCCACGACCAGCTCCGGGAAGAACGACGCGCCGCGCCGCCGCAGGTATTCGAGCACCGCCGTCGCGTCCGCGCCGCTCGGCGGCGGTGGCGCTCCCGCCGGCGCGAGCCACGCGTCCATGTGCTCGCGCAGCATCACCGCGGTGGGCGTCGAGCGCAGCGGCCCGCCGGAACCCGGCGCCGCGGCCACGCGGCCCCACATCACGCGACCCATCAGGCACAGCTGGTCGAGGAGCAACGGGTCGTATCCCTCGCACCGCGCCGCGAGCACCTCGGATTCCCACGCCCCCGCCGCGACCTCGACGCCGTCGAGCTGGGCCACTACCGCGGCCAGGCCTTCGATCCCGGCCACACGATGCTCCGACGCGAGGTGCTGCCACTGGAGCAGGAACCGCACGTAGTCGGCGGTCGCCACCGGCTCGATCTCGGCGCGCAGCCGCGCCAGCGTGTACCGATGGATGCGGGCCAGCAGCCGTCGCTCGCACCACTCCCGCTCCGGACCGCCCGGCGTGAACTGCCCGCGCAACACTACGCCCTGCGCTTCGAGCCCGACCAGCGCGACCTCGACGTCCGACGCCGCGGCGCCCACCAGGTCGGCCAGCTCGGCCCCGGTCACCGGACCCGCGATCTCGAGCCGGCCCCGCACCATCTCTTCCAGGCTCGGCGACGGCTGCTCGGCGGCGTACCACCGGCCCTCGCGCCGCACCGCGCGCCGGTCCGCGACCAGCGCGTCGCGCAGTTGAGGCCAGCCGGCCATCTCCTCGTCCGTGAGGAAGCCCGCCACCAGGAGCGCGTCGTGCAGCTCGTCCGGGCTCTCGGCCGAGGGCCAGGCCTCTTCGCGCACCCGCGCGATGGCCGCCGGGTCCAGCGCGCCGAGGTCCCCGGCGGTGCCGGGCTCGAGCGCGCGGCGGCTGTACACGGCCTGGGTGCGGCGCTCCTCCAGCGGGGCATCGTCGAGGAACGCGTACGGCCGGGCGTTCAGGATCGCGGCGGCCAGCGGCGACGGCTCGGGCAGATCGCGCGCCACCAGGCCGATCCTGCCGTCGTGAATGCGGCCCAGCACCGCGATCAGTCCGTCGATGTCCATGACCTCGTGCAGGCAGTCGCCGACGGCCTGCCGGACCAGCGGATGATCCGGCACCTCGCGGTCGCCGGCGATGTTCTCGAGGCAGGCGGCGGCGTCCGGGAAGACGGCCGCCAGCAGGTCTTCGGACTCCATGCGCTGGATCTGCAGCGCCGCCTTCTTCCCGCCGCGGACCCGCCGGATCGCGAGCGCGAGTGTCGCGGCCCAGCGCCACCGGGTGCCGAACATCGGCGCGTCCAGCAGCGCCTGGACCAGCACGCCCTGGACCGAGTTGGGGTGCAGGTAGCGGAACACGTCGCTGAGCGGGAAGGAGTGCTGCGGGCCGAGCGACAGCAGCAGCGCGTCCTCGGCGGCGGCGGCCTGCAACTCGAAGTTGAACTGCCGGCAGAACCGCTTCCGGAGCGCCAGCCCCCACGCCTTGGTGACGCGGCTGCCGAACGGCGCGTGCAGGATGAGCTGCATGCCGCCCGCCTCGTCGAAGAACCGCTCCATCACCAGCGTGTCCTGCGTCGGCAGGGATCCCAGCATGCGCTTGGCCTCGGCGAAATACGCGACGATCTGGAACGCCGCCGCCCGCGGGAGGCCCACCCCGTCAATCATCCAGGCGATGGCGGCTTCCGGGTCGTCCAGCCGCTCCTCGATGTCGCGGCGCAGGGCGCTCACCGCGGCGGACAGCTCGTCGCTGCGCGCCGGGGCCTCGCCGAGCCAGAATGGGATGGTCGGCGGCTGGCCCTTGGCGTCGTGCACCCGCACGATGCCCTGCCCGGTTTCGACGCGCACGATCTGCCACGACGTGTTGCCGAGCTGGAAGATGTCGCCGCCGCTCGCCTCGAACGCGAAGTCCTCGTGCACCGTGCCGAGGAACGTGCCTTCCGGCTCGAGCACGACCCGGAAGTCCGCCGTGTCGGGGATCGCGCCGCCGCTGGTGATCGCCGTCAGGCGCGCGCCCTTCCGTCCCCGTACGCGGCCGTTGACCGCGTCGTGGTGCACCAGCGCCGCGCGCCGGCCGCGCCGGGTGCTGAAGCCGTGCGCGGTCATGTCGAGCACTTCGTCGAACGCCGGGCGCGTGAGGTCACGGTATGGCCAGGCCCGGCGCGCCAGCCCGTACAGCCCGTCCACGGCCCAGTCCTCGGCGGCCGTCTCAGCCACGAGCTGCTGCGCCAGCACGTCGAGCGGCCGCGGCGGCATGATCAGCCGATCCAGCTCGCCCGCCTGTACCGCCCGCAGCAGCGCGGCGCACTCGACCAGGTCGTCGCGCGACAGCGGGAACAGCCGGCCTTTCGGCGTGCCCCGCACCGTGTGGCCCGACCGGCCCACGCGCTGCAGGAACGCCGCGATGTGGCGGGTCGCGCCGAGCTGACACACAAGGTCCACGGCCCCGATGTCGATGCCCAGCTCCAGCGACGCGGTCGCCACCAGCACCCGGAGCCGGCCCGACTTGAGCCGCTCCTCCGCGTCGTGCCGGGTCTCCTTCGCCAGGCTGCCGTGGTGCGCGGCCACGGCCGGCTCGCCCAGCCGCTCGGCGAGATGCCGCGCCACCCGCTCCACCATCCGCCGAGTGTTGGCGAACACCAGGGTCGTGCGGTGCTCCGCCACCAGCTGCGCCAGCCGGTCGTACACCTCGTTCCAGACCTCCGCCGCCATCACCGTCTCGAGCGGCGCGCGCGGCAGCTCCAGCGCGAGGTCCAGCGTCCGGCGATGGCCCTCGTCCACGATGACCGGATCGGGCACGTCGGTGCCGACCAGGAATCGCGCCACTTCCTCGATGGGCTTCTGTGTGGCCGACAGGCCGATGCGCTGGAGCCGCCGACCTGCCACGTGGTCGAGACGCTCGAGGCTCAGCATGAGGTGCGCGCCGCGCCGCGAGCCGATCACCGCGTGGATCTCGTCCACGATGACCGCGCGGGCGGTGCGCAGGATGTTCCGGCTCCGTTCGGCCGTGAGCAGGAGGTACAGGGATTCGGGGGTTGTGACGAGGATGTGCGGCGGCGTCTTCACCATCGCGGCGCGCTCGGCCGCCGGGGTGTCGCCGGTGCGCACCGCCGCCGTGATCCGGACCGGCGGGAGGCCCAGGGCCTCGGCCGCTCCACGAATGCCGCGCCGGGGCTCGGCCAGGTTCTTGTGGATGTCGGTCGAGAGGGCCTTGAGCGGCGAGACGTACACGACGCGCACTGCGTCGGGCAGGGGCTCCGCGACCCCGTCCCGGAGCAGCTCGTCGAGCGCATAGAGGAAAGCGGCCAGCGTCTTGCCCGAGCCCGTGGGCGCGGCGATCAGCGCGTCCTTGCCGGAGGCGATCGCCTCCCAGCCCCGCCGCTGCACGCTGGTGGGCTCCCCGATGACTTCGGTGAACCACCGCGCGACCGCCGGATGGAACCGGGACAGGCTCACGGGGGAAATATGGCAGGGGAAAAGTGATTACGTTATCGGACAGTTTCAGAGTCCTGAGTCATGAGTCAGGAGTAGAAACGCGCGGAATCGGGCGACTCCCGACTCCCGACTCCCGACGACGGAGGTTCTCGATCCTCGAAATCCTGCGGTACGCCGTGCTCGGAGCGGTCGGCCTGACGGCCTTGGCGGCCGCCGGCGCGATGGCCGTGCAGCGGCGCCTGCTGAACCCGTTCGGCCGGCCGGCCCGCACCATCCGCGACTTCACCGATCCCGTGCTCAAACCCATCGAGCGCCGCCTCCTGCGCGGCGGCGGCAACCCCCAGAACGCGCCGTGGTGGCTCATCGCCATCGCCATCATCGGCGGCATCCTCCTGCTTACGGTGGTGCAGTGGCTTGCGGCCCAGATCTACGCCGTGGTCGTGGCGGCGTCGCACGGCGGCCGCAGCCTGCTGTGGCTCATCGTGGATTGGTCGTTCAGCCTCCTGATGCTCGCGCTGGTGGTGCGGGTCATCGGCTCGTGGATGGGCGCCGGCCGCTACAACCGGTGGATGCGGCCGTTTCACGCGCTCACCGAATGGATGCTCAAACCCCTCAGGCAGGTGATCCCGGCGCTCGGACCGTTCGACGTCACCCCGATCGTCGCGTGGTTCCTGCTCATCCTGCTGCGCCGCGCCGTGCTCGGCATCCTGTGACCGCGCGCCTCGTCGTGCACGTCCAGCCCCGCGCCCACCGGAGCGAAGTCGCCGGCCGTCACGGGGACGCGATCAAGGTGCGGCTCGCGGCGCCGCCCGTGGACGGCGCGGCGAACGAGGAGCTGGTGCGGCTCCTCGCCGAGCTGCTCGGCGTCGGGCGGCGCGCGGTCCGCGTCGTGAGCGGGCGCGCGGCCCGGCGAAAGCTGGTGGAGATCGACGGGATCAGCGCCGCCGAAGCGGCATCGAGGCTTCAGTGAGTCGAGGACCCAACCCTCGCCTGCTCATCATCCTCCTCACCTTCATCACCGGGACCGTGGCCACCGCCTGGGCCAAGCCGCTCGGCAAGCCGATGATGGTCCTGGCCGGCCTGTTCGGCGCCATGGCCGGCTGGGTCGCCGCGCGCTGGTTGATGCGGAAGCTGTTCTAGACTCGCGTCGCCCCTCGCTGCCGCGCCTCGTCACCACCCGCTCGCCAGTCGCGGGCGTTTCGCGCAGATTGCCCCCATGAACCGACTCCCGATCCTGGCGCTGGCCGGCCTCGCGGCGGCCGCGACCGCGCTCCCGGCGCAGCAGCCGGCCGAGCCGGTCACCGCGTTCGTCAACGTCACCGTCATCCCGATGGACCGCGAGCGGACGCTCGCCGGTCAGACCGTGCTGGTGCGCGGCGACCGCATCGTCGAGGTCGGCGCGGCGAACCGGGTGCGCGTGCCGCAGGGCGCCACCACCATCGACGGCACCGGCAAGTTCCTCATCCCCGGTCTCGCGGAGATGCACGCGCACATCCCGCCGCCGCAGCAGGCGGCGTTCCAGGAGCGCGCGCTGTTCCTGTATCTGGCCGGCGGCGTCACGACGATTCGCGGGATGCTCGGCAACCCGCAGCACCTCGAGTTGCGGGAGCGGGCCGCGCGCCGCGAGATCTGGAGTCCCACGATCTACTCGTCGGGCGGGCCGTCGTTCAGCGGCCAGACGGCCACCTCGCCCGAGGTGGCGCGGCGGATGGTGGAGGAGCAGCAGCGGGCCGGCTACGACTTCCTCAAGATCCACCCCGGCGTCTCCCGCGCCGCGTTCGACACCATGGCGGCCACGGCGCAGCGCCTCGGCATCCGGTTCTCGGGCCACGTGCCCGCCGACGTCGCGTTGGAGCGCGCCCTCGAGGCGCGGTACGCCTCCATCGACCATATCGACGGATACGTCGAATGGCTCGCCGGACTCCAGCCGGGCCAGCCGTCGGGGTTCTTCGGCTTCGGCGTGCTGGACCAGGTAAACGAAGGGCGGATCGCCGAGATCGTGCGCCGGACCCGCGAAGCCGGCGTCTGGATTGTGCCGACCCAGACGCTCATGGAGACCATGGCGGGCGAGACGACCGTCGAGGAGATGCTCGGCTGGCCGGGGATGCGCTACATGCCGGCCCAGACGACGCAGGCCTGGGCAACCAACGTGCGGAACTTCAAGCAGCAGAACCCCGACCCCGACCGGCTGCGCCGCTACCTCGACCTCCGGCACACGCTGATCCGCGAGCTGCACGCCGGGGGCGTGGGCATCCTGCTCGGGTCCGACGCGCCGCAGTGGATGAACCCGCCCGGGTTCTCGATCCACCGCGAGCTGGCGGCGTACGTGACTGCGGGCCTCACGCCGTGGCAGGCGCTGGAGACCGGCACTCGCAACCCGGCCCGCTTTTTCGGGGCCGAGCGGGAGTTCGGCACCATCGAGCGGGGCAAGCGCGCCGACCTCATCCTGCTGGACGCGAGCCCCCTCGAAAGCATCGGGAACGTGGCGCGGCAGGCCGGGGTCATGGTGCGGGGCCGCTGGCTGTCCCGCGGGGAGCTCGACCGCCGGCTCCAGGCCTTTCTCGGGCCCTGAGGGCGGGGCCGGCCGGGCGGGGTTGGCGCCGGCGGCGGAAGTCATTAGACTTCGCACCCGGGACAACTGATGATCGTGGCGATTTACGGCATATTGCGGCCACGTAAAACAACCCGCTAAAAAGCCGGCCCGGGGTGCCTGCTTTTTGGCGCCGCGGGCTTCGGCGTTTCGGGGAGCCGCAAGCTATGAGCTGTGAGCGATGAGCTATGAGCTGTGAGCTATGAGCTGTGAGCCATGAGCTGTGAGCTGTGAGGTTGGGGCCCGGGACGAGGAGCGCAGAGCGGTCATGAACGCCGGGGAACGTCGAACGCTGCTGAAGCGGCTCGTCGCCGAGCGCATCCTCGTGCTCGACGGCGCCATGGGCACCATGATCCAGCGGCACGAGCTCGGGGAGGCCGACTTCCGCGGCGAGCGGTTCCGCGCGCACGACAAGCCGCTCAAGGGCAACGGCGACGCCCTGGCCGTCACCCGCCCCGACGTGATCAGGGGCATCCACCTCGCGTATCTCGAGGCGGACGCCGACATCCTCGAGACCAACACGTTCACCGCCACGCGGATCGCGCAGGCCGACTACGGCCTGGAGGGCGCGGTGCGCGAGATCAACCTCGCCGCCGCCAGGCTCGCCCGCGCCGTGGCCGACGAGGTCACCGCGCGCGACCCGTCGCGGCCCCGCTTCGTCGCCGGCATCCTCGGCCCGACCAACCGCACCGCGTCGCTCTCGCCCGACGTCAACAACCCGGGCTTCCGCGCCGTCAGCTTCGACGACCTCGTGGCCGCGTACGCCGAGCAGGCCGAGGCGCTGCTCGAGGGCGACGTGGACATGCTGATGGTCGAGACGGTGTTCGACACGCTCAACTGCAAGGCGGCGCTCTACGCCGTGCGCGAGCTGCTCGAGCGCCGCGGCGAGGACGTGCCGCTCATGGTGTCGGGCACGATCACCGACCAGAGCGGGCGCACGCTGAGCGGCCAGACCGTCGAGGCGTTCTGGAACTCGATCCGCCACGCCGACCTGTTCGCGGTCGGCCTCAACTGCGCCCTCGGCACCGACCAGCTCCGCCCCTACGTCCAGGACCTTGCGGGTCTCGCGGGAATCCCCGTGTCGGTGCACCCCAACGCGGGTCTGCCCAACGCGTTCGGCGGCTACGACGACACGCCCGAGTACATGGCCGCGGCGATCGGCGACTGGGCGAAGAGCGGCTTCGTGAACGTCGTGGGCGGCTGCTGCGGCACCACGCCGGACCACATCCGCGCCATCGCCGCGGCGGTGCGCGGCATCCCGCCCCGCCCGCTCCCCGACCTGCCGCCCTACACCCGCCTCTCCGGCCTCGAGCCCCTGACGCTGTGGCCCGGCCGGCTGTTCGTGAACGTCGGCGAGCGGACCAACGTGACCGGGTCGAAGCGGTTCGCCGAGCTCATCAAGGCGGACAAGTACGGCGAGGCCGTCGCGGTGGCACGACAGCAGGTCGAGAACGGCGCGCAGATGATCGACGTGAACTGCGACGAGGGCATGCTCGACAGCGCCGCGGCAATGACCACGTTCCTCAACCTCATCGCGGCCGAGCCCGACATCTGCAAGGTGCCGGTGATGGTGGACTCCTCCAAGTGGGAGGTGATCGAGACCGGCCTCAAGTGCCTGCAGGGCAAGGGCGTGGTGAATTCGATCTCGCTCAAGGAGGGCGAGGTCGTCTTCGTCGAGCACGCCCGCAAGGTGCGGCGCTACGGCGCGGCGGTCGTCGTGATGGCGTTCGACGAGCAAGGCCAGGCCGACACGGTCGAGCGCAAGGTCTCGATCTGCGAGCGCGCGTACCGCATTCTCACGGAGCAGGTGGGGTTCCCGCCCGAGGACATCGTGTTCGACCCGAACATCTTCGCGGTCGCCACGGGCATCGCCGAGCACAACCGCTACGCGATCAACTACCTCGAGGCGGCCCGGCAGATCAAGCGACGCTGCCCCCGCGCCCTGATCTCCGGCGGCGTGTCGAACCTGTCCTTCAGCTTCCGCGGCAACGCCACGGTGCGCGAGGCGATGCACTCGGCCTTCCTGTACCACGCGATCCAGGCCGGGATGGACATGGGCATCGTCAACGCCGGCCAGCTCGCGGTCTACGACGACATCCCGGAGGCGCTGCTCGAGGCGGTCGAGGACGTGCTGTTCGACCGCAAGGAGGGCGCCACCGAGCGCCTGACCACGATCGCGGAAACCACGGCGAAGCACGCCAAGGTGCGCTCGCGCGAGGACCTCGCCTGGCGCAGCGCGCCCGTCGCCGAGCGGCTCAAACACGCGCTGGTCGAGGGCATCGACCAGTTCGTCGAGACGGACGTCGAGGAGGCACGGCGGCAGGCCGAACGGCCGATCCACGTGATCGAAGGGCCGCTGATGGACGGGATGAACGTGGTCGGCGACCTGTTCGGCTCGGGCAAGATGTTCCTGCCCCAGGTGGTCAAGAGCGCGCGGGTGATGAAGAAGGCGGTCGCCTACCTCGTGCCGTTCATCGAGGCCGAGAAGGCGGCGAGCGGCGAGGCACCGCGGGCCAAGGGCAAAATCGTGATGGCCACCGTGAAGGGCGACGTCCACGACATCGGCAAGAACATCGTGGGCGTGGTGCTGCGCTGCAACAACTACGACATCGTGGACCTCGGCGTGATGGTGCCGGCGCAGACGATCCTCGACACGGCGCGGCGCGAGCGGGCGGACGCCATCGGGCTGTCGGGCCTCATCACCCCCTCGCTGGACGAGATGGTGCACGTGGCCAAGGAGATGCAGCGCGAAGGCTTCGAGGTGCCGCTGCTGATCGGCGGCGCCACCACGTCGCGGATGCACACGGCGGTCAAGATCGAGCCGCACTACAAGGGCCCGACGGTGCACGTGCTCGACGCGTCGCGCAGCGTGGGCGTGGTGGGCCAGCTGCTCTCGGCGGACCGGCGCGCCGGTTTCGTGGGCGGAGTGAAGGACGAGTACGTGAAGCTTCGGGAGGAGCACGCGGGCCGGCGCGAGCGCGCCGCCGCCCTGCCGATCGCCCAAGCGCGGGCCAACCGCGCCGGCGGCGACTGGTCGCACGCGGCCCCAGCCCGGCCGGCGCAGCCCGGCGTGCACGTCTTCGAGGATTACGCGCTCGACGAGCTGGTGGACTACGTGGACTGGACACCGTTCTTCCAGGCCTGGGAGCTCAAAGGCCGGTACCCCGCGATCCTGGACGACCCGGTCGTCGGCGAGCAGGCGAGCAACCTGTTCAAGGACGCCCGCGCCCTGCTCGAGCGCCTGGTCTGCCAGCGGCTGCTCACGGCGCGCGCCGTGGTCGGTCTGTTCCCGGCCAACGCGGTCGGCGACGACGTCGAGGTCTACGCCGACGGGGGGGGGGGAGGGGGGGCGCGCGGCGGCGTCGCGGCCACGCTGCGGTTCCTCCGCCAGCAGACCCCGCGCGCGGCGGGCCGGCCCAACCACTGCCTCGCCGATTGGGTTGCTCCGAAAACCACGGGCCTGTCCGACTGGATCGGTGCGTTCGCCGTGACCACCGGCCACGGGCTCGACGAGCTGGTGAAGGACTTCGAGGCGCGCCACGACGACTACAACGCCATCATGGCCAAGGCGCTGGCCGACCGTCTGGCCGAGGCGTTCGCGGAGCGGATGCACGAGCGGGTGCGCCGCGAGTTCTGGGGCTACGCGCCGGCCGAATCGCTGCCCAACGACGACCTGATCGCCGAGAAGTACCGCGGCATCCGGCCCGCACCCGGCTATCCGGCCTGCCCCGACCATACCGAAAAGGGCACGTTGTTCGCGCTCCTGGGCGCCACGCCGCGCGCCGGCATCAGCCTGACCGAGTCCTACGCGATGTGGCCCGCCGCCGCCGTGAGCGGCTGGTACATCGCGCACCCCGACGCGATCTACTTCGGCGTCGGGCGCATCGGGAAGGATCAGGTCCTGGACTACGCGGCCCGCAAGGGCTGGACGCCGGCGGAGGCCGAGCGCTGGCTGTCGCCCAGCCTCGGCTACGACCCCTGATGCCCGACCTCCGGACCCTCATCGACGACGGCCGCGCCCACGTGTGCGACGGGGCGATGGGCACGATGCTGTACGCCAAGGGCGTGTTCATCAACGTCTGCTACGACGAGCTCAACCTCCGCGCGCCCGACCTGGTGAAGGAGGTGCACGCCGCCTACGTGAAGGCGGGCGCCGAGATCATCGAGACCAACACGTTCGGCGCCAACCCGGTAAAGCTCGGTACCTACGGGCTCGCCGACCAGGCGACGCTCATCAACCGCAAGGCAGCCGAGCTGGCGCGCGAGGCCGCGGGCCCGCGTGCGTGCGTCCTGGGCGCGATCGGGCCGCTGGGCGTCCGCCTCGAACCGTTCGGCGAGACCGCGAAGGCCGAGGCGTTCGCGTGCTTCAAGCTCCAGGCCGACGGCCTGCTGGCCGGCGGCGTGGACGGGTTCATGCTCGAGACGTTCAGCGACCTGGACGAGATCCGCGAAGCGCTGAAGGCCGTGCGCGCCACGAGCGAGAAACCGGTGTTCGCGCAGATGACCGTGGGCGAGGACGGCCACACCGCCTACGGGACCGACGTCGAGACGTTTACGCGCGCGCTCGACGAAGCGGGCGCCGACGTGATCGGCGTGAACTGCTCAGTCGGCCCGCAGGGCGTGCTCGAGGCCGTGGAGCGGATGGCGCGCGTCACGCGCCGGCCGCTGGCCGCGCTGCCCAACGCGGGCCTGCCACGCGCCGTGGGCGACCGCAAGATCTACATGGCCTCGCCCGAGTATCTCGGCACGTACGCCAAGTTCCTGGTGGAGGCGGGCGCGCGGTTCGTGGGCGGCTGCTGCGGCACCACGCCCGACCACATCCGCGAAGTGGCGTCGTTCGTCGCGAGCGTCTCACCCCGGCAGGCCAACGTCGTGATCATCAAGCCGGCCGAGGCGCCGGCCGCGGTGCAGGCCGTACCGATGGCCGACCGGTCGCGCTGGGGGCACAAGCTGTCGAAGGGTGAATTCGTGACGACGGTTGAAATCGTCCCGCCCAAGGGGACGGACGCGACGCAGATGATCGAGAGCGTGCGCGCCCTGAAACGGGCCGGCGTGGACGCCGTCAACGTGCCCGACGGGCCGCGCGCCCAGAGCCGGATGGGCGCGCTGATGACCGCGCTGCTGATCGAAAAGGAAATCGGCCTCGAAACGGTGATCCACTACTGTTGCCGCGACCGCAATCTCCTCTCGATGCTGTCGGATCTGCTGGGCGCCGCGGCGCACGGGCTGCACAACATCCTCGCCGTCACCGGCGACCCGCCGAAGATGGGCCCGTACCCCGAGGCCACGGCGGTCTTCGACATCGACGCGATCGGCCTGACCAACCTCCTCAGCCGGCTCAACCACGGTCTCGATCCCGGCGGCAACCCGATCGGCAAGCCCACGGCGTTCGTCATCGGGGTGGGCGTGAATCCGGCCGCGGTGGACCCCGAGCGCGAGCTCAAGCGGTTCGCGTGGAAGGTGGACGCCGGCGCCGAGTACGCCATCACCCAGCCGGTGTTCGACCCCGAGCAGCTGGAGCGTTTCCTCGAGCGCATCGCGGACGTGCGCATCCCTGTCGTCGCCGGCATCTGGCCGCTGGTGAGCCTGCGCAACGCCGAGTTCCTGGCGAACGAGGTGCCCGGCGTGACCGTGCCGGTCGAGGTGATGGAGCGGATGCGGGCCGCCCAGGAGAAGGGCAAGGAGGCCGCGCTGGCCGAAGGCGTCGCCGTTGCCCGCGAGATGCTGCGCCGGGTCCGTCCACTGGTCCAAGGCGCCCAGGTCAGCGCGCCGTTCGGCCGAGTCCCGGTCGCCCTGGAGGTCTTCCAATAGATCGCCGGGGGTCGCGGGTGCAGCGGATTGCACGGACCCTTGCCGCGTGTGGACCATCCCTGCAGGTTTCAGGATTGCTAGGTGGCGGTCGCCGTTGAACTTACGGCACCCCGCCCGTGCGGAACGAGGCTTGCTGCAATGGGGTCGGTGAGGTGCGCGCACCGCGGGCTCAGGGGCACGGCGGGGTTCACGCTGTTCGAGGCGGTGATGGTTCTCGTCATCGTCGCGACGGTCGTGGGCGCACTCACCCCCTCGGTGATGCGCCAGTTGTCGCGGGCGCGGGTCAACCGCGCCGCGACCATCGTGGCGGCCGAGTTTCTCCAGGCCCAGACGCTGGCGGGCCGGCAGCGCAAACCCATCGTGGTGTCGTTCGACGTCGTGAACCGGATCATCTTCGTCGCCGACGCGGCCACGTCCACCACCACGAGCCTGCGGCGCCTCGGCGCGGACAGCGAGTTCCGGCTCAGCTCGCTCACCGCGACGTATGGCAACGTGTTCATCATGCCCAACGGCATGGCCAACATGGCGGTCACCGTCACGGTCGAGGCGGCCGGCTACAGCCGGCAGGTGCGCCTGACGCGCGCCGGCCAGGTCCGGATCCTGTGACGCCGGCCGAGGACGGCTTCTCGCTGATCGAGGTCATGATCAGCGTCGTCATTTTCTCGGCGGTCATCCTGTCGCTGGCCGGTCTCGCGTTCCAGGTGGCGCGCCGCTCGACCCGCGCCACCCACCAGGCGCTCGTCATGTCGGTGCTCCAGACGCGGGTGGATCAGGCGTCGGCCGTGCCGTTCGACAGCCTGTCGCTGGTAGTGAGGTGCGATACGACGGTCAGCGGCGCGGTGCGGATCTACGGTTGCACCACGATCGTGTCGTCCACACCACGGATCGCCAACCTCGCGATCGTCGTGCGCACCAACATCCCGGGCAATCCCCCCGACACCGTCCGGCTGACCCGCGGCAAGACCCGCACCCCGATCCCGATCCGGTGACCTCCACGCGCCGAGGCTTCGCCCTGACCGAGCTGCTGGTCGCCATGGTGGTGGCCGGGATCATCGGCGTGGCCCTGACGCGGCTGGTGATCAACCAGGCCCGCTTCGTGAGCATGCAGGACGCCGGGATGCGGGCGCGCGGCGCCGCGCGCGCGGCCCTCAACGTGCTCACGTCCGAGCTGCAGATGACCAGCGGCGGCGGCCTGGTGGACGCCACGAGGGACTCGATCACGGTGCGAGTGCCGTACGCGTTCGGGCTCGCGTGCCGCAAGGTCAGCGGGAGCACCATCGTCGCCCTGTTCCCGGCGGACTCCGCGACGTTCGCGTCGGCGGTGCCGAGCGGATTCGCGTTTCAGGATTCCGTAGGCGCCTACCACGTCCAGGACGGCGCGGCCGTGAGCCCGGCATCGGCTGTCGCCGTCGCGGCGGCTTGCCTGATCCTGCTGCCCCCCATCAACCTCACGGCGCTCACCGCGCCCGGGTGGTCCATTCTTCGCGGGGTCGCCCTGGCCAACGCCACGAGCGACACGGCGGCCATCGGGGCCGTCGCCTACGTGTATCAGAACGTGCGGTACGCGTTCGCCCCCTCGGTCGAGCTGCCGGGTCGCACGGCCCTGTGGCGCACGGTGCTCAGTACCGGGGTGCGCGAGGAGCTGGTGGTGCCGTTCGACACGTCGGCCGGGTTCCGGTTCCTGGTCGGCCCGTCGTTCGCCGTGCGCGCGACCCCACCCGCCGCGCTGGACTCCGTGGTCGGCCTGCAAATCGGGCTGGTCGCGCAAAGCGAAGCCGCGGCGCAGGGCACGACGCGGCCCACCACGTTCGACCTGACCACCTCCATCACGTTCAGGAACAATGCGCCCTGACCGCTCGGGCTTCGTCCTGCCGACGACGCTGCTCGTCATGACGCTGCTCACCGTCATGCTGACCGCAGCCTTCACCCTCGTCTCGGCCGAATACCGGACGACCGACAATTCCGCCGCTATCACCCGAGCGCAAGCGATCGCCGAGGCGGGTTTGCAGAGTTACCTATCCTTGAACCGGAACCTGACCGGCACGACAGACTCGATTCGTGTGACCTTGACCGGCGGCTACGCCGACGTGGTCGCCCGCCGCCTCCGGGACAGCACCACGACGCGGCGCGCCATCTGGCTGATCCGGTCGAGCGGTTACGCCGCGGATCCGATCCTCATCGGGCAGCTGCAGGCCCGCCGCACCATCGCGCAGGTGGCCGAGCGGCACCGGGCGCAGTTCCCCGCAGAGGGGGCGCTGCTCGCGCCGAACGGTGTCCATATCGTGGGCGCGGGGGGGAACAACCCCATCACCGGGTCGGACGCATCGTGCGGCGGCGTCCGTCCGCGCATCGGCCTCCTGATCCCGTCCCCGATCGGTACCTACTATACGGAAACGAGCCCCGGCGACCCGGACCCGGCCGGTACGCCCGTCGGCATCCTTACCGCGCCGTCCGCATCGGCCGCGATCGACTCTACGCACATTGACTGGCCCGCGCTCGTCGGCGGCAACTTCACGCCCGACTATTCCATCCCACCGGGCCCGCCGAGCTGGACGTCGCAGGCCGTGTATTTCAGGAACGGCAACTACACGCTCGGCGCGTTTGGAACCCCGACGATGTACGGCATCCTCGTGGTGACGGGAAACCTGACGCTGGTCGGAGACGGCCACTGGCACGGGTTGATCATCGTCGGCGGGTATGTGGCGACCAGCGGTCCGTTCCGCGTCCACGGTATGATGATCTCGGGCATGAACATCGCGTTGGGCCAGGCTGTGCCCCCCGACACGATCCTGCGTGCGGGCGTCGCCCTGCAATGGCGCTCGTGCGAGTTTGACCCGGCCGTGAGCAACCTGGCGTCCACGGCGCCCCGGCGCGGCACGTGGGTGAACACCTGGTCGATGTACTAGACGGCGTGGCGGATGGCGAGTCGAGTATTGAGTAGGGAGTAGGGAGTAGGGAGTAGGGAGCAGGGAGTAGGGAGTAGGGAGTAGGGAGTGCCCGCCGGGCCGGCGCGGTGGCTCCGGACCGCCCGTGGCCGTATTTTCCCCCCGCCATGACGACGACCCACGACCTGCGTCCTCCGCTGACGGCCCTCTCCGACGAAGAGCAGATGTTCCGGGAGGCGGTGCGCGACTTCGCCACCGAGCGCGTGCGCCCGTTGGTCCACGCCATGGACGTCGCCGGCGCGCTCGATCCGTCGCTCCCGCCCGCCTGCTTCGAGCTGGGCCTGATGGGCATCGAGATCCCCGAGGCACTGGGCGGCGCCGGCGGCGGGCTGTTCATGACCACTCTGGCCGTCGAAGAGCTGTCCGCGGTGGACGCCTCTGTCGCCATCCTCGTGGACGTGCAGAACACCCTGGTGATCGAGCCGCTGCTCAAGTGGGCCACTGACGAGCAGCGCGCCCGCTGCTTCCCGCGGCTCGCCGCCGACACGGTCGGCGCCTACGCCTTGAGCGAGGCCGGCTCGGGGTCCGACGCCTTCGGGCTCCAGTGCAAGGCCACGCGCGGCGGCGCGGGCTGGGTCCTGCAGGGCCGCAAGCTGTGGATCACCAACGGCGCCGAGGCAGGCCTGTACATCGTGTTCGCCAACACCGACTTCGCGAAGGGCTACAAGGGCATCACGGCGTTCATCGTCGAGCGCACCACCCCCGGCTTCAGCGTCGGCAAGAAGGAGGACAAGCTCGGCATTCGCGCCTCGAGCACGACCGAGCTGGTGCTCGACGGCGTCGAGGTCTCCGACGCGGACGTGCTGGGCGCGGTCGGCCAGGGTTACAAGGTCGCGATCGAGACGCTCAACACGGGGCGGATCGGCATCGGCGCGCAGATGATCGGCGTGGCGCGGGGCGCCCTCGACGCCGCCAGGGCCTACGTGCAGGAGCGCAAGCAGTTCGGCAAGGCCGTCGCGGAGTTCCAGGGCGTGCAGTTCCAGCTGGCACAGGCCGCGACCGAGCTCGAAGCGGCGCGCCTCATGGTGTACAACGCCGCGCGGCTCCGCGACGCCGGACAGGAATACACGATCAACGCCGCGATGGCCAAGCTGTACTCCTCGCAGGTCGCCGAGCGCGTCACGTCCCTGTGCGTGGAATTGTTCGGCGGGTACGGCTACACGAAGGAATACCCGGTCGAGAAGTTCTATCGCGACGCGAAGATCGGCACGATCTACGAGGGCACCAGCAACATGCAGCTGCAGACGATCGCGAAGCTCTTCCTCAGGTAGCCGTCAGGGCTGCCGACCCGGGCGGCGTCGGCCGGCCCGTCAGGGCTCGGCGGCGCAGCAGCGGCTCGAAGGAATCCGGCGCCCCCGGGGCGCCGAGCAGGAATCCCTGCGCCTGGTCGCAACTCAGCTCCTCGAGCACCCGCAGCTGCTCCTCTCGCTCGACCCCCTCCGCGACCACGACGAGCCGGAGACTGTGCGCGAGGGTGATAATCGCCGCGACGATCGCCCCCGCCTCGCTCGAGCCCGGCAGGTCCTTCACGAACGATCGGTCGATCTTGAGACAGTCCACGGGCAGGCTGCGCAGGTAGCTCAGCGACGAGTAGCCGGTACCGAAATCGTCGATGGCGACCCGTACGCCGTGCTCCTGCAACGAGCGGATCACCTGGCGCGTCGCGTCGGGATCGAGCATCGCGGTCGTCTCGGTGATCTCGATTTCGAGCTGGTCCGGCTCGATGCCCACGTCCCGCGCCACGTTCACCACCGACTCCACGAATCCCGCCTCCTGCAGCCCCCGCGCCCCGACGTTCACCGAAGCGTGGACCATCCCGAGCCCGGCGTCGCGCCAGGCGCGCAGGTGCTCGCACACGCGCCGCCGTACGCCAAGGTCGATGCCGCCGTCGAGCCCGGCGCGCTCGGCCGCCGGCAGGAACACGCCCGGTGCGAGCAAGCCGCGACCAGGGTGGCGCCACCGCACCAGCGCCTCGAGCCGCGACAGCCGCCGGCCGGCAAGCTCCACCACCGGTTGGAACACCACGTCGAGCTCACCCTGCCGCAGTGCCCGTCGCAGATCCGCCTCGAGCGCGCGCAGCTCGGCCACGTGCCGGTCCAGCGGCGCGGCATAGGCCCGGAACGCGTTGCCGGCCTCCTGTCGCGCCGCCGCGAGCGCCACGTCGGCCGCCCGCAGGAGCGACGACGCGTCGAGTCCGTCGCCGGGGAACTGACTCGCGCCCACGCACGCCGAGAGGTAGACCGGCTGCCCGCCCACGTCGATCGGGCCGTCCGCGGCGGCCAGCAGCCTGTGGGCCACGGCCGCCACGTCGTCCGCGTCGCGCACGCTCGACAGCAGCACCCCGAACTCGTCGCCGGAGAGCCGGGCGACCGTCGCTCCCGGACGCCCCGCCTCGCGGACGCGCTGCGCCAGGGTCCGCAGCGCTTCGTCGCCCGCCGCGTGGCCGAGCGATTCGTTGACCGCCCGGAACCGGCGCAGATTGAGGAGCAGCACCGCCGCGCCCCGCCCCGCGAGCGGGGCGCGGGCCGTGGCCATCACGACCCGCTCGACGAAGAGCCGGCGGTTAGGCAGGCCGGTCAGAGGGTCGTGATACGCCAGATGCTCGAGCTCCCGCGCCGCGCGCGTGCCCCGGTCCCGCTCCTCCTCCAGCAGGCCTACCACGATCGCGATCCCCGTGGCGCCGACCAGCACCAGCTCCACGATGCCGAGGTAGGGCCCGAAGGCCCCGCCGTCGAACACGTGGGCGATCAGCAGGAACTGCAGCGCCTGAAACGCGCCCAGCACGATCAGCGAGCCCGCCACCAGCAGCCTGCCCCGTTCGGCCGGCACCCAGTTGACCCGCACGAACGCGACGCCCGCGGCGACGAAGGCCGCGCCCGCGGCCAGGGCGCGAATGCCGTAGCGGCCGAGCAGGCGGGCCTCGATGGGCGCTCCCGACGTGGCGAGCACCACACCCACCCCGACGAGCACGCACGACGCAACGACGAACCGCGCCACCGGCGGGGGCACCCGCCGGCCCCGCAGCTCCCACGCGCCCAGGACCAGCCAGCCCACCTGCAGATACCCGGCGGCGAGCGCGACCGCCGCCACCGCCAGCCTGAGGCCCTGCGACCCGCCAGTCCCGGCCAGAAACCGGCCCGCGGAGGCGAGCAACTGGAACACGCCGAGCGCGATCCAGCTGTAGGCCCAGCGCTCGACGTACGCATCGCGATACTCGCGATACAGCTTCACCAGCACGACACCCACCAGCATGGCGAGCCCGGCCTGGGCGAGCAGGGTCGTGAACTCCACGGCGGCGATCTGCTGCAGCTGCGCCATGCGCGCTCCCGTCATAGCACGGCTGGTGGGGATTGCGGCCAGATGTACCGCGGCGCGCGACCGCGTGCAAACTCACCTTGAATCGTCGAGTCGGCCGGAGTGTTGCTTCTGCGCAACAACCGGCCGCCCTTTCCTAGAAGGGGCATCGCCATCAGCTTAGGTGAGCCAAGGCGCTCGACCGGGCACCCTTCTTGCGCCTCGCGCCTGAACCCGCCGACCTGGATTCGGAGCTCCACCACGATGACGATGATGATCATGATCTCGGCCATGTACGAGAACGGTGGCAACACCACCCACCGCATGCTCGACGGCCACCCGGAGCTCTTCGTCTACCCGTTCGAGTCCCAGGTCGGGACCGGGCTGGTCAACGACTATCTCGCGAGCTTCGTGCCGATCCGGTACCGCTGGCCCGAGTTCCCGATCGAGGGCACGGCCGCACAGGACTACGAACTGTTCTGGGACGAGGAGCTGAAGACATACCTGCGGGTGCGCTCGCGCAGCAAGTTTCGGGACTGCGGCCTCGAGATGGACGAGGGCGACCGGAGGCGGGAGTTCGCCGAGTATGCGCGCGGCAAGCCGCGCAGCCGTCGCGCCATCGTCTCGGCCTTCTTTCATTCGACGTTCGCGGCGTGGCGCAATGTTGCCCGCTCGGGCAAGGAGCGCGCCTGGGTCGGATACAATCCGGTGCAGGTCCTGGACGTGGCCAAGTTCTTCGCCGACTTCCCGGACGGCCACATGATTCACGTGGTGCGGCATCCCTACGGCGGGTTCGCCGATACCAAGAAGCGCCCGTTCCCGTTGTCGCTGGAGCGGTACGCGTGGACCTGGAACCTGTGTCAGCACGTGGCGCTGGTCGCCCAGGAGCAGTTCGCGGGCCGCTTTCATCTGTTGCGATTCGAGGACCTGGTGAAGGACCCGGAGGCGGCCATGCGGCCGTTGCTGCAGGCGCTGGGGCTGGCGTGGTCCGACCGCTGTACGACGCCGACCTTCAACGCGGCGCCCCTGGGCCAGGTGGCGCCGTGGGGAACGATCCGCACCCCAACCACCGAAGCGAACCTCGCCACCCGGAACGAGCTCTCGAAGGACGAGCAGGCGCGCCTGAGCACCCTCACGCGGGTGATGTTCGACCTCGTGTACGGCCGTGAGGCCGCGCGCACGGAGCTCCTGGGTGCTCTCCGCGCCTGAGCGCGTCGGGCGAGCGGCGATGGCGGAGCGTTGCGACCACTTCCTGCTGAAGGCCGACATCGCCGAGGCGGATCATCGCCTGCGAGAGCTCCGGACCGGCGACGCCACGGACCCCCCGCCCGAGCCCGCCGCCCTCGCGCGCGCGATCGCGCGGGCCACGGGCGTCGAGGTCACCGGGGTCGAGCCGCACCCTCTGCGCGGCACGTTCCGGTGGGTCGTGTTCGCCTCGCTCGCCGACGGGCGGCGGGTCGTGGCCCGGGTCAACCGGCTGGACCACCCCGCTCTCGCCGACGGCCTCGTGCTCGAGGAGCGGCTCGCCGCGCACCTGCGGCCGCTTGGCATCCCCGCGCCGGCCGTGCTCGCGGTCGACGTGAGCGGCGCGGTGCTGCCGGCGGGGTTCGCGGTGCAGGAGCGCCTCGAGGGCGCGACGCTGGGCGCGCGCGACGGCGACGAGCCGGCCGTGATGGCCGGCCTCCGCTCGCTCGGCGGCACATTGCGCCGCTTGCACGCCGTCGAGCTTCCCGGCGCCGGGCCCCTCGCCGCGCCGTTGGGCGACGCGCCGCCCAGCGAGCCAGGGCTCCGGGGCGGCTTCGCGACCTGGAGCGACTACCTGCGCTGCCGCCTCGACGATCACGTCGCCGCGTGCGTCCGCGCGGGCAGCCTGGACACGGCCGGAGCCCATCGCGTGCTCCGGCTGATGGCCGAGCTCGACGCCGTGGCGAAGGGGGGCGGGGGGCGGGGGGGGGCGGCCGACCGGCTGCTGCACGGAGACCCCGCCGGGCCGAACGTGATCCTCCGCGCGGACGGCACGGTGGGCGGGCTCGTGGACTGGGAGGACGCGCTGGTCGGCGAGCCGCTGTTCGAGCTGGCCTCATGCGCCTGCTTCCACCCGGAGCGGCGTTGGGCCGCCCTGTTCGAAGGCTATCTCGGCGCGCCGGCGCTTCCCGCGCCGGATCGGCGCCGGTTCCGGCTCTACGTCCTGCGCATCGCGCTGGCGCGCACGGTCGTGCGCGAGCGCTTCGCCATCGCGGACGCCCCGGGCCACGCGCCGGCCGCCGACCGCGTGCGGCGCGCGCTGCAGGCGCTCGAGAGCAAGGAGGGCGCCGCGTGAGCGCGGCCGGACGCCGGGTCTTCGTGACGGGCTGCACGGGCTTCGTCGGCTCGCACGTGGTCGAGCAGCTGCGACGCGACCCGAAGCGCCAGGTCGGCGTGCTGATGCGGCCGGGCAGCGATGCCTGGCGCCTCGACCCCAAGATTCTCACCGGCGGCGGGGCCACGGTGATCGAGGGCGACCTCCAGCGGGTCGACGGGCTGCGCGCGGACCTGGCCCGCTTCGCGCCGGACACCGTGGTGCACCTGGCGTGGGACGGTGTGGGCCCCAAGGAGCGCGACGACGCGCGGCAGCTGCGCAACATCGACGCGTCCATCGGGCTGCAGCAGCTCGCGCACGAGGTCGGCGCGACCAACTGGATCGGCATGGGCTCGCAGGCCGAGTACGGGCCGCACCTCGCGTCGATCCGCGAGACCGACGCCACGCGGCCGACCACGCTGTACGGGGCGACCAAGCTCAGCGTGTGTCACATCGGCCGCCTGTGCGCGGCGCAGCGCCAGATGCGGTTCGTGTGGCTCAGGCTGTTCTCGACCTACGGTCCGAAGGACCACCCGCGCTGGCTGATTCCGTACGTCACCCTCTCGCTGCTCAAGGGCGAGAGCCCCGCGCTCACCGAAGGCCGCCAGAACTGGGACTACGTGCACGTCCGCGACATCGCGAGCGCGGTGGTGGCCGTGGTGGACGACTCCGACGCCGAGGGCGTCTTCAACGTCGGCTCCGGGCGGGTGGTCACGGTGCGCCGGGTGGTGGAGCGCATCCGCGACCTGATCGACCCCTCCCGGCCGCTGGGCTTCGGCCAGCTGCTGTATCGCCCCGACCAGGTGATGCACCTCGAGGCCGACATCAGCCGTCTGCAACGCGCCACCGGCTGGTCTCCCGGCACGGACCTCGACCATGGGCTGGCGGAAACCGTCGACTGGTATCGGGAGCGTGGCGGCGAACTCCGCGCTTGAGCTGAGCCGCCGGCTGCGGGCTCACGCCCTCCGGATGGTTCACGCCGCGAAGTCCTCGCATATCGGCACCTGCCTGTCGATGGCGGACATTCTCGCCGTGCTCTACGACGGCGTGCTGAACGTCCGCCCCGCCGAGCCGCGGTGGCCGGAGCGCGACCGGCTCGTCGTCAGCAAGGGCCACGGCGCCGCGATCGTCTACGCCGCCCTCGCCGAGCGCGGGTTCTTTCCGCTGACCGAGCTGGACCGCTATTGCCGGGACGGCTCGCCGCTCACCGGTCACATCAACTCGCACGTGCCCGGGGTCGACGCCGCCACGGGCGCGCTGGGACACGGGCTCGGCATCGCCTGCGGCCTGGCCCTCGGGGCCATGCGCTCGGGCGCCGGCTGGCGGGCGTTCACGATCCTGAGCGACGGCGAGCTCGACGAAGGATCCATCTGGGAAGCGGTGCTGTTCGCGCCGCATCACCGGCTCGACAACCTCGTCGCGATCGTGGACTACAACAAGATCCAGAGCTTCGGCCGGGTGAGTGAAGTGCTGGAGCTCGAGCCGCTCGCCGCCAAGTGGCGCGCGTTCAACTGGGGCGTGCGCGAGCTGGACGGCCACGATCACGACGCCCTCCGGGCCGCCCTGACGGCGCTGCCCATCGAGCCGGGGCGGCCCTCAGTCCTGATCGCCCACACCGTGAAGGGCAAGGGCGTGCCGTTCATGGAGGACGACCTGCTCTGGCACTATCGGTCTCCCAGCGACGCCGAGCTGGCCGCCGCGCTCGCCGCCGTCTCCGGCGGAGAGAAAGCGGGCGCGCCGTGAGAACGGCGTTCATCGAGACGCTGTGCGAGGTGGCCGCCGCGGACGAGCGCATCGTGCTGGTCTGCGGCGATCTTGGCTACTCGGTGCTCGAGGTGTTCGCCAAGCGGTTTCCCGACCGGTACCTGAACGCCGGGGTCGCCGAGGCGAACATGACCGGCGTCGCGGCGGGCCTCGCGATGACCGGCCGCGTCGTGTTCACCTACTCGATCGCGAACTTCCCGGTCATCCGCTGCCTGGAGCAGGTCCGCAACGACGTCTGTTATCACGGGCTCGACGTGAAGATCGTCGCCGTGGGCGGCGGCCTCGCGTACGGGCCCCAGGGCTACACCCACCACGGCGTCGAGGACCTCGCGGTGATGCGGGTGCTCCCCGGCATGACCGTGGTCGCGCCCGGCGATCCGGTCGAGGCCCGGCTCGCCACCCGCGCCGTGGTGCGGCAGGCGGGTCCCTGCTATTTGCGGCTGGGGAAGGCCGGCGAAACGGCGGTCCACCAGTCCGAGCCCGCCTTCGCGATCGGCCGCGCGATCCCGATGCGTGACGGCTCCGACGTTACGCTGATCAGCACCGGCGGGGTCCTGGCGCTCGTGGCCGGCGCCGCCGACGCGTTAGGAAGGCAGGGCATCCGGGCGCGGGTGCTCAGCATGCCGTGCATCGCGCCGCTCGATCAGGAGGCGGTGGAGCGGGCGGCCGCCGAGACCCCGCTCGTGGTCACGGTCGAGGAGCACGGCGCCGGGGGCCTGGCGAGCGCGGTCGCCGAGGTGCTGGCCGGCCGCCCGGGCGCGGCGCGGCTCGTCCCGCTGCGGCTCGAGCGCCGCGCCATCCACGTCGCCGACGACCAGGTCACGCTGCGCAGCGCGCAGGGACTCAGCGTCGCGGGCATCACCGAAGCCGTGTCCCGCGCCCTCGCCAGGCGCGCATGACGCCGGCGGAAGCCCCGGAGCCGGCGGCCCGACCCGATGCGGTGGACGTCAGCCTGATCGTCCCGTGCTACAACGAGCGCGAGCTGCTCGAGCACACCATCCCGCCCCTGTTCCACGCCCTCAGCGCCGCCGTTCCGCGCTGCGAGCTCATCCTGGTGGACAACGGCTCCACCGACGGGACCGCGGACGTCATCGGCCGTGTCGCGAGGCTGGACCCGCGAATCCGCACCGCCCGGGTGCCGGTGAACCTCGGCTACGGGCTCGGCGTGCTCACCGGGTACGAGGTCGTGCGCGGCCGGTGCGTCGGGCACATCCCCGCCGACGGCCCGGTCGCGCCCGAAGACGTCGTGGCCATCGCCCGCCGCGCGCTCGACGAAGGCGCCGGCGCCCTGGTGACCGCCGTGCGGCTGCAGCGCCAGGACACGTGGGTGCGCCGCCTCGTCTCCCGCTCGTACAACCTCGTCTTCTTGGTCTTGTTCGGCAGCCTCACCGACGACATCAACGGCACGCCCAAGTTCCTCCACGCGGAGGACCTCAAGCGCGTGGCGCCGAAGAGCCGCGACTACTTCCTCGAGGCGGAAATGATGATCAAGGCCCGCCGCCTCGGCATGAAGGTCGTCCCGGTGCGCGTCTATTCGCGGAGCCGGGAAGGCGGCCGGTCCAAGGTGAGCGCGCGGCTGGTGATGGCCTGCATGGAGTTCGTGCGCAACCTCCTCCGCGCCCGCTTCGGCCTGCTCGCCATGGCGGGCCTGGGCGTCGGCCTGCTCCCGTGACCGACGCGACGCCGGCGCCGGCCGAGCCCGGCCCGCTGTCCCGCGGCACGCTGGGGGCGCTCGCGGCCATCTGCCTCGCGGCCGCGGTGCTGTACGCGCTGTACTGGACTCCGACCGGCGTGGACGACGCCTGGATCACGTACCGCTACGCCGAAAACCTGGCTGCCGGCCACGGCTTCGTGTACAACCTCGGCGAGCGCATCCTCGGCACCACGACGCCCCTGTACACCCTGCTGCTCGCCGCCGCCGGGCGGCTCGGCCTGAGCGTGCCCCTGACCGGCTGGACCTTCGGCTTCGCGGGAATGATCGCGTCCATCGTCCTGCTGTTCCTGCTGGTCCGCCGGATCCACAGCGACCTCGCCGGCCTCCTTGCGGCCGGCCTGCTGGCGGGCGCGCAGCTGTTCCATCGCGTCGCGACGTACGGCATGGAGACGACGCTCTACGTCACCCTGATCCTCGGCGCGTTCCTCGCGTACGTCGCGGGACGCCAGCTCCTCGCGTCGGCCCTGGCCGCCCTGTGCCTGCTCACGCGCGTGGACGGCGGCGCGGTCGGCCTCAGCCTGGCGATCGTGCACGTCGTGACCCGGCGCGAGGTGCCGTGGAAGGCGCTCGCCGTGTATGGGGCGATCGCGGCGCCGTGGTATGCCTTCTCCTACCTTTACTTCGGGAGCGTGCTCCCCAACTCGCTCGCGGCCAAGCGGTTGCACACGCAGCAGACCGTGCTGCTGTGGATGCCCCGCTGGCTGCTGCTCCGCGAGCCGCGGACGCTGTTCGCCGTGGTCGGCGCGGCCGTGGCTCTGCTCGTTCCGGCGTCCCGGCCCCGGGCGGCGGCGCTCGCCATCTGGGGCTCGATCTACGCGGGGGCGTACACGCTAGCCGCGATCCAGCGCTACGACTGGTACCAGACCCCGCTCCTGATCGCTCTGGCGGGGTTCGGAGGCATTGGCGTGGTGGCCATCGCCCGGCGCCTCCCGCGGCTGGGCACGGCGCGCACGGCCGTCGCGATCGGCCTCGCCGCCGCGCTCGTGGTGCCCGACGCCGCGCGGGCGGTGCGGCGCGCCGGGGGCGACGAAGGCATCCTCGGCATCGAGCGGGTGCGCCACGACGCGGCGCTGTGGATGCGCGACAGCCTGCCGCCGGGTGTCCCGATCGCCACCGGCGGCATCGGCCTCGTGGGCTACTTCACGCGGCGCCACATCTACGACGCCATGGGCCTGGTCACGCCGAGCTCGATGCGCATCGAGGGCCGGCTGAGCGACCCGCGTGGCATGCCGTTTCCGCGGTTCCTGCCCGCCGTCATCGCCGACTACAGTCCCGAGTTCGTGTTCGACGGGTTCTGGCTGCCTCCGGGCGAGGCGATGCCCGCATTCATGAACGGGCGCTACGAGGTCGTCCGCGAGTGGCGCGGCGCCGAGCCGTCGTGGCCTCCCTTCATCCTGTACCGGCGCGTCACGCCGCAGTGAACGCCTCGCGGAGCGAACCGGCCCTCGCGTTCGCCCTGTCGGTCGTGCTGTTGCTGCCCGTCGTTCCGCGCTACCTGCACCTCACCCGCGGCACGGCGCTGGGCGGATTCGATCCCTCGGTCGCGCACCTGTTCGTGGCGCTGGCGGCCTTCGGGTGCATTGCGCTCTACGCCGTCCTGGGCCGCCGCGACCCCGGCGCCGGCGACGAGGCCCCCGCCGCGTCCCCGCCCGGCGAGCGCGTGCGCCCGGTCGGCGAAGCCGCGCTGGTGTTCGTCCTGTTCCTCGTGGCGTACTTCCCGCCGTTTCTCCAGCGCTATGGGCCGTACGGGGAGGATTCGTACTTCCTCAGCGTGCTGCAGCGTATGTCCGCGGGACAGCGGCCGTACGCCGAGTTCGAGTTCCTGTACGGACCGCTCCTGCTGTTCCCGATCGCGGGCTGGATCAGCGCCTTCGGCTATTCCCTGCGCGCGTACTACGCGTTTCTCGCGCTGGTCGAAGCGACGACGTTCGCCGCGCTCGCCTACGGGCTCGGCTCGGTGCTGCCGGACCGGCGGCAGCGCCTCGTCGCCCTGCTGGTCGGCGTGGTGCTCCTCGTCAACGACAACCTCGGCCTCTCGTGGATCGCGCTGCGCCGTCTCCTGCCGATCGCGCTGCTGGCCGTGTACGTGCTGGAAGGCCGCACGCGCCGCCGCGCGTGGGCGGCCACGGCCGCGATGTTCGGCGCCCAGGTCATGCTCTCGCTCGAGTACGCGGCGGCGTGCGTCGCCGCGCTGGGCGCGGTCGGCGTGGTGGAGTCGTTCGCGCGCCGCGACTGGCGGCCGGTGGTCCGGGCGGGGCTTGCCGTCGCCGCCGGGTTCGCCGTGGCCGCCGTGATTGCCCTGGGCATGATGGGCCGGGACGCTGTGGAGTGGCTCGCCGCCACCCGACGGATCATCGCCCTCCGGGGCGGCGGCGAGGCCGCGTTCGCGTTCCAGCTGTCGGTCAACGCGGCCGCGGTGTTCGCGCTGCTGTTCGTGGCGTGCGCGTGGCTGGGCGCGGGCCTGCCTCGGCTGCGCGGCGCAACGCCAACGGCCGGGGACCTGCTGGTCGTCGCGTCGGTCACGTACGCCGTCGTCGCGATGAAGAGCGGCCTCGCGCGCTCCGACATGTACCACCTGGTGCCGCCGCTGCTCGGCGTGATCGGCGTGCTGCTGCTGCGCCTCGAGCTCGCGGTGTTCCGGCTGAGCCCGGCGCTGCGGCTGGCCGGCATGGCCGCGGTCGCGCTCACCTGCCTCACCTATCTGCCCGGGCTCTCCGGGGCGGGGCGCCTGTGGGCCCGCGGCTGGGTGCTCGGGGCCCGCGACTTCGTCACGCGGCGACCCGTCAGCAGCGTCACGCCGGCGGCCGCGCGCACGGTGCTCATCGGGCGCGGGCGGACCACCGTGAACCCCGACTGGATCAGGATGGCGGAGTACTTCGCCGATCCGTCACGCGCCGCCGATCCGGTGCTGTTCTACGAGCGCACCTGGGGCCTCGACAAGGTCGTGGGCGTGGCGAAGCCGCGCGGCGTCTATCCCACCGACGACTACCTCGTCGCCGACGAGGAAGGCGTCGCGTTGCGCGAGTTCCTGGAGCAGCACCCGACGGCCCTCGTGGTCGTGGACACCACGGCCTGGGCGCACCTGCTCGATTCCACCTTCACGCCGACGTACGCCAGCATGTTCTGGTTCGGTCGGGTGCGCTCGCTGCCCGTCCGATTCCTCGAGTGGTGGTCGAGCTCGCACTTCGGGACGGCGGTCATCGGCGAGCGGGTGCGCAAACGCGACCGGTGGGCGCGCACCGTCGGCGGCTACGTGCGCGCGCACTACGCCCCGGCGCAGACGTTTGGCGAGTGGATCGTGCTGGCGCGGGCGCCGTGACGTGAGGGAGCCGGGCCCGGCCGACTTCGCCGGATGGGGCCGCTGCCCCGTCGCGCCCGGATGGCTGGTCCAGTCCGAGGACCTGCCCGGGATCACCGCCGGCGCCGCGCTGTCGCGCGGGCTGGGCCGCGCCTACGGCGATGCTGCGCTGCCCGCCACCCCGCGCGATGTGATCGCCCAGACGACCCTCGCCGACCGGCTGCTCGCGTTCGATCCCGCGACCGGCGTCCTGCGCGCGGAAGCCGGGGCCTCGCTGCTCGAACTCAACCGACTGCTCCTGCCCCGCGGGTGGTTCACGCCCGTGACGCCCGGAACGCAGTTCGTCACCCTCGGCGGCATGGTGGCCGCCGACGTGCACGGCAAGAACCACCACCAGGCGGGCTCGTTCGGCGAACACCTGATCGCCCTCACCCTGCGGGTGGCGGATGGACGGGTCGTGGAGTGCTCGGACGCGATCGAGCGCGAGCTGTTCCGCGCTACCATCGGAGGCATGGGCCTCACCGGCCACATCCTCGAAGTGGAGTTCCGCATGATGTCCGTGCCCTCCCCGTGGATCTGGAGCGAGAGCGAGCGGATGCCGAGCCTCGACGCGATGATCGACGGCCTGCGGCGCGCCGCCCGCGACTGGCCGTTCACCGTCGGGTGGATCGACTGCCTGACGCGCGGCCCAGGTCTCGGCCGCGGGATCCTGTTCAAGGGCCGCTGGGCGGAGCGCACCACGGCAACCGCGGGAGCGCCGCCGGCCTTCCGGCGCAGGCTGCGGATTCCGTTCGAGCTCCCCGAATGGGCCCTCGCGCCCTGGTCCGTCAAGCTGTTCAATACCGCCTACTACTGGCGGCACCTCTCGCGGGTCCGCCGCGGCCGCGTGCACCCCCAGCCGTTCTTCTACCCGCTCGACGCCATCGAGCGCTGGAATCTCCTGTACGGCCGCCGCGGCTTCACGCAATACCAGTGCGTCGTACCGCACGCGGAAGACAACAGCCCCACGCGGCGGCTTCTCGAACTCGTGGCCTCGCGGGGGACCGCGTCGTTCCTGACCGTCATCAAGGACTTCGGCCCGGCGGGCAAGGGCATGTTGTCCTTCCCGCGTCCCGGCATCACCTTGACGTTCGACATTCCGGTGCGATCCGGGACGGCGGCGCTGGTGGCGGAGTTCAACCGCCTGGTGCGCGCGGAAGGCGGGCGGGTGTACCTGGCGAAGGACGCGTTGACGACGGCGGAGGATTTCCTCGCGATGGAGCCCCGACTGGCCGAATGGCAGCGCGTGCGCCGGCAGTGGGACCCGGGGCGCACCCTGCGCAGCGCGCAGTCGGTGCGCCTGATGGGAGACTCCGCCTGAGGGTGGTCGTGCTCGGCGCGACCAAGGGCATCGGGCGGGCCCTCGCGCGGCAGCTGGCCGAGCGGGGCGACCGGGTGTTTCTCCTGGGCCGGAACGCGGACGATCTGGCGCGGAGCGCGAAGGACCTCGAGATTCGCGGGGCCGGCGGGCTGGCGGGATTCGCGCTCTGCGACCTCGTGAGCCCCGCGACGTTCGGCCCCGCGCTCGACCGGGCGCACCAGGCGCTGGGTGGGTACGATTGCGTCGTCGTCACGGCCGGTACGCTGGCCCCGCAGGAGCGCCTGGAAGCCGAGCCCGCGCTGGCCGCCGAGCTGCTCACCGTGGGGTTCACGCACACGATCCTGTTCTGCGAGGAAGCGCGGCGCCGGCTCCTGGCGATGGGAGGAGGAACGCTGTGTGTGTTCAGCTCCGTCGCCGGCGATCGCGGCCGCAAGCCGGTGGTCCTCTACGGTGCCGCGAAAGCCGGATTGTCGCGCTACCTCGAAGGCCTCGACCACCGGTTCCGGGGCAGCGGCCTCAAGACGATCTGCGTCAAGCCGGGATTCGTGAAGACCGGGATGACCGCGGGCCTCAAGCCTCCGCCCTTCGCCGCCGAGCCCGACGCGGTGGCGCGCCGCGTCGTCCGGGCCATCGATCGCGGCGAGCCCGAAGTGTACGTGCCCGGCATCTGGCGCCTGGTGATGCTCGTGATCCGCATGCTGCCGCGCGCCGTCATGCGGCGCGTCGGGTTCTAGCGCCCCGATGACCGGCGCCCTCCTCCTGCTCCGGCTCGCCCGGCCGACACACTGGATCAAGAACGGCTTCGTGCTGATGCCGCTGCCGTTCGCGGTGGTCTCCGGGGGGCGGGTCGAACCCCTCGCCTTGGCGCTCGGCCTGGTCGGCTTCTGCTTCGTCAACTCGGCCGTGTACGTCCTCAACGACCTCCTCGACGCCAAGGCCGACCGGCTCCATCCCACCAAGCGGCTGCGGCCGGTGGCCTCGGGCGAGGTGAGCACGACGCAGGCCGCCCTGTTCCTCGCGGTCCTCGCCGCGACCGGGCTCGGGATGCTGGTCGCGACCGGCCACCGCGGCGCACCGCTGCTCGCGCTCGTCTACATCGCCGTCAACGTGGCCTACAGCCTCGGCGCCAAGCGCAAGGCGCTCCTCGACGTGTTCCTCGTCAGCTCGGGATTCGTGATCCGCGTGATCCTGGGATGCGCGCTCGTGGGCGTCGTCCCCTCGAACTGGCTGCTGCTGTGCTCGTCGTCCCTCGCGTTGTTCCTCGGATTCGCGAAGCGGCGCGGCGACCTGTTCGAGAACGTGTCCACCGAGCATCGGCCCAGCCTCGCCGGCTACACGATGGGCTTCCTCGACCACGGGATGACGATCGCGACCTGCGTCGCGCTCCTCTCGTACGCCCTTTACAGCATGGACTCGGCCATCCTGCGTCCCGGCCGGGAGATGGCGTCCATGCCGTTCGTGGTGTATGGCGTGCTGTTCTATCTGCGGGAAGTGCACGCCAAGGGCTCCGGCGGTTCCCCGGTCGAGATTGCGCTGGGCTCGCGGACCGTGTGGGCGTGCATGATCGGCTGGGCGCTCGCGGTCACGTGGAGCCTCGGCCTGTGGTGAGTCCGTTCCGCCCCGCCCGCCACGTCTAAACCCTCCCGCCCGGCCGCGCATCAGATCACCGTGGCGCTGAGCGAGGCCGTCCGCCGCGCCCGGCAGGGCGACGAGGCCGCGTTCGAAGCGCTGTACCGCGAGCACGCGGGGCGCGTGTACGCGGTGTGCCTGCGGCTCTCCGGCGATCCGGTGCGCGCCAGGGAGCTGGTGCAGGACGTGTTCGTGCGCTGCTGGGAAAAGCTGGACGGGTTTCGCGGCGAGAGCGCCTTCGGCACCTGGCTGCACCGCCTGGCCGTGAATGAAGTGCTGATGGCGTTCCGCGCCGAGCGCCGCCGCGCCCCGGCGCCGCTGGCCGAGGAAGGGCCGGACGAGCCCGCCTCGCACGAGCCGCCGCCGGGCCTCAGGATGGACCTCGAGGCGGCGATCGCGAGCCTGCCGCCGGGCGCGCGTCAGGTGCTGGTGCTGCACGACATCGAAGGGTATGAACACGCGGAGATCGGGCGGATGATGCAAATCGCGGAAGGAACGTCGAAGGCGCACCTGTTCCGCGCGCGCCGCCTGTTGCGGGAGCGACTCGACCGATGACCACACCGCACGACGACTTCGAGCTGAAGCGCGCGCTCGACGGGCTGCCCCGGTCCATCGAGCCCCCGGAGGACCTCTGGCCGGGCGTGCGCGGGCGTCTCGTGCCGCGGGTGCGCCGCGCCTGGTGGACCTCGCCCACCGTGCGGATCGCCGCGGGGCTCGCGACCGTGGTCGTGCTGGGCGCGGTGCTCGCGCGCCAGCGCGTGGCGGGCGGCCGGTGGCGGGTGGCCGAGCTGTCGCGCGGCGCCCAGGTCGTCAGGGAGTTCGCCGCCGGCGACTCGCTCGCCACGGACCAGGCCGGGCGCGCCCTGTTCGAGGTCGGCACCATCGGCCACGTCGAGGTGGATCCCGGGACGCGCGTGCGCCTGGTGGAGGCGCGCGCCACGGCCCATCGCCTCGCGCTCGCGCGCGGCACGATCCACGCGCGCATCAGCGCGCCGCCACGGCTGTTCGTCGTCGAGACGCCTTCGGGCGCGGCCGTGGATCTCGGGTGCGCCTACACGCTCGAGGTGGATTCGACCGGTGCCAGCGTCCTCTCCGTCACGCTGGGGTGGGTCGCGTTCGAGACCCACGGCCGCGAGGCGCTCGTGCCGGCGGGGTTCCGCATGAGCAGCCGCACCGGCGGCCGCCTCGGCACGCCGTACCGGGACGACGCGCCCGCCGCCCTGCGCCAAGCGCTGGCCGCCTGGGACCTTGCGCCGGGGGACAGCGCGCGCGCCGCGCTGGCCGAAATCGTCGAGACCGCGCGCCGCCAGGACGCGATCACCCTGTGGCACCTGCTCGCCCGCACCGAAGGCGCTGAGCGCGCGCGCGTCTACGAGCGCCTCGCCTCGCTCGTGCCGCCTCCTCAGGGCGTCACTCGGGACAACGCGCTGGCGCTGGACGCCGTCGCGCTGCGCCTGTGGTGGCAGCGGCTCCCCGGATCGCTCGAGATCGTGCCCGGGTGGACCCGGTCGCTGTGGACGCTGTGGCTGCGCCTGTTCGGCTAGACGGCTAGACGGCTAGGCGCCCAGCCGCCTAGCCGCCCAGCCGCCTAGCCGCCTAGCCGCCTAGCCGCCGACTTAAACCCCCCCCGCCCCCCCGAGCATCCCACTTCCGAACCCGCAACCGGAGACTTCGATGCACCGCACCGTTCTCGCGCTCGCCGCCGTGCTGACTGCCTCGCCGGCCCTGGCCAAGGGGCCGCCGTGGTTGGCCATCGAGCTGCCCGCCAATCGCCTGAACCCGGAGATGCGCGGCGCGTACCTCACCGTGCGCACCTACCATCACGCCACGCCGGTGCAGCTCGTGATGCGCGGCACGGCCGAGGGGCTCGTGAACGGCCAGCGCCGCTCCGTGGACCTGGTGTTCCGGCACACGCGGGAGGCCGGCGTGTTCGCCCTGGACCGCAGCTGGGATACCACGGGCGTGTGGGTGCTCGACGTCCGCTCGTACGACGGGCATTTCGAGATGTCCGCGGTGGTGGGCGTGGGCGCCAACGGCGAGGTGAACCTGGTCCGCGTACCGATGTCGCGAATCGGCGCCCCGCGCACCGTGTCGCGCGGCGAGATCGAAACCATCCTCGCCAGCCTGGACCGCGGCCAGAGCCCGCCGCCCCTGCGGGTGGCCGGCTTCGGTCCCAACGGTGGCAGGGTGTACGCCTCGATGGCCCTCGTCGGGCTGATGATCGCTATCGGCGTGACCCTGACCACCAGGATGCTCGCCGAGCTGATCCGTTTCGTGCGCGGCCGCTTCGCCGCGGCTCGGACCTAAGGCGCCACCTGCCGAAAAGCGCGGGGACACCCTCCGCGCTTTTCCTGGAGCTAATCATTTGCTTTGACAAATCAAATAATATTCGCTACCTTCCTCTCGTGCAGCTCGGCGACGCGGTGCGCGCGGTCCTGGACCACTACCCGAAGATCTTTTTCGCCTGCCACACCCGGCACGTCCGGGACGAGCGGCAGGGTCGCTCGCTGAGCGCGCACCAGGCCGGCATCCTGGACCACCTCGACGAGGTGGAGCCCACGGGCCTCACCGCCCTGGCCCGTCACATGGGCGTCACGCCGAGCACCATGTCGCTCGCCGCCGACCGGCTGGAGGCGCAGGGCTACCTGGTGCGGGAGCGTGACGCGGGCGACGGCCGGCGGGTGAACCTTCGCCTCACGGCGGCCGGCGGGCACATCAAGGAAAAGGACAAGGTCCTCGATCCGGACCTGCTGCGCGGCATGCTGAAGCGACTGCCGCCCCGGGACCTGGAGCGGGCGATCAGCGGGCTGGAGCTGCTCGCGCGCGCGGCGCGCGAGGCGATGCACGAGAAGAGCGCGCGGAGCGCAAGGAGCGAGCGATGAAATGGGTCCTGGTCGTCGTGGCCGCCCTGGTGGCACTGGCCGCCCTCGTGGCGGTTGTCGGCGCCCTGCGGCCGAAGGCGCACGTGGCCACGTACGCGGCGGTGCTTGGCGCGCCGATCGACCGGGTGTGGGCCACCATCGCCGACGTAGAGCGCACGCCCGAATGGGTGCCGGACATCCGGAAGGTCGAGCGGCTCCCCGATCGCGATGGCAGGCCCTCGTATCGCGAGAGCTTTGGCGGCTTCCAGGCCACCACGGTCATCACCGTCTCGGAGCCGCCGCGCCGCCTGGTGAAGGAGATCCTCCCGAGTGGCCCGTTCTACGGCTCGTGGACCTGGGAGCTGGCAGCCGAGGGTGGGGGTGCCGGCACGCGGCTCACCATCACCGAGCGAGGGACGGTCGAGAACCCGTTCTTCCGGGGCATGATGGTCTTCCACGACAACACGAAAACCGCCAGAGACTATGCGGCGGCCCTGGGGAGAAGGCTTGGGGTTGAAGTGACACCAGCGGCTGGTGGGCAGTAGGTTAAACGGCGGTCCCGGGCCTTAGGGAAAGGCAGCCGCCCGCCGCGACCCCAGGACCCCAAGACCCACTGCCCAAGACCGTCTTGATCTACTTGACTACCAGCCCACCCCCCACTACCTTCCTTTCAGCGAACATAGCCACCCACCCGCGCAATGGCGGCGCCGCAAGGCGGCCGTAGCCGGGGTTGAGGGTGGCAGTTTTTTTGTGGTCATTGAAGGAAGCGAGGCGCCCGTGCGCGAGCCGACGAAGCTGGACTTGCTGAAGACGCCGATCGCCAACGTGGACATCAAGCAGCACGACGTGCGCGCGCTGGTGGACGCGATGGGCGGCATGGCGTTCCAGGCCCGGAATCTGGGTCGCGCCGCCCGCATCTACGACATGATGCTGGCCGACCCCGGCTGCTCGGTGATCGTCTGCATGGCCGGCTCGCTGTGTTCCGCCGGCCTGCGCGACGTGTTCGTGGACCTGGTCGAGAACCGCATGGTGGACGCCATCGTGGCGACCGGCGCCAACATCGTGGACCAGGACTTCTTCGAGGGCCTCGGGTTTCGACACTACGTCGGCGATCCGCGGATGGACGACGACCTGCTGCGCCGCAACGCGATCGACCGCATCTACGACACGTACATCGACGAAGACCAGCTCCGCATCTGCGACGACACGACGGCGAAGATCGCGGACGAGATGCTGGCCGCCGGCGGTCCGCGCGCCGTCAGCTCGCGAGAGTTCATTCGCGAGATGGGCGCGTACCTCGCCAGGCACCACCCGAGCCGCCGCTCGATCGTGCTCTCGGCCTACAAGATGGACGTGCCGATCTTCGTGCCGGCCTTCTCCGACTGTTCGGCGGGCTTCGGCTTGGTGTACCACCAGTCGAAGAACCCCGATGGCTACATCGCCCTCGACTCGGCCGCGGACTTCCGCGAGCTGACCGAGCTGAAGCTCAAGGCGGGCCGCACCGGCCTGTTCATGATCGGCGGCGGGGTGCCCAAGAACTTCGCGCAGGACATCGTCGTGGCGGCGGAGGTGCTGGGTCACGAGCCGGAGATGCACAAGTACGCGGTGCAGCTCACCGTGGCCGACGAGCGCGACGGCGCGCTCTCGGGTTCGACGCTGCGCGAGGCGAACAGCTGGGGCAAGGTGGATCTCGGCGAGGAGCAGATGGTGTTTGGCGAAGCGACCGTGACGCTGCCGCTGGTGGCGGGCTACGCCTATCACAAGGGCGCCTGGAAGAAACGCGCCGAGCATCGGTACGGGCAGATGTTCGAGAAGGCCTCGGCCACGAAATAGACGGCGGCCGCATCGCCCCGCGACCAACGGAACGGGCGCCCTTCGGGGCGCCCTTCGTGTTTTCCCGATGCCGGGAACCTCGCTCCGTGGTAGCGTATTACCCGGATACCAATGGCCGATCGCGGGTCGGATCAGCTCCGAGCGCAGTTCGAGAACGAGGCGCTCGTCCATCTGGACAGCGTGTTCTGTTTCGCGCGCTCGCTCACCCGGGACGAGACCGCCGCCGAGGACCTGACCCAGGACACGTTCCTCAAGGCGTGGGAGCACTGGCGGCAGTACACGCCGGGCACGAACTGCCGGGCCTGGCTGTTCACGATCTGCCGCAACCTGCGGATCCGCCAGGCGGAGCGGGACAGGCGCGTCGAGCTCGCCGACACGGCCGAGCTGGACAGCCTCGCCTCGGCGGCGCTGCACGCCTCGCTGGGCGAGCCGGACCGCGACGGCGGCTTCCTGGACATGCCGGAGTTCGGCGACGCGCTGAGGAATGCCCTGGCGCGGATTCCAGAGGAGTACCGCGAGGCGGTGGTGCTCGCCGATGTCCACGACCAGGGTTACCCGGACATTGCGCGAATCCTGGGCGTGCCGGTCGGCACCGTGAAGTCGCGGCTGTTCCGCGGGCGGCGCCTGTTGCAGGAGTCGCTGCTCGCCTTCGCGAAAGATGCCGGCATCGTGGCCGGCGGAGCATGACGATGATCGACTGCCAGGACGTGATGAAGCGGCTTTGGGAGTACCTCGACGGCGAGCTGCCGGACGAGGACGTGGCCAGGCTGCGCGAGCACGTCGCCATCTGCGGGCGGTGCAGCCCCCAGTACCGCTTCCAGATCGCGTTCCTCGGTCTCGTGGCCCGGGCGGCGGCCGCCCATGGACCTCGGCCCGAGTTTCGGCGCCGCCTGATCGCGGCGCTCGGATCCGCGCGGCCGCCCGCGGCGTAGCGTTTCAGGGACTCGCGCTACTCCCAGCTCCCCACTCCCTACTCACCATGGAGGTTCACATGTCACACCGCGTTCTCGGCCTCGCCGCCGCCCTGCTGGTGGGCTCGGCCATTCCCCTCGCGGCGCAGGAGCACGGCGGCGCACCCGCCGGCCGCCAGGCGACCCTCACCGGCACGGTGGTGGACGTGTCGTGTCTGGTGGGCTCGGGCGCCACGGGCGACGGCCACCGCCAGTGCGGCCAGGTGTGCGCCGACGCCGGCCTGCCGCTCGCGATCCTCGGCTCGGACGGCAACATCTACATGCCGCTGGCTGCGGCGCCCGGACAGGGCACAAACGCGCAGCTGCGGGCGCACGCCGAGCACCGGGTCCAGGTCACCGGACGTGTGTTCGAGCGTAACGGCGTCCGCGGCATCAAGATCGAGAACGTCACGATGCCCTCGGGCGGGGGACGGTGACGGTCGGCCGCTGGCGGCCGGCCGTTGCGGTAGCTTCATAACATGCGACATCGATGGTGGCTGGTCGCCGGCGCGGCCGTCGCCGCGTCGGCGATCGGCGTAACAGCCGCGTGGCGCGCTCGCTTCGCGCCGCGCGTGTTGTGGTGGCAGGGCGTCGCCGTGCGGTGGTCTGGCTCCCGCGGCGCGGCGCTCACGCCTGACGGCCGGCTGCTCGGGTTCGAGCCGGGCCGCGTCCGGCCGCTGCCTCTGGACGCGGGCACCCGGTCGCTGCTGGAGGCGGCCACCGACCGGCGCGGCACCGTATGGCTCGTCGACGGCGACGGCGCGGTGCTCAAACGCGATGCGGGAGGCGCGATCTCGCCGGTCGGGCGGACGCGGTTCGACGTGCCTTCCCTGGCCGTGGGGCCGGACGGCATCTGGGCCACCCGCTCGAGCGCGCAGTTCACGTACCGGCCCGAGTCCACCGCCACGCCCCTCGCCGTGCGGTACGACTCGACGCTGGCGGTGTTAGGCGAAGCGGGCACGGCCGCGCGCACCGGCAACGCGTTCCTTGTGCAGCTCGCCAACGCCGGCCGGGTGCTGCCGCTGCGCGACGGCGGCGTGGTCATCGCGCCGTTCGTGCGCGACGAGGTCATCCGCTTTGGCGGTGACGGGCGCGAGGTGTGGCGCACGCGGCGGGGGCTCCGGCACGAGACACCCGACCCGACGCTCCAGCCACGCACCGCGAACGGGCGCACGCGGATCCTGGTGGGGTACGCTCCGGTCAACCTGGGGCTGGGGTCGGGCGCCGACGGGACCATCTACGTGCTCAGCACGGTGGCCGCGCGAACCGACTCGTCGCGGCTCGATGCCCTGGATCCGAGGACCGGCCTCGTCCGGCGGACCTGGAGGTTCGGGACCGCGGTACCGACGCTGGCCGTACGGGGGCGGCGCGGCGAGGTGTACGAGGTGGATCCCGCCACCCTGTTCCCCGATCTCTCGCCCGACCGCCGCGAGCCCTTCGCGCCGTTCGCGCATGCCACGCCGGCGAGGGACTCGGTGCGCCTGGCGGACCTCGCGGGGCGCGTCGTCTTGGTGAACCTGTGGGCCAGCTGGTGCGGGCCCTGCCGCGACGAGCTGCCGGCGCTGGACTCGCTGGCGGCGACGTTCGACACGTCGCGGGTGCGGTTCGTGGCGCTCAGCGACGACCTCACGCGCGCCGCGGCGGACCGGTTCCTGCGCGATACGCCGCTGGCGCACATCACCGTCGGCTACGGCGACGGCGGGCTCAAGCAGACCTACCGGTACATCGGGCTCCCGGCCACGGCGCTCCTGGACGGCCGCGGCCGCGTGATCTGGCGCTGGTTCGGGTTCGGTGGCCACCAGCAGCTCCGGCACATCACGACGCTGATCCGCACCGAGCTGGCCGCGAACGCAGAGGAGCCGGCGCACCGGCACTGAGTTGACGCGCCCGCCTCCGCGCGCTACATCCCGCCATTCTCCGGAGGCGTTCATGATCCGCACGCACTCGCTGCTCCCGGCCGGCGTCCTGGCGCTCGCGCTGGCCGCGACCGCCTCGGCGCAAACGGCGCCGTCCCCTCGACGCGCGACGCCGCCCGTCGCCGCGCGGCGGCTGCACGTGGACACCCTGTGGGGCGACGTGCGCCCCGACGACTACTTCTGGCTGCGCAACAAGCCCGATCCCGCGGTGCGCGCCTACCTCGAGGCCGAGAACGCCTACGCCGACACGGCGCTGCTCGCCCCGCTGGCGGGGCTGCGCGACACGCTCTACACCGAGATGCTGGCGCGGATCCGGCAGACCGATCTCTCCGTGCCGTACCGCGACCGCGGGTCCTACTATTACACCCGCACGGTCGAGGGCCAGCAGTACCCGATCTACTGCCGCCGGCGCGGCTCGCTGGAAGGCCCCGAGGAGGTCCTGCTCGATCTCAACCAGCTGGCGGTGGGCCGGGCGTTCGTGGGCCTCGGCGGCTACACGGTGAGCGACGACGGCAACCTGCTCGCCTACACGCTCGATACGACGGGCTTCCGGCAGTACGACCTGTTCGTGAAGGACCTGCGCACCGGGCGGCTGCTCCCCGACGCGGCGGCGCGCGTGACGTCGGTGACCTGGGCCAACGACGACCGCACCCTGTTCTACTCGGTCGAGGACGCGACCACGAAGCGGTCGCACCGGCTGTACCGCCACGAGCTCGGCCGCTCCGACGATGCGCTGGTGCTCGAAGAGCCGGACGAGCGGTACTCCGTCCGGGCCTACCGGACCCGCAGCGGTGAGTGGCTGGTCATGACGGTCGGCAGCCTTACCACCTCCGAGGTCCGGGTGCTGCGCGCCGCCGAGCCCGGGGGCGCCTGGCGGCTGATCTCGCCGCGGCGCCAGGACCGGGAGTACTACGTGGACCACCGCGGCGACCGGTTCTGGATCCTGGTGAACGACACCGGTCGCAACTTCCGCCTGGTTTCAGCGCCGGTAGCGGCGCCGGACGAGCGCAGCTGGCGCGAAGAGATCGCGCACGATGCGAACGTGATGCTCGAAGACGTGAACCTGTTCGCGGACTACATGGTCCTCTCGGCGCGCCGCGACGGCCTCCAGCAGCTCCGCGTCACCGACCTCCGGACCAGCGCCACGCACGAGATCCAGTTCCCCGAGCCGGTGTACACCGCCTTCGCGTCGGTGAATCGCGAGTGGAACACCAGCCTGTTCCGGTACGCGTATCAGTCGTTCGTCACGCCCTCCTCGGTTTACGACTACGACATGGCGACCCGGCGCAGCACCTTGCTCAAGCGGACCGACGTGCTGGGCGGATACGACCCCGCGCGCTACACCTCCGAGCGGGTGTTCGCCACGGCGGGCGACGGCACGCGGATCCCCATCTCGCTGGTGTACCGGCGCGGCCTCGCGCGCACCGGGCGCGCCCCGATGCTGCTCACGGCGTACGGCTCGTACGGGTCGCCCTCGTCGGTGACCTTCTCGTCCAACCGGCTGAGCCTGCTCGACCGCGGCGTGGTGTACGCGCTCGCGCACATTCGCGGCGGCGGCGAGATGGGCAAGCGCTGGCACGACGAGGGGCGGATGTTGAACAAGATGAACACCTTCACCGATTTCATCGCGTCCGCAGAGCACCTGATCGCGCAGCGATACACCACGTCGAGCCGTCTGGCGGTCCAGGGCGGCAGCGCGGGCGGCCTCCTGATGGGCGCGGTGACCAACCTGCGGCCCGACCTGTTCCGGGCCGTGGTGGCCAACGTGCCGTTCGTGGACGTGATCAACACGATGCTCGACACCACGCTGCCGCTCACAGTGGGTGAGTTCGAGGAGTGGGGCAACCCGCGCATCGAGGCTGAGTACCGGTACATGCTCCAATACTCGCCCTACGACAACCTGCGCCCGCGTGACTACCCCGCGATGCTGGTGACGACGTCGTTCAACGACAGCCAGGTGCTGTACCACGAGCCGGCGAAGTACGTGGCACGGATGCGGGCGCTGCGTACCGACCACAACCTGCTGGCGCTCGTGACGAACATGGGTGCGGGTCATGGTGGCGCCTCGGGCCGCTACGACCGCCTCCGCGAGGTCGCGCGAGACTACGCGTTCATCCTCACGGAGATCGGGGCCACGGCGGCCGAGCGCCCGAGCCCGTAGGCCTGGCCGCGAAACTCTCCCCCGGCCGCGCCGTTCTGTACGGCACGCTGGTCGTCGGCGTGCTGGACATCACCGATGCCATGGTGTTCAGCTTCTTGTGGCGCGACACGCCGCCGATCCGGGTCTTCCAGAGCATCGCGGCCGGCTTGCTCGGGCGCCCGGCGTTCGAGGGCGGCGGGGCCACCGCGATGCTCGGCGGCGTGATCCACTTCTTCAACGCCTTCTCGATCGTCACGGTGTACCACGTCGCCGCTTCCCGGATCAGCGCCTTGACCCGCCGGCCGGTGCCGTGCGGGCTCGCCTACGGCGTCGCGGTGTTCCTGTTCATGTACTACGTCGTGCTGCCGCTGTCGGCCCTGAACGCGCGGCCGCCGTACCCGTGGCCGACGATGGTCAACGGCGTCCTGATTCACGCCCTCGCGGTCGGCCTGCCCGCGGCGCTGTTCGCGCGCGCGGCCCTCACGCCGGCGGAGCCGCCGTAAGGGGGCGGCTTCGCGGCCCGTGAGGCCGTGGTGACCCGGTTGGCGTATACTAAGGTCTAACGGTGCTATCCCACATTGCCGCAACGACTTTCCTGCTGTTGGCGCTCGCCCGCCCCCGGGTGCTGCCCGCCCAGGCGCGCGACACGTTGCGCCTCACGTTCGTGGGCGACGTGAACTTCGCGCGCTCGCTCCACCGCGTGTACTTGAACGAGGGCCGCGGCGCCGAGGTGTTCGCCCGCGTCAAGGACCGGCTGCGCGCCGCCGACGTCGCCGTGGTCAACCTCGAGAGCCTCCTGCTCGATCGCGGCCGCACCGCCGACACCACCAACAGCCCCGTGTTCGCCGGACCCGTCGAGGCGCTGCCTCTCCTCGTGGACGCCGGTTTCGACGTGGTCGGCACTGCCAACAACCACGCCTGGGACTTCGGCCAGGCCGGCCTGATGGAGAACCTGATCCACCTCGGCAACGCGGGCGTCGCGTTCACCGGCACCGGCCCGTCGGCGGAGGCCGCATGGCGGCCCGCCGTCGTGCGGGCCCGGGGCTGGACGGTCGCGGTGTTCGGCCTGACGTACATCATCAACCATCCGACCCTGACCGTGCGCAATACGCCGGCCCAGTGCTGCATCGCGTGGGCCGACACGCTGGACGCCGCGCGCCGGTTCCGATACGCGCGCGACTCGTTGAGCGCGGACCTCGTGATCGCCTTCGTGCACCAGGGTCGGGTCGAGTACCGGGCGCACCCCGACCGGGAGACGGTGAGCCTGTTCCGGGGCCTCGTGCGCGCGGGCGCCGATGCCGTCATCGGCCATCACCCGCACGTGCCGCAGGGCGTGGAGTGGATCGCCGGCCGGCCAATCGTCTACTCGCTCGGGAACTTCGTGTTCCGGCAACCCCAACCCTGGACCCATCGCGGCCTGGTGGCCGAGCTGACCTGGACGCCGTCAGGAGGCCCGCCGCGGCTCGACCTGGTGCCGGTGGCGGCCGGGTATGTGCCGGCCTGGCTCACGGGTCCCGACTCCGCCGCGGTCATGGCCCACGTGGATTCCATCTCCCGGCGCATCGGCTTGCCCCAGGCGCCTCGGCGACGTACGATTGCCCGCCCCGTACCCCCCTCACGGACCCGAGGATCGCCCTGACCATGGACGAGCGCGCGCTCGCCTTCCTGAAGCGTCTGCTGGATGCCCCGGGCCCTTCCGGCTACGAGAGCCTGCCCGCGAAGGTCTGGCGCGGCGAGGCCCGGTCGTTCGCCGCCAGAGTGGACACCGACGTGGCGGGCAACGTGTTCGCCACGCTGAACCCGGGCGGCAAGCCGCGCGTCATGTTGACCGGCCACCTCGACGAGATCGGGGTGATGGTCACGCACGTAGACGACGACGGGTTCCTGCACTTCGCGGGCATCGGCGGCTGGGACAGCCAGGTGCTGGTCGGGCAGCGGGTCGTGCTCGAGGGCAAGGGGGGTGCGGTGAACGGCGTCATCGGCAAGAAAGCCATTCACCTGATGAAGCCGGACGAACGCGACAAGGTCTCGAAGATCGCGGACCTGTGGATCGACATCGGCGCACCCAAGAAGGATCAGGCCCTCGAGCGGGTGCGGGTGGGCGACGCGGGCGTCATCGCGAGCAGCACGCTCGACATGCCGGGCGGTCGGATCGCATCCCGGTCGATCGACAACCGCATCGGGGCCTTCATCGCGCTGGAGGCGTTGCGCCGACTCACGGCTCCCGGGTCCAGGCTCTCCGCCGAGGTCGTCGCGGTGGGTACGACGCAGGAGGAGATCAGCCACGGCGGCGGGGGCGCGCGCAGCTCGGCGTACGGCCTCGAGCCGGCGGCGGCGATCGTCGTGGACGTCACCCATGCGACCGATTTTCCGGGCGCCGACAAGAAGGAGAACGGCGATTTCCGGCTGGGCGGCGGCGTGGTGCTGTCGCGTGGCTCGTCGGTGAGTCGGGTGGTCTTCGATCAGCTGGTGCGGGCCGCCGAAGCGGAAACGATCCCGTACGCGATCGAGGCAGCGCCGCGCGGGACGAGCACCGACGCCGACGGCATCTTCAACGTGCGCCGCGGCATCGCGACCGCGCTGGTCTCGGTGCCGTGCCGGTACATGCACAGCCCCAACGAGATGGTCGCGCTCAGCGACCTGGAGCGCGCCGCGGACCTGCTGGCCGCCTGGGCCCGCGGGCTCGACGCCAACGTCTCCTTCATCCCCGACTGACGCACGGCTCATAACTCACAGCTCACGGCCACCCCAATGACCGCCTCCTTCAAGCCCTACGTTCCCAACGAGCAGTCGCTCCCCGAGCTGACGCTCCGCGCCGTGATTCTCGGCGCCATCGCCGGCATCGTGTTCGGCGCGGTGACCGTGTACCTGGCGCTGCGCGCCGGTCTCACCGTGAGCGCGTCCATCCCGATCGCCGTGATCGCGATTTCGCTGCTCAAGCGGTTCGGCTCGAGCATCCTCGAGAACAACATCGTCCAGACCGCCGGCTCGGCCGGGGAGAGCATCGCCAGCGGCGTCGCGTTCACGCTGCCGGCGCTGCTGCTCCTGGGGTTCGAGCTCGACGTGTGGCGGGTGTTCCTGGTGGCGCTGTGCGGCGGTGTGCTCGGGGTGCTGTTCATGATCCCGCTCAGGCGGACGCTGATCGTGAAGGAGCACGGGAACCTGACCTATCCCGAGGGCGCCGCCTGCGCCGACGTGCTGGTCGCCGGTGAGAAGGGCGGGCGGTTCGCGGGGCGGGTGTTCCTCGGATTCGGCGTGGGGGCGGTGTACAAGTTCCTGCACGAGGGCCTGAGGCTGTGGCGCGGCCAGCCCACGTACGATCCCTCGTGGTACTCGGGCGCCCGCATCGCGGGCCACACCACGCCCGAGTACCTGGGCGTGGGCTACATCATCGGCCCGAAGGTGGGCGGACTGCTCTTCGCGGGCGGCGTGCTCAGCTGGCTGGTGCTGATTCCGGTCATCAAGTTCTTCGGCGCGCACCTCACGGAGCCGCTGTTCCCCGGCACGGCCCTGATTCGCGAGATGGGCCCGCGGGACATCTGGAACGCGTACATCCGATCGATCGGCGCCGGAGCCGTGACGGCGGCGGGCCTGATCACGCTGGCGCGCACGCTGCCGACCATTCTGGACTCGCTGAAGGCTGGGGTGCGCGACCTCGCCGCCTCACGCACCGCCGCCGCGGGCGGCGTGACCGTCGCGGCGCGGGCCCGCACCGAGCACGACCTGCCCCTGACCATCGTGGCCGGCGGCTCGCTGGCGATGATCGCGATCATCTGGGTGCTGCTGACGACCACGATCAACCCCGGCCACGCGATGGCCAACGCGTTCGCGTCGGTGCTGATCGTGATCTTCGGGTTCCTGTTCGTGACCGTGTCGAGCCGGATCACCGGCATCATCGGCAACTCGTCCAACCCGATCAGCGGCATGACCATCGCGACGCTGATGGCCACCTGCCTCATCTTCGTGGCCATCGGCTGGACCGGCGGGGCGTGGGCGGCGGTCGCGTTGTCGATCGGCGCGGTGGTCTGCATCGCGGCGGCCAACGCCGGCGCGACGAGCCAGGACCTGAAGACGGGCTTCCTGATCGGGGCGACGCCGTGGCGCCAGCAGGTCTCGCTGATCGTCGGCGCGATGGCGTCCGTCGCGGTCATCGGCTGGACCCTGACGTACCTCAACCGCGCCTACACCAGCCAGGAGGCCCGGGTCATCGAGAATGTGACGATGACCGCGGAGATGAAGGACCTGGGCCCGGTCGAGTTCCAGGGCCGGTCGTACCGGATCATCAACGTGCTGGGGTCGCGCGCGATTCCCGACGGCCGGTACTACTACGACCCGTCGGCGCGGCGCATCGAGTTCAAGGAGCAGCCCGGCGTCGGCTCGGCCGACATGCCCGCGCCGCAGGCCACGCTGATGACCACGGTGGTCAACGGCATCCTGACACGGAATCTCCAGTGGGGCCTGGTGCTGTTCGGGGTTTTCGTCGTGGTGGTGCTCGAGCTGTGCGGGGTCCGCTCGCTGGCGTTCGCGGTGGGCAGTTACCTACCCATTTCGACCACGTTGCCGATCTTCGCCGGCGGCGTGGTCCGCTGGCTGGTCGAAGGGGGCGCGACGAAGGCGGCCGCCGGGGCAGCGCACGGCGAGAGCGAGGTGTCGAGCGGCTCGCTCACGGCCGCCGGGCTCATCGCGGGCGGGTCCATCGCCGGACTGCTGCTGGTTGGGCCGATGGACGCCACGCGCACCGCCGCCGCGGCCGCGGCGCAGCGGGCCGGCGAGACGCTGACGCAGCTGCCGTGGGACATGGGCTCGCGGTGGTGGCCGTCGCTCGCCGGCACCAACCTGCCGGCGGTGATCCTGTTCGTGGCGATGGCGGCGTTCCTGTTCTGGTTGGGGAGGAAGAGGCTCGAGACGTCCTAGGGCACGATGACCGGGCTCCAGCTGGCGCTGCTGGGTTACCTCGCGGCCCAGCTCGCGATCGGCGTGTGGGTCGCGCCGCGCATCCGCACCGAAGGCGACTTCCTGATCGCCGGGCGGCGCCTGGGCTACCCGCTCACCGTCTTTTCCATCTTCGCCACCTGGTTCGGCGCCGAGACGTGCATCGCCTCGGCGGCCCGGGCGCACCGCGACGGGTTCTCGCTCACCACGGCCGAGCCGTTCGCCTACGGCCTCTGCCTGGTGGTGATGGGTCTGGTGTTCGCGGTGCCGCTGTGGCGCCGCCAGCTGACGACGCTCGCGGACCTGTTCCGGACCCGGTACTCGCCGGCCGTCGAGCGGGCCGCGGCAATCATCCTCATTCCGGGCAGCGTGCTGTGGGCCGCGGCGCAGCTCCGCGGCTTCGGCTACGTTCTGACGACGGTGTCCGACCTCGACGTCGGGACGGCGATCGGCGTCGCGGCCGTGTTCTGCATTCTGTACACGACGCTCGGCGGCCTGCTGGCCGACGCCATGACCGACCTGATCCAGGGTACCGTGCTGATCGTGGGTCTCTCCATGCTGGCGGTCGCCGTCGTGGTGCGCTCGGGCGGGACGGCCCACACCCTGGCCACGGTGGGATCGGCGCGCATCGCGCTCGCGGGAGCGGGCGCGGACGTCTCCCTGCTCGGCCTGCTCGAGGAGTGGACCATCCCGATCGCCGGCTCGGTCGTCGCCGCCGAGCTGGTGTCGCGCGTGATCGCGGCCCGCTCGCCGCAGGTGGCGCGCAACGGGGCGCTCATCGCCGGGGGCGCGTACATCGCGGTCGGGTTGGTGCCGGTGTTCATCGGGATCGCGGCCGGCGGGCTCACACCGACCCTCACCGAGCCGGAGCAGTTCCTCCCCGCGCTCGCCCGCTCGATCCTGCCGCCGGTCCTGTACGTGGTCCTCGCCGGCGCCCTCATTTCGGCGATCCTGTCGACGGTGGACACGGTGCTGCTGGTGGCGGGGGGTCTGGCATCGCACAACGTCGTCGCGCCGGCGCTTGGCATCACCGACGACCGCCGGCGGCTCCTGCTGGCGCGGGCCGGCGTCGTCGGCTTCGGCGTGGTGGCGTACCTGCTGGCCGTGCGCGCGGAGGGGGTGGCCGCGCTGGTCGAGCAGGCCTCGGCGTTCGGCAGCGCGGGGGTCCTGGTGGTCGTGTGCTTCGGGTTGTTCACGACGCGGGGCGGCTCCGCGACCGCACTCGTGACGTTGATCGGAGGGCTCGCGGTGTATCTGCTGGCCGCGTTCGGCGGCGCGCCGTACCCGTTCCTCACATCCACGATGGCATCCCTGGCGTTGTACCTGGGCGGGATCGTCGTCGCGTCCGCCCGGACCGCCCGGGCGGCGGCCTGACGGCGAATGGCGGACCGCCCGACGCCGCCTGAACGTCCCGCCGCGGGTCGCGTCGCGGCCCTCGACGGCGTTCGGGGGCTGGCCATTCTGGTCGTCCTCATCCACAACGCGGCGTTCATCATGGGCTCGAGCGACGCGCTCATCCTCAAGCTCACCACCACGATCACGGGAACGGGCTGGACCGGCGTGCAGCTGTTCTTCGTGCTGTCGGGCTTCCTCATCACCGGGATCCTGCTCGACGCCCGGGGATCCCCGACGTTCTTCCGGACGTTCTACCTGCGCCGCACGCTCCGGATCTTCCCCCTCTACTACGTCTTTCTCGCCGTCGCGTTCTTCGTCGTCCCGTTGTTCGCCGACCACGGCTGGACCGGGGTCGCCCGGAGGAACCAGTGGTGGTACTGGACCTACCTCTCGAACTGGGGCGGCGCGCTCGGGTACGGCATCCCGGGCCTGTCGCACTTCTGGTCGCTCGCCGTCGAGGAGCAGTTCTACCTGCTGTGGCCCCTGCTGGTCTTCGCGCTCTCCCGGCGCGGCCTGACCGCCCTGTGCGCCGTGCTCATCGGCGCGACGCCGCTCCTGCGGCTGCTGCTCCGGGTCTCCGGGCTGCCCGAGCTGGCCGGATACGAGTTCACCATCGCGCGATGGGATGCGCTCGCGTTCGGCGCGGTCCTGGCGATCCTCGTCCGCGAGGAGGCGGGCCGCGCGTGGCTGCGGCCCCGCGCGCCGTGGATCGGCGGCGCCGCCGTCCTCGGCCTGGTCGCGGTGATGGGCGTGGAGCGCGGGTTCCCCGAGCGCGCACTTCTGGTGCAGGTCGCGGGCCAGACGCTCGCGGCGGCGCTCGGGGCCTCGCTCATCTACTTCAGCGTCGTCCCGTTTCGCCCCTCCCCCTCGGGCGCGGCCGCCTCGCTGCGTGCGTCGCTCTCTGCGCCCTGGCTGCGGTTCCTCGGCAAGTACAGCTACGCCATCTACGTGCTGCACTTTCCGATCCACATTCTCGTGTCTCGCCACGTGGCCGGCTTCGTCAACGCCGTGGACGGCCCGGCACGCCTGCTCCGGCTGGCGCTCTACGTGCCGTCCATCAGCGCCCTGTCCATCGTGGCGGCGCTCATCTCCTGGCGCGTGATCGAGAAGCCCTTCCTCGACCTCAAGGAGCGCTTCGCGCCTCGAGAAACTTCCTGAGGCGCCGCCACACCACGAGCGGGATCTCGTGGCCCTGCGCGAACGGCACCCAGGTTACCTCGGCACCGCCCGACAGCAGCAGGTCGCGCAACGCTTCACCGGCTGCGAACGCCAGGTCGGGGTCCCGCTCGCCGTGCGCGACCAGCACCGGCAGTCCACGCAGCCGGGACACGAGCGGCGTCCACTCGTCCACCGCGACGCGGGACGACGACAGCAGAGCCAATGCCGCCACATCCGGCCGCTCGCGCAGCAGCGTGTCGCAGGCCAGCATGCCGCCCTGCGAGAAGCCGACCAGCGCCATCCGGCGCCCGGCCTCCACCGCCCGCGCCTCGGCGAGGAACTCCAGCAACGCCCGGCGCGCCGGCGCCGCGCCCGGGAAGTGCCTCGTGCCGAGGTCTCGGGGACCCTTCGTCAGGTCGCGCGACTCGGCGTCCATGTCCCACCAGGCACGGCCCGCGGGCGTGGCCGCCCTCGGTCCTTCGGGCAGCAGGAAGCGCGCGGGAATCCCGAGCGAGTGGGCGAAGGGCGAGAGGTTCTCCGGCACCATCGCGTAGCCGTGCAGCACGACGACGTCGAGGCGCACCGCGGCCTCCGGTTCGACGACGATCGTGCGCAGGCCGGCGATTGTGACCGACCGCTCGTTCATCCCACCTCGAGCTCTTCGTCGAGGGCCTCGGTCAGGACGGCGTGCGACCACACGGGCGTAAAGGTGTGGTTGGGGCCGTCAATCCGCCGGATGCTGAGGCGCCCCTCGCGGAGCAACCGCCGCACCGACGAGCCGGCCTGGGCCCGGAGCAGGTCCTCGCCGGGATCGCCGGCCGCGAACACAAAGCGCATGGCCACGTCGCGGCGGGCCGCCGTCTCGAGCTCCACGCCCAGGTCCCCCGCCATGGGTCGCCCGACGAAACGCGCCAGACCGCGCAGCATGCCGCCGGCGCGGAACGCGACCCGGCGCGCCATGACCTGCGCAAAGCCGCGGACATCCGCCTTGCCGGTGAACAGCTTCTTCCACACGGCGAGCCGCAGAACCGATCGCCGGTAGCGCGCCGCCGCCTGGGAGACGTGGTACGCCGGATACGCCAGCGACATGCCCGGTTTCCAGAAGAAGACCAGCGGATTGATGATCGCGACGCGCTCCACCGCCAGTCCCTGGGCCGCTGCCTTGAAGGCGTGGTAGGCGCCGGAGCACAGGCCGAGGGCCCGGCTCGCGGCGATGCCCCGGCGCTCGGCGAGGTACGTGAGCGCGATCGCGAGGTCCCGCACGGCGGACGGGGAGTACACGACGTTCTCGTCCTCGCCCGGCCAGGGCGGGCTGTCGCCGATGCCGGCCTGGTCGAACCGCAGCACCAGCCAGCCGCGCGCCGCCCAGCGGCGCGCCAAGGCGACGTACAACCGGTTGGGTCCGATATGGCCGACCGCTCCGGCGTTGAGCAGCACGATCGCGCGCGTCGGCGAAGGGCCGGCGGGCGCTGTGACGATCCCGAACAGTGTGCGGGTCTCGTCCAGGAAAGCTGCCGCCTCGGTGACGCCGGGGGCGACGGGGATCGGGCCGGCCGCCGCGGGCGGCTCCGCCACGGGGTGCGCGCCGGCGCCGGCCGCCGGCACGTGCCGATCCAGCCACTCGGACACGGCGCGAATCATCTCCCCGGGAACGACCGCGTCGTGCGGATCGAGCATCATGCCGGCGTAGCCCGGCACCCGCCGGTGATCCACCTCCGCGCCGAGCTCGCGGAGGCGTTCGGCCCAGCGATCGTTGGGGGGCAGATCGTCGCGGTCCAGGAGCAGCACGCGCGCCGCGGGACGGCGCGCCATGCCCCCCAAATCCACGCCGCCGAGCGCGGCGCGCGTCTCCTCGGTGACCACGAAGCCCACGCTCTCCTGGAGGCCGGCGGGCAGCTCGCGGCCGGCCGGAGCGGCGGCGAGCTGCATCGCGTTCTCCATCGCCCGGGTTTCGCGCCACCACTGCCTGCCCGACACGACCGGCACGACCGCCACGAGTCCCGCTACGTCGTCGCGCCGGCTGGCGGCGAGCACCGCGAGCGCGGCGCCCAGGCGCACGCCGAGAAGACAGACGTGTGTGAGTCCGGCGGCGCGGCGCAGCTCATCCACCGCCGCATCCACGCTGCCCAGCCACGCGTCCCAGCGCCCGGGCTCGCGGTCGTCGCCCGTCGAGTCGCCCGTCCCGTGGTAGTCGAAGCGCAGGGCCGGCACGCCAGAAGCGGCCGCCGCCTCGGCGAAATGGCGCAGGCTCCGGTGAGCGGAGACAGCTTCGTGCCCGAAGGGATTGCAGATCACCAGCCCGGCCGCACGGGCCGGCCCGGCGGGTGCCGGCCGGTGCAGCCACCCGAAGCACGTGCGCCCCGCGGGGCCGAAGTACCGCGGTTCCGCGCGCGGCACGCTCGGCGGTACCGGGCCTATGGCGTGACCGCCAGGAGGACCGATGCTTCGGCGTTGAGCGCGTGGAGCGTGCCCCGGGGCGCGGTATCCCCTCCGCGCGCGCGCCGCAGCACCAGGTGCCGCTCGCCCCCGGGCACCAGGTGGAAGTAATTGTCGCTGCAGGAGAATCCATCCACGTCTACGCACACCGACTGCGCGAACCGGCGGGTCCGGACCGTGAGGTCGTACGCGCCGTCGGCGCGCGGACGCAGGTCGGCGCTCAGCCCCACGTCGAACTCCCGCATGTTGGGCAGGCCGACGTCGAAGTGGAAGGCCTGCGCGAGCCGCGTGCCGGCGGAGTCACGCAACGTGGCCGCGACCACGTCGTGCGACGGCGGACCGAAGCGATACGCGTACGAGAGGTCGAGGAAGCCCTCGAACAGCGAGGCCGCGTTCAGCTCGATCGCGCTGTGCGGCTCGGCCGACACCGCCCGGACACCGCGACCGGCGTGCACCTCGCCGGCCCGGTACAGGGCCAGCTCCAGCTCGCCGGAGAGCGGAGCCGGCCGATCGTTGACGACGTGCACCGCGAGGCCGTTGCCGCCCTCGTCGGACACCGATACAGCCACGGGTGCGAGCGCCCGCCGCAGATAGTGCCACGCCGCCTTCGGTGTTCCCGCCGCGTCAACGACACCCCAGCCCGCGCCGGGCCACAGGTCGCGCAGAAACCAGATCAGGCCTCCGCGCGTGGGCGAGCGGCGGCGCCGCCACTCGGCGAACACCGCGGCCATCACCTCACCCGTGGCCACCCGGCTCACAGCGAGGTAGCGGTCATGATCCGCGTAGCGAAGCCGCAGGGGATCCACGCGGTACAGCCCGGCCACGTAGTGATCGCGGACCTCGTCGAAGTCCCATCCCGCCCCCCGGTCCCGCGGCGCCCGCGCCTTCCACGAGGCATGGTGGACCCGCGAGGCGAGCCCGTCGGGCATCAGCGCGAGCGTCGCCGGCTCGGGGACGTTGGCGAACGCGAGGCATTCGGACGCGAACCGCACCTCGGCGCGGCGCGCGTCCTCCAGCGGCCGGAGGTAGGCGCCGACTCCGTAGTACGACGCCGAGCCCGCGCTGCCCTGGTGCGGGAACGACCCGCCGTGGGTGGACGAGGGCCAGTACGGCACGCCGGGGCACGCCTCCCGCGCCAGCGCTGCCAGCCGGTCGTGGAACAGGGCCGGCCGCCACCGCTCGCGCGGCGCGGCCCACATCGCCGCCTGCTGCTCGACTTCGCTGTTGCCGCACAGCACGGCGACGCTGGGTCGGCCCTGGAGGCGCGCCAGCTGCTGGCGGGCTTCCTCGCTCACCACGTCGAGGAAGGCCGGATCCTCCGGGTAGTCCATGTTGGCGAACATGAAGTCCTGCCACAGCAGCACGCCGCGCGCGTCGCACGCGTCGAGGAACGCGTCGCTCTCGTAGACCATCATGCCGGGAACGCGCAGCATGTTCATGCCGGCGTCCACCACCTGCGTGAACGCCTGGTCCAGGGCCCCCGGCGCGGCCGCGAGCGACACGACGTCGAGCGGCGTCCAGCACGCGCCGCGGCAGAACACCGGCGTGCCGTTGACGCGGATCGTGAAATCATCGTCGGCCGTCTCGAGCGTGACCGAGCGGAAGCCCACGCGGCCGAGTTCCGCCGTGACCGCGCCGCCCTTGCCCTTCATCTCGAGGCGCGCCGCGTACAGGGCCGGCTCCCCATGCGTGTGCGGCCACCAGCGCCGGACGTCGGGCACCGTGAGCCGGCCGGACATCGCGCCGCCCGGACCGCTCGCCGCAAGCGGCTCGCGGACCTCGCGCCCGCCCTGCTCCAGCACGATCTCGACGCCGGCGGGAGAGGCGCCGCTCAGGCTGGTCATGACGCACTCGACGTCGAGCCGCCCGCCGGCGTCAGCGCGCAGCCTGACGTCGGCGACCATCACGCCGCTGCGACGTTCGAGCCGGACGCCGCGCCACGGGCCGACCGGCGCCGCGGGCGGAGACCAGCCGGGTGTGCGGCCAAGCAGCGTGGTCCGGAACCAGCGCAGCTGCTGGTGCTCGACCATCGGCGTGCGCCAGCGCGGCCGGGGCCGGCGCGCCATGAGCAGTGGGTCCAGCGCGCGGAACCGGATGGCCAGCTCGTTTTCTCCCCCCCTGCGCAGGACCTCGTCCACCCGGCGCTCGTGCGCGGTGAACATGCCCTCGCTCGAGAGCAGCGGCCGGCCGTTGAGCCACACGTCGGCCACCGTGGCGAGGCCGTCGAAACAGAGCCACAGCTGTTCGCCCTTCGCGGCCGGGTCGGCCGCGAACCGGGTGCGGTACCACCAGTCCTCGGCGTCGAACCGCCGCGCGGTGCCGTCCAGGCTCCACGCGCCGGCGCCGCGCAACGCCGAGGCCGCGGTCGAAGGCACCGACGCCGGCACCCAGCCGAGCGACGCGCCGGCCAGCGCGTCCGGTCCGGAAACGGCGTCGGGCGCGCACGGGGCCAGCTCCCAGCCGTCCGTCAGCGGGGTGGCCGTGAGGCCGGTCAGGCTGCGGACCCGCCCGGGCACGGTCAGCGCCCGCCGCCGGTCAGCTCGGCGATCGCCGAGTGGATCGCGGCAATGCTGCCGAACACGGCGCGCGTCAGCATGTGGTCGGGGAACTCGACGTCGAACTCCCCCTCGAGCGCGAGCATGACGTTGACGCTCGCGTGCGAGGTCATGCCCGCCCGGTAGAGATCGGCGTCGGGAGCGAGGCCGGCCGCGTCGGCGGACAGGCGGCCGTGCTCCGCGAGGATGCGGCGGATGGCCTCGATCTGGCCGGCATGGTTCGGATTCGTCATGACCCTCGTTCGGGGTTCAGGCGGGCGATCACGACGGCGGCCGCGTAGTCCCCTTCGTGGCTCAGGCTCACGGCCAGCTCGCCGAGGCCGGACCGCGCGGCCGCGCGCGCGGCGCCGCCCGTCAGCTCGACGGCGCACGCGCCCGACGGCGCGCGGCGCACCTCGACGTCGCGCCACGCCATCCGGTCGCCCAAATCGAGCGCCTTCAGCGTCGCTTCCTTGGCGGCGAACCGCGCCGCGAGCCGCTCGACGGTCTGCGCCGGATCGGCCGACGCGTAGGCGATCTCGCGCTCGGTAAACACCCGGCGGAGAAATCGATCGCCGAATCGCTCCAGCGACTCGGCGACGCGGCTGACCTGCACGAGGTCAACGCCCACCCGCAGCATGCCGGGCTCCGTCACCGCGCGAGGGTCTCCATGCCGCGCGCCCACGAGCCCGCCATCTCGTCGAATGCGGACGCGGCGTCCAGCGGCTTCCTGGTGTTCACGGCGCGAGCGGCCTTCAAAATGAGGGTTTTGGCCGCGGCGCTCAACTGCGAAAACGCCTCGGCGGCCGGTTTCAGGCCGTCGCCCTGGCCCGACTCGGTCAGCCAGTCCAGGTGCAGCGCCAGCAGCTCGGACGCGGCGCCCAGCTGCCGCACCGTCGCGAAGGCCCAGATGTGGTAGACGTCGAGGCCCTGCTGCTGGAGCCACGGCAGGTCCTGAGCGAACCGGCGGCGGAACGCCTCGATCGGGTTCGAGGACGGGCGGCGGCCGACGTGCTTGGTGAGGAGCGAGCGCGCCATCGCGGCCAGCGCGGCCCTCGGCCGCCGCTCGAGCCGGTCCACGCGTACCAGCTCGGCGTACAGGGGCAGCACCGTGGGGGCGAAGGTGTTGTCGAAGTCCTCACCTTCGAGCGCGTAGTAGGCCGCGTTGTGGAAGTAGCCGAGCCGGCGCCGGTCCGCGTCGAGGTCGGCCATGATGATGGTCGTCTTGACGTGGTTGCGCCGATAGTCGGTGCCCGACGTGTCGGGCAGGTGAAACGAGTCGGCTTCGGTGCTGATGAACTTCCCCTCCGCCAGGTGATGCTTCGCGTGCTCGAGCAGCGGGCGCCACACGTTCAACTCCTGGACATCCATTCCGTACAGCTCGCGAAGCTCCTCGTGTACCGGCTTGAAGAAGGTGAAGTTGTCACCCTCGAAGTCCACCGCGGCGCAGAATCCTAACGCGGCGAGCGGTTCCAGGCCGAGGGCGTGGATCATCTCGATGATGACGTCCACGTAGCAGTTCTTTTCGACCCAGAGGCGGTCGTCGGCGTGGAGCATGTGCCGCCGGTAGCCGTCCGCCTCCAGGCCCGGCAGGACACGGACCCGGGTCACGTCCAGAGCCGCTCCCGAACGGGGCCGGGCCACCTGGCCGGGTCGAGACCGTGGGTCCGGAGCAGCGCCAGCACCAGCCGCTCCATCCCGAACCCGACGCACGCCGAGTGGGCCACCGCGCCGTCGGGGGTCGTGATGCCGAACGCCTGGCCGAACTTGTCCTGGTGGTAGTTGAACGAGCAGCAGGCCGTCGGCTGCCCGGCGGAGATCACCGGGATGAGCAACTCGAGCTTCAGGCGCTGCTCGAGCTGGCCGGCGGCCAGCATCTTGCCGCCGCGACCGAAGAACGGGTCCGCCGCCACTTCCGGCCGGGCCGGAAGCGCGAGCGATTGCAGCAGGGCCAGCCCGCGCTCCAGCCACCGGTCGCGCCAGGCCACGGCCACCTCCGGCGTGCCCACGCGGATGAACTCGCGCACCCGGAACGAGCGCAGCCGGGTCGGCTCCGCCGAGGGCTCCTGGCGGTACACCCAGGCGAACATCGTGATGTGCCGCCCGGCCTCGGGAACGGTGCCCGCGCACGTCGGATAGAACGGGTAGCAGGCCGCGGGATTGAGCACGACATCGGTCATCTTCAGCGCGTCGCCCCAGGGCTGGTGCTCCGCGATGCGGCCGGCGAGGGCGCGCGCCTCCGGCTCGGTGCCGTCGAAGCTGTGCACCGTGCCGCAAAGGTTCGGGAACGAGTCCATATAGCCGGTGCGCTCGACAATGTCGCGGGCGATGACCGGGGGGAAGGTCATGAGCTCGAGCCCTTCGGTCTCGGTCGTGCGGAGGATCAGCGCGTCCAGGCGCTCGAGCACGTCCTCGAACACGGCGCCGCGGCCGAAGGCGCCCGGGACGTGGACGGGAACCAGCAGCCGGCTCGCCACCAGCTCGTCGTGGAACGACACGATTCAGTCCTTCAGGACCAGCAGCATGGACGCGCTCGCCGCGGTGATGCGGTCGTTGCCGATCATGAGCGCGGCCGAGAGGGCGTCGCGGTACTGGCGGCCCACGCTGAACGGCGAGTCGTTCTTGTAGCCGACGATCCCGCAGGTCTGCAGGGCCTTGTGCGCGATCTGGGGCGCGGCCTCGGAAGCGGCGATCTTGAGGTTGTTGAGCTTGAGGGCCCAGCCCATCGTCGCGAGCGCGGTGCGGTCATCACCGAGCGCGTCGAACTCGGCCGCCGTGCCCATCACGTGCTGGCGCAGGGTCTGGAGCATCGCCGACGCTTCGGCGAGGCGCGTGGCGCTCGAGGGCACCGTGCCGGGCTTGCGGCGGGCGTCGGCGCGGACGAACGCCGCGGCGCGGGCGACGGCGTCCGTGGCGATGCCGAGCCACACGGCGGCCCACAGGATGTGGGAGTAGGGGACCATGGATTGGGCCGACGAGTCGGCGAACGAGCCGGGGACGATCTGCGACTCGGGGCCGGACGACGTCACCTTGTAGGGAGGGCTGCAGGTGCCACGCATGCCCAGGGTGTCCCACTCACCGGTGCGGTGGAGCCTGTAGTCGCCCTTCCGGAGCAGCACCAGCACCTGGTCGCTCGGCGCCGCGTCGCCGGCGCGGCGGGCAGTCACCAGCAGGTCGTCGGCGCACTCGCCATAGGACACGGTCGTCGCGTCCTTGTCGAGCGTGAAGCGGCCGTCGGCGCGCTGCACGGCGCAGATACTGGAGCGCGTGTCCCCGCCGGTGCCGACCTCGGACGTGACCGATGCCAGCAGCAGCCCCCGCTCGGCGACTTCCCTGAGGTAGGCGGTGAAGAAGGGCGACGAGCGGCCGTGCCGCGCCATGCAGGCGACCTGGACGTGGTGCATCGCCAGCACCATGCCGCTCGACCCGCAGGCCTGGGCCAGGGTCGCGCACATGGCCGCCAGGTCCCGCATACCGGCGCCCGCCCCGCCGAGGTCGTCCGGCACGGCCGCGCCGAGCAGCTTCGCCTTCCGCACCGCGTCGATCGTCTCGTTGGGGAAGCGGGCCTTGATGTCCACGTCGGCCGCGTGCTTCGCTGCCACGTCGGTCGCGATGGACTCGGCCCGGGCGAGGAGCGCGCGGGGCGGGCTGGCGGTGTGTAGGGTCATGGGAGCCAATAGTATAAGGCGGCGGGCCTCCGCGCCCGAGGGGTGCTTGCCGAGAGGGGTCGATCGCTGATAGCTGATAGATGACGGCTGACCGCTGATAGCGGTCCTCGTGAGGGGGAACGATGGCATTCATCGGCTATGTCCCGCAGGACGGCATTCCCGCCGGCGATCGGGTGCCGGACGACGACAACATCCTCCGGATCCACGGCGTGCACTCGGCGACGCTGCGGCAGCACTACGAGCTGTACGCGGAGCTGATGCGGGGGCCGGGTCCGCTGACGCGGGTCCAGCGGGAGATGGTCGCGGTGGTGGTGTCGGCCGAGAACGCATGCCGGTATTGAATCGTCCATCACGGAGCGGGTCTCCGTTCGCTGCTGTCGCTGGCCGGCCGCTCCGCGGCCGACGCGACGGCGTTCGCCGAGGGGTTGGCGCGGGACTTTCGGGACGTCGCGATGGCGGCGGCGGACCGGGCGATGCTCGACTACGCGGTGAAACTGACACGGATTCCGGCGTCGGTGACGGCGGCGGACGTGGACGGGCTGCGGGCCGCGGGGTTCGACGATCGCGGGATTCACGACATCTGCGCGATCGTGGCCTACTTCGCATTCGTGAACCGGATTGCCGACGGGCTGGGCGTGGAGCTGGAGGAGCGGTTCCCGGATCGCCGACCGAACGCCGTGTGACCTCGTGACCGAGTGGGACGCGAAGGCGATCCTGTTCGACCTCGACGGCGTCCTGGTGGACTCCCGGGCGTGTGTCGAGGCGACGTGGCGGCGGTGGGCGGCGCGGCGGGGACTGGACCCCGAACCCTTCATCCGGGTCGCGCACGGGCGGCGGACGAGCGAGACGCTGGCGATGATCGCTCCCGGCCTCGACGTGGCCCGAGCCGTGGCCGAGCTGGACGCGATCGAGGAGACCTCGACCGAGGGGGTGCTGCCGGTTCCGGGCGCGGCCGAGCTGATCGCTGCACTTCTGCCGAACCAGTGGGCGGTGGTGACCTCGGGGCATCGGACGGTTGCCGAGCTGCGCCTCAGGCATGTTGGGCTGCCGGTGCCGGAGGTGCTGGTCTCGGGCGATCTGGTCAGGCGGGGGAAGCCGGACCCGGAGGGCTATCTGCTTGCGGCGTCTCGGCTTGACATTCGTCCGTCCGACTGCATTGTGATCGAGGATGCGCCGGCGGGGGTGGAGGCAGGGAAGGCGGCGGGGATGCGGGTGGTCGGAGTCACGTCCACCCATGGAGCCGAAACCCTCAAGGAAGCCGACACCGTGTTGGGAGCGCTCGCGCATCTCGACCGCCACCTTCGGGTCATCAATGTGCACTAGCCTGCCTGACCAGCGGCTGGTGTTCGTCATCCTGACTAACGTGGACGGCCAGCGGCCGACGCTCTTCGATCCCACCGCGGGCGGCGCCTGGCCCGTGAGCCCGGTGTTCGGCCGCATTTCGGGCCGCTCCTGGGGCGTGATGCTGTACCGGCACCTGGACTACCACCTGGGACAGTTCGGCGTCTAGCCGGAGCGCTCGGCCAGCGTGCATCCTCGCGCCTCGGAGCTCATTCGCACCCTCGAGTTGGAGCCGCACGCCGAAGGCGGCTTCTTTCGCCAGAGCTTCCGCTCGCCGCGACACGTCACGCCCGACGACACCCGGCCCGCGCGATCCGCCCTCACCGTCATCCACTTCCTGCTGGCCGCCGGGCAACACAGCCGCTGGCACGTCGTGCGCTCCGACGAGCTGTGGGTGTTCGAGGAGGGCGAGCCGCTCGAGCTGCTGGTCGTGAGCCCCGACACCGGGTCCCTGGACACGGCGCGCCTCGGGGCCTCTGGGTCCGATGGCGAGTCCGCGCGCGTCGTGCCTGCCGGCCACTGGCAGGCCTCGCGCCCCATCGGCGCGTTCGCGCTGGCGCTGTGTGCCGTGGCGCCGGGGTTCGACTACGCCGACTTCCGCTTCGTGGCCGACGATCCCGCGGACAAGCAACGGCTCGAGCGACTGCATCCTCAACTCGCGGTCCTGCTCTGAGCCGACCGGGCCGCTCGTAGTTCCCCGGGTATCCGGGCTCCGGACATCGTGCTATAACCTCCCGGCGGCGGAACGACGGGCAAAAAGCCTGATCCGTCACAGGAGGGACGATGTCGCCACGACCGGCAACGCTCGTGCTCTCGGGAGGCGGCGCCAAGGGCGCCTTCCAGGTGGGCGCCGAGGAGGTGCTGCGCCGGGAAGCCGGCTTCACCTGGGACCGGATCTTCGGCGTCTCGGTGGGGGCCCTGAACGGCGCGCTGCTCGCCCAGCTGGAGTACGACCGGCTGCAACAGGTGTGGCAGACGATCCGCGAGCAGGACGTCTACGACAAGGCCGGCACGCTGAGGCTGGTGTGGCGGCTGCTGATCCTGGGCAAGCGCGGCCTCTACGACAACTCGGCACTGCGGAAGACCATCGAGAAGCACGCAGGGGGCCGGCCGTTCAAGGTCCCGTTGCACGTCGGCCGCGTGTCGCTGACGTCGGGCGCGTACGAGCTGGTGGACAGCGACCAGCCCGACATCCTCGACGCCATCTGGCAGAGCGCCACGATGCCCGTGATCTGGGAGCCCATCGGGGCGAAGGCGCTGGTGGACGGCGGCCTGCGGAACGTGACGCCGCTGGGCGACGCGCTCGACTACCACCCATCCGAGCTGGTCGTGCTCATCTGCAGCCCCGACGCGATCGAGGCGGTGGCGCCGCCGCGCGACATCGTGGACGCCGCGAAGCGGAGCCTCACCGACATCACCATCAACGAGATCATGATCAACGACGTGCGGGAGTTCGTGCGGCTCAATGCGCTCGTGAAGCAGGCGCAGGCCGCCGGCCTCGAGCTCAAGACCGAGAAGGGGCAGCCGCTCCGCTACTGTCCCATCGCGGTGATCCAGCCGCACACGCCCATGGGCGACACGCTGGACTTCTCGCGGGAGGCCATCGCGCGCCGGCTGGCGGCGGGGCGGGAGGCGGCGAGCGAGTGGCTGAGCACCCGGAAGTGACGGCTCAACGGCCTGCCGAAGGCTCGTTCGCTCATCGGCTTCCTGCGCTAGATTGGCCAGTGCGCACGGGCCGGTCGGCGTGGAGACCGCCGGCAGACCGTGCCGTCCACCGAGCTCACCTCTTCCAAAGGAGTCGCCGTCATGCAGCGCGCCCTCTTCGTCGCCCTCCTCCTCGCGACACCGGCCTGCAGCGGCGAGCCCCGTTCCCGCCTGCTCCCGGTCGGTGAGGCACGGCTCGCCGTGCCCGGCGGGAATATCTGGTACCGGGTCACGGGGACGGGGACGGCCATGCCCGTCGTGCTCCTCCACGGCGGGCCCGGGTTCTCGAGCTTCTACCTCAAGCCGTTCGAAGACCTCGCCGACGACCGGCAAGTGGTGCGGTACGACCAGCTCGGCGGCGGCAGGTCCGATACGACGACCGACACGACGCGCTTCACCATCGCGCACTTCGTGGCCGAGCTGGATTCACTGCGCAGCGCCCTCGGCGTCGAGACGTGGCACGTGTTCGGCCATTCCTGGGGCACGATCCTCGCGCTCGAGTACTATCGCGCGCATCCCACGCGGGTGGCGTCGCTGACCTTCGGCAGCCCCGTGTTCGACATCCCGGCGTACGAGCGCCGGGCGAACGAGCTGATCCGGACCCTCTCCGACTCGGCGCAGCGCGCCGTGCGGCGGGCGGTGGCCGCGGGTCGCTACGACGCGCCCGCCTACCAGAACGCGATCAACGAATTCTACGGGCTGTACCTGTTCCGCCGCCCCGTGCAGGCCGACCTCGACAGCAGTTTCGCGTCGTTCAACCAGGCCATCTACGTGTACATGCAGGGGCCGAGCGAGTTCACCATCACCGGCACCTTGAGGCCGTACGACGCGACGGCCTTCCTGCCGAGCATCGCCGTGCCGGTGCTGGTCACGGTCGGCGAGTTCGACGAGGTGGGGCCGGAGCTGGTGCGCGAGCACGCCGGCCGCATCCCCGGCGCGCGCTTCGAGCTGCTCGCCGGCGCGGCGCACATCACGTCCTGGGACGCCCGGGACGCGAACGTCGCGGCGGTCCGCGGGTTCCTCCGCACCGCCGATTCGACGCGGGCGTGGGGATCGCGCTAAGACAAGCGGGCCGCTGGCGGCGGGCCGCCGGCCGACTACGGTCAGCGGCGCACGGTCGGCGGCCAGCAGCCTCTGTCAGGTCTTGCGGCCCCGCTCCGGGTAGACTCCGACACCGATTCGGCCGCACGATCGTCCCGCCTTCGGCGACCGCCGCTCCTGCGGCTCGGCCGAAACTGTGCTATCGTCGAGACGGCCCCGCGAACCCCTGATGCGCCTGCACCGCGCGATCCCCGCTTTCGCCCTGGTCCTCGGCGGATGCCGCGGGCCCGGCTCGGCGTTCGTCAGTCGGGCGGACTCGATGGCGGCGGTCATTGACGGCGAAGTGGCCACGCTGCTCCGCGATACCGCCCTCGTCTCAGGCCCCACGGCCGAGGGCGCCTTCCTCGAGGCCCACTACCAGCACGACTCGCTGCGCCGGCTGCGAGGGTCCTTTCTCGGCGGGTCCGGGCGCGCCACGGAGACCTACTACTTCAACCCCATGCTGTTTCTCGTCGTCCGTGCGGACGAGCGCTACGACGCCCCGCTCAGCGGCCGCGTCCGCGACTCCAGCAGCGACCGCATCTACATCGCCGATGGTGGCGTGGTTCGTTGGGTCCGACGGCCGGCGTCGCGGGGCTCGCTCGATTCGGGTACGGCCCGGCGCGCGGCCGACAGCATAGGCGCCGCGGCCCGGGTGCTGCTGGCGCGGATCCCGCGGCGCCAGCCCATGTGATGCGTGGGTCTACCATCGTGTTCACCGAATCCGCCGAGCTGTACGACGCGATCTACTTCACCGTCAAGGACTACGCAGGCGAGGCCGGGCAGATCGCAACCCTGCTCCGTTCGACCCACCCGGCGTGCCGCGCGGTGCTCGACATCGCGTGCGGGACCGGTGAGCACGCGCGGCTCCTCGCGTCGGTCCACGGCTACGACGTGGACGGCATCGACCTGAACACGGAGTTCCTTCGACTGGCGCGTCTCAAGCACCCGGCCGGTCGATTCACGGCGGCCGACATGGCCGACTTCCACCTCGGCCGGCGCTTCGACGCCGTCCTCTGCATGTTCAGCTCGATCGGGTATCTCCTGACGCTGGACCGCATCACGCAGGCCCTGCGCTGCTTCGCCGAGCACCTGGCGCCGGGCGGTGTAGCGATCGTCGAGCCATGGTTCGGCCCGGGCGACATGCAACCCGGTCACCATTCAACGCACGAGGCCGAGGCCGGCGGAATCCGGGTGGTCCGCAGCGCGACGACGGAGATCGACGGCCGCGTGTCGCGGCTGCGGTTCGACTACGCAATCGAAGGCCCGGACGGCGTCCGCCGCACGACCGAGCTCCACGAGCTCGGACTGTTCACGGTGGCGGAGATGCTCGAGGCCTTCGAAGCGGCGGGGCTGGACGCGAAGCATGACCGGAATGGACTGACCGGCCGGGGACTCTATGTCGCACGGGCCGGTGCATGAGGAGGCGGGCACACTGGTGCGGGGCTGGGACCGGCCCGGCACCAATGACGTTACGGTCAGTGATTCCCGTGCGTGCGGGCGTTGCCCAGCTGCCCGCGGACCTCGCCGCCGGGACAGTCACCCGGCCCCGTGTTCGTCGGCGCGACGCCGTCGTTGGTGTGCACGTTGACGTAGGTAAGGGCCGGCCCGCATCGCGTCCGCGGTGCTCGAGGCGCCCACCCAGTTCCGCGCACTGTCGGCCATCGAGGTCCCGGCAGCGGCGGGAGTGCTACCTAACAAGGTATGAGCCCGCGGAGCGGCGCCACGACTCGCGGTTTTGCTTGTTGGCACGGCACCGCCAACCGGCTATATTCCTCCATGAATCCGCCCCGCGACGACGAGTATCAGGACCCGCGCCTCATGGGCTCGCTCGTCGGCGCATTCCATGCCTGGCAGGTTCTCGTCGATGCCGCCGACCAGGTCGAGCCGCAGCACCTGGCGTTCGCGTTCTCGTGCCCGAGTGAGTCCCGGGCGCGCCGAGTGGCCGCCTTTCTCCGGCGGCGCATCGCATGCGAGACCACCCGCGTGAGTCACGTCGATGGGCGCACCCGGGATGAGTGGCGCGTCGACGGCGTGACCCGGCACGAGATCCAGTCCCTCCGGAATCTCGAGCGCCTGTTCACCTGGCTCCGCACCGCCGCGCAGAGTCACCAGGTGGCACTCATCGGTCTGGCACCACAGTAGGTCGTACCGCTTCTCCGGCAGGTTTCTCACCACGAAGGGCCGTTGTATGAGCATGACCTCCGCACTCGCACTCACCGCGCTCAACGAGCGCATGATCGTGAAGGCGTTCCGCGCCGAGCGGGCGACGACCGGTGCCACCGCGCGGCGGCTTCGCGAGCTCGGTCTCAACCACAGCCGGGCGCTGCGGCAGATGGTCGCCGCGGCCGTCCTCCGCAAGGCCGGCCCGGAGCGGTTCTACCTCGACGAAGGGGTCTGGGCGACCCGATCGCACCTTCAGGGACGTAACGTCGTCCGGCTCACCGTCGTGTTCATCGTGGTCCTGGCGGCCGCGGCGCTCTACGTCGCCGGCACGTAGCGGCCTCACGCCGTCCGGAAGTGCACGGGATCCCTCAGATTCTGCAGCTCGCGGTAGTAGTAGAGGGCCGTGGGCCGCTTGTTCCTGAATCGCAGCGCCTTGAGGAACTCCACTTCCTCCGCAGTCGCCGTGCCGCTCAGCGCAGGATCCCGCAGGAACTCTCGGAACCCCGGTTCTTCGAGCCGGGGCTCGCGTGTCCGCTCGACGTATTCGAACCGCCTCACGTGCTCGGCGGCCACTCGCCGGTTGAGGACGATGTCCAGCCCGAAGGTCGCGAGGTCCACGTCCCACGATGCGATCAGCGGATCCAGGAACGACTCGCAGTGCTCGACGGATACGTGGAAGATGTCGGTATCGAGGAACTCGAGCACGATGACGCGCAGCTCTTCGTAGCGTCGGCCGCTGAGTCGCGCCACCGTGCGTAGCCAGTCGGCGTTCGCCAGCTCGTCCCTGGCCACGCGTTTCGCGACGTCGAGCAGCTTCTGCGTGACCAGCCGCTCCAGCTCCCCGAAGGGCTGCGTCTCGAAGATCGCCCGGATCTGCGGCCGCTTGTCGGGCTGGCATTTGCGGAGAATCAACGCGCGGACTTCCTGGAACAGCGGTGCGGGCTCCTCCCCCAGCTCCCGCTTCAGCTCCTCCCGGCGCTGCGCCTCCGCGAGCTTCGCCAGCTCCCCGGCCGGCAGCTTCAGGAACCGGTCCATCTTGTCGTAAATGTCGGTGCGGTTCGGCGCAGGGGGCGCCTTTCTTCGCGTCAGGAGCTGGGAGATGTAGGACTCGGTCACCCGGGCGGCCCGGGCCAGGTCCTTCTGCTCCGATCCCAGCTCGAGCAGCCGCTGCCGGATCAGGAACGACACGTCCATTCGTCATCCTCCGCCCGGATCCATCGTTGATCAGTCTTGGTAAACCGCGCTACTGGCCTGCCGTAGTCACTTGACAATGATAGTAAAGTGGACTAGGTTCCGCCAGTTCAGTAGCACCAGAAGTCTCTCAGTTCACGTTGGTTGGTAAGGGAGTTGCATCATGTTCGCACGCAACCTCACGCTGCACCTCAAGGCCAATACGGCCGCCGAGTTCACCCGGACCGTGGAGACGGACGTCCTGCCCGTGATGCGCAGGCAGAACGGCTTCAAGGACGAGATCACGTTCCTCGCCCCCAACGGCACCGACGTGGTGGCCATCAGCCTGTGGGACAACAGGGAGAACGCGGAGACCTATGCCCGCGAGACCTATCCCGCCGTGCTGAAGAGCCTGGCGAAGGTCGTCGAGGGAACGCCCGAGCTCCAGGCCTACGAAGTCTCGAACTCGACGTTCCACAAGATCGGCGCGCGCAACTAGGGCGCGGCAGCAGCAGCTCGGCGTGACGGGGGAGGGCGGCCAGTCCGCCCTCCTCCCTTTTGTTTCACGCGGGTTCGCACCCGTCGGCCGGCCACATAGATTCTGGGGACGATTCGTCCGATCGGACACCTGAGGTCGCCATGAGACACCCGATCTACCTGCTGGCGCTTGGCATCGCGGGGCCCGCCTGGGCCCAGGCGGCACCGCCGGCCGGACCGCCGATGGACACGACGTGGCGCGCCACCGCGGCGACGGCCATCCCCGTCACGCGCCGCCTCGCCGGCAACCCCTCGGAAGCGGGCCCGTTCCGCTACTACTATCAGGCGCCGGCCGGGGCGAGCCTCGCCGCGCATCGCCACACCGCGGACATGCGGATCACCGTGCGGAGCGGTCGCAAGTTCATCCTGATGGGCATGGACCTCGAGTCGGCCCGCGTGCAGCGGTTCGAGACCGGCAGCACGTTCGTGATTCCGGCGGGCACGTGGCACGTGGAATGGTGGGAGACCGACACCCTGGAAGAGATCGAGGGCGTCGGACCGATGCGGAGCGACCGGGCGTCGCCGGCGACGCCGAGGACTCCGTAGCGAGGAGTCAGCATGGTGCGCGCCTCTGTCATCACGGCTGCTCTGGCGCTGCCATCCGGCCGGCGAGACCCGCGATGACGGTCACGGCGCTGTCGGACACGGCACGGTTGGCGGTGTAGAGCGGGAGCAACCTAACGTGAAGGTGGAGCGCCGGCGGCGTGGCCCGCCGCGCTGGCGTAACGCCTGCCCTGGCCGTAGACTCCCGGCGACGCGCGCACCACCTGACCGTCACCCCGCGAGGTCCTACGCCGGCAGCCCCCGCCCGCACCCTGCTCGCCCTCAGCGTCCTCGGCGTGGTCGGCGCCGCCTGCCCGGTGCCACCGTGCGGGTGCCCGCCGGCACGCTTCCGGGCCCGGTTCTACGGGTCCGTCACGGACCCCGCCGGACCGATCGCGGCCGCCATCGTCCGTGTGCGCGTCCTGCCGGCGACACGCTGCGATTTCGCGGCCGAGCACGCCTCCGCGGCCGAGACTGTCACGGGGTCGAGCGGCCGCTTCGCGATCACGAGCTACGAGAGTTTTGCGGACACCAACTGCGTCCGCCTCGTCGCCCTGCGACCGAACACCGCGACGTCCGAATCTCTCGTCGTCGATCTGAGGGCACACTTCTACGTCGAGCACCAGGCGCTGCCCGAGAGCGTCGCGGTGCACTTCACGTTCCCGTGATTCGCCCGCGCATGCTCCTGACGCGCCTCGTGCTCCTCGGCGCGCTGCTCGGCGCCGCAGCGCTCGCCGCCCAGGAGCCGCCACCGCTGCGCGAGCTGGGCCCCGTTGTGCGGGTACGCGTCAACGTGGTCGGCCTGTCGGATACCGTCTGGTTCCAAGGCAGCCCCCTCACGACCCCCGATAGCTGCGTCATGATCCGGCTCGACAACGTCGGCTGGTGGGAGCGGCGTCTCGTGATGGCCGACGATCTGCCCGAGGACGAGCGGGTCCACGTGTCGGTCCACCTCGTCCGCCGGCTCCAGGTCCGCGTGAGCGAGCGGCCGGAGCCGGTCTGGCAGGACGCCGATCTTCCGTCGCTGCGCGGCCGCGAGCCGGCCCTGTGCCGGATTCGGGCCCGCTCCGGCGGATTGTGACGCGGCTGTGACCCGGGACCGCGGGCGAGGGTATGATCCCGCATGCGTAGCGTTCTGCTCGCCTCGGCCCTGGTCGCCCTCGCGGCCTGCTCTACCTATCCCATCGCACCGGCCCCGACCGGGCCGGGCGAGTTCCGCTACGTGGCGCGCGCGGCGTCCGGCACCACCCTGCTCGTGGGCACGCTGGAGCTCACCTTCCCCGACGAGTCGACGGTGACCGGCACCTGGTCCATCGGGTGGGCGCCGGGCGCCGACACCACCGCCGAGGTCGGGCCGCAGGTGGGCAGCGGGACCCTCGCCGGCACCCGCTCCGAAACCGCGATGGCCCTCAACCTGAACCCGTCTCTCGCCGACCATAACGTGTTCCTGCAGGCGACGACGACCGCCGCCGGCTTCCACGGCGCCTGGGAGTGGAGCACGTTCGCGGGACCGCGGACCCGGGGGCAATTCGCCGCAACGCGTCCCTAGCACCGCCGGCTCAACCACCATCCGCCGTCATCACCATTACGGAACCACCGCACGTACATCCATTTTCGAACGCGCCGAACGAGGCCTCGCGCCCGCGACGCCATTTCGTGAAGGAGCGGTGATGTCGGACCTCGCCTGCCGTTCGTCGGATGCCGCCGCGCAGGCCAAGGCCTACGTGGCCGCCCTGTTCGAGGCCCTGGGCTCGCGCGACGCCCTCACCGTGCTCGCCGAGACGCCCGGCGCCCTGCGGCAGGCCACTGCAGGGCTCTCCGCCAAACAAGACGCCGAGCCCGAGAACCCCGGCACGTGGTCGGTCCGCCACGTCGTGCAGCACCTGGCCGACTCCGAGCTGGTGGGCGCGTTCCGGTTCCGCATGGTGCTCGCGCACGACGCCCCCGCGCTCCCCGGGTACGATCAGGACCAGTGGGCCCGGCGGCTGCGCTACGAGGACGTCGACCTCAGGGCCGCGCTGGACGATTTCGCGGCCCTGCGGGAGCTCAACCTGCGCCTGCTGCGACGGGCCACGCCCGAAGACCTGGGCCGGGTGATGCGCCACGCCGAGCGGGGTGACGAGCCGCTGGAGAAGATGATCGGGTTATATGCCGGCCACGACCTCGTGCACCTCCGGCAGATCGCGCGAATTCGTCAGGCCATCGGAGCTCCCGGCACCTGACCGCGCACCGCATGACCGTCGTTGACCTCGCGCACCAGTCCGCGTCGATCCGCGCGCAGGCCGCCACCCTCCTCGTCGAGCACTTCGACGAGCCGCGCGGCTGGCCGACCCTGGACCTGGCGCGCGCGGAGGTCGCCCGGGTCCTCGCCGACGGCTTCGCCCGCGCGATGGTCGAGGGCGAGGTCCTGTTGGGCTGGATCGGCGGGCTGCCCGAGTACGGCGGCCGCGTGTGGGAGCTGCACCCGATGGTGGTGCGGCGCGACCACCGGCGGAGCGGCGTCGGACGCGCGCTGGTCGCGGCCTTCGAGGCCGAGGCGGCCCGGCGCGGCGCGCTCACGGTGACGCTCGGCACCGACGATGATTCCGGCATGACGTCGCTGGCCGACGCGGACCTGTACGCCGACCTGCCCCGCCGGATCGCGGAGCTGCGCGACCTGGGCCGCGGCCACCCGTTCCTGTTCTATCGCGCGCTGGGCTACGTCGTCACCGGCGTGATGCCGGATGCGAACGGGCGCGGGCGGCCCGACATCTACATGTCGAAGCGCATCGGGGGGCAGGCGCCGGGCTGACAGCCGCCCCCGGGAACCGCGGCCGTGCCGCCGGCGTTCCTGCTGACGAACACCATCCGGACTCCATCATGCGCAGATCGCTCCGCCTCGCCCTCGTCGTGGCGGCACTCGCCGCCGTGCCCCTGTGGTACTTCTTCCGGCCCGAGCGCGCGGTGCTCGACCGGACGACGGCCGAGCCGGCTCCAGGTGGCGTCGTTCGTGTGCTCGCCGCCGGGACTTTTGAGCCGCGCGGCCACACCGGGCGGGGCCGCGCCGAGGTCCTGCTGCTGGCGGACGGCGAGCGCGTCCTCAGGCTGTCGGAGTTTGCCACGCTCGACGGTCCCGACCTCCAGGTCTATCTCATCGGCCGCACGGCGGTGGCCGGGCGCGAGGGCCTGGATCGGGCCGGTTTCGTCCCGCTCGGCGCGCTCAAGGGCAATCGGGGCGACCAGAACTACGCGCTCCCCCCGGACGTGGATCTCGCGCGCTACCCGGCGGTCGCGATCTGGTGCCGGCGCTTCGCGGTGAACTTCACCGACGCCTCCCTCGACAGCGCGGCGGCAGCGGGCCTGTAACTCAGGTCACATCGGGCGGAGCGCGCGCGGGAACTCCCCGCCCCCTTCTGCCGTTCTTCCGGCGTGATGCGTCACCCCGGCCACCCAACCCCGACATTCCGCACGCGGCACGCCGGCCGCCGCCTGCTGTCGGTTGCGCTACTGGCGGGGTTCGCAAGCGCGTGCAACTGGGTCTCGCTCGCGAAGAACGCCTTCACCTACGACACGATCCGGCGCGGCGAAGCGGGCAACCTGGCCGCGCTGGACACGCTGATCTACGCCACGACGGCCGAAGACGGGCTGGTCATTGTCGGCGCACCCTCGGGCCGCGTGCTGGCCACAGTGCCTCCGGCCGCGGGGACCGAGAGCGCCGACGACCTCGCCATCGCGGACGGTCTGCTGTTCGTCCTCGACGCCCGCCCGCCGGGGCACCTCAGCGTTTACCTGCTGACCGATCCGCTCCATCCGCGCCTCGTCGCGCCTCCCCGGGACGTTCCGGTGGGGCCGTTCTCCGGTGTCTCGGCGAACGGGGGTCTCTGCGTCGTCTCCGGCGGCACGTCGCAGCTGACGGCGTGGGGGTACGACAGCACCGGCGGCCTGAGCGGACCGGTCGCGACGGCCGATCTCGGTCGCGGGCAGCCGGATGTGCTCGTCGCCCGCGACGGCCGGCTGGCGTACGTCGCGACGCATTACCGGGGCCCGGACTTCGGGCTCGACGTCGTGCGCTACGACCCGGCCGCCGGGCGACTCCAGAAGCTCGCCGAGCTGGAGCTCGACGGCGCCGGCTTCACCGAGGGCGGCGCCAAGCCGGCCAACTTCCCGATCCAGGCCGCGATCCTGGGAGACGACACCCTGCTGGTCGCCTACCGTCGCGGCGTCGCGGTGATCGCGATCGGCGTGCCGCGGCGGCCCGCGGTGCTGGAGCGCATCGACGTCGGCGGACCGGCCGTTCACATCGCCGTGATGGGGACCGCCGCGGTCGTGGCCGTGGCGGGAGCGCGACCCGCGCTCGTGATGCTGGACTTCTCCTCCTCACCGGTAGGGATCACCCGACGCGCGCTCGCCGCGGGCACGTCGCCCGCTGGAGTGATACTCACGCCGGCGTACGCGGCACTCGCCGCGCGCGACCGGGGTGTTCTGGTGTTCGCACGATGACTTCACTTTCACCGGGAGGCAGCAGCATGCATCGAGGGATTTGGACCCGGCGGGCGCTGGTGGCGACCGCCGCGCTGGCGGCCGCGGCCTGTGGCCGGGATCAGGACCAGGACCAGATGGGCCAGGCAGGCCAGATGGCCGGACAGATGTCGGCAGGCGCCGTGGAGTACCGGGTAGTCCTCAGGAGCACGTGGACGCCGGCCACCCACCCCTTCGAGTATCCGGCGGCGGGCGCGCTGACCGGGCCCCACTTCTCCGGGGTGATCGGTGCCTCGCACACCGGGGCGTACGCGCTCTTCGCCGAGGGAGCGCTCCCCACGCCGGGGCTGGAGCGGCTGTCCGAGGAGGGGCGGCACAGCCCGCTGGACGAAGAGATCCGCGCGGCGCTGGCCGGCGGCAGCGTCGGCATGCTGTTCGAGTCCGGACCGCTTCGCGACTTCGGAGACTCGATCGTCACGACCGTGCGGGTGGACGACGCCCACCCGATGGTTTCGCTCGTCGCGATGATCGCTCCGAGCCCGGACTGGTTCACCGGCGCGGCGAACGTGAATCTCATGGAGAACGGCGCCTGGGTGGCCTCCCGGACCCTGACCCTGGAAGCCTGGGACTCGGGCGGCGACGACGGCACGACGTACAAGGCCGCCGATCGTGACACCAACCCCAAGAGGCCCACTTCGCGGGCGACGACCCGCCACTTCGTGGTCAGCGGCGCGCCGGTGCCCGTAGCGACGGTGACGTTCACCCGAAACTAGGCACCCAGCCCGGCCCGCACGTCCGCCCTCCGGTGCCCGCCGGAGGGCCGGCAGTGCTTGTGATCCTAACTATTGGCCGACACCAACGGCTCGAAACCCTGCGGCGCTGGCGCGCCTCGACGCCGGGCCGTACACTTTCCCGCCGTGCCGGCGACCCTCACCCGCCTCTGCGTCTTCTGCGGCTCGAGCCCGGGCGCGCGCCCCGAGTACCGGCAGGCGGCCGCGGCCCTCGGCGCCGCGCTGGCCCGGCGCGGCCTGGGCCTGGTGTACGGCGGCGCCCGGGTGGGACTCATGGGCGCCGTGGCCGACGCCGCGCTGGAGACGGGCGGCCGCGTGACCGGTGTCATCCCGCGCGCGCTGGTGGGCAAGGAGGTCGCCCACCCGGGGCTCAGCGAGCTGCGCGTCGTCGGCTCAATGCACGAGCGCAAGCAGCTGATGGCCGAGCTGGCCGACGGCTTCGTCGCGCTGCCGGGCGGCATGGGAACGCTCGAGGAGTTCACCGAGATCCTCACCTGGGCGCAGCTCGGCCTGCACCGGAAGCCGTGCGGCCTCCTGAACGTCCGGGGCTACTTCGCGTCCTACCTGGCGATGCTCGACCACGCCGTGGCGGAACGGTTCGTCTCCCCCGCCCACCGCGCCATGCTGCTCGTCGCGGACGACGCCGAGTCGCTGCTCGAGCGATTCGCGTCGTATCGGGCACCGGCAGTCGAGAAGTGGCTCGACCGGGAGAGCGCGTAGTGGCGCTGTACATGGTGATCGAGCGCTTCCGGAACGGGGACGCCGCCAGCGTGTACCGCCGCTTCCGCGAGCGGGGCCGGATGGCGCCCGAAGGCCTGGTCTACGTGTCGAGCTGGGTGGATCTCAGGCTCGAGCGCTGCTGGCAGCTGATGGAGGCGGGCGACCGCGCGCTGCTGGACCAGTGGATGGGCAGCTGGAACGACCTCGTGGAGTTCGAGGTACATCCCGTCATGACGTCGAAGGAAGCCGCCGAGAGGGGGGAGGACGCGGACGTGGCCGAGCTCAAGACCAAACCGAACGCGAAGAGCGTCGCAGCGTTCATCCGGGGCATCAAGGACGAGCGGAGGCGGAAGGACTGCGCCACCGTCCTCAAGCTGATGCAGCGCGTGACGAAGGCCAAGCCGAGGATGTGGGGGCCGAGTATCGTGGGCTTCGGGGTCTACCACTACAGGTACGAGAGCGGGCGCGAAGGCGACTGGTTCCTCGCGGGGTTCTCGCCCCGCAAGCAGGACCTGACGTTGTACGTGATGGCTGGCGTGCGGCGCTATCCCGAGCTGCTCCGCAGGCTGGGCAGGGTCAAGACGGGCGTATCCTGTCTCTACATCAAGACGCTGGACGACGTGGACCTCGAGGTGCTCGAAGCGCTGGTCCGCGAATCCATTCAGTGGGTCAAGACGAGCGGCCCGGGCGCGCCGAGCTGACGGGCCAGCCCGATCCGGCCGGTACGCTCCGCGCCGTCCGCGCCTTCGTGCTCGCGCTGTTCCTCGCGGGCGCGATCGGCATCGCGGCCGAGCTGCTGCTCTCCGAGCACTACGAGGACACCTGGCAGGTGGTCCCGCTGGCGCTCACGACGCTCGGCGTAGTGGTGCTCGCCTGGCACGGCGTCCGTCGGGGGCCGCTGCCGCTCGTGATCTTCCGGGGGCTGATGCTGGCGTTCGTGGCGAGCGGCGCGGTCGGCCTCTATCTACATTACCGCGCCAACACGGAGTTCGCCCTCGAGTCGCGGCCCGACCTCACGGGCTTGCCGCTGTTCTGGAAGGCGATCCGGGGCACCTCACCGCCCTCGCTCGCGCCGGGTGCGATGAGCGCGCTTGGAATGTTAGGACTGATCTGGGCGTACCGGCATCCGCGATGGACGGCCGGCGCCGGACCCGACACCGACACTACGGGAGCACTCGAATGACGCACACGCGCACCATCGCCCACCCGACCCTCGCCGCGATCGCCCTCGCCGCGGCGCTCGCCGCACCCCGCCCCGCGTCGGCCCAGCTCGGCCGGCAGCAAGGGCTGCTCGACCCCAACGTCGCCACGGAGGCCCAGCTCACTGCCGTGGCCGGCCTCACGCCCGACCTGGTGCGCGCCATCGTGCGACAGCGCCCGTTCGCGAGCATCACCGGCCTGGACTCGCTGCTCGCCGGGACGCTGAGCGCCGAGCAGCGCGCCGCGCTGTACCGCCGGGTGTTCATCCACGTCAACCTGAATACCGGGAGCCGCGAGGAGATCATGCTGATCCCGGGCGCGGGACGACGGATGGCGCGCGAGTTCGCCGAATACCGGCCCTACGCCGCCTTCGACCGGTTCCGGCGGGAGATCGGCAAGTATGTGGATTCGACCGAGGTGGCGCGACTCGAGCAATACGTGTTCATCGCGGTCAACCTGAACACGGCGAGCGACGCCGACATCCTGAGCATCCCGGGCGTGGGCCAGCGGATGCTGCACGAGTTCAAGGAGTACCGGCCCTACAACGACATCGAGCGGTTCCGACGCGAGATCGGCAAATACGTGGACGCGCGTGAGGTGGCGCGGCTGGAGCGCTACGTCACGATCCGCTGACGGCGGGGGGGGTTACGAGGGCCGCATCCCGGCGGCGATCGCCACCAGCGTGAGGGTGACGCCGCCGGCGAAGACGATGGTGCCGAGCGCGCGGGCTCGGCCCGTCACCTTGCCCCGCCGCGCCAAGCCGCCGATGACGGCTGCGACCGCGGGCAGCGCAAGCAGCAGCGCCACCTGCAGCGATTCCGGCACGGTGCGGAAGATCAGCTCTCCGCCCCACGGCCACCCGGTCAGGTGGACGGCCAGCACGACCCAGAACGTCAGGGGCGGCACGAGCAGGGCCGCGCCGAGCCAGGCCATGGTGTTGGGTCGCTCGACGGGGGGGGGCATCAGGATGTATCGCATGAACGTAAATTACTTTATATCGCAAAGGCGCGCAAGGCCGTGACCGCGGCGATGAGGCCGCCGCCCCCCGCACGACTGCGCCGCGCTCAGGCCGCCGGCCGTCCTACGCCGCGGTCCCAGGCCCGGAGAAACAGCAGAAACGAGGCTGCGAGGATCAGCAGACAGAACTCGATCATGTGCCCCCTCCCGTGCGTTGCCCAACACGAACGCGCGTCACGCGAACGCGAATCCGCGGGCCGGAATCGCAAGAACCATGCACGCCCCTACGAGGGGAACGCGCCAGGAGTTGCACCCCTGTGGAGCCAGTCGGCCATCCTGGCACACCGGTTCGTGCTGCCCCGGCAGGCTGTGGCGCGGTTCCACCAATGGCCGGCGCACCTGTAGCGCCGGCGGATCAGGCGCGGCTCGACCGCTGGCTGTGGGCCGCCCGGTTTTTCAAGACCCGCGCGCTCGCCGCCGCCGCGATCGAGGGCGGCCGCGTGGACGTGAACGGCCATCGCCCGAAACCCGCGAAGACGATTCACCCGGGTGACGTCGTCAGGGTGCGACTCGGTCCGTTCGAGCACATGGTGACGGTGCGGGCGCTGTCGGTGCGCCGCGGGCCGGCCGCCGCGGCGGCGCAGCTGTACGAGGAGGATCCGGCGGGCCGGGCGCGACGTTTGCGCCTGGCGGAGCAGCACAAGGTGGCGTCGCAGGCGTTCGGGTTCGGCAAGGGCAAGCCGACGCGGCAGGAGCGGCGCGCGACGCGGCGACTCAAGGGGAAGGACTAGGCGGCGCGTGGCACTCCGCTTCACTCGGCGGGGCGGTACATGCTCTGGAACTTCGCCGCTTCCACAGCGTAGCCGTCCAGCCCCTCCGCGTCGTTGAACACCAGGTAGGCGCCTGCCTTGTAGTGAGTCTCGCCTTCCTTCGTCCTGATCACGCCGTCGCGCTCGGCCACCTCGGCCCACACCGGCGCGATCTTGACGTACGTCGCGCCACCGGGCTCCTCGACGAGATAGGTGCGGGCGAAGGTCTCCTGGTCCACGGTGTAGATGTCGCCCGCGTTGTTGACGATCCAGTCGCCGGGCTTGCACCGCTGCACCGCGCCCCACTTGCGGTATGTGAACCCGTCGGTGTCGAGCGCCAGCTGGACCGCCACGACCGGCGTCTTCGCGCGTTTCACGTACTTGCGTCGCGCCGACACGAATCGCCCGTCAGCCAGCCAGGTCGAACCGGGCCGGGAAGTGGTCCGGCCGCACCTGGCGCGCCGCGGCGATGTCTCCCAGCTCCCGAAGCGTCGTGAGGTTGTCGGGCACATCCATCTTGGGGAGCGACGCGAGCGTCGCCTTGCTCAACCCCGGCTTGAGCTGCAGCACATCGTCGCGTGCCAGCGACACGTTGTAGCGCTGGTACGTGAGCAGCGGCGCACCGCCGAGCAGGTCGCCGTCCAGCGTCCCGAGCTCCCGGTCGATGACGCGCGCCGTCGGGCTCTGGGACATCCATTGCATCATCGTCTCTACCAGCGCGCCGCAGTCGTCCATCAGCCCCATGAGCGACTTGACGGCTCCCTCGACCGCGAGGCGGGACGGCGAGATGGAGGGATCGGCGGACCCCGTGCCGACCGACACGAGCAACAGGCGGTCCGCCCCCGTCTTCCAGTTGACCCGGTAGCCCCTGAGGGTGGCGTACATGAGCGCCTGCAGCGACGGGTTGTTGAACGGGCTTACCCCGCCGTCCACGAATTCGCCGACGACGGTCTTCCGGCCGGTCTCCCTCGCGATGGTGACCTCTTCGGGGTCGAAGAACGCCGGCGCGGCGGTCGAAGCGCGCACCACCTTCCACAGCGGGTACTCGCCGTTGGAGATCCACGTGTCGGTGTCTTTCGCCCGGAAGTAGCGGCCCGCGGGATTGTTGCCCAGGGGCCACGGGCTGCCGGTGTCCACGCGCTTCGTGACGATCAGCAGCCCCGTGGTCACCGCCTCGTCGCCAAGGCCCCCTTCGCCCAGGATGCGCTTGAGGTAGTAGATGAGCTTCTTCTCGTCGTAGCGGGCGCGGATGATACCCTTGCGGAACCAGTCCTTCTTGAAAACCTCCGTCCCGATGGTCATGTAGTGGCCCGCGATCTCCGACACAGTGAGCCCTTTCGCGAGCGCTGCGGCGATGATCGCTCCCGTAGACGTGCCGGCGATCAGGTCGAAGTAGTGGGCCAGTCGGAAGGCGGCGCCGTTGCCGTATCGCTTGCGCAACAGCTCCTCGAACCGGGCCAGGAATCCCAACGACAGCACGCCGCGCAGGCCGCCGCCATCGAGGGTGAGGATCCGCTTGGGTCCCTCGGCGGTGAAGTGCTCGTCGCGCGTCAGCGGGCGGTAGCTCATACGATGATCGCCTCCGAGATCGGTCAGGATACCAGGCGGGCCAGGTCGTCGTAGATGGTCTGCAGGGTGCGTCGCTTCCCGGGTTCCGCGGTCTGCCGGATGCTCTCGGCAAGATCGGCCAGCGTGGAGCTCAACTGCCACCGGACCGGCCCCTCCAGCTTCACGCTTTTCGCAAGCTCGGCGGCCCGCTTCGTGTCGCCCGCGCGGAACGCGGCGCCCAGCAGCGTGGGGCGGAGCCATTCGTCGCCTTCCCCGCGCGCCCGCGCGCGCTCGCACGCGGCGACCACGAAGTGATCGATGATGGTGGCGCGCTCGCGATCGCCTTCGTCGCCTCGGGCTCGCAGCAGCTGGGGGAGATTGGACGAGCAGTAATACTGGTTGTAGTCGAGCTCCATGCCGCGCGTGTAGTTCTCGACGGCGTTCTCGAGGTGCCGCGCCTCGTCCACCGACGCCTGCGGATCGCCCTTCGCTTCCCGCGCCTTGCGCGCGTCGCGCCAGCGCCGCTTGTAGCGCCCTCCGATCAGCCCCCGCCGCTCCGGCGTGTCGCCGTGCTCGGCGATCAACGTTTCCAGCTGCGTGATCGCCGAGACCGGGTCCCCCGCCTCGGCGACGGCGAGCAGATACTGTTCGCGGCAGTAGGGCAGCGCCTTCGTGGCCGGGGGCAGTGCGTCGATGAACGCGCACAGCGCCGTCCAGTCCGAGGTGTCGCGGATGAGCGAGATGAGATCGAGCGCCACCTCGGGGACCTCCAGCGAGGCCGGCTCGAGGCTCGAGCGCAGCGCGGCCAGCCGGGTCGCCCTGACGGCGGGATCGGTCTCCAGGCGCACCGCCTTGACGTCCGCCTGGAAGGCGTTCAGCCGCTCGGCGCGGTCCCGGAAGGCTCCTCGCCGCGCCGCGTCGGCCTGGGAATCGCCGATCAGCTCGTAGTAGGGCGTGCGGCTGATCTTGACGGCCGGGACCCTGGCCACGAGCAGGTCCTTGATGGCCGTCGCGTCGGCGTCGGGGACCTCGCCGTTCGGGAGTGGGAAGCGAATGGAGGCGAACTGGCTGATGTCGAACAGCGGCTTGCACCAGCTGGGCGCGATCAGCACGCAGCTGGTCTGCTGCGCGACGTGCCGGATCCCCACCTCGTAGTAGACGTTGCCGTTGCCGAGCGTGACGTCGGCCAGCACGAGATCGGCGAAGGCGATCCGCTCGAGCATGGCCTTGACGATGGCCGAGCTGGGGTCGAAGTCGGCGCGCATGGGCAGATAGCCGAGCGCCTCGATCGCCGGCCAGTAGGCGCGTTCCCACAGACGGTCGAAGTCGATCTCGGCTGGGGCGCCGGCGGGGCGCGGCTCCTCGACTTTCTTGCGCCGGAACGGCATCACCATGTAGCACACCGGTTGGACGCCCTTGGTCCCTGGTCCCATGCTTCCTCCGGAACCGATACTCGCACTTCCGCGAGCCGCCCGCTAGTTATGCCGCGGAGACGACCCGTCCCATCTCGATCGTCACGTCCCGTCCCGCGACCTCGCCCACGAACACGGGATCGTGACTGATCGCGATCTGCGTGACGCCGTCTACGGCCCGCCGCCGCAGTACCTGAGCGACGAGTTCCCGCCCCGCCCCATCGAACCCCGCCGTCGGCTCATCCAGCACCAGCACCCCCGGCCGCATCGCCAGCACGCCCGCGAGCGCGACCAGCTTCCGCAGCGGCGCCGGCACGTCGTAGGGGTGACGGCCGGCCACGCCGGCGAGCGCCAGCTCGTCCAGCACCTCGCCGACGCCGCTCTCGTCCAGGCCGAGCCGCCGCGGCCCGAAGGCGACGTCGTCCCGAATCGTGCGCGCGAACAGCTGCTGGTCGGCGTGCTGGAACACGTAGCCCACGCGCCGCGCCATCTCGTCCGGCCGCTTCGTGGCCACGTCCCAGTCACCGACGCTGACGCGGCCCGCGCGCGGGCGCGCGAGGCCCATGACCAGCCGCGTCAGCGTGGTCTTCCCCGCCCCGTTCTTCCCGACCAGCGCGACCGACTCGCCCGCCTTCACCTCGAGCGTGACGTCGTGCAGCACGTCCGGCCCCGCGCCGTACCCGAACCGCACGTGCGCCCAGCGGACATCGAACCCGGCGCCGGCGCGGCTCACCCGAGCACCTCGCCTGGCCGGCCGTCGTGCGCGATCCGGCCCTCCGCGAACCGCAGCGCACGCGTGGCCACCCGCGCGGCACGCGCCGTGTCCGGCGTGGCGACCAGCACGGTGGTGCCGGTCCGCGCGATGGCCGGCAGCAGCGCGTACAGCGCGTCCGCCCCCTCCGGGTCCAGCTCGGCGGCGGGATCGTCGAGCGCCAGCAGGTCGGGCTCGAGCGCCGCCGCGCCGGCCACGATGACCCGCTGCAGCTCGCCGCCCGACAGCGTCGCGGGGTCGCGATCCGCCAGGTGGCCGATGCCTAACCGCCGCATCGCATCCTCGGCGAGCCCGAGCACCCGGTCACGCGCCCAGCCGTGTTGCGCCGGACCGAACGCGACCTCGGCGCGCACCGTGTGGCTGAGACCCGTGAGCTGGGTCCACGGCGTCGCGAACACGACGCCGGGCCGCTCGACGGTGCTCGCGCGATCGCCCGTCAGCACGCCGCCGGTGAGCCTCGGCGCGAAGCCCGCGGCGAGCAGCAGGAACGTCGTGGTGCCCGCGCCGGGCGGGCCGGCCAGGGCCACGATCTCGCCAGGGGCCAGCTCGACGGAAAGGTCGCGCAACGCGGGACGCTCACCGCCCGGGTAGGTGAACGTCGCGCCGGCCAACCGCACCCGCGCGCTCACGTGAGCTTCACCGCGTACAGCGCGACGACCATCACCAGCACGGCCCAGCGCGCGACCCGCTCCACGGGCGGGTCGGCGGGCGGCCACAGGCTGGTCCGCCGGAAGCCGCGCCCGACCCCGCGCGCATCGAGAGCGAACACCTGCTCGTCCACCTCGGCCAGCGCGCCCAGGACCAGCGGCAGCACCAGCGGTCCCAGCGCGCGCACCCGCGCGACGGGCGAGCCCCGGAGCCGGAGCCCGCGGCACTGCTGGGCCTCGAGGATCCGCGCGGCCCGCTCGCGAAGCCGCGGCACCAGCGTCAGCGTGGACACCAGGAGGTACATGCGGCCGAACGACGCGCCGCGTGCCGTCATCGCCTCGACCAGCCGCGGCGGCGCGACGCACGCGAGCGCGGTGAGGAACGCGACCAGGATCGCGGTGACACGCGAGCCCAGGACCAGCGCCCGATCCAGCCCGCTCTCCGACACCGCGATCGGCCCGATCGCGACGAACGGCTCGGGCCCCCGCAACCCGTGGACGACCAGCAGCACCCCCCACACCGGCAGCGCGAACGCGAGCGCCGGGCGCACCGCGTGACGAAGCACCCCGCCGAGGAGTCCCATGGCGAGCGCCGCCGTGACGACGAGGGCGGCGGGCAGCGGACCGCTGACCGCAAACGCGGCGAAGAAGATGCCGCTCGCGAGCGCGAGCGGCGTGTACGGGTGCGCGCGATGCAGGGGCGAGGCGCCGGGCACGTAGCCGATCATCTGGCGAGAGCCGGGAACCGCGCGGCGAGGCGACGCGGCAGGGTTCGCAGGATCAGGAACACCAGGCCGAACGCGAGCGTCTTGTCCACCATGTCGGTGCCGATCGAGGTGACGTAGACGGCATAATCGAGCGGCACGCCCAGAACCCGGAGCGCGGCCGCCACCAGCGTGACGCCCCCGGAGGTGACGCCGCCGAACAGGATCAGCGAGATGGGCGCCGCCGTGCCGCCGGCGATCAGGCCGAGCAGCGTGCCGGCCGGCAGGGCGCGCCGCCACGACCGGAACGCGCCAACGCGCGCGGCCCCCGCCGCGTACACGGCAATGACCACCTGGATGACGCCGAACGGCAGCCAGGTGAAGTTGCCCGAGATCATGGCGGCGACGACGTTGGTGGTCAGCCCGGCGACGACCGCAGGCACCGGCCCGACCAGCGAGGCCACCAGAATGGTGCCCACCGCGTCGAGGAACACCGGCAGCAGCAGCGCCGCGACGATCTGGCCCATCACGAGATTCACGGCCACGCCGAGCCGGACCAGGACCAGGTCGCGCAGAGTCACGGGCCGAAGATAGCTTTCTCCCCTTCACTTTTCAGGAGCATGACGTGATTCCTCGCATGGTTCGCTCGACGACACTCGCCGCCCTGCTCATCCCCATGGTCGGCGCCCTTGCGGCGCAGAATCCACCGCCCGCGCAGGCTCAGGCCGGCGCCCAGGCCCAGGCGCCCCTGCCGCCCAACGGCTGGCGCATTGACCGGGCGCACAGCGCCGTGACGTTCCGCGTTCGCCACCTCGGTATCAGCTGGGTGAGCGGCGTGTTCCGCGACTGGACGGCGGAGCTGATCTACGATCCGGCCAACCCGGAGAACGCCACCGTGTCGGCGCGGATCCAGGTCACCAGCATCAATACCGAGAACGAGCGTCGCGACAACGACCTGCGCTCGGGCCGGTTCTTCGCGGCCGACAGCTTCCCCGAGCTGTCGTTCGTCAGCCGTAGCGTGCAACGCGCGGGCGATGGGCGCCTCCGCGTCACCGGCGACCTCACCATGCACGGCGTGACGCGCCCGGTCACGCTGGACGTCGAGGCGAGCGCGGTGCAGAGCGGCCAGCGGGGCCGGCGGGTGGCGTTCACCGCCACCGTCACGGTGGACCGCAAGGACTGGGGGATGACGTTCAGCCCGCTCGCCGAGGGCATCCGCTCGGCTGGGGACGAAGTGCGCATCACCATCGATCTCGAGGCGGTCCAGCCGGTGGCGCCCGCCGGATCCTGAGGCGCCTCAGATCGCCAGGATCGTCCCGCGACAGCGCGAGGCGCCGCACCGACACGGGTAGCGGCGCTTCGCCGTTTCAGGGTTCTCGCCGTCCAGGGCGTAGCCGTAGTCGTAGGTCAGCTCCTCGCCGGCCTCGATGGTACGGCGCGCGCAGATCCAGATGGCGCGGGTGTCGGACTCGACGATCGCCTCGCAGTTCGGCTCGCACGAGTGGTTGATGAACCGCGCGTCACTGCCGCCGCTCGCGGCGTCGATCACCCGGCCGTCGTGGCGATCGAACAGGAACGTGTGGTGGCGCTCCATCGCCTCATCGGCGTAGCGACGATCCGCCTCCTCCTGCGTGATCAGCTCGCCGGTGTACTCGACGATCCAGGCGCCCCCGGCGATGCGACGGGTGGCGTACGCGCCCCGCCCCTGGATGGCGGATTCGCGGACCTCGAACGGGAGAGCGCGCTTCGGCATCACCGAAACCTAAGCGGGATCCGTCAGGGCGAGGAAGCGGCGCCCCGGATCGGCGTATCGATCCGGTGGTCCCGCGTTTCGCGGATGTAGCGCCCACCCACCCACAGGGTCATCAGGCACACCGCGATCGGGTAGATCAGGCCCGCGTAGATCGCGCCGCCGCCGAACAGCTCGCGCGCCCACGCCGAGGTCGTCGCGGCGGTGGCGATCAGCGGCAGGAATCCGCCGAACCAGCCGTTGCCGAGGTGGTAGGGCAGCGACATGGACGTGTAGCGGATGGAGGTGGGGAACAGCTCGACGAGAAACGCCGCGATCGGCCCGTACACCATCGTCACGTACAGCATCTGGACGAACAGCAACAGCACCACGCCGGCCTGGTGGGCGAGCGGCAGGCTCGTCACCGCCGGCGCCATCGTCGGATTCACCACGGCGCGCATCGCCATGTAGATCGGCACGTACGTCACGGCCGCGAGCAGGCAGCCCGCCAGCATCACCTTCTTGCGGCCGATCCGGTCGCTGAGCTTCCCGAACACGATGAAGAACGGCGTACCGAGGGCCAGCGCGATCGACACCAGGATGTAGGCCAGCCGCCAGTCGAGGTTGAGCGGCCGCTGGAGGAACGTGAGGGCGTAGAACTGGCCGGTGTACCACACCACGCCCTGCCCCGCCGTGGCGCCGAACAAGGCCAGCAGCACGTAGCGGAGGTTGGTCCGGTTGCCGAAGCTCTCCTTGATCGGGTTTTTCGAGACCTGGCCGTCGGCCTTGAGGCGCGCGAACAGCGGCGACTCGCGCATCCGCAGCCGGATGTACAGCGACACGCCCAGCAGCACGAACGAGGCGAGAAACGGGAGGCGCCAGCCGTAGGCCTTGAAGTCGTCCGGCCCGAGCCACACGCGGCAGGTGCCGATGACGCCCAGCGAGACGAAGAAGCCCAGCGTGGCGGTGGTCTGGATGAAGCTGGTGTAGTAGCCGCGCCGGCCGTCGGGCACGTGCTCGGCCACGTAGGTCGCCGCGCCGCCGTACTCGCCGCCCAGGGCGAGGCCCTGCACCAGCCGCAAGCTCACGAGCAGGACCGGCGCCAGGAAGCCGATGCGCGCGTAGGTCGGCAGGAACCCGATGAGCGCGGTCGCGAGACCCATCGTTACGATGGTGATGACGAACGTGTACTTGCGGCCCACCAGGTCGCCGATGCGGCCGAACACCAGCGCGCCGAGGGGCCGGACGCCGAAGCCGGCGCCGAACGTCGCGAGGCTGGCGAGCAGCGCGATCCGCTCGTTGCCCGGCGGAAAGAACAGGTCGCCGAAGAACACGGCCAGCGAGCCGTACAGGTAGAAGTCGTACCACTCGAACAGCGTGCCGAGGCTCGAGGCCAGGATCACGCGGCGGAGCGTGGGCTGGTCGGCGGCGTCGAAGGCGGGGGGTTGGGGCACGGAGGCGCCGAATCTACAGGACGCCGGCCGGGTCGCCAAGACCGCGCTTGCCCCGCGCCCGCGTGCGGCCGTAGCATCGGGCTCCATGGCTCAGCGCGACTACGACGTCATCATTGCGGGCGCTCGGTGCGGCGGTGCCGCGCTCGCGGCGTTCCTGGCCCGCGGTGGCGCGCGGGTGCTCCTGCTCGATCGGGACCGCCAGCCGAGCGACCACGTGATCTCAACCCATTCCATGAATCCCCGAGGCATGGACGTCCTGGACGCCCTCGGGATCGGGGATGCCGTGCGGGCGGGCGTACCCCGAAGCCGCGTCCTGCGCATGGCGATCCCCGCGGGCGCCTGGGACCTCGAGCTGCCCGTCGAGCGGGCCGTGTACTGTCCGCGACGCGAGCGGCTCGACGGGATCATCCAGGGCGCGGCCGTCGCGGCGGGCGCGGAGCTGCGGGACCGGACCCGGGTGACCGCGCTGCTCGAGGAGGACGGCCGGGTGTGCGGCGTGCGGGCCGTGGACCAGGCCGGCGAGCGCCCGTTCACCTCCTCCCTCGTCGTGGGCGGCGACGGTCGCCATTCGACCATCGCTAGGCTGGTTCGGTCAGAGGAGTATTTGGGATATGATGCGCCGCGGGCCGTGTTCTGGGGATACTGGAACGCGCCGGCATTCTGGCGCACCGATCCGGCGTACCGCTTCGACTACTACTTCAGCAGCCTCGACGGCGTGATCCGCGTCATCTTCCAGACCGAGAACGACCAACTGATGATCGCCGCGGCGCCGCCGGTGGCCGAGGCTGGGCCGTTGCGCGCGGACCAGCCGGCCGCGCTGCGGCGATCGCTCGAGGTGGACCCCGTGATCGCGCGCGTGATCCAGGGCAACGAGCCCGACGGCAGGATCCGCGGCACGGTGAACGAGCGCTACTTTTTCCGGCGCGGCGCGGGGCCGGGGTGGGCGCTGGTGGGCGACGCGGGGCACCACAAGGAGTTCGCCATTGGGGACGGCATGACCGAGGCGCTGCTCCAGGCGCAGAGCCTGGCCGTGGCGATCGGCACGGGGACCGATGCCGCGCTCGTGCGCTGGTGGCGGGCCCGGGACGTCGAGGCGCTGCCGCTCTACTTCATGGGGCAGGACGCCGCCTCGCTCGTGCCGCCTCTGGAAATCCTGCGGATGCTCTACGAGCGCATGGCCCTGCTGCCGGACGTCAGGGAGCGCCTGGTGGGCGTGATCGACCGCCGCGTGTCTCCCCTGGATGCCTTTCCCGCCTGGAGGGTGCTGGGGTGGGTCGCGTCGGCCGTGCTGCGCGGCCGGTGGCGCCTGCCGGGCGAGGTCTTGGCGGCCGGGAGGCGGGGCATGGCGGCGCGGCGCGAGATCCGCGCGCGGCAACGGTTGCTCGACGAAGCGAGCGCGGCGGCCGCTGTTTGACAGCGCGCGCGGCGCACTCCAGACTGGCGACCATGGGACCTCGACCGACATCGCCGCGCCGGATGCCCCGCGAGAGCACGGCCGTGCGCGTCGGGCGCGAGACGGCGGGCCGCAAGGGCAAGGGCGTCACCGTGATCAGCGGCGTGCCGCTGAGTCGTGACGAGCTCGAGGCGCTGGCCAGGAAGCTGAAGCAGCTGTGTGGCGCGGGCGGTACCGTCCGCGAGGACGGCGTCATCGAGATCCAGGGCGACCACCGCGACCGCCTGGTCGGAGCGCTCGCGCCCTACGGGTGGAACGTCAAGCGGTCGGGCGGATGACAGACCCCACGCTCAAGGTGGCCCGATCCGAGTTCCAGCTCGGCTCCGGCAAGGCCTCCGGGGTGCTGGCGGTGTTCTCTGGCTGGCTCGGCCTCGGGGCCGTGGTGGCGCTGCACTTCCCCCAGTACTTCGCGACGCCGGGCGCGCGGGCCGCCTATCCGATGGGCGTGATCCGCGTGCTGATCGACGTCGTGCTGCTCGCCGGCTTCGTCGCCGGCGTCATCGCGCTGGTCCTCGCACGTAACAAGTCGCGCGGCCTCCTCGGCATGGGGCTGGTTACGTTGGCTGAGCTGCTGGGCGGGTCGCGGGTCCCGCTGCCGGAGTCGCTGCCGAGGACCCCGTTCATCGCGCTGGACAACTTCCTGCTGTCGCTGTTCGTGCTGGCGCTGGTGTTCGTGCCGCTGGAACGGGCGTTCCGGCGGCGGGAGCAGCGGGTGTTCCGGCCGGGGTGGCGCGCCGACCTGGCGCATTTCGGGGTGAGCCACCTGCTGGTGCAGATCACCGTGTTCCTCACCATGCTGCCGGCGACCGTGTTCTTCCGGTGGGCGGTGAGCGACCGGTTCCAGGCCGCCGTGGCGTCGCAGCCAGTGTGGCTGCAGTTCGTCGAGGCGCTGTTCGTCGCGGACCTGTTCGCGTACCTGGCGCACCGCGCGTTCCACGAGGTGCCGATCCTGTGGCGGTTCCACCAGATCCACCACTCGAGCCGGGACCTCGACTGGCTGGCGGGCTCGCGGCTGCACATCGTGGACATCGTCGTCACGCGGGCGTTCGCGTTCCTGCCGCTGTACGTGATCGGGTTCGCCGACCCCGCGTTGTACGCCTATTTGGCGTGGGCGGCGTTCCAGGCGGTGTTCATCCATGCCAACCTGCGGTTCACGTTCGGGCCGCTGCGATACCTGCTGGCGACGCCGCAGTTCCATCACTGGCACCACAGCGCCACGCTGTACGACCGGAACTTCGCGGTGCACCTGCCGTTGATCGACAAGCTGTTCGGGACGTACTACCTGCCGGGCAACGATTGGCCGGAGCGGTACGGCATCGAGGGGGACCCGGTGCCGGACGGGTACGCGCCGCAGCTGGTGTATCCGTTCGCGCGCGGGGGCCGGGCCAGTCCGGCGGCCGATCGCACGACCGCCCGAGAATAGGCGGCGAAGGAGAACGAGCGTGCAGGAGCCGATAGAGTATTCACTGGATTACGCGACCGCGACGATTGGTCTGAGTCTCACCACCGAACGCTTCACGGTGAGGACCCAGGGCAAGGGGCTTCTCGACAAGCCTCGAACGATCGCGATCCCGCCTGCCGACGTGGCGAAGTTCTGCGTGGTTCCCGCCATCGTGGCGCAGACCATTGTCGGCAGGACAGCTGAAGGCACGCTGCATGACCAGGCGTACGACGCCGAGTTCATCTTTTCGTATCAGGATCACGGGAAGCTGAAGAAGAAGCGGCTCTTCGTGAACAGTCGCGACGAAGCGTTTCAACGGTTGCTGAAGGCCCTGGGCGAGCGATGCCCGGCTGCGAGCCTGCTCCATCTGGAGCCTGCGGAAGCGCAGAAACAGATCGGCGTGCTGTCGGGGTCGCAGGGTCTCCGCATCGTCATCGGCTTGCTCGTCGGCGTGCCCGTGCTCATCGTGCTGGCCGTGGTCCTGTTCGGCTGATCCGCGACCCATGAACGCTTCGTTCGACGGTCGACCCGCGCGCTTCAGCCTTCAGTCCGATCAGCTGGTGCTCATTGATCCGCTGGCGCTGGACGGGCTGGCGGCCGAGCTCGCCGCGGTCGGCGAGGCTCCGGCGGCGGCTCAGCCCGGCATGCTCTCGGACCTCGCCAGGCATGGCCTCCGCATCGGCCTGCATCGCGTCGCCGGTTTTCGGCCGGGCGAGTACCAGGCCGATCCCCACTCGTTCGAGAGCGCCGATGCCACCGGGTCCGACCCGGGCGTGTTCGACCTCGACAGCGGTACCGTGGTCCTCATCGACCTGCTCCTGCTCACGCCGGTGGCTCGGGTCCTGACCTGGGACCGGTATGACGCGCTGCTCCAAACCCCGCTGGACGACGATTCGGCGTTGGGCGGGATCAACGCCGAGGTGGGCCGGGCCGGCTTTGCGATCATCAGCGCCGACGCGTCCACTCCGCTGTCGGGGGATGGCGCGTTTCGCCTCAAGGCCGGCCAGCCCACCCGGGCCTCCTGACCGCGAGCGGCTCGTAGTAGCCCCAGTGTCTCACGCCCGGTCGCACGCGCAACCTAGACCATGGCTGACAAGGCCTGCTGGCGGAATCTCCGGTCGTACAAGTACCAGGCGGTGAAGGATTACACGCTCGAGATCCCGATCAAGCCCGTGGCCGACATCGTCACGGGCTTCGTGGACCTCTCGGCCGCGGGCCTGCTGTCCATCAAGAAGGGCTACGCGTGGGACGGGCCGAGCGGGCCGACGATTGATACGCCGTCGTTCATGCGGGGCTCGCTGGTGCACGACGCGCTGTACCAGCTGATGCGGCTCTCGAAGCTGGACCACAAGGTGCACCGCTCGGCGGCCGACGACCTGCTCAGGAGCATCTGCATCGAGGACGGGATGTGGAAGATCCGGGCGAAGGTCGTGCATTTCGGGGTGAGCACGTTCGGGGAGAAGCATGCGAGGCCGGGGAAGGATGAGCAGGATGAGATCCACTGTTCGCCGTAGCGGCGGCCGCGCGTGGCGGCACTGGAGGAGTCCGTGATCGCCTTGGCAATCGTTCTGGCCGGTCTCTTCCTGCTCATGGTGGCTCCGGCGTTCCAGGGGTGGCTGGGGAACGGCAGACGCGAGCTGGTCACGATGGCGGGGCTGGTGCTGGTCGTGCTGGGCGCGGCCGTGTCGCTGTGGGTCGAGCGCGTGATCACGCCGGCGTCCCTGCTGGCCCTCGTCGTGCTGGCGTGGGGCGTCCTGGTGTACCTCGTGGTCCGCATCCGCCGCGCCTGGGCACGGCCGCCGGGCGTGCCTCGCGCGGTGGAGCACTGCGTGTCCAAGCTGACCGAGGGCCAGTTCACCCAGGTCCCGGGGGCACCCACCTACGTCGCGACGTCCAACTCCACGTTCAGCGCCTTGATGTACTCCTTCAGCTGCGATCCCACCAACAGCTCGCTCAAGGAGCATCTCTGGGCGTACGGCGACGACTACTACGTGTTCTGCGCCTTTTTCTACAAGGTCGAGATTGACCGGACGATCAACCTCAAGTGCAAGGTCAAGCGCGCCCGGTGTGTCATCAACAATCCGGTCAGCATTGTTGGCGGACCTTCCGAAATGAAGGACCGCTCGCTGATGGGCAAGATCGCCGAGGACATCGAGTATTACGACGATCGTCTCGTGATCGTGGTGACGATGGGAGCGGCGCTGAGCGCGTCGAAGGTCACGCTCAGTGGGCGGGCGACGAAGTCCGGCGTCAGCGGCTCCGTCAACATCCAGTTTCCCGACGCCTCCAAGGCCTCGCCATCGGCCGAGCTGGGCTCGTACGAGTGGGAGTGCGCGGCCTTCGAGGCGACCGGGACGTCGTCGGGGGGCGCGGGTTCGGGTGCAACGTCCGGCACCGGCGTGATCGGCGGCGCAACGGGTCCTGAACAGCCAGGAGCCGTCAGGGAGACCTGCGCCAACACGCATCCTGATGCGCTGGACTGCGTGGACGATCTGGATGACGATTTCGTCTATGACAGCCTCGAGGAGCTGCGGGAGGCCGCGGAGGACGCGGCCGGCGAACCCGTTCTGAGGACCGAGAGCCAGGTCCAGGACGACCGCGGCCCGTGCCCCGGGATTGGCGAGCACTACGACTTCTACGGGGCGAGCAACAAGCACCTGGGTTCGGGATTCAGCTGCCCGTGCTGCGAGGACACGGAAAACGGACCGGTCATGACGACGAAGTACAAGTACAATGGCTAGACGGCGCGCCGCGATCGAGCAGTTGGGGTGCGGACGTTTGGGGAGAAGCATGCGAGGCCGGGGAGGATGGGCAGGACGAGGTCCACTGTTCGCCATAGTGCCACGTGTGTGCGTCGCGCTGCCCGAATCTTCTCGAGCGCCGACTTCACCCCCTGTCGGGTTGAGTCTCAGCAATGGCACCCGTGGCTAGCGCCGGCATCAGCGCCCAGCCCCTCACTCAGTCGTCACCATCATCGCGACCAAGGTGCTTCAGCTCGTCCAGGAGCGGACCGCTGGCCACGGGCGCTGAGGAGCTTGGGGGTGCTTCCCCGGATCTCCCGCATGGGTGACTCCGCTGGCTGTCGCCTCCGAGGTCAACGAGCGCCGCCGCCGGCTTCACCACCACCCAGCGCACGGCCGCCCGCAACAAGGACGACCTGCCGATAAGCCGAGCCAGGAGCGGCGACACCCGCTCATACGCCGCGATGAGCGCCGCCCCGCCGCGCCGCCGCCGCAGCCACCCGTCCCGCCACGCCCGCAGCGCCACCACCTCGGCCGCGTCCGGCCCGCACGCCGCCGTGGCGATGAAGCACGTGCCCGTGCCGCCCGACAGCGCCGGGAACTTGCTGCGCACGCCCCCGAACGCGCCGAGGGACGCGAACACGCCGATCACCGGCTCCGGCGCGCCGGCCGTCGTCCGGGTGGTGGCGCGGACCCGCCGGATCGACAACACGACCCCCGTCGGCCAGGCGGCCGGCACGCCGCGATTGATCTGCGTGGCGACGCTGCTGAGGACGCCGGCATTCAACAGCCCCTTGATCGTCGCCCTGAGCCGTGGCGCGACCTCGCCGAGGATGATGCCGGAGATGAGGTTCAGGAGCGCCGTCGAGAGTCCGGTGCCGACGCCGGCCGTGAACGTCAACCCCACGTTGGTCAGGCGCGTCTCGAACGGGTCCAGGTCGCCGATGCTGCCGTTGGGGATGAGGGTCAGCGTCGCCGAGAAGTTGAACGTGACACCCACCGGAAGCCCGGTGTCCGTGCCCGTGGCCATGATGGCCACGTCGACGCCGGACACGAGCAGCGTGAGCGCCGTGATGGTGGTGGAGCCGGACGTGCTCGGCAGCGGCCCCACCGCCCCGGCCAACTCGGCGTTGCCGAGCAGCTCCTCCCGCGCCAGGATGACCTCGATGGGATCGGGCGGCGGCTCGGTGGTGAGGCGCCCGCTCCGAAACAGCCAGCCCGTGCCGTTCGCGATGCGAGGGATCTCCTGGATCCACATGCCGATGTCCCAGATCGGGCTGGGCGCCGGCAGCAGGCTGCGCGTGTACGCGAACGGAATCGGATTGGCCGCCGTGAGGGCAGCGGTCGCGATGTCGAGGGTCTCTTCATCCTGCTTGCGCTCCCCCGGATTGGGCGGCCCGACCACGCTCCACACGTAGCCCACGGACACGCGGACATCCGGCACGCCGGAGCTCAGGTCGAGACAGGTGATCGTGGTGCTCAAGGGCATGGATCGCTCCCCTCCCCGGCCTACTCGGCCGCCACCGCTGTCGCCTCCACCTCCACCTTCGCCCTGGCCTCCAGCAGCCCCGCCACGATGACCAGCGTCATCGCCGGGTAGTGCTTCCCGAACACCTCCCGCCACACCTCCCCGACCCGCTTCTGATTCGCCACGTAGACCGCACGATCGGTGAGGTACCACGTGACCCGCACCACGTCGAGGATCGTGCACCCCGCGGCCTCGAGCACCGCCTTCACGTTGCGCAGCGCCTGGCGCACCTGGCCCACGAAATCGTCGGTCTCGAACGTGTGGGTGACCGGATTCCAGCCCACCTGCCCGGCCACGGCCACGATCCGCCCGCTCGCGCTCATCGCGTCCGCAAACCCGCTCGGCCGCGGCCACCCCTCCGGCTGAATCGGCTCGGCGCCTGACATCAGGCCAGCTCCCGCAACCGGAACCGCTGCAGCTTGCCGGTCTCGGTGCGCGGCAGCTTGTCCAGGAACTGCACCGCCCGCGGATACTTGTACGGCGCGATGACCGCCTTCACATGCTCCTGCAGCTCCTTGACCATCGCGTCCCCCACCGCGTTGCCAGCGCGCAGCACGACGAACGCCTTGACCAGCTGCCCGCGCTCCTCGTCGGGCACGCCCACCACCCCGCACTCGGCCACCGCGGCGTGCTCCAGCAGCACGCCCTCGATTTCGGCAGCCGAGATGTTGTAACCCGAGCTGACGATGAGGTCGTCGGTCCGCGCCTGGTACCAGAAGTAGCCGCGCTCATCCTGCGAAAACGAATCGCCCGGCAGGTTCCAGCCGTCCTGCACGTACGCCCGCTGCCGCTCCTCGTTGGCGAGGTAGCGGCACCCGGTCGGCCCCTGCACCGCCAGCCGGCCGACTGTCCCGCGCGGCACCTCGGCGCCCGACTCGTCCACGATCCGTGCCCGATAGCCGGGCATCGCCTTGCCGGTCGAGCCCGGCACGATCTCCTCCTCGCTCGCGCTGATGAAGATGTGCAGCAGCTCGGTGGACCCGATGCCGTCGATGATGCTGATCCCCGTCGCCTGCTTCCACGCGTCGAACGTCGGTTTCGGCAAGTGCTCGCCTGCCGACACGCACTTTCGAAGACTGCTGATGTTGTGATGAGGGAGAAGCGGGAGCATCGCGCGGTAGGCGGTCGGCGCGGTGAAGCACACCGTGGCCCGGTAGTCCTGGATCCCCTTGATGAGATTCGGCGGCGTCGCGCTCTCCAGGAGCAGCGTACTCGCCCCGATCCGCATCGGGAACAGCAGCAGCCCGCCCAGCCCGAAGGTGAACGCGAGCGGCGGCGAGCCGCAGAACAGGTCGTCCGGGCCGGCCTTGAGGCACGAGACCGGGAACAGGTCGCAGACGGCGATGAGGTCGCGGTGGAAATGGACCGTGCCCTTGGCCTGCCCCGTGGTGCCCGAGGTGAACGCGATGATGGCGGGATCGTCCGCGGCCGTCGGCACGTTGGCGAAGTCGCTCGAGACGCGGCGGATGAGCGCGTCCAGCTCGTGATCGTCCCCGAACGTGACCATGCGCCGCAACGTCGGGGCCTGTTTCCGCGCGGCTTCCAGGTCTTCCGTGAACCGGTGATCGCACAGCGCCAGCGCGATGCCGGCCTTGCTCACGGTGTACGCCAGCTCACGCGCGCGCAGCAGCGGCATCGTGGTCACGCACACGCCGCCGGCCTTGAGCACCGCCAGCCAGCACGCCGCCAGCCCGGGATTGTTGGGCCCCCTCAGCAGCACCCGGTTGCCCGGGACCAGGCCGCAGTCGTTCACCAGCACGTTGGCGATGCGGTTGCTGATCTCGAGCAGCTGCCCGTAGCCCCACTTGCCGTCGGGAAACCGGAGCGCCGTCCGCCGGCCGTCGCCCGCCGCCACCCGCTTGTCCAGCAGCTCGGCCGCCGCGTTGAGCTGGGCCCCCGGCGCGCCGTACTGCAGCGCCGGCTCGGTCCAGTCCATCGCCGGCCATAGCTCCTTCGGCGGCAGGTGGTCGCGGGTGAACGTGTCCTTGTGCGCGCTCACGCTTCCTCGTCGCGCGGCGGCAGGATCTGCGTCGCGATCACCAGCTTCTGGATCTCGCTGGTGCCCTCGTAGATGCGCAGCGCCCGCACTTCGCGGTAGAGGCGCTCCACCGTCTCGCCTACCGCCACGCCCCGCCCGCCGAACAGCTGCACCGCCGAATCCACCACGCGCTGCGCCGCCTCCGTGGCGTAGAGCTTCGCCATCGCCGCCTCCCGGGTCACCCGCGCCGTTCCGGCGCCCCTCGCCCCTCGCCCCTCGTCCCTCGCCCCTCGTCCCTCGTCCCTCGCCCAGGCCGCCCGGTACACCAGCAACGCCGCCGCGTCCACCTCGAGCGCCATCTCCGCCAGACGCGCCTGCGTCAGCTGATGCTCGGCTAACAATTTGCCAAACGCGCGGCGGCGGGAGCACCACTCCAGCGCCTCGTCCAGCGCGCGGCGCGCGAAGCCCAGCGCGGCGGCACCCACAGTGGGTCGGAAGGTGTCGAGCGTGGCGAGCGCCACCTTGAGCCCCGCGCCCGCCTCGCCCACCAGCTGCCCCGCGCCCACCCGGCAGTCGCTGAACGTCAGCGTGCCCAACGGGTGCGGCGCGATAACGTCGATCCGATCGGTGACCTCGAGCCCCGTCGTGTCCGCGTCCACCATCAGCGCCACGAACCCGCGCTCGCCGCCCTCCGGGGGCGGCCAGCGGCAGAACACCACGTAGTGATCCGCGATGCCGGCGTTGGAGATCCACGTCTTCTGGCCATCAATGACCCAGCCAGCCGCGGTCCTCTGGGCCGTGGTGCGCATAGCGGCCACATCCGAGCCCGCATCCGGCTCGGACATCGCGAACGCGGCGAGCTTCTCGCCGCGCGACACCGGCGGCAGATAGCGCCGCTTGAGATCGTCGGAGCCGAACAGCGTGATGGGTCCCGTGCCGAGGCCCTGCATCGCGAAGGCGAAGTCGGCGAGGCCGCTGGTGCGGGCCAGCGTCTCGCGCGCGAGGCACAGCGTGCGCACGTCGAGGTCGCCCCCCCCCGCGGCGTGCTTCAGCCAGCCGCCCTCGCCCAGCCGCCTGACGCATTCGCGCGTCATCGCGTCGGGCCCGGCGCTCTCGTCCTCGGCCAAGGGCACAATCTGCTCGGCGCACCACGCCTCGAGCCGCTCAGCGAACGCGCGATGCTCGTCGCCGAAGAAGGGCCAGCCGAGGAATGACTTGTCAGGCACTCAGGTTCCCTCGAACCGCGGCACCTGCTTGGCGATGAACGCGCGGTAGGCGCGCGCGAAGTCCTCGGTCTTCATCAGCATCGCCTGCGCCACCGCCTCGGCGTCGATCGCCTCGTCCACGCCCATCGCCCACTCCTCGTGCAGGCACCGCTTGGTGGCCGCGTGGGCGAGGGTCGGGCCGCTGGCCAGCTCGAGCGCCAGCGCCTGCGCCTCCACCAGCACCTTGTCCTTCGCCAGGACCCGGTTGTAGAACCCCCAGCGCTCGGCCTCCTCGGCGCCTAACCAACGACCGGTGTAGAGCAGCTCCGACGCGCGGCCCTGCCCGATGATGCGCGGCAGGAGCGCGCAGGCCCCCATGTCCGCGCCCGACAGGCCCACCTTCACGAACAGGAACGCCACCCGGCTCTCCGGCGTGCCGAACCGGAGGTCCGAGGCCATCGCGAGGATCGCGCCGGCGCCCGCGCACACCCCGTCGATCGCCGCGATGATGGGCTGCGGGCAGGCCCGCATCGCCCGCACCACGCTGCCGGTGAGCCGCGTGAACCCCAGCAGGCTCGCCGTGTCGCCCTTCTCCTTCATCTCCACCAGCGGCCCGATGATCTCGTGCACGTCGCCGCCGGAACAGAAGTTGCCGCCGGCGCCCGTCAGCACCACCGCGCGGACCCCCGGCTCCTGCTTCAGGCGCTCGAACGTGTCCCGCAGCTCGGCGTAACTCTCGAAGGTCAGCGGGTTCTTCTTCTCGGGGCGATCGAAGGTGATGGTGGCGACGCGGTCGGCGACTTCCCACCGGAAATGCTTGGGGGAGATCATGGCAGTCTCGCAGGCAGCAGGCAGCGGGCAGCAGGCAGCAGACCAGTCCTCATACGCCCTCGCCGCCAGCTACGACGATGGCTTGTCCGGTGACGGCGGCGGCGCCCGGTGAGCAGAGCCAGCCCACGGCGCTCGCCACCTCGGCGGGCTGGATCAGCGTGCCGCGCGGAATCGTGCGCAGGATCATCTCGCGCGCCTTCTCGGGGGTGACGCCGAGCGATTGCTGGAGGTTTTTCGCCGCCTGCTCGGCCATGTCGGTCTCCGTGTAGCCGGGGCACACCGCGTTCACGGTGATCCCGTGCTTCGCCGTCTCGAGCGCGAGGGTGCGCGTGAGGCCGACGAGCGCGTGTTTGCTGGCGGCGTACGCGCCGACATGGGGCACGCCCCGAAGCGCCGCGGTCGAGGCGATGTTCACGATCCGGCCCGCGCGCACCTTCAGCATCGCCGGCAGGACCCGCTTGATGCAGAGGAACGCGCCCGTGACGTTCACCGCGAACGCGCGGTCCCACAGCTCGCGGCCGGTGTCCTGGAGCAGCGCGGCCTCTGCGATGCCGGCGTTGTTCACCAGGACGTGCACCGGGCCCAGGTCCTTCGCCGCTTCGCCGAACGCGCCCGCCACGGCCTGCTCGTCCGCAACGTCGCACCGCACCGCCTCCGCTCTGACGCCGTGCTCGCTGGCCAGCCGCGCGGCCGTCTCGAGCAGCTTCGCCCGGTCGCGCCCCATGAGCGTGAGGTTCGCGCCGAGCCTCGCCAGCTCGGCCGCAATGGCGGCCCCAATGCCGCGGCCCCCGCCGGTGACGACCGCGTGCTTGGTCTCGAGGTACCTCTCCGAACTCACCCGCCCCCCTATCACACCGAATACCAGCTATGAGCTATGAGTCATGAGTCATGAGCTCCTATCACCCATCACCCATCACGCCTTTGCATTCAGATGGTGCTACTTCCCCTCATCTCTTGCTGTCTTTGCATCAGCCTTTCGAGCTGTCTCTTCCCCTCGCGATACTGCACCGGCCACTCAATCTCGCTCCACCCCAGCTGCGCCGCGGCGTGCAGCGTCCACGCCGGGTCGGCGAGGTGCGGCCGCCCGATCGCCACGAGGTCCGCCCGGCCCGCCGCCACGATCGCGTTCACCTGGTCGGCCTCGGTGATGTTGCCGACGGCGATGGTCGGCACGCCGGCTTCCTGACGGATCATGTCGCTGAACGGCGTCTGATACATCCGGCCGTAGACGGGCTTCGCGTCGGGCGTGGTCTGCCCGGTCGAGACGTGGATGATGTCGCAGCCCGCGGCATGGAACGCCTGCGCGATCGCGACCGCTTCCTTCCCGGTGATGCCGCCCTCGGCCCAGTCGGTGGCCGAGATTCGGACCGACATCGGCCGCTCCGCGGGCCACGCTTCGCGCATCGCGCGGAACACGTCGAGCGGCCAGCGCAGCCGGTTCTCGAACGAGCCGCCGTACCGGTCGGTGCGCCGGTTGCTGAGCGGGGTCAGGAAGCTGGACAACAGGTAGCCGTGGGCGCAATGCAGCTCCAGCATGTCGAAGTCGGCCTCGACGGCCATGCACGCGGCGCGGACGAACTCCTCGCGGACCCGCCCCAGATCGGTCTCCGTCATCTCGCGCGGCGTGTGGTTCTTCGGTCCGTACGGGATCGCCGACGGGGCCATGAGGGGCCAGTTGCCGCTCTCGAGCGGCTCGTCCATCCCTTCCCACATCAGCTTCGTCGAGCCCTTGCGGCCGCTGTGCCCGAGCTGCAGGCAGATCTTCGCGCCGCTCCAGCGGTGCACGAACCGGACGATGCGCTGCCACTCCTCCACGTGCTCCGGCTCATACATCCCCGTGCACCCTAACGAGATCCGGCCTTCGGCCGAGACACACGTCATCTCGGTGACGACGAGTCCAGCGCCACCCAGCGCCCGCGCCCCGAGGTGGACGAGGTGGAAGTCGTTCGGCGAGCCGTCCTCGGCGCAGTACATGTCCATCGGCGAGACCACGACGCGGTTCATCAGCGTGAGGTGGCGCAGCCGGTACGGCGTGAACAGCGGCGGCGGCGGCACCTCGGGCTCGGCCTTCGCGCCGGCGCGCGCGGCGAACCAGCGCTCCACGCCGGCGAGGTACTGGCCGTCGCGCAGCCGCAGGTTCTCGTGGCTCACCCGCTGGCTGCGGGTCAGGAGCGAGTAGGCCAGTTGCTCCGGCTCGAGCCGGATGTAGCGGCGCACGTTCTCGAACCACTCCATCGAGTTGCGCGCCGCGTTCTGGAGCCGCAGCGCTTCGGTCATCCGCTCGTCCTGGTAGGCCTGGAGGGCGTCCGGCAGCGGCCGCTTCTCGTTCAGCACGCGCGACAGCGTGACCGCATCTTCCATCGCGAGCTTGGTGCCCGACCCGATGGAAAAGTGCGCGGTGTGGGCCGCGTCGCCGATCAGGACGACGTTGTCCTTCCACCACCGCTTGTTGCTCACGCGCACGAACTGCATCCACGGGTCCTTCTTCCTGTGCAGCGCGTTGAACAGCAGCGGCTTACCGTCCAGCCACGGCGCGAAGTTCTGCTCGCACCAGGCCACGGTACCGTCGGCGTCCATCTTGTCGAGGCCGGCGGCGCGCCAGCTCGCCTCGTCGCATTCGACGATCACGGCCGAGCGATCAGGAGCGAACTGGTAGGCATGGACCTGGAACACGCCGCAGTCGTTTTCGACGAACGCGAAGGTGAACGCGTCGAACCGGCGGGTCGAGCCGAGCCATACGAACCGCGCGGGGCGGACGTCGAGGTCGGGCTGGAAGTGCGCCGCGTACTTCGCCCGCACGGCGCTGTTGGCGCCGTCGGCCGCGACGATCAGGTCGGCGCCCGGGAGGTCGTCCTTCACGTCGCACTCGAACTTGAGCTCGGCGCCCAGGTCGCGGGCGCGCGCCTGGAGGATCTCGAGCAGGCGGGTGCGGGCGATGCCGACAAAGCCGTGGCCGCCCGAGGTGATCGTGCGGCCCTTCACGTGGACGTCGATGTCGTCCCAGCGGGCGAAGCCCCGCTCGATGGCGGCGTACCCGGGCTCGTCGGCGGCGCGGAGGTTGCCGAGGGTCTCGTTCGAGAAGACCACCCCCCAGCCGAACGTGTCATCGGGCCGGTTGCGCTCGAGGACGACGACCTCGTGGCGCGGGTCGGCCTTCTTCATCAGCACTGCGGTGTAGAGTCCGGCGGGACCGCCGCCGATGATGACGACCTTCAGGGCAACCCTCGCGCGCTGGCGACGCTCAAGAGTATTGTCGGCGCGACCGGCCCGCCACCGGGCCGACGGCCCTGCGTCCTCGGTGGATCAATGCGTTGCGAAGAGGGATGTGCGCCCTGCCCTTGTGAAGCCGAGCACCTGGTAGCGGTCGCGGCGGCCGCCCTGCTCCATGCCCGGCGAGCCGACCGGCATGCCCGGCGCGGCGATTCCGGCGATCTGGGGGCGCTCCCGCAGCATCCGCCGGATGTCCTCGGCCGGCACGTGCCCCTCGACCGTGTACCCGCCAACCTGCGCCGTGTGGCACGAGGCGAGGTTGTCGGTGACGCCCGCGGCGCTCTTGATCTCCGTCAGATCGTCCTGGTCGTGCACCTCGACCGTGAACCCCTGCTGCCGCATGTACGTGACCCAGTTCCCGCAGCAGCCGCACGAGGGCGATTTGTAGACCACGACCCGCGGGGCCTGGGCCGGCTGCGCCTGGTCGCCCTGCCGAGCCTGTTCCTCGGGTTGACGTCGTGAAGCAGTGACGGCCCCTGCCACCGCCGCCGCGCTGACTGCCGCAACCAGCCCGACAAGAACTCTCTTGTTCACTCACCGCCTCCGATTCGTGTCGCGCGCCCTGGATTCGTCGAGCCGCTTCGCACAGGCGTGCGTGAGTCGCTTCGCGTCGTGCCCATGCGGCTGAAGCCGCGGCTCGGCCAAACACTGTCCCTGAAGCGACAACCGCTCTACCGCCCCAGCCGCCCCAACCGCCGCTGTATTGTAGCTACAGCGCCGCGATCCTCGTGATCCGGCCGCCCGGCCCCACGGCCCACCCGGCCGCCGGCGAGGCATAGCCGACCGCCCAGTAGGCGTTCACGGACAGCAGGCGCCACGTCAGGCCGCCGTCGATCGTCAGCGCGAGGCCGCCGGGGCCCGCGGCCGCGAACGTGGCGCCGGCGCGCGCCCAGGCCACCCCGTAGACCGCCCCTGCGAACGGCGGGCGCCCGGCCAGGCTCCAGGAGGCGCCGCCGTCCGCGGTCACCGCGGCGTGGTTCGACGTGTCGCGCGCCACGCCGAGTCGGCCGCCTAACGCGAGACCGTTGCGAGCGTCACGGAAGGCGAGAGCGGCGGCGCCCGACGCCTGGCCGTGCACGATGGGCGTTTCCGTGAACGTCCAGGTGCGGCCGTAGTCGCGGCTCGCGTACACGCGCGCGCCGGCCTCAGCGCCCGTGGCGATCCAGGCTCGGCCGCCGGGCCCGGTGACGAGGCAGGTGCCGCTCGCCGCAAATGCGCCCTCGCCCGGGTGGGCGGGGGGCACGCCGGCCTCCGCGACCCGGTCCCACGTGGCACCGCCGTCCGTGGTCACGCGGATCACGAGCCGCCCGTTGACCGCGTCGCTCACCACCACCCCGCGCCGCGCGTCCCAGAAATCGAAACAGTCGTAGAACGCGGCGCTGTCGGTGTTGCGGAACTGCAGGGCCCAGGTGCGGCCGCCGTCGCTGGTGTGATAAACGCGGGAGCGGTCGCCGGGCCCGGCGGCCAGCAGGTACGCAACGTCGGCGCTCACCGCGTGCACGTCGCGGAACTGCAGCGCCGAGTCGGGCCCGGTCATCGCACCCGCCTGCCAGGTCGCGCCGCCGTCGGTGGTACGCGCCCACGTGGCGCGGTGGCCGCTCACCCACACGATCCGGTCGTTGACGGCGCTCACGGCCTGCAGCAGCGCCGTGGTGCCGCTCGTCTGCTCGACCAGCACCGGCTCCGGTTGCGCGCCGGTCGCGGGCGCCGACCCGCCGCGTGCACATCCGACCATCACCATGGCGATCGCCCCCACCCCACCGCCGCGCCAGCCCCGCCTCATGCCCGAACCTCGCGGCGGTCGTCGAACCACCGGATCCACAAGACCATGACCGCTGTCGACGCCAGAATGGTGACCGCCACGGCGGTGATCGTGGGCGGCGTGGCCGTGGCGAGGTTCAGCGCGTACAGCCCCGCCAGCAGCGCCACAAAGCTCCAGAAACCCAACGTGCCGCCGGCACGGCGGGCACGAGTCATGCGGGCGTACACCACCACCGCGGCCAGGAACATGGTGCCTTCGACCACGGCGGTGCCGATCACCGAGTTCCACAACCCGAGCCCGAGCCTCGCCCCGCCGGGCCAGAGCATCATATCGGGCCGGTGCGTGATCCAGTCGAGGACCCAGTGGCTCACCACGCCGACCGCAACGGCCGCCGCGCCGTCCTTGAGCCCGGTGCGCCACAGGTACACCCCGCCGAACAGCGCCGCCCACACTACCGCCATCAGCAGGCTGTGGGACCAGGGCATGTCGTCCAGATGGAGCACCAGAAACGGATTGGGGTTCGGCACGACCCGGGCCTGCTCGACGCCGGCGAGGATCAGCACGGGCCACACCACGTCGAGAAACAGCGGCGCGAGGACGAGCAGGGCGAGCGACGTTTTCGGCGCGAACCGCTTGGCGGCGAAGCCGACCGCGAAATGTCCGATGAACATCGCGCCGGAACTTACCGCACTTCCGCCGCGGGCGTGAGCCGGCGCATGTTATCCGCGATGCGACGCTGCCCGCCCCTCGCCGCGCTGCTGGCCCTCGGTGCGACCGGCTGTGCGCGGGTCTCCGCCACCGGCGGGGCCGCGCCCGCGCCGCCCGCCGCGCAGATCGCCGTGCCGGCCACCGATTCGGCGGCGTTCGAGCAGTTCATCCAGCGGTACCTGGTGGACGCGCTTCGCGCGGACGGGGACACGAGCAGCGAGGCGTGGCTCGCCGGGTTCGACCCCGCCGCCGAGCGCCGCACGGCGGCGCGTGCGGACTCGCAACTCGCCCTGCTGCGGCGGCTCGACACGACGCGACTCTCGGTCCCGCAGCGCATCGACTGGCTGCTGGCGGCGTCGTGGCTCGAGCGCGCGGTCTACGACACGGTGCTGCAGCCGGCGCGCCGGATTCCCGGCCGCTATCTCACGCTGGGCGACCTGTACTGGCGCGTGGCCGGCGACCGGCCGCCGGCGCCGCGCGACTGGGCCGCGGTGCTCCGGGACCTCGAACGCGCGCCGCGGGTGCTCGATCTGGGTCGCCGACAGCTCGAGGCGCCGCCGCCGCGGTGGGTGCGGCTGGCGGCCGCAACGGCCGACCGCTACGCCGGCTTCCTCGGCGGCGAGTACGCGCAGCGCGTGCACGCGCACGCGCCCGACTCGATGCGGGAATCGCTGCTGTCGTCCGGCGACCGCGCGCGACGCGCGCTCGAGTGGTACGCGGCGTTCCTGCGCGACACGGTGCGTGCCGGCGCCGAGACGTCGTGGCAATCGGGCGCGGCGTATTACGACTGGGTGCTGGCGCGCGCGAACTTCCTACCGTACGACGCGGCCGCGATGATCGAGGCGGGGCGCCGCATCCACGCGGCGACGCTGCTCGCGCTCGACTCGCTGGCGCGCGAGCTCCGCCCCGGCACTCCGTGGCGCCGGCTGGCCGACGAGATGCGCGAGCGGCATCCCCGCCCCGGGGAGATCACCGATGCGTACCGGCGCGCCTCGCGCCGGGTCCAGGCGCTGCTGATCGAACGCGACCTGGTGACGATCCCGCCGTGCGAGGAGCTGACCTTCGTGCCGACCCCGCCGCAGCTGCGCGAGACCTACGCGTGGGGCGGCTACGGCGGCATCACCATGCGCGACAACGTCGCGGTCGGCCGGTTCTTCGTCAGCGACGTGGCGCCGGGGATGACGCCCCGCGAGGCGGAGGAAAAGCTCCGCACCCAGAACGACGGCTGGATCGCGGTGATCGCGCTGCACGAGGGCTATCCGGGGCACCACCTGCAGCAGGTGTACGCGCGGCGCAACGCGCGGCCGCTGAGGCGGCGCGGCGGCGACACCTACTACGGCGAGGGCTGGGCGCTCTACGCCGAGCACTGGATGGCGCGCGCCGGCCTGTTCGACACGCACGATGCGCGGCTGGCCCAGCTGCAGATGCGGTTGTGGCGCACGGCGCGCGTGGTCATCGACCCGTCGCTCCACACCGGCCGGATGAGCTACGAGGAGGCGGTGGCGTTCTTCGTGGACGAGGTCGGGCTCGAGCGCAGCGCCGCGGAGGCGGAGATCAACCGGTTCACCACCTGGCCCACCCAGGCGCCGAGCTACATCGTCGGCTGGCTGGAGATCGAGCAGCTCGAGCGCGACGTCATGGCGGCCCTCGGCGCGCGGTTCACCGAGAAGGAGTTCGTCGAGCGGGTGCTCGAGGCCGGCCCGCTGCCGCCCGCATTGATGCGGAGGGCGGTCCTGCACGCCTACGGGCTGGGCCGGTGACGGCCGCGCTGGCAGAGCCCGCGGCACCGCGCCGGCGCGATTGGGGCTGGGCCTTCCTCGCGCTCGTCTCACCCCTCTGGTTCCTGTGGCGGCGCCGGTACGCCGAGTTCGTACTGATCTTCGCGCTCCTGCTGGTGCTGCACTGGCGCGCCATCATGGCGTCCGAGGGCTACGTGCAGATGGACGCTCTCTGGGTCTCGCTGGTCGGGCTGGTGTTCCTGCCGTTCTCGATTCCGGCGACCCCGATCCTCGGGCCCGGTTCCGGCGGCGGATGGCTGCTCGCGCTCATGGCGGGATCCGCGGTGTGGGCCCTGTTCGTCGCGACGCGCCCCGGCGCCCGGCGCCGCACGTGGTACTCGATCGTGATGACCGCGGGCGGTCTCGTGCTTGGCTACGTGGCGTTCCAGCGGCTCTACATCCCCGGTCTGAAGTACCGGGCCTACGTGGGGGCCATGCGCCGCGACCTCCTGGACCTCGCGACCTTCATGGAAGCGAGCTTCGCGGACCGCGTCACGTACGTCGTCCCGCGCGATTCGCTGCCGCGCCCTGAGCATGCGGGCGTGACGGTGCGGGTCACTTCCATGACCACCCTGGGCTGGTCGGCGATCGCGCAGCACAACGCGTCGTCCTTGCACTGCGGGATCTTCGTCGGGAGCGGCCGCCTGCCCTGGGCCCGAGCCGTGGAGGGCGAGCCACTGTGCGTGCGCACCCGCGAGGTCGCCCTCCGGCGGCCCGGGATGGACGAGCTCGTGCGCGAGGACTTCGGGCGCCTCGTCACGGTGCAGGATTCCTTCCGCGCGTCACACGGGCGCTATGGTGCGTCGCTCCAGGAGATCGGCTTCACTCGACAGGGCGGCATGCCGTTCGGCATGCGCGGCACGCCCACGGGTTGGGTGGCGGAGGCGATGATGCAGCCGCACTTCCACCGGCACTGCGCCATCGCGGGGGGCGATGGGAGGAACCCGGTGCGCGCCGACGCGCCGGCGGGGCGGATGGCATGCAGGCGGATGTGACAGCCGACGTCCGTCAGCTCTCTGAGCTCTCCAGCGCGTTCCGGTAGATCCCCTCGCTTTCCGCATCAAAGAGGCACGCCACAATCCGCTCGAGCCGCGCTTCGTGCGCGCGCATCTCCTCGATCGCGACGCGCGCGGCCTCGGCCCGCGGATAGCCGTACACGCCGGTCGAGATCGCCGGGAACGCGATGGTGGAGATCTCCGCGTGCTCGACGGCGATCGCGAGGACGCTCCGGTAGGCCTGGCGCAGCAGCGCGGGTTCGCCGTGGGAGCCGCCGCGCCAGATCGGGCCCACGGTGTGGATCACGAACTTCGCGGGCAGCCGATAGCCCTTCGTGAGCACCGCCTGCCCGGTGGGGCAGCCGGGACGCTTCATGCACTCCTCGAGCAGCTCCGGGCCCGCGGCACGATGGATGGCGCCGTCCACGCCGCCGCCACCTCTCAGGGCCTCGTTGGCGGCATTGACGATGGCGTCCACGCGGAGCGTCGTGATGTCGCCGCGGAGAATCTGGATCATGCAAAGGCGGGGCACCGGGGCACGGGGGCACCGGGGCACGGAAGAGAGGCGGGGCACAGGGGCACGGGGGCACAGGGGCACGGAAAAGACGCGGCGATGTCATTTCGGTGACGCCCCCGAGCCAAACTGCCCGACCGTGAACGCTCACCGCAAGCTCCTGGCCTGGCAGGAGTGCCGGGCCTTGGTGCGCGAGATCTATCGGGCCACGGCCTCGTTTCCGTCGACGGAGCGATTCGGCCTGACCTCGCAGCTTCGCAGAGCGGCGATCTCAGTGGCCTCGAACGTCGCGGAGGGCTTCGCCCGCCTCGGGCCTCGAGAAACAGCACACGGGTTGAGCATGGCGTTGGGCTCACTGGCGGAGGTGGACACCCTCCTGGCCGTCGCCGAGGACATGGGCTACCTGCGTGGCGAGCGCGTGGCCGAGCTGGATCGCCAGCGCGACATCGCCAGCAGGCTCGTGTTCGGCCTGCAGAAGCGAATGCGCGCACGGAGCCGGGTAACGAGGTAGGTCTTGTCTGTTCCGTGCCCCTGTGCCCCCGTGCCCCTGTGCCCCGCCTTCGCATCACCCCAGGAATCTCTCGCAGAGCTGCACGAGTCTCTCGTCCCCCAAGGTCCTCGCCCGCTCCAGGATCGCCGCCACGTGGGACCGCAGCTTCGGCTCGCCCCAGAAGTACCCGGTCGCCTCCTCGGCCGCGCCGGTCTGGCCGTCGCGCGCGGCCTCGAGCAGCGCGTACGCGGCCGCGGCGTCGAACTCCGGGTCCCCACGAGGCGGAAGGGCGACCCGATAGCTCGGATCGCCCCAGCGGTCGTGCTCGCCGACGAAGGCGCGGGACATGGCTACGGCCCCACGTTCACGACAATCGGCTTGGAACTCTGCGCCCAATCAAAGCCCGTGATGGACGCGGAGATGTTAGTGATCCCCGCCGTCAGGAAGTCCTGCGCCACACCGCCCGTCGCCACGGTGGTCGGCGAGTTGAACTGCCGCGGCAGGATCTGCACCGTGGCCTGGCCGCCCTGCGGTCCGGCCTGTGTGACCAGCGTCGCCACCGCCGGGTTGCTGGTGTTGATCGTCACGGTCAGCGTCGGACCTCCCGCCCGCACGGCCTGGTTGCTCTGGAGGAACGTGTTCGACGGCGCGTTCCCGTAGCCGACCCGCACGTAGAAGGCGTTGTTCCCCGTAGTGGCTGCCGATATGCCGCTGGTCTGCACCCCGATGACGTCGAACGCGGGTTGCGCGACGGTGATCGTCGCGTTGTCGGGCGTGAACCCGGTCGCCGTGGCCGTGATGATGACTGTCCCGGTGGCACCTTCGATGCCCTGCAGGTAATAACCGAAGGACCCCTGGTTGTTCAGCACGTTGATGACGATCGAGTCAGTGCCCGGCGTCGAGTCGTTCGCCGAGATGCGCAAGACGGCCGGGTTGGAGCTCGTGACGACCACGGTGACGCCGCCGTGGTTCGCGGCCGACAGGCTGCCGCCCTGGAACAACTGAAGCCCGGCACCCACGGTGTTGTTGCTGATGCTGACCACCGGCGGCGACACCGTGACGGTGTCGCCCAGCGCGGTGCTGATGCGCCGGGCCGGCGGTGCCAGCGCGGTGACTACGGCTTGGCCGGTGCTCACGTAGTTGAGCTCCACTCCGCCGAGGGCTCGTGTCGTCGGGGTGTTGAACTGGCGCGGCTGGATGACGGCCGTGACGCTATCGCCCGTGAGCGTATTGGTTTCCACCTGTACGACGGTGGACTGGTTCGACTCGAAGCTCACAACGACCGGTGTGGCGCCGGCCCGGACTGCGTCGTTGGTGTTCATGAACGTGCCGGTCGGGCTGGACGGCGTGCCCAGCCGCGCATAGACAACCGTGTTGGTCGTGAATGTGTTCACGCTGGTCGGCACGCCGATGAGGTCGACCACCGGCTGCCAGATGCGGACCTGCCCCGTGGCCGGCGTCACCGCCGTGAAGCCCGGCGACACGGCAGTGGCCGTCAGCGTCACCGTATCGGCCGTGAACCCCTCCAGCGACTGCGCGTAGAAGCCGCCGGGCACCGAGCTCTGGCCCTGGGCCAGCGTCAGCACCAGCGTGTCCGCCCCCGCCGTCGAATCGTTCGCTGACAGCAGCACCTTCCCGGTCGGGGCGGCCCTCAGCACGATCGTCACCCCGCCGGCCGGAGCCGCCGCCGTCATGGACACGCTCCCCGGCCGCTGGAGGCCCGAAGCGACGTTCAGCGTACTCACCGACAACGACGGCGCCGAGATCGTCACCACATCGTTGAGGGCCGTGCTGATCGCGCGGTACCCAGCCGCCGTGGCGCGAACCGTGTCCACGCCAGCCGCGAGGTATTGAAGCTGCGCCCCGCCCGTCGCGAGCGTGGTCGGCGAGTTGAACTGCCCCGGCAGGATCTGCACGTACGCCGTGTCCCCTCGGGTCGCGGCCGTTGCCGTGTCCGCCAGCCGCGCCACGGTCGTGTCGGTTACCGAGATACGCGCCGTGATGGGCACCCCACCCGCCCGGATCGCGTCGTTGGTGTTCATGAACGTGCCCGTCGGACTGGATGGCGTCCCCGGCCGCACGTACAGGTTGCTCGGACCGGACAGTGTGTTGACGCTGCCGGGCACGCCGATCAGGTCGAGCACCGGCTGCCAGATGCGGACTTGGCCTGTCCCCGGGGTCACCGCCGTGAAGCCCGGCGCCACGGCCGTCGCGGTCAGCGTCACCGTGTCGGCCGTGAAGCCTTCCAGGGACTGCGCGTAGAAGCCGCCCGGCACCGTGCTCTGACCCTGCGCCAACGTCAGCACCAACGAGTCCGCGCCCACCGTCGAGGCGGTCGCCGACAGGAGCACCTTTCCGGTCGGCGCGGCCCGCAGCACGATTGTCACTCCGCCCGCCGGCGCCGCCGCCGACATGGACACGCTGCCCGGCCGCTGGAGGCCCGAGGCCACGTTCAGCGTGCTCACCGACAGCGACGGGGCCGAGACCGTCACCACGGTGTTCAGGGCCGTGCTGATCGAGCGGTACCCGGCCGCCGTGGCGCGGGCTGTGTCCACGCCGGCCGAGAGGTACTGCAGCTGCGCCCCACCGGTGCCCAGTGTCGTGGGCGAGTTGAACTGGCGCGGCAGGATCTGTACGTAGGCGGTGTCCGCCCGCGTCGTGGCCGTGGCCGTGTCCGCCAGCCGCGCCACCGTCGAATCCGTCACCGAAACGCGCGCCGTGAGCGGCACGCCGCCGGCCCGGATCGCGTCGTTGGTGTTCATGAACGTACCGGTCGGACTGGCCGGCGTCCCCGGCCGCACGTACAGGTTGCTCGGACCCGACAGGGTGTTCACGCTGCCCGGCACGCCGATCAGGTCGAGCACCGGCTGCCACACGCGCACCGCTGGACTCGCGCTGACGAAGGCCGGCGCCGCGGCGCTCAACGTCACTGTATCGGCGAGTCGACCCTCCATGCCTTGGACGTAGTAGCTGAAGCTGGACTGGCCCACCGGAACCGGAATGTTGATGGTGGCTGTTCCGGGCGTGGAGTCTGTGAATGACAGCCGCACGATGTTGGTGTCGGGGCTCGTGATCTGCACAGTGGTGCCGCCGTGGTTCGACGCGCCGAGAGACCCTCCAATGAAGCGCTGGAGACCCGATCCAACGTTCACGGTACCGATCGAGATGCCCGGCTGGACCGCAACGAAGGCGTTGACGCTGTCGATGGTGAACCCCGGCGGACCGCTCGCGACGATGAACGCCGAGCAGGGCAGCGGGGCCGTACCGCCGTAGGTCACGATCACCGATGTGTTGACGAAGCCCTGACTGATCGTGCCGTTCGGAGCCACGGCGCAGGTCGGGTCTCTCGACGTAATCGTCACCGGCACACCGCCGGCCGGGGCGCCCACGGGCAGACCGCCGCTCTCCAGTTGGATCGTGATCGGTGACCCGAAGCTCGCGTTCAGACTGATGGTGGCCGCGGTGATGTTGAGAGACGCCGTCACGCTCACCGTCGAGAGGTCGGGTGCGTAGTTCGGATTGGTGGCTGTGACGGTCGTCGAGCCAATGGCCGCCCCGCGCACGGTCGCGCTGCCGACCCGGGAGCCCGCGGCGATGACCACGGTATCGGTCAGGACCTGTACGACGGCTGGATTGCTGCTCTGGACTGCGACCCTCAGACCGCCCGCCTGCGCCGCCACCGACAGATTGACGGGCAGCGACGTATTCTGACTGAGCGGCACGTTGGCCGTCGTGGGAAGCGAGATCAGGTTGAGCGAGATCGGCACCGCCAGCGTGTCGGAGGTGTAGCCGGGTGCCGTGGCGATCACCGTGTCCACGCCCGTGACGACCGAGTCTCCGAACACGGTGACCGTCTTCAGGGTGTCGCCCTGCGCGAACGCGGCCGAGCCGTTCTCACTGGTGTACGTCCCGATCCGCAGCAAGCCGGGCCGCGTGGTCACCAGGTTCACGGTCAGGCCGCCGGCCGGCGCCGCCTGGAGCAGCCGCACGTTGAGCGTGCCGGTGCGCGCCTGGCCCACCACGTTCGACCCGAAGATCGACAGCTGGATGACCGGCGGCGGCGGCACGGCCGTCGCGTTGAACGTCACGGCCGGCACGGTCGGCGCCAGCGGGATGGACGCGGTCAGCGTGTTCGTGATCGGCGTGGCGCCCATCCGCCACGTGCCGCCGAGTGTCGCAAAACCGTTGACGTCGGATACACCCGACGGCGTCCCGGTGATCGAGCCGCCGCCCGACGCCACCTGGAACAGCACGCTCACGCCGGCGACCGGCGCGCCGCCGACATCGAGCACCCGCACCCGCGGCCGGACGGCCACGGTGTCGTTGATGATCGCGGTCTGGTTGTCGCCGGCCGTCTTCGTCAGGGTCGCCGGCACGCCGCCGGTGCCCACCGTGACGACGGTCGCCCCCTGGAGGTAGCCGGCCGCCGTCGCCGTCACGACCGCCGTGCCCGCCGCCACGCCCTGCAACGTCGCGTTCACGGTGGCCTGGCCCGCCGGGATGGTTACGTTGGGCGTCGTGACGCTGACGATCGCCGGATCGCTGCTGACGAGGGTGACCGCCAGCGCGCCCACCGCGCGCGGCAGCGCCGTCACCGTCACCTGCGTGGACTGGGTGACGCCGACGTTCGTCGCCGCCGGCAGCGACAGGAACGGCGGGATCACCGGCACGAACAGCGTGTCGGGCGTATAGCCGGGCGCCGTGGCGCGGACCGTCGCGATGCCGAGCGCCACGCCCGTGATGCCGATGGTGCGCACCGTCTCGCCGGCGTTGAACGCGATCGTGCCCGGCGCCGCGACGGTCAGGTACTGCGTGCTGTCGCTGATCACCGTGACCACGAGGCCGCCCGTGGGCGCCGCCTGGAGCAGCGTCACCTGGAGCGCGGGGCTGAACCCGACCCCGACGATGGTATCCGGAATCGACAGAACGATGACCGGCTGTCCGGGGCTCGTCGCCGTCGCGCCGAAGGTCGCCGGGGTGATCGTGGTGCCCGGCACCGAGGCCGTGAACGTCTGACCGCCGACCGTGGCACCGAGCGTGGCCGTGGTCCTCGCGATACCGAGCGAGTCCGTCACCGCGGTCGTCGGGAGCACGCTGCCCCCGCCGGTCGCGGCCGCGAATGCCACCGTCACGCCGCCCACCGGGAGGTTGTCGGCCGCGAGCACGCGCGCGGCCAGCTGGGTCGGCAGCGGCAGGCCACCAGGACCCGTCTGGCCGTTGCCCCCGACCGCGCTGATGGTGGCCGGGACGGGGACGACGAACATGCTGGTCGAGTCGGAGGTGCCGTTCGGCGCGCGCGCCCACACCATGACGCGGCCGCGCGCGTTGCCCGCGCGGAACAGGCCGTTCGCGTCGATCGAGTGCACCGCGCTGTTGGTGCGCCACCCGACGTAGTACTGGGCCAGGACCGCGTTCTGTGAGTCGCGCGCCACGACCCCGAACTGCGCCGTGCCGCCCAGCGTCACACCCGAATCGCGGGGCACGATGGCGAGGCTCGCCACGCCGGCGCCCGGCCCGGTGTAGCTCAGCGTCACGGGCTGGGCCTTGGGGGGCGTGCCGGCGACGGTCCCGGCATCCACGGTGACCGCCTGGGTGCCCTGGAACACGATCTGGCCGGCGGCCAGGAGCTGCAGCGTCACCTGGAACGTCTCGCTGGGCGCCGCGAGCTCGATCTCGAAGGTGGCCTCGAGCGTGTCGGCGTCGGGCGCGAACCGGATCGTGCGTCTCTTGATGGTGTCGGCCGGCGGCCGGATGACGAAGATGCGGGCCGAGTCGATCGCGAGACCCGCGAACCGGACGTCCGCCGGCATGTTGTAGACCGGCTGCAGGGCGAGGAAGGCCATCCGCCCGACGCTCGTCGGCGCGTCGCAGGTGATGGCGACGGCACTGACGGCGAGCAGCCAGAGAGAGCGCCACCGGATGAGGCGGCGCGCGCCGGCGGGAATGAGGTGCGGCACCTGTCCGTGCAAAGTGACCCGAACAGCGGCGCGGCGTCAAGGAAGCGTGCTACTTTTCGCCCATGATGCGCATCACATTCTGCGTCGCCGCCGCCCTGGTCAGCGGCACCGGCCTCCCCGCCCAGACCGCGACTTCCGCTCGCGCCCGGCAGGTCGCCGCCGACATCCGCACCCTTTCCGCGGACATCTGGCAGGGCCGCAAGGTGTGCAGCCCGGGCAACGACAGCGCCCGCGCCTGGCTCGCGGCACGGCTCCGCCGCATCGGGCTGGCCCCGGCCTTCGACGGCGCCAGCTATGCGCAGTCCTGGACTCTCGGCAGCACCACGGCCACCCGGCAGGCCGGGGTCGCGGGCTGCACCGCGTCCAACGTGGTCGGCGTGCTCCGTGGGGTCGGCCCGCTCGCCGGCCAGACGGTGATCCTCGGTGCGCACTTCGACCACCTGGGGACCGGGCCGTTCGCCTCGCGCACACCCCAGGACTCCGGGCAACCCCACAACGGCGCCGACGACAACGCATCCGGCACGGCCGCGGTGCTGGAGATCGCGAGGCTGCTGGCCCGGGAGCGGCGCGCCGCCGCGGTGCGCAGCGCGCGGACGGTGGTGTTCGTGTTTTTCGACGCGGAGGAGGAAGGCGCGCTCGGCTCGGTCCACTTCGCCGAGAACCCGGTGCTGCAGCCGCTCGATTCGGCCGTCGCGATGCTCAACTTCGACATGGTCGGCCGGCTCCGGAACAACCGGCTGCTCGCCTTCGGGGCGCGCAGCGCCACCGAGTGGACCGCCCTGCTTGATTCGCTCAACGCCGGGGCGGGGTTCGACCTCCGGGCCTCGGGCGACGGGTGGGGACCGTCGGACCACGCGTCGTTTTTCGCGCGCCAGCGCCCGGTCCTGCACTTTTTCACCGACCTGCACGATGAGTACCACGGCTCGCGTGACGACGCCGAGCTGATCGACGCCGACGGCATCGTGCGCATCGCCGACCTCGCCGCGGCGCTGACGCGGCGGCTGATGGTGCGGCCGGCGATGCTGACGTTCGTGGACGCGCCGCGGCCCACGCCACCGGCGGCGGCCGCAGCCGCGGGGTCGGGCCGGCCGCGCCCGTCGCTCGGCACCATCCCCGACATGAGCGACGAGCCCGGCGGCGTGCGCCTGTCGGGCGTCCGCGCCGGCAGCGCCGCCGACTCGGCCGGCATGCGGCAGGGCGACGTGCTCATCGGCATCGGCGAGCACGCCATCCTCAACCTCCAGGATTTCCAGGATGCGCTGATGGCGCACGAAGCGGGACAACGCGTCGAGGTGCGGTGGCGGCGGGGCGAGCAGATCATGCGAGCCACAGTGACGCTCGGCGGCAGGGCTAACTGACGGCATTGACTGATCACCCTGGTCGTATCGACGTCGCCCCCGGCATCGCGCTGTTCGCGCGCCGCGTCGGCGACGGGCCGCCGATCGTGACACTGCACGGCGGGCCCGGCGCCTCGCACGACTACCTCCGTCCCCAGTTCGACCGGCTCGCGATCGGCCGCACTCTCCTTTATTACGACCAGCGGGGCGGCGGGCAGTCCCCGGGGGGGGGGCCGCACGGCGCGCCGCTCGACTGGCGGGCGCACGTGGCGGACCTCGCCGCGGTGGTCCGCGCGCACGGCGCACCGCCGGCGACGGTGCTCGGCTTCTCGTGGGGTGGGCTGCTCGCGCTGCTGTTCGCCCTCGAGCACCCCGACCTCGTGGCGCGGCTCGCGCTGGTCGGTCCCGCCCCGTCGTACCCCGAAGCGCGCGCCGCCTACGAAGCCGAGTTCGCGCGCCGCCAGGCCGCCCCCGAAGTCGCCGAGGCGCGGGCCGCGCTGTCGCGGTCGGGCTTGAGGGAGCGCGACGCGAACGCGTTCTGGAAGCGCGCGTTCGAGCTGTCGGTGGCCGGCTACTTTGCGGACCCGGCACGGGCGAAGGACCTCACGCCGTTCCGCGTCGGAGCGCGCGCGCAGCAGGCCGTGGGGCAGAGCCTCCGGGGCCTGGACCTGCGCCCGCGGCTGGCGACCATCGCGCGGCCGGCGCTCATCCTGCACGGCCGGCACGACCCCGTGCCGCTCGACGCATCGGACACGCTCGCCCGGCTGATGCCCAACGCCCGGCTCGTGGTGTTCGAGGACTCGGGCCACGCGCTCTACGTCGAGGAAACGGAGCGGTTCGTGGAGGTGCTCGATCCGTTCCTGCCGAAGGCGCCGTGACCACGTGGCGCGAGGTGTTCGACGCGATCGGCGAGCCGCGCTTCGTGGAGATGCGCGAAGCCCTGGTGCCGGGCGACGCGGGGCTGTTCGACCGGGACCGGTTTCTCCTGAACGGCGCCGTGGCCGCGGTGTTGCGCGACCTGGTGCCGGACGACGCGCCGACCGACACGCTGACGACGTACGGCACGCTGCTCCATTTCCTCTACATCGGCTGGCACCGGGGCTGGCCGGGCGGCGAGGTGGACGCTGCCAGACTCCGGTACCAGCTCGGCGGGACAGCGCCCGTACGCCCGCCCGCGGACGGACACGCGTTCGGCACCTACCGTCTTCCGCCTCGGCTGGTGTGGGGGCGGCCCGACCCGGATGGAGCCGCCGAGCCGGTGGACGTCGTGTTCGTGAGCGCGGGGCCGGAGCGGCTCCGGGCCCTCGCGCTGCTCGGCGCGCGGGATGGCCGTGACGGCTTCTCCACCCTGGAGGCCGACGTCCCGCTCCCCGTCGCGTGGCCGGGGCCGCGGGACGACGGCTCGCAGGCGTTCGCCAGCGTCCTGCCCGGGGGCGATCGCGCGGGGCTCATCTCGCTCACCACGACCGACGAGCTGGCGTACCTGGCCGGGGCGCTCGGCAGCCGCGTCGTCGAAGCGGAATGACGGGGCCCGCGCTCGCCCGACTCCGCCCGCCCGGTTAGAATCCCGACGTGGACAAGCACGGAGCCGCGCACGTCCTCGAGCAGATCGCGTCGTATCTCGAGCTCAAGGGCGACAACGAGTTCCGCGTCCGGGCGTTCCGGAACGCGGCGGTCGTCGTCGCCGACTACGCCGGCGATTTTTCGGACGCGGTACGGACCGGCGCGTTGGGCGACGAAGTGGGCATCGGGCCCGCGACGCTCGAGGTGGTGCGCGAGGTCGTGGCCACCGGGCGCGCGCGCGCGCTGGACGAGCTGAAACGCGAGGTGCCGGCCGGCCTGGTCGAGATGCTCCGGATCAGCGGCCTCGGCGTGTCGAAAGTCCGCGCCATCCACGAGCAGCTCGGCATCGCCACCGTGGCCGAGCTGGAGGACGCGGCGCGCGACGGCCGCTTGGCGCACTTGCCGCGGTTCGGGGAGAAAACCGCGGCGAAGGTGCTGCGCGGCATCGCGTACCTGCGCCGCACCGGCGAATACCACCTGTTCCATCACGCGTGGCGCCAGGCCGAGCACCTCGCGCAGTCCATGCGCGGCCTGCCCGGCGTCCAGGCCGTCGAGATCGCGGGCAGCGTGCGGCGCCGCTGCGAGCTGGTGCGCGACGTGGACCTGGTGGTGGCCGCGACCTCGGCCCCGCGCGACGTTTCGGAGCGGCTCGCCGGCTTCTCGGGCGTGCGCGACGTGGTGGGCGTGGGCGAGGCCGCCTTCACGGTGCACTTCGACGACGGCATCACGACCGACGTGTACGTCGCGCCTCCCGCCGCGTTCGGGCTCGCGCTGCTGCGCGCCACCGGCTCGGCGGCGCACCTCGCCCAGCTGGACGCCGTGGCCCGCGAGCGCGGCGCCGCGTTCAGCGCCGACGCCCTGCGCCGCCGCGGCGCGGTCGTCCCCTGCCCCGACGAGGCCTCGGCCTACGCGGCGCTCGGCCTGCCGTGGATCCCGCCCGAGCTGCGCGAGGGCCGCGGCGAGGTGGACCTCGCGCGCGCGAACCGCCTGCCGGCGCTGCTCGAGCGCGGCGACCTGGTCGGGCTGCTCCATTGCCACACCGTCTACAGCGACGGCACGAACACCGTGGCCGAGATCGCCGAAGCCTGCGACGCGGCCGGCTACCAGTACGTCGGCATCACCGACCACTCGGAAGGCTCGACGCTGACGGGTGGCCTCTCGGAGGAAGTGCTCGCCAGGCAGCACGCCGAAATCGACGCGCACAACGCGAAGGGCGGACGGATCCGCGTGCTCAAGGGCGTCGAGGCCGACATCCTCGCGGATGGCGCGCTGGACTACACGCCGGCGTTCCTCGACCGGTTCGACTTCGTGATCGGCTCGATCCACACCCGGCTCGAGATGGACGAGCGGCAGATGACCGCGCGGGTGCTCACCGCGCTCGACGACCCGCACCTCGCGATTCTCGGCCACCCCACCGGGAGGCTGCTGCTCGACCGGGATCCGTTTCCGATCAACATGCGGGCCGTCATCGCGGGCGCGGCCGAGCGCGGCGTCGCGATCGAGATCAACGCCGACCCCCAGCGCCTCGACCTCGACTGGAGGCTGTGCGCCGAGGCGAAGGCGGCCGGGGTGCGGATTCCGATCGGCGCCGATGCCCACAACGTGGCCGGGCTCGCCAACGTGGACATCGGCGTCGGCATCGCCCGCAAGGCCGGCCTCGGGAAGGACGACGTGCTGAACGCGCGGAATGCGGAGGGGTTTCTGGAGCACGTGGCGCGGAGGAGACGTGGCTAGCCGGCGCGTTCGAGTACCGCGGGGCACGGCGGCACGGGGGCACAGGGGCACGGACAAGGCACGGCCCCGCGGCGCGGCAGCCAAGCGTCGGGTCGTCAGCCGCCTGGCAGCCGAGCCACCCGGCCGCCGCATTCCGGAGATCCTCCGGCGGCTCCATCAGCGGTTTCCGGGCGCGACGTGCGCGCTGCACCACGCCAGCGCGCTCGAGCTGCTGGTTGCGACGATCCTCTCGGCACAGTGCACGGACGAACGCGTCAACATGGTGACGCCGACGTTGTTCGCGAAGTACCGCACCGCCGCCGACTACGCCGACGCCGACCCCGCGGTGTTCGAGCGGGAGATTCAGAGCACGGGGTTCTTCCGGAACAAGACGAAGAGCGTCCTTGGGATGGGTCGCGCGCTGGTCGAGCGCCACGGCGGCGACGTGCCCGGCACGATGGACGCGCTGGTAGCGCTTCCGGGCGTGGGCCGCAAGACGGCCAACGTGGTGCTGGGCACCTGGTTCGGCAGAAACGAGGGCGTGGTGGTGGACACGCACGTGGGCCGCATCGCGAAGCGGCTCCGCCTGACCCGTCAGGCGGACGCGGTGAAGGCCGAGCGGGACCTGATGAAGCTCGTGCCGCGCGCCGAGTGGACCAACTTCTCTCACCTGCTGATTCTCCACGGCCGCGCGATCTGCGACGCCAGGAGGCCGCGATGCGAGATCTGCCCGATCACGGATCTGTGCCCCTCCGCGGAGCTGGGGTGAGCGTGGCCGAGCGGGATCTCATCCAGCAGCTGCGCGACCAGGACGCGGTGGTCCGGCGCCAGGCGGCGCAGGCGCTGGGCCGCACCGGCCGCCGCGGCGGCTTGCGCGAGCTGCAGCTGGTGCTGGTGGAGGACGCGTCGGCGCCGGTGCGCCGCGCGGCGGCCGAGGCGCTGGGCCGCATCGGCGACCTGGGGGCGCGCGCCACGCTCGACCGCTCGAGCAGGCAGGACGACGATGAGGGCGTGCGCCTGACGGCCAGGGCCGCGTTGCTCCGGCTGGCGAGCGCGAGCGGCGAGACGCCGGCCATCTTTCCGACGATTCGCGAATGACCGCGGGCACGGCCGCACGGAAGCACGGCCGCACCGGATGAGCGCGGGCACGGCCGCACGGCCGCACGGCCGCACGGAAGCATTCCCCGGCGAGTTCGAGCAGCTCGTCGCCACCAGACGGGATCTGCATCGGCATCCCGAGCTCAAGTATGAGGAGCATCGCACCGCGGGCATCGTTGCCGCGCGGCTCGCCGAGCTGGGGTATCGCGTGACCACCGGCGTCGGCGGCACGGGCGTGGTCGGGCTGCTCGAGGGCGCCGCGCCGGGGAAGGGGCCGACGGTGCTGCTGCGCGCCGACATGGACGCGCTGCCGATCGAGGAGGCGACCGGCCACGATTTCCGCTCGACGACGCGCGGCGTCATGCACGCCTGCGGTCACGACGCGCACGTGGCGATCGGGCTGGGCGTGGCGCGGCGGCTCGCCGCGGAGAGGAACCGCTGGCGGGGCGCCGTGAAGTACGCGTTTCAGCCCGCCGAGGAAGGCGGCTGCGGCGCGCTCCGGATGATCGAGCAGGGGGTGCTCGAGGGCCCGGCCGTGGATGCCGCGTTCGGCCTCCACGTCTGGAGCGACCTCCCGGCCGGGCAGGTGGCGGTCCGGGCGGGTCCGATCATGGCGTCGGTGGACGAGTTCCACGTCGTCATCCGGGGCCTGGGCGGCCACGCCGCGATGCCGCACCTCGCACGCGATCCGATCGTCGCGGCGGCGCAGGTCATCGCCGCCCTCCAGACGATGGCGAGCCGCGGTTCCGACCCCTTCGAGCAGCTGGTCGTCACCGTTACACAGGTGCACAGCGGCACCGGCTTCAACGTCATTCCCGAGACCGCCGTGCTGCACGGGACCGTCCGCACGTTCGGCGGACGCGTGTTCGAGCAGGCGCCCGGGCGGTTCACGGCGATCACCCGCGACGTGGCCGGGGCGCTGGGCTGCGAGACCGACGTGCGCTACGAGCGGCTGAATCCCGTGCTGGTCAACGACGTCGCGGCGACCGAGGTGATGCGGGCGGCCGCCGCCGAGGTGGCCGGCGCGCCGAACGTGTCGGGCGACCAGCGCACCATGGGCGGCGAGGACTTCGCGTTCATCGCCGAGCGGGTGCCCGCGTGCTACGCGTTCCTCGGCATCCGCAACGAGGCGCGGGGCTTCGTGCACGGCCTGCACAGCCCGCGCTTCGACCTCGACGAGGACGCCCTGCTCGTCGGAGTCGCGCTGCTCGAGGGCGCCGCCCGGAGGCGGTTGGCGCGGTGAGGCGTCCATCGAGGTTCGTACGCTAAGCGAACAGTATAGACGCTAAGCGAACAATATGGACGCTAAGCGAACAATATGGACGCTAAGCGAACAGACTCGCTGAATCGCCTAGCTGGCCAGCCTTCGGCCTACCTCGCCTCGGCCGCCCATCAACCGGTCCACTGGTGGCCGTGGGGCGATGCGGCGTTCGCCGAGGCCCGCGCGAAAAACCATCCCATCCTGCTCGACATCGGCGCTGTGTGGTGCCACTGGTGCCACGTCATGGACGGCGAGTCCTACGAGAGCGAGGAGCTCGCCCGGGTCCTCAACACGCACTTCGTCTGTATCAAGGTGGACCGGGACGAGCGGCCCGACGTGGACGCGCGGTACCAGCGCGCGGTGCAGGCGCTCACCGGCCAGGGCGGCTGGCCGCTCACCGCGTTCCTCACCCCCGCCGGCGACGTGTTCTACGGCGGCACCTACTTCCCTCCCGACGGACGCTTCGGCCGGCCCGGGTTCGGCACGGTGCTGGAGCGCGTGCGCGAGATCTTCCGGGAGCAGAAGGACCAGGTCGCGGAGACGGCGCGCGAGCTGCGCGCCCACGTGAGCGCGTCGCTGGTCGAAGGCTCGCCGGGGCCGCTCACCCCGGCGATGCTCGCCCAGGGCGCCGAGCGGATGGCGCGCCTGTTCGACTGGCGCTACGGCGGCTTCGGGGCCGCCCCGAAGTTCCCGCACCCGTCCGCCGCCCTGTTCCTTCTGGCGCGCTGGTGGGACCTGCGCGAGCCGTGGCTGCTCGAGGTGGTGCAGAAGACGCTCGACGGCATGGCGCGGGGCGGCGTGTACGATCAGATCGGCGGCGGGTTCCACCGCTACAGCGTGGACGAGCGCTGGTGCGTGCCCCACTTCGAGAAGATGTCATACGACAACGCCGAGCTGCTCCGCGCCTACCTGCACGCGTACGCCGTGCTCGACCAGCCGCTGTACCGCGCGACCGCCGAAGGCATCGTGGCGTGGTGCTTCGAGGTCCTGGCGGATCGGGAGCGCGGCGGGTTCGGCGCATCGCAGGACGCGGACGTGGGCCCCGACGACGACGGCGGCTACTTCACCTGGACCGACGACGAGGCGCGCGCCGTGCTCGACGCCGAGGAGTGGAACGTTGCCCGGCGCTTCTGGGACATCTATCCGGACGGCGAGATGCAGCACGACCCGCGTCGCAACGTGTTGTGGGTCGCCCGCGGCGTGGAGCCGCTCGCGAAGGAGCTCGGGCTCGAGCCGGGCCGCGTGGACGAGCTGCTCGCCACGGCCCGCGCGAAGCTCAAGGCCGCGCGCGACCAGCGGCCGGCTCCCTTCACCGACCGCTCGGTGTACGTGTCGTGGAACGCCATGCTCGCCGAGGCCTTTCTCGACGCCGCGCCGATCCTGGAGCGCGACGACTGCGCCGAACACGCGCTCACGACGCTCACGCGCCTGTGGACCGAGGCGTTCGTGCCGGGCCGGGGGATGCCCCACCGACTGTCGGGAGTCGGGAGTCCGGGGTCGAAAGATGGACCGTGGCTGCTGGACGATCAGGTGCAGGCTGCTTCGGCGTTCCTCGCCGCGTTCGAGCACACCGGCGCCGGCGAGTGGCTCGACCGGGCCCGCGAGCTGGTCGAGATGACGCTGGCCTTTTTCTGGGACCAGGAGCGCGGCGGGTTCTTCGACCAGGACGGCGGCGGCGAGGGCTTTCTGCGAGAGCGGGCGAAGCCGATGCAGGACGCCCCGACCGCCTCGCCCAACGGCACCGCGGCCCTGGTGCTGCAGCGGCTCGCCGGGCTGACCGGCGAAACGCGGTTCCGCGATCTGGCCGAACGGCTCCTGGCGGCGTTCGCCGGCGGCGCCCGCGAGCTCGGCCTGCACAGCGCCACCTACCTCCGGGCGCTGGACTGGCTGATTCACGGCACCTGCTCGGTCGAACTGGCCGACGATACATCCAACTCGTTGCACCGCTATGCGTTACGCCACTACCGCCCCCGGAAGGTCGTGGTGCGGCGATACGCCAGTCCGGTCGGCGGCACCCCGCCCCCGGTCGCCCTGGTCTGCGCCGGCACCTCCTGCGCGGTCCCGGTGCGCGATCGCGTCGCACTGCGCGAGACGCTGGAAACGTTCGGGCGCGGGGGCTAGGATTCGGCCATGCTGGAAGAAGCGAAGCGCACGCTCTCGGAAGAGATCGCGCGCCTGAACCACGAGCTCAACGTCATCCTGCCCGAGGCGCTCAAGAAGGCTCTGGCGATGGGCGACCTGCGCGAGAACGGCGACTACCACGCCGCCCTCGAGCGGCAGGGCTTCGTGCAGGCGCGACTGTCGCACCTGCGCTCGCGGCTGGCCAAGATCAACAGCATCGACCTGTCGAAGATCCCCGCCGACAGCGCCGGCCTGGGCTCGAAGGTCGTCGTGGAGGACCTGGCGACGAAGCGGAAGGAGAGTTACGAGCTGGTCGTCCCGGACTCGATGAACTTCGACGACCCGACGCACATTTCGATCGCGTCGCCGCTGGGCCGTGCGATGGTCGAGAAGAAGGTCGGGGCCGAGATCAAGGTGCAGCTGCCGGCCGGCATGCGGCGGTTCCGGATCGTCGAGCTCGTCACCTTCCATCAACAGCACGCGGACCTCACGAAGGACCCGGGGGGGAGAGCGCATTCGTGACGAAGCTCGTGACGTTCGATACGGCCAGGGGCACGTTCAAGGGTGAGCTGTACCCCAAAGACGCCCCCGGCACGGTGGCCAACTTCGAGAAGCTCGCCAACAGCGGGTTCTACGACGGCACGCGGTTCCACCGCGTGATCGAGAACTTCGTGGCGCAGGGGGGCGACCCGCTGTCGAAAGACCCCAAGAACCCGCGGGTTGGCTCAGGCGGGCCCGGGTACCAGATCAAGTGCGAGACGGCCGGCAACCCGCACAAGCACGCGGCGGGCTCGCTCTCCATGGCGCACGCGGGCAAGGACACCGGCGGCTCGCAGTTCTTCATCTGCCACGGCGGCCTCAAGCACCTCGACGGCGTCCACACGATCTTCGGCAAGGTGGACGACGCCGGCTTGAAGGTCGTGTACACGATCAAGCAGGGCGACGTGGTGAACTCGATCCGCGTCCGGGACGCGTGAAGGTCGAACTCGCGCTCGTCTGCGACCACGCGCTGATCGACGCGGGCGGCAAGCTCTCGGTGATCGGGATCTTCGAGCGCATCTGGGTGGAGCGTTTCCCGGCGGTGCACCCGCGGCTGCACCTGGTGCTGCGCCTCACGGGGCGGCGCACCGAGATCGGCGAGCACCAGGTGGTGATCGTGCTGAAGGACCCGGAAGGCCGCGAGGTGATGCGCGGCGACGGCGTCGTCCAGCTGGGTGAGCCGCCGGCCGGGGTCATCGAGGTGGACGCGAACGCGGTGCTCGCGTTCGACGTGCCGCTCGAGCGGCCCGGGGTGTACCACTTCGAGATCGCCGTGGACGCCGTGACCCAGGCCGCCGTTCCCATCACGGTGAGCCAGATGCCCCATCCCACGCCCACGCCGCCGGGCATCCACTAGACGCCCTTGACGCCGCCGCGCCGGGCGGACAACATCGACGCTCTCCCGCAGGCAGGTTGACATGACAGCACGCTTCGCTCTCGCCGTCGCGCTCGCGCTGGCCCCGGTCCCGGTCGCTGCGCAGGATCACGAACATCACGGCGCGCCGCCCGCCGCGATCGGCCGGGTCCGGTTCCCGACCTCGTGCCGCGCCGCCGCACAGCCCGCGTTCGAGCGGGGCGTGGCCCTGCTGCACTCGTTCTGGTACGAGGAGGCCGGCCGCGCCTTCCGCGACGCGGGCGCGGCCGACACGGCGTGCACGATGGCGTGGTGGGGTCTGGCGTCGAGCTACCTGCACCCGCTGTGGGCCCCGCCGACGCCGGCCGAGCTGCAGCAGGCCGCGGCAGCGCTGGAGCGCGCTCGCGCGAACCCGGCGCCGACGCCGCGGGAGGCGGCCTACGTGGAGGCCGTCAGCGCCTTCTACGCCGACTACGCCGCCACGCCGCACCCGCAGCGCCTGCGCCGCTGGTCCGACGCGCTGGAGCGGCTGCACCAGGCCCACCCCGACGACGGCGAGGGCGCCGCGTTGTACGCGCTGAGCCTGCTCGCGGTCGCCAACGCGTCGCCGCCCGACAGCAGCTATACGCGGCAGCGCCGCGCGGCCGGGATTCTCGAACCCCTGTTCCAGCGCCAGCCGAACCACCCGGGACTCGCGCACTACCTCATCCACGCCACCGACGCGCCGGCCCTCGCCCGCGCCGGCACGCGGGCGGCGGACCGGTACGCCGCCATCGCGCCGTCCGTGCCGCACGCGCGGCACATGCCGTCGCATATCTACATCCGGCTCGGCCGCTGGGACCAGGCGATCGCCTCGAACGCCAGCTCGGCCGAGGCGGCGCGGCAGTACGAGCAGCAGCAACGGATGGACGCGGTATGGGACCAGCGCCTCCACGCGATGGACTACATGGTCTACGCGTTCCTGCAGCAGGGGCGCGACGACGCGGCCCGCGGCGTGGTCACGGAAGCCGCCGCCGTGCAGCGCTACTCCCCGGAGCGCGGCATCACGTCGGAGTACGCGCTGGCCGCGATCCCCGCGCGGTACGCGCTCGAGCGCGGCGAGTGGCGCGAGGCGGCGGCGCTGCCGCTCCGGCCCGGCTTCCAGGCGCCCGCGGAGGCGGTGACCCGGTTCGCGCGCGTGATCGGCGCCGCCCGCTCCGGTGACGCGGCGCTCGCGCGCACCGAGCTCGCCGCGCTCGCCGCGATCGACGACGACCTCACGCGGCGCGCCGTGCCCCTGTGGGCAGGCATGGTGCGCGCCCAACGGCTCGCGGCCGCGGCCTGGGTCGCTCTCGCGGACGGCGACACCGCCGCCGCGGTGGCGCGCGCGTTCGAGGCCGCAGACCTCGAGGACCGCATCGAGAAGCACCCCGTGACGCCCGGCGCGATTCTGCCCGCGCGCGAGCTGTTCGGGGACCTGCTGCTCGCGCTGGGCCAGCCGGCCCCGGCACTGGCGGTGTTCGAGGCCGCGCTGGCGCAGCAGCCACGCCGCGGCCGCAGCCTGGCCGGCGCCGCGCGCGCCGCCGAGGCCGCCGGCGACCGACCGGCCGCGCTGCGCTATCGGCGCGAGCTGCGGGAGTTGCTGGCGCGCGCGGACCGCGAGCGGCGGGTGGCGGCCGGCGCGGCGTACTGACGGTCGCGGGGCCGCGAGTCCGCGGCCATGGGCGTCCTCAAGGTCGTATTCCACGAGGCCTACGAGGTCGACATCGGCCCGCACGTCTTCCCGACGGCGAAGTACCGCCTCGTCCGGGACCGGCTCCTCGCCGACGGGATCATCGCCGAGTCGGACCTGGTCCGCGCCCCGCCGGCGACCGACGCCGACGTCGCCCTGGTGCACACGGCGGCATACCTCGGGAAGATCCGGACCGACTCCCTGTCGCTCGACGAACGCCTCCGGCTGGAGGTCCCGTTCTCCGCCGAGCTGCGCGACGCCGCGTGGCTGTGCGCCGGCGGGTCCACCCTGACGGCACGGCTGGCGCTCGAGCGCGGCGCCGCCGTCCATCTGGGCGGCGGCTTCCACCACGCTTTCCCCGACCACGGCGAGGGATTCTGCCTGATCAACGACGTGGCCATCGCGATCCGCGTCCTGCAGCGGGAGGGGGCCATCCGACGCGCGGCGGTGGTGGACCTCGACGTGCACCACGGTAACGGCACGGCGGCGATCTTCGCGGGCGATGCGGACGTGTTCACCTTCTCGATGCACCAGGAACGCAACTACCCGGCATGGAAGCCGCCCGGCGACCTCGACGTGGGACTGGAGGACGGGACCGGCGACGAGCCGTACCTGAGGGTGCTGGCGCGTTGTCTCGACACGGTCCTCGAGCACCGGCCGGAGCTGATGTGCTACCTCGCGGGCGCCGATCCCTACGATGAGGACCAGTTAGGCGGACTCGGCTTGACGCGTCCTGGGCTCGAGCAGCGGGACCGGGCGGTGCTGGAGCGGGCGCGCGAGGCGCGGGTGCCGGTGGCGGTGGTGCTGGCCGGCGGCTACGCCCGGCGCCCGGCCGACACGGTCGCGATCCACGCGACGACGGTGCGCGCCGTCAGTGGTTCCCGGCGGGCGCGCGTCGCTTGAGCTCCTCGAGCCAGTTCAGCGCGACGACCAGGCCGGCCGTCACCGTCCCGCCCGAGATCATCACGAACCGCCGGTTGTCCGGGTGGACGTCGTACTCGCCGTGGCTCGAGTTCACCGAGAACGGCCGCACGAACAGCACCTCGCGGGTGCCGACCGCGAACGCGGGCTCGGTCCGAACCGTGACGCTGATGAGCGAGTCGCCGCTGCGGTAGTAGATCTCGCGGCCGTTGCGCGCCCACCGCGGTTCCGCGCCGCCGCCCGCCGACACCTGCCACCGGCCCGCCGGGTCCGGAAACGCGCGCACGTAGACCTCCTCGCGGCCCGACTCGTTCGACACGTAGGCCAGCCAGCGCCCGTCGGGCGCGAGGGTCGGGGCCCGCTCATCGAACGGCGTGCGCACGAACGGGCGCAACGTGCGCGCGCTGTCCATCGCGACGGCATAGATGTCGCGGTTCGTGGCGGGCTCCACCTGACGGATCGCCATCGTACGGACGTCGGCGCCAAACGTGATCTCCCACTGGGGGAACGGGGCGCGCATGATCGGGGCCGGCTCGCCGCTCCCGTCCGCCGGCGTCCAGTACAGGTCGCGGTCGCCGCGGCCGGTGGGCTGCCAGCTGAAGGCGACGCGCCGGCCGTCGGGGGTCCATTCGGGGTACGAGGCGTTCCCGTTGAACGACAGCCGCGACAGCGTTCCGCGCTCGATGTCGTACACCCGGACGTCGATGGTGCGCTGCTCCAGGCTGGTGAGCGCGATGCGGCGGCCGTCGGGCGAAAAGCGCGGAGACGAGACGGCGACCAGCTCGGTCAGCACCCGCCCCACGCCCCGCCGGTCCACCATGGTGAGGGCGCCGCGCGACGAGCCGGCGCCCAGATAGGCGAGCGTGCCGGCCGGCGACACGGTGAACTCCGCCGCGCCGAGGTTCGGCTTGACCAGCAGACCCTCGAACAGGGAAACCGGCGAACCCGTCACCACGAGCCGCCGGGCATCGAACGGCACGGCGATCAGCGCGCCGGCCTCGCTCCCGTAGAGCAGATGACCGGTGCCGGCGTAACGTGCCGTGGTCGCCTCCTCGACGAGCGGCCGCACGACGCCATCGTCGAGGCGCGTCGCGGCGACGCGATAGCGCCCGCCGAACTGGACCGTGAACACGAGAGCGCGGCCCGCGGGGAGGAACGAGGGGTATCGATGGCTGGTCTCACCGCTGTCGGAGCCGAGGACCGTCAGGGTGTCGACCTCGCCGCCCGACGCCGATACCCGCACCAGCGGACTCGACGAGCTGGGCGTGAACACGATGGTGCCGTCCGGCCCCCAGGTCCCGCCGCGCGGGTTCTGCGCGTCCGCGATCGCGAGGGCCGGACCGCCCGCCAGCGCGATCTTCTTGAGCTTGGAATCGGCGAAGAACGCGATCCAGGCACCGTCGGGCGAGAAGAACGGCCCCTCGGCCCCCTCGGTGCCGGGGAGGACCCGCGACTCCAGCTGGCCGAGCTCGCGCAACAGCAGCACCCGCCGGCCACCGGGCCCGCGGCCCGTGTACACCAGCCGCAACCCATCGGGCGACAGGGTGAGCGAGGTGCCGTTGTGATCGGCGCGCACCGCGAAGCTGTCCGGGGTCGCAACCGCGAAGCGATAAACGTCGGGGGCGGGCCGCGGCCGCAGCCAGGCCCACGCGCCCGCGGCGAGCCCGAGCGCCGCCGCCGCCCACGGGAGCATCGGGGTGGCCACGACGCGCCGGAACCGGCGGCGCCACGTCACGCGCTCGCGCGCCGTCGGCCCCGGCACCGCCACGGACCCGGACACCGCGGGGCCGCCCTGGATCGCGCGCCCGAGAGCCTCCGCGAACTCGGCGGCGCTCGCGTAGCGGTCCGCCGGCAGCCTCGCCAGGGCTCTGGCGACCGCCCGCTCCAGCGCGGCCGGCACGGTGTCCCGCAGGATGCGCATGTCGCGGGGATGCTCGGTGAGCAGCTTGGCCACGACGGCCTGCGCCGTGTTCCCCGTGTACGGAGGCTCGCCCGCCAGCATCTCGTACAGCACGCAGGCCAAGGCGTACACGTCGCTGCGCGCGTCCAGCTCGCGGTCGCCCGTGGCCTGCTCGGGGCTCATGTAGAACGGCGTGCCGAGCGAGAGGCCGGTCTCGGTGAGCCGCTCGCCGCCGGCCGCGCGCACCGCCAGCGCGATCCCGAAGTCGGCCACGAGCGCCTCGCCCTCGTGAACCAGCACGTTGTCGGGCTTGATGTCCCGGTGCAGGATCCCCTGCCGGTGCGCGTAGTCCAGGGCCGAGGCGACGTGCTGCGCCAGCCGCACCGCTTCGGGAATCGGGAGCTGCTTCTCGCGGTCCAGCCGGCGTCGCAGCGACTCGCCCTCGATGTGCGGCATCACGTAGTAGAGCAGGCCGTCGACTTGCCCGGAATCGTACAGCGGCAGGATGTGCGGGTGGCTCAGCCGGGCGGCGATCTCGATCTCGCGCAGGAACCGTTCGGCGCCGATCACCGCGGCGAGCTCCGGGCGCAGCACCTTCATCGCGACGCGCCGGTGGTGCCGGACGTCGTGGGCGAGGTAGACCGTCGCCATCCCGCCCTGCCCGAGCTCGCGCTCGATCTGGTAGTGGTCGGCCAGCGCCGTGGACAGGCGCGCGACGACGTCGGTCACGATGGCGGCTTCAGGCGAGGACGCACGGTTACCTGGATCTGGGAAAGCCCGCCCAAGATGCGCCGCCGGCGGGCGCGGCGATAGAGGCCGGTTGCCGGCAGCCAGGCCGCACCGTACGTTGAGCGCAACCGCCCACCCGGGCGGCACGACCGTCACACTTTCCAGCGGTGGAGGTACCATGCGCGGGCTCGCGGTTGTTGGGTTGGCGGGCATCGCCCTGGCCGGCCATGCCGTGTCGGCCCAGAACCCCGGTGCGCCGGCGGCATACGGCGAGGTACGGCTGAACGGCGGGTTCGTGCCCGACCCGCACACCGTGTCGCTGACGGCGGGCGGGTCCACCACGCCCAGCGTCAACGGCTGTGCGTACGGGCGGGTGGCCAACGCGCCGGACGTCAAGCTGCACTACTCGGGTAACGGCTCGCGCACGCTCTACTTTTACGCCACGTCGGGCGCGGATGTGACGCTGCTGATCAACCTGCCGAACGGCTCGTGGCGCTGCGACGACGACAGCCACACCGGCACCAATCCCCTGGTGACGGTGACCAACGCCCCATCCGGCCGCTACGACATCTGGGTCGGGACCTACCGCGAAAGCACCTCGCCGGCGCAGCTGATGATCTCGGAGCTCAACCCGGGCGGCGGCGGCATGGGCGGCGGCGGGGCGGCTCCGGCGGGCCAGGGGGCGGGGATCAACCCGGCCGCCGCCGCGACGTACGCGACCCTGCACCTCAGCGGCGGCTTCGTGCCCGATCCGAGCGTCACCCAGCTGACCGCCGGCGGCGGCCAGTCGGTGAACGTGGGCGGCTGCAGGGTCGGGAGCGTCGCCAGCGCGCCGGACGTCAAGCTGCACTACTCCGGCAACGGCTCGCGCACGCTGTACATCTACTCCACGTCGGACCAGGCCGACGTCACGCTGCTGATCAACATGCCCGACGGCTCGTGGCGCTGTGACGACGACAGCTTCGGCAACCGGAATCCCCTCCTGGTGCTCGGGAACGCGCCGTCCGGCCGCTACGACATCTGGGTCGGCACCTTCGGCGGGGGCACCGCTCCCGCGCGGCTCCTGATCTCGGAGCTCAACCCCCGGTAGACGGCGGCCGAGCCGGCCCCGTGGGTCGGTGGGGCCCGGGACGCCGCGCTCCCGGGCCTCACGACGGTGGAGCGGCGGCCCTCGCAGGGGGCGGCGCCCAGCCCTATTCTTGACGGCGTGACCACCACGGACCGTGCCACGGCGGCCGCCATGCGCTGGGCCGCAGTCGTCTCGGGCGCGATGATCACGTTCCAGGTCGCGAGCAAGGCGACCCGGGACGCCCTGTTCCTCTCCAACTTCGACGTCACCTCCCTGCCCGCGATGATGACCGGGGCCGCGACGGCCTCGATCGTCACAGCCCTCGGCGCGTCCCGCGCGATGACGCGGTTCGGTCCCGGCCGCGTGGTGCCCGCATTGTTCGTGGCGAGCGCGCTGCTGCAGTTCCTGGAATTCGCCCTCGTGGAGCAGTTCCGGCGGCCCGTCGCGGTGGTCGTCTACCTCCACTACAACGCGCTCGGCGCGCTGCTGATCTCCGGGTTCTGGTCGATCATCAACGAGCGCTTCGACCCCCGCACGGCCAAGCGGGTGGTCGGCCCGGTCGTGGCCGCCGGCACGGTCGGCGGCCTGCTCGGCGGCCTGGCGGCCGATCGCGTGGGCGCCGCGGGAACCGTGGTCGCGATGCTGCCGCTGCTCGGCATCGTGCACCTGCTCTGCGCGGCGATGGTGCTCAACGTGCACGGCGCCCGTGTGTTCCGCCGCGCCGCGGCCCCGCCCCCCTCCCCCTCCCGCACCGCCCGGCCACCCGCCGGGGAAGCGCCGGCGCGCTCCGGTCTCAAGGTCCTCGCCACGACCCCATACCTGCGGATGCTGATTGCGCTGGTGGTTCTGGCAACCATCGCCGAGGGCGCCCTCGATTACGTGTTCAAGTTCGAGGCGAAGGCGGCGTACGGGCGCGGCCCCGCGCTGCTCCGGATGTTCGCGCTGTTCTACACAGGGATCAGCCTCATGAGCTTCGCCGCGCAGAGCCTGCTGAGCCGCCGGGCGCTCGAGCGCATCGGGCTGGCGCGGACCGCGGGCACGCTGCCGTGGACCGTCGCCGTGGGCAGCGGGATCGCGCTCGCGGCCCCGGGCCTGATCGGCGCGGCGCTGGCGCGTGGCGCCGAAGCCGTCGCCCGCAACTCCCTGTATCGCGCCAGCTACGAGCTGCTGTTCACGCCGCTGCCCCCGGCCGAAAAACGGGCCACCAAGCCGCTGGTGGACGTGGGCCTGGTGCGCGTCGGCGACATGATCGCCGCCGGCCTGGTCCAGGCCGCCATCGTCCTGCTGCCGCACGGCGCGAACACCGCGCTGCTGGTGCTGGCGGTGGTGGCTGCGGCGGCAGGCATCGCCCTCACCTTCGACCTCCACGCCGGGTATGTGGCGACGCTGGAGCGCAGCCTGGTGAATCGCGCCGTGCTGCTCGACCTGGACGACGTGGCCGACGAAACCACCCGAACGACGATGATGCACACCATCGGGTTCGTCGGCAGCGGCGCGGTGCCGATCGCCGCCCTGGTCGCCGCGGCGGGCGCAGCCGAGTCGGGCGCGGAACCCGCGGCCTCGTCGGCCGACGCCTCGCGGCCGGCCGTCGCCCTCTCGGCGGGCGCGCCGACCCGTCCGACCGACCCGCTGCTGGCCGTGGTACGGGAGCTGCGCTCGCTCGACGCCGCCCGCGTGCGCGCCGCCCTGAGCCGGCCGGTGGACGTGGTCACGGCCGCCCACGTGATCCCGCTGCTCGCGTGGGACGACGTCGCCAAGGACGCGCTCGCCGCGCTGCGCGCCGCCGCGCCCGCGATCACCGGCCAGCTCGCCGACGCGCTCCTCGATCCCGAGCAGGACTTCGCGGTGCGGCGGCGCATCCCGTCCGCGCTCGCCGAGGCCGGCTCGGAACGCGCGCTGTTCGCGCTGCTGCAGGGGCTCGAAGACCGGCGGTTCGAGGTGCGGTTCCGCTGCGGCCGCGCCCTCGCCCGGCTGACGCGCCAGCACCCCGACCTGGGCGTGCCGCAGAGCCGAGTCGTCGCCGCGGTGCTGCGCGAGGCGGCGGTGGACCGCGAGGTCTGGCAGAGCCAGCGCCTGCTCGATCAGCCCGACGACGACGAGGAGACCGCGTTCGCGGACGCCGTCATCCGGGTCCGCGCCTCACGCAGCCTCGAGCACGTGTTCACCATGCTGGCGCTGTTCCTGCCGCGCCAGGCGCTCGAGATCGCGTTCCGCGCCCTGCACTCCGGCGACGCCCAGCTGCACGGCACCGCGCTCGAGTACCTCGAGACCAGCCTGCCGGCGGCGGTCCGCGAGAAGCTGTGGCCGTTCCTCGACGACCGCCCCGGCCGCCGAGCCCGCCCGGCGCGCAGCCGCGAAGAAATCGTGGCCGAGCTGCTGGAGTCCCGCGGCGACGTGGGCCGCCCGTCCGATCCGCGGCGCGGCCCCGCCGGCGGCTGACTTGCGCCGGCCGCCGGGGGGCGGCAGGTTGGCGCGACTTCATGCAAGGGACCCTCGTGCACCGGCGCGCCGCCGCTGCCCTGCTGCTCGTCCTCAGCTCGGCCCCGCCCGCCCTCGCGCAGCGCGACACCACGGTCGTCGCCGGCGCGCACTACGGACGTGGCGCCCTGCACCGGTTCCTGTTCGGCGCCGACTACCGGTCGCTGTGGACGACGCCGGTCTCCGCGCCGGTGCTCGATCTCGCCCGCTACGGCGGCGGCCTCACCCCGACCACGGCCGGCGGCGGATTCCAGACCAAGTCCCTGCGGTTCCGCGGCGGCGACGGGTTCCTGTACGGCTTTCGCTCCGTGGACAAGGACCCGAGCATCGTGCCGCCCGAGCTCGACGACACCTTCGTCGAGGACCTCATCAAGGACCAGACCAGCTCCCAGCACCCCGGGGCCCCCCCGATCGTGGCCGCATTGATGGAGGCGGTGGGCGTCCTCCACACCGAGCCGATCCTCGTGATGCTCCCGGACGATCCGGCGCTGGGCCAGTTCCGCGACCGGTTCGCAGGCACCTTGGGGTTCCTCGAGCGCCGCGCCGTGGTTCAGCCGGGCGTGCCCCCGTTCGCCGGGGCCCGGGAGATCATCAGCACCGACTCGCTGGCGGCGCGCCGACAGCGCGGGCCCGACGACCGTGTGGATGCGCGCGCCTACCTCGCCGCGCGGCTCGTGGACATCCTCATCGGGGATTGGGACCGCCACCGCGGGCAGTGGACCTGGGCGCGCTTCGGCGACCCTCGGACCACGTGGTGGGTGCCGATCCCCGAAGACCGCGACCAGGCGCTCGTCCGCTTCGATGGGCTGATGCTGGGGGTGGCCCGTTCGAACGTCGCGCCCCAGCTGGTCAACTACGGGGAACGCTTCGCCGGGATCGTCGGCCAGACCTGGAACGGACGAGACATCGACCGCGAGTTCCTCACCCCCCTCGCGGGGCCGGTCTGGGACAGCGTCGCCGGGGAACTGCAGCGCCGGATCACGGATTCCGTGATCGAGGCCGCCGTGGGACGGATGCCGCCGGAGTGGCGCGCGATCGACGGGCCGCGCCTGGCGCAGGCCCTCAGGGCCCGGCGCGACAACCTCGGCACCGAAGCGCGGCGTTTCTACGGCGTGCTGTCGCGCGAAGCCGAGCTGCACGCGACCAACGCCGCCGAAGACGTCGCGATGGTGCGCGAAGCGGACGGCTCGCTCACGGTCCGGATCGCGCGCCGCGGAGACGCCGCCCCGTACGCGGCCCGGCGGTTCGTCGCGGGCGAGACGAGGGAGCTGCGACTCTACCTGTACGGGGGCGAGGACCGGGTCGTCCTCGCCGGCGAGGGACCCGGTCGTATCACCGTGCGCCTCATCGGCGGCGGCGGCGCGGTCGTGGTGGACTCATCGCGCGCCGGCAACGTGACCCTGTACGCATCCGGCGGCGACCGGGCCGAGGGCGTTCGGCGGGTGCCGGTCGAGCGCGAGGAGTACGACCCGCCCGGTCGCCCCTCGGGCCGGCCGCAGCGTGACTGGGGGCGCTGGACCGTCCCGCAAAGCTGGGTCGGGTTCGGTCCGGACCTCGGGGTGTTTGCGGGCGCGGGCCTCGCGACCACCCGCTACGGGTTTCGCCACTTCCCCTACGCAAACCGATGGGGCATCCGCGCCGGCTACGCCACGTCGGCCAGCACGTTCCGCATCGCGGTGGACGGAACGATCTACCGGGAGGCGTCGCGCGCGCACGTCGAGCTCGCCGCGCTGGCCTCCGGCATCGAGGTGCTCCACTACCACGGCCTGGGCAACGACACGCGCCGCACCCAGCCGAGCGCGTACTACCGGGTCACGCAGCAGCTGTACCGGCTGCAGGGCGTGCTGGTGCTGCCCCTGTCCGCGCGGGTCCGGTTCAGCGTCGGGCCCACGGTCGCTTTCAGCCACACCGAGGCGCAGCCCGGCCGCATCATCGCGGACAGCCAGCCGTACGGCGCCGGCGATTTCGGCTCGGCGGGCCTCGTCGGTGCGTTCACGGCCCAGTCGGAGGTTCGCGATTCCACGCGGGTGCGCTTGCGCGGCGCGAGCCTGACCGTCTCCGGCGCCGCGTACCCGGGCCTGTGGGATGCACGACGCGCCTACGGCGATGTGTCGGCCGAGGTTACGGCGCACGTGACGGCACGCGGCGGGCCGTTCCGACCGACGCTGGCGCTCCGCGCCGGCGCCAAGCAGGCGCTGGGCACGTATCCGTTCCATGCCGCCGCCTTCATCGGCGATGCGGCCACGGTGCGCCTGGGGCGCAAGAACCGCTACGGCGGCGATGCGGCCGCGTGGGGTGGCTCGGAGCTGCGATTCCGGCTCGGCCGCCACGGCATCCTCGTGCCGGGCGACCTGGGCGTGTTTGGGCTCGCCGACGCGGGCCGCGTGTTCGTGGACCGCGAGCCGTCCGACTCGTGGCACACCGCGGCCGGCGGCGGCGTCTGGCTCTCGTTCGCGCGGCCGGGCAACGTGCTCGCCGTGGCCCTGGCCGCGAGCCGCGAACGCACGGCCCTGTACGTTTCCGCCGGCTTCGCGTACTGATTCGAGATGACCGCCGTCGCCGCTCCGCCCCCGCCAGCCGCCCGACCCGAGCCCCGGGACGAGGGTCCCGGCGCGCCGGTCGCCCGGGCCTCCATGTCGCTTCCGGCCGACTTGCTGGCGCAGTCGTGCCACCGGGTCGCCATCGTCGCCACGGTCTTCGCGTCGCTGTTCGCGGTCGCGATCGTGATCAACAACGTGTTCCTGCGCGCCTACATGGGCCGCGCGCCCGGACTCGAGGCATGGCCGATGCCGGGCAACCTCGTCGCCGGCCTCGGCATCGCCGCGTCGGTGTTCATGGTGTGGGTGGCGGGCAGGTTCTCGGCCCGCCCGGCGCGGCTGCTCGACATCGGGCTCGTGTACATGGTCGTGATCGCCGGCCTGACCGCGTACCTGGTGCAGTACCGGCCGATGGTGACGCCGCTTCGCGTGTCCTGGGTCTGCGTCGCGATCCTGCTCTATCCGGCCATCGCCCCCAACACGCCCAAACGCACCCTGGTCGCGGCCCTGGTGGCCGCGTCCACGGACCCGCTGTTCTTCCTTGTGGCCCGGGCGCGCGGCTTCGCGATGCAGATCGAGACGGTGAGCCTCCTGTGGATGTTCCTGCCCAACTACCTGTGCGCCGCCGCGTCCGTCGTGTCGGCCACCGTCATCCGGGGCCTCGGCCAGCAGGTCAAGGCGGCGCGCGAGATGGGCAGCTACCGCCTCGGCACGAGGATCGGCGAAGGCGGCATGGGGAGCGTGCACTACGCGGAGCATCGCCTGCTGGCGCGGCCGGCGGCCATCAAGCTCATCCGGTCCGAGCTGCTGGCCGCGGGCCAGGGCCGCCGGGTCGCGCTCGAGCGGTTCCGGCGCGAGGCGCAGGCGGCCGCGCTGCTGCGCTCGCCCCACACCATTCATCTGTACGACTTCGGCGCCACACCGGACGGCACGTTCTACTACGCCATGGAGCTGCTCGACGGCGTCTCGTTCGAGACGCTGGTGGAGCGTTTCGGCCCGGTTCCCGCGGCGCGCGCCATCCACCTGATACAGCAGGCGTGCGAGTCCCTCGCGGAGGCCCACGCGAGGGGCCTGATCCACCGCGATATCAAGCCGTCGAATCTGTTCACGGCGCGACAGGGCCTGCAGGTGGATTTCGTGAAGGTGCTCGACTTCGGCCTCGTGAAGTTCGACACCGGCGCGGACCGGCCATCCACCATCACCGCGCCGGAGATCGCCACCGGGACGCCGGCGTTCATGGCGCCGGAAGCGGCGCTCGGCGAGCGGAACGCGGACCACCGGCTCGACCTCTACTCCCTCGGCTGCGTGCTGTACTGGCTGCTGACCGGCCAGCTGGTGTTCGAGGGGCCCAGCCCGATGCGGGTCATGACCAGCCACATCAGCGATCCACCGGTGCCGCCGTCGCGGCGCACGGAGCTGGAGATTCCTCCGGAGCTGGACGCCGTGGTGCTCGCGTGCCTCGCCAAGAAGCCGCAGGACCGGATCGCCACGGCCTTCGACCTGGCCGAGCGGCTGGCCGCGGTGCCGCTCGCGCAGCCGTGGTCGGACAAGCAGGCGCGGCGGTGGTGGGAAACCCACCTGCCGGAGGGCCCCGCGCCCTGCGAAACCTGTGACCAGGGCACCATCCAGAAGCAGGTGTCGGAGGGCGCGGCCTGAGCGCGCCCGCGGCCTCGACGGATCGCGGCTCCCCGCTCGACCGCTTCCTGCGCCTGTTCACCGAGGTGCGCGGCGGCGAGGGCACCACGGCCCTGCTGCTCGGGGCCAACGTGTTTCTGCTGCTGTGCGCCTATTCGATCATCAAGGTGCTGCGCGAGCCGCTGATCGCCGCGGGCGGCGGCTCGGAAGTGCGCAGTTACTCCGCCGCCGGCCAGGCGTTGCTGCTGCTGGTCGCCGTGCCGGCCTACGGCGCGCTGGCCGCGCGCGTGCCGCGGCGGACGCTGATCCTCGCCGTGACGGGGTTCTTCTTCGCCTGTATCGCGGCGTTCTACGCCCTCGCCAAGCTCGCCGTCCCGATCGGCGTGCCGTTCTTCCTGTGGGTCGGCGTGTTCAACCTGATGGTCATCGCGCAGTTCTGGTCCTTCGCCAACGACGTCTACACCACCGACGAAGGCAAGCGGCTGTTCCCGCTGGTCGCGTTCGGCGCCAGCTCCGGCGCCGTGGTCGGCGCGTGGCTGCCCGGCCAGCTCCGCGAGCCGCTCGGCCTGCACCAGCTGCTGCTGGTCTCGGCCGCGCTGCTCGTGATGGCGGTCGCGATCACGATGGCGGTGGATGCCCGGGAGCGCCGGCGCACCGAGACCAGAGCCGCGGCGCTCATGACCAGCGGCACCCTGCCGGCGGCGACTTCGCAGTTCCGCCACGATACCGGCGAGTTCAAGGCCGTGACCGCGAGCGAGACCTACGCGAAGGCCAGCGGCCAGTTCAAGGTCGTCAAGCCGGGCATGACGCCGGCCGACGAGGTCAAGGCGACGAAAGGCGGCTTCGGGCTCGTGGTCGGCAGCGCGTACCTGCTGCCCATCGCGCTGCTGATGCTGCTGCTCAACTGGGTGAACACGAACGGCGAGTTCATCCTCAACCGCGTCGTGCGCGCGGCCGCCGACGCCGCGATCGCCGCCGGGACCGCGGGCGGCCGCACCACCGCCGACTTCGTCAGCGACTACTACTCCGGATACCAGACCGGCGTGAACCTGCTCGGCATGGGCCTGCAGCTGTTCGTGGTGTCGCGGGTCCTGAAGCACCTGGGAGTCCGGATCGCTCTGCTCGTCCTGCCGGTCATCGCGCTCGGCGGCTACGCGCTGCTCGCGTTCGCGCCGGTGCTGGCCATCGTGCGGGCGGCGAAGACCACCGAGAACGCGACCGACTACTCGTTGCAGAACACGGTGCGCCACGCGTTGTTCCTGCCCACCACCCGTGAAGAGAAGTACAGCGCCAAGCAGGCGATCGACGGCTTCTTCGTCCGGGCGGGCGACGTGCTGTCGGCGGGGCTGGTGTACGCCGGCACGAACTGGCTGGCCCTCCAGACCGGCCACTACGCCGTCGCGAACCTGATCCTCGTGGTCGGTTGGATGACGCTGGCCGTCGTGATCGGCCGCCGCTACGAGAAGCTGGCCGCCGCCGCCGCGTCGTAGCAGCGGGACCAGCGGGCCGGTCTCCGCACCGCTGACCACTCCAGCAGAACTGCCTTATTCTCCGTAGCTTCCAGCGACACATGGACGGCATACGTCGCAGACCCGGTACATCGCTTCTGACTCATAACTCATAGCTCATAGCTCACAGCTCATAGCTCATAGCTCACAGCTCACAGCTCATCACCCCTCACTCATCAGGTCCGATGACTCGCGACGAAGCCCTCACGATCATGCACGAGTACACCGCCTCCGACTCCCTGCGGAAGCACATGTACGCGGTCGAGGCGGCCATGCGCGCCTGCGCCCGCCGCGCCGGCGAGGACGAGGGCACCTGGGGCCTCGTCGGCCTGCTCCACGACTTCGACTACGAGCGCTGGCCCAACGAGGCTCACAGCCCTACCGAGGGCCACCCCGCCGAGGGCGTCCGCCTGCTGGCGCAGCGCGGGCTCCCGGAGCCGTTGCAACGCGCGATCCTCGGTCACGCATCCTATTCGGGTGTCCCCCGCGACACCCCGATGGCCCGAGCCCTGTTCGCCGTGGACGAGTTGTGCGGGTTCCTGGTGGCGTGCGCCCTGGTCCGGCCGAGCAAGAGCCTGGCCGACCTGGAGGTGAGCTCCGTGAAGAAGAAGCTCAAGGACAAGGCGTTCGCGCGCGGCGTGAACCGCGACGAGGTCCGCCAGGGCGCCCTCGAGGTCGGCGTGGACCTCGACCAGCATATCCAGTTCGTCCTCGAGGCCCTGCGGCCGGTCGAGCGCTCGCTCGGGCTCGGGGCGGCGGGCTGAGGCGCGGACTCAACACCCCGGCCCCGCCCTGCGTACCTCTGGACAGGAAACGGACGCCGCCCTGGCGGCCCGGGCCGCCGCCGGGAACCGGGAGGCGTTCGGGGAGTTGGTGCTGCGCTACCAGGCCGCCGTGCGGCGGGTGTGCCGAGCCGTGACCGGGGACGATCACGATGCCGACGACGCGGCGCAGGACGCGTTCGTGTCGGCCCTGGACCGGATCGAGACGTATGACCGGACCCGGCCGTTCGGCCCCTGGCTGATGCGGATCGCCGCCAACGCCGGGATCGACCTGCTGAGGCGGCACGCGGTGCGGAAGGCGGTCACGCTCGACGAGGCTCTGGTGGCCGGCGGTCCGTCGCCCGCGATCGACGCCGGCCGCGCCGAGTTGCGGGCGCGCATCCGGGCGGCGCTGGCCCAGCTGCCCGAGCGGCAGCGGATCGCGGTGGCGCTGTTCGATCTCGAAGGCTACGCCCACGCCGAGATCGCGAAGGTGCTGGGGGTGCCGGAAGGCACCGCGCGCAGCGATGTGTTTCACGGGCGGCGCCGGCTGCGGGAGCTGCTCAAGGTGTACGACCCCGCGTTGGAGCGGGAGGAGGAGGAGGCGCCATGAAGCTCAAGGATCTGCTGCGGGATCTGCTGAACCCGGCCGACGACGGCCGCGCGTTCACGGAGGCCGTGCTGCTGCGCGCCTCGGGCGCCCTGTACCGCCGCCGGGCCGGAACAGCCGGCGAGCCGGTGCTCGGATGGCTCGAGCGCTGGGCACGCCCGTGGGTGATCGCCGCCCTGATGGGCGCCGCGATGCTGGCGCTGGTGCCGGCGTTGCCGCGTGACGTTCCGCCGCCGAGCGGTACGCACGCCCTGTCGGCCGATGCCGTCACGGCGCTGCTGCCGGTGGACGTGGCCGCGACCGTGACCGACTACGAGGAGCGCTGATGCTACCGACATCCAAGGTGCAGGCGATCGGCCTGCTGGTCGCGGTGGCCGTGGCGGGGTTCGCCAGCGGCGCCGCGACGATCACCTGGGCGGGCGAGAAGGACGCCCGCAGCCGCCGCTGCGAGCGGCGCTCGTACTCCGAGATGCTGCAGCAGGAGCTCGGCCTCTCGGACACGCAGCGCGACTCGCTGCGCACGCTGCTGCGCAACCATCGCCCGCGGATGCGCGCCACGATGGACCTGATCCGTCCGCAGATGGACTCGCTGCGCACCGAGATGCGCGCCGAGCTCCGCGCCGTGCTGACCCCGGCCCAGCAGGCCGCCTACGACAACCTGCTCGCCCGTGAGCGCGCCGAGCGCGCCCGGGCGGACAGTGTGAGCAATGCGCAACGTCACGATCACGAGGAAGAGCATGAGGAAGAGTAGGACCGTGCGGCTCGCCGCCGCGCTCGCCGTGTTCGCCGCCGCCGCTGCCCGCGCCCAGGCGCCGGCGCGGACGGTGACGCTGAACGAGGCGCTCGATCTCTCGCTGCGCAACTCGCCGACCATGGTGCGCTCGCGCCAGGACGTGCGGGTCGCCGGCGCGCAGGAGCGTCAGGCGTTCGGCGCGTTCCTGCCGAGCCTGACCGGCACGGCCAGTACCAGCAAGTCGGGCGCCCAGCGCATCGACGCCACGACCGGCCGCCCGGTGAGCACCGGAATTCCGTACAACGACTCGTACGGGCTCAGCAGCAGCCTCGACCTGTTCACGGGGTTCCGGCGCGGCGCCAACCGCGCCTCCGCCCAGGCCACGACCGGGCAGCGCGAAGCGACGCTGCTCCGTCAGGAGTACGCCACCGCGCTCGCGACCAAGCAGGCGTTCTTCAATGCGCTCGCCGCGGCGGAGCTGGTGACGGTGGCCGAGACCCGGCTGCGCCGCGCCCGGGAGCAGCTCAATCTCACGAGCGAGCGGCTGCGCCTCGGCGCCACGACCCGCTCGGACTCGCTCGCGGCCCGCGTCGAATACGGCAACGCGCAGCTCAGCGTCATCACCGCCCAGAACGACCTGCGCAACGCCCAGGCCAACCTGGCGCGACAGATCGGCGTCGAGGGCGTGGTCGCCCCGGTGCCGGACACCACCCTCGAGAGCCGGGTCCAGAACCTCGACACCGCCGCGCTGCGCCGCGAAGCGCTGGGCGGCGCGCCCACGGTCCGCGAGGCCGAGGCGAGCGTGTCCGCCGCGCGCGCGTCGGTGCGCGCGAGCCGCGCCGCCTACATGCCCACGTTGAGCCTCAGCGCCAACACGAACTGGGCGCGGGCCGACACGGCGTTCTTCGGCGGCGGGCAGTTCACGCGCTCGTGGTCGCTCCGGGTCGCGATGAACTACCCGATCTTCAACGGGTTCCAGCGCGAAACCCAGCTGGTCACCGCCGACGCCAACGCGACGGCGGCCGAGGCGAGCCTGCGCGACGCGCGACTCCAGATCGAGGCGCAGCTCACCCAGGCCTTCGCCGCGCTCGAAGCCGCGGCCGCGCGCACCGACATCGCGCGCGTGTCCGTCGCCGCGGCCGAGGAGGGCCTCCGGATGCAGCGCGAGCGCTACCGGCTCGGCGCCGCGACGAACGTCGAGGTGCTCACGTCGCAGGTCTCGCTCGACCAGGCGATGGTGGACCTGGTCCGCGCCCGCTACGACTACCTCGTCGCCCGGGCCCAGATCGAGGCGTACGTGGGGCACGGCCTGTGATCGCGACCGCCGTCCGGAACCAGCCGCGCGCGGCCGATCCGGCCGACCCCGGCGGCCCCGTCATCCACACCCGCGGGATCACCCGCGAGTACGTGATGGGCGCGGAGACCGTGCACGCCCTGCGCGGGGTGGACCTCGACATCTGGCGCGGCGAGTTCGTCGCCATCATGGGGCCCTCGGGCTCCGGCAAGTCCACGCTCATGAACCTCATCGGCTGCCTCGACACGCCGACCGCCGGCGACTACTGGCTCGCCAACCAGAAGGTGTCGGAGCTCAGCGACAACGCCCTGGCGCGCATCCGCAACCGCGAGATCGGGTTCGTGTTCCAGACCTTCAACCTGCTCCCGCGCGCCACCGCGCTGCACAACGTCGAGCTGCCGCTGATCTACGCCGGCGTGCGGTCCCGGGTCCGCCACGAGCGGGCGCAACGCGCCCTCGCGGACGTGGGCCTCGGCGACCGCATGGAACACCGGCCCAGTGAGCTGTCGGGCGGGCAGCGCCAGCGCGTCGCCATCGCGCGCGCCCTGGTGACGGAGCCGGCGATCCTGCTCGCCGACGAGCCCACGGGCAACCTCGACTCGGTCACCGGCGAGGAAATCATGGCCGTGCTCGAGGCGCTGCACAGCCAGGGCCAGACCATCATCCTGGTGACCCACGAACACGACATCGCCGCGCACGCGCGCCGGACGATTCACATCAAGGACGGACTCATTGACCGCGACACGGCGGAAGAAGGACGGGAGTAACCCGATGAACCGCATCTCGAAGGCCGCCCTCGCGGCCGCGCTGCTGCTCGCGGCCTGCAGGGAGGAGGCGGCCCCGCCGCTCTACGAGCCGGTGGCCGTCGCGCGCCGCGACATCACGGTGGCCGCCGAGGCCGCCGGCACGGTCGAGCCGATCCTCGTCGTCGAAGTGAAATCCAAGGCCTCGGGCGAGATCACCGACCTGCGCGCCGAAACCGGCGACATCGTCCAGCAGGGCGAGCTCCTCGTCCAGGTGGACCCGCGGGAGCCGCGCAACCAGGTCGCGCAGGCCGTGGCCGACACGGCCGTGGCGCGCGCCCAGCTGGCCAACGCGGAGTCGCACAAGCGGCGCGCCGAAGACCTGCGCCGCGCCGAGCTCATCTCGGAACAGGAGTTCGAGCAGGCCAACCTCACGTTCGCCAACGCCCGCGCCGCACTCGTCAGGGCTGAGCGGGCGCTGCAGCTCGCCGAGATCCAGCTCCAGGACACCGAGGTCCGGGCTCCCATCACCGGCACGATCATCGAGAAGACCGTCGAGCGCGGCCAGATCATCGCCTCGGCCACCAGCCAGGTCTCGGGCGGGACGACGCTGCTCCGGATGGCCGACCTCAGCGAGGTGCAGGTGCGCACGCTGGTGGACGAGACCGACATCGGCAAGATCAGCCCCGGACTGGCGGCGACGATCACCGTCGACGCGTACCCGAACCGGCAGTTCCAGGGACGGGTCCTCAAGATCGAGCCGCAGAGCACGACCAACCAGAACGTGACGATGTTCCCGGTGCTGATCCGCATCGCGAACGAAGAGGGTCGGCTGCGGCCGGGCATGAATGCCCAGGTCGAGATCCACGTCTCGGAACGGCGCGGCGTCCTGGCGATCCCCAACGCGGCGCTGCGCACGCAGCGCGACGTCGGGTCGGCGGCCACCGTGCTGGGCCTCGACCCGCGCGTGGTGGAGCAGACGCTCGCCCGCGCCGACAGCCAGCGCGGCCCGGAAGTCGCCCGCGGTCCGACCGGCCAGTCGAGCCAGGGCGGCAGCGCCGCGCCGACGGGCAGCGTCCAGCGGCCGGCGGCCGCCGTGCCCGCGGCACCCGCGCCGCGCCGCGAGCCCGCGCCCGCGCCGACCGGCGCTGCGCCTGCGCCGCAGCAGGGTGGTGATCAGGCTTCCGGCGCGCGGCCGCAGGGCCAGCGCCAGGGCGGCGGCCCCGGCGGCCCGGGGGGCGCGGGCGGCCCCGGCGGCGTCCAGATGCCGCTGCCGGAGGGCGTCACCCCGGAGATGGCCGCCGAGATCCGCCGCAAGCGTCAGGCGGGGGAGGCGCTCACCCCGGCCGAGTCCACGGCGAGCGCGCAGATGCGCGAGCACTACCAGCGCCTTCGCGACAGCGGCCAGATGCCGAGCTTCGGCGGGCCCGGCGGGCAGCAGGGTGGCCAGCGCCAGGGCGCGCCGCAGCAGGGCGGCACGCCGCCGGTCGCGCAGCAGCCGGGCGCCGCGCCGGGCGGCCAGCCGCAAGGCGGCGGCGCGGGCGCGTTCCAGCTTCCGTCCGGCGTCACTCAGGAAATGATGACGGCGATCTTCACCAAGATGCGCAACGGGCAGCAGCTGACCGCGGCCGAGCAGGCCGTGATGACCCGGATGCGCGCCCAGATGAGCGGCGGCAGCAACCGCCGCCGGTTCGGCGCGAACAACAGCTTCCAGTTCGGCGGCAGCTACATCGTGTTCGTGCTGCGCGACGGCCAGCCGGCGCCGGTGCGGATCCGCACCGGCGTCACCGACCTCGACTACAGCGAGGTGGTCAGCGGCCTCACCGAGCAGGACACCGTGCTGCTCCTGCCCTCGGCGTCGCTGCTGAACCAGCAAGCCGAGTTCCGCGAGCGCATGCAGCGCATGACCGGCGGCGGCGCGGTGCCGGGCATGCGGCAGCAGACGCCGGCCGGCCCGACCACCCAGGCCCGCCCCGGCGGCCAGGGGAGGCAGTAGCCCGATGCTGCTGCTCGAGATCTGGAAGGTCGCCCTCCAGGCGATCCGGGCCAACAAGCTCCGGTCGTTCCTCACGATGCTGGGCATCATCATCGGCGTCGGGGCGGTCATCACGATGGTGGCCCTGGGCTCCGGCGCCCAGAAGGCGGTGCAGAGCCAGATCCAGGCCCTGGGCAGCAACCTGCTCACCGTGATGCCGGGCCAGAGCTTCATGCGCGGCGTGGCGAGCGAGCAGCGCGTCAGCCTCACCGTGGATGACGCCGACGAGATCCGCAATTCATCGCGGCACCTCGCCGCGGTGATGCCCGAGATCTCCCGCTCGCTCCAGGTCAAGCTCGGCAATCAGAACGCGAATATCCAGATCACCGGCACGGTGCCGGAGTATTTTCCGAACCGCAGCTACACCGTCACCGCGGGGCGCGCGTTCACGCCCGGCGACGATGAGGCGCGGCGCCGGTTTGCGCTCATCGGATCGGCCGTGCCCGACATCTTCAACCGCAACGGCGCGGCCATGGTCGGCCAGACCATGCTGATCCGCGGCATCCCGTTCGAGATCATCGGCGTGTTGTCGGCCAAGGGCGCGCAGAACTCGTTCATGAACCCGGACGAGCAGATCTTCATCCCGCTCCAGACCGCGCGGTACCGGACCCACGGCACCGACCGGGTGCGGAGCATCAGCGTGAAGGTGGACGACGCACAGAACATGAACGTGGCGATGATCGAGATCGAGCGCGCCGTCCGCCGCACCCACAAGATCCGGCCCAGCGGCGACAACGACTTCCAGATCCGCAACCAGGCCGACCTGCTCACGACGTTCCAGCAGACCACGCAGACGTTCACCGGCCTGCTGGCCGGGATCGCGCTGGTGTCGCTGCTGGTGGGCGGCATCGGGATCATGAACATCATGTTGGTGAGCGTCACGGAGCGCACCCGCGAAATCGGCGTGCGCAAGGCCCTGGGCGCGACCCGCGGAGCCATCCTGTTCCAGTTCCTGGTCGAGGCGGTGGTCCTGTGCCTGGTGGGCGGCGCCATCGGCGTGCTGTTCGGCGCGGGCGGCGCGTGGGCTCTATCGAAGTTCATGAAGTGGAACACGCTCATCTCGCCGTACTCGGTGGTGCTGGCGTTCTTCTTCAGCTTCGCGGTCGGGCTGTTCTTCGGCATCTGGCCCGCGCGAAGGGCCAGCAGGCTCGATCCTATCGTGGCGCTCCGGTACGAGTAAAGGCGGGGCACCGGGGGACCGGGGCACCGGGGCACCGAACAGGCTTGGAGGCCGGCGCGGCAATCGCCCGCGTCGGCCTTTTCCGTGCCCCGGTGCCCCTGTGCCCCGGTGCCCCGCCTCTTAGATTCCCCGCCCATGCTCTTGATCATCGCCGCCGCCCTGATGCTGCAGGGCGCACAGGCACCCGCCTACTCCGGAGTTGACCGCCAGCTCGCGGTCCGGCCGCCCCGCATCGACACCGCCGTCACCGTGGACGGCGTGCTCGACGAGCCCGCGTGGGGCCGAGCCGCGCGCCTCACCGGCTTCTCGCAGTTCCAGCCGGTGGACGGGCGCGCCGCCGAGGAGCCGACCGAGGTGCTGGTGTGGTACTCGGCCACCGCGATCCACTTCGGCATCCGGGCACGGGAAGCGCACGGCGACGAGCTGATCCGGGCCTCCCGCGCCGACCGCGACAACATCGGCAACGACGACCACGTCCAGCTGTTGATCGACACCTACAACAGCCGGCGGCTCGCGTTCCTGTTCGGCGTGAACCCGTTCGGCGTGCAGCAGGACGGCACCCGCAGCGACGAGTTCTCGGGCGGCGCCGGCGGCGGCTCGGGCGCCGGCGGCGGCGGCGGCTTCAATCCGCTCGACGGCAACGTGGACTTGAACCCCGACTTCCTGTTCGATTCGCGCGGGCGGCTGGTGCCCGGCGGGTACGAGGTCGAAATCCGCATCCCGTTCAAGAGCCTGCGGTACCAGAGCGGCGACGTCCAGACGTGGGGCTTCAACGTGCTGCGCCGAGTGCGCCACACCGGCTACCAGGACAGCTGGACGCCCGCGGTGCGGGCCAGCTCGGGCTTCCTGGTGCAGTCCGGCACCCTCGAGGGCTTGACCGGCATGCGGCGCGGCCTGGTGCTCGAGCTGACCCCGACCCTTACCAGCCGCGTCCAGGGGTACCGGCCGGCGACCGACTGGCAGTACCGCGACACGACCGAGGCCGGCCTCAACGCGCGGTGGGGCATCACGCAGAACCTCTCGCTCGACGCCGCCATCAACCCCGACTTCTCGCAGGTCGAGTCGGACGTCGGCCAGCTGGCCCTCAACGAGCGGTTCGAGCTGTTCTTCCCCGAGAAGCGGCCGTTCTTCCTCGAGGGCCTCGAGCTGTTCGACACGCCCAACCGCCTGATCTACACGCGGCGCATCGGCGATCCGGACGCGGGGCTCAAGCTGGCCGGGCGCGTGGGGTCCACCAACGTGGGCACGCTCCTCGCCGTGGACAACGAGCGCCGATCGACCACCGGCGACCATCCCGTGTTCGGTGTCGCACGCCTGCGCACCGACCTCACCCGGCGCGCCGCCCTCGGCCTGGTCGGCACCACGCGCGAGGACGGCGCCGCGTTCTCCCGGCTCGCCGGCGCCGACGCGCGGCTGTTCCACGGCGGGCTCTACTTCATCGAGGCGCAGGCCGTGCGGTCGTGGCGGAGGGATGCCGCTGCCGGCCGCAACGGCACGCTGTACCAGGTCATGTGGGACCGGACCGGCCGCCGCTGGGGGTTCAACTACGGGCTCAACGCCGTGAGCCCCGGGTTCGAGGCGGCCGCCGGGTTCGTCAACCGCACCAACGTCGCCAACGCCCACATCTTCAACCGCCTGAGCTTCTACGGCTCGCGCGGCCGGCTGGTCGAGTCGTTCACGATCTTCGGCGGGTTCAACCGCACGTGGGACTGGACCGGCTTCCGCTTGAGCCGCCCGCGCGAGGGCAGCGAGAACGGGTTCAGCATCATCGCGCTGCGCGGCGGCTGGAACCTCAACGTGGCCGGCGGGCGCAACTTCTACCACGTCGATCCGGCCCCGTACCAGGGCTACACGAGTCTGATCGTCGGCCAGACCGGCTTCGTTCGCGTCCCGTACGTTCCGCAGGAGGAGTTCACCAACCAGATCGGCATGTCGGTGGACGTGACCACGCCGACGTACCGCTACGTGACCGCGTCGGCCGGTATGACGTCCGGCTCGACGCCGCTGTTCGCCGAGGCGAGCGAGGGGAAGCTGTTCGAGATCAGTGGATCCATGGACTTCCGTCCGACTCCGAAGGTCCGCGTCGGCCTCTCGTACGTACGCGCGCTGCTCACCCGCGACCGCGACGGCTCCCAGTTCTCCACCGAAAACATCCCGCGCCTCAAGGTGGAGTACCAGGCCAGCCGGAGCGTGTTCTTCCGGTTCGTCGGGCAGTACGCTGCCCGCGAGCGCGACGCGCTGTACGACGCGCAGGGACGCCAGCTGTATTTGGACACCAGCGGCGCGGGCACGCCGGTGCCGTTCGACCCGCTGACCGCCAACGACCTGCGGGTGGACTGGCTGTTCTCGTACCGGCCCACCCCGGGGACGCTGGTCTACTTCGGCTACGGCGCCTCGCTGACCGAGCCGGACGCGTTCCGGTTCAACCGGGACCAGCTGCGCCGCACCAGCGACGGATTCTTTGCAAAGGTGAGCTACGTGTTCAGGCTGTAAGACAAGGGAGGAAGGGGAGGAAAGGGAGGAACGGGAGCTGCGGAGGAGTGCCCATCCCTTCCTCCCCTTCTTCCCCTTCCTCCCCTTGTCTCAAAACCCCAGCTCCCTCGGCGTCCACGGGGTCGTCCGGCTCGCCGTCGCGGCGCGCTCGGCCGCAACCTCTTCCGGCGTGACCGCGCCCGCGCCGTTGCCGAACCGCTGCCGGACGTACGTGAGCACCGCGGCGATGTCGCGGTCGTGGAGGGATTTCCACGGCGCCATCACGTTGTTGTAGCTCCGGCCCTGCACCGTGATCGGTCCCGACATGCCGTGCAGCACCAGGCGGATCAGCCGCGCCTTGTCGCCCGCGACGATTGTCCGATCGAGCGGCGGGAAGCTTCCGGGCATCCCCTGCCCGTTCAGCTGGTGGCACACCGCGCAGGTGCGGCCGTACACGGCCTGCCCATCCGCTCCGGGGGCGGGCGTCGCGGGAGAGCTCCCCGGCGGGACCGGGTCGCGCTGTACCGTGGCCGTGTCGATTGCGGCCGGCGCCTGCCGGGCGGTCTGTCCCGCCTGATCACCCCCGCCGCACGCGCTGACCGCCATGACCAGCGCCGCCGCGAGGATCCAGGCCCCGTCCGTCCCACTGTCCCCCGGTCCCGCTGTCCCCCCGCCCCGCTCCGTCACAGGTCCCTCCTCGAGAAGACGATTAGCGCCCCGCCGGCCGCCACGATGCAGACGCCGAGCAGCACCGCGGCGTCGGACCACGCCAGCCCGGCCGCCGTAATCTGCTGCGGACTGAACCGCGCGAACAGGGAGAGTGGCCGCAGGAACCGGATCGGCTCCCACGCGCGCGCGACGTAGTCGAGCGCGAACGAGCCAGCGATCAGCGCGGTGGCCCACGCCATGGCCGTCCCGCCGGCTCGCGCGAGCGACGATAGGAGCAGCGCCACCGAGCCGAACGCGGCGAACAGCAGCCACTGCGCCACCGCGACCCGCAGGAAGTGGGTCGCGACGATTCCCTGGATCGGCTGGGTCCACAACCCGATCGAGGTCCCCGCCCACCCTGCGGCCACGATGATTGCTAGGCCCAGCAGCAGGGCGGCGAGCGCCGTGCCGGCCAGGGCCACGCGCGGGAGCGGCCGCGCGGCGATCAGGTCCATCGTGCCCGTCCCGATCTCGCCCGCCAGCGCGCCACACGGCACGCGCACCGCCCAGGCGCTCATGAGGAGGACGGCGAAGGGATGCGCGTACGAAAACCCGATCATCCCGGCGGCCGAGAAGTTGGCGAGCGCTTCAGCGAGGATGGCGCGGAACGCCGGCGGCATGAACGCGCTCGGATCGCCCGCAGCCGCGACCCCCGGCGCCACTCGCGTGATCAGCCACTGGAACAGAAACAGCCCGCCGGCGAGCGCGGCCAGCGCCCCGGCGTGGCGCCGGCCGAAGTGGCCGAGCAGCGCGAGCCGCATCACCGGTACCGGTCCAGGAAGGCGTCCTCGAGACGCGGGGCCTCGATCTCCACGTCGGCGAGCGGCAGCAGGCCGAGCCGGGCGACGAGGGCCGCCAACTGCGGCTGCGCCACGAGCAGCTCCGCCTCGCGCGCGGCGGCCGTGACCACGGTGCCGAACGGAGCGAGCGCCGCCGGGTCCACGTCGGCGGCGAACGTCACCCGGACCCGCCGCGCCTGCGCGCGCCGCAGCGTGTCGACGTCGCCCACCGCCACCAGCCGTCCCGCGCGCAGCATCGCCACCCGGTCCGACACCCGCTCGACCTCCGGCAGCACGTGCGACGAGAAGAACACGGTGAGCCCGCGCGCGCGCAGATCCCCGATCAGGGCGTAGAACGCCTGCTGGACCAGCGGGTCGAGCCCCTTGGTCGGCTCGTCGAGCAGCGCCAGCGTGGGCGCGCACTGCAGCGCCTGCACGATGCCGATCTTCTGCTTCATGCCGTCCGAGTACGTTCGCACCGCCCGGGAGAGGTCTCCCGACGACAGCGCGACGCGCTCGCACAGCTCGGCCGCGAGCGTCGCCGGACGGCCGGTGAGGCGCGCCAGCAGCGCGAGCGTGGCGCGGCCGGAAAGGTGCGGCCACAGCGCCAGCTCGCCGGGGAGGTAGCCGATCTCGGCGCGCGGGAGCACGCGGAAGCTGCCCGCCGTCGGCCGGATGAGCCCGAGCAGCAGGCGGATCGTGGTGGTCTTGCCGGCGCCGTTGGGCCCCAGAAAACCGAAGACCTCGCCTTCCTCGATGCGGAGTGAGAGGTCTTCGAGCGCTGTGACCCGGCCGTAGCGCTTGCCGAGGCCGTGCGTCTCGAGTGGAGTGGTCGGCATCGGAGCGATGGCCCGTGCGGCGGTGCGGCCGTGCGGCCGTGACCGCCGTCAGGCCTCGATGGCGTCCAGCAGGTCGTGCAGCTCGGCCGCGCTCTGCGGGCGCTGGCTCGCGTCCTTGCTCAGGGCGCGGAGGATCAGCTGCGACAGCGGCTCCGGCACCTCGGCATTCAGGCTGGAGGGCGACGACGGGGTCTCCTCGAGCTGCTTGGCGACCAGCGTGATCGGCGAGTCGGCCTGGAACGGCGGCCGGCCGCACAGGCACTCGAACAGCACGCAGCCCGTGGCGTAGAGGTCGGCGCGGAAGTCCACGTTCTCGCCGAGCAGCTGCTCCGGCGCCATGTACTCCGGCGTCCCGATCGCCATGCCCGCCTGGGTCACGCCTTCGGTCCGCGTGGCGAGCCGCGCGATGCCGAAGTCCATCACCTTCAACGTGCCCGACGGCTCGACGATCAGGTTCTGCGGCTTGATGTCGCGGTGGATCACGCCCTGCTCGTGCGCGGCCTCGAGGGCGCGGCACAGCTGCTTGCCCACCGTGAGCGTGACGTTCACCGGCACCGAGCCGCGGTTCTGGATCAGGTGCTTGAGCGACTGCCCCTCGGCGAACTCCATCGTGATGTAGTACATCCCGTCCACTTCGCCCAGATCGTGGGTGCGCACCACGTTGCGGTGGGTGATCTTGCGGGCCAGGCGGATCTCGTCCTTGAAGCGCTGCAGCAGCGCGGGGTCGGCCGCCATCGCGTCGCTCTTCAGGGTCTTGATGGCCACCGGCTCGCCGAGCTCGCGGTCCAGCGCGCGGTACACGACGCCCATGCCGCCCATCCCCAGCATGCTCTTGATGTCGTAGCGGCCGGCGAAGGTCTGCCCCACCGCGAGCATGCCCGTGGCGCCCACCATCGAGCGCACCATCGTGGGCGACGCCACGTCGCCGCCCGCCGTGTAGATCGGCTGTGTGGCGGCGCCACCCGCGCTCGACAGGTACTCGACCAGCTGCTGCTTGGCCTTGAGCTCTTCGACCATGTTGCGGAACGACTGCGCCAGGTCGCCGATCTCGTCCCGGGATCCCGCCGGCACCTCGGCCGCGTAGTCCCCCTCGGCCACCTTCTGCGTGGCCACGACCAGCGCCCGGACGGGGCGCGCGATCTGCCGCGCCACCAGCAGCGCCGCGGCCAGGGCCAGCAGGAGCCCGAGGGCTCCGACGATCAGCAGGTTCCGCTGCAACCGCCGGTAGCCGGCCAGCTCCGCGTCCAGGGACCGCAGGACCAGGTAGCCGCCCATCGGCCGGTCGAGCCCGGGGTTGATCAGGGGCTGGGTGAACCCGACGTAGCGTACGCCGCCGATGCGCGCCTCGGCGCGCGCCCGCGCGCCGCCGGTGTCCGCCGGCGGTGCCGCGACCGACGCCGCCACCGCCGAGTCGAGCGCCGCGGTACGCGGCACGCTGCTCGCGACCACGCGCGGCGCGTCGAGCGAGTCCAGCACGTAGAACACGATCTCCGAGCCCGACGCCGCCTTGACTTCACCCGCGAGCGAGTCGGTGACCTGGTGCGCCGCGAGGAGCGAGCCCAGCACCACCGGCGTCGTGCCGCCCCGGTCGAGCAGCGGCGTGGCGACGGCGAGGAACAGGCTCGAGTCGTTGCGATTCACGTATCCCGCGACCTGCCGGCCCTCCCCCAGGGCGCCGCCGAACAGCGGCCCGCCGACCTCGACGCTGTCCGCCCCGATGGTCGAGCTGAACGAGGCGCCCCGCAGCAGCCCGTTCGCGTTCGTGAGCATCGTGTAGTCGGCTTCGAGGATGCTGCGGTACTCGTTGGCCTGATCGTAGACCGTCCCCAGGTCCCCGGAGACGATCGCCGCGATGGATGGCGTGAACTGCGCGGCGGAGCGGGCCCCGCTGGCGAGCTTCTCGTTCTCGGCCTCGATGAACTCCCGCGCGACGTTGGCGGTGTTCTCCAGGCGGTTGTCGAGCGCGCGCTCGGCATTCTGGCGCGCGAGGACGGAGGTCAGAATGAGGGTGGCGCCGAGCACCGCGACGACCACCAGGGCCGTCGCCGCAAACAGTTTCCACGTGAGCCCGAGACCGCGGCGGGTCTCAGTACCGCTCACGCGTGGTTCCGTATTGCTGGCCGTTCTTGTTGAGGTGCTGCACCCAGCGGAATCCGCTGGCGTCCATCGAGAGGTCGAGCCCCGACAGGCCGCTCGCCGACACGGTGATCTCCTGGGTGATCACCGGCGCGCGCTCGTGCCACACCGTGAGCCGGTACGCCCCCGCGGGCACGCCCGGGATGGTGAAGCTGCCGTCCGGGCCCGGCTGTGCGTACCACCCGTTGTCACGCACCACGACGAACGCGCTCATCCGCGGGTGGATGTTGCAGAACACGCGCACCAGCCCGGCCCGGTTGAAGCGCCGGCTCCGCGTCTCGCCCCGCGCGTACAGGCCGAGGTCGAACGTGTTTCCCTCCGACAGCGAGAACACGTTGTGGTTGAAGGGATCCTGGTTCGGGAACTGCACCGTGGTGCCGGTGGGCACGACCAGCACCCGGGGCCGGAACTGGCGGGCATCCAGCGCCATCTCCCGTTCGGAGGCCGCCGTCCGCGGCCCGCGCCCGTCGAGGAAGATCACCGCGTCGGTCAGGTCGGGCGCGGCCCGGCCGCCGGCGTCCGCCACCCGCAGCCGCCCGCTCACCTGGGCCCCGGCCGGGGCCGGGTTGGTGACCGCGACCGCGGTCAGGGCTGCCACGGAAGCCAAGTATTTGCCTATCTTGAGCATAGAAACCGAGTTTGCACCCACGCTCGGGCGCCGTCAAGCTCGCGCGTCACCAACGTTGCGGAGGCCCCCGCCGATGAGAACGATCGCCGCCTGCCTCGTCCTGCTCTGCACCGCGACTGCGTTGAGCGCCCAGGACCCCGCCGCTCAGGACTCGCTCGAGGCGCGGCTCCAGCGCGCCGAGGAAGCGATCGAGCGCCTGCGCGCCCAGGTCCAGGAACAGGACCAGGCCAAGGTGGGCTCGCGGCTGCGCAACCGGGTGCAGCTCTCCGGCCTCATCCTCACCAACGCCTTCTACAACAACGCGCGGGTCAACAACTCCGACGCGCCCCAGGTCGTCGTCGACGCGCAGGACACGTCCGGCCTGCCGAACCGCCACCTCGGCGCGGCCGTGCGCCAGACCCGGCTCGGCCTGAGCGTGCAGAACGTGCGGACGATCGGCGCCATCCTCTCCGCCGACCTCCAGATGGATTTCTTCGGCGGCCAGCTGCCGTCGAACAACGCCCGCACCAGTCCGGTCCTCCGCATCCGGACCGCCACCGCGCGGATCGACTGGCCCCGCCTCGGTCTCCTGATCGGCCAGGAATCGCCGCTGGTCTCGCCTAACAACCCGGTGTCGTTCGCCGCCAGCGGGATCCCGGGGTTCACCGGAGCCGGCAACCTGTGGCTGTGGATCCCGCAGGCACGGCTCACCTACGAGATCAACTTCAGCCGGGGCTTCCGCATCGGCCTCCAGGGCGCCGCGCTTGCACCGCTGACGCCCAGCCCGCAGGGGCTCTTCGGCACCGCGGCCGACAGCGCCGAAAAGAGCGGCCGCCCGACCGCCGAAGCCCGCTTCTACTTCGGCTGGGGCGACGGCGAGACCGAGAGCCAGTTCGGCGCCGGATTCCATCGCGGCTGGATCGCCACCACCGGCGATACCCTGCTCACGAGCGAAGCCATCACCGCGGACTGGCGCCTCGCTTTGGGCGAGAAGATCCAGATCCTCGGCGAGGCGTTCTTCAACGGCCAGGCCCTGGCCGGCCTCGGCGGCGGCGGGATCGGCCAGAACCTCGGCCTGAACAACGTGCCCGTCCGCGCCACCGGCGGCTGGGCCCAGCTCAACCTCCGGCCCAGCTTCGCCTGGGAGTTCGGCGGCGGCGCGGGCATCGACGACGTGGACGAATCCGACATCCCGATCAATGGCGGCCGGGGCCGGAACATCCACTACACCGGTCACGTGCACTGGCGGCCCGGCGGCGGACTCCTGCTCGGCTTCGAGTTCCGGCGGATGGAGACTCGATACGCGACGGGCACCATCGGAGCGAATCATCTGAATTGGTTCGCGGGGGTGGCGTTCTGACGGCGAGGGGCGAGGAGCGAGGGGCGAGGGGCGACCGACGTGACTCCTCGTCCCTCGATCCTCACCCCTCGCCCCGCACTGTGGCCAACAGGCCGCTCCGAGGCTCCGGCGGCGTCTTCCGCCAGTCGTACGCAAGATCCTGCTCCGGCAGCTCCCACCGGTATCCCCGCAACAGCACGATCAGAAACACGCTCATCAGCACCGTCGAAAAGTCCACGCCCGCGCACCGATGCCCGGTCGGCGGTCCCCCGCCCTGCGGCACGAAGGCGTGCTCGTGGCGGCGGTGCTCCTCGCGGCCCGGTCCGAAGCGGTCCGGGTCGAACCGCTCGGCGTCGGAGTAGACGGCGGCATCGGTGTTGGTGCCGAGCACGTCCCACATGACCATCCAGCCGGCCGGAACGGTCACGCCCCGGAACGTGAAGTCGCGGCGCGCGATGCCGAACACCGCCGGGATGATGGGGGTGAGCCGCTTGGTCTCCATCACCACGCGCGTCAGCTGCGGCATCGCCCGGAGCCGCTCGGGCGCCACGGGGCCGGACGGTGCCTGCGCGGCGATTTCCTCCCGCAGGCGCGCGGCGTGCTCCGGGCGCCGGGTCAGCTCGATCACGCTGGTCGCGAATTCCGCGAACACGATGAAGCCGGCCATGACGGCGTGGTGCAGCTCGAGCACGGCCGCCGTGTCGTCCAGCCCGGGGCCGGCGGCGAGCATGCGCGACAGCCCGTCGCCGGCCGGCCGGTCGCGCCGCGAGCGCACCTGCCGGCGGAACACCGTGAAGATCCGGTCTCGCGCGGCCAGCGCGCGGCTGTAGCGCGTGCCGGGCAGGGGGATCGGCAGGCCCTGGAACGCGGCCGACAGGGTCCCGTAGTCGAGCCGAATCCGCTCGAGCTCCGCGGCGTCTGTGATGCCGCCCACGCACGAGCAGATCGTCTCCAGCGCGAGCCGCTTCATTTCCGCGAGCCAGCCGAACGTGCCGAGACCCGCCCACCGCGCGGCGGAGTCTTCGACGATCCGCTGGACGTCGGGCAAGTAGCCCGCCAGCGCCTCGGGGGCGAACGCGGCGAGCACCGCGCGCTTGCGCGCGGCGTGCACCGCGCCATCGAGGAGCGGCAGGCTCGGGCCCCCGAAGATCTCCTCGATGTGCGGCGGCATCGAGCCCGCGCGGACGATGTTGTCCGGGTCGATGAACTCGCGGACGGCGTCGGGGCCGCTCAGCACCACGGCGCGGCGCCCCAGCAGCGAGGTGCGGAAGACCGGCCCGTACCGGGCGCGCCGCCGAGCGACGAACCCGAACCCGTCACGCGCGAACGCCAGCGTCTCCCCGAGCAGGGGGAGACCGGTGCGGCCGGGCGGGAGGGGGGGCACGAAAGGCCTACGCCGGCCAGAGCCGGGCGGATTGGTACTCGTGGAGCACTCGAGCGCTGAAGCGATCGCTCGGCCCTTCCTTCAGGACTCGACTGGCCACGCGACCGCCCACGGCGTCCACCGTTAGCGTTGCCTCGTAGCCACGAAGGTGCCGAGCTGGAAGGTGTTGCCCGACGCGCTGACCAGCCAGATCTCGCCGCGCAGACCCTGGCCTACGTGCACGCCCCGCAGCTGGATCTGGGCGCCCGGCTGGGCCTGGGTCGAGAACTGGATCACCAACGAGTCGCCCGCGACGGGGTACCACGCCGCCGCCTGGGCGTTGCGGCCGCGCGGGGCGCGGGTGTAGCCGGCCAGCGAGACGCTTGCGCCGAACTGCACCGCCGACGGGATCGCCGGGTCGGGTGCGGCGACCGGGGCGTTCTCCAGCCGCAGCGGCGTCTCGCCGGCGCGGCCCTGCGCCCGGCGCTGGCCCTGGCGTTGTCCCTGGCGCTGGATGTCGGCCCGGAGCCGGTACGATCCGGCCACCCGCGTGGGCGTGAGCAGCGTTGTGCTGGGCGGCGCGGCCACCGGTGGCGGCGGCTGTGGCGGGGGCGGCGAGCCTCCCCCGCCCCCGCCGCCGCAGCCCAGGGCCAGCGTCACGCCGAGCAACCCGGCGCGCGTCACGGCCTCGCGCCGGCGCTGTCCAGCTGGCCGATCGTGGCCGTGCTCGGCCTCCGCTGCGACTGCAGCCGCCGGGCCGCCGCCTCGGCGCCGCGCATCACGCGCAGCAGGTTCAGCCCGATCACTTTCTTCACGTCCGCGTCGCTCCAGCCGCGCCGCAGCAGCTCGGCCGTGAGACGCGGGAAGGTCGAGACATCCTCCAGGCCCACCGGCGCGCAGTCGATGCCGTCGTAGTCGCTGCCGTAGCCCACGTGGTCCACGCCCGCGACGTCGCGGATGTGCTCGATGTGGTCCGCGACCCGGCGGAGGTCGGGCCGGACGCCAGGCGTCCGGTCGATGAACGCGCAGTAGAAGTTGACCATGACGATCCCGCGGTTCGCGGGCACCATGCGCAGCACCCAGTCGGGGGCGTTGCGCCGGTGCTCGGCCAGCGCCCGGGCCGAGGAGTGGGAGAACATCACCGGCGCCTCGGAGAGCCGCAGCACCTGCGCCATCACCGAGTCCGAGACGTGGGAGATGTCCACCAGCATGCCGAGCCGGTTCATCTCGCGGACGACTTCCCGCCCGAACGGGGAGAGGCCGTTGTTGCGGGCGGTGTCGGCCGCGGCGTCGGCCCACGGCAGGCCGCGGTTCCAGGTGAGCGTCATGTACCGCACGCCCATGCCGTAGAACACGCGCAGGAGTCCCAGCGAGTTCTCGATGGCGTCGCCGCCCTCGATGCCCATCAGCGACGCGATCCGGCCTTGCCGGTGCGCGCGCACGATGTCGTCGGCGGTGCGGGCCGGGGTGAAGGCGTCCGGCCAGCGGGCCTCCATGCGCTGGACGATGTCGAGCTGCTCGAGCGTGAACTTCGCGGGCCCGTAGCGGACCATCGAATCGGGCATCCACAGCGACCAGAACTGCGCGCCCACGCCGCCCGCGCGGAGCCGCGGGATGTCGGTGTGGAACGTGGGCAGGCCTCGCGCCATGTCCACGGTGTCGAAGGAGCCGCGCAGCTGGTTGCGCACCTCCCACGGGAAGTCGTTGTGGCCATCCGCCATCGGCACCTCGCGGTGGAGGCGAAGGGCGCGGCGGATCAGGCTGGAATCGGGAACCTGGGCCGGCAGAACGCCGGTGGCGGCCACTCCGAGGGCAGCTAGCAGGGCGAGGGTTCTCATGGCTTCGGACGATAGCCGGGGGGCGGGCGAAACGACAACGGGTGGTACGCGTGGTTTCGCGCCGGACCGGTGACGCTGCGGCTCACCGGGCCTGCATGATGGGGCGATCGTCGGCGGGGAGCCCGGATTGCGGCAGAAAACGAAACTCCTGCATTCCCTGCGTGCGAATCTGCGGCTGCGGCATTTCAGTCCCCGCACGGAGGCGGCGTATGTGGCGTGGGTCCGGCGGTTCGTGCGGTACCACGGCTTGCGGCACCCGGCCGAGCGGGGGGCGCCGGAGGTGGTCAGGTTCCTGACGCACCTGGCGGTGGAACGCCGGGTCGCAGCGTCCACGCAGTCTCAAGCGCTGGCGGCGTTGCTGTTCCTGTACAGGGATGTGCTGGGTCAGCCGTTGGAGGGGTTGGGTCGGATTCCGCGGGCCCGGGCGCCGGTCGTGCTGCCGGTCGTGCTCACGCGCGCCGAGGTCCAACAGGTGCTGGCCCGGCTCGGGGGAGTTGTGGGCCTGATCGGGGCGTTGCTGTACGGCAGCGGGCTGCGGCTGCTGGAGTGCCTCACGCTGCGGTGAAGGACGTGGACCTGTCGCGGGGAGAGCTGCGGATCCGGAGGGCGAAGGGAGCCAAGGACCGGGTGAGCGTGCTGGCGCGGGCGGCGCGGGGGCCGCTGACCGAGCAGCTCGAGCGGGACCGGCAGCAGCACGCGCGGGATGTGGCCGAGGGGGCGGGGTGGGTGGAGCTGCCGAACGCGCTGGGGAGGAAGTACCCCGGGGCCGGTCGGACATGGCCGTGGCAGTGGGTGTTCCCGGCGCGGCGGCGGTACGTGGACCGGCTCTCGGGGCGGGTGCGCCGGCACCACCTGAACGAGTCGGTGGTGCAGCGGGCGATGGCCGTGGCGGTGCGGGGCAGCGGGATCGGCAAGCGGGCGACGTGTCACACGCTGCGGCATTCGTTCGCGACCCACCTGCTGGAAGCCGGCTACGACATCCGGACCGTCCAGGAGCTGCTGGGCCACCGGGACGTGAAGACGACCATGACGTACACGCACGTGCTGAATCGCGGCGGGTTGGGCGTGCGGAGCCCGGCGGACCGCCTCGAACCGTCGGATAACACCGGGATTCCGGGTGTTATGCGACTTGCGGGGCCTCATGCCGGACGCTAGGTATTGGCCCTGTGCTATCTTACCTGCTTTCGATGCCTTGCTCGGCTAACTCCCGCTGTCCGGTGTTCTGCGCCACTTGGCTGGGAGGAAGGCAGGGGCCAAGAATGACAAACGTTAGTTAGGCGCACGACACGCGGACCATGAATGGCAAATTCTGACAATCCGGCGCGAGGCGCGGCCTTCGAAGCAATCGTACGGAAGTTCTTCCAACGGAACGGGCAGCTTGCGCTTGAGCCCAAT
>Ga0187892_10000109_pt1 | contig 193353 bp, 173 predicted proteins | sample MA1701073metaG_FD_139345 | JGI IMG/M metagenome (GOLD analysis project Ga0187892, IMG submission 139345) | Bio-ooze microbial communities from a basaltic lava cave in the Kipuka Kanohina Cave System on the Island of Hawaii, USA - MA170107-3 metaG ... | reverse complement strand
TTTTAATCGCTATCAATAGGAGCGACTGAAGTCGCTACTGCAAACGGTTCGTAGTAGCGAATTTATTCGCGAACTTCTCAAGCGACTGAAGTCGCTACTGCAAACGGTTCGTAGTAGCGAATTTATTCGCGAACTTCTCAAGCGACTGAAGTCGCCACTACAAACGGTTCGTAGTGGCGATTTTAATCGCTATCAATAGGAGCGACTAAAGTCGCTACTGCAAACTATTCTATGTTCTGTATCTGTTCCCGGATCTTTTCCAGCTCGGACTTGATTTCAACCACTTCGCTGGCCACCCCGAAATCGGAACATTTGGAGCCGATTGTGTTGGTTTCCCGGTTCATTTCCTGCATCACAAAATCGAGGCGCTTGCCGATATCGCCTTTTTCCTTAAGCGTCTTCTGGAACAAATCGATATGATTGAGCAGGCGGACAATTTCCTCGGTCACATCGGAGCGCTCCGCCATAATCGCCATTTCCTTCATCAGCTTTTCTTCATCCAGCACCAGCCCGCTCGTAAGGTCCTTGACCTGGCGCTCCAGCTTCTGCTTGTATTTTCCAGGAAGATCTTTCGCCATTTCCTCGATCCGGCGCACATGCTTGACAATAGCCCTAAGCCGCTCCTCCACGTCTTTTTCCAGCACCCGGCCTTCCTTTTCTCGGGAAGAAATAAACGATTTCAGCGCCTTTTCGATCACCGGCCTCATATCATTCCAGGCCTTTTTCAGGTCAACTTCTTTTTTCTCCACTTTGAATACATCGGAAAAAGAAAGCAGGTCGCGGGTTGAAATGTCGTCTTTGATTTTAAGATTTTTCGCGAGTTTTTTAAGCGCCGAGGCGTAAAATTTTGCCCGGGCAGTGTCCACGGATAAATCCGCCTCGGAATTATTTGAAGGGTCAATCCCGATAAAAACGGTTACCTTGCCGCGGACAATTTCCGTTTGAAGCAGTTTTTTTATTTCCGCCTCGAGCGCATGAAGATCCGAGGATATTCTCACCTGAAGATCAAAAAAGCGCTGATTCAGAGAGCGGATTTCAACCGTATAGGTCTTTCCGTTTTTAACACCGCGGGCATCGCCGAAACCGGTCATACTGCGTAGCATTGAATAAAATCTCCTGGGAGAAAATGGTCGATTATAGGTAGCCTTGAGATTACTGTCAAGTAACTCAGGTGCTAAAAATCACTCTTAACTTATTGTACAGCTTATAGTTAAACTTATTACCTCGTTCTTTCAAGCACGTAATCGAGCAATGACTCGAGGCTTCTCTTGGCGGGAATATCGTTGAGGGTGGAAAGCTCCAGCCGGGCGCGGTCGGTAAACTCCCGGGCTTTCTGAAACGCATAATCCACAGTGCGGTATTCGAGAATCAGATTCAGCAAATACTGAAATTTATCCGGGGCCATCTGGGATTTGAATATTTTGAAGACTTCGCTTTTTTTGTTTTCCGAGACAAGCGAAAGCAGGCGGATCACCGGAAGCGTGAGTACGCCGCCGGAAGCGTCCAAACCGATGGTCTTTCCGAATTGCTCGGCCGTTCCCGTGAAATCCAGGCAATCATCCACAATTTGAAAAGCCAGCCCGAAATAAAGGCCGAAATTCTTAAGCGCGGCCGCCTGCTCCGCGGGAATTTCCGCAACCAGCGCTCCGGCTTCCACACAGGTGGAAAGAAGCGACGCCGTTTTTTTCTCGATAATTTCCAGATACTGCTCTTCTTTCAAATTGAAATTGTCTTTTTCGCGGTACTCCAGAATTTCCCCGTCACAGACCGCGCCGGCCGTATTCAAAAAAAGCGCGATCAATTCCCGCCGATTCGAAGAAAATATCGTCATGAACGCTTTATCATACATGAAATCCCCCACCAGCACGGCGACCTGCGGTCCCCATTTGGCGTTGACGGTCGGAAGATTCCTCCGCATAAACGAGGAATCGATAATGTCGTCATGAATCAGCGTTGCGGAATGAAGGATTTCGAGGCTCGAGGCGATCCGGAGCAAAAGCGGAACGTCGGATTTTCCGAATTGGGCGCCCAAAAGACACAGTGCGGGACGCAGCATTTTTCCGGGGCTGGAAAAAAAATAACGGATCACCTCGCGCGTTAAATCATTGTCCGTCGCAAGCACTTCCGAGATAGTCGCGGGAATCCGGTCGACCCAATCGCGGATGGGAGCGTAGATATCGGCGAGTGATATTTTGTTAGTTTGGATTTTCAAAGCGCTTTCTCCATCGCTCTCTCAGTTGCGTTGATTTCGCGGCTGCCGTGCGCCGTCGAGATAAAACAGGCCTCAAACTGGCTCGGCGGAAAATAAATTCCGAGCTCCAGCAATTTGTGAAAAAAACGGGCATAAGATTTTACATCAGATTTCTTCGCCTGGCTGAAATTTTCAACGGGCGCAGAAGAGAAAAAAACCGTAAACATAGAGCCGGCCGATTGTATCTGAATATTACGCTTCTTCTTTTTGGCAATCTCACGCAGCCGCGCAATCAGCTGAGCCGATTTTCCGCGCAAGTCGGCATAAACTTTTTTATCCTGAAGCGTCTCAAGCGTGCTGATTCCCGCCGCAACGGCAAGCGGATTTCCGGAAAGCGTTCCGGCCTGATACACCGCGCCCAAAGGAGCCAGATGGTCCATAATTTTCGCGCCGCCTCCGAGAGCGGCAAGCGGAAGGCCTCCGCCTACGATTTTCCCGAGCGTCGTCAGATCCGGCCTGATTCCATAAAGTTCCTGCGCGCCGCCGTGCGAGACGCGGAATCCGGAAATAATTTCATCGAAAATCAGAAGCGCGCCGTATTTTTTCGTCCATTTACGGAGCGCCCATAAAAATTCCTCCCGCGGCGGAACCACGCCCATATTGGCGGCAACCGGCTCCACAATCACGCAGGCGATGCTTTTTTCTTCGGTGCGGATCACGCGCTCAAACGCGCTCACATCATTATAAGGAAGGCTGATCGTCAGCTGCGCGATTTCTTCGGGAATACCCGCGGAATCGGGAATACCGAGCGTCGCCACGCCGGAGCCGGGTTTTACGAGAAGCGAATCGCTGTGGCCGTGATAGCACCCGTCGAATTTGATGATTTTTTTTCGGCCCGTCATCCCGCGCGCCAGACGCACGGCCGTCATGACCGCTTCGGTGCCAGAGTTCACAAGCCGAACTTTTTCAATCGAAGGAAACACCTTTTTGATCAGCTCGGCCAGCCGCACTTCCTGCGCCGTCGGCGCCCCATAAGAAGTTCCGCGGACGGCAGAATCGATCACGGCCTTCACCACACCTCCGGCCGAATGCCCGAGAATCAGCGCGCCCCAGGACATCACAAAATCGATATACTTTCTACCTTCCACATCCATCAAGAGCGGGCCGTCCGCCGACTTGATAAAGCGCGGCCATCCGCCTACGGAGCCAAAGGCGCGGACGGGCGAATTTACTCCGCCCGGAATATGTTTTTTTGCGAGTGTAAAAAGGGATTTGGAGTTCATAACGGAAGGGCGTTCGTCCTGGCAATTTCCGAATAAAGACGGGCGCTTTCGCGGGGAGTTCTTTTCTGCGAAGCATAATCCACTTCCACAAGCCCGAAGCGGGGCGTGTATCCGTGGGCCCATTCAAAATTATCCAACAGTGACCAGTGAAAATACCCGCGGACATCCACGCCTTCCTGAATGGCCCGGCTCGCTTCCCGCAGATGATTAAAAATAAATTTCTGCCTTTGTTCGTCATTCAAGGCGCAAATTCCGTTTTCCGTGATGTAAACCGGCCTTTTGAAACGGGCGAGGGATTTAAGCGCGATATAAATCCCCTCAGGATAAACTTCCCAGCCGAGCGAATTGCGTTCCACGCCGGGATCATGAATTTCCTCGGAAAACATCAAAGCGGGTTTTGTGACGTTAAACTTGACCTTTTCCCGTGAATAATAATTGAGGCCGATAAAATCCCAGGCCCCTTTCAAGTTCGGAACTTTTTCATTCCAGGCGGCGGGAAATCCGATGACGCCGGCGTTAATCGCATTCAGAAACATCTGATTAAACGCATAATTCCGCATAGATGCCGACAGCCGGTCAAGCGGCGAATCCGGATTCCACGGCTGAATCACCCGGAAATAAACGGCGATCCCCACCTGGGTGCTCCAGTGATTCTTGTTTTTTTCATCGTGTATCGCCTCATAGGCCAGGCCGTGGGCTTTGATTTGATTCCTCACAACGGAAACATGCTTCACCCAGTCTTTTTTTCCGGGAGGCCAGTTGCCCATCACGAACGATTCAAAAAAATAAACCATGGGCTCATTGAGCGTATTCCAGAGGGGAACCAGGTCTCCGAATGAAGCGGCGCATTTGCGCGCATACCGCTCAAACCAGACGAGAATTTTCTCGTTCTCCCACCCTCCCTTTTCCTGCGCCCATTTCGGAAGCGTAAAATGCATGAGCGTCGCCATCGGCGTCTGCTTGTGACGATGAAGAGATTCCAGCACCTGGCGATAATGATAAATGGTGGATTCGCTGAATTCTCCTTCTTCGGGCTCAACGCGCGACCATTCGATGGAAAAACGGTGGGCATTCAAATGCAGGCTCTCCGAAAGAGCGAAATCCTGGTCAAAAAGATTGAAATGGTCACAGGCGTCTCCTGAAATTTCGCGGTTCTTGACCCGGCCCGACTCCTCCCATCTCCACCAGTTATTGAGCGTATTGCCGCCCTCAACCTGATGAGCGCTTGTTGCCGTGCCCCACAAAAAACCCTTCGGAAATTGAATCGGCATGTCGGCCTATTTTTTGTCCGTAAGTTTTTTAAAAACATCGAAGATGTCAATCGGCATCGGAAATACCGTTGTGGAATTATTTTCCGACGCGATTTCCACGAGCGTCTGCAAATATCTCATCTGAAGCGCCATGGGATGCGGCTCCATCAATTTAGCGGCATCCACGATGCGCGCGGCCGACTGAAATTCGCCTTCCGCGTGAATGATTTTTGCCCGGCGCTCGCGCTCGGCCTCAGCCTGGCGGGCCATGGCACGCTGCATTTCCTGCGGCAAATCCACATGCTTGATTTCCACCGTCGAAACCTTGATGCCCCACGGATCCGTCTGCTTGTCGAGAATCTGCTGAATCTCGCGATTCATTTTATCGCGCTCGGCCAGCAAATCGTCCAATTCACACTGTCCCAAAATACTGCGGAGCGTCGTCTGCGCCATCTGGGAGGTAGCAAAGTAAAAATCCTCAACGGAGGTCACGGCCAAATTCGGGTCAATGACCCTGAAATAAACCACGGCATTCACTTTCACCGAAACGTTGTCGCGCGTGATAATGTCCTGCGGCGGAACGTCCAGCGTAATCACGCGCAAACTCATCCGCACCATCCGGTCAATGGGATAGAACACAAAAATCAGCCCGGGTCCTTTGGGTTTGGCCAGCAGGCGGCCCAGCCGGAAAATAACCGCGCGTTCGTATTCGGCAATAATTTTGATGCAGCTTAAAAGATACAGAACCAGAAACCCCACAAGGATAAAAACGGGACTGAAGCCGAACATAAAAACCTCCTTTAACTCTTCTCTTCTTTCTTCACGATTAGCGTTAAATGCTCTTCCTTCAAAACTTTTACTTTTTCCCCCTTTTTAAGCGCCCGGTCTGCGCGCGCGCGCCAAAGCGCCCCTTCAACAAACACATACCCCTCCGGGTTCAGTTCCGTGACAACATCCCCGGTTTTGCCGACAAGTCCTTCTGCGCCCGTCGTGACTTTTCTGCGCTGCGCCTTTACCGCGAGGCTCACCAGAAATACCGTGAGCAGCGCGGTGGCAGCCACAAACGGCAGCACAACACCGAGAGACAGCTGAAGGAATTCATGCCTGGAATCGATCAATAAGAGCGAACCGAGCAGAAAACTTAAAATACCGCCGACGGTCAGCAGCCCATAGCTTGTAATTTTGACCTCCGCCACGAAGAGGACAACAGCCAGAAGAATCAGGGAAAAACCGGCGTAATTCACCGGAAGCGCCTGAAAGGAATAGAACGCCAGAATCAAACAAATCGCGCCGCCGATTCCGGAAAACCCGATTCCGGGATTCGTGAACTCAAAAAGCAGGCCGTAAAAACCCAGAAGCATCAGGATAAAAGCAATATTCGGATTGGCAATCGCCGCAAGAACTTTCTGTCTGAGCGACATTTCATGATCCGCAATTTTGGCGCCGGATGTTTCGATTTTTTTAATCCCGGTTGCGAGCTTTACTTCGCGCCCGTCAATTTTCCTAATGAGCTCATCGACATCCGAGGCCAGAAAATCGATCACGCCCAGCTTGAGCGCTTCATCCGCCGTTTCGGAAAATGATTTGCGCACGGCATTTTCCGCCCACTCGACATTGCGGCCCCGCTCCGAAGCAATCGCCCGCACCCAGGCCAGCACATCATTCATGATTTTGTCCTGCATGGGATCACCGGATTCTTCTTTCTGCGTCCCGCCCTTTTCTTTATTCCCCTTAAACCGGCGTTCCGTCTCTTCGATTAAATCACGGAATGACCGCCCGCGCTCGCCCATAATCACGGGATGCGCCGCGCCGATATGCGTGGACGGCGCCATAGACGCTACATGAGCCGCCAGGGTTAGAAAAACGCCCGCCGAGCCTGCCCGAGCGCCTTTCGGGGACACATAAACAACCACGGGCACGGAAGCATTCATAATATGGCGCACAATGACCCGCGTTGAATCCAGAAGACCTCCGGGCGTGTCGAGCTCAATAATCAGGCATTCCGCTTTCTCTTCCTCGGCGCGTTTTATCCCTCCGGAAATATATTCCTGAATTGCCGGGCTGATGATCACGTCGGAAATGCGAAGGACATGTACAGCAGGCTGCGAGGAAAAAGCGGAGTGGAAACTAAACAATAGTGGCGATAGAACTATGGTTGTGAGTATTGAGTATAGAGTATTGGGCAAAAATCTTGACACAATACTCAATACCCATGACCCATGACTATTTTTAAACGCTCCATTCCGAGTCGTCGTATTTCCAATTTGCATAGAGATAGAAATTTTTAACGGGTTGGCCTAATTTTTCGATCACAAACCTGAATGACGCCATGTTACCCTGATTGAGATGGTCGGGATCGGGCTTCACAGAAACGTTCACTGCCGGAATCTCCCTCTCGTCAAACACCACCAGATGCACCACTATATCACGCACGGACTGGCCGAGATTATTAATCACCAAACCGGCCAGTTCGGTATCCTGGTCTTTATTGATGAAGGAGTCCCCGCCTTTGACAATCAGTTTTTTCGGCAGTCTTTGAAAGGATTCGATCGGAGGGAATTCTTCGATGCCCATAATGTTATTGATTATTCCCGATTAACTCTTTAATCCGTTTAACCAATGCCTTTATGTCCACCGGTTTTTTGAAGAAGCCGGAGGATCCTTCCAGGGCGAATATTTCGTTCATGATCACCGCTTTGCCGGTCACTATGATAATCGGCATGTCCGAAACCTCTTTTTTGAGTTTTTTTAAAATGCTCAGCCCGTCATTCGCCTGAAGCATGACATCCAGCACCAGAAGATCGGGTTTGATTTCTTCTACCCGGGTGAGCACCTTATCTCCGTCGGTTTCCGTAAACACATCATAACCGGCTTCTTCGATCCGGACGGCGGAGAGAGTTGCAAAATCCTCTTCGTCGTCCACCACAAGAACTTTTTTTCTAGTCGCAGTCATGATTTTTACTCCTCTCAAAAATACCCTGTTAAGTCCGGCTTGGTCACCGGTACCGGGGAAGCGTGAAAAAAAATGTGCTTCCTTTTCCAACTTCGCTTTCCGCCCAAATCCGCCCCTGATGCAGCTTCACAATTTCCTGACAAATGGAAAGCCCGAGCCCGGTTCCCTGAAGTTCGGGGGTCGCTCCCCGGTGCGGCTGTTTGACCTGCTCAAAACGTTCAAAAATCCGCATGATATTATTTTGGGCGATTCCGATGCCCGTGTCCCTCACGCCGACCCGAATCTTCTGAACCGGCGGCTCCGTATCTTCGATCGAATCGCATTTTAATTCGATTTTTCCTCCCTGCGGAGTAAATTTTATGGCATTGCCGATTAAATTGGTAAGCACCTGCATGATTCTCAAAGGGTCCGCATAAACACTCATCTTCTCGGCGGGAGGAACAAACTCCAGAACAAGCTTCTCTTTTTCGGCGAGAGGCCGCATCGAATCAACCGCTTCCTGAATTATCTTCGAAATGTCGCTGGGCTCCTTTTCCATCTTCATCTTACCCGCTTCCAGCTTCGAAAAATCAAGAAGATCGTTCACCAGGATTGTCAGCCGTTCCGCGCTGTGCTTGGCTATTTCAAGGATCCGCTTCCCTTTATCCTCTTTCGGATCGACAATGCCGTCCAGCACCAGCTCAATGCTTTCCCGGATTGAATTGAGAGGATTTCTGAATTCATGCGAAACGGAAGAGATAAATTCTGATTTCATTTCGTCAAGTTTCCTGAGCTCCTTATTGGCCGCCTCAAGCGCCGCGGATTTCTCGCGGATTTCCCGCTCAAGCCGCTCCTTTTCTTTGTCGGCCTTGAACTTAATGAGAGTTTCCGAAATGACGCGCGGCAGCAGGGTATAGCAGACATCGTCTTTGACCAGATAGTTATAGGCGCCGGCCTGCATCGCCGCGACCGCGATTTTCTCATCGCCCTGGCCGGTGAGCATAATCACCGGAATCTCCAGCCCTATTTCCTTTATTGTATGGAGAACTTCCAGGCCGTCCATTCCGGGAAGGTTGAAATCACAAATAAGAAGATCGTAGGGTTTTGACTTCAGCTTTACAATTCCGGATTCACCGGTTTCTGCGATGTCTACCTGGCTTTTGAGGGATTCACTGACGGCTTTCCGAACCAAGAAAGCGTGATCGGGATTGTCTTCGACAAGTAGAATAATTCTCCCTGCTTCTTTGGGCTGTGAATGGTAATCGACCGCGGATCGTATCATAACAACAATGCCTCATGTTCACATCGGATACTGCCCTTTCACTGTTTCTGGCGAGGTACGGTGAAAAAAAACTGGCTTCCTTTTCCTTCTTCGGATTCCACCCAGATTCTTCCGCCGCCGCCCTCCACAATTTTTTTAACTATACTGAGGCCGATACCGGTTCCTTCCTCATTCTGGCTGGCATGAGGACCGCGTTCGAATACCCAAAAGATTTTATCCTGATACTCTTTCGGAATGCCTATCCCGTTATCACGCACATAAAACTGATGGTACCCGTTGCTGTCTACCCCGACTCCGATCTCGATAAAAGGGCTTTTCGCGCCGCCGATATATTTCACGGCATTTCCGATCAGGTTTGAAAAAACCTGAATAAACCGTGACCGGGGCGCACGGATCACCGGAAAATTTCCGTTCACCATGATCCGGATATTCTTCTTCTCGATAATCGGCTGCATTTCATTCAGAATGTCCTGCACCACTTTGCGTGTGTCCACGTCTTCGGGAATTTCCTTCACGCGCCCGACACGCGAAAGCTCAAGAAGACTTTGCACCATTTCATGCATGCGCGTTGTGTTCGCCTGAATTCTGTCTATGCATATCCGCTCCTCATCAGCAAGCTTTGACCGGGCAGGCCCCAGAAGCGACAAAAATCCCGTCATGCTCACCAGCGGCGCCTTGAGATCATGCGAAAGCACATAAATGAAGCTCTCAAGCTCTTCATTTTTGTCTTTCAACGCGCGGTTTACTTCCTCGAGTTCATGCGTCCTGACCTGAACCAGGCGTTCCATGGTTTCCGAACGCGTCACCAGGGACCAGGCAAACAGGGCCGCCGAAATTGAAAATAGAATTCCCATGGTCAGAAGCAAGATTCCGGTCAATTCGGATTGAATGCCTCCCGCAAGGAATTCTTCTTTCGGCCAGATGTTCAGCCACCACGTCTTGTCGGCAACGGTGATTTGACGCGTCACCTTGAAAGGACGCTGGGCGCTGACTTCCCGCCAGTATTTCAGGTCGGAATAAAGGACTTTCCACTGAAAGGAAATCAGGTAGTGATAAAAGATCAGGCTCTGCTCTTTGAAAAACTTGCTTAGGATCAGGTCAATATTAAGGTATTGCAGCAGGTAGCCTGAAGGTTCTCCATCCAGGTCACGTATCGGAAACAATGCATAAACGTAGGACTTGGGCTCTTTATCTTCCGCTCTCATAAGAATAGAAAACGGAGTCGAGATAACCACCGCGTTCCGTTTTAAGGCTTCCTGGATCGTTGCCTTCCATTCATTCGAGGGACTCACCTGATTTTCAAAAAATCTTTCAAAATATTTTTTTTCGAAATCTGAGGCCGCCTGAGTCCATATTGCCTTGCCCTTGGAAGCGTCAATCACCTGAATCGCCGAGATTGCCTGATATCCATCCAGCGTGCTCGTCAAATATTTTTGGGCCGCCTCGGGGAGGATTTCCTCTTTTCCCGTAATCATGGAGGCCACACGCGGCATAAAAGTAAAATACGATTCGATGTGATTGGTTAAAAGCAGTCGAATCTGGTCCGCCTGATTTTTGGTATTGTCCAGAATCCGTTCCGTGCGCTCGCGGTTTGAAAAATCCCAGATGCCGATTGTGAGAAGTATGCCCGCGGCTAATATGAGCAATGGAAAGTCTTTCCACCGCATGAATGTAAAATGAAATTTCTTTTTTGATTTTTGATCCACCGTATATGGATCTCCCAGGGCTGGGACGCTTATACCGACCTTCATGACGAACCTCCTGTTCCCAAGTGGTCTGATTGACCTAAGTCCTTTTTTATGAAGCGCATAGAAAATATAACGGCTAATAAAAGGATAACTTAAAAAAATGAGTTAGGCAAAAAAGAGTTCAAATAAAGATGTAACATTGCTGTAGCCACAAGATATGGTAATGAAAACTCGTAGATACTACTAGAAATTGAGTTGATTTTTCTTTGCCCAGGCGGCCAGCTGGCGGGTATGGTAGGAAATAATGATTTGGGCTCCGGCACGGCGGATGGCAGTGAGAATTTCAAGCACCATGTCGCGCTCGGAAAAAATATGAAGTCCTTCTGCGGCTCTCACCATCGTGTATTCCCCGCTCACATTATAAGCGGCGATCGGAACCGGAAACAGGCGGCGCGCTTCGGCAATCACATCCAGATACGCCAGCGCGGGCTTGATCATGACAATGTCGGCGCCTTCTTCGATATCGAGCGCAATTTCTTTCATCGCTTCATCGCGGTTCGCGTAATTCATCTGATAACTTTTCCGGTCGGAAAATTTTGGGGAGGATCCCGCGGCCTCCCGGAACGGGCCGTAAAAACTGGACGCGTATTTTGCGGCATAACTTAAAATCGGAAGCGAGTCGAAACCGCCATGATCAAGTGCGGTTCGCACCTGGCCGATACGTCCGTCCATCATGTCGCTCGGCGCCACCACATCGGCGCCCGCATCGGCATGCGACAGGGCAATTTTCGCGAGCAGTTTAAGCGAATCGTCGTTATGAACGCGCCCGTTTGAAACCACACCGCAATGCCCGTGGCTCATATACGCGCAGAGGCACACGTCCGTGATCACAAGAAGCGAAGGATATTCTTTTTTTAAGGCACGCAGGGCTTTCTGCACCACTCCGCGCGAAGAATAGGCTTCGGCTCCGTTCGCGCTCTTGCTTCCCGGCACACCGAAAAGAAGAATGGAGTGAACGCCGCTCCGGACCAGTTCACCCGCTTCTTTCACCAGTCCCGGAACGGAAAATTGAAACTGCCCCGGAAACGCACGGATGGCGGCCTTTTCCTCTTTCATTTCGCGGACAAAATACGGCATCACGAGATGATTGAGGCTGAGCTGGGTTTCGCTCACCAGCTGCCTCAACACCGGATTTTCACGCAATCTTCGGGGACGGGTAAGCGGAAATCTCATTATTTTTTTACCAGCACTCTTTCTTCAATGCGCACGGCAATCATTTTATCGCCTGCGTTGATCTTGTGAATGTTTTCAAGGCCTTCGATGACCTGCCCGAAAACGGTGTATTTTCCGTTCAGGAAAGGCTGAGGGGCCAGGCAAATGTAAAACTGCGAGCCGGCGCTGTTCGGATCTTCGGTGCGCGCCATCGCCACGGTTCCTTCCAGATGCGGACGGGCGTTGAACTCAGCCGGAATCGTATAACCCGGACCGCCGGTTCCGTCGCCCTTTGGGTCTCCGCCCTGAATCACGAACGGGGTCGGCGATTTCACGACGCGATGAAATGTGAGGCCGTTGTAATAACCCTGATTCGTGAGCGTAACAAAATTATCGACTGTTTTCGGCGCGTCATCGGGGAAGAATTTGAATACGATGTTTCCTTTTTCGGTTTCAATCACGGCCACTTTGGTTGCTTTCGGTTTCTCAGGCATGGGCAGATCTTCTTTCCTTTCTTGTTTTTTATTATTCATGGCGCAGCCGGCCACAGAAAGCGCCAGCAGCGAAATCACGGCGAATGATAAAATTTTCTTCATGTTGACTCTCCTTTTAATATCGCTTCTACGATGCCTTCAATATCAAAACGTTTGGCCTGACGGTGAACTTTGATTCCGTGTTTCTTTAGAGTTCCGGTTGTCACAGGCCCAATGGATATGATTTTCGTCTTACCGTTCATCCGGCTGAACGCCGATTTGCCTGAAAGCGAAATAAAGCTCTCGACGCTCGAGGAACTGGTAAATGGTACAAAATCCACGGCCCCATCTCCAAGAATATTTTTCAGCCGCCCGCGGCCGGATTTTTCGGGAACCGTACGGTAAACAACGGCTTCGGTCACGCCGGCGCCCGCCTTTTTCAATTCTTTCCTTAAATAAGGACGCGCCAAATCTCCGCGCAGCAGCAAAAAACGCTTTCCTTTGACCGCATTTCGACGCGCGAGTTCGGCAAATAATTCTTCCGCAACGAATTTTTTCGGTATCAAATCTGAACGGACGCCTTGTTCACGAAGCCGTTTCGCGGTTGCTTCACCGATGGCGGCGATTTTGGTTCCGGCAAGAACGCGCCAGTCTTTTGATTTCGCTCGAAGCCGTTTGTCAAAAAAATCCGCGCCGTTCTGGCTTGTGAAAACCACCCAGTCGTATTTTCTATTTTCAAGATCCCGAATCGCCCGGTCTACCGGCTTCCAGTCCGGATCCGAAAATTTAGTGGCCGGAACATGCACCGTTTCGGCTCCCAGGCGTTCGAGCCTGTCTTTCAGTTTCGAACCTTGCGCCGCCGCGCGGGAGATTAAAACTTTTTTTCCAAAAAGCGGACGGGATTCCCGTAATTTTTGTTCGATGTGATGACGCGCAGCCTTTCCGATCATGATCAGGCAAGGAGGCTGCAATTTCTTTTTCCGCACTTTTCCTGCGATGTCTTTCAAAGTTCCGGTTAAAATTTCCTCTTCGGGAGTCGTGGCCATGCGCGCGATCAGCACCGGTGTTTTCGGATCGCGGCCGCGCGCGATAAGTTCCTTTACAATTTGGTCCAGCCGCCCGACTCCCATGTAAAACACCAGCGTGCCTTCAAACGCGGCGAGATTGTCATAGTTGAGCCCCGAAACTTTTTTCGACGGGTCTTCATGGCCTGTGATCAACGCGACTTGCGAAGCATATTCGCGGTGCGTCACGGGAATGGCAAGTGAAGCAAAAGCCCCGAATGCGGCCGTGATGCCGGGAATAATTTCAACTGCGATTCCGTGCTTCGCGAGAAACTCGGCTTCTTCCCCGCCGCGTCCGAACATGAGCGGATCGCCGCCCTTGAGCCGCACAATGGTTTTCCCGGCGCGGGCAAACTTCAGCATAAGCTGGTTAATCTCTGTTTGTAATAGCGGCTTTAGTCGCTGTTTTTTAGCAAATGAATCCGCCGCTACCAGACTTCCATGCGCTTTACCCACAAAAATCTTTTCGCAATTTTCAGGAGCCCAATCCAGCACGCGCGGGCTCACCAGCGCGTCATAAAGAATCACATCCGCAGATTCAATGACATGCTTCGCGCGCAGCGTCAATAATTCCGGATCTCCGGGGCCGGCACCCGTCAAAAATACCATTCCTTTATTTTTTGTCATAATTAATTTCCGATCAGCCGTTTCGCGCCGTTTTTGATGACATCATCGGCAAGATGACGCGCTAGTTCCAGCGCGTCAAGCACCGGCCCCTGTTTTGCCGCCTTAATTTCTTCCGATCCGTCGGGCGAAAGCACCACGGCATGGATCGCAATCGCATCTTCTTTCACCGTGGACAGTACACCGCAAGGCACCTGACATCCGGCCTGCAAAAATCCGAGAAATGTGCGCTCGGCATCGGCTTGAATTTCGCTCGCGTCATCATTGATCGCCGCGCAAACCGCGACCATGTCGGGATCCCCCGTGCGCGCTTCGATGCCGATAATTCCCTGCCCGGCGGCCGGAACGAAAAATTCGGTTTCAAGAATTTGCGTCACGCGGTCCGCGAGGCCGAGACGTTTGATGCCGGCATAAGCCATTACGAGCGCGTCGTAATCTCCGCTTTCAAGTTTCCGGAGACGCGTCTCGACATTGCCCCTGACATTCACCGGCTCCAGATCCGGACGCAGACGCTTGACTTGAGCGGTACGGCGCACGCTGGAAGTTCCGATTTTCGCGCCCTTCGGCAAATCCATAATTTTTTTCCCGCCGCGGGAAATCAAGCAGTCGCGCGGATCTTCACGCTTGAGCACGGCAATAAGTTCCAATCCGTCCGGCAATTCGGTCGGCATGTCTTTAACACTGTGAACAGCGAGATCAATTTCTTTGCGGATCAGCGCGTCTTCAATTTCTTTGGTGAATGCGCCCTTGCCGCCGAAAGCCGGAAGCGGCAGATCCAGTTTCTGATCGCCTTCGGTTTTGATCACGCGGATTTCCACTTCCATCACCGGAAAATGCTGAAGAATGCTTTTTTTCACGTCTTCCGTTTGAAGCAGGGCCAGCCGGCTGCCGCGCGTGCCGATCACTACCTTTTTCTTCATTTCTTCAGCCTTTCCACGTCAAACAAAGCCTCCAGCGCCTCAAGATAACGCCGCGTTCCGCCATTTGATCCCGCCTCTTTCAGCTTCTCAAGCGGCGCGTGCATGATTTTTCCGCGGATGCGGTTCGCAAGCGCTTTGATTTCTTCTTCGGAAGTTCCATTCATCCGGCCTTTAAGTTCCTGTTCCACACAGACATCCACATATTCCTGAAAACGGCGTATCACATCGCCCGATTCCAGCGTATTCAGCCATTTGAAAAATTCGTCCGTGCGTTCGGCGATTAATTTTTCGCAGGCTTCGATTTCTTTTTTCCGGCCCTTCAAATTTTGTTCCGCCACCACTTTAAGATCGTCAATGTTGTAAAGATATACGTCGTCGATTTCGCCTACGCGCGCTTCGATGTCCCGCGGAACCGCGATATCGATAAGAAACAGCGGCTTGTGCCGGCGCGAGTTCATGACGGCGCACACGTCGTCGTATTTCACCACCGCATGCGGAGCAGCCGTTGAAGTAATGACAATATCGACATGATTGAGACACTTTGTCCAATCATCAAAATGCACGGCTTCGGCGTTGAATTGATTGGCTATCGCTTCCGCTTTCTCGAACGTTCGGTTAGCGACCAGAATTGCGCCCGCACCGGAACCAACCAAATGCTTGAGGGTGAGCTCGCTCATTTCTCCCGTACCAAGCACCAGAACTTTTTCTCCGTGAAGGCGGCCAAAAATTTTCTCTGCCAGCTCCACCGCGACAGACGGAATGCTTACCGCTCCTTCGTTGATTTTTGTTTCAGTCCGCGCTTTCTTGGAAACCTGCAGCGACCGTTCGAACAAACGTCCGAGCACCGGCCCCGAGACTCCGGTTTCCTGCGCCCATTGATAAGCATCTTTGATTTGTCCGTGGATTTCATTCTCGCCGAGCACCAGCGAATCGAGCCCGCAAATGACGCGGAATAAATGCGTCACGGCTTCTTCGTTCTCGTAAAAATAAAGATGATGGCGGAATTCTTTGGCGTCGATCTTGTGAAATTCGGAGAGGAATTTTTCGAAATCCTGTTTCGTTTTCTGCGGGGCATCGCTTACGAAATAAGCCTCGACCCGGTTGCAGGTAGACAGTAAAAACCATTCGGAGCCATGCACACGGCGCCGGATCTCAGACAGCGCTTCAATCTGCGCGCCTTTCGAAAAAGCGAGCCTCTCGCGGATTGCGATGGGGCAGGTTTTATGGTTCAGTCCGATATTGATAATGTTCATAATCAGCGCGGATGAAGTTGCATGTCAAAAAATGTGAGGCCAAGAAATGTAACGAGGATGAGCGAAAACGCGAACACGCTCAAAATCACCATTTTTCTGCCGTGCACGGATGAAACAAAGTGAAAATAAAAAAGCACCAAATAAATCACCCAGGCGAACACGCTTGAAATTAATTTCGCGTTCCAAAGCCAGAACGTTCCGAATTCATTCTTCAGCCACACGAATCCGGAAAGAAGCGCGACGGTTAAAAGCGGCAGTCCGGCCAGCAGGCCGCGGAACACCCATTTTTCAAGCGTCTCCAGCGACGGGCCTTTGGTGAGCTGACGGTTTTTCAGCGCACGGTCCTGATTCAGATACAGCAGTCCGGCGACAAAAGAAAACGCGAAGCAGAAATAGGCCAGAAATGCCGCCGTCACATGCGCGGGAAAATACAAACTGGGCATTGGCGTTACACTGGCCAGAACTTTGAAGGAATCGAATCCGGCGAAACCGATGACGGCGATCAGGAACATGGCGATGAAAATGACAAAAGGAAAAAGAATGTTCATAAGCGCTCCAGAATTTTTTTCACGCGTTTTTTCGCTTCGACGAATTTGCCCTTTTCAAGCAGGCCGGCGATTTCGCGCGATCCGGCCTGAGTCAAAAGACGGCGGCGGACTTTCCGGTCCGTTACTTTTTTCAAAACCTGTTTTCTCTGCTCGGCCAAAAACACGAGGAATTTCGACCAGGCGTGCCCGTATTTTTTCTCAAGAGTTTTTCGGATATGACGGGCCAGCACCGGACTGGCGCCTCCGGTGGATACCGCGATTTGAAGCGGGCCGCGCTGAAACCGCGACGGATAAATAAAATTGGAGAGCTTCGGCACATCGACCACATTCATGAGCTTGTTCATTCGTGTGCAGGCGCTGAAAACACGTTTGTTGAGCCTGGAATCATACGACGCCGAGACAACGAGGAAATAAGGAGACAAAAAAGGTACCAGGTACTTTAAGTACCTGGTACCTAAAGTACCTGGTACCTTTTTAACTTTCGCGCCGGCTTCGCGGAGGGACTGCGCTTTTTTCCGCGCTTCCTCCCCCGATCCGATCACCAGACACTTTTTGCCGCGCACATCCAAAAACACCGGATAATACATAAAATCAAAAACTCTCCTTCGGCGAAGGAAATTTTCCCGTCTTCACGTCTTTGACGTAACGCTCGATCGCGTCTTTCATGATTCCGTGAAGCTTCGCGTATTCGCGCACGAACTGATACCGGGAATTACCGCTCATGCCGAGCAAATCATTCACGACAAGCACCTGACCGTCGCAATCTTTTCCGGCACCGATGCCGATGGTGGGAACTTTCACAGCCTTCGTGATTTTTTTGGCTAGCTGGGCGGGAACACATTCCAGCACAATGGAAAACACGCCGAGTCCGGCAAGCAATTTCGCGTCTTGAAAAATCTTTTTTGCCGCGGCGGGCTGGCGTCCCTGAACTTTGTATCCGCCGTAAAGCTCCACGGATTGCGGAAGCAGTCCCAAATGGCCCATCACGGGAATTTTCGCTTTCACGAGCGCGGAAATCACTTCGCACTCTTCGCTGCCGCCTTCGAGCTTCACGGCATGCGCTCCGCCTTCTTTCACGAGCTTGCGCGCGTTCACCACCGCTTCTTTCGGTCCGCCTTCGTAAGAACCGTAAGGCATATCGGCCACGATCAGACTGGTGCGCGAAGCGCGGTTCACAGCTTTCGTGTGATGCAGCATTTCGCTCATGGTCACGGGACGCGTGGTTTTATGCCCGAGCAGAATCATGCCGAGCGAATCGCCGACGAGAAGCACGTCGATGCCGCATTCTTCTTCGAGCTTGGCGAACATCGCGTCATAGCACGTCAGCACAGTGATTTTTTCACCGCGCTTCTTTTTATCGAGAATGTCTTTTACGGTTACTTTCATAAATGAAAAGTTCGTAGTAGCGAATTTATTCGCTATTTTGCGCGACTGAAGTCGCCACTACGAACGCCCGCTTTCTCAAGAATTTTTGGCACGACATGCGTCCATCCGATGGGCATGATGTGAATTCCCTGAACATGCGGTTTAATGTCTCGGATAATTTTCGCGGTAATTTCGACGCATGCTTCTTCTTTGTCTGGCGCTTTTTCCATCGCGTCGATAATCGAATCGGGCACATGAATTCCGGGAACTTTTTCATTCATAAACTTCGCCATTTTCGCGCTCTTCACCGGAATAATTCCGGCAAGAATCGGTTTTTTGAATTCCTTCACACGCGCGGCGAATTTTTCATAAGCGGAAACTTCGTACACCGCCTGCGTCTGAAAAAAATCCGCGCCGGCTTCCACTTTGGCTTTGAATTTGGAAATTTCAACATCCAGATCCGAAGCGCCGGGGTTGGCCGCGGCCGCGATAAAAAACTCGGCTTTGCCTTCGAGTTTATTTCCTCCGAGATCTTCCCCGGTTCCGAGTTTACGCGCGGCTTTAATGAGTCCCATCAAATCCAGATCGAACACGGCTTTCGTGTCGGGATGATCGCCGGCCGTTGGCGGATCGCCGGAAAGAGCGAGAATGTTTGAGATACCCAGCAATGCCGCGCCCAGCAAATCGGATTGAAGCGCGAGACGGTTGCGGTCGCGCACGGTGAGCTGATAAATCGGCTCCACCCCTTCCCGAAGAAGAAGATACGCCGTAACCAGCGATGTGGCACGCATAATCGCGCGCTGATTGTCGGTCACGTTAATCGCGTCAACCACGGCGCCGAGCTCTTTGACTTCTTTCATCAGTTCCGTCGTGTCGGTGCCTTTCGGCGGAGCGACTTCGCTCGTCACCACGAACTGGCCTTTCAATAATTTTTCTCTGAGTTTACTCGTCATCGCCGAATTCTCCTTTTTGCCAAAGATAAGCCTGCACCACATTTTTCATGAGCATCGTCACCGTCAGCGGTCCCACCCCGCCCGGCACCGGAGTAATATACGCCGCGCGCGATTTCGCGCCTTCAAAATCCACATCACCGATGGTTTTTCCTTCAACGCGGTTGATTCCCACATCAATTACAATCGCGCCTTCGCGGATCCATTTTCCCGGAATCATATTGGCTTTGCCGACCGCGACAATCAGCACTTCCGCGCGTTTCACGTGTTCTTCCAGCTTTCCGGCCTTCGACGTTCCGGAATGGCAAATCGTCACCGTGCATTTGTGCTCGAGAAGAAGCAGAGCCGCCGGACGTCCGACAATTTTGCTTTGCCCCACAATCACGGCTTCTTTGCCGTGAAGATCAATACCCGCGGATTCGGCAAGCCGCACCGCGGCCAGCGCCGTGCACGGAACCACTTTCGCCGTCTGCATCACGAGCCGTCCAAGATTGTCGACATGCACGCCCTCAGCGTCTTTGTGCGAATCGACGGCCGAGAGAATATGATTTCCGTGAATATGCGCGGGCGTCGGCATTTGAATAATGATCGCGTGCACTTTGGAATCATGATTCAGCGCCGCGACTTTATCCAGCACCTGTTTTTCCGTGGAATTCTCGGGCATGGAAATGAGTTCGTAATGAATGCCGAGCAATTCCGCCGTCTCTTTTTGCTTTTTTACGTAAAGTTCGGACGCGGGAGGAATGCCGACCTGCAGCGCGACCAGTTTAGGCATTTCTTTGTATTTTTCTTTGATCTCAGCGAGTTCGGAACGCAATTCGTCCTGAACCCGCCTTGCGATTTCGGCGCCTTTTAATAAATTTGCTTCTTTAACCATGGCAGTCCCTGTTATACCAGCACTTTGAATTCATGTTTCAGACGGTCAAGCTCCCGGCGAAGATCTTCTTTTTTCTTCGTATCACTCAAATAGACTAAATTGATTTCGCAGGTTGAAACCGCGCCGTCAAACGCGCCCTTCAGCAAACTTTCGCTGACATTTAAATCATTTTTCACCGATCCGGACGCAAGCGGCTCGAGATCTTTGTTTACGCGAAGCGCCATATTGATCAAAAGCGCGAGCTTGGCCTGCACTTGAAACGCTTCCGAAAGCGCCTGATCCATCAGCATGCGCGCGGCTTTTTTCTTTCCCTCGGTGTCGGCCTGGCGCTGAATGCCGTAACATTTTTCAACTTTGGCGAATACTTTCGGGTCGTCATCCACTACTTTGGTAATTTGGGGAATTAATTTTTTGAGCGCCTGAGTAAGTTTGGCGAGCTGTTCTTTGGTTTCCCCGGTTTTCTGCTTCTTCACACTGAAATTGGCCACCATCAGCGAGCACGCGGCTCCGAGCGCACCGGCCAGCGCCGCGGCGCTGCCTCCGCCCGGAACGGCTTTGTTGCTTCCGAGCTCCCGAAGGTATTTCTGAACGGTTAGGCTGGCAAATTTAGGCATAAGAGAACTCCGCTCAATTATAGGAAGAAAACAAGGAGTATAGCGGAATTATCCCCAGCGGGCAAGGAGAGGCGTGGAGGCTATTTTTGTTCCGGATGGAAACCAATTTTAGGACGTTCGGGCTCTGGCAGAGGCTCCTCGGGAGTCATCATGTCGCGGATGGCGTCGAAGACAATCTTGAATTGGGCATCATACTTTTTTTCAAGTTCTTCCAGCTTCTTCGCGAGTTCTTTATTCGATGACAAAAGCCCACGAAGCCTTACGAAAGCACGCATAATAGCAATATTTACCTGAATCGCCCTCTCACTATTGAGAACCGAAGAAAGCATAGCAATTCCCTGTTCTGTAAATACATAGGGCAAATGACGTCGGCCTCCATATTGTTTCTCAAATTCTGTAACTGGTTCATCTGTAACAGGATACAAACTTGAGGTTCCAAATTGGAACCTCAAGTTTCTAACTTCTTGTCTGGTAAGACGATACATAAAATCTGCGGGAAACCTTTTGAGATTTCTCTTCACAGCCTTGATCAAAATTTTAGTCGGTACCCCATAAAGCTCCGCCAAATCTCCATCGAGCATTACCTTTTGCCCGCGAAACAGGTAAATTTTACGTTCCAATATTTCCTGCGGAATTAAATCGCTCACCCTGAATCTCCTTCGTATATGCATTATATTAAATGTATTATTTAATATTAAGCATAATTATATTTGCCCTTACCCAATCTGTCTACGATAATTTATACAGAGGCACATCTGATCAGAGTTTGTGATCGGAGTTATTGATATGCTCAAAAAACTTGCAATACTCATCAGCATCGTCGCCGTTGTGATTGCTTTCCGGTATTCCATCGGATGGGCCTGGATTATCCTGAGTTCCATTTCGGCATCGTTTATTTTTGTCTATCTCGCGTTTCATCTGCGCGGACTTTTCAGCATTAAAGGACTATCGCCTGAAGCCCGCCGTATGTACAAAAAATTGAGTTTTCTTTATGTGATTCCGCAGGAAGATGCGGATTTCAGCGAAGCTGCCGACAAAATGACGTGGGCCAGCATTATCTTGGCCATTGTCGGATGCTTTCAGGCTTATTGGTGGGGTCTCGCCTTTGGCCTCGTAAACTGTCTGGTGATGCAATACATATCCCGCCGCTTCAATTTGAATAATTACCTTCTCGAATACAAGGATGTAGTCGCGAATGACGAGATTATGGCGCATCTCCAGAACCAGTTTTACGAGGAAAAACCGATGCAGAAAAAGAAAGAAGAGCAAAAAGCGGCATAATCGCTCTTCGTCATTGCGAGGAACACAGTGACGAAGCAATCCCGTAAAAACGAGATTGCTTCGCTTCGCTCGCAACGACGTGGTAGAATCGGCCTCATGTTAGTCAGCGTCATCATTCCAACCTATAACCGCCGGGAGCTGTTGAAACGGGCGATTCAGTCTGTCCTGAATCAGACGTTCAGTAAATATTCCCTGACCATTATCGATGACGGATCCACCGATCAAACCGATAAAATCCTGAAAGAATTCAAAGGGAACAAAATTCATTATTTCCGACAGGAACATAAAGGCGTTTCCGCGGCGCGTAATCTCGGGATTAAAGAAGCGCGCGGAGAATTCATCGCATTTTTGGATTCTGACGACGCGTGGCACCCGAAAAAACTGGAAGTGCAGCTGGAATTTTTCCGCAAACATCCCGAAGCCATGATCGCGCAAACCGAAGAAGAATGGATCCGCGACGGACGCCCGCTAAAGCCTCAGAAAAAACACAAACAGCATTCCGGCAATATTTACCGCGAATGTCTGCCACTTTGCATCGTGAGCCCGTCGGCCGTCATGATGCGCCGCGAAATTTTTGAAACGGTCGGCCCTTTCGACGAACGTCTGCCTGCCTGCGAAGACTACGACATGTGGCTGCGCATCGCCGCGCGCTATCCGATTTACTTGATCGAAGGCAAGCTTACGATAAAATATGGCGGTCATCCGGATCAGCTTTCGCGCACGGTCGGACAGCTCGACAAATACCGCATCCAGTCGCTCCTGAAAATTCTCGATTCGAAAACTCTGACACCCGAGCAGAGAAAATGGACCGTCGAAGAGCTGAAAACCAAAGCGAAAATTTACGGCGAAGGCTGCATCAAGCACGGCCGGAAAGAAGAAGGAGAGAAACTTTTGGGATTAATTTCATCCTATTGAAACTAGCCTGATTATAGGCTATAATTAGCTTAAATTTAGACTAATTAGGAGAACTCCATGAAAACAATAAATTTGTCCCAGGCTAAAGATAAATTGAGCGAATTGGTCAAAGAAGTATCCGAAACTTATGAACCAGTCGTCATCGCCGTGCGAAATCACAAAGATGCGGCTCTTATTTCAATGGACGAATATGACAGCCTTATGGAAACCATAGAAATTCTTCAAGATCACGAACTCATGAAGAAAATCAAAGCCTCGATGGAAGAAATTAAAAGAGGCGAAGTTATTCCATATGAAAAAATCAAAAAACGCTCATGATTCAGCGGCAGCCATACCAAGTTTTCTTTACCAAAACCGGATTAAAAGATTACGAAAGCATCAAAGATCAAAAATTAAAGCGCGGCATTGACCGAATGATTGAAAAAATAAAGGCAGACCCTTTTCAATACAAATCCCTTTCCGGCCAATTGTCAGACTTAAGAACTGCCAAAACTTTCTCGTTTCGCCTTCTCTATTACATTGAAAATAATACGCTTTACATCACTATTGTGGCGATCAAACATCGAAAGGATATTTATCGGCAGTGAATCTCTTCCATCCCTCTAAAATTCTAATCACCGAAGAATCCTGCGGCGATGAGCACGCGCTTAATATGCTCTCGCGCATGCCGGATGTGCCCGTAGAAATTATTCCCGACGAAAAATCCGTAATCCGCCAGACCTATCAGGGCGAAGACGCGTTCACGACCGGAAAGCGGATGATTCTCCTCGCCCGCCACCGCGGGAAATTTTTTAAGCCCTGCCCTTCCGTCAAAGATTATGTGTGCTGCAATTACCAGATTTTTCATCTTGCCGTCGGATGCAATTTCGACTGCACTTATTGCATTCTGCAGGCCTATCTCAATAATCCGATTCTCACGTTTTATACGAACATTGAAGAGGCGTTCGCCGAACTGGAAGCGATTCTCACGTCGAAACCGGATCAGCATTTCCGAATCGGAACGGGCGAGCTGACAGATTCGCTGTCGACAGATCATCTCAGCGGATTCTCGGACGCGTTGATTCCTTTTTTCAAGCGCATGAAAAACGCGACGCTCGAGTTCAAAACGAAGTCGAATAATATCGCGAATTTATTGAAACACGACCCGGCCGGGAAAATCGTGGTGGGCTGGTCCTTCAACACCGAAAAAATTCAACGCGAAGAAGAACACAAAACCGCATCTTTGAGTGAGCGTCTTGAGGCCGCCAAACAAGTGCTCGCGACCGGGTACAAAGTGAATTTTCATCTCGATCCGATTGTGAATTACGACGGCTGGGAAACCGATTACAAACGCTCGATCGACATGATTTTCGACGCCATCCCGCCTGAAAGGATTTCAACGATGTCGCTCGGCTCCATGCGCTGGCTTCCGAAACTAAAAGATGTCATGACCGAACGCTTCCCCAAATCCAAAATCATCTACGGCGAATTCGTCCGAGGGCTAGACGACAAAATGCGTTACTTCAAAACCATCCGCACCGAAATGTACGGAAAAATTCAGGGCTATATCCGCAGCCGCGCGAAAGTCCTGCCGCTATTTCTCTGCATGGAATCTGGGGAGATTTGGGAGCATTCCCTTGGCAGCCGGCCGGCAAGTACGGAAGAGTTGTCTGGGATTTTGGATGAGGCGGTGAAATAGAATTTTTACGCCGACTTTTCGAGCTTTTCTTCGATCCAAGCATTGAGACTTTTTCCGGATTTTTTTGCGGCATAGAAAATTTTTTGGTGAATTTCAGGCGTAGTGCGGATAATAAAATGTCCGGAAAAAGGTTTTTTGGGATCTTCTCCCAGCTGCTTGCAGAAATCTAAATAATCTTCAATGGAATCCTTTAATGCTTTCCGAAGTTCCGCTATGGACCTTCCTTGAAACGTAATGACATCACTAAGATTAATCACCCGCCCATAAAAAAAATCTTCCTCATCGTCGAACTCAATTGAACCGATATAATTTTTATACTTCATGATATTTTTATTTTTCTTCATGATAAATTCCCGCCTCTCTCAAAAAATCCCGCATAAATTTGACCGAACCCTTATCCGCTTCTTTCCGCGGATGAGGGCGGTGAAAAACAGCGCAGACTCCGTTTAAGGCGATCCTCACCCGCGAACCGTTTCCTTCGCTAATTTCAGCGCCGCAAGCCCGAAGCATTGCTTCGATCTTGGACCAAATAATACCCGAACGGACCGGGTTTTCAAAAATAGTTTCTAAGGTTCTTCTGTGTTTATTGTTCATAGGAATGATATCATCTAGTGATATCAAATGCAACCGCTGAGATGGATAGGGAATATTTATAATATTAAATAATTATATATATTTTATTAAATTATTTAAGCTGGCATTTGGGGATATATCACCTCATCACCCCCTCCGGCAGGCGAATCGGCAGAATCACCATCGGGAGACCGGCAAAGCGGATGCGGCGAAGAATCGCGTAGGCGGTTTCGTTGTGCAGGATTCGCTGATACCACTGAGGTTTTTCGAAGACGAGTTCGCCGGCAAAGAAAACGGTATTCGGATATTTTTCGGCGATTTCCACACACAGTTCTGAGGCGGTTTCCACCACCTCGGCGCCGATTTTGTATTCATACCGGGCTGTCTTTGATAAAAATTTCGAGCATAAATTTTTCCTCTCAAAAAGGGGAACGATAAACACTATTCGCGGGCGAGATTAAGGACTTGTTCGGAGCGGGAGCGGTTGCGGAAAATGGTGACCCCTTTGCAACCGAGCTGATAGGCCAGCAAATACACTTTTCTTACCTCTTCCTTCGTGGCGTCTTCGGGAAGGTTCACGGTTTTGGAAACCGCGTTGTCGGTGTACTTTTGAAACGCGGCCTGCATGCGGATATGGTCTTCGGGCGTAAGATCAAAACTGGTGAGAAAAATTTTCTGAACCGGCTTCGGCACTTCTTTTAAATTCTGGCAGGATCCGCGTTCGGCGATTTTGCGCATGAGCTGTTTGGAATAAAATTTCCCTTTTTTCGCCGTCTGCTCGAAATAAGGGTTCACGTCGAGTAATTTAGTTCCTTCCAAAATGTTTCTCCGGAACGAAATGGCGAAAAGCGGTTCGATTCCCGAAGAGCATCCGGCGATCATGGAAAGCGTTCCCGTCGGCGCAACGGTGGTCGTGGTGGCGTTACGCAGCGGCTCGGATCCGTTGTCCGCGTAACGGCTGCGGTTGTAATTCGGAAAAGGTCCGCGCTCGCGCGCGAGTTCGCGCGAAACGCGTTTGGAGTGATCCTGAATAAATTTCATCACGGATTCAGCAAACACAATCGCCTTTTTCGAATTGTAAGGAATGCCAAGCTCGATCAGCGCGTCGGCAAAGCCCATCACGCCGATTCCAATTTTCCGGTTTGTCAAAGTCACCTGCCGAATTTCCATGACCGGGTAATGATTCACTTCGATCACGTCATCGAGAAAACGCACGCCGATTTCGACGAGGCGATTCAGACGGTTAAAATCGAATTTTCCGTTTGAGACGAGCTTGGCCAGATTAATCGATCCGAGATTGCAGGATTCATAGGCCAGAAGCGGCTGTTCACCGCACGGATTAGTGCTTTCCAGCTGTCCCACTTCCGGCGTGGGATTCGCGGCTTCAATCCGGTCGAGAAACACGAGGCCCGGATCACCGTTTTGCCACGCGCATTCCGAGATCAAATCGAAAACTTTTTTCGCGGAAATCGAGCGGACTTTTTCCTGCGTGCGCGGATTGACTAAATCATAATTTTTGCCGGTGCGGAGCGCTTTCATGAACGCGTCGGTTACGCCGACGGAAAGATTGAAGTTCGCGAAGGCGCCGTTCCGCTTCGATTGAATGAAATCAAGAATGTCGGGATGATCGATAGAAAGAATGCCCATATTCGCGCCGCGGCGCGCTCCGCCTTGTTTCACGGCTTCAGTAGCAGCGTCAAAGACGCGCATGAAAGAAACCGGGCCCGATGAAACCCCGTGCGTCGAGCGCACCACGTCACGCGCGGGACGCAAATGTGAAAAAGAAAACCCCGTGCCGCCGCCGGACTGATGAATCAGCGCGGTGTTTTTCACGGCATCAAAAATGGATTCCATGGAATCTTCTATCGGGAGCACAAAACACGCGGCCAGCTGGCCAAGCGGTCCGCCCGCGTTCATCAATGTCGGAGAGTTGGGAAGAAATTCGAGGCGGGTCATCGCGTCATAAAAAATCGACTCCCATTCCTCAGCATAATTTTTCGGGCCGAATTTCGCCTCGGCCTGCGCCACATGGCGCGCCACGCGGCGGAACATTTGTTCCGGCGTTTCAATCACCCGTCCGCGGTCGTCTTTTTGCAGATAACGCCGCTTTAGCACTTCAAGGGCGTTGGGAGAGAGTTTGGTCATAACATAAGTGTAGCAGACTGGTTAACTATTATTTCCCGATACAGAATTCCGCAAAAATCACGTCGAGGAGATCTTCGGAGTAGACTTCGCCGATCAACTCGGCCAGGGCGTCAAGGGCGGCGCGGATTTCGAGGGAGAGAAATTCGAGAGATTCTTTGTTGATGAAAACGGTTTTGGCCGACTCGAGCGATTGATACGCTTTCTCAAGCGCGTCGCGGTGGCGTGCGCGCGTGACGGTGACACCTTCCACATGCACTTTGCCATGCCACACCGTGTTCACAAGTTGTTTCTCGAGATCGCTAAGACCCGTTCTTGTTTTCGTGGAAAGCGCCAATCCTTGGGGGAAATCCTCGGCGATTTGAAGTTTATTCCAGTTCCATTTTTGGCCGAGATCCGATTTATTAATCACCGGAATCACTTTTTTGCCGCGCATCATTGAAGCAATTTCCATATCTTCCGTGGTCACCGATTCAGAACCGTCGAACATGAGAATGAAAATTTTTCCCTGATGCAGATATTTTTTGGTTCTGTCCATCGAAAGCTGATCGAGCCGGTCTTTGTGCGGGCCGAGTCCGGCGGTATCGACGAGGCGGAACACCACGCCGCCGATTTCGATCATTTCCTCAAGCGCATCACGTGTGGTGCCGGGAATTTCGGAAACAATGGCGCGGTCGCGGTCGAGAAGCGCGTTCAGAAGCGAGGATTTCCCCACATTCGGACGCCCCACAATCACGGTGAGAATGCCTTCGCGCATCACTTCGCCTTTTTGATAGGACTGGATCAGCGTTTGAATCTGATTTTTCACGGACTCAAGGCGCGTGAGCACTTCATCGCGGGAATATACTTCAATGTCCTCTTCGGGAAAATCAACGAACGCCTCGATATGCGCGTACATTTTCATCAGCTCTTCCCGGAGCCTCCGGATTTCGCGGGACAAATTTCCCTGAAGCTGGTCCTGGGCGACGGCCAGGCTCGCGGCGGTTTTGGCGCGGATCACGTCGAGCACGGCTTCGGCCTGGGCCAAATCGATGCGTCCGGAAAGAAACGCGCGGCGCGTGAATTCTCCCGGATCGGCATGGCGCACATGCTGTTTTAAAACGAGCTCCAGCACTTTGCGCGTCACAACAATGCCGCCGTGACAGGAAATTTCGACCAGATCTTCCGACGTGTAGGAATGCGGGGCCTTGAACAGCGTAACGAGCGCTTCATCAACAGCCTCGCTGGAACCGTTTCTGATTTGGCCATAAATCACCCGCATCGGCGCGGCTTCTTTCAGGGAACGGCCCGACTTGGCGCGGAATATTTTTTCCACCGCTTCCACGGCGCGCGGACCGCTCACGCGGACAATGCCGATTCCGCCTTCACCCACGGGCGTAGAAACCGCCGCGATTGTGTCTTCAAAATTAATTTTGCCCATTACGTATTATTTCCCCAATCAAATATAAAGAACCTGCCACTAAAATCACATCTTCCGGCTTCGCGATGGATCTGGCAAGCTGAATCGCTTTCGACACCGGAGCCGCGACAAAAGTTCCTCCAAGTTCCCGGGCCGGCAGAGCACGCACATCGCCGGACTCTGTCGCGATCCACTGATCCGTAACTTTTGCGAGCGCTTCGCGGATCCGTTTCAGGTCTTTTCCTCGGGAAACGCCAAGCACGGGAACAATACGCGATTTTGGAAACATTTTCTCGACACCCGCGAGAATTGCCTCCATTGATTCTCCGTTATGTGCGCCGTCAAGAATGATCGCTGGATTTCGTCTGATAATTTCAAACCGCCCCGGCCAGCGGACAGTTTTCAGGCCGCGGCGAATTGAGGCTTCGGATATTTTATCAAATCCGAAATTCAAAAGACTTTCCGCTGCTCGAATGGCCACTGAAGCATTTTCAATCTGAAATTGCCCTAGAAGATGCAATGTTCGTAGTAGCGGCTTTAGCCGCTCTTGATCAGCGACTGAAGTCGCCACTACAATTGTCTTTTTATCTTCCGCCACTTTTTGAATCACATCGCGCGCTTCTTTTTCCTGCGGCGCAGTGACGACAACCCCACCATATTTGATAATTCCTGCCTTTTCCCTCGTAATTTTCGTAAGCGTCGCGCCCAGCTCTTTCATATGATCATAGCTGATGCTGGTCATCACAGAAATCAGCGGGTTCAACACATTCGTCGCGTCAAGCCGGCCACCCAGCCCTACTTCAACGACGGCGATATCGACTTTCTTTTTCGCAAAAGTCAAAAACGCCAGAAGCGTCATCGCTTCGAAATAAGTAGGTTTCAAATTGCCAAGCGATTTTTTGATTTTTGACATTTCCGCCGCGAAATCTTTTTCGGAAATCCATTTTCCATCGATCGCGATCCGTTCACGCAAATTCACCAAATGAGGCGACGTGTACCTCCCCACACGATATCCCGAAGCCTGAAGAATCGAGGCCAGTATCGCAACCGTCGAACCTTTTCCTTTAGTGCCGGCAACATGCACAGACCGGAATTTATCATGAGGATTTCCGAGCCGTTTCGAAAACGCGCGCATCCGGTTAAGATTAAAGGAACGCTTCGGATTCACCGAAATCCAGCGCTCGTAATTGATCAGAGAATTGAGATAACCGACAGATTGTTTGTAATTCATGGGAATAAAAAAGGTACCCGGTACCGGCACCGGGTACCTTTTTTCAGTTTTTGATTCGATACTGGGGATAAACGGCGAGAATTTTTTCTTCTTTTAATTTGAGCTCGTGGGCCTGTTTTCTTTTTCCCGTATACCAAAGAAGTTCTCTCATCGCTTCCATCACGCCGAGTAATTTGGGATTGCCGGCTCCGTATTGCTTTTCCTGCGCGGCAAAAGATTCTTTGAGAAAGAGCTCGGCTTCAGCGTATTTTTTCTGCTTCACATAAATGGCGCCTAAAAACTGCGAAGATTCGGCTAATTCCGGATGATCCGGCGAAAAATATTTCTTGCGGATTTCAACGGCCCGGCAGAAAAGCGGCTCGGCGGCGCTGTATTTTCCGCTGACATAATAAACGGAAGCCAGGCTATGCATGGCCTGCGCAAGCTTCGGATCATCCGCTTCCAAATGCTTTTGATAAACAGCCAAAGCCTGACGGAAAAGCGATTCGGCAATAATATCCTGCCGGTCCTGATAAAACTTGACGGCCTGATTATGCATCTCATGCGCCTGCGCGAGCTCCTTTGAGGAAGACTGCGCAAATAACGAAGAATTCAAAATGAAAAATGAAGAAGTCAACAATATGGAAAGCGCTATGCGCTTCATTAATTTTGAATTTTGAACTTTGATTTTTGAATTCATATTAGTGTCTGAAATGTCTCTTTCCGGTAAAACACATGGCGATGCCGAATTTGTCGCAGGCCGCAATGACTTCCGCGTCTTTAATCGACCCGCCCGGCTGAATAATCATGCGGATGCCGTGCTGATGGGCCACTTCAATATTATCCGGCATCGGGAAAAACCCGTCGCTGGCGAGAATGGAGCCCCAGGCCTTTGTTCCCGACTTTTCCGTCGCGATTTTTACCGAATCCACGCGCGACATTTGCCCGGCTCCGATACCGACGGTTTGCGTTCCCTGAACCAGCACAATCGCGTTGGAACGGACAAGCTTCGCGCATTTCCACGCGAAAACAAGCCCGGCTTCGTCTTCTTTTGCGCCCTTCTTTTTCGTGACCCATTTGAGATTTTTCAGAAGCTCTTTATCTTTCCCGGCCAGCGGAAAATCGGTGTCCTGCGCCAGCAAACCCCAATCATCGATGCGGTAATTCAACGGATCGGAAGCGGCATCCAGCTTCACTTTCAAAATACGCAGATTTGCGCGGGATTTCAGAATCTCAAGCGCTTTCGGATCGTAATCTGGCGCGAGAATTACTTCGAAAAATTTCAATTTGTCGGTAATCACCTTCGCCGTAGCCGCGTCGCATTTGCGGTTCAGCCCGACAATGCCTCCGAACGCGGAAAGCGGGTCGGAATCGATGGCCGCGGCCGCAGCGGCTTCGAGCTTCAGTGCCTGGGCGATGCCGCAAGGATTATTGTGCTTGATCACGCAGGCTGCCGGCTCTGTGAATTCAAGGATCACCGTGCGCGCCGCGGCGGCATCCAGCAAATTATTAAAGGAAAGCTCTTTTCCGTGCAGCTGAACCGGGAAATTGCTTCCGTTTCTTTCTTTTCTGCGGGCATAAATGGCCGCGCGCTGGTGCGGATTCTCGCCGTAACGCAAATCGGCAATTTTTGAAAAAGATAAATCAATTTGATCGGGCAGATTTTCAAATTCGGCTTTCGGCTTTCGGCTTTCGGCTTTAAGAAATCCCGCGATCATCGCGTCATAGCGCGTTGTAAGCTCAAATACCTTCGCAGCTAATTCTTTTTTCATATCGAGCGAGAGCTTGCCGTTCCCTTTTTTCAATTCAGCAAGAATTCGCTCATAATCTTTAGGATCGGTCACCACGGCCACCGACTCAAAATTCTTTGCGGCGGAACGCAGCATGCTTGGGCCGCCGATGTCGATATTTTCAATCGCTTCCTCAAATTTCACATTGGGCTTTGCGGTTACCTCAGCAAAGGGATAAAGATTCACAACCACAATATCAATGGGCTGAATCCCCTGTTCTTTGGCCTGTTTACGGTGTGACGCATCACCCCGGCGGAACAAAAGTCCGCCATGCACTTTCGGATGAAGCGTTTTCACGCGTCCATCGAGGATTTCGGGGAAACCGGTGATTTCGGAAATGGAACGCGCGGGAATTTTGTTGTCTTTCAAAAACTTCAGCGTGCCGCCGGTTGAAATAATATCGAAGCCGAGCTTCGCGATGCCTTTGGCGAATTCCGCCAAACCGGTTTTGTCAGAAACGCTGATCAGCGCAAGAGGTTTAATTTTCATTTTTGGTTCTTTTCCTGTATTCCGCGTGAAGCCGCTTTGTGACCGGCCCTGGAATTTTAACGCCGATTTTACGGCCATCCCAGTCCCGGATGGGAACGATTTCCCCGGATGTGTTTGTAAGAAAGGCTTCGTCGGCATTATAGGCCTCGTATTTCGTTAACGGTACTTCCTCAAAAGGAATGTGCAAATGAGCGGCCAATTCTATCACAAATTTGCGGGTCACTCCACTCAGGATGCCCATAGTTGGCGGGGTTTTCAATGCCCCATTTTTGACAATAAAAAAGTTCCAAGTCCTTGCTTCCTGAAGAGTTCCGTCGGAGCCCCTGAAAATAATTTCAAAAGCTCCATCGGACACCGGATCAATCGTGCCCATGATCTGATTCAAAAAATTGGATGTCTTCGCCGGAGGAAACGCGCTGTTGGCGGAATTCCGGAGCGTCGGTACGGTTGTAACGCGCACGCCTTCGGTGTAAATTTCCGCCGGATACTCTTTGCCGGGGACAAATAAAATCAGCACGGACTCCGTTGTGACGGTAATGCGGATGAAATATTCGCCTTTCGGAACTTTTTTGATGCATTGATTGAGTTCGGTGCGGATATGCTCCAGCTCAGTGGGAAGTTCCAGGCCGACGGTTTTTGCCGATTCTCCGAGACGCTTCAGATGTTCGTCGATTTTGAAAGGCTTTCCGTGATACGTGCGGATGCTCTCAAAAATGTTGAAGGAGTCGGCGGAAAAATAGCCGGCGGACACCGCCTTTTCGAAATCAATTTTTTGGCTGTCTTTGAATAAGTGTATGTTCATAACATATTGCGGATAATGAATCGATTCACAATTCACTATCCACAATTCGCGGTTTTAACGCTTCAAACATCGCTTTCGCCTTGTGAATCGTCTCATCATATTCGCGCGACGGCACCGAGTCATGCACAATCCCCGCGCCTACTTGAATAAACCCTTTATTTTTCCGGCAAAGAATCGTGCGGATCACGATATTCATGTCCATCGATCCGTCAAACTTGATATAGCCGACGGAGCCGGTGTAAATCCCGCGATTCACAGGCTCCAGCTCATGGATAATTTCCATCGAACGGATTTTCGGGCATCCGGTGATGGTGCCGCCGGGAAACATGGCCCGCAGCACATCAAATGTATTTTTATTTTTCGCCAGCCGCCCGCGCACATTGGAAACAATATGGGTCACATGAGAATATTTTTCAAGCGTCATCCATTCATTTACTTTGACGGTTTTAAAATTGCAGACGCGGCCCAGGTCATTGCGCTCAAGATCCACGAGCATCAAATGTTCGGCGCGCTCTTTCTCGTTCAGAAGCAGCTCGCGGCCGAGACGGCCGTCCTCCCGCTTTGATTTTCCGCGCGGACGCGTGCCCGCAATCGGACGCGTTTCGCAAATTCCGTTGCGCACGCGGATCAGCCGCTCGGGCGAGGAACTCACGATCGTAACATCACCCATTTCCAGATACGCCGAGAACGGCGAGGGATTGATTTGGCGCAGACGTGCGTATAAATGAAGCGGATCGCCGGAAAAGTCGAAGGAAAACCGTTGAGAAAGATTGGCCTGATAAATGTCGCCGGCGGCAATGTATTCTTTAGCTTTGGCGACCATCCGTTCGAATTGTTTACGGGAGAGGGAGGGACAAAGATTGTTTGTAGTAGCGGCTTTAGCCGCTGTTTTTGAGCGACTGAAGTCGCCGCTACGAACTTTTTTCTCCTTTACTACTTTCGCCTTCCCCGGCACAAAAAAATACATATCGGGAAATCCGGCAAGCTCAGAGTCGTGTTTTCCGTTTGGAAGATTTTCGAGATGGCGCGCGGCTTCGTAGCTGATATAGCCCGCAATGCCGAATCCATTTTTCGTTTTATGTTTTTCGTAGAATTTCTGGAGCGCGGCGAAAGGATTCCCCTTCACTTTGCGGGAGTCAAAAACGGCGACGGGATCCCAGAATAAATAGGAAGCTTCGCCGACCCCCTTCGCGAGGCCGGAGCTTTCTAGCAGGACACGATGCGTTCCCCGTGCCGAACGGGAGAACAAATCAAACGCGTTCATTGAACTTTAGTGGTGTCTTTCAGGTATTTCAGATATTCCGAATCCGTGGAAAGAATAATCGTCGAATCCTTCGACAAAGTCTGACGGTACGTATCCAGCGTATTCTTGAAGCTGAAAAATTCCGGATCTTTTCCGTAAGCATCGGCGTAAATCTTCGTGGCTTCAGCGTCGGCATTACCCATGGTTTTACGCGCCTCGCGGTACGCTTCCGAAGTGATACGGCGAAGCTCCTTGTCGCGCTGTCCTTCGATGTCAGCGCGGATGCCTTGACCTTCGGAACGCAATTTTTCTGCGGCGCGTTTCCGCTCGGAGATCATGCGCTCGAATACTTTTTGACGCACCTGAGCCACATAATTGATGCGCTTGATCTGAACGTCGACAATTTCAATGCCGAATTCCTTCACGGCCTGGCGCGTTTTTTCAACCACTTCGCGGGTAATCGCGTCGCGGCCTTTAGTCACCTTTTCGATTTCGGAATCGGCGCTGATATCTTCCTCAGTGCGCTCCTTCTCGAGAATCTGATTGGACGAACGCACGATTTCGATCAGGTTATTGCTCGTGATGTAATCACGGGCGATACCGTCGATAATATCGTCCAGACGGCTTTGCGCGTTGGATTCGCTGCCCATCGTCGTCAAAAACTTGAGCGGATCCACGATGCGCCAACGCGCCGTTAAATCCACCCAAATGAATTTTTTATCTTTCGTGGGAATTTCCGTCGGATATCCGTCCCACTGAAGAATCCGCTTGTCAAAATAATGCACCTGCTGAATAAACGGAGTGCGGAAATGCAGCCCGGGTTTATCAATCGGTTTTCCGATTGGACGTCCGAACTCGGTAACGATGGCCTGCTGGGTTTGGTCCACCACGTAGGCCGAATTCAGGAAAAATATAACGGCAACCGCGGCAATCGCAACAACGGGTCCAAGCCAGGGATACTTCATGACGCCTCACCTCCTCTTGCCGGCCGGCTTAAGGAAAGCAGCGGCAAGATTCCTTTTTCATCTTCATCGACAATATATTTATTTTTTATGTTCGGAAGCACGTCACGCATCGTCTCAAGAAAAAGACGGCGGCGCGTCACGTCTTCGGCGAGCTTATACGCTTCCCATGTCACCAAAAAGTTCTGCGCGTCGCCTTTGGCTCGGTTCACACGCTCGGTGGCGTAACCTTCGGCCTGGCGCAGCGTCTGAAGCGCTTCACCTTTCGCTTTGGGAATTACGCGATTGTAACTCTCCCACGCCTGGTTCACGGTTTTTTCCATTTCCTGCTTCGCTTCGTTCACCTCGTTGAAGGACGGCTTCACTTCATCGGGAGGATTCACGTCCTGCAGCACAAGATTGGTGATCTGAATTCCGGTATCCAGACGGTCGAGCAGGACTTGAAGCTCTTTTTTCGCCTCGGTGCGGATGGACTCGCGGCCGACGGTCAGCACTTCATTAATATCCCGGTCACCCACCACCAGACGAATCGCGGCTTCGGCCATCGTTCGAATCGTCGCGCGCTGGTCGCGCACATTGAAAAGATACTTTTTGGGATCGGCAATCTGGTATTGAATGATAAATTCCACCACTGCGATATTTAAATCACCGGTGAGAATCATCGACTCCGCCAAAAAGGATCCGGGCGCATACCCCATTCTGTCGTCAATCCCGTAGCCGCGGCGGTCATAGCGGTCATCGGCATAAATGGTACGAACACCGGCTTTAAGAGTGCGGAATCCGAATTCTTCCTTAAAAATATGAAGAATTTGCACTTTTTTAACGGTTTCAATGCCGAACGGAATTTTCATCCGGAGTCCGGGCTGAGTGATTCGTACGTATTGCCCGAAACGCTGCACCACCCCCACGGAATCCGCGGGCACGGTATAGAACGCGCTGGAAAGACCGCCCACCAGCAAAATACCGATGACGGCCGGAATAATCCATTTGGTAAGATCGGGAACTTTTGGAAATTTGAAATCATCCTGCGGAAAGCCGAATTCAGCCATAATTACCTCCGGTAATTCAAAGTGCAAACAGCAAAATGAAAAATTAATGAAGCGCCAAAGGCGCTTTCCATAATTTTACATTTTTCACTTTGAATTTTTCATTTATACGTCGTGTTTATAAAAAACCAATCCCGTCGCCAGTTTCGGGTAAAAATACGTCGACTTCTGCGGCATACGCTGCTTCAGCCGGCAGATTTTTTTGATCACTTCCAGCGGCGTGGCGCGCAAAAGAACGGCGCATTGCGCCTCACCACGATCCACCGCGTCTATCGCCTCTTTAAAATAATGGGTGTAGAAAAGATGCTTCTCTTTATTTTGCTCTGTGACATGGAACACCGGCTTCACGATGTAATCCGCGGCAATGCTGGTATCCAGTTTTTCAAGGTCTTTGCCATTTGGTTTTTGGCGCAGCTTCAATAAATAAGCCTGATCCTCCTGATATAGCCCGAGCAGAAACTGCGCCGGTTTCGATTTAAGCAATATGCGCTCCAATTCACCAACTTTCATTTTTTTAACGTCGAAATTCTCGGAAACTTTCCCAAGAATTTCCTTCGCGTTAATATTCTCGATTCCTTTGATCATCCGGTGCGTCGGAAAAATCGCGAGGCCCGGATCTTCCAGCGCCACAAATGCCGCAAGCGTGAAACCGGCCCGCTCCTTTTCGCGGCGGCTCACCGAGGAATTATTCAGAGAGCGGAAATAATTATAGGAAGTCTCAAAGCGGTGATGTCCGTCAGCGATAAAAATCGCCTTCTTCGCAAACAGCGATTCGAGTTTTTTAATTTTTTTCTTATCGACGACATGCCACACATGATGTTTCACACCCTCGTCGTCCTGATACGAATAAAGCGGATGTTTCGATTTCATTCCTGAAATCAACTTGCGGATATTTTTTTTCGGATCCTCGTACAGACCGAAAATCGGCGATAAATTTGTTTTTGTGGCGGCAAGCAACCGCATACGGTCCTGCTTCGGTCCGGATAGCGTGAATTCATGCGGGTACACGCAGCCTTTGTCGAATTCCTCGGCCTTAAGTCCCGCGAAAAACGCGAGGCGATTCATCTTTTTTTTCGTGTCCGGATGCGTAAATTCCTGTTCGTAGATAAATATGGAAGGTTCTTTGTCCTGAACGAGCACGTTCTCATGAATCCAGTTCTGGATAAATCCGCGCGCGCGGGTGTAGCGGTTATTGTTCAGATCGTCGAGCTCGAATTCCTTGCCAAGCTCAAGGCGGATGACATTGCGTTCATCGCGGGCGTAAAGCTGATCCTGATAAAAGGGAGAAATGATGTCATACGGCGGTGCGGTCACGAGCGCGATTTTGACGCGTTTAGGATTGTATCTGAGTGCTTCAATAGCGCGAATAGGCATGATGTCCTTTTGCTGAAAAGGAGGTTATGTTAACACACGCATCAGAGTGGTTCAATCGAATCAGACCGTAAGCACTTTTACAAAATTCTCCCGGGCATACTCAAGAATCTTTTTATCCGCTGTTACTAATTTTCCTTTTAATGCCCGGGCTGTTGCAACAAGAATACGGTCTGCAGGATCCCCATGAAAATTTCCCGGAATTCTTCCCGCATCCCAGGCAATTTCAGGAGTGATCGGCGCTAATTGCACACTGGGATTTTCCAAAGCGTTATTCACCCAATCAAAAGTATTCAAAGATAAACGGACCCTGCTTCTTGCTTCAAGCATGCTTATTTCCCAAATTGAGATTGGCGAAACTTTCAGATGAGAATGCGCGATAGATTGCCGAATTAATCCAAATGATTTGGAATTTTTGAGACGCTCATGGCCTTCTTCCATCCAAATCCAAACATGGGTATCTAAGACGAACGGTCCGGAAGAAGACCCGTATTCGGATTGTTCTTCTTTAACTTTATTTTTCCGCTTCCCACTCAACATCGATCGGCTCCGTAATATCTCCAATGATTGTCACTGTTCCTTTTTGACGTCCGAACCAGGCCGCATCGTTTTTTTTCTGCGGCATAATAGCAACTAATTTCGCGACCGGCTTTCCATGTTTGGTGATAATAATTTCTTCGCCGTATTTTTGAACGTCATCCATCAGCTTGAGACACTTGGCTTTAAATTCCCCGGCCTGCATATACATAGGCAGCCCTCCTTTATGACCAGTCAAATTATACCATGGTCATATTTTATGGTCAAAATATAAAATGTGTACACAATTCTTTACACATCATTAATTCCCTCCTATACCTCGTTCCGAGGAGACAAGAACATGCAAATGACTTCGATTCGCAAGTTCAGAAGCGACGTAAGTAAACTTACGAAAAAGGGAGAGGTAATTATTATCACCAGCCACGGAAAAATGGTAGGGTGCTTCCTTCCCTTTCAACACACAGACGAAATTCCCATCGAGTTCAAAAAAGAATTCTCCGGATATCTGGGAAAACAAATTGGATCCCATCTTTCCTCACTCAAAGTAGCCGAAGAAGAAGTCATCGATGATTTTAAGAAATTTAAGAAAACTCGCCGTAGACAGTAATATTCTTCTGTCCGCCGTCATTGGAAAATCCGCGCTCAAAATTTTTACCCGGGCAGATATCGATTTTATTACCACTCAATTCAATATTGAAGAAGTGAAAGAATACATTCCCCATCTCTCCTTAAAATACCGGCTCCATATGCCCATCTTAACCCTGCAGCTTCAAATGCTTCCGGTCACCGTTTACCAGGAAAATTTCTACAAATCACATCTGCCGGAAGCAAAAAAATTTCTGCAAGACAAAGATGTCGATGATATTCATCTTGGCGCTCTAGCCCTAAAAGAAAATATCCCCATTTGGGACCATGGTAAGGATTTCAAGCATTTCCCGCTTGCCGTATATGGAACAGGACAATTAATGAATTTGTTTGGATTGTAATGATTTACGCAGCAGATTGCATTTGCTGATTGGAGTTTTTCTGGAGAGAAATTTTCTGAAGAAGCGTCTGAACAAAATCTTCGCCCGCTTCCCACCCATCGCCGTTCGGCTTAAAACCGGCGCGGATAAAGAGCTCGCGGCGCGTTTCCGGATAATCGGCAATTTGACGCAGAAGCGCTATCACTTGAGCCGGGTCAATTCCATGCTGAGCCAGCACTTCCAGATTTAATTTGATTTTGTCGCCGTTTGCGAATGAAACTTGCATTTCGGATTTCTGTCCGGCGGCGCTGATCCAGATAGCGGGCACATCGTAATTTTTCGTGAGAGAGGACAACACCGCATCCGTCACTGTTTCCCGGCGCACATCGGTAACTTTTAATTTCCGGTTCACAAGCTGGCGGAGATTGGAAATAAACGAAGGCTTCCTGTCCTCCCAAATCACGCTTACCGAATCTTTTTCGCGCATGATTTCCGCAATTTTCCGGGCGATTTCTTTCTGAGTCATCCCGTTCTTGAACACAAAATCATCCAAGATAACAGCGACGCCGCGTTTGTTCGTAGCAGCGGCTTCAGTCGCCGCTGAAAATCGGCTAACGCCGCTACTACGCACAATTCTTAAATATTCAAGCACGGATGTTAAATCCCGGTTAAACTCAGCAATTCTCACGTCCACCGGCCGCGGCGTTTCCTGTTCGATGACACCCAGCTTTTTCAATGCCGCGCGGATTTCCGCATCAGCCGCTTCCGGCATGAAAACGATTTTGTTCGCATACACACGCGCGACTTCAAGCATGGCGGCGGGTTCGGCTCTTCCCAAACTTGCGCCCTGACTTTGCAGCTTATCCTTGCGACCGGGGCCTTCCGGGGAAACGGATACCCGGTTTCCAATAATCAGATTTTGATGTTCTACTAACCGGTCATTGCGGTAAATATCCTGATAAACCGTAAACAACCCCGTGTCTTCAAAACCCTCTGCTTGAATCAGTTTTTGATGAAGCTGATTTACGGTTATGGCGGACGGCCGGCTTTCCAATATTTCAAAGATCTTATCCCGGCGCGCTTGTATTTTTTGAGAGTTCGATATAATTCTTTCTGTCGTAAGATTTTTATGCCGGCTCAGGCGTCTATCGGCGCGCACATCCCGATGAACCGTAACAAGGCCGATTTGGGCATAACCTTCAAATTGCGTGAGATTCCGGTGAAGCTCAGCCCGAGTCATCGGGCGGCGGAAATTGTTTAATATTTCCAATTCTACATTCCGTCTTTCAGCAATTTCGAGGCTATCTTTGCGCCCCAAACTTGCACCTGCGACATCACCGCCGGTTTGAAAACCGGGCGCAGGGCCCCTGATCTCGCTTACTTGCACATCAGCCGGCTCTCTCGCGTAAGAATGAGGAATGACGTACGCTCGCCATCCCGCTTTGACGGCCTCATAAAATCCCTGGATGCTTACAAACATTTTTTTTCGATTTGGATCCAGCAAACTCCCATAAATCAGCGGATTACCCGTCGCGGGATAATACTGTCCTTCCGGATCCATCACCCCGATCACAATCAGAGACCGGTTTTCCGATCCTTTTTGCATCTTAAGAAGAAGCGGTTTGGCCTCCGACATAAGCAGTGCGGCGCCGATTCTGAAATTTTCAAGCGCTGACCGGACCGCATTACTTTTTCCGCGCGACGCATTCAAACCGCGGATAATATGCTCCGCCCCGGAATGGAACGCTTCCAATTGCAGTTGAAAAATTAAAAGGGTTCCGTACGGAACAGTTCCCCGTCCGGACAACGTGTCAATGCCGTGCATGCTCTGTTCGTACAGAATATGAATGGCCTCGATATCTTTACGCATCTCATGCGACTGCCCCGGTTTTATTTCCTGTAACAGCGCGTGAAGCGCCGAAGCATCAGATCGGATTTGATTTCTCAATGCTTCCCGGATGATAATCCTCATCCCGAAATAAGCGCTTGCTGCGGGACGTGCCAAAACATCCGGAACCGCTTTCATGCGGAATTCCAAATTTTCCCCGATCCGGACTTTGGCTTCAGACTCGGAAAGAGCAATCGCCCGGTGTCTTATCTCTTTGATCATACTGTTAATTTCATCCAATATTGCCCGGAACCGGACGCTCTTTCCTTTCTCCCTCCAATGCTGTAAAAGCCTGTCCTGCCAATCGATCATTTCCAGAACCAAATTCGGCAATTCTTCATCGGAGATCTCCCGGAATTTTTGCCTGTAACTTTGGGCTTTTCGGATCACCTCTTCCAAATCGTCGGGGTTTTCTTTGCCCAAACTTGAGGCGTTATAAAACAGTTTGCGGACGCGCTGGGGCGTAACTTCCTCAAGAGAGATCCCGAGCGGAAGAACGATTGCGCGCCAATCCGCTTTCATTAAATTTTCCAAATCGTCCTTTTTATGGATAAACTTCCTTTCCCCGGGGTTTTTCGAATTGACAAATACGCGGTTCCCGAATCCGATTCGGTAAAGTTCCCCGAGCGGATCGACAAGCGCCAGCACGACGAACTGAATAGCGGGATGAGGCACTGGAAAAATATTTACTCCCAAAACATCGGGAAGAAGATTGCCGAACTTTTCGACTTTAAACTCGAAAGAGCGGAGCGCTTTTTGAATGGTCTCAGCGGAATCGGGGGACCAACCGTCAATATTCTCCTCCAGAAAATCAACGGTTTGATTCAGCTTTTCCCAAATGATGCGCAGTTTATTGTGCCCAATCGTCTCCTCGTTCAATATCAGCTCAAGATCCCGGCTTAACTCATGATACAATTCGTCGAATTCCTCCGTTTTCTCCCTAAACACGCGTTTGAGCGCTTGAACCAGCACCCCAAGATCCGACAGAATCTCGCCGGGCAACCCGCCGGTGACCCGGATGGGAAGATTCAAATAAGTGTCAATCGCCTCGCGGGCGTCTCCCTCGTCATCTTTTGGAATATTCAAACAAACAAATCCATCCCCCAGGCTGGCGGCGCTTGACGAATCGCCCAGCGAATTCGCGCGCGCGAATTGTTCTTCGATCGGATTCCGCGATAGCGTAACGGCGCGGAGTTCCAGCACCGGCGTTCCGCCTCCCAGCCATTCAAAGGTCATGTTTGTCGCGGGGAATTTTTTCGAAAGAACCGGACATTGCAATGTGGTCCAGCCGGATCCGGCAGCGGTGCTGAAGTTCGCTTCGGCAAGAAGAGTATCGAAGCGATGATCATCATAATTCCATACTCCTATTTTCCAGCGTCCCCCCGGCTCACCGGACGGATTCCGGAATTTCACGATCAGATAGCCGGAAGGGCCCAAATCCATCGGCTCGGGCAATTTCAGCGAGACGGAAGGGTGTTCGCCCGCGCTTTTTTCGGATTCTGAGAAAACCACCGTCCGTCTCGCATCAAAAGTGCGGCGGATAAAAAATCCGGAATTTATGCTTAGATTGTAATTGAATAAAACCCGTTCTCCGGGCGGGAGAGACACGGGATATTCCCCGCTTACCTCGGCGGGATCGGTCAATAAAGCAATTTTGCGTTCTCCGGCAGTCACTGAGAAAAATACTTTGGGACCCGTCACTGAGGCGCATGCCGTGAGTCCCAGCGCGCCGGCAAGCAATGCAGCCTGCGAAAGCCGCGCAAAAATCGGGCTCACCGGACGGCCTAAGCTCGCGCCTGCGGAAAATGCCCCGCCGTCCTGAGCCTCGCCGTCGCCGGCCAGGTAAACTGCGCGCACATCGTTTAAGTCGGTTTCTTCCCCGGCTGTTTCGGCGTTCATCACCACAACCTGCCATCCTAAAGTAATCAAATGAAGCAGCCCCCTTGCGTTCCTTACGTTCACTTTATGAGGCATATCAAACACGGTTCCAAACACATAGGCCTCGGGCGTTGCGGGATAAAACACACCCCTGTCGTTCACAAGGCCTAGAATCATGACCCTTTCTTTTTCATTGACATCCCGGAGTATTGAAGGGAAAAGCAGTTTAGGGAAAAATTTTTCAACTTTTCCGAAATCATCCTTTTCTATTTTTGATAATTGAAGGCGGATAATCGGCCTGGAGCGTTTAATGATTTCCGGATCCGCAAGCAATTTCTTCGCTTCCTTGATATATTCTTCCAACTTTTCGCCAAGCCGGATCAAAGCCAGAACCGATACCGTGCTTGCGTCGATGGTGATTGAAATATTATCCATGAGCTTTTCATAGGCATAATCACAGGTTTCAAAAATCTCTCCCTCCGCTTCCGAAGCCAGCCTCGCATGGAGCGCGTCTATATCCTCCTTGATTTTTCTGATCTCCCCCTGAGGAATCAGAATTCTCATCCCGTGAAAAGTTTCAACCGCCGTTTTCGCCAGCTCGGAATCCGCAGTTAACGTCGAAACCTCGGAAGGAAAATCGAAACTTCTAAGATACCCAAATTCAGCGATTTGAATTTTTCCTTCGATCTCCCTATGAATTTTCCAGACCTGCTCCAGAATTTGGATAATATCCCGCGGACGCTCTTTTTTTTGCCAGTAAGACATCAAATTGCTGGCAAAATTAGTGATTTCCTTATCAATTTCATTTAATTTACCGGCATTAGCGCTTTTGATTTTCTTTTTGAGTCTCGCAAATTGACTGCGCACCCAGGCCATGTCTGAAAAATCCTCGGCGCCGGCGCTACCGAGGCTTTTTGCGTTCGCCGGTTTTTTGTAAATCATGACATGGTCATAACCAAAAACCGCACGCATGGACTCCAGCCCTTTCAGCACATGGTCTTCAACATAATCAAAAGAACCATTCCATCTGCCGTCTCCCGCACCGGACGAAAGCTCGATGTCGCTGATAAAACTTCCTCCTTCACGGAGCCAGTCTTTGGTCAGTCGATTGACCATACGATGAACCGCAAAGGGCTGAATTCTCCCGAAAGGCTGAAGCATGGCCGCCCTGTCAGGATAAGGAAGTTCCGCGTATTGCCCTGCTTTCAGAACAATGAAATCCGCCGGACCGGATTCATTCAGAAATTTTTCATATTCTTCGAATTTTCTGCCGTCCGTGCTTGAAACAAATGTGATGTGCCTGGGTTTTTCGTTCCAGAGAAAACGGATATCAAATACCTGCCTGTCCTCTTCGCGCTGCGTCATGCGGATATTTGTCGCGCCGAGTATGCCGAGTTCCATCTCAAGAAGCGGACGGATAACCCCCACGGCATGAAGCGTAACTCCCTGGGCATAACTTTTTTTCTTTTTGTGGCTGAGATAATCTGCTCTTTGACGTTGCTCCAGCTGATAGCCAGGAAGGTCGAAGGGAATCATATCCACCATGATAAGGCGGTCAGCGTCCGTAGCGATAAGCAGTGTGGAAATATCCGTGCCGGACGCGATATAAAGCGCTGTCGTTTCTTTTCCGGGCTCAAGGTCCTCATTTACAATTTCGCGGATGCGGTTCAGGTAGCGGATATTCACCTCTCCCCCGACGAGGTCCGCGACACCGAGACTGGAGCCCGTGCCGGAAGGCGGAAGCCGGGGCGTACGGCTTATCCAATAATCCTGAGGCTGACGGGAAGCAAAAAGCGCATAATGATGAATGAAACCTATCCATGCGGCGTAGCTGAACCCTTTGCGGAACAGGGTTTTTTCCCACCGCTCCGTACGCTCGATATGGAAAAGCTGGCGCAGCATGCTCATGATTTCACCGGTTGCCATAGCCGTGCGCAAAACTCTGGCGATCGAATTTTTGGTTCTTGCCGTGTGCGGCACCCAGGACAAGGTTTCCGCAATATCTTTTTCCTGTTTGGCGTGAAGGCGCTTTTGTTCTTGCGAAACATCGGACAGTGTTTTGCGCCATTCCAGTCGCACCTTAATTCCCCGCCCTGCCAAATCCACGGCCGGAAGCATGGCGGAAATCAATGAAAGTTCGATAAACGAAAAAAGGCGGAAAGGCGTAAGGCCGTCGTACAGATTTTTCAGAAGCAGATGAAATGCGACAAAACGCATTTCGCGGTAACTCGCGTCCTTTTTTTCTCCTTCACGGACCCACGCATCAAGCGAGGGAGAAAGCGAAAACAATTCGATGACCCGCGCGAGATCACGGATCTGCCTGAAAACCGTTGCCGCAAATACGGCGGAGGCATTCGCAAAATTTCCGGCTAACCATAGCCGGTAGACCGCATCCCCCCAACGCTCCTCTTCAAGACTTCTTCTTGCTCCGCCAAAAAGGTCTGAGAGCGCCAATTTTACGGGCTCCGGCTGTGCGGAATATTTTTTACGCGCCCGCGCCGTTCTGAAAACACCGTCCAGACGTTTGATCAGTGTTTCTTTGCTAGTCCTTGAACCAAGTCTCGGGCTTTCGCGCCCATCCCCCAAACTTGCGGCTTTGGAAACTTCGCGGATGGCAGACGCTCTTTCGAGCTTATAGACGGAAGCCCAACGCGGGCTGACAAGGGCTTCGAGAGCCGCGGGCTCGTTCAATTCGAGCGCGCGGACGAGATGGGATGTTTCGGGAAGCATTGCTCTCTGATAATTTTTTTGAATGTTTGCGGCGCCGCCAAAATTCGGCCGGATCGTGATGAAGGACAATCCGGATTCCTTGAGCTGTGCGGACAAGAAATCGGAGTGAAATCCTCCGGTGATTAAAACCGAACGGCGGATATTCTTTTGCTTGGAGATGGATTCGATACTTTTGAGGAATGCGGACTCGCGGGCGATGGCGGTACGGTAAAAATTAAAGCTCGTAGTAGCGAATTTATTCGCTGTTTTTAAGCGGCTAAAGCCGCTACGACAAACCATTTTCCACTCATCTCTTGTCAATTCGAGCCGTACGAGTTTTTCGAGGAGAATACGCTCTTTGATGCGATCAATTTCCGCGCGGGCTTCCGGCGTCTTCGCCAGCACTCCAAAAATCTTTTCGGCAAGACGATTCATCTCTTCGAACATTTCTTTTGACTGCATTTCGGACTGAAGCATCAGATTCCCGGCATAACGGAAATAGTGCTGGAATCCGGGAAGGGCGATCTTCTTCTTCAGAAGCTCCTCGTGAAGCTCTTCAAACAGAAAGCGCGGATAAGGTTTGGCTTCTTCGGGCCGGGCAATTCTTTCATAAAGCTCTTCGCCGATTTTACCCTTCAAAAACTCGAGAAACTTTTGCCGTTCGCCGCTGACTTTTTCAGGATCCTGCTCTTCAAGATTGAAATAGCGGACCAGATTCGGAAATTCGATTTGATGTTTGGGATCTTTAAGATCGATTAAAAGATGCTTGCGGGAAAAATTATTGAGTAGGGACAAATAACGCATCCAATCGGAATTGTCCTCCAAATGGGCTTCCCAGGCACGCGTAAGATCGCGGAGCTCTTTGGAAAAAATCCGGTTCTCACGTTCGCGCATTTCTGATTTCAATTTTTTGAGCCGAGCCTCGAGTCCGCTTTGAGCGCGAATTGCTTTTTCGAACGCTTCAAAGTTTTTACGGTAAAGCACGGGATCTTCTATGCCGAAGGCTTGAACATTACTGTTCGCAGCAGCGACTTTATTCGCTATTAAATAGCGGCTAAAGTCGCTGCTGCGAACAAGAAACAGTTCCGCACCGGTAAATGCGCCGCGTTTCATCATCAAATCCGCGACTTTTAAATCGAGCTTGCGGTTGTCGAAAAAATGAAATTGTTCCGGAATCAGTTTTCCGGCCGCGCCCTCGAGGAACAGGGTTTTTACTCCGTAACGTTTTTCCAGATGCTCCAGAAGTTTCGCGGTATTCTGCTGGGCTTTGTAATTTCCGTGCGCGTCCTGAATATGAATGATGAGATTTTGATTTTGCGGATTAAAAGCAGAGGCTTGAATTTCACCCAGTTCGCGGGGAATTTGAATGTCCAGGAACGGATGAAACTGCGGCATCTCAAGAGCCGCAGGCGCGCCCTGATAGACAGATTGAACGATAAAAGTAAACGCTGTAACCAGCGCGATAAACCTAAATTTCATTGATTCGGCTAGAACTCCTGGAAAGAATTTGTGTAAGAATAACAGCTAACCATAGTGTTTTCAAACTTTTAAGATGTTTTTTAATGGCTTTAGACTCTTCGAAAATCCTGCGTGTTAAGTCCTTTAATTTCAGGGGGTTATAACGGGGTTTTTTGCGAGACGGAACCATTTTTGAATTGCGCCGAGGAAGATCACCAGCGAGCAGGTCACCATAACAAAGATGAGGACAATATTGATATTGATCACGGTTTGCGAGGCGGTTTTAGGCCAGTAATGATACAGAATCATTTGCGCGGCGGCAGTAAGCGTGGTGACAGTGACAAAAGCCATCGGAACAAGCGTCACCCACAAATATTTCCACTTTTTCATTTCACAAAGAATCGTGGTGCCGACAACAAGCGCGATGGCGGCAAGCAGCTGATTGGCAATGCCGAACATCGGCCAAATCGTCGAAATCGACGCGTTCCAGATCAAATATCCCCAGCCAAATACAACGACGGAACTGGCGAGAATATTTCCCGGCAGCCAGTCCGGCCGTTTGATTGCCGGCCACGCGCGGCCCAAAAATTCCTGCAAGATGAAACGCGCGATGCGGGTGCCGGCATCAATCGTCGTGAGAATGAAAAGCGCTTCGAACATGATGGCAAAGTGATACCAATATTTCATCAGTCCGGCGAGTCCGGGAATCGCGCTGAAAATTTGGGCCATACCGACCGCAAGCGACACCGCGCCGCCGGTGCGTCCGACGAGCGATGCCTCACCCACCTGCTGAGTGAGCATATCGAGATTGACAGGAACGATGTGAATGCTGGCCGCAAGTTTTTCGTATACGGCAGGCGAAACATTGATGGCGTAATAATCGCCCGGATGCATGGCGCTTGCGGCAATCAGGCATACTACGCCGACCAGCGCCTCCAGCAGCATACAGCCGTATCCGATCGGACGCGCGTGGCATTCGTTCGAAAGCATTTTCGGTGTCGTACCCGAAGCCACCAGCGCGTGAAACCCGGAAATCGCGCCGCACATGATCGTGATGAAGCAGAACGGCCAGACTTTTCCGGGAACAATCGGTCCGCCGCCGTTGACGAACTCGGAAATTGCGGGAAAATGAAGCGTGGGATTGACGATGATCACGCCGGCCACCAAAAGCCCGACCACGCCGAGTTTCATGTACGAGCTGAGATAATCGCGCGGCGCCAGAAGCAGCCACACCGGAAGCACCGAGGCGAAAAATCCGTAAATCGCCATCGCGATGATAATGCCTTTTTTATCGAGGAGGAAAATTTGATTGAGCCACGGGATTTCGGGGACGAATTTCCCGAGAACGACTGCGGCAAAAAGCGCGGCGACGCCGAAAACGGTGCCGATTTTCACGGCTCGATGGCTTCCCTGATTCATCTGAAAAATGTAAACTCCCATGATCATGGCAATCGGAATACTGGCCGCAATCGTGAATGTTCCCCACGAACTTTCGGCCAGCGCGTTCACGACCACGAATCCGAGCCCGGCAAGGGCGACAATCACGATGAACAGAATGGCAATGGCGCAGGCGATTCCCGCAGGCCGTCCGATTTCTTCTCGGGTAATTTCAGCGAGCGACCTTCCGCCTCGGCGCGTTGAAGCCACCAGAATGATGAAATCCTGAACTGCTCCGCCAATCACCACGCCGACCACAATCCAAATGAGTCCGGGCAAATATCCGAATTGCGCGGCCAACACGGGACCGATTAAAGGGCCGGCGCCGGAAATCGCGGCGAAATGATGGCCGAACAAAACCCATTTTGACATTGGATAATAATTTTGCCCGTCACGCTGAGTAAACGCCGGCGTGTGCGCCTGGGCATTCAGCACAAAAACTTTTGAGGCGAGGAAAGCACTGTAATAACGGTACGCCAGCGCAAAAACGCAAAGCGTCACGATCATTACGGGAAGGGCGGGCATAATTACACCAACTCAAAACTCAAAATGCAAAAGTCAAAATTAATGAAGCGCTGAAGGCGCTTTCTATAGTTTTGATTTTTGAGTTTTGAATTTTGAACTATTTTCATTTTACCTTAGCACCGCTTGGAATATCTTTTTCGGGAACAACCAGAGTGAGCATCATGTCGTCGCTCGCGGCGAGCAGCATGCCTTCGGAAGTTTCGCCGCGGATGACAGCCGGCTCGAGATTGTCGACAATAATGATTTTTTTGCCCGTGAGCGTCTCAGGCGGATAATGTGCTTTGATGCCGGCCACGATTTGCTTTTCCCGGTCGCCTACCCGGATCTTAAGTACAACGAGTTTATCTGCGTTGGGATGGGCCGTGGCTGAGAGAATTTCCGCTACCCGGAACTCCAGTTTTTTGAACTCTTCAAATGGAATAAGTGACGTTGTCATAATAAGTTATGCCCTTTTTCAAGCGTCAACGCCTTGATTTCAAGGTTGAAAATGCTATAATCCTCGAACTCTTTGCCTCTCTTTTTTAGATCTACATTCTCGGAGGAAGTTTTAATGCCAAAAATTAAAGTCGCCGTAGCGGGCGTCGGCAATTGCTGCGCATCGCTGGTTCAAGGAATTCAATATTATCGGCAAAACGGAAAAACAAAGCAAGCAGAACATCTCGGCCTCATGAATTATAATCTCGGAGGCTTTCTTCCGGAAGACATTGAATTCGTCGCCGCGTTTGATATCGATAAACGAAAAGTAGGGCTTAGTTTCGATCAGGCGATCAAATCCAAACCCAATTGCATCTGGGATCTCGAAAAGAACCATATCCCGAAAAGCAAATTTAAAGTTCAGATGGGCCCCGTACTGGACGGCGTTTCTGCCCACATGAAAGAATATCCCACCGACCGCACCTTTGTTGTATCCGATGAAAAGCCCGTGAACGTGGAAAAAGTTTTGAAAGAATCCGGGGCGGAAGTTCTGATGAATTATCTTCCCGTCGGATCCGAACAGGCAACGCGCCGCTATGCTGAAGCGTGCCTGAAAATCGGCGTCAGCTTGATCAATTGCATGCCCGTTTTTATCGTTTCTGACGCCAAATGGGCGAAGGCTTTTGAAGACAAGCGCATTCCCGTTGTGGGCGATGATATCAAGGCCCAGGTGGGTGCTACCATTGTGCATCGCACGCTCACCAAATTGTTCCAGGACCGCGGCGTAAAAATCGACCGCACCTATCAGCTGAACACCGGCGGCAACACGGATTTCCTAAACATGTTGAACCGTGACCGGCTGAAATCCAAAAAAATTTCCAAAACAGCCGCCGTTCAAAGTCTCTTGACCATCCCGCTCGAAGAGGAAAACATTCACATCGGCCCTTCCGATTACGTGGCCTGGCAGAATGACAATAAAGTCTGCTACCTGCGCATCGAAGGCCGCGGATTCGCGGAATTCCCGGTAAACATAGAACTTCGCCTTTCCGTGGAGGATTCCCCGAACTCGGCCGGCATTGCGATCGACGCGATCCGCTGCATACGCCTTGCGCGCGACCGGAAAATCGGCGGACCGCTCACTTCCATTTCGGCTTATGCGATGAAGCACCCGCCGAAACAGATTCCCGACAACGAAGCGAAGCAGCTCGTTGAGAAGTTCATTCAGGGAACGGTTGTGCGATAACTCATAAAGTTGGCAGTAGCGGCTTCAGTCGCTATTAAAAGCGGCTAAAGCCGCTACTGCCAACTGTCGTTTGGTTAATATGCTGCGCAAACACGTCTATCCCCACATCGAATCCACATTGAACGAAGCTGCCGCGACCTTGCACTCCAAAGGCATCAAGGCGGATCACCTGACTTTAATCGGTTTAGTGTTAAGTTTTTTCGCGGCGCTGGCCTACGGAATGGGATTTTTCTTCTTCGGCGCGATGTTCCTTCTGGCCGGAGGTATTTGCGATATGCTCGACGGAGCCCTGGCTCGGCAGATGCCGAAAACGAACGCGTTCGGCGGATTTCTCGATTCCGTCATCGACCGCTACGCCGATTTTTTTATTATTTCCGGCATCGCCATTCATTACATGAATTTTCTGGAATTCGGAAACGCGGTACTGGCGCTTGTCGTTCTTCTTGGTGCCATACTCACCAGCTATACCAAGGCCCGCATGGAATGTTTTCCGGTTAAATGCGAGGCCGGTCTTATCGAAAGACCGGAGCGGCTGATTCTTATTTTCCTGGGATCGTTTTTCAATTTCATGGCTCCCGCATTGTGGATTCTTGCCATTCTCTCTCATATCACGGTGTTTCAACGCATCTGGTTCGCGAAAGAAAACCTCTCGAAACTCAAGTAAAAAGGAGACGGGCCCTTTTTCGGTTCTTGACCCACTCTCCCGCATTTGTTATCTTCGCCATTCTTATGGGCCGTCCGATCTTAATGTTACTCATGCTTTTGACCGCCGTAATTTCCGGCTGCCAAACCGCGCCGGAGCACCCCGTGCTTCCCCCTCTTAAAATTCAAACGGCAACGCTCGAAGAATTGACGGCAAAAATCAACCGCCAAAGTGAGGCGATACGCAGCGTTAAAACCACGCTTGATATCCGCGTGCGCGACCGGTCGATGGAAGGCTCGCGGGAATGCCAGGGACTGCTGGCCCATGAAAAACCGGACAAACTTTATTTAAAAGGTTACCGGCCGCTGATTCCCACATTTTTCACGATTGTCGCGCGCGAGAATACATTCTGGGTACATATTCCGAAAGAAAACCGCGTGCTCACCGGCAAAGTGAGCGATTTAAACGGCTCCGAGGGACTGAGCATGGGTATTCGTCCGGACGACTTGATGCGGGCGCTGAATATTCAGCCGGTTCCGCCGTCAGAAACTCACATCGTGGAAATGCAGGAATCGCCCTTGCAGTATATTCTGTTCGTGTTCCGGAAAATGGGCGATGAAAAAATCCTGGAACGGCAGATTTTCGTGGAACGCTATTTCCTGAATGTGGAACGCGAAGTGTTTTATAACGCGTACGGCGTGGCAGAGTTGGATATCGCCCGGAAGGATTACACGCCGGATGAAGCAACCCCCTTTCCCCAGGAAATTATTATTTTCCGTCCGGACCGGGGGTCAACCCTCTTTTTGAGGGCCAATAAATTAAGGGTAAATCCGGTTCTGAGAAACGATCTCTTCGATTTTCAGATGCCCGGCGGGGCGACCATTGAGGAGCTAAAAAATGATTAGAAGCAGAGAAATAAAAATATTTTTTGTCTTTGCTTCTCTGTTTCTCTGCTTCTCTGCTTCTTCCGCTCGCGCACACAGCACGCTCGAGCAGTATGAGTCCGCAAAACGCGAACTGGGTTCGATGAAAGCGCATTTCGTTCAGAAAAAAATCTTCACGCTGTTCGAGGAAACCGAGACTTCGGAAGGCGAGGTGTGGTTCAAGCGCCCCAACCAGGCGCTGTGGAGTTACACCTCTCCGGTGCCGTCACAAACCATTCTTTCGGGAGAGAACTCCTGGTCGGTAATGCCCGCCACAAAGCAGGTGCAAAAAGTTAATATTGCGGGCGGCAGCTCAAACCGGATTTTCCAGATTCTCGGATTCGGGGATTCAAAAGATAAGCTGACGAATTCTTTCGAGGTGAAGGATCTTCCTGATGAGGGAAACTTGAAATCCCTTTCGTTGACTCCGACAGACGAGGCTTTGAAACCGTATTATGCCGAAATCATCGTACAGCTTTCCCCGGAAGATTATCTGCCCCGCTCGGTGATCCTGAGAGAAAAGAGCGGAGACATCACGGAAATACATCTTTCTGACCTGAAAGTTAACATTTCCGTCAAAGATTCTCTCTTCGAATTCCATGTCCCCGGCGGCTATCAGCTCATCGATTACAATTCGTAAGTTCGTAGTAGCGAATTTATTCGCTGAAAGACAGCGACTGAAGTCGCTACTACAAACCTTTTCTAAATACGAAAGTGATGAGTTTGTAGATGATGCGGGCGCAGGTAAAGTCGGGATAAACAAATTCGGGGCGCGGGGCAAGCTCCATCAGGTCGAAACCAACCACATGCTTGCGCCGGGCCACTTCCCTGAACAAATCCAGAAGTTCTTCATAACTTAATCCGCCGGGCTCCGGCGTTCCCGTTGACGGGATAACAATTGGGTCCAGCCCATCCGTGTCACACGTAATATAAACATCCCTGTTTAAGGCCCTCACCACTTCGGCAATCCATTTATTGCGCGGCATGCGGTGGATTTCGTAGGCAAAAAGCATTTTGATTTTTTTACGGCACACATAATCCCACTGGTCTTTTGAAATCTCCCGCATCCCGACATGAACTGTCTTCACACGTTCGGATACACGCCGCAAACCGCAGGCGTGCGAAAAAGCGCTTCCCTCGTATTCATCGCGCAAATCGCCGTGCGCGTCGATGTGGAGAACGGAAAGCTTCGGATATTTTTCGGCATAAGCCCAGATCATCCCGGCCGAGATGGAATGTTCCCCGCCGACGGAGATCACAAATTTTCCGTCATGAACCAGTTTCCGGGTCTGTTCGAACACGCGGCGGATATAAGGCTCCGGAGGAGAGTATTTTTTCTGTGAATTAAGCGGAGCAAGCGTGTGAATGCCTAATCCCGAATAAGAACGTTTTGTTTCGTCATCGAAATCCTCGATGAAACGCGAGGCGTGAATAATCGCCCTTGGGCCGTCAGAAGTCCCGGTTGTGTAGGAAACCGTGCCCTCATACGGAAGCGGCTGGATGATAATTTTCGATTTTTTATAACTGGAATGCGCGGGATCCAGGCCCAGAAAATTCATGGGCGGACTCATACGCTTGGGGAGATACTTAAGTTTCTGAGGAATATCTCTCGTGCGTTTTTTCATACTTTAAGGATAACACGAGGTTCGTAGTAGCGACTTTATTCGCTCCCGCCAAAGGCGGATCCGCCTCCGGCGGAAAAAACAGCGGCTAAAGTCGCTGCTACAGCTACATGATGAAGACACACGCGGCGATGACGGTGGTCCAGAATCCGTTCTTATCCCCTTCGGCGGATTGCGTAATGGCCATAGTTTTCACGATTTCTGAAGAAATCCGCCATTCGCCCTTTTTCTTGTCATACTTGATTTTCGAGCTAAGCTTTCCGTTGGCTCCCCCGTGAAGAATCGTCGCGAGCATTTCCGCGGCCAAATCTTCGCAGTAGTCATCGGCCTTTTTCGCCGTTTCGCCGTAAGAGTGATGCTCGGAAAGATAGCCGTGATGCGCGGGATTTTTCGGAATCGCGAGGCCGACCGAAGAAGCGATCAGGCGGTTCGGCTCGTTCGTGGCCGACTCCGCGATCACCACGTGAACGATGGATCCGGGGGACAAATATTTTAATCCGGCTTCTTTGGGCACCATTTTGCAGTAAGGAGGATAAATGCTGGAAACGCGCACCAAATTAAATTGCGCGATTCCTGCATCGCGAAGCGCCAGCTCAAAGCTGGTCAATTTTTCTTTGTGAACGCCCACGCCTTTGGTGATGAAACATTTTTTGGGTAGAAGCACTTCGTTATTCCTCCCTTTTAAAAACAGTATTGGGTATTGGGTCGTGAGCATTGAGCCTGCTCAATACTCACGACCCAATACCCAATACAAATACCCACGACTCATGACTTTTATTTAACAGTTTTTTCCTTCAACAACTCCAGCGCGGCTTCGTAATTCGGATGATTCGTCATCTCTTTGACGTATTCAATGTATTTGATTTTGTCGTCCGGGCCGATGATGAAAATCGCGCGGGTATCCAAACGCAATTCCTTGATCAGCACGCCGTAATTCGTTCCGAAATTCACGTCTTTGTGATCCGACAAAACTTTAATTTTAGCGATACCGGCGGTGGAGCAGAAACGCTTTTGTGCAAACGGAAGATCCACGCTGACCGTATAAACGGCAACGTTTGACGGCAGCTTTCCGGCTTCTTCGTTGAAACGGCGGGTCTGCTGATCGCAAACAGGAGTATCCAGTGACGGAACCACGCTGATCAAACGGGTTTTTCCTTTGGAGTCGGAAAGTTTTACGGCCTGAAGCGCGTCGTCGAGAAGTTGAAATTCAGGAGCTTTATCACCCACTTTTAATTCCTGTCCGATGAGCGTGAGTGGATTTCCTTTGAATGTAACTGCACCTTTTCTTTCCTGAGACATGATATTACTCCTTTCGATTATGCTGCAAAATGGACGGAGAGTGTAACAAAACGCGCGGGTAGAGGCAATTATTTCCTTCTATCGAGAAAACGGAAAAGGAGGCTTTGCGCGTGCTGCAGCTGACTTTTGGGGACGGCGAATCCGATGCCGGGATTGGATTTTCCGTCGACGCTTTTCTTGCCCTGCTCAAAGGTAATCGACTGGATCTCCAGCTCTTCAAAATGGGCCTTCAGCTGATCCGCCTCATCCCGGGATGCGGTTTCATAAATCTGAATCCAGGATTCTTTTAATCCCTCTTTTTTGAACGGTTTGTAACTGATTTTGGGAGAAGAATTCCCGTAGAGATACCAGCGGCGCATCCACGCAGCTAAGTAAATAACCAACCCGACAATAATTAAGAGCGGCAGCCACCGAAGCATTGTCTTCACCTACCTTATTTCTGGGCGCCCCATGTTTGCTTTAATTTTGCCGCAACAAATGTCACAGCAACAAGTTCCACCAACAGCATCGAGGGCGGATCCGCAAACATCTTCCCTTTGCAGAAGAGCCGGTCAATCAGCGCAAAAGGCGCCCATACAAAAAGATGCCCCAAAATTACGATATAAGCAAATTGAAAAAGTTTCATTGGCCGCAGCAATTGGTAAACGGAATCGCCTGCCAATCCCTTAAATCATGAATTCTCTGAATCACATCTTCTATCACCCGGTTGGGCGTTGAAGCCCCCGCGGTCAATCCGATTACCGCTTTTGCCGCAGGAAGCCAGTCACGGCTGAAAATTTGTTCATGCTTGCCCCCGCCACTGATACTTTGGCGGGCAGGCACCGGCTGATGGCGGATTTCCCAAAGCGAAATAATGTCATGCGCATCTTCAATATGATATGCCGGCTTGAACTGAGAGGAAATTTCCACCAGATGCGTCGTATTCGAAGAATTATACCCGCCGATCACCAAAATTAAATCGACATCCGATTGCGCGAGTTTCAACACGGCATCCTGCCTGTCCTGCGTCGCGCTGCAAATCGTGTCGAAAGAACGGAAATGCTCGCCGATTTTCTCCGCGCCGAATTTCCGAATCAGCGATTGCTTGACCATTTCCGCGATTTCCAGCGATTCCGAACTGAGCATCGTCGTTTGATTGGCGCAGCCTACCTGATGCAGATCGCGGTCCGGATCAAATCCTTCTGACACCGCGCCCTGAAATTCTGTCAGGAATGCCCGGCGGTCACCGCCCCGTTCGATGTAATCGCAGACGCGCCGGGCCTGTTCTTTGTCGCGCACAACGATAAATTTTCCACTCCCGAATTGAGTGACCTGAGAACTTGTGGCCATGGTTTCTTCATGTTCGAATTTCCCATGAATGATTGAGGTAAACCCGTCTTTGGCGTATTTTTCGACACGCTTCCACACGTGGACAACGGACCCGCAGGTAGTATCAACCATGATGCAGCCTTTGGCTTTTAAAACAGCCAGGTCAGTGACCGTGGAGCCGAAAGCCGGGATGATCACCACATCCTCGCCGCTCACATCATTCATGGTTTTGCCATCGGAATAGGCGCCATTTAAAAATTCAATGCCGAGCTCGCGCAGGCGCAGATTCACGCGCGGATTATGAATGATTTCATTCGTGATGAAAATGCGTTTTCCGGGAAATTTTTTAAGCGTCTCATAAGCAAAATCGACGGCTTTATCGACTCCGTAGCAGAACCCAAATTCCTCGGCGAGCCGGAAATCCAGATCTCCGAGCACCAGGCGGTTTCCTTCCGCCTTCATTTTTTCGACGAGCGGACTTTTATAATCGCGCTCCAACTCCTCGATAATGAGATTCTTCAAACCGAAGCTTGTTCTTATTATTTGATTAGCCATTGTTTTTTATCGTGGATCGTGAATGGTGAATCGTGAATCGATCCACTATTCACGATTCACAGTTTTTAAATCTTCAAGCAGCGTCGAGGCAATCGCGTGCTGGCGCTTTTCTTCGTTCAGTTTTGATTCTTCCTTATTGCGTTTATCAGCTTCGCTGTCCTCATAACTCTCGCGGATGTTTTCGTTGAAAAACATTTTCGCGCCTTTGTCGAGACGGCGGATTTCCGTTTCATAGGACTCGATTACTTCGGCAACAAGCCTCACAAGCCCGGCCATGTCGCGGGGATGATTGGCGGCAATAAATGTTGTGAGAAAAATGAGCTTCTCGATCCGGAACTGGCGCCTTGAAACCGCGTAAAGAATCTGAACCGCCAGATCGCGCCAAGGGGCTTTTTGCCATACTTCATCGCGGAACACGGCTTTGGCGGCCGGGCTTTCCTTTTCCGGGATAAGTTCACCGATCACTTTCCTAAGCTTGTCCGCCAACCCGGAATCAAGGCGCAGATTGCGCACATACCGTGCAATCACTTCTTCATTAAGCTCCACTTTGATTTTCTGCGGGCCGGAAGCAAAACCGAGCGTCGCTGTCAGATGCTTCACAACAAGCGTTTTCACAATCTCCGCCACATCACCGGCTGAAAGCTCGAGATCATCCAGATAGGGAGAAAAAACAGCACGGTCGCCAAGATTCGGCGTGAAGTTATAGGACAAAATCATGAACAGGTCGAGGCTTTCCCCCTTTGCCGTCTTCTCTTCCATCAGGGCTTTCAGTTGATCAAAATCCGCGACGGAATAATGCCGGCTGATACCTAACAGCTGATTAGACGTAACGATACGCTCACGCTGAAGCTCCTGCTCTAATTTTTCGATCAATTTTGCTTTTGTAGTCATAAAAGGAACGGTATAATACACCGCTATCTCGAAAAAATAAAGGAAAGGACACACTTTTTATGACAAGCCCATCCACGGCGGCAGAGCCTAAAGTTAAAGGAGAAAACATGTTACTGAAAGGCAAAAATGCGCTTATTTTCGGAGTTGCCAACAAACGGAGCATCGCTTGGGCTATTGCTCAAGCTCTCGCCCGTGAGGGAGCCCGCCTGGCATTGACTTATCAGGGAGAACGTCTTGAAGAAGGCGTGAAAGAACTCGCCGCTACCGTGAAAGATACTGTAACCGTCCCCTGCGACGTGACTAAAGACGATCAAATTGCCTCAGCCATTAATGAACTTAAGAAATCCATGAACCGGATTGATATTCTGGTTCACTGCGTTGCGTTTGCGAAAAAAGAAGATTTGGAAGCGGATTTCGTCAGCACATCCCGCGACGGTTACCATCTTGCGCAGGATATCAGCTCTTATTCGCTGACCGCTTTGGCGCGCGCGGCCGCTCCGCTGATGACAGACGGCGGAAGCATTATCGCGCTCACCTATCTGGGCAGCGAAAAAGTGGTTCCGAAATATAATGTCATGGGTGTCGCCAAAGCCGCACTCGAGGCCAGCATCCGTTATCTGGCCTATGATCTCGGCCCCAAAAATATCCGCGTGAACGGCATTTCCGCCGGTCCGATCAACACGCTGGCCGCGCGCGGCATCGCCGGATTCACCAAAATGCTTGAAGTTGTCCGCGAGAAAGCGCCGCTTAAAAGGAATACCGAAGCCGCCGAAGTGGGCGACACCGCCCTTTTTCTGGCTTCAGACCTTGCCCGCGGCGTAACCGGAAACATTATTTACGTAGATTCCGGTTATTTCATTATGGGAATGTGACATTAATGCAAAAGTCAAAATGCAAAGATCAAAATTATGGAAGGCCCTTCGTGCCTACAGTAATTTTGAATTTTGAGTCGTAATTTTGAGTTTTGACTTTTGAACTTTAAATTTTATGATTAAGGTCGGCACCGGAATTTCCGGTGAAATCAGATCCGAGCGCGCCGCAGAGATGGCGGCGCTCGAGGCTGTCAAAAATGCGGGCACCCGGGAATCGGATCTGGCTCTTGTTTTCATCACCACGGATCACAATCCCAATTTCCTTCAGATTCTTAAGACTATTCAATCGCATACGGGCGCGCGCCAAATAGTCGGCTCTAGCGCTTACGGCGTTCTCACAGAAAAAATGGAGATTGAACGCTCTCCCGGAATCGCGGTGATGACGATTCAATCGGATAAATTCGACACGGACGCTTTTATTTTCCCCAATTTTCAGGAAGACAATCTCGAGTGCGGACGCGAAACCGGAAAGCGGGTTCAGGGCAAGGGCTACGCGAAAAATTTATTTTGCCTGTTTGCCGATCCGTTCAGTCTTCACGGTCCGACATTTTTCCAAGGGTTTGCCGACGAAGCGGGCGACACGACCTTGATAGGCGGACTTTCCTCCGAACAGGGCACGCAGCGCATGACCTATCAGTTTATGAATGACCGCGTGGCCTGTGACGCCGTCGCCGGATTTCTCATGTCCGGAAATTTCAGACATTCTTCCTTTCTGACGCAATCCTGCATTCCGGCGTCTCATCCGATGAAAATCACAAAATCCGATGAAAATCTGATTATGGAACTGAACGGCGAACCGGCTTATGATGTCCTGCTTTCTATTCTGGATCAATTCGAAATCAACGAATATTCCAGCCTGCTGAACTTTTTATTCGCCGGCCTCCCGCTTGTGCCCGATCAGCAGGAATTCGCACGCGGAAACTATCAGGTCCGGAATATTATCGGTCTGGATCCCGAGAAAAAAATAATCGCGATCGGAGGGCCGGTTCCGGCAAACGAAAATCTCGTGTTTCTTCTCCGCGATCCGAATCTGGCGCGGCGCGACATGAAGGAAATGCTGGAAGAGGCGTCCAATACGCTGACGCATCAGCAATTCGGGTTTTATTTCTCAAGCTGCGGACGCGGGATGAGTCTGTATAACCGTTCCAATATCGACACGCGGATGATCCGCGAGGCTTTTCCGCAAATCCCTCTCATCGGGTTTTTTACATTCGGTGAAATCGGGCCGGCCATGGGGATGAACATGCTGCATAATTACGCGGGTGTTTTAACGTTAATCGGAGAATAGGAGGTTCCTTGAACCGCCGTGACTTTATCAAACAGGGTATCAAAACTTTGGCCGCGGCCGCGCTGTTTGGAAGCGTCCCTTCCCTTTCTGCCCAAACCTCAGGCGGCATCCCTGTCCGAGCACTCGGACAAACAGGCGCGAGCGTAACTCTTTTCGGACTCGGGGGCGAAGGCGTGCTCCGAACGCACGGACGGAAAAAAGAAGCGGTGAAAGTGATTTCACGCGCACTGGAACTCGGCGTTACTTACTGCGACACCGCTCCGGCTTATGATGAAAGCCAGGATTATTACGGCGAAGTGCTTCCCGCATGGCGCGACAAAATTTTCCTTGCATCAAAAACGCATCAGTATAAAAAAGAAGCCGCGCTGAAGCTTCTGAAAGACAGCCTCCGGAGGCTCAATACCGACCATTTGGATCTCTGGCAAATTCACGATTTAAGAACTGCTTCGGATTTAAACGATGTTTTTTCGAAAGGCGGCGTCATCGAAGCCGTCGAACAGGCCAAAAAAGACGGCCTCATCCGCTTCGCCGGAATCACCGGGCATCATGATCCGGATGTTCTGCTCAAAGCCGCAAATGAATATCCGTTCGACACGGCGCTTATCTCTTTAAACGCCGCCGACCGGCATTATCTGCCGTTCATGGATAAACTGCTTCCCGCGCTGGTTCAAAAGAAAATGGGAATTATCGGCATGAAAGTGTACGCGCGCGGGCGCTTCTTCGAGACAGGCCTGTTGACGCCCAAATCCGCAATGTCTTATGTGCTGAGCCTTCCGGTCAGCAATGTGATTATCGGCTGTTCTTCTCCGGCCGAGGTAGAAGAAAACGTAAAGATCGCGCAGGGTTTTGCGCCGCTTTCGGCAGATGCGATGAAACAACTCGAAGAACGGGTGAGAATTTCTGCGGGAGAATTTCTTTTTTATAAAAGGTAACGCTCGTAGTAGCGAATTTATTCGCTCTTGATAAAAGCGACTAAAGTCGCTACTACAAACATTACTCCACATTATCCGGCTCACTGCCGGCCAAAGCTTCGAGCGCACGCTCATTTTCTTTCGTGCGGATAATCAGGCAATCGCTTTTTTGTCCTTCACCTACCGTAAAATACGCGTAATCAATATTGATGTCGGCCAGCGCGAGTTTGCGCGCGATGGAAGCAAGCGCTCCGGGAATATTCGCCATTTCCAGCACGATTACATCAATTTCCAGCACGTAAAAATGTTCGTGCTCGAGAAGCAGAATTGCTTTGGTGGGATTATCGACCAGCATGCGCACCACTGCCAAGTCCACCGTATCATGCACGGCAAGTCCGGTGATATTAATTCTGGCTTCCCCGAGAATATTGCAGGCATGAGCCAGATTGCCCGGACGGTTTTCCAAAAACACAGAAAGCTGTTTTGTAATGCGCATAATGAACTCCTATTTCACAATTGTCGCACTTTTATGCCCGCTTCGCCAAGCAGACGAAGCGCGATATCCGCCACGGAATAAGCGTGATTATAGACAACCTCGACAATGCCGCTGTTGATAATCATCTTCGCGCAGCCCAGACAAGGCGAATACGTGGTGTACAGCGTCGCTCCTTTGATATTTACGCCGTGATAAGCCGACTGCGTGATTGCGTTTTCTTCCGCGTGCGAGCACAGGCATTCATCCAGGCCGGCTCCCGACTGTCCGAAACTGTTGCAGCGCGGACATCCGCCTTCGTTGCAGTTTTTCACGCCGCGCGGCGTACCGTTATATCCGGTAGCAATAATGCGCTTGTCCTTCACCAGCACCGCCGCGACTTTTCGCTTGATACAATTGGAGCGAAGCGCGACGACACGCGCAATACCCATGAAATATTCGTCCCAGTCGGGCCGGCCTGAACTACGCGAAAGCTCCTGAATCACTTCTACGACTTTAGCGCGCAGTTCCTCCACGGAACCGTTATTTTCCACGACCACATCGGCCAGAGAAATCGTGGAATCAAGATTTTGCACATGCGGATCGCCCGCCGCCTCGCGCTTTTCAAGCACCTGGAATTCATCGAAAGTCCTGGGATCATTTTCGCGCGCGCGCGTTTTCAGGCGCTGAAACCGCACTTCGGGAAGCGCGCGCACGTTCAGAAGCGTGAAATCTTTGCGGCGTTTGAAAGCCTGAGCTTCATAAGGGTTGCGGATGGAATCGATGACATAATTTTTGTCGACTTCGAGGCGCTGAAGAATTTTATCGGCGAGAATCGAGGGGCCGTGCTTTTTTCTAAGATCATTGCCGAGCTGAATGAGGGATTCGCGGGTGATTTCTTTCCCGCCCGCTTTTAATTCGTCGCGAAGAACATCCGAGAGAGAGTAATAATGGAAATTGAGGGATTTCAGAACATTGACGACTTCGCCTTTGCCCGCCCCGTTTTTTCCGGTTAATCCGATAATCAACATGGACACCCCTTTAAAAGAGTGCCCAATTGTAGCAAAAATTGCTAGCTGTTTGTAGTAGCGAATTTATTCGCTGCAAGCAAAAGCGACTGAAGTCGCTACTACGAACCTATAGTATAATTAGCGTATGCGCCGCTATCAGCTGGTGGATTTTGCCGCCCACTATCAGAAGGGATTCCGCAATCACGTCGTTCCGGTTGGGGACGTCCCTGCCCTGATTGAAAGCTATAAACATTTCGAATGCTACTCGACTTATTTCTTCTTCTCGCCGGAAATTCTCACCTACATGGAACTGCATCCCATAGACGGGAAACCCTCCGTTTCCGGCTTCGACGGGAAAATCTGGGCCTCTTACCTTCCCCTCGATATCGATTCCGACAATCTCGAGCGGGCGCTAAAAAACGCGAAAAAACTCGGCGAGCTCCTTTTCATCCGCCGCGGGGTTCCGGCCGATGCCTGCCTGATTTATTTCAGCGGGGCGAAAGGATTTCATTTCATGCTCGACACGCGCCTGCTCGGACGGATCATTCCCTCGCTTCATTTGCATCTGGTATTCGCTCATTTCCGCAAAGAACTGATTTTTTCTGCGGCGGGACTGAATCAGGATGCCTTTGATTTTTCGATCAAAGACAAAGTCCGGCTCATCCGGCTGCCAAACACAGTCAATCAGAAAACGGGTTTATACAAAATCCAGCTGATGCCGGAGGAATTATTTCAACTTTCAATCGATGAGATCAAAGAAAAAGCTCGGCACGCACAGCCGCTTTTCTTCACGGATGAAACGGGATTGATTTCAAACGCAAAATCCATCGAACCGAATCCGGAGCTCGGCCGGATATTCAGGCGCTCGAATAAAATCATTCAGCGCATCACACGCAAGCCGTTCCGCTATTTCATCAAGCCGAAAATGGGCACGGATCCGGAAAAATTTCTCTGCCCCGGATTTCTGGGTATTTGGCATTCACATATTCCGCCGGGAGAAAGAAATAATTGCGTGATCCGCCTGCTTTCGGAATTCCGCAGGAACGGGCTCAGCGAGGAAGAATCGAGAAATCTGATTTTCGACTGGAATGCGCGGAATAAAACCGGACTCACGGAGCGCGAGCTCGGGCAAACGCTGAAGTCGGCCTATTTACGGGCTTATCCGTATCATTTCAGCTGCCATGACCAGATCATTCAGAGTTTTTGCCCGTTTCATGATGTGCGGAAATGTGATGAATGGATGAAAGAAAACAAGGGCTAGGATCTGGGATCTGGGATCTGGGAACTAGTTAAATACAAAAACCAGCCCCTAAATCCTAGTTCCCAGCCCTTGTTTTACGCAGCTTGCTCGCGGAGCTGCTGCGCTTTGTATTCTACCGCCAGCGCATTCACGAAAGCCACAAACGAATTGTCGACGTGCCAGTAATCATCTCCCGAAGGCTTTTTAAACCCGGCGGCTTTGTAAACATCCGGGTCATCCACCAGCGCAAGCGCCATGATCACTTCCATCGCCAGCTTCATGCTGACATTGCCCCGCTGAATCGCGTTCTCGTCGATCTTGAACCGGGCAAAATGATCTTTATTGATCGCCGGGATTGAAATACTGTCATCCGCTGACTGTGCCGAAAAACTCTCGGCAGATTTTCTGAGTTTCCGCTCCAGATCCTCGGGACGGATTCCGGACACACTGACAATCGGCGTAATTTCTATGCCCCGCAGACGGGCTTCTTTGACAAACTGATCGTATGAAGCTATCGGATCATTAAAAGAATTGCGCGCCAAATACACTTTAGAAATATTTTCGAGAATCGCCTCACGAATTCCTGCTTTCTCCACAAGCTCCTGAGTCACCACCATCGACCGGCGCTTTTTTTCGAGTGCGGACTCGAAGTCCGCCGGGATATGTCCTCTTTGCAGCAATTTTTGATTAATGCGCCCCAACAGGAACTCAAGCGGAACCTCCAGCGGCGGACCCGAAACCGCAGGCTTGTCCGCTGCGAACAGCCGCTCAAGACGGTTTGCCCGGCCCAAATCTCCCGGATAAAGCAGCCGGTCCATTCCTTCCAGAGCAACTTGAATGATAATTTCCTCATTTTCCGTTCTCGTGCCCAGCGAAGCGCCGACTCCGCCCATGCCGGAGTCGGATTTTGTTTCGGAAATCACCCACTGGCCATCTTCTTTTTTAGCAGTTCTCCATTTGACCTTGCCGGAAGAATCACCGGGATCTTTCCAAGGAGATCCATATAAGGTTTGTAATTTGTCGCCTGCAATGACAAACCCAAGCTCATAGATGGGCGTCTTAGCATCCGCAATAAAAACCGGTTTAGGATACGTAATATAAATTCTTGTGCGGGTTGCGGAATATTTAAATTCTTTCTCGGTTAATCCATTTTCAAAGACATTCCCCTCAAGCTCAAGAATTGCCCGCCCGAACAATTGCATTCTTTCGATACCTTTTGGAACATGCATAAGATTCTGTTTGATTTTTTCAAGCCTCACTTTGACTTCCTGCCAGCTGATTATTTCGGGAGGCTTCTGCGGACGGTCAACTCTTCCGGAATCGCCGGATTCACGGGGAAGTTTTCTGGATTCTGTTCTTTTACTATCCGTTTTTTCAACGGGCTGAACTGGAGCAGGCTTCTCCGGCTGAGGAACCCGGGCAACACGCCGGCTGGGAGGTTCCTTTTCCATGCCTGCCTGCCTTTCTAAAAGCGGCTGCACATCCACAACTCCCGGCTTCTGAGAAGGAGTTTCAGGCTTTGGAGCTGCAACAACTTGTGTTTTGAATTCATCACGGGGAGCAACTCTTTCGGGTTCTGCCGGCTTGTACCGCTCTGTACGAGATGGATCTCCTTTAGCCAGCCTGCCCTGTCTCAAGACAAGACCCTGCACTCCTCTATTAAGAACATCTGTGTTCCCGATCGCTGAAGAGTTTCCTATTCCTCTTCTTGGGAAATTACGAAGCTCTCTAGATCCTCCCAACCGCTGAGTCGGTTCTTCATCCGGGGGAACAAAGTTCCCCTGCATTTCAAGTTGCATTGTTCTTTCAGCTTCATCCTGAGTAATTTCCCGGCCGCCGATGATTAATGTTTTGCGGGCCGCGTTTTTGGTGCCCGGCTGATCTTCAATGGCAAAAGCCGCTGTTTTTCCCCCGGCTTCCTGCTCTGTCATCGCCTCGCTTTCTGCTTCCCATATTGCTTCCCCCTCAATCAGTCTGAAACTTGTCATGCCTTTTGCGACTTTTCTTTTAAAAATTTCGAATTTCCCTCGTTTTTCTTCATTTAAGATAACGGTACCGGATTCTTTACCTTGAGTTTCCAGGGCAGCAACATCAATGATACGGAGAATCTGCCGGCCCTCTCCATCCTGATCATTCGCTACAATAAGATGGATAGGCCGTATTTGGGTGTCATTGATTTGAATGCCGTAAGCCGGAGGCACGGCACTTCCCACAATCACATGTTTCAATCCGGCCAATGAAAAGGTGTTTCGGAAAGCCACTAAACCAAGGGCATCTATTTGCTCCAAAATTCCAAAATCCAGATCATAAAAACCCCAATCTTCCGGGAATCTAAAATGTGACGATTCGTCAAAATCCAATAATCCTTCGTCGCTAATTTCCCCGTTCCCTCTCAAAAAATCGCCAAGCCCGGTAAACTCATTGATAAAAAACGGCCTTTTTGCATCGTCCCAGTCCAGATAGGGGGATTCATATTTTTCATCCCACAAAGTTTTGGAGTCTTCCTGCTCGGCTTCAGTGATCGCCTTCATGTCCGGCACATCACGAAGCCTGTCGGCAATTGCCATTCTTTTTGCCCGGATCACATTATAAAAAAACCGGAAAATGGGTTTTACCCATGTCTCCTCATCACGGTCTTCCAGCTCGGCAAGCTTTCGAAAATCATCATCGGGATTTCTGGATAAAGCTTCCGCAAGAGTTTCCCGCACCAGGTCAATTTTCTGCTCTTTTTCCATGAAGAGCTCTGCCAGCTCTTTCGATACGGCTTTTAAGTCCTTCTCGGGATATTTGTTGTACATGTTTAAAAGCATGTCGTAGTTGACGGCGAGCATATTCACAAACGCGCCCACCACTTTGTTTGTGAACTGATCCAGCCAGAAAACCATTTTCTTGTCGACAAGCATCATCAGCCGGAAAAGTTTTGCGCCGTTTTGAATGTCGCTCTCGGCCGGAGCTCCCTCACGCGAAAGGCGCTCTATCTCATTAAATTGCCTTTTCGAAAGATCGCTTCCCTTGGGAACCAGCCTCGTTAATTCCTGTTTTTCTTCCGGCGTCAAGCCCGTGAGAAACCCTATTTGCTCCAGCTCTTCAAGATCGTTAAGGGAATACCCTATTTCCCCTCTGAATTTTTTGACCTTTTCTTTCAAGGCCTCGTCATCATACTTTTTGCTGTTTTTAAGCGCCTTTACCAGAACTCCCGGATCTTTTTCATCTCCGTAGATCTCGCGATGGATGAGCCGCTGAACCGCAAGATAGCTCATTAAACCGTCGAAGTCCGGGGCATCTCCGATGATTGCCATATCCTTGAATTCGCCTATTTTGTAGGTAAAGTCAAAATCATGAAATACCAGCCGGCCTTCCTGATTAATGCCCCAGTTGTTGAGCTTGGAATCGGAGTCAATAATTCCCTGCTCCCACAGCTCGGTGATCCTGGCGACAAACTGCTCGATCAGGCGTCTGGCATTTTCTTTTTTCTGTTTCGCAGCTGTTTCATGCGCCTTTCTCTGTTCGGAATCCAAACTTCCGTCTTGCGCGGCAATTTCATGGGCATTTTGCTGGACAATTAATTCCTGGATCACGTCATCCAAAACCACCACGGGCTCCTGAATGAAAATTTCTTGGTCTTTGAATTTTTCGAGGCCTAATTCGGCGATTTCATCGTCCTTCTCGACTTTATGCGTGATGGCCATGTGCCGGCTGATGTGCGGATTTTCCCTGATTACGTCATAGCGCTTCTCACGCCAGTACGTTCCCGGCTTGCTGATCTTGACATACAAGCGCCGCACCGAACCTAGCGGAGGATTCCCGAGCACCCGCAATATGGCGGGAGACGTGGTGGGCGTCACTTTGACATTAATATGAAAGGCTTCGCCAAATGTTCCTGCCCTGCGGCCAAGCGGATATTTTAAGGGAACTATTTTTGACAAGTCATCCCATAAGCTGACTGCGCGCTTCATGTCGTCAAGACCGAGTTTCCGTTCAGTCCGGGTAAGATCATTCGAGCGGAACATAGCCGCATCGGACTGGTATAAAATAATATTTCCGTCATCCGCGCCGACTTTTAACAATGCGACTTTTCCCTGTGTGACATAAAGATAGCGGTTTTCCACAGCCTTATCTTTTTCGGGCCCCAAGCGCAGCAGCATTTCCTTGCCCGCCTCAAGAATCACGCCCTCCGGTCCGATGGGCTGCTCTCCATTATCAGCTCCCAGACTCCTTCCTTCAATTTGAACCGCCTGAAGCTCCACCCAGGTGGGGATGCCTTCAACGCTTTCTCGCGGCACCACCGTCATGATCATATCGCCGGGACCGGTGGTTTGAATCGCGGGATCTTTTAAATCCCTTGGTTTTAACCCGTTCGATGAAAATAGAAATGAAAGACCGCCGCGATTCAAAAATTTTAATGCGCTGTCTACCCCGTCATTTCCCAATGAGACGAAAGAAAAAACCGTGCGCGCAAATTTGTCTTTCGTATTTTTGACGGGAGTGATCGCAAAAATACCGCTTTCTTTAACGCCGATAAACGAGAAATTTTCCTGCCCGTCGGCAAATCTCGAAGCTTTCATCAGCTGATCAAAGGCTTCTCGGTCCGCAGCCTGCATTCTGTTCCTTGCGACGGGAAGAACAGCGATTTCAGGACCTTTATTATTTGCGTCTATTTTTACGCCACGCTCAATCGGCAGGGCCAGACGGCGTACCATTTTCAATCCGGCGGGTTTAAGAACCAGCGCTTCCTGAGGAACGGCGCCCATTTTCACTATTTCCGGCATGGGAAAAGAGACTTCGGACGGGACAATTGTGATGTCCAGTTTTACGCTCTTCCGGTGTTCATGAGATATAAGCAAGAGTTCATAATTTTTCCGGACATGCTCAAAATGCCGCAAATCGGCTCCGAACGGAAATACAAGATCGACATAAACCGTATATTTTGCGCCTTTGCCCAGCACTTCTCTTTTTTTGCCGATCGCGAATAAGCCGCCTTCAAATTGGGGATCATAAAAGGCAAGATATTCTTCCGATTTTTTCAGCTCTTCACGTGATTCCTCAAAAAGCGCTTTCAAAAAGGGCGCCTTGGCATCCAAATGCATCATTTTGAAGTTGGAATTTTTCAGCCATTCATGGCGGCTGATATCCAGCACAACTTTCTGCCCAACAAAGTTGTAACCCCAGGACGTTCCCGGCTCGCGCTCCGGAGTGACCATCCGGCTGAAACGGCCTTTTTGCACCAGCACGGGCTCTTTGTCCATCATTTGAAGCGCGCGAACCGGAAGCTCCGTATACGGGGCGTCCATTGAAGTAAGCGGTTTCAGTTTGCCGAGGCTGGAGGCGTCATTCACAGATTCAAGACGCCCTTCTTCCTGAGTCCGAATTGCCTCGATTAAATCGCGGCGCTGCCGGACATCTACGCCCAAACTGGCAGCAACGGCGTACGGAACCGCATACGGAACGCCCGGCGCTTCAGAATCATCGATATCACGGGGACTCCGGCCCAACAAAGTCTTTACATAATTTTCACGCGATGGTTCGCTCACTTTCGGAGTGGCAACCATAAACGCGGAGGCTTTTCCGCTGAAATATTGTTTGAGATCGGCGGCATGAAATCCGCCGGTGATGACGATGGCACGGCTGGCTTTTTTACTTTTCAGGGTGTTTTCGATAATTTGATAGAACGCTGCCTCGCGCTCTTCGGCAAGACGGTAAAATTCTAATGCATGGTTAGTAGTAGCGAATTTATTCGCTCTCATATAGCGACTGAACCCGCTACTACTAGCAAGGTTCCATTCTTCCCGCGTTAACTCCAGGAGCATCAGTTTGGAGAAGAGCTTGAAATCCTGAACATGACGGACAGCTTTCTTTTCTTCATCCGTCCGGGCAAGAGAAGCGGTCAACCGCACGAGCAAATTTTCTATTTCGCGGAACAGGCTTTCCGCATTGAGTTCCCGCTCAAAAATCAGGCATTTCGCATATTTGGAAAAGTTGGGGTATTTTGAAAACTCAAAACCTTTGGGCCTTACGGAGGCGTATAGATTTTCGAGGACGAAACGGGGCTCGGTATCCGGGTTTTTTAAGGATTCTTCGAGATTCTCAATTCCGCTGAACTTCTCGATAGCGATGATTTCCGCTTCGGCTTTCTCCCGGTCCAGCTTCGATTCTTCATCGCGCAGACGGGTAAGCCGGAGCAAATTAGGAAAATCTCTCTGATTTTTGTAAGTCAGGAATTCCGCCCCCAAATGGCGGCGCGAAAGGCGCTCCAGTGAGGCAATTTCCGCCGTCATGGATTTCGTTTTCTTTTCGAGCCGGAGCAAAATGCGCAATACAGATAAAAGATCTTTGTTCCCGAGCCGCGTTAAATCGCGTTCGAGAATTTTTTCCCGCTGAGTCAAATCAGAACGGATCCCGGATTCATTCCTGAAAATTTCTCTTAAGTGCTCAATTTCGTTGCGGTACAGCTCGGCTTTTTCGATGCCGATAAATTCGGCGCCGGCAGGGTGATTGAGAAGATACAGATCCGATCCGGTGAGTTCCCCCATTTTCGCCAGGCGGTCGGCGATTTTTGTGTTCAAGGCCGCATTTTCGATAAACCGGAGATTTCCGGCGTCCAATTTTCCCGCAGCCCCTTCAACAAACACCAAATCGATCTTTTGTTCACGGATAAGGTGATCAAGAATTTTTGAGGCATTTTGCTGTGCGGAATAATTGGAATGCGCGTCCTGAAGATGGATAAGAACCGGGTGTTCCGGCGCTTGAACGAATGTGTTTGAAAATGAAGAGGCAATATCACCCAATTCAGGCGGAACCTGAAACGGCACAATTTCAATTTTTTGAGGATTGAAAGCCGCGGAAATCTGCCCCCACGCAACGGAGTTCGTCAGGAAGAAAAAACATGTGAGTGAGGCAAAGAACTGAATGAGTACTTTCTGCTTACTGCTTCTCATTTTTCTCGGAAAAACCTACCTTTTTTGACTGCTTATGGTTTTGCTAAACCTTTTTAAATAATGACTAAAATATACCCTTAGGTTCCTATAATGTCAAAGAAGAGGGCGTAAAAAAATGAGGCTATAAAAGGCTGTTTGTAACCTATTTTGAGAGAAAGGGTTAAGGCAGGGGAAAACTGGTGTTTTTACAAATTAAGCCCGGTTCCTATAATTTTCTCTAAATCGGGTATTTTTTTCGGGGCTTTCTCGCTGAGCACTTCACATCCGCTCCGTGTGACGAATACATCATCTTCAATGCGTACGCCAATACCGCGGAATTGGGAAGGATAAGATTTTTCATCATGGCGGAAGTAAAGTCCCGGCTCTACCGTAAGCACCATTCCGGCTTCAAGCTTGCGGGATTTTCCGTCAATCTGATATGCCCCGCAGTCATGCACATCCATGCCGAGCCAGTGGCCGGTACGGTGCATATAGAAACGGCCGTACTCTTTTTTCTCGATGATTTTCTTCACCGGTCCTTTGAGAATGCCGAGCCGCTTCAGGCCTTCGGCAAGTTTTTTTACCGCAGCTTCATGAACACTGAAAAAAGTCACGCCCGGCCGCACATGCTTAACCGCCGCATACTGCGCATCGAGAACAGCGGAATAAACGGCTTTCTGAGCCGGCGTGAATTTTCCGTTTACCGGAAATGTGCGCGTGATGTCGGCGGTCATATAATCGATTTCGGTCCCGGCGTCAATGAGCAGTAATTCGCCGCTATGCATTTTCCGGCTATTCGCGTTGTAATGAAGCGTTGTGGCGTTCGGCCCTGAAGCCACAATTGTGGGATAGCCCATTCGCCCGGATCCGCTTTTCCGGAAATAATATTTCAACGCGGCATCCACGTCATATTCAAACAAACCCGGTTTCGTCGCACGCATGGCCATTTCATGGGCTTTTGCGGAAACATCGCAGGCCCGTTTTAGAACTTTGATTTCTTCGGGGCTTTTAATCAGCCGCATCTCATGGACAATCGCCGCCGGATCCTTGAATTCCGTGGGCCAGGAAGCGCCGGAACGGACACGGCTTCTAAGTGTGTTTAGCTCGTCAGAAATGGTTTTATCCATTTCCGGCCGCACGCCCATTTGATAATAAAGCACTTTGGCTCCGGCCAGATATTGCTCAAGCTTTTTCGGCAATTCGCTGATCGGATAGGCCTTGTCAGCGCCGTAATGTTTGAGGGCGCCTTCCGCTCCGGCCCGGTGCCCGACCCAAATTTCCTGGTCACGGTTCCGCGGGCGGACAAAAAGAACAAATCTCTCTTTTCTCCCGTGAGGGATCAGGAGACAAGCGGCCTCCGGCTCATCGAATCCGGTGAGATAATAAAAGTTGGAATCCTGACGGAATTCATGCTCGACGTCGTTATTGCGGACGGCAACGGGAGCCGAAAGAAACAGCGCCACGCCGTCTTTCATCTGGCGCATAAAGCGGTTCCGGCGGTTTTTGAATTCGGATTTTGGGATCATAAGGGTTTTAAATAAAAAAATTCGAGGGTATAGCCGTTAGGATCAAGAAAATAAACCGAGGCGCCGTCGGATCTCCGGTAAGGACCTTCGATTATTTTTATTTTTCTCTCCCTTAAAAATTTCGTGAAGGTAAATACCTGCTTCTCTGATTTGGCCTGGAATCCGAAATGGGAGAATTTCTTTCCCTGAAGTTTGCGAAGCGCCGCGTATGGATACCCTTTCGGCGCAGCAAGAAGCGCCAGCACGTCTTTCCTGCCGAATCGAATGAAACAATTTGTGGCATTCTTCCAAATCACCCGCCCGCCTAGAATTTTGGTGTAGAATTTCTCCGATTGCTTCAGGTTTCGAACCGTAACGGCGATATGATCGAGTCCGGTGACAAACATTACTCTAACGTTTCTTGGCAACCAATTGCACTACGCCCCAGACAAGAAAAACACCTCCCGCGAGATGAAAAATCATCGTAAGAGCGCCTAAATTAAAACTCTGTTTCGCGACGATCCCAATCAGTATAAATATGATTCCTATCGCGATTTTCCCGAATGGCTTATTAAACTCAAGCATGTCTTCCTCCTTGTTATGCTTTTGGCGGTTTTCCGAACAAATTCATTTCAGGCGTGGTTTCGACATCGATATTGCCCACCACTTTTGTCTGGCAGGAAAGGCGCACTTCTTTTTCGCACCCGATCGCAAACCAGCTTAAGCCGATACGGATTTTTTCAAAAATCCCCATCGGGGAGCAGTTTTCCATGGTGCCGTTTTTGATCAGCACGCGGCAGGTGCCGCAGGCACCGTGCCCGAGACAATTAAGGTATTTGTTCATCCCGGCATAGACCTGAACGCCGTTTTTGAGCGCCGCTTCACGCAGATTCGCGCCGGCGGAAACCTCAATTTCTTTGGCTTCTTTGAGAAACCGGACTTTCGGCATATGTTTTCCCTCAAACCTGGATTCTTTTAATTACGGCTGAATATTGCTTTTCTGAAATCTGAACTTGAACGCGCTTTCCGTCACCGGCCTGCTCGAAAATGACCCTGCCCAAGGCGACTGTATTCCCGTTCCCGGGCGAATAGGCCGAGCTGGTGACTGTGCCGATTTCACGGTCCTCAGACAAAATTTTTGCCCCGTGAAAATCCTCTTCTTTTGCGGCGACCTCGAGCTTTATCAGCAGCCGCACCGGATGAGCGAAATTGCGCACCCGCTGAATGATTTCCTGTCCGGCATAGCATCCTTTTGTAACGGAGGCCCATTCATCCCGGCCCGTTTCCGGCTGAAGCATGGATTCGTCGATATCGACACCAAAAAGCGGCTCCCCGGCTTCAATGCGGAGTGCGTTTAAAGCTTTCTCTCCAATCACCGGAACGCCGCTTTCTTTCAAGCGCCGGGCCTTTTCTGCCGGAACCCAAAACCGTTCGCCGGGTTCGCCGGAGATGCTTTTTTGATAGCTCAAAACGGCGCAATCCCGAAAGGGTTTGATAAATTTCGCGATTGCGGGACCTTCAAGTGCAAGTTCCGCGTATTTGCCGCTCACATTTTCAAATGCTACCTGCTCATTGAAATGAAATTTTTCCAATAACGCCGCAACATGCGCCGCCCGGGATTCATGCGTATCAAGCCAGATGGTTTCTCCTCCGTCAATAATATCCAGCAGACATTGAATTTTGGCCGATCCGGTGAGAAAACATCCCGTAATACATTCGCCGGGTTTTAAATTATTCACGTCAATGGATAGCAGGCGGTGAAGAAAAGATTTCCTGTCTTTTCCGGTGACGGCAATCCGGCCCCGGTGGGATAAATCCATTAAGCCGGCGTTGCGGCGTACCGTATTGTATTCTTCTTCGAGTTTCCCGAAATCTGATTTTTCTTTTGCTTTCAACGGAGTATAGTCCCTATAATGTCTGACTAAAGGATAAGGGCGAAGCGGTTTTATATTCTAGAGACTAGGAGGGTCCAATGGAAGCAAAATGCGTAGAAAACATTATGCGGCGGGAAGTGCTCACCGTGAAGGAAAAGACCTCCATTTACGACGCCGTTGCCCTGATGACCATGAACGATATCGGTGCCGTGATCGTTGTCAATACCCTCGGACGCCCCATCGGTATTTTCACCGAACGTGACGTGCTGAAACGCGTGGTGCTTGCCGGCATGGAAGTGCGCCATGAAATGGTTCAAAGCGTCTACTCTAAAAAGCTTGTCAGTATCAAACCCAAAGATGACATTCGTGAAGCCGCCCGGCTGATGAATGAAGGCCATTTCCGTCATTTAGCCGTGATGAGCGAAGACGGAAAAGTCATGGGAATTCTTTCTGCGAGAGATTTGATTAACGTTTACGCGGAAGGGAAATAATAAAGGTGCCAGGCACCTTTATTATTTCATCATATTAAACATATCCTGCAGGCGGTCCATCTCGGAACGCGCATCGCCCGGCTTTTGGGTGGCCTGGATATGTTTCATCTCATTCTCATTTTTGGTCGGACGCTGAATCTGATAAAACACTCCGAAATACCCCGGCCACGGTTCCATCGCCAGCTTTAATGCGGCAATTTCATCCGTTACATCATAACGGTTCGCGTCTTCCGGAGTCCCGTCGTTTTTCTTTTCCTCGATAAGACGGAATTGCCCGCCTTTGCGCGCCAATGCCGTATCGAACGCGCCCCGGTAAAACTCGGTGCACTCGGACAGCACTTCCACCACGGAAAACCCGTTGTGGTCCATCGCCCGTTCCATCATCTGCAGCAAATGTTCGGGCATGGCCGCATGAGTGCGGGCAACAAAGGTCGCGCCGGCTGCGATTAATTGCTTGATCGGATTGATCGGCATATCCTCACTGCCCCACGGATCGGTTTTACTTTTGAATCCGAGCGGGGATGTCGGGGAGGTCTGTTTTTTCGTCAACCCGTAAACATTATTGTCCATGATTACGAAAGTCATTTTTACATTTTTGCGCGCGGTATGCGTCAGGTGATTCCCGCCGATGGAAAACGCGTCGCCGTCGCCGGAGAACACAAACACGTGCAGATCCGGACGTGAAATGGAAAGTCCCGTAGCGAAAGAAAGCGCGCGGCCGTGGACGAAATGTGCGCCGTGCGCGTTCACAAAATAAGGGAAACGGCTGGAGCATCCGATGCCGGAAACCGTGGTAATTTTTTGCTTCATCATCCCGCGGCGCTCATTCAGCTTGAAATAGGCGTTCAGCACGCTGAAATCTCCGCAGCCCGGGCACCATGTAGGATGGTCAGACGTAAGATTTTTCCTCGTCGCCTTCAAAATCTCATCTGGAATTTTCCCCAAAACGGGAAGTTCGCTGCTCATCTTCTTTAACTCCTTCTTGTAGTAGCGAATTTATTCGCTACTACAAACTATTACACAGACGGATGAACCGTCTGCATTACTTTGGACTTTACGGCGCTCACAATTTCGCGCACTTTAAACGGAAGTCCGTCCGTTTTATTGATGCCGCTGATTTTGTTGTTCGCGAACGTCGCGCGCAGCAGCATCGCCAGCTGGCCGTATCCGTACACTCCGGAATCATTCATTTCTGCCACAAAAACGTGTTTGAAACGGTCCATGATTTTGTCGATGCCTTTCTGCAGCGGCGAGAGATATTTGATGTGAATCGAGGAAATTTCCATTCCCTCTTTGCGCAGCTGATCCACCGCCTCTTCAATCGGACCCTTCGTGGAACCCCAGCCGACAAGCAATACTTCGCCGGATTCAGGGCCGTAAACCGTCGGAGCCGGCAGTTTCTCACGCAGCGTCTGCAATTTGCGGCGGCGCTTCGCCGTCATTTTCATATGCATGGCCGAGGAACCGTCAGGATGCCCCGCTTCATTATGTTCCAAACCGGAAATCGTCGGATAATTGCCGTCAAGCATCAGCACGCCCGGAGTAATGCGTTCGGAAACGCCGGAAGGCGTATCTTTGTACGGCAGAAAGTTCGGGCCTTTCGGACTCAAATCGGGCTTATAAATATGAAAGGACTCTTTTAAATTCGGCTCGGGCCAGGTTTCAACGCGCGTAGCCAGCGAATAATCAGAAAGGAAAATCACCGGGCAATTATATTCCTGCATCAGCTGAACCGCTTCGACTACGGAATGAAACACGTCGCGCACAGAAAACGGAGCGATCACAATGCGGGGCGTATCCCCGTGTCCGGCATACAGCGCCAAATTCAAATCGCTTTGTTCCACGTTCGTGGGAAGACCGGTGCTCGGCCCTCCGCGCATCACGTCCACAACGAGAATCGGAACTTCGGCCATCACGGCATAAGAAATAATTTCGCTCTTAAGCGACAAGCCGGGCCCGGAACTTCCCGTCATCGCCAGCGTTCCGCCGTAAGCCGCGCCTACGGCCATCGCGATGGACGCGATTTCGTCTTCGGCCTGCATAAAAGTTCCGCCGAATTTAGGAAGCTGTGTTCTCAGAATTTCCATCACGCTTGACCAGGGCGTAATCGGATAGCCTGCGCCGAAACGGATGCCCGCGGCGATGGCGCCGTAAGCAAGCGCCTGATTTCCGTCCATGCACACCTGAGGATGTGCGCGGCCGATCGGGTCTTTTTCAATTTGAAAGAGTTCGCCGATTTTGCTGATGTCATACGCATAGCCGGCATGATAAGCCTTTAAAGCGGGATCTAAAACTTTCTCTCCTTTTGAACCAAAACGGTCTTTGATTTGATCTTCCAGCTTCTCGCTTTCCAGATCAAAAAGGCGCGCCATCAAACCCATTAAGAAGAGGTTTTTTCCTTTGTCTTTGGCCGTTCCGCCGATAGCTTCGATGGTTAAACTGGTCATAGGTACGCCGACATGATGAAAACGCTTTTCATCCGGATCGGGCGTAACGTGGTCGGAATCATAAATGAGAAGGCCGCCTTTACGCAGCGCTTTGATATGATCGCGGTAGGAATGCTGATAGAAAGCGATTAAGACATCCGCTTCGTCGCCGGCAGATTTCAAACGATGCCCGCCCACGCGAAGCTGAAAAATGCTGGGTCCGCCGGAGATTGTCGCGGGAAACGTTTGAAACGTAATCACCCCGCGTTTACTGCGTCCGGAAAGACGGGAAAGCATATCGCCGACGGATTGAATACCGTCCTGCGAATTTCCCGCAATGCGTATAACGACTTCCTCCAGATGAATCTTTTTCAGTCCTTTGGCGGTTTCAGAAGTTGCCGTAGCCATGGTAGAACACCTTTCACAACCCTATATATGAGTAGACGTATAAAGACAGTCCTTACTCCGAAAAAATTATAACATAGTGCTCCTTCTATATTTCGGAGAAGAAAAGAGAATTATAAAGTATTTTTTGACAAAAACAACAACAGCCCCCGCTCCCCTTTTAAAAGAATGCCGTAACTTCAAATTTAGCAATAGCTTGTACTAATCTTAAATATAAGGTAGATTTGACTTAAGACCGGGATCAAGAAGCCGATAAGAGGTTAAATTTGGATTAACAGGCTGAGAGGGAAAACAAGGAGGTTTATCATGCCGTACGTAATCACTAAAAAATGTCTGGGAGAGCGTTACGCGACCTGCGCGACCGTATGTCCCGTCGACTGCATTCACCCCGGAGACTATAACGGCGAAGAGTTTATGATCATCGATCCGGATGTGTGCATTGAATGCGGGCTCTGTGCTCCGGAATGTCCGATTTCGGCGATTGTGGAAAGCCCGGATTTGGATCCGGATGCCGCAAAGCTAAACAAGGAACTCGCGGGTCAGTATAAGAACAATCCGGCCGTTACGCCCAGGGCCGTTAACGATCCCCCGCGCAAACCGGAAAATAAAAAGTAAAACTGGTTTGTAGTAGCAAATTTATTCGCTAGCATTCAGCGACTAAAGTCGCTACTACAAACAATTATCCGACCTTCTTCAATATTTCCGTATACACATCCTGCGCGACCGCCACTTTGGGCATTTTGTATTTGTTGCGTGCCTCAACCTTAAGTTGAACTGATTTGTCGGTAATTTGATCAATGTGAATTTTTACATTTACCTCGTCGACCAGCAAATCAATACGTCCGTGGGTTTCATCCTGCAGCTTGATAATTCCTTTATTTTTGGACACATCCATTGCCGCACGAAACACCTTGCTTTTACTTTTATCAACCGCTCCCACCACCTCGTCTTTGCTGATGGCGTATCCACCGGCCGCACCGCCGCCTACGAGCAGCAACGCACAGCCATTTAAAACAGGGGCCAGCAATAACACGAACACCGCACCCAAAATCAAATGAGCAGAATGCCTCGATTTCATTTGTTTTTCTCCTTTTATTTCTTTTGAATCCTGCGAAATCCCCTCTATAATACGCCAAACTTTTTTGATTTTGGAGGAATTTCTTATGCCGAAAAAAACGCATCCGCACAAAATGAAGCATGGCCACGCTTGCGAAGGGCGGCAAACACTGGCCGACGGATATTCAGACGGATACACGCCGACCGTCGCTTTGGATCTTGGAAAATGCAAAAGTGTCAATGATCTGGTTACCGCAATGGGCAATACTGCGTTCGGAGGGCGCTCCATCGGTGAAGCGGCGGACACACTTGAAACCATGTATCAAGACAAAGACTGCTTTGTGGTACTGACGCTTTCAGGCGCCATGACGGTTGCAAAAATGGGCCTCGTGATTTGCGACATGATTGACCGCGGAATGGTACATGCGGTGGTGAGCACCGGAGCGCTGATGGCCCACGGTTTCGTCGAAGCCGCCGGAATGACGCATTTCAAATATCATGAAGGCATGGATGACCGCGAACTTTACTACAAAGGCTATAACCGTGTTTATGACACTCTTGAGCTCGAGAAGAATCTCGATGACGCGGAAGAAATCGTCATGGAAGTGCTGGATAATATTCCGGCTAACGTCGTGCTTTCAAGCCGCCTGCTGAACGAAAAGCTCGGCGAATATCTCGTAAAAAACACCAAAGGGCGTGCCGTACTCCGAAGCGCTTATGAGAAAAAAGTTCCGGTTTACGTGCCGGCTTTCACCGATTCGGAATTCGGCCTGGATGTCGGCATTTACAACCGCCGCCTCAAGCTCGCGGGAAAACCGGCGCGCGACTACAATCCTTTTCTCGATCTGGAGCATTACACCGAAGTGATTAAGTCCCAGAAAAAAATCGGGATTTTTACAATCGGCGGCGGAGTTCCCCGCAATTGGGCACAGCAAGTCGGCCCTTACCTGGACATTATCGATAAACGCATCGGAAAAGGCGGCGGATTCAAACGTTTTCATTACGGCGTACGCATTTGCCCCGAACCTGTTCATTGGGGCGGACTTTCGGGATGTTCTTATTCGGAAGGGGTATCCTGGGGAAAATTCGTTCCGCAGGAGGACGGCGGCCGCTGGACTGAAGTATTTGCCGACGCCACCATCGCCTGGCCTTTGATCGTCAAGGCTGTACTCGAAAGAATCGGGAAATAGAAAGAAGGAAAAGGGGCCAGGCCGCTTTTTCCTTCTACCAGCTGATTGTCGTCATCACGCCAAAATGATCTGAAGGATAAATCTTCCCGGCGGGTTTGTTGAAACACAGCCGGGAAGATTTAATTTTGTAATTCCTCTCATCTCCCGTTTCGGAACGGAACCAGATATAATCAATTCTTCGTTCGGGCAAATCTTCTCTCAGCGTATATTTGTTTTTATGCGACCAGGTAGGACCTCCGTTCGGGAATGTATCCCTAAACGGTGATTGCGCTTTAATAACACGCGCCATTCCATCCTTCGAAAGATAAAGCCATCCGGACCCGGCTAAAAATTTCATTTCACCGGACCGGGAAACGGAATTCATGTCGCCCATCAACACACACGGGCGTTTGCCCGCGTTTTTTTCTTCGATCCATTGCCATAATTGGGCAATCTGTTTTTGGCGGATTTCCGACTCTTTCGTACGCCAGCTTAAATGCGTCACAAAAAAATCCCAGGGCTTTCTTCTGATTTCAAGTTGCGTCCAAAACGCGTAACGGAAATAACTTTCATTCGGGGATTTTGCCTCATACCGGAGGCTCGCGGAAAACTTTTTTTTAAAATTTGAAAGAAGAACGAGGCCGCTTTTTTTGGGCGCTTCGGCGAGCATAGGATAACCGCCGGCATTTTTCAATGCCCGGGCTTTGGCGGTGGTAAAAACCTCCTGAAGTCCGGCAACGTCGGGGCGAAGCTCAGACAGATCATCTGCGATCAACGGCCAGCGTTTTCCGTAATCCCAGCCTTCGCTCCAGCAATTAAGCGAGAGAATCTTTAAATTCATTTCTCTTCGGGCATCTTATCAGCCAATTTTCCGATTTCTTTATCAATCCAATAAATCCCGCGTCCGTCGAGCCCGATGATCTTGATTTTATCGAGAATCGATTTAAACAGCCTCTCCTCTTCATGCTGTTCCGCCACAAACCACTGCAGAAAATTAAACGTGGAATGGTCTTTTTCCTTCAGGCACAGGTCCACGACGGCATTAATCGACTGCGTCACCTCAATTTCATGCTGATGCGTCAATTCAAACACCTCAATGAGCGACTTGAATTCAAAAGGCGGATCTTTCAGTTCCCTTTTGACTGCATGACCGCCGGCATCATTGACATAACGGAAAAGCTTCATCATGTGACCGCGTTCACGGGACGAATGTTCATATAAAAACTTGGCGGACCCCGGAAGCCCGGTTTTGTCGCACCACGACGCCATGGACAGATAAAAATTTGAGGCGTTGGACTCCTTCGAAATCTGGTCATTTAAAGCCATTTGAATAGTTTTGGACAGCATAAAGCTCCTTTCGTGGTTTAAACAAAAACAATCTGATAATCGATTACTTGAATGCCGTTCTCATGCTCTAAAAGTGAAACGATTTTTTGAAGACCTGAGTCAACAAACTCTTTTTCATTGCCGATCATGGAAACTCCGCAAATGCTTTTCTGCCATTTATCGAGCTCCCCAATTTCTGCGGCAGAAACGTTGAACTTTCCGCGGATCCGGTCGAGCACGCTTTTCAAAATCATGCGCTTTTCTTTCAGCGAATTCGGCGCGGGGAAATAAAGTTCCACCGAAAGCACGCCGACATGGGCCGTAGGTTCAGGCACGTTGATTAATCCAGCGAAAGCGCGGGGCTGTAAGGCCCTTCATAGCTGCGCTTCCACCAGGCTCCTTCCGATTTCAAAGTGTCAAGGTTCGTAAATCGATAATCATAAAGCGACGCCCGGATAAACCTCGGCGGCCGGTCCGGAAACGGATTTGTTTTAAGCAATCGGAGCACCTCGGGTGAGCCCTGTATCAGCCGGATGCAGAAATTTTTAAACCACGGATTCCGCGAATAAGGGCTGAGCGCCGCGAACCACATTTGCCAGTCCAGACGCGGCTGATGCGGCTGGACAAACGCCGGCATGCGCTTCAAATCTCCCGGTTTGTATTTAAATTCGTAAGCTTGCCAGGTTTGCCCGTCCCGGGAGCCTTCCACGATAATTTCAGGCCGTTGCGTTGTCATGATTGCAAAGAGCCCGTAAGAATTAACGATATGAAAGGAATCCGACAAATTATAAAGCATGACCATCGGCCTGGGCCAGCGAATATCCAGTCTGAAAAGTGATGTGAATTGTATCGTGCTGACGATCAGAATGAATGAAGCAAGAGAAACAGTAATTGCTTTAGGCCAAATCAGGGCCGGTGCCGGTATTGTTGCTTGATCGGACTTTTTCTTCCACCGCCAAGGCCAAGCTTGATCATCGATTAAAAGCAGGCAGAGCATGATGGCAAGAATATTGAAAAAACAGTAATTCCCGGTCAGAAAAATCAACGTCTGCAGGGAAATCATCAAAAGAGCCGCTGAAATTCTTAAGCGTCTCGGCGCGAACACGAAAAAAGGAATGACAAGCTCTGTGGCGAACATCGCTAAGGCCGAAAATTTATGAACCCCCATCGGCAGTTGATACGCGAACCATCCGAGCACGGTAGGCAACGGCTGGGTTTCATAATGGTAGGAAAGCGCCGTCAAATTTCCCCAGGCAGGGTCTCCGCTTGCTAATTTCACAAATCCGGAAAAAAACATCAGCCGGAAAAGAAGCCAGCGGTAAAGCCATAAGACGACACCGGAAGGCTCAAACGGGCGGGCGATCTTCAAGAAACCGCTTCGGGTCCAAGAGTCCAGAGAGGACAGAAAAATTGCGAGGAATCCCGTTTCAAGCAGAAGAATATCCCATTGAAAACTTAAGAATTCCCCGCCAATCGAAAAAAACGAAAGATATAAAAACCACAGCAGAAAAAGCACTGGCCCCTGCGCGATTCCGATCGCAAGCACCGCTCCTAAAACCACCCCTGCCCATGCGCTCAATTGCAGAAAAAAGTCGCCCGTATTAAACCAAAACACCGACGGAAGCATCAACATCCCCTGTATCCCCATCCGTTGGCTTACCAAATCGAGAAATACTCCTGCCGGAAGAATCCCGTTTTCCCCGACCAGACCCGTAATCTGCACCGCAAGCGATAGAAACGCAATCAGGTACACCCCGCCCAAAAGGCGCAGAAAAAGCCATGAGGTAAACGAATAGGTTTGTGGAAGTACGGTGTCTCCCCAAAGCAACCGGGTTAGAAATGAAAACACGGGGCGGTTTTTCGCAACTAGCGCGTAAAACCATTCCGTCACGGGACGGAACAAAGGCATTCTGTCATACATCCAATAAAGCCATCCTTTGTTTTGCGTGTAAGTAAGCGTGCGGAAAACGGCTTTGGCCCCTTCGGAAATTTGTCCGTCCGGCTCAACCAGCTGAACCGAAGCCCGGAATTTTTCTGCCGGGATTTCCGGAAATTGAAGTCCGACCTCCTGAAAAGGAGCGTAATCCACGCGGTCACCCGTAAAAAGCCGCCACCGCGCGATCCAGCGGCGGCAAAAATTGCAGTCGCCGTCATAAATTAAAAGAGGTTTTTTCCCGCTCATAAGTGGTGTATTTTAACAGTTATGTACGAAGAAATCGCCGATTTTTACGACAGTGAATTCAGAAATTGGAATGAGGACCTGCATTTTTATCTGAAACTTCTCGCACCTCATTCAAACATTCTTGAACTCGGCCCGGGCACCGGACGCCTAGCGATTGCCCTGGCTCAAAACGGACATTCCGTGACCGGAATAGAACTTTCCCGCCCCATGATTGAGACGGGCCGGAAAGCCGTTTCAAAACTTTCTTTTGAAATTCAGCGGAACATCAAATTTCTGGAAGGCGATTTCACCCGGCTCGGCAATTTCGGATTTCAGAAAAAGTTCGATGCCGTAATCGCTCCTTTTTCCGCATTTAACTTTGTGCCCGACGCCTCAAAACATGCGGATTTTTTTAAAGACCTTGCCCGCCGCATTAAACCCGAAGGATTGCTGATCGCGGATATCGTCTTCGAAAAACAGGGAAAGAATCCTGACACGAGAACCGCGGACAAAAGCTTTTCGCATTGCGAGCGCGGAACCCTCGTAAAAAAACATTCGGAAGAAACGCGTGAGCGGGGCTCTCGCGTCGTGACCGTAAAACAAACATACGAAGAAAGAGATTATCTGAGCGGAAAATTAATCGGAACCCGCGAAAATTCCATCCGCATCTATTTGTTCGAACCGGATGAAATCATCACGAAGCTTGAAACGGCGGATTTTGAAATCATAGAAATTTTCGGAAATTACAACGGAGCGGAGTTCGACCTTGAAAAAAGTCCGCGCATGCTTGTAACAGCGACTTCGGTCGCTTCCTCCAAAGGCGGATCCGCCTCCGGCGGAAGCAGCAGCGAATAAATTCGCAACTACGAACTTAAGCTGTTTTTACTTTATTTATTTTTTCGGGGAAAATAACGATTTCAACGCGGCGGTTCTCACGGCGTCCTTCCGCAGAGGCATTGTCAGCCACGGGTTTATATTCCCCGTAACCCATCACCGCAAGACGGTTCGGATCCACCTGCTCATTTTCGATGAAATGATGAAGCACCGAAAGCGCGCGGGCCGCGGAAAGTTCCCAGTTCGATTTCCAGCCGGAAACGCGGATGGGAACATTGTCGGTATGACCTTCCACAACAACAGGGTAATCCTTGGCCTGTTCCTGCACGACTTTGGCCACTTTTGAAAGGACTTCAAGCCCCTGGGGTTTTACTTCGGCTTTGCCGGAATCAAAGATGATTTCCTGAAGGAATGTTACCACCAAACCTCTTTCCGACAGTTCGAGTTTCGCTTTGTAATCGGCCAATTCACCGGCAAGCTGGCGGGCCAGCTCGTCGCGGGATTGTTCGAGGGCATTCACTTCCACTTCCTTTTCACGATTCATACGGCGCAAATCATCCTGATGCTGGCGTTCCATGCGGGAAATCTGGCCTTTCAACAGCTCGTTCTCATATTCGAGATTGGGCTTGGTGCTGGCACAGCCTGCCGCAAATAATGCCGGCGAAATAATGGTTGCGAGAAAAAGAATGCGGAAGGAATTTTTCATACAAAGTTACCTCGGTCTAGAGAATTTTATTGCGAACTGAATTTCCGCGGGTTCAGTATGTAGGAGCGGATTTGACTCCGCCCCTACAACCGGGAACCATGTGCGGAAGCTTACTTAATAGCTGCTTGTGTTGAAGCTGCTGCTGTCGCTCCGTCCAAAAATCCGGAAAGCTTTGACCAGGTTCTGCGGCCGCAAACTCCGTCGGCAGAAAGGCCCTGATCTTCCTGGAACTGCTTAATAGCCGCGCGCGTGGCAGAACCAACTTTGCCATCGATCGGACCATTATAATATCCGGCATTTTTCAGAGCTTTCTGAATGTCGCGTGAAGGAAGCGTGAATCCTGAAGGAGTGCGGTACACATCTCCGGAAACAGAAATTCCGGCTCCGGCTGATCCAGCTTTCAATTTTGCGACTTCAGTAACATCGTCCTCAATTTTCTGCTGGCCGGTGCGGAGGTTTTCAACATCCGACTGGACAAGCTGCATCTGAGAACGAAGCATGTTCATATCTTTGTTATATTTGTCATTGCCGACGCATCCTGCAACTCCGAACGCAAGCACGCCGAAAACAATAAAGAGAGCAATTTTTCTGCTATCCATCACAGTGGTTCCTTTCCATATTTCTGTTAAATTTACCGGGTCATTAAAACCCGGACTTCCATAAATCCGTTGGAAGTACCGCGTAGTATACGACTTTGCGCCCCAGGCTTTCAAGGGGGATTTAACACCACAGTGACCGGTGGCTAGTGGCTAGTGACTGGCTTCTTCTAGCCACCGGTCACCAGACACTAGTCACTGTTGTGTTAAATCTTCCGGCTGTTTAAGACGATAGATGGCTTTATAGAGGGCTTTTCTGTGGATTTCCACCTATTCACCCCAAATTCTTCGCTGGATGCGGCGTTAAAACTTGCCCTGATTCTCTTGGGAACTTTTTTTGCCGTGCGTTACGCGCTCACCCGCAAAACCTGGCTGGCTCCGTTTATCTTTATTTTTCTTTCCGCGCTTTTTCTCGCTCCGGTCTTTTTACAAATTGATGTTTGGTCCGAAGTTTCCGCGTTCCGTCCTTTCCTGCTCCTCATGATTCTCGTTTTTTTTATTTTGAGCCCCGCGCTGGAATGGCTCGATCAAAAAAGAACCGAGGCCGTGGGACAGAAAAACTTCAAACGCGCAGCGCACGAAATCCAGCTTGCATTCGAAGCGCTGGCCCGCGAAAAAATCGGGGCGCTCATCGCGATCGAACGCGAAGATTCGCTGGAAGCAATCGCGAAAAAAGGAATTCCGCTTCACGGCGATATTACGAAAGAAGTGCTCGCGACGCTTTTTACTCCCTATACGCCGACCCATGACGGCGGCGCCATCATCCGCGACCGGAAAATTGCCGCGTGCGGATGCGTGTTTCCTCTTTCAGCCGACGAACACATGGCCAAAGATCTAGGAACGCGCCACCGCGCCGCTCTCGGACTTTCGGAAAAAACCGACGCGCTCGTAATCATCGTTTCGGAAGAATCCGGAGAAGTCTCCATAGCCTCGTACGGCAAACTCGAACACAACACGCGACCGGACCATCTCGAGAAAAAAATTATTCAGGAACTCGGAAAAACACATCACAAAACTGATTTGCATTTCCCGGCGCTTCTTGCCCGCCGGCTTCATCTTTCTGGAAATACCTCGAAATCCGTTACTTCATTTTCAAAACGGCTGCTGCTTTTATCCGCAACCGTGTTCTTCGCGTCGCTTTTTATGAGCTTCTTCCCAAAAAACAATCTTTCAATGATTCCGCGCGTATTCATCGAAGGAGGCCGTTGGGACTGGATATACGCCATTCCTTTGCTAGCCGCGGGTTTTCTCATCGTTCGATTCCTCACGGGAACCCAACTGGCATTTCATCCGGAAACAAGGCAAATGGGGCGGTTTTTTACATTTCTGGGGTTTCCGCTCATCAAACATGAATATATATATGGAAAGCTGAAAGGTCTTGAGATTGTCCCTTCGAAAAAGTGGAGGAATTATTTCGAATTGCGTCTGGTAAAAGGAAGGTTTAAATCCTGGCTGGTGCTTGAATCGAAGAATATTGAGAAGCTCGAAAAGTCGCGATTGGCCCTCGATCCCCCACAGCCGGTTACGAATTTTGGAAATCCGTCAATCAGCCTCCAATAATACCACCGTTTCGAAAATCTGAGTTTGGGGAAATAAATCAAACGGCATAACACGCTTCGGGGAAAATCCTGCCTCTTTCAGCCGCGCCAGATCACGGGCAAGAATCGAGGGCTCGCAGGACAGATAAATCAGCGAATCAATTTCGGATCGAAAATTTTTCAGCACTTCCATCAAGGACGCATTCATTCCGTCGCGCGGCGGATCCGCGAGAAGAACGTTTCTCTTTTCGCGGTGGCGCTCGAAAAATTTCTGGAATTTGGCTTCCACGAGTCCGGAATAAGCGAACACATTGGTGATGTTGTTGCGTTTAATATTGCGCAAGGCAAATTGATAGGCGAGCTTGTTTTCTTCCAGCGACACGACTTTTTTTACGCGGTCAGCCAAACTGATTCCGAACAGCCCGACTCCGGAATATAAATCGAACAGGCAAGTTTCCTCTTTAGCACCGGTACTTACTAATTCCCCCACCGCGGAAACAAGCTGAAGCAGCAAATACGAATTTACCTGAAAAAACACCTGCGGAGAAAATTCGAATTCCATTCCGCCCACTTTTTCGCGGAGAATTTTCCCCTCCTGAGGCTTGGCGCCCGGACCGCCCGCCTTTTCTTCAAAAGTCTGCCAGGGCAGGAAAAAAGTGTTCGGCCCGTTGGTGGCGATTTCCAGTTTCAGCTTCCCTTCGAAGTCTCCGAACAGCTTGCCGTGGCTGTTCTTCTCGGCCAACTCGCCGATGGCATGATTAATTGAAGGCATCGAAATTTCGCAGGAATCAATATCAACCAAGTACCGGCTGTCCGTACTGGCGGCATGCTCCATGTCACGGCCCAAAAATCCTTGCCGGACGCGCCCGCCGGACTTGCGAAGCAGGGTCAAACTGACGCGGTTCCGGTAACCATACGGCTTCGGCGACGGAATCACCGGCTCGACGGGAATACCTTTTAATCCGCCGATGCGCGCCAACAGCTCTTCCAGCCACCGCTGCTTCCAAACGAGCTGTTCTTTGTAATCAAGGTGCTGAAGCTGGCATCCGCCGCAGCGTCCGAAAAATTTGCACGGCGCGGAAATACGCGAAGATGACGCTTTCAAAATCTCTATCGTTTCCGCACGGGCGAAACTTTTTTTATCCTGAATCACTTTCGCCCGGACTGTTTCTCCGGGAAGCGTGCCATGCACGAAATAGACTTTTCCTTCGAGACGGGAAATACCTTCCCCGCCGTAAGCGAGCGATTCAATAATGAGTTCGAGTTCTCTATCTGTCATTTGAGAAATCCGGGAATATACGGTTCCAATTCGGGAAAAGCCTGACGCGCTATTTCAAAATCGTGCTTTAAACGGGGAAACGCGAGAATAGCGGCCACGGTTAATAAAACGACAGCCGCCGTCAGGAAAATCTTGAAAAATAAATTAAACCGCCGGCTCCACCACAAAAATGGCAGTCCCAGCGGCCCTAAAAAGGCCAGTGCCACCAGAACGAAAGATCGGGATAAATACCAGGGAACTTCCATACAACCCTCACCCTTATTCCCTCTCCCTTCCAAAGGGCGAGAGGAAGGGGTGAGGGTTATAAACCAAAAAAGCCCAGTCCGTTAGCCGGAACTGGGCTTTTAGTTTGTGTTAAAACGTGAATTAAGCCTTCACGACATTAACAGCCTGTTCACCCTTCGGACCCTGTTTGATCTCGAACTCAACAGATTCGCCTTCTTTCAAAGTCTTGAATCCGTCGCCGGTGATCGCTGAATAATGCACGAAAACGTCATTGCCGTTTTCAGGCTTAATAAAACCAAAACCTTTTTGGTCATTAAACCACTTTACGATTCCTTTAGCCATTCTACTATAATTCCATCCTTTCTGGACCTCCCGAGAAACGTGAGGGGCAAAAATAGCTCCGGGATGAGTACCGCCTCCGGAACTCCTGAATTTTTGCTTCATGTTTCCTCCTGCATCCTGATTGTACTCGGTGGGAATACTACCATCTCATCTGGATATGTCAAGTTGCGGAAAAAAAGGCCGGGCCCTAAGAGGTCTGACCCCTTTTTTCTGGGTGATCGTGGCTTTCCGGCTCGATATGAACCACCACATCGGATACGCCTTCAATGTTTTTCTTAATTTCCCCTTCTATATAATTGGAAAGGTCGTGGGCCTCAGCGACCGGCATGTCATTGTCCACGAGAATATGAAGGTCGATGTACACGTCGTCCTTGCGCCCCCGGGTGCGTATCTCGTGACAAGATTTGATTTTATCCACATTGAGCACGATTTTTTTGATCTCGGAAACATCCAGCACCACATGATCGCAGAGCACTTCAGAGCATGACCGGATAATTCCGAAAGCCGCCCATCCGATAAAGGCCGCAATGAAAATTGTGGCGATTCCGTCCATCTGCGGAAAACCGAATTTCACCGAGATCAGGGAAACCAGCACCGCAACGGATGTAAGCAAATCCGACTGGGTATGCAGGGCATCGGACATCAATATATCGCTTTGAAGCTCCCTGCCTTTTTTGCGCTCATACACCGTGACCGCCCAGTTAATGGCCATGGTTCCGATCATGATAACGAAGCTGAGCAAAGTGACTTCCGGCTTATGCGGACGGAGAAACATTTCTACCGCATCTTTGACAAGAAACACGCACACAACCAGCAGAAACGTGGAAATGGCAAGCGCGGAAAACGTTTCGTATTTTTTATGGCCGTAGGGATGATCTTCATCCGGCGGCTGTGCGGCCATCCAAATACCGATCATGCCGATCAGGTTGGACGCCCCGTCGGAAAGCGAATGAATTCCGTCTGCGAACATACTGCCTGAGTGACTGATCCATCCGTATATAATTTTTGCAAAAGAAACAAACCAGTTCAACGCAAGAATAACGGCGAGAATATTAAAAATGGTCTTATAACGGCCCTCGAGCTTAGAGTGCATGAATGACATGTTACATCCTTGGTGCGATTTTTTTCGCTTCCCGCGCATCCCGGTTTTCGCGCTCCGAAAGCGGCACGCGGAAACGCAGAAAAGCGCCGATTCCGTCCTGAATCGGAATTTGCGGCGGCACATGCCACACATCGGCTTTTTGCTGAAGCGCGTGTTCCACCGCCTGATTGATAATATCACGAACCGGTTCCAGAGGCCGAAAACAAATCGGACATTGAGACCCATCCACCCGCAAAACCGAGCAAAGCTTGCACTCAAACCCCGGACGCGACAAATTCTCGTGCACAATCAGCCGGTGCACATGGCCGAGAAAAATCGCTTCCAAAGTGCCGTCCAGCCCCATGACTCCCGTGCTTTGTTTCAATGTGGCGAGCTCAAGCTGATGAGCCAATTCGGCATCACTTTTGTTTTTCATCGCAAATTCAATTTCCGACGCGTGCTCGGCAATTTCTGTGTCCGTCGCGTCGGCGCTGATTACAAAACGTCCCCTCAGCCGGTTTTTCAAATCGGTATGCAGAAATGATTCAAATTCGGGAAGAATTTTCTTGTCCCCTCCGACAATGAGATCTTTAAATTGATATTTTCTGAAAAATTCGAGCACGCGTTCGGCCACATTTTTTAAATGGCGATGAACCCCCTCGTCCACATGCCGCTCCATATTTTTGCTGGCATAACCAAGAAAACCGCCGGTACGCACTTTTTTGGGAATCACGTCCGTAATTTCCATCCGGTCCTCCAAACGGCCGAGGAAATACTCAAATATCCGGGCCCGCTTCTGGTCGGTCGTAACCACGCAGGCGGGGTGATATTGCCGGATCAGATTCACCAGAGGATTAATGAAAATGTCAAAATCAACATCGATGCGGTCCACCAAAGGCTGAAAAATCGGATAGGCGAAAAAACGACTGTTCTTGACCTGCGAGAAAATGGCGAGCGAGCGCTCTTTGGTGCGGGAGAAATCTTTCAAATAATCATCGATACGGGTCAAATCCCGGAAAAGAAACTCTTTTTCCTGCTTTGAAAGGGCCAGCCTTTCAATCTGCTCTCTGCCTTCCTTAAAAAGATCTTTGAGCGAGACGGCTAAAACCTTTTTCCATGATGCTTCCGGCCTGAGATTTACATAGAAACTGACGATGGGGCTGTTGAGCCGCTCCAGACGGCTGAGTTTGTTGATCTCCTCCTGAGTAAGCATACTTACATCCTCCTTGTCTCAAAGAACTTTGGCTTAATACAAGGGTAACATATGGATGTTAGGAGCGTTTTTTGAGGGCGCAGAAGCGTTTCAGCTGCGGATAACGCTTCATGGCTTCGGCGTAAATAGCGAGAATCAGCGAGCGATGTTCCATGCCGAGACGGCGCATCATGATCACAAGGTCGCTATAATCGGGGGAAAGTCCGGGAAGCGGATTGATCTCGATGAAATAAGGAACTCCTTTTTTGTCGATGCGGAAGTCGACGCGTGAAACATCGCGGCAGCCAAGCGCCGTGTGGATTTTTACGGCAATCATTTCGATTTCACGCGCCTGTTTTTTCGAAAGCGGCGCGGGGACTTGATATTCCACCCATTCGCGCCAATTGCGTTTCGTCTCGAGCGAGTAAATAAAATCTCCCCGTTCCTCGCCTTTTTTCCAACCGATCTCCATCATTCCGATCACACGGGGATTGGCCGTGCCGAGAACGCCCACGGTGACTTCCCGGCCGGGGATAAATTGTTCGGCCAAAAGCGGGATGTTTCCGTATCCGGACCAAAGTCGACGGCATTCTTTCTCAAGCCCTTTTTTATTTTTCACAAGCGAACTGAAACGAATGCCCTTCGACGAGCCTTCGGAAGATGGTTTGAGGAAAATAGGAAAAGGCAAATAATGGGCCGGAGCCCTTACGGTCTTAGTTCGCAAAGGGTCTGGCCCCTTATTTGCCTTTTCGACTACAACAAACTCCGGCGTTCGCACGCCATGCTCCTTCGCGATCATTTTTGTAAGCGCTTTATCGAGAGAAAGCGCGAGCGCGAATCCGTCGGAGTGAGAATAAGGAATCGCGAGAAATTCCAGAATCATCGGCACATGCGATTCGCGGTTACGCCCTTCAGTGCCTTCGGCAATATTGAAAACAAAATCGGGTTTTATGCGCTGAATATTTTCGATGACCCCTGAATCGGCTTCGACGAGAGAGACTTCGTGCCCTTTTTCTCGGAACACCAAAGCGATTGCGTCGATGGTTTCAGGCGCGTCGAACTCTTCGTGAGCGTCTTCAGGCAGGCCGGGTGACGGATTCTTGCTTTTGAGATTGAATACGATCGCTATTTTCACGGCGTTTCTCGCGGCGCTTGATGCGTCCGCTTTTTTGATTCGGAACCAGCGTTGGAGTTTCCGGAAATGGGACGACTCCGTCCGTATTCTCGGAATTCGAAGTTTCATATTTAAAAATCAGCCCCTCATAATTTCGGAGCGTCAAATAATTCGGGCCTGCGGATAAAAGATAGTTCGGCGAAAGCGGAACTTTTCCGCCGCCGCCCGGCGCATCAATCACAAATTGCGGAACCGCAAATCCGGTCGTGTGCCCGCGCATCCCCTCGATAATTTCGAGGCCCTTCCATACCGGCGTCTGAAAATGCTCGGTGCCGCGCACCATGTCGCATTGATAAAGATAATAAGGCCGCACACCCATTTTGACGAGCTCATGGCACAATTTGGTGATAATTTGCGTGGAGTCATTCACTCCGCGCATCAAAACGGTTTGATTATTCATCGGAATTCCGGAACAGATAAGCCGGTCGCAGGCCGCGCGCGCTTCAGAGGTCACTTCCTGCGGATGATTGAAATGCGTGTTAATCCAGAGGGGACGGTATTTTTTGAGCATGGCGCAAAGCTCATCATCGATACGCTGAGGCAGCACCACCGGAAAGCGCGAGCCGAAACGGATAATTTCGATATGCGGAATCGAACGGAGCTTCGCGAGCACTTTTTCCAGTTTCGCTGTCGAAAGAATCAGCGGGTCGCCTCCGGAAATCAGCACGTCGCGCACCTCGCGCGTGCGGCGGAGATATTCGATCATCGCGTCGATCTCAAAATCGGTGCGCGCCCATTTGCCCTCTTCCCATTCGCGCTTGCGCGTGCAGTGGCGGCAATTCATCGGACACATATTCGTAATTTGCATCAGCACGCGGTCCGGATAGCGATGAATCAAGCCCGGCACGGCCATGTCTTCTTCTTCTTCAAGCGGATCGGGAACGCCGTGCACGCTAAAATCGATTTCTTCCAAACTGGGAAACGCCTGCATGCGCACCGGATCACGCGGATTGACGAAATTAATGATGGAAAGATAATACGGCGGAATAATGGCCGGAAATTTTTTGAGCACTTGCGAGAGTTTAAATTTTTCTTCGGGGGTAACGGGGCCGGTGAATTTCAGAAGTGTTTCAAGCGAAGTAGCCGCGTGGCGAAGCTGCCAAACCCAATCATTCCATTCCTGATCAGTAGCTTCGGGAAATAATAGCCGCCTGCCTGACGGAGGGTCCTCTTTAGATTCAACGATTGCTTCGGAATTGAGCATTGTTCCTTTCACCAGCGAAAAGCTAATAGCTTAAAGTGAAAAACCATAACCAAAAATTAAAAACGCTTTTAATTTTAAGTTATGGTTTTTCGCTATTCATTTTTCGCTATTCGCTTGCTCAAATCATTATCGACTTTTTCAGACGATTCTCAAGTCCTCAATTTGAACATACGGAAATACGAGCGCTCCTTGATCCCGAACCTTCAGAGCGAACTGTTCCCGGCTCATGCTAGACGTGCGCTCCAGCGCGCCAAGCAGGTCGTCCAGATAGCGGACACGCCCAAGGCCTCCGGCGATTTTGCCGTCTTCGATCCACGCGGCCCCGCCGCGCGTAAGGCCTGTCACGGTCCAATGGCTTGGATTGACGATCTGGTGATACCAAATATTCGGAATTAAAATTCCGCGTTTGATTCTCTTGATCATGTCGCGAAGAAAAACTTTTCCGCCATCTACCACGATATTATATGGAAGCGCTCCATCCTCTCCCGAAAGATTGATCGCATGCCCCGTGTTTTTCTGGCGGAATTTCATCGCCGTCCAGCGGTCATAAACCACATGATCGAATTTTCCCTGTTTCACCAGCCGGATTTTTTTTCTTCCGTCTCCTTCGGCGTCAAAAGGAATCCCGGTTTGAAGCGGATGCGTCACATCGTCCCAAACATTCCAAGCGGATGATGCAAATCGTTTACTTTTGCAGTGAATCAGGAAACTTTCTTTTTCCTGAAAGCGCAGTCCGTTCCATTCTTCGAGAAAATTCGAGAGAAAAGCCGCCAGCGCGCGCGGGGCTAGAATGACGGGATAGCGTCCCGGCCTGATTTTGACTTCACGTTCCGTCAGGCAAGCATGTTTCAATGATTCTTCGGCAATCTCGATAAAATCGATGCGTTCCGCGTCCGGATGATAAAAAGTCTGATAGCCGCTCCCATTTCCGCGATTTACAGTAAGCCCGAATTTCGCTCCGGTTGTGGCATGCTCTAGAGCAAGTCCGCCGGAGTTCCCGACAAAATTGCGCCATTCATAATTCGAAAAATAGCCGTGCGCCATCGCGCCAAGCTGCTTGACACATTCGAGAGCCTGCTTAATCTTTCGCGCGGCTTCGGAAGAATTAAACACGAGAGATCCGGAGAAATAATCCTTCACCCGGCCGACTGCTTTTTCCTGAATAATTTTTCTGGAAAAAAACGGATTTCGCGACTCTTCGAGATTGAGCGCGTGCTCGGCTATGCTCATCGCGGACTTCAGTCCTTCGCGGCTCGTATCCGTAGTTTCGGCAAGACCCAACCGCCCGCCGCGAATCACGCGCACGGTAATTTTGACCTCATCCTGAAAACCGCTTTGATGAATGTAATTATTCGTCAGGCGCAGAAGATATCCGGTTTTCTGCTGAATCAGCCAGTGAACATTCTCACCGCGAGCGAGTTTGTGAAGCGAGTGATGAATTTCTTTAATTAGCATGAAATCCGATCTGACGCTCCGGTTTTTCTTCTTCTTTCATTAAACTGCGAATGGCGTCAAAAATAGCAACGATTTCTTCATCATGCTTTTCAATTCGCGATTCCAATTCATGCAATTTTTCGGCAAGTCCTTTTTGAGCAGATAAAATTTGGCGGAGTTTTACAAATGCCCGCATGATTGCAATATTTACTTGGATCGCTCTTTTACTATTCAACACGCTCGAGAGCATCGCCACGCCTTGTTCCGTAAAAGCATAAACGGGTTTTCGTCGTCCTCCCCAATTCGAAATTATTTTTTTGGAAGTATTTTCTATAACCTCTTGCCTGGTAATTGGTTCTGAACTTGATATCGCAAATTGCGATATCAAGTTCAGAACCTCTTGTTTAGTAAGGGGATACATAAAATCCTTCGGAAAACGATCGCTATTTCTACGAACTTGCTCGTTTAAACGCATCGTGGACACTCCATAAAGTTCTGCCGGGTTTTTATCGAGCATTACTTTTTGACCGCGTATCAAATAAATCTTACTCTCAATCATTTCTTCCGAAATGACCGTCTCCGTTGTTCTTTTCATAATCCAGCATTATGCCAGAGAATTTTATTTTGTAAATATAAATTATTAATATAAATTATATCATTTCCCCACCTGAATTCCTCGGAAACGCGCGGGTGAAGCGCCGTGCGAAACATACGCTAGCTGCGGCGGTGCGCCTTTCGTGCAGTCGGCAAATCCCCAGAGCACCCATTCTTTCGCTCCCGCAATCGCGTCGCAGGAGCGCCAAAAATCAATCGAGCGCCCGGAAAATACCGGATGCCGGAACATGCCTTTGATTTTTCCGCGTTTGATCTGCCAGCCGACTTCGGCGCTAATCTGAAAACTCGCGCGCTCGTCATCAATCGACCAGCTGGATTCATTGTCCATCAAAATGCCTTCGTCTGTGGATTCGATCATCGACTTTAAGCTGGATTTTCCCGGAAGCAGGCTCACATTCGTCATACGCACGAGCGGATAATCGAGCGCGCTCGCCGCCACCGCACAGCCGTTGGAGCGCGAAAGTCCCAGCATTTGAGCCGTTTCGCGCGAAGTGAGATAGCCGACGAAAAGCCCGTTCTGAATCAGCTCCGTTCGCTTGGCCAGCACGCCTTCATCGTCATATTTCATGGTACCGGCGCCGCGGATATTCATTCTTAAATCGCTGCCGGTAAAATTCACAATCGGGCTTCCCACCTGAACCGTGCGCAAATTTTCCGGCTTCAGATAGGTGCGTCCGCCAAGATTGTCCTCATAGCCGTAAACCCGGTCGAGTTCGACGGCATGGCCGATGGTTTCGTGAATCTGAAGCGCCATGAGCGAACCTTTCAAAATTAAATCCATTTTTCCTTCAGGCACATCCGGCGCATAAAGCCCTTGGCGCGCCTCTTCAATCAAACGCGGTGCAGCTCCTTTCCAATCCAGTTCGAGAGCGGCTTCATAACCGGCACCCTGATAATTTCCGCCTGTCGGTCCGGGAAATGAACGGCGGATTCTCCGGCCTTTATGAAACAGTTTCAATTCGGAATAGGCTGACGAACGGAAAAGTTGCTGCTCAATCCGGGAGCCTTTTGTGGATGCGAAAATCTGATCTTTCGAGAAAAATTCCATTTGCGTCAGCGTGCTCAACGTTTCCGGGCCTTTGAACTTCGCCCGGATTTTCGAATCCATGGCCACGACGAAATCTCTCTTTTCAGAAGACGGGATTTCCCACGGATCATGTTTGAAAGGTGTCTGCCATTTAGCTTTGTGCGCCGGCTCTTTCACGAGCTCAATGCCGTATTGCTTCATGATATTTTGAGAGCCGGCATTCGCGAGGGCTTCGCGCACAACTTTCTTCATTCCGCTTTCGGAAATATCCGTCGTCGCGGCGAATCCCCAGGCGCCGTCGACGAGAACGCGCACGCCGAGGCCGGTCTCCCGGGACTCGTGAAGCCCTCCGAAACGCCCCTGGCGGGCAGTCACCCGCTGGCGGCGGATTACGGCAAAACGGACGTCGCCGTATTCGATGTCCCGTGAGGAAATAAGCTTTATGGTTTTTTCAATCAGTTTAGTACTCATGGGATTAAGTCGATAAATGGTTACTTAAAAGGACACGCTATGCCTAAATGGAATTATCGGCTTTCTAATAAAATGCATGATCTTTTTTGCGAACTTCCCGCCCGAACTGTTTCTCAAATCCATAAAAATGTCCTTCGCGATTCCAAAAAAATGAGTCTCCTCTATCTTGACAAAAAGGGACGCGAAATTCTTATTCCGCTCATGCTCCGCCCGCGGATCATGTCCGTGAAACAGCGCAATTATCTTTGGAAGACCACTCAAATTCTGAACGAGGCGTTTTCAAAAATTCCGCAACTGTTTTTCGACGTTCCGGAAATCCAGGAAATTTTCCCGTTTGAAGACGGTGAAGCTAAATGGGTGCATGACATCCTTCCTTCGCTGAATCATAAACACCTGAGGAATTTATCGCGCTGGGACGGTAATACGGATTTTTCAGGCAATAATTGGACAGCCGATTACCACTATTTTGAAAATAATGCGGTGGGCGTGGGCGGCGTATGGTATTGCCCCGTTGCCGAACAAATCGCACTGCGCGAAATTTATCCCGAACTTAAAAAGATCGATCCGAAGTTGCGTTTAGAACAGAATGACGATGCGCGCATTCTTTTGCTCAAACTCCTTAAACAGCAAGCCAAAGACGCCGGCGTAAAGGGCGGCCACTACGCGCTCACCGTCGACCGGGACATGTTCGAAAATTACGTGGAATTCCCGATGCTGGCAAAATATCTCAAGGGCCACGGCCTCGATACGCTGGTCTGCGATCCCCGGGATTTATATCTAAAGAATGGAGAGATTTATGCGCGCGGCAAAAGGATTTCTCTTGTTTACCGGGATACAACACTCAGCGAATATTTCGTGATGGAAGAAAAAGGCGCGGATCTTTCCGCGCTGAAACTGGCGTTCAAGCAAAACCGCGTGATCTCTTCCCTTTCGGGTGAATTCGATCACAAAAGCGCATTTGAACTTTTCTCAAGCGCTCATTATGCGAAATATTTTTCCGCCAAAGAACGTGGCGTGTTCAAAAAACATATTCTATGGACGCGTTTAGTGCGCGACGCGCGCACCGATGACAAAAAAGGCAAAGATGTCGATTTGGTTTCCCACATCCGGAAAAACAAAGATGCCTTAGTGCTGAAGCCTAACCGGCTATTCGGCGGCGAAGGTGTTGAAATCGGAGCGCACATGACGGTCCGCGAATGGGATCACGAACTGGAAAAGGGTCTGAAGGATCCCGGCTTTATGATCGTTCAGGAACTGGCTCATGTACCGGTTAAGCGCTTCCCTCATATAAAATCAAATGCTCGCAAATCGGATGAAGAGTATTATACTGTTGTCGGGATTATCTCTACGGAACATGGCATGACTGTTGTGGGCCGCGTGGCAAAGAAAAAAGTGGTCAATATCGCTCAAGCCGGCGGGTTAGCGGCAATCCTTTTATGTAAGAATATTTAAACCCGGGAGGAATCTCATGAAAAAAATGCTTGTGATCCCAACTGTATTAATAATGTTATCAATTTTTGTCATGCCGCAAATCGCCTACGCAGAAACAGCCGAAACTCAGGCCGCTCCCAAGCAATCCTGCGCACTGCGCGGCGGGTTCTGCAATGTCCTCAAATTCCTCTTCTACTCCGATAAAGAAAAAGATAAGAGCAGCGCGTACGCCAGGGAGCTTTATCCCGGCAGACCTTATCCCGGATAAAAATATCATCTCCTTTTCCTTGTAGAGATATGACGGTTTGATATCCGGTGGTCTAGTCTGACGGAATTCCTGAGTGAGCTGGTTACGGCATGGCGCGCCGCAGCTCAAATGGCTCAAAGCGCGTAATCGATTTTTATCTCGCCGTCTCCGCCTTTTTTTACTTCGAGCGGCTGTATCAGTTTTACGGTTTTGAAATAACAAAGGGCGCTGTCTTTTTTCTCACAGAAATAAATGTCAAGAATGATCTCGATTTTTTCATCCCCGCTAATTGAAATGCTCTCTTCGAGCGGCAGGTTTTTCTCCGGCTTTTCAATTTCTTCCCTCAAAATTTTCCCGTCGGATGCAAAACGCATCTGAACATTCAGCGGCGCATCGGGGGTAAATTTGAATTTTTCGGGAAGCTTGACGGAAAGAATGAGCGGCACATCTTTGCCTCCGGCAATCGATCGCAGCGGAAGCTCCACGGTTTCGTCGATGCGGTCATTTGTAGTAGCGGCTTTAGCCGCTGTGTTTGAGCGACTGAAGTCGCTACTACGAACATCCAGCGTTGTCACCTCTCCCGTTTTCAGATCCGCCGCGCGGATTTTGTGATTGTTTGTGTCGGCCACATAAATTTTATCACCGAGAACGCTCAGGCCCCCCGGCTCATAAAATTCGGCCGCGCTTCCTTTCCCGTCTTTGAGGCCTTCTTTACCGGATCCAAAAATACTTTTCACCTGCTTCCTTTCAAGATCCATCTCTTTGATCCGGTCATTGTAGGTATCTGAGAAATAAACCTTACCGCCGGAAACATCCACTCCGAGCCCGTGCTGAAATAACGCCGTATCAAAATTTCCGTCTTTGTCGCCAAAATCAAATAGTCCCGTTCCAACAAGCGTGCGCACCTCTTTTTTATCCAAATCAATCATGCGCACCGCGCTCACTTCGCTGTCTGCCACGAATAGAAGTTTTTTTTCCGCATCCGCTGTGATTCCGCTGGGCTGGGAAAAAACCGCCGATTTTAAAGGGCCGTCTTTGATCGATTCCGCGCCGGTTCCGGCAAACTGTTCAACGGAGTCCAGATTAGGATCATAAACCCAGATTTGATGCGCCCCCGCCATGGCGATATAAATTTTCCCGTCGAGCACGGCCAAATCCCACGGGGAATTAAGCGGCACATTCAGCCCCTTGTACGGCTTCTTTCTGTGAACCAGACGGCCCGGCATTTTTTGTCCCGTTCCGGCAATGGTTTCTACCGTTTTATTTTTCAGGTCAGCGCGCCGAAGCAAATGATTTTCAGTGTCGGCAACGTAAATAAAATCGCCGTCCAAAACCGCTCCTTGAGGATGATGAAATTGTGCCGCGGAAAAACTTCCGTCTTCCCAGCCTTCCTCGCCGCTCCCGATAATTTCCTGAATTTGACCGTTTAGATCCGTAACTAGAATCCGGTTATGATTGGAATCGGAAATAATCAGACGGTCCGGATACGCACGCACTTTTCCGGGGAACCGGAGCATCTCTGATTCCATCGCATCGCTTTCTTTTTTGAGTTCAAGCGGCCCGCGCTTGACGGTTCCGTCGCGCTCGCCGATTCGGATAAGTTCGGCAATGGCCATATCCAGCGCTTCATAATTTCCTTCCCCGGAAACCTGAAGCACGAGACGGCCCCGGGGATCCACGAGCACCAAAGTCGGCCAGGCGCTAACGCCGTACTGCTGCCACAAAAACATGTCGCGGTCGTTAAGCACCGGATGCGCCACCTCATACCGCATAATACTTTTGCGGATATTTTCAGAAATTTTCTCGTTGGCGAATTTCGCGGAATGCGCTCCTACTACCACAAGTTCATTGGGATATTTCTTCTCAAGCTTCGCCAAATCAGGCAGAACGTGCATGCAGTTAATGCAGCAAAAAGTCCAAAAATCGATGAGGACGATCTTCCCTTTTAAATCACCGCGCATCGTAAGCGGCCGCGGCACATTGAACCAATCGACTCCCTGCGGAAATTCGGGGGCCCGAATCCCGAGCGTGATATTGCGGTTAATGGTATCCTGGACTTTCGTCATAGTTTTTTCTTTCGGATCTTCTTTTACTTTGGCTCCGGTAAACAGAATACTTGCAATAAGCAGGAACGGCAGGATTTTTCTCATGCGCTTATTTTATCCTTACGGTGTTGATATAGCGAGGGTCAATTACGCCTTTGCCGCGAATACCGCTGAAGTCCTCTTCCACGCGGGTCAAAATCTGACGGAGAAAAGCCTCTAAATGCCCGTCTCTCTTTCCGTTCATAAATTCCGCGAGGAAGCGCTCCGCGGAATCAGGACGAAGCATGTGTTTTTTTCCGTTCGCCTCAAACGCCGCGGCGAAGAACTTCAAAATATCCTTTTTGGAAAGATGCTGATAAACGGGTTTGCCGGTCAGAGCAAACTGAGCAAACAGCGTTCCCACAAGCCGGACAAGCGGTGTGATTTCATCATCCCGGTCAGCTTCCACGGAAACCACTTTGAACATGTTCTTATTCAGGCGCAGCAAACTTTCGAATAGCCGGGCAAGCACGTTTAAAACTTTCTGCGTTTCCTCAACTTCTTCGCGCGTTTTAAAATCCCTCAGGCCGTCTACGGTGATTTTTTCAGCCCCGTCATAAAATTCAGGCTGTGGTTTCAACAGCCCCGCGCCCATCAATTCATACGGATCGCCCAGGAACTCCAGAAATGCCTCTTTGTCACTGCCCCAATACCGGCGCATGATCTCCTCAAACTGACGGCGAAGCTCGGTGAGGCGCGTGAATCCTCGGCGGAACAGAAATTCCAGCCACCGCTCTTTTACGATTTGACGGGCGGCGTCAACGCTCGAGGCGCTTTCAATTTCGAGCCCGATATTGACGTAGCGCCGCACACGCTCAATGGCGTGCCGGACTTTTTCTTCACTGGCCATATCAATGCCTTCACAGGCCAGAGCCTTATTAGTGAGCCAAATCAGTTCTTCCTGAATCGAATAAACCGTCTCTGCCGGTTCGCTGGAAAGATTGAGCAGCACGTCATCTAAAAACAGCCTCTCTTTCGCCGCCAGCACCGGATAAGCCGGGGGAACATCGCTGTTTTCATTGACGGCAGTTTTAATCTGTTTCCTGGGAAGTTTCAAAAATTCGTCATGCTCAAGAAGGCGGTAAATTTGAAGCGCCGACTCCGTTTCGGGAAATCCGCGCTCGGAAAGACGCACCTGACGGCGGCGATAGGCTTCCTCTTCCATTTCATAATCCATTTCTGAAAGAAGCCCTTCGACGATGTTCACATACTGCGCGCGGGCGCCCTGATAAAGCGCTTCAAACGCGAGTTTAATTGTTTCGAAATTATCTTCGTTCGTCTGAATATAGTAAAGATCGTCGAGCGAAAAATAGGGTTTATCACCCAGCGTTTCATCAATCGCATATTCCCATTCGGGCTTCATCACCGTGACGAATTTTTTCAGGCCCGCCACCACCATTTCATAATCGGCGCGGATCAGCCATTCGGCCAATTTCTCAAAATCCGCCTGCTCCAAACACCGGAGCCAGTCAATGAATCCGCGTTTCGTGATGCGGTCTTTTTTCCAGCAGTCGAGATCCGAGATGAAAAAAAGCTGCGGCAAGTTGGCGTACTTCAGGATTTCACTGCGCATGTCCATGTCCATGTCGCGCGTAACCAGATACATCTCCTCCGAAGACATGGAATTCGCAAGCTGCACGGGATCCTGGCTGCGGAGCAGAAGATCTGCCCGCTCGGCATAGGAGCTTTTGAAAAAGATCTCCTTCTGTTTGTCGAAATTCAGTTCATCAAATTCCTGCTGGTTCTTGTCAGTCATTTTGTTGTCCTCGTAGGGGGCGCAACGCGATACGCCCCTACAAGTTGATTCTAATCGAAGGTAGGAGGAGAGTCAAAACTGGGAAAAATAGAGAAATTTACTTAAGCGACAAGACGGCGTTCGGTTTGGCGGAATCCGGGAAGCTGGCTCCATTCCTTCCCTTCAAGAACTCTGCCGGCGGTTTTCTTACCCACCCGCTCGCCTTCCGCATTATAAGCTCCCCATTGCTTGAAAAAGAAGGGAACTTTATTGCGCCTGCATTCATCGCGGATTGCCGTAATCCATTCCGGATTCACAGGGCGAGCGCCGGGTCCGCTTTCGCCGCCGACAATCACCCAGTGTATTCCTTCTAATTTGCGGTGCGATAAATGAACGGGACCGATTAACGGCTCAATGGAAAGAAACCGGACCTGCGCGGGAATTTTTTTCAAGAAATCCATGCGCCAGGATACTTCATCATTTTCTACGGAAACTCCCAGCCAAATGTGCGGCGCTACTTTGAAATTCTGCTGAGCGCTTATCCATTCGAGCATGCGCTGCGGCCTTTTGGTAAGCACCTGAAACACATGCTGTTTCGCTTCTGTCATCACTTTAAATACGCGGCGGATAAAATCATCGGAAACATCTTTATGAAAGAGATCGGACATGGAATTGACGAAAATCATCCGGGACTCTTTCCAAACCAGTGGAAGAGTCAAGCGTTCCGGCCAAAGCCTGAGATCGAATCCCTGTTCGAATGGATGATTGGGAACGCCGCGAAAGCGCTCGGCGAACCGCTCAGCGTAGCAATTTTTACAGCCGGCGCTGATTTTTGTGCATCCGGTAACCGGATTCCAAGTGGCGTCTGTCCATTCAATTGCCGATTTATCGCTCATAATTTTTTAATCCCAACTCCATTTGGCCTTTTTCATCTTTGCCCGATATTTTTCTCCAGTAATCCAAACCCCGCGGATGTTTAGTCGCAAAGAAAAGAAAATAGAGGGGAACATTTTTTGTATTTTTAACTACTATATCGCCATATTCTTCGGTTGAATAGCCTAAATCTTTGATTTTTTCTTTATAAAAAGCCAGTACGTCCTGACTGTTAGTAAAATTCTTCCATCCGCCCAGAAATTTTTTAAGTTTTTGATGCTGTTCTTTGACATACTTATTGAAATTACGCTTTATATCTATCGGGAAAGGAATGTTCATCAGCAAATCCACCTTTCCTTTCGCGGCCAGTTTTTGGATCGTTTCGTAATGAACATCAATTCCGGTAGGGTCTATGAATGCGAAAGAAAGACCCTTAAGCTTAACCTTTTCCATCTCTTTGTTACAGTCGCCCTGAATAAACTGGATTTTATCAATTTTTGGCGAGCCGGCACAGCGCTGCTTTAATGCTTCAAAACATTCTTTGTCTTCTTCAATAAAAACATAGTTTGTGAAATCCAGCTTCAGAGAAAGAAGCGGAGATCCCTCTTCTTCCTTACCCGTCCCTTTAATTTTACAAAGGCCTGGGCCGGCGAACAAATCGATATAGGTCCTTTCCTGCCATTGTTTTTTCATCCCTCTTGAAAAAATATCCGCGTATCTTTTCCAATAATGGTGTTTTTTGCCTACCCATTGACCGCTAGGACGAATAATCAGTCCGTCTTGAGATGAATAAATTCTTTCTTTTTGTGTTACCATGATCATTTTCCTTGTCGATATATTTTATGGTATTTTATGCATTATTTTCATTTTGTGAATAAAATTTTTATATTTTATTAATCAGAGAGTTTTTAATGTCTTCTCAAGGCTTCACTTACGATCCATTCCAACAGCAGGCCATTGACGTGATTCAGCGCGAAGAGTCGGTTTTTGTCGCGGCGCCCACGGGAGCCGGGAAAACCGCGATCGCGGAATTTGCCATCGATATGGCCATGATGCGCGGCGAAGGCGTGATTTATACGTCTCCCATTAAAGCGCTCAGCAATCAGAAATTCCGCGATTTCACCGCGCGTTACGGCGAAGACCGTGTCGGCATTCTGACCGGCGATGTGTCGCTCAATCCGTACGCGCCTCTGCTCATCATGACCACGGAAATTTACCGGAATACGCTTTTTGAAAGTCCTGAGCGGTTGAAAAATATTTCCTGGGTGATTTTCGACGAAATTCATTATCTTGACGATGCCGAGCGCGGCACCGTTTGGGAAGAAGCGATCATGTTCACTCCGAAAGAAATAAATTTTCTCTGCCTTTCGGCGACTATTCCCAATGTGGAAGAAATCGCCTCCTGGATACGCGAAACTCATGAACGGCCCGTCACCGTAATCGTGGAAAATCACCGCCCCGTGCATCTGCACCATATTTTCCAGTGCCAGGGGAAATTTTACGAGGACATGAATGCCCTAAAAAAATTTGGTTACGAAAACCGGGAAGACTGGCGTCTATCATTCCGCGACAGGCGGAAGAAAAATATTTTTATCCCGAAAGCGCATCCGAACCGGCTGGATACGCTGATTAAGGAACTCACAACACGCGACCGTCTGCCCTGCATTTACTTTACGTTCGGCCGCAGACGCACCGAAGCGCTCGCGTTTGAAACTTCCGAATTTACTTTTTTGACGCCGGAAGAAAAGCAGAAAATCCTGGAAAAGTTTGAAGAGCTTCTCGTGCGTTTCAATCTTACCAGCGAGCGCTCGGCCGTGATGATGGCGCCTCTCATCGAACGCGGGGTCGCATTTCACCACGCCGGCATGCTTCCCACATTGAAAGAAGTGATCGAACAGCTGTTTACGAGCAAATTGATCAAACTCATATTCACGACGGAAACATTCGCGCTCGGCATCAATATGCCCGCCCGCACCGTGGTCTTTGACGAACTCCGGAAATTTTACGGAACGCATTTCGGCAATTTACGCACGCGCGACTTCTATCAAATGGCGGGCCGGGCCGGGCGGCGGGGCATGGACACGGAAGGATTTGTTTACACGCGCATCAATCCGCATGACATCGAGATTCATGAAGTGCAGAGAATCGTGTTCAGCAAAAACGAATCCGTACAAAGCCAGTTCAATACCGGCTACGCCACCGTACTGAACCTTTATGAACTTTTCGGCGACAAATTGCTCGAGATTTATCCGAAGTCGCTTCATTATTATCAGTCCGCTAAACGCAAACGCGACCAGGCCTATGATCTGATGCGCGCGAAGATTTCCCTGCTGCGCGAGATGAACTATATCGAGTCCGGTAAACTCACTGAAAAAGGAAAATTTGCCTCACGGCTTTACGGTTATGAATTGATGCTGGCAGAAATGGAAGGAGAAAAATTTCTTGAACAGTTAAACGCGGTGGAACTGGCCGCGATGCTCGCCGCGCTGGTTTATGAGCCCCGAAAAGGAGATGAGCATCCGCATATTCCGAAACGGTTCCGCACGCTTGAGCGGACCTCGCAAACTTATCTCAGACACATTTACCGCCGCGAATCAAAATACCGGATTATGCCTTACACAAAATCGCCGCATTTCCATCTGGCCGAATCCATTGAAACCTGGTGCCGCGGCGTCAGTTTCGACAAGTTGATGCGCACCGCCACCGTGGATGAAGGTGAGCTTGTGCGGCATTTGCGGATGGTCATTCAGCTGCTCCGCCAGCTCATTCATGCCCCCGTTGTCACCGAACGTCTCAAAAGAACCGCCACCGAAGCTTTTCACCGGATCAACCGCGACGTTGTCGATGCGGAAAAACAGCTTCGCGCTTAGCGTCATTGCGAGCGAAGCGAAGCAATGACGGCGTTTAGTAAAGTTTTCGGAAAATATGGCGATATGTTGAGTTATGGATATTGCCCCGCTTTCTCTGCTTAAAAACAAAAAACGCGGATTTACTTTGATTGAAATCGTGATCGTAATTTCGATTCTTGCATTGCTCGCAGCGCTTTCTTTTATTCTGGCCATGAACGCTTTTATCACTTCCAATGAATCCGCGGCCCAGCAGGGACTCAATGTTTTCCGAACCGGCATGGAAAAATACCGGAATATTAATTTTATGTATCCTCCCGACCTGGCAACTCTCGGAGTGGGAAATCCTTCTTATGTGGATCCGGTGCTGGCCAGCGGAACACGCAGAGGATATACCTACACGCTTTCCAACACGGGTACCAACACCTACACGATTACCGCAACACCGCAACAACCCAATGTTACCGGAAGAAGATCATTTCAGGTGGACCAATCGGGAGAGATTTTCGATATTACCGGACCCTGAGTTTTCGTTTACCCAGCAATAAAAAGCCTCGAAAATTTAGATTCTATTTGCCGGATATTTTCACTTCGGGCCTTATCTGCGGGACTGCAACGAATCTTGAGTGCCGCGGACTACCGGACGTCCTTTCCATAACCGCGCCGCGCTCATCTTCAAGATTTTTAGCGCTATCGGCTAGAGGTTTGTCCTCGCTGCCTTATTTGAATCATCCAAGCCAATCTGAATTTTCGAGGCTTCTTAAACTAACAGCCCATTAATTCATAGGCCGTTTTTCGTAATCAATTTTTAACTTCAAAACAAGTCTAGCACAAAAACTTATTTGCCGTAGACCAGGTCTCCGCCCTCATACCCGGTAATCAAAACCAGAATGCCGCCTGCTGCGGAAGACAGAATCAGAAGAGTGGAATATTTGCTCCATAACTTCCGGGCAAAAATCCACCCGATTAAGCGGAGGGTGTATAAAGCCAGAAGGGCAAACGCAAACGAAGCATGCCTGCGAACTCCGGGCACCCATCCTCCTGCGTCGATCCAGCCGGCAATCATTGTCGGGATCATTAAAAGATACCCTGCGAAAAATGCAAAGCGCGCAAAACGGACATAGGCGTCGTCTTTTTTTGCCAGCCAGAATAAAAGAAGGATGAGTTCCAAAATATAGAAGGCGATCGGGAAATGTACAAGCGGCGGATGAAATAAAAAATTAGTGGGCATGTCCGGCATGTCCCGAATCGGATGAAGATTGCCCGGCGCTCAGTTGCTCTTCTGCTTTGGCTGCGAATTTATCGGGATCTTTTCTGAAATCTTTCACACACATTTTGCAGCAAAGCGCATATTTTTTCCCGTGATGCTCCACAAACACGGCTTTGTCCCCTTTGGCCACTTCGTCACCGCTTACCGGACAGACAAGATTGCCGGCTTCTACAACATCAGCGGCCCAGGAAAGGCCCGGGATTAACAGCATGACAGCTATTAGCCAAATAAATATCCTCATAAAATCTCCTTTATCTAATCAAAACGCTTCAACCTTCAAAAACCCCCGCTTGAGTTTTTATCAGGTAATGGGACAGTCCCCTTCGAGGATAGTCCCGACTATGAAAAACAAACGAAAGCGTGAGCGAATTAAAATAACACATCATTAATTCGATTTTGGACATAAAGTCACTATGAGGCTTATCCTAGCACTGCGACATGAGTTGTCAATCTTCGGCCCCGCGTATTTTGCAAATACTGATTATATCATTTGCTGTTTGGACGAATACCCTTTAGACTTCAGCTGTGAAGGCGCAGGGGCAGAAGTCTAATCGGTAGTTTAAAACCCGCCAAAAAAGACATTTTTCCCAATTTCCACCTTTAACAGATCGGCGATACTCTTGAACGATGCATCGATTCAAACAGATAATAAACGGAAGTTAAATTGGGGTACTTTAAACGGTATCATCATTCTGCATCTCGGAGCGCTTTTGGCCCCGTTTACGTTTACCTGGCCCGCATTTTGGCTATTCGCAGGCTTAGTTTGGCTGACCGGGGGCATCGGAATTTGTCTTACCTATCACCGGCTTCTCGCTCATAAAAGTTTCACATGCCCTAAATGGCTTGAATATTTTCTGACCTTTATCGGCACGCTTTCTTTTCAGGGCGGCCCTCTTCGTTGGGTAGGAACACACCGGTATCATCACGTCGCTTCAGATACCGAAGACGATCCGCACAATTCCCACAAAGGTTTCTGGTGGTCTCATATGGGCTGGTTTTTCAGATATTCCCCCAAACTGGCTAACCGCGAGCTTTGGGTGCGCCACGCACCGGAACTAGCCGGGGATCGTGGACATCGTTTTATCGAAAAATTCAGTCTTGTGGGACCTTACGCGCTTCTTACCGTTCTTTTCCTTACCGGCGGATTTCCGTTTTTAGTCTGGGGATTTTTCCTAAGAACCATTGTTGTGCTGCACATGACCTGGCTGGTGAATTCCGCAACCCATCGATGGGGATATCAGACTTTTAAGTCCGACGATAATTCCCGCAATTTATGGTGGGTGGCCTTGATCGGATTCGGTGAAGGCTGGCACAACAATCACCACGCATTTCCATCCTCGGCGCGCCACGGTCTTCGCTGGTGGGAAATCGATCTGACTTACCTGATGATCAAGCTTCTTTCATTTCTGGGCCTGGCCCGGCTGATTCGCATTCCAAGCCCGGCTGCTATAAATTCAAAGGTCTAGTTTCCGTAAAAATCATCCCGCCTTTTTCATCTGAGGATGAATGTGTGTAACAACTGCCTCGCGGATTTCCTGCGGAACATCGGTAGCATGCAAAGTTTTTGCGGCGGACGACATAATGATCATACGCTCAACAATATTTTCGAGTTCACGCACGTTGCCCGGCCAGTCATATTTCATAAAAATAGAGATCACATCTTGCCCCACATGCATATGCGGCTGACTGTATTTGGCCAGAAAGTTGCGAACAAGAAGAGGGATATCTTCCTTTCTTTCCTTTAAGGACGGTACTTTTAGCGGGAGAACATTTAAGCGGTAAAAAAGATCTTCACGGAATTGTTTTTTTTGCATCAGTTCCAAAAGTGGTTTGCTGGTTGAAGCAATAACGCGCACATCGACAGGAATCGGTCGGGAACCTCCTACCCGCTCAATTTTCTTATTCTGAAGAATATCGAGAAGGTTCGCCTGCATAGCCGGCGGCATATCCCCGACCCCGTCCAGAAAAAGCGTGCCTTCATTGGCCTGCTCAAATTTTCCGATATGACGGTGCTGGGCGGCCACAAAAGCCCTTTTTTCATAACCGAATAATTCCGATTCCATCAAATTCTCCGGGATCGCAGCGCAGCTGACCTGAATAAACGGCTTGGATTTCCGGACCCCCTCAAAATGAATCGCGCGTGCGATGATTTCTTTTCCCGTTCCGCTTTCCCCTTCAATGAGGCAAGTTGCGTCGCTCATTGAAATCTGCGCAATTTTTTTGAAAAGTTCTTTCATGGGCGCGCTTCCGCCCACAATACTGTCAAATGAAAAACGGTCCATGAGCTCCATGTGCAGGCGGATATTTTCTTCTTCGAGATGTTTCACCTGAAACGCGCGGCGGACGGTATACAGGAGCACCTCCAGTGAATAAGGTTTTGTGAGAAAATCAAAAGCGCCTTTTTTCATGGCGCTTACGGCCAAATCAATCGTGGCAAACCCGGTGACAAAAATCACTACAACCTTGTCATTGAGACGCTTAATTTCGCATAAGAAATCAATGCCGTTCATATCCGGCATTTTAAAATCGGTGATCACAACGTCAAAAGGCTCTTCTTTGAACTTTTTCAGTGCGTCTACAGCGGAGGGAAATCCTTCGGGATCATAGCCGTTTTCTGTCAGCTGCTTTAAGATCAGCCGGAGCTGAGCGGGGTCATCTTCCGTGACAAGAATCCGTTTCGTCGGCATAGGATACTCTCCTTAATCCCTACTAAAGAGTGTACCATTTAGATGAAATAAGCGCGGATTTGCTCGGATAAACACTTTGAAATAACCTGCTTTTATTTGATATAATGCCGCCACTATGAGTAAACGTACTTGGCAGCCTTCCAGAAGAAAACGTCGCAAAAAGCACGGATTCCTGAAGAGAATGAGAACGCGCGGCGGACAAAAAGTACTCGCCGGCCGCAGACGCAAAGGCCGCAAACGCCTGATCGCAACAGTCTCTGGCAAATAATTTTGCAGTGAAAAAGCTTGGGTTCAGCCGGAAAGAGCGACTGAAAAAAAGCGGGGAATTTGTCCGCGTACTGCGAGGCGGGAAGAAGCTGCGCAGTCAATTTTTGACTCTTTCTTACCGGGAATTCCGCACAGGGACGCCGATTAATGACGTCCCTGTTTCTTTTTCGCGGCTCGGCATTGTCGTACCGAAGCGGGTGTACAAAAAAGCCGCGGCACGTAATCAAATGAAACGCTGGCTTCGGGAAGTATTCCGCAACGAAAAGCCGCGGCTTAAACCCGGTTTTAATCTGGTGATTCAAGTAAGCCATCTTCCCGAATATGCCGATTTTCACGCGGTAAGAGAAATTTTTGTTCAATTGCTTTCTAAATCCGGATTGTTGAAATGAAAAAAATAGTTTCGTTTTTTATCCGCGTTTATCAGCTGACCGTTTCACCGTTTCTGGGCAACCATTGCCGTTTCGCGCCGACCTGCTCTCATTACGCTCTGGAGGCCATTGAAAAGAAAGGCGTTATCCGCGGATCGCTCGAGTCTCTTTATCGTATTTTGCGCTGCAATCCATTTTTCCCCGGAGGCTGTGATCCCGTATGAAAACCGAACATCGCCTGATTCTGGCTTTAGGCTTGAGTTTCCTGATCATCGCTTTTTACCCTTATATTCTTAAAACGTTCTTCCCGGGACTGGTCAGTCATCCCCCGGCCGTTCAGCAGACGGAAGTCAAGGAAATCAAAGAAGAACCCTCGAAAGAACTTTCCGGCACTTCTTTGGCGGGAAACGCCGAATTGCGTGCGCCGCGCTTTACAACGAATCTTGAACAAATCAACACCAGCCGTTATGAACTCAAAATTTCCCCGAACGGCGCGCTGGTGCAGTATCTGGATCTTCTCGCGTTTGAAACGGCAGTGAAGCAAAGCAGTGTTTTGATCAATGCCCAGGACGGCCCCGGCTCCTTTCAAATCTGGCTCAAGGGATTTGAAACGGACTCTTCTTCTGCCGCGTATCAGGAAAAGTCAAAATCGGGGGATTCGATCGGTTACGCGGCCAATCTGAACGGGAAAATCCGCGTGGAAAAGCGGTTCGATTTTGTGGCTTCTCAAAACGCTTTCCGGTTTATTGTGACGTTCAAAAACCTTTCGGATCAAACTATTTCCACCTTGTATGAACTGAGCTCCCAGCTTTATTACACCGAAACCGGCTATGACCACGCTTACGTGGAATTTAATCTCGACACGCCGGAAAAAACGCATTCGAAAAAAGTCGATAAAATCAAGAAAGAGCCCTATATTTACGAGGGGAAAATCAACTGGGTGGCGCTCACGCGGAAATATTTTTCGGTGATTCTCGCACCCGATACTTCAATCGGCGTTTCCCAGGTGCGGGGCAAACAGCTCTCTCCCGACACAATGGAGGCCATCGTCCGTACCAAAGCATTTGAAATTCCCTCCGGCGGTCAGGTTAGCCACGAATATCTCGTCTACGCGGGACCGAACAAATATTCCGACTTAAAATCTTATGATCTCGGATTTCAGAAAATCCTGAGCAAAGGCTGGTTCGGGCCCCTGCGCGTAGGGATGCTTCTCATGATGAACTGGTGCTATCACTGGATTCCCAATTATGGAATCGCCATTATCCTTCTGACAATTTTCGTGAAAATCCTTTTTACGCCGCTCACCCATATTAGCTTTGAATCGATGCGGCGCATGCACGCGCTTCAGCCGAAAATCAAGGCGCTTCAGGCTCATTACAAGAAAGATCCCCAGCGCATGCAGAAAGAATTGATGCAGCTTTACAAGAAAAATAAAGTGAATCCGCTTGCCGGGTGCCTTCCGATGCTGCTTCAAATGCCGATTTTTGTGGCGCTGTATCAGTGTCTTTCGCAGGCCGTGGAACTTCGCGGAGCGCCGTTTTTCGGATGGATTCATGATTTATCCCAGCCTGATAAATTATTTACTCTCCCGTTCAGCCTTCCTGTTTTAGGCGACGGCATCAACATTCTTCCTCTTTTAATGATCGGCTCCATGGTTTGGCAGCAAAGATTGACGCCTTCTTCCGGCATGGACCCTCAGCAGGAAAAAATCATGATGTTCATGCCCATTGTTTTCGGGCTTGTGTTCTACAATCTTCCGTCCGGCCTCGTTATTTACTGGACGCTCTCCAATCTGCTTACAATTTTCCATCAGCTCGTCATCAAGCGCATTCCGTTCCATCTGCATCCCGACACGGTTTAACAAAAATTCAAAAAGCAAAGTGAAAAATTAAAAATCATGGTAAGCGCTTCGCGCTTCCTTAATTTTTCATTTTGACTTTTGCACTTTGAATTTGCTTCTGTTAGAATCCCCTCCCTTTTATGATTACCACACGTAATTACGATTCCATCGTCGTCGGTGCCGGACATGCGGGCATTGAGGCGGCGCTCTCAATAGCCCGGGCCGGTTATCAGGTGCTTTTCCTCACGGCTAGCATTGATACCATCGGCAAAATGTCCTGCAACCCAGCTATCGGTGGTTTGGCCAAAGGCCACATGGTCCGCGAAATCGATGCTCTGGGCGGCCAAATGGCCCTCACCACCGATCAAACCTCCATTCAGTTCAAGATGCTGAACCGTTCCAAAGGTCCCGCCGTATGGGCTCCGCGCGCGCAATCCGACAAAAAACAATATTCGGTGTTTATGACTAAGGTCATTGAGTCAGAACCCAACATTCACCTGAAACAGCATTTGGTGGAAAAAATTCTGGTAAAAGGCAGGTGCGCCGTAGGTGTCGTAACCCAAACAATGGAAACATTTTACGCGCGAACTGTAATTATCTCTTCCGGCACATTTATGAAGGGTTTGATTCATATCGGGGACGTTAATTTTCCGGGTGGACGCGGCGGCGAATCATCTTGTGAAAAATTGTCGGACAGTTTGCGTGAAATCGGATTGGAGCTGAAGCGGTTTAAAACCGGAACTCCGCCCCGGCTTCACGCCAAAAGCATCGACTATTCCGCGCTGGAACAAGCGCCCGGAGACGACGATCCCGAGCCGTTTTCCTTTCGCACGAAAAACTTGATCAATCCGAAAATTCCCTGCTGGCTGACTTACACGAATGAAAAAACGCACAAAATCATTCGCGATAATTTGCATAAATCGCCGCTTTATGCCGGGCGCATCGAAGGCATTGGTCCTCGATACTGCCCGAGCATCGAAGATAAAGTTGTGAAATTTGCGGACAAAGAACGCCACCAAATTTATCTCGAACCGGAAGGCCTGGACACCGAAGAAATCTATGTGAACGGCATGTCCATGAGCCTACCACAAGATGTTCAGTATGAAATAGTTAGATCAATGAAAGGCCTTGAAAACGCAGAGATAATGCGGCTTGCTTATGCTATCGAATATGACTATGCTCCGCCCACACAATTGAATTTGAATTTGGAAACAAAAGTCGTCCAAAATTTATTTTTGGCCGGACAAATTAACGGCACTTCCGGATACGAAGAAGCCGCGGCTCAGGGACTCATGGCCGGACTCAACGCTGTTCGAAAATTGCGCGGTGAGTCCCCATTCATTCTGAACCGGTCAGAAGCCTACATCGGAGTCATGATCGATGATCTGGTGACTCGCGGAACCAATGAACCGTATCGAATGTTTACCTCGCGAGCGGAATTCCGCTTGTTGCTCAGACAGGATAATGCAGATGAACGTTTGATGAAGTATGGATATGAATTCGGACTCATTTCAGAGAAAGATTTCCAAAACCTTCTGGAAAAGCAATCCAAGGTAAAAAACTTGATTGACAGGCTCAAAACTACACGTTATCAGAACACAACGCTGGAGAAAGTGCTTCGCCGGCCAGAGATCGTTCTTAGAGAACTTCCCGGCCTCGATAATGACTTCTTTTCAGAACATCCGGATATTCTCCGGCAAGTTGAATTAAACGTAAAATACGAGGGTTACATTAACCGGCAAATTCAGGATGTATCAAAATTCCAAAAACTTGAAACACGGCATATTCCTCAACACTTTGATTATATGACGGTCAAAGGCCTCAGCCGTGAAGCGCTGGAAAAGTTCAACAAAGTCCGTCCGGCATCTGTGGGCCAGGCTGCCCGTATCCCAGGAATCACTTCCGGAGATCTTTCGATTCTCCTTATCACACTCCTTAAATGTTCCACGTGAAACAAGTTCATAGCAGCGAATTTATTCGCTAAAATAGCGACTGAAGTCACTGCTACAAACTTCTTGTTTCACGTGAAACTTTAAGTTAAAATTCTCGAAATTATTGCCGATACTCTCTCACAAATAAGGAGTTTTGTATGGCTGAAATCCTCGCATTCTGCAATCAAAAAGGCGGAGTCGGTAAAACCACATCCGCGCTCAACATAGCGGCAATCGCGGCAAACAAAAATGTTAGAACCCTTCTCATTGATATGGATCCTCAAGGAAATGCTACGAGCGGCGCCGGGATTGACAAAGCATCTCTTGAATCAACCATCTACCATGTTCTTACAGGTCATAAAAACGTATCTGAAGTTATTCAAAAGAGTTGCATGGATAATTTATCTGTGATTCCTGCACGTTCAGAGCTGACTGGTGCGGAAATTGAATTAATTGACGTTCCTGAACGGGAATTCCTGCTGCAGAGAGTGATCGAGGAGATCAAATCAAATTATGATCTGATCGTGATCGATTGTCCACCTTCGCTTAACGTTTTGGCTATCAATGCTTTATGCTCATCATCGCGCCTGATTGTGCCGCTTCAATGTGAATATTATGCCCTTGAAGGTCTTGGACAGTTGGTGCAAACCTTTGAACTTGTCCGCACTAATTTAAATCCGTCGCTTGAAATCGGCGGAATTATTTTGACGATGGTGGACTTGCGGACAAAACTCGCGGAACAAGTCATCAACGAAGTGAAGAAATTTTTCGGCGATAAGGTTTTCGCCACGAATATTCCTCGTTCCATTCGATTGAGCGAAGCGCCGAGCTTTGGGAAACCGGCCATTCTCTACGATCCAAGCGGAAGAGGCACGCGGGCCTATCAGGCGTTGGCGAATGAAATGTTTGAGCGATTCAAACTTATTGTCGAGTCACCAGTCACCAGTCACCAGTCACCAGAAAAAAAAGGAGTCGAATATGTCTGATTCTAATCAGAACGACAAGAAACAACTCCGTGGTTTAGGCAAAGGCCTCAGCGCACTGATTCCCAACACTTACGCCAGCGCGCTTCAGGCAAAAAAATCTGAAACCCCGGGCGGCGCAACTTCCGGAGTTCTTGAAGCCGACATCGCGAATATTCTTCCAAATCCCGATCAGCCGCGAACGGAATTCAACACGCTGCGCATCGAAGAGCTCGCGAATTCCATCCGTGAAAAAGGAATTCTTCAGCCGCTCATCGTGAAAAAGAAAGGTGAAAAATTTGAGCTCATCTGCGGCGAAAGACGCCTGAAAGCCGCGAAAACACTGGGCTTGGCAAAGGTCCCCGTTGTTGTGAAAGACATCGCGGATGAAGCGCTGCTCGAAGTCGCTCTCATCGAAAATATTCAGCGTGAAGATTTGAATCCGCTCGAAGAAGCCAAAGCGTTTTTGCGCCTTGTCGAAGAGCGCGGACTGTCGCAGGATGAAATCGCGAAACGCGTCGGCAAAGACCGTTCCACGATCGCCAATGCGCTGCGTCTCCTGCGCTTGCCGGATGAAATCCGGGAATTGCTTCTGGCCGGAATGCTCACCGAAGGCCATGCGCGCGCGCTGCTCGCGCTTCCGACGGACAGCCTTCAAAAAAGTTTAGCTAAACGGATTGCGGAAGAAACTCTCTCCGTCAGGCAGGTTGAAGAAATCGTCCAAAAAACATCCGGTGGAAAACGCCGCGCCAAACGGCTCCGGCGCCTGGACGGACAAATTATTGATTTGGAAGGAAAGCTGGAGAAGCAGCTGGGCACACAGGTGCGTATTTTTGATCACAAGGGGAAGGGACGTGTAGAGATCCGCTATTTTTCCCTCGATCAGCTGGATCACATCCTCAATGTCATCGGTATTCCACGCGATTAAGGCAAGTCATTAGTGGTTTTGGTAGGGGCGATCCCAACGGGTTGCCTGTTTCCGTGAAGGGCGACCCGTTGGGATCGCCCCTACTAAATCCTAAAAAACAACTGTATGAAGTGGGATGCGCCCGGCTGGCTTGTTATGTTGACACTAAATGAAGCTGTGATAGAATCTTCGGACTTTTTTTAAGTCTTTTAGCGCCACCGGAGGAGTTCGAACAAGGAATTATGGAATCCGCATCAAATCACCGCGAGCAAACACTTGTTATCATAAAACCGGATGGCCTTTCCAAATCACTCACAGGAAACATACTTACCCGCCTTTCCGAAACCAAACTTGAAATTGCGGCCGCTAAATGCCTGCGTGTCTCCCGCAAACTGGCTGAAGAACATTACAAAGACCTCCGCGACAAACCGTTTTTCGAAGAAATTATTCAATATCTGATGGGCGAACTTCATGAACGCAAAAAAGTGCTGGCCCTTATTTACGCCGGTCCTGACGCCATTCAAAAGGTGCGCAAAATCTGCGGGGCGACAAATCCCGAAGAAGCCGCCGCCACAACGATTCGCGGCGCTTACGGCCGCATCACCACAAAGGGCGTCTATGAAAATGTCATTCACGCCTCCGCCAATGAAAAAGAAGCCGAGCGCGAAATCAAATTGTGGTTCCAGCCGGATGAAATTATTTATGATATTTTCCCTACAAAAACAATCGAAGAAAAAGTGAGGCGCCGGATATGGTCTTGAGAAAATTTATTCCCGTTTTAATCGCCATAACGTTTCTTTTCACCGGCGTCGGATGCGCCAAAAAAGAAGAGGCGGGCAAAGACACAACCGTCAAAGTCGCTTTCTGGGGCAGTCCCGATGAAATTGAAATTATCACCAATTCCATCACCGAATGGCAGAAACAGCATCCCGAAATCAAAGTCCGTTTTGAGCACACGCCCTTTGGCGGCTATGTCAGCAAAATTCTCACCCGGATCGCAGGCGGCGCCGCGCCCGATGTGATCTGCACTGAAGTCAACTATTTTGTCAGCTTTGCCACTAAAGGTGTGCTGGAAGATTTAAATCCATACATCGAAAAAGACTCTTCATTCAAAAAAGACGCTTTTTTCCCGGAAGTAATGAACCGTTTCACCGTTGACGGAAAAATTCTCGCCATTCCGCGCGACACCGCGCCGTTTGCCTGCGTTTTCTACAACAAAGACATGTTTGATAAAGCGGGGGTTCCGTATCCCGCTGATGACTGGACATGGCAGGACATGCTCGAAAAAGCGGAGAAGCTCACCAAACGCGACGCAAGCGGGCGCACAACACAATATGGATTTTACGGATGGGCGTGGAAAAATTTTATTTACGGAAACGGCGGCGCGCTTGTTGACAACGTGGAAAAACCCACCAAAACACTCATTGATCAGCCGGAAGCAATCGAAGGCCTTCAATTCTACGTGGATCTTATCAATAAATATAAAGTTATGCCGACTCCGGTAGCGCTTACGAATATGGGCATGGGTGTCGATGTGATGTTTTCATCCGGAAAGCTTGCCATGTTTCTATCCGGCATTTGGGAAACGCCCGCTCTTCGCACCCGCAATTTTAACTGGGATGTGGCCATGTTTCCGAAAAATGCGAAAGGGGTGCGGCATTTCGGTACCGGCGGTTCGGGCTATTGCATTCTGAAAAGTTCTAAAAATAAAGAAGCCGCTTGGGAAGTCGTCAAAGCGCTCACGGGCGCCGAAGGACAATCGGAACTTGCCAAAAGGGGATTGGCACAGCCGGCTCTCATCAGTGTGGCGGAAGGCCCCGCGTGGGCACTTAACAGCGATGCTCCCGCCAACAAAAAAATGCTGAACGAAGCGGTTCAATACGTCATTTACGATCCGTTTTCTTCCAACTGGCAGGAAATCGAAGGCAAATATTTAAACGAAGAGCTTGATCTGGTTTTCAACGGGCGTGAGACTGTCGCGGAAGCCGCGAAAAAAATCGCGCCAAAAATTAACGCCGCTTTAGAAAACAACAAATAGCATGAAAAAAACATCCAAAAGGAGAGCATCTAATTCCATGAGTACGACCAGCATCGCAAGAAAGGCTTCTTCCGCCAAAACACAGAAGGCTGCGCCGGCAGTTCAATCCGGGAAAGACGTCCGGAAACTGGAAAACAAATACGGCTATTTCACCGCGGACGGAAAAGAATATGTGATCACGCGCCCGGACACTCCGCGTCCTTGGGTCAACGTCATTTCCAACGGGGATTACGGAACCGTGATCTCGCAAACCGGCGGTTCCTTTTCGTGGAAAGAAAACTCGAATCTTTCCCGCATTACGCGCTGGGAACAAGATTTAATCAAAGATGAATGGGGTTCCTACATTTATCTGCGCGATAACGACAACGGCAAATTCTGGAGCCTGACCTGGAAACCGACTTGCCCGAAATTCGATTTTTTTCAGGTGCGCTACGGAACCGGATATTCGGTTCATCAGAGCGAACTCAACGGGATTTTCGCCGAGAAAACCACATTTGTGGCGCTCAAAGATCCGGTAGAGATCTGGATGGTCCGCCTGGTCAACAAAACCAGTAAAGTGCGCAATATCGGTCTTTTCTCCTATTTCGAATGGTGTCTTGGAAATTCCGCTGACACGCACCGTGAATTCCACAAAACATTCATTGAAACCAATCCAAACAAGGCGTTGAACGCGCTTTACGGATACAAGCGCCCCGCGCTGGTGCCTCACTTCATCTCCACCGGACTTGCTGAAAAGCCGCTGGAAGCGTTCCACGCCGTCAGCGAAAAACTCGCGGGATTCGACGGCGATAAAGAAGCCTTCTTCGGCAATTACGGAAACATCATGGATCCGCGCGCCGTACGCGAAGGCAAAATGAAAAACACATGGGGCAAATGGTGCGATTCCGTGGCTTCCTTGCACTCAAATGTTGAGCTCGGGCCGAACGAAGAAAAGACCGTTATTTTCCTCCTCGGCGCCACACGCGAACGCAAGGAATCCGAAGCGCTGATCAAGAAATATGCGAATGTCGCCAATGCAAAAAAAGAACTTCAGGCCGTCAAAGATTTCTGGAATGAATTTTTGGGACGCACCGTGGTGGAAACCCCGGATGACGGATTCAATTTCATGACCAACACCTGGCTGAAATACCAGGCCATTGCCGGCCGCATCTGGGCCAAATGCGCCTACTATCAATCTTCCGGCGGCATCGGATTCCGCGATCAGCTGCAGGATTGCCAGGTATTTTTCCCGATCGAACCGTCGCTGGCAAAAAAGCAGATTCTGCTTCACGCCGAACAGCAATTCCCCGACGGAACCGTGTATCACTGGTGGCATCCGAACACAAACATGGGCGCCATCACCGAAATGACGGACGACCTCGTGTGGCTGGCTTACATCACGCTGAACTATCTTGATGAAACCCAGGATTTCAAAATTCTTGATGAGGTGATTCCGTTCCTCAAGGATCCGAAAAAGAAAGACGCGCCGCAGGAAAAAGGCGATTTGTATGATCACTGCTCGCGTGCTATTGACAAAGTGCTTAGCCGCTGGTCCCCACGCGGATTACCGCTGATCGGTGAAGGCGACTGGAACGACGGCTTCAGCCATGTCGGCCCGAAAATGAAAGGGGAGTCGATTTGGCTCGGCCATTTCATGGTCGGCATCATGCGCCGTTTCGCCGAAATCTGCGATATGCGCGGAGAAAAGCCCCGAGCGAAGAATTACCGCGACCGCGCCGAAAAGCTCGTCGAAGCGATCAACAAACACGCGTGGGAAGACGACCGTTACATTCGCGCGACGCGCGACGACGGAAAAGTCATGGGATCCAAAACCTGCGATCAGGGAAAAATCGACCTGATGGCCCAGGTGTGGGCGCTCATCCATGACGTCGCTCCGGCCGACCGCGCAAAAAAATGCATGGAAACAGCGGATAAATATCTTTACCGCGAATACGGGCCTCTGCTTCTGACCCCCGCATATCACATTCCGGATCCGAACATCGGATACATCACGCGCTACGCACCCGGTCTTCGTGAAAACGGCGGTGTGTACACGCACGCGGCCTGCTGGGGACTTCAGGCAGTCTGCATTCAGAAAAAAGGCGATTACGCGTTCGAAACTTACCGCAGATTTTCGCCGCCGCACCGCGGACAGAATCCGGACAATTATTTCGTCGAACCCTATGTCACGCCGGGAAACGTGGACGGACCGGACTCTCCGAATTTCGGACGCGGCGGCTGGACCTGGTATACCGGTTCCGGCGCTTGGCTCTTCCGCATCTCCATCGACTGGCTGCTCGGCATTCGTCCGGTAAAAGAAGGCCTTTTGATTGATCCGGTGATTCCGAAAAAATGGGGCCAGTTCAAAATGCGCCGCCTGTTCCGCGGGGCCACTTACGACATCACCGTGAAGAATCCGAATAAAGTAGAGAATGGCGTGAAGTCCATTACCGTCGACGGCAAGGCCATCAAGGGCAATGTGGTTCCGGCGGCAAAGGACAATAAAGTCCATAAAGTTGAAGTAGTGATGGGATAATGAAACGGCTCGTAGTAGCGATTTTAATCGCTGTTTTTTTAGCGACTGAAGTTGCTACTACGAACGTTCTTGCCGCGCCCCCCGAATTTTCCGCTGACCAAATTTACACAATCGACTCTTTCTCCAAAGAGGGAATCAATAGCCTTGGGCATCCTTCCAAAGTTAATTTTCCTGCGGGCACAAAAGTAACCGCAAAAATCAACAAACGGGACTCCGCCCACAAGGGAGGGCAAAGCCTTCAAATTTCGTTTTGGCTTTTCGGGACCAATGAAATTTCCTGGGACTCGGAACTGGATCCGCTCGACATGAGCCAGGCGGAATATCTGGTTTTCTGGATGAAAGCTTCCGCCGGCATTGAAGCAAATTCCTCCGTGATCCTCACGGATAAATTCGGGAAATCTTCGGCGGTAGAAATACGCCCTTATGTCGGAAAACACTCCTCGAACAAAAACAACTGGAAGCCGGTTATTATCCCGTTGAAAGCCTTCAAAAATATTAACTTTGACCGCCTGCAAAGGCTGCGTTTAGTCATCCATTCGGGAATTTTGGGTCTGTTTGGAAAAGCATCGATCGACGACGTGCATTTTGCGGGGCCGAAAGACCTGCTGTTTGAGTCCCTCCAGGACAATCTCATCGGATTTCCAAAATCAATTTCACTGCCTGATCGAAGAAAAGAAATTCTCAAAATGAACGATCAGGCGCTGCTGCGCGCTGTCGCGAAGGACACGTGGAAATATTTTGAAAACCTGGTCGATAAAAACACGCATCTGCCCATCGATCACGTAAAGCTGGATGACGCCCGCTTTCTCGGAGATTACACCTCACCGACAAATATCGGCCTGTACCTGATGTCCTGCGTCGGCGCGTATCATTTAGGATTTATCTCCCGCGAACAGGCCGTAGACCGCATTTCAAAAACGCTTGAAACGTTGGTCAAGCTCAAGCAATACCGGCATTTCTTCTTCAACTATTACAACACCACGCACTTGCAGCCGACATCCGCCTTCGTGTCTTCCGTTGATAATGCCTGGCTTGCGGCGGGCCTGATTATTGCCCGGTCCGCCTTCAAAAAAGAGCTTTTCAAGCAGGTCTCGGATATTCTGAACCGGATGGACTTTGATTTTTTCTACGATCCGGGCGTAGGGCAAATGTCGCTGGGTTACGACGCGGCCAAACAGGATCTGCTGAATTTTCATTACAGCCTGCTGTGCACGGAAGCGCGCATTATCAGCATGATCGCCATCGGAAAGCATGACGTGCCGCGTGAACACTGGTTTCAGATTTTCCGCACGCCTCCGGCCGGGTGGAAATGGCAAACTCAGTCGCCCAGAGAAAAGGACAAAAAACTCCAAACTTATGAGGTTCGCACGGGTTTTTATACTTATAAGAAGCGGCGCTTTGTGCCGAGCTGGGGAGGATCGCTTTTCGAATTTCTGATGCCGACACTTGTCATTCCAGAAAAACGCTGGTCTCCCGAGGCGCTGGGGCTGAACAATCAAATTGTTTCGGAAATTCACCGGGATTATGCATTGAAAGAGCGGAAATACCCGGTGTGGGGCATTTCTCCCTGCTCTGTCGCGCGAGGAAAACAGGCGATTTACGGAGAGTTCGGCGTCAAGGCGCTCGGCGTCAAAGGATACAATGATGCAGGCATCCTCACGCCGCATGCGGGATTCCTGGCTCTTGACAGTATTCCTGAACATGCCGTCAAAAATCTCCGGGAGTATCTAACCCGCTACGATATTTATGGGGAATACGGTTTTTACGATTCCGTTCAGGCGCGAAGTAAAGTAATTACCCGCCAATACCTGGCTCTCGATCAGGGGATGAGCTTTGTCGCCCTGGCCAATTACCTCAATAACGGCTCTATCCAACAGCTTTTCGCCACCGACGATATTGGCCGCGAAGTTCAAAGTCTCCTAAAAGACGAAGACTTTTTTTAATAAGTGGCCTGGCCCCTTTTTGTCCTGCGTGTCTGCCCCTCTTTTTAGAGGGGACTATCATTTTTCATAACTCCTTGCAAAGCAATAATAAATGTGCTACATTTTGCCCAACTTTCGAGACCATTCGAATGCCGCAAAAAATGCTCGAATTAAACGGAGGGTCCTGGGTTATGGATGGCCTGAAAACTACATCACCAAAAACAGGAGGTAGTGCCCCAATGTTGATTAAACAAACATTATTAAAGGATCGAGTTCTCACCGACAAGGAGAGGAAGAATCTCGCAATCCTCGAAGTTATCCGCAAGAACGGCCCCATTTCCAGGACGGATATCTCCAAAATCACCGAGTTCAACATCGTCACCGTTTCCAATTACGTCAATCATTACATCAAGAAAGGTTTGGTCGTCGAAGGCGAGCTGGACGAATCCACCGGCGGACGCAAGCCGATTCTGGTGGAGCTCAACCCGAAATCTGCTTACATTGTCGGCGTCGGACTGAACATGCTTTCGATGGTGGGCGTGCTTGTTGATTTGGAAACCAACGTGCTTTACGAAGTGAAGCGCGAGCGCAAACCCGAAAATTCGGAAGCAATGATCGAAAAAATGATTCAACTGGCCGAAGAAATTATCGATAAGTCCGGCGTCGAGAAACAGAAAATCGCGGGACTCGGCGTTGCCATTCCCGGCATTATCGATGAAAAGGGGCGCACCATCCGCTGGCCCGGCGCGCTCGGCACCAAAGACTCCACGATTTGTATTTCCATCAAAGACCTGTTCGAAAAACGCCTCAACATTCCCACCTTCGTCGAAAATGACGCAAATGCGGCCGTGCTCGGCGAAAAATGGCTGGGCCTGGACCGTGACGTGCGTCATATGATTTACATGTTCTCGGGCGTAGGCTGCGGCATCATGATCAACGGTGAAATTTACCGAGGCGCCACCGGAGCGGCCGGAGAACTCGGGATTATTTCCAATAATCCGAAATATGCCGAACTGGTGAAAAATACCGCGGCTCAGCTGGGACGCTGGGAAATGGATCTAGGCATAGGAACCGCCGCACGCGAAGCCGTGAAAAATGGCAAAAATTCGATCATCAAAGATCTGGCAAAAGGTAAAGTAGAAGATATCAGCATTAAAGAAGTCATCGCCGCTTCGAAAGAACGCGATGATGTGGCAATTGAAGTGATCGAAGAAGGCGGCCGGAACCTGGGCCGCAAAATCGCATTCCTCGTCAACTTCCTCAATCCCGAAATTGTCGTCATCGGCGGTGGCATCGAAGACTGCGGCGCCATGCTGCTCGATGCGGTGAAGCAGGAAGTGAAGGAGTGGGCGGTTGAAGAAGCCGCGAATTACGTAAAAATTATTCCTTCCGCTTTCGGCGAAAATGCCGTCGCGCTCGGCGTCGTCGGTATTGTTGCCCGCGAAGTGTTCGCGCAAGCGTAAAAATCCGTGACTGGTGGCTAGTGACTAGTCACCAGTCACTAGCCACTTAAATGTCTGTTAAAACATTATCTAAAAATTCTTCCCATCCAGACCCTCTACTTTCCGGCCTAAACGCCGCCCAGCGTGAAGCGGTCACCGCCACCGAAGGGCCGCTCCTCGTCATCGCAGGCGCCGGAACCGGAAAAACCCGCGTCATCACGCACCGTCTGGCCTATCTTCTGGGAACCAACCCGGGTCTTCATGCTGAAAACATTCTCGCGCTCACCTACACACGCAAAGCGGCTGAAGAAATGTCTGCGCGCGTCGAAGAACTTTTGCCGCGCCTTGCGGGCATTCCGAAAGTGATGACATTTCATTCGTTCGCGCTGGAGCTCGTTCAAGCCCATGCGCTTCAATTGGGACTTTCTCCGCAAACAAAATTGCTGACGCAAACTTTGGAACGTGCGGCGCTTTTAGAGCCGATTTTGTGGGATTTACCACTTGAATCTTTTTCAAATGTCACAAACCGTTCCGCGCTCGTAATCCCGATTCTTCATTTTATCGACAGGGCCAAAGATGAGATGGTGACGCCGTCCGAATATAAAGCTTTCGCGTCCGCCCTCGAAGAAAAAGAGCTGGCCCAAATTTATGAACTTTACGAGGACGCCCTTCGCAAAAATGACGCTGTCGATTTCGGCGGATTACTTCAGCTCGCGATTCAACTTTTGAAAACTAAACCTGAAACGGCGAAAAAGCTCTCGGCGCAATACCGTTATCTGCTGGTCGATGAATTTCAGGACACCAACGTCGCGCAAATCGAATTCTTAAGTTTGCTGGCCGGCGGTCACAAAAACATTTGCGTAGTCGGAGATGACGACCAGGCCATTTACCGCTTTCGGGGCGCGTCGTATGCCAGCTTCAAAAGATTCTGCGAAATTTTCCCGCAAACCAAAATTTTGAAGCTCACGCAAAACTACCGTTCCACAAAAAATATCCTCCAAACCGCCGGGGCAGTGATTGCCGTAAACGGCAAAGACCGTTATGACAAAGAGAAAGAACTTTGGACGGAAAATCCGGCGGGGAATAAACTCGTGCTTCATGTTTTTCCGAGCTACGACGACGAGGCCGCCTGGATCGCCTCCGAAATACGCCGCCGGCAAGAACTCGGGCATGATTTATCCCAAATCGCCGTTTTAATTCGCGCTCACCTGCACGGAACTAAAATCAAAGAAGCCTTACGCGCCGGGCAAATTCCTTTTGTCGAAACGGGAGGCACAAAACTGCTGGACGAAGAAGAAGTTCGGGATGCCATGGCTTTTTTGAATCTTATTGCCGAATCCGAAGAGGAAATTTCTCTGGCCCGCATTCTTTTATCGCGTTATGTCGGAATCACGCCGGCGGAATACCGCCTTCTGTCCGAACGGACGAAAAAAGAACTGGGCAGGCCGCTTCCGATGGCTCTGGAGGAAGCTTCCGCGTCTCTTTCGAAAGACTCGCGTGAACGCATACACCGTTTCAGCGAAAAACTTTCCAAATTGAAAACAGCGTCTCATCGCTCGAGTGTGAGCGAGCTTTTTTGGGAATTGCTCGCCGAATTCAAACTGCTCGTCGGCTATTTTCACCGGGGAACACGGGAAGCGGAAAAGGCCGTCCGGCATCTCGGGCTTTTTTCGGAATGGCTGCATGATCTGGAAACCACGGAAAAGAAAAAGTTTTCGCTTAAGAAATTAATCCGCACCATTGCACTCGCGGAACAGCTTAATTTGGATCCGGATGTTGAAATCGATGCCCCGCCCGATAACGCGGTCCGGCTTTTGACGCTACACGCGGCAAAAGGATTGGAATTTCCCGTTGTCTTTATCGCTTCGGTGAATGATGCGCGTTTTCCTTCGCGCGAAAAGGAAGATCAGATACCGTTTCCGGACGCGCTCATGAAAGAAGCGCTGCCGGAAGGTGATTTTCATCTGGAAGAAGAGCGGCGCCTGTTTTATGTAGGAATCACGCGCGCGCAAAAAGAACTGCATCTTTGCTGCGCGGAAAAATCCCGGGTAAAACCTTCCGTTTTCCTTCGTGAAATTCAAGCTTCGACGGCAAAAGATCTCCTCACAACCATTAAGCATGATTCCATGTCTATCGCTCAGGCCCTGCCCACGCTTGAAATTGCGGGGGCCGCGGATGCCGAGATTTTGGCTTTCATCAAAAAATATTTTTCTGCTCCGAAACCGGCGCAAACTGAAACTTCTGCCGGACTTTCCTCCGACCGGAAACTGACGCTCAGCCACACGCAAATCGAAACGTACGATATGTGTCCGTTGAAATACCAATTCAGTTATGTTTACCGCATTCCCAAGCCCGACAGCCCGCATTTGGTTTTCGGAATCAACATGCACAAAGCGCTCGAGGAATTTTACCGCCTGATCAAAGACGGCGAAGCTCCGGACAAAAGAGATTTGATCGATCTTTATGAAAAATACTGGGACGGCCGCGGATTCAAATCCAAGGCTCAGGAAGAAAGCTACAAGAAAAAAGGGCGGGAAAGCCTTGAGGCTTATTTTGAAACGAACAAAAATGATTTCAAAAACCCGCCTTTATTTTTGGAAGAGGATTTTCTGATTAAAATCGAAGAGAATTTGGAAATCCGCGGGAAAATTGACCGGGTCCAGGAGCTTGGCGGCGGAATTGTCGAAGTCGTCGATTACAAAACCGGGAAAGCGAAAGATCAGAAATATGCCGACAAAAGTCTCCAACTGTCGATTTACGCCATGGCGCTCGAGCAAATGTGGGGCCGGAAAGTCGGCCGGCTGAGCTTCTATTACCTGGACTCGGGCGATCAAATTTCCACGCAAGTCGATACCGAAAGAATGAAGGAGGCGCAAGATACGATCATCGAAACGGGCCGTAAAATACGGTTTGGCGAATTTCCGCCTATTCCCGAAAATGAGCGCTTCATAAAATGCAAAATCTGCGAATATAAACCCCTCTGTCCCGTTTGGGAGAAATAATGCTATAATGCTCCATCAAATTTTACGGAGGTATTAAATCATGTCCCTGCCCGGACCGCTCGAAATGCTGGTGATTCTCGTTGTCGCGCTTCTGATCTTCGGCGCCGCCAAACTGCCCGAAATCGGCCGCTCTCTCGGCAAAAGCATCCGTGAATTCAAGAACGCTCTGAACGGGCGTTCAGAAAACAGAGAACAGAAAACAGAAGACAGATAAAATCGGCGTTTTCTGTCGCCTGTTGTCTGTATTCTGTCATCCGCTAAAAAGATGCCCGATCTTGAAAAACCCTGGACAGATCACCTTGAAGAGTTTCGTCGCCGTCTGATTGTGTGCCTGACGGTTCTTGCCGTTTTCTTCGCCGCCGGACTTGCGATTCACAAAAAACTGCTCGCGGTGTTCACCCGCCCGTTACAAAATCTGGACGCGCCGCTTTATTTCACCGCTCCCGCCGAGGGATTCCTCGTCGTTCTGAAAGTGGCATTTTTCTTCGCGCTTTTCGCCGCGATGCCGTTCGTCATTTGGCAGCTCTGGCTGTTTGTTAAGCCGGGGCTTGAAAAACAAGAACGCACGGGCGTTCTTTGTGTTTTCGGGGCGTCTGCCATTCTTTTTCTTTTTGGCGCTTTGTTCTGCTATTTTCTAGTTTTGCCCGTAGCGCTGAAATTCCTTCTTGGGTTCGGCTCCGCGGAATTCAAACCTCTTCTTTCCGTGGGCCATTATTCTTCATTTGTGGGATTTATGATTTTAGCGTTCGCGATTTCTTTCAATTTCCCGCTCGTCCTTTTGGGACTAGCCATGGCGGGCATTCTGACTGCCGCCTGGCTGAGGCATAGCCGTAAATTTGTAGTGCTGGGAATCTTTATTCTTGCCGCTATTTTGACCCCGTCCCCGGATGTTATTTCCCAGCTGCTGCTGGCCGCTCCGCTTCTATTGATGTTTGAAATTACCATTTTCATCATCTCTCTGATGGAAAAGAAAGCTGTAACCTCTTTAAAATCAAGCACTTCTGAAGTATAAAACCCCTTTTCGGCCCCTTCCTTGACACCCCCCATAGCGCAGGTTATACTTTGTTTCTTTTGCACTGATTAAAGCAAATCCAATAGGAGGAATTAAGTCATGTCTAAAGGGGTAACGATCTGGTTTACAGGACTGTCAGGCGCGGGGAAATCTACTATCGCTCTAATTCTGGAAAAACGCCTTCGTAAAATGGGCGCGAAAGTGGAAATTTTGGACGGCGACGTGGTGCGCACCAACTTGTCAAAGGGCCTCGGTTTTTCACGCGAAGACCGCGATACCAATATTAAGCGTATCGGTTTTGTCTGCAATTTGCTGACCCGCAATGACGTCATCGCCATTTCGGCTGCGATTTCACCGTACCGCGAAGTACGCGATTATAACCGTCAGCTCATCGGGAATTTTCTCGAGGTTTACACACGCTGCTCACTCGATAAATGCATTGAGCGCGACACCAAGGGTTTGTATAAGAAAGCCATTGCCGGAGAAATCAAAGAATTCACCGGAATTTCGGATCCTTACGAAGAGCCTTTGAATCCGGAAGTTGTCGTCGACACGGACAAAGAAACCGCGGAAGAATCCGCCGAAAAAGTTTTCAAAAAACTCGAAGAGCTCGGCTATTTGGAACGCTTGAGAGAAATGCAAAATTCAAAATGAAAAGTGTAAAAATTATGAAGCGCCTCCGGCGCTTTCCATAATTTTACATTTTGCTCTTTGCGCTTTGAATTCAAAAAGAGGTTATTATGAATCATCGCTGCGACTTTCACATGCACACCACTCATTCCGACGGATCTTACACGCCGGATGAGCTGTTGAAATACTGCAAAGAAAAAAATCTCAATACGGTTGCCGTCACGGATCATGATACGGTTTCCGGATATGATGAATGCAAAGCGGCCGCCGACAAATACGGCGTTGAGCTGATTCCCGGAATCGAAATCAGCTGTCAGTTTGAGCCGGGAACGCTGCATGTGCTCGGCTATTTCCTGAATCCGAAAGATGCGGGATTGGCCAAATCACTCGCGGATCTCCAGCGGGCAAGGGCCGATCGGAATCCCATGATTATTGAAAAGTTGAATAAACACGGCATCAAAATCACCATGGCCGAAGTTACGGCGGAGTCGGGCGGCGACCAGATCGGCCGTCCGCATTTCGCGCAGGTGTTAATCAAAAAAGGCTATGTGAAAAATAATGAAGACGCGTTCCGCACGTATCTCGGCAAGGGCGCCGCAGCGTACGTGGATAAACGCCGCTTAAGCGCCAAAGAAGGCATCGAAATGATTTCAAAAGCCGGCGGAGTCGCTGTGATCGCGCATCCGAAGCAGCTGAAAGTGACGGACCGCGCGCGTCTGCGGGAACTTTTCAAAGAATGGAAAAGTTACGGGCTCGGCGGCGTGGAAGCTTATTCCAGCTGTCAAACAAAAGATGAACAGAAATTCTGGCATGATCTCGGCGCCGAACTCGGGCTGATTATTACCGGCGGAAGCGACTTCCACGGAAAGAACAAGCCGGATGTGGATCTCGGATGGATGGGAAACGGCGTCAATCTTGGATACGAAATTGTGGAGCAACTCCGACAAGCCGCAGAAACAGCGGCTTGAACTAAAAACTTAAAGCTGAGAACTTAAAACTATAACTGAAAAGTAAAAACTTTTGAGTTTTTAGTTATGGTTCCCAGTTTTAACTTTTAAGTTTTCAGTTTAATACTATGAACACTAAACTAAATTTAACTCAACTGAATGAAGAATTCGAGAATAAAACCCCTCAGGAAATCATTGCCTGGGCGGTGAAGGAATTCGGTCCGGACATCGCCACTACGTCTTCGTTTGGAACCACAAGCGCTGTTCTTTTGCATATGGCCGCGGAAGCGAAACCGGACATCCGCGTGCTGTTCCTCGAAACCGGTTTTCATTTTCCTCAGACTCTCAAATTCAAAGACGAGCTCGTGAAGCGTCTCAAGCTCAACGTGGTAGAGCTGAAAAGCGTCATGCCGCGCGAAGAATTCAAAAAAACTTACGGCAATCTCTACGAAAAAAATCCTGATAAATGCTGCTATCTGAACAAAGTCGAGCCGCTGAAAATCGCGCTCTCGGGTCTTAAGGCCTGGATCACGGCGGTGCGCCGCGGCCAGACCGACAACAGGAAAGATGTGCAGTTTGTTGAAGCGTACGAGGAAGGAATTTATAAAATTAATCCCCTCGCCACTTGGACATCCAAACAGATGTGGGAATATTTGAAGGCCCACAATCTGCCTTATCATCCGCTTTTCGAGGAAGGCTACACCTCGATCGGATGCGCGCCGTGCACACGCCCCGTCGGAGCGGGCGAACATGAGCGTGCCGGACGCTGGTCAGGAAGCCAGAAAACGGAATGCGGAATACATACCTTTATGAAGCGCGGTCAAAATTCAAAGTGAAAAATGCAAAATTACAATTCAAAATCCAAAATTTTTAATTTTGCACCGTAATTTTTACTTTTAAATTTTGCTTTTTAAATTAGAAAAGGAGAAAGAAAATGCAGTCTTTTGAAATCCCCGCTCATGGCGGAAAATTAATTAACCGGGAAGCTTCCGGCAATGAAAGAGAACAGCTCGTAAAAAAAGCGGCGGCGCTTAAAAAACTCGCACTCACCGAACGGGAAATTGCCGACCTGGAAATGATCGCCACCGGAGCCCTGAGTCCCCTTGAAGGCTTCATGACCCGGGATGATTACGAAAGCGTACTCGACAAAATGTGTCTCGTGAACGGGCTGCCCTGGACGATTCCGATCACCAAACAGGTCACCACAGAAGTGAAAAGCGGACTGAAAACCGGCGAAGAAGCGGCGCTGGCTGACAAAGAAGGTAAAATTCTTGCGATACTAAAAATCGAAGATATTTTCCCGCACGACAAAAAGAAGCAGGCACTTAAAGTCTACGGCACCGAAGAAGAAGCCCATCCCGGCGTCGCCGCGGTTTATGGCATGGGCGACTGGTTCGTCGGCGGAAAAATCACGCTGATCAACCGTCCGGAACACTCTGATTTCAAAGAGCTGCGCCTTGACCCGAAGGACACGCGTGCGCTGTTCAAGCAGAAAAACTGGCGGCGCATCGTCGCGTTCCAGACGCGCAACCCGATTCACCGCGCCCACGAATACATTCAGAAATGCGCTCTTGAAATCGTAGACGGCCTGTTGCTTCATCCCCTGGTCGGCGAAACCAAAGGCGATGACGTCCCTGCAAAAATCCGCGTAAAAAGCTACTACGCGATTCTCGAGAAATATTACCCGAAGGACCGCACCGTGATGGCGGCATTTCCCGCGGCCATGCGCTATGCCGGTCCGCGCGAAGCCATTTTCCACGCGATTGCCCGCAAAAATTACGGCTGCACCCACTTCATCGTGGGGCGCGACCACGCCGGCGTAAACCGTCCCGGCGGAGGCGGCTATTACGGATCTTTCGATGCGCATTTCATCTTTGATGAATTTGATCCGGCGGCGATCGGAATTACCCCGCTTTTCTTCGATTTCACATTCTTCTGCAAAACCTGCGGCGGCATGGCTTCTTTCAAAACCTGCCCGCATGACTCTTCCCATCATGTGAGCCTTTCGGGAACGAAGGTGCGCGAAATGCTGCGCGCCGGGCAAATTCCTCCCGCGGAATTTTCTCGTCCCGAAGTCGCGCAAATTCTGATTGAGGGCATGAAAGAACAGGCGAGTTACCAGATCTAAAAACCTGGGACTGAAGGCCGGGATCTAGGGGCTAGTTAAAAACAATATCCGTTTTTACGAGCCTCCAGTCCCCAGCCCCTTTTATGTTGTTTTCCCCCGTTTTTTTTGCTATAATCCCCTCCTAGATTTCAAAGAGAAAACAGCTTGTTGATAACTTGTGCATACTTGAATGTGTTTTCTCCTGTATCAGCGCGTTTTATGACCCATCTCTTTGGTTTCAAATAAGTTAAGACTCAAACCGACTTATCAACATTTCCACAGCGCTCTGTGGATGAAACGATTTTGGATTATGCGCGATCTCAAACAAGCCAAACCCAAAAAAACTCATGGCGATATGTGGATCCGCGCGCTCGAACTCCTTAAAGAATCGTTGAGCGAACAAACGCTTCGCGCCTGGATTGACCCCATTAAATTTGTTTCCCTGGAAAAAAATGTGCTGACGCTCGCGGTCCCCGACAAATTTTACGGAGACTGGCTGAAAGAACATTACGAAGACTCTATTGTTTCGGCGGTTCAAAAATCCGCGGGCAGTCCTGCGGCAAAATATGAAATCCGGTATAAAATAGCTGCCCAGGAAACCATTCCCGAAAAGCCCGGGCGCGCAAAATCGTCCAAATCTGTTTCCTTGCCGGCATCAAAATCCCCGGCTCAAAACACGGCATCCCGCGATTTCACCCTGAATTACCGTTATAACTTCGAAAGTTTTGTGGTCGGCCCGAATAACCGCTTTGCCCACGCGGCGGCAATGGCGGTAACGGAATCGCCTGCGCGCGCTTACAATCCTTTATTTATTTACGGCCCTGCCGGCCTCGGAAAAACCCATCTGCTTCAGGCGATCGCTCACGCGTCCATTGAAAAAAATCCGGACGCCAAAGTGCTTTTTATTTCGAGCGAAAAATTCACCAACCAATTAATTACGGCGATTCAAACCCGAAGCACGCAGGCCTTCCGCGACCGTTACCGGAATGTGGATGTGCTTCTCATTGATGACATTCATTTCATCGCGAACAAAGAAGCGACGCAGGAAGAATTTTTCCACACGTTCAACGCGCTTTATGACGCGCATAAACAAATTGTGGTGACAAGCGACCGTCCGCCGAAAGATATTCCTTCGCTGGAAGAGCGCCTGGTGTCCCGTTTCGAGTGGGGCCTGGTTACCGACATTCAGCCGCCGGACCTGGAAACCCGTATTGCTATCCTGAGGAAAAAGCTGGAAAACAACCCGAAACCGGTCCCGGATGAGGTCACCAACTTTATTGCGACCCGGATTAAATCCAACATCCGCGAGCTGGAGGGGGCGCTTTTAAGGGTAATGGCGTATTCCTCCTTGATAGACAAGCCTCTGGACGCCAAGCTGGCCCAGGAAGTTCTTAAAGAATCCGTTGCGGAAGAAGAGAAGAAAGTCAATATCGACATGGTTCAAAAAAAAGTTGCGGAATATTTCAACTTGTCCGTTTCCGACATGCGCATCAAAAAACGGACGAAGGCGGTGGCCTATCCGCGCCAGCTGGCGATGTATCTCGTACGCCGGCTCACGGAACATTCGCTTCCGGAAATCGGGGAATATTTCGGCGGCCGGGATCACACAACCGTGCTTCATGCGATCACAAAAATTGAAAAAGAAACCCGGGAAAAAAATGAGGTTAAAAAGCTTGTGGATATGCTTGTGGAAAAAGTGAAATTGGGGAATTAGTTCTTAACAATATTTTGATTTGGCTCTTTAATTTTTGAAATTCTGTGGAAATTGTTTATAACCGGATCAAGTTATCCTCAGTTAAATTATAGGTTAACTCGAATTATTTTAAACGGTTGTGTGTTTATCAACATTTCCACAGCGCTTATTAGTATTACTACTGGTTTTTATTAAAAACATAGAAATAAAAACAGGGTTGCTTTATGAGGGATAATTATGAAAATTAAAACAGACAAAGAAAATTTATTACACAGTTTATCCATAGTCAGCGGAGTGGTTGGAACCAAAACCACTCTTCCGATTCTTTCAAATATTCTGATTGAATCGGAAGGGAAAAATAAAACGCGGCTCATCGGCACGGATTTGGAAGTGGCAATTTCCAGTATTTCGGAAATGAATGTTCTTGAAGAGGGGAATGTTACGGTGCCAGCGAAAAAACTTTATGACATTACCCGAGAACTGCCGCAGGGGGAAGTGGAAATTACGGTGGCAAAAAATAATTCTGTGACGGTGAAATCCGGAAAATCCCTGTTTAAAATCATGGGGCTTCCCAAAGATGATTTTCCGAAACTGCCGGAATTTACATTGGATCAGGCCGTTGAGATAGATCAGGCTGTTTTAAAGGAAGCACTTCAATTAACCAGTTTTGCCATATCTTATGACGAAACGCGCTACGTACTGAATGGTGTGTTTATGTCGATCAAACATAAGAAATTAAAGATGGTGGCGACGGACGGAAGACGGCTGGCTTTTTGCCAAAAGGATCTGGACATCCGGGATAGTTTTTCTTTGGATGTGATTATTCCTTCAAAAACCATCGTGGAGTTAAATAAGATTCTTAAAACGGAAGGAAAAGTGAAAATTCTTTATTTTAAAAATCAGATTCTTTTCCATTTCGGCGACACTTTTATTCTTTCGCGGCTTATCGAAGGGCATTTTCCGAATTATGAGCAGGTTATTCCTAAATCCGAGAAAGCAACGACGACCGTTGACCGGGAACAGTTTTTGCAGGCGGTGAAACGCGCGTCGCTTCTCACATCACCCGAATCGCAATCGGTGAAAATAGATCTTCTAAAAAATAAACTTCTGGTTTCTTCGCGTTCGCCTAATATGGGAGAAGCGCATGAAGAGCTGGACGCGGAGCTCTCCGGCGATGATGAAACAATCGGTTTTAATCCGGATTATTTACTCGACGTGCTGAAAAATCTGGATGTGGAAAAAGTTCAGCTTTCCGTGCTTGGGCCGGACAAGCCGGGTCTTTTAAAAGGGAAGAAAGACACGCTTCATGTCATCATGCCGATGCAGCTTAACTAACTGTGAATAGTGAATCGGGGATAGCGGATCGGAACAACGAATGCGATTCACTATTCACAATACACGATTCGCGAAATCGGGCTTAATTTAAATAGAACATGAGCCGTAAATTTAAGGGTCAAAAAGAGGGTTTCACAAAGGTAGACAAGGTTCTCCACGGGATTTTCAAAAACCTGGAAAACCCCCAAAAACTTCAGGAAGCGCATATTTTTGATCTCTGGGAAAAAATGGTCGATCCGGAGATCAAAAGAAAAGCCCAGCCCGACCGGCTTTACGGGAAAAAGCTTTATATAAAGACGCCGGAACCCCTTTGGGCCCATGAACTTACATTAAATTACCGCCAGAAAATTTTAGAGCTGCTTCAGAAAGAGACCGGCAAAGAAAACCTCACAGACATAGCCTTTTATGCAGGGCATAAAATGAGGTAAAATTATTAATTGGAATGCACCCAAAATCAAAGGGAGACGGTGAATGGCAGTGGCAACGAAATCCAAAAAAACAAAAGATGACGGTAAAAAAGAGCCAAGGAAAAAAGCGGAAATAGAGACCAAATCTACCCGCAAAACAGACGCTTCTTACGACGCAACAAAAATTCAGGTACTTGAGGGCGTTGAAGCGGTTCGCAAGCGTCCGGCCATGTACATCGGCGACACAACGTCCCGCGGCTTGCACCATCTTGTCTACGAAGTGGTGGACAACTCGGTTGACGAAGCGCTGGCAGGCTACTGCACCGAAATCGACGCGATCATTCACCCCGACAATTCCGTCAGCGTGATCGACAACGGGCGCGGCATTCCGGTCGACATGCATAAAACCGAAAAGAAATCGGCGCTCGAAGTCGTCATGACCTTGCTCCATGCCGGCGGCAAATTTGACGACAAGGCGTACCGGGTTTCCGGAGGTCTTCACGGCGTCGGTGTTTCCGTCACGAACGCGCTTTCCGAATGGTGCGAAGTGGAAGTCCGCCGCGAAGGCAAGGTGTATCATCAGAAATATGAGCGCGGAAAAGTAAAATCCCCCGTCAATGTCATCGGAAAAAGCAAAGACAACGGCACAACGGTTACCTTCAAACCCGACAAAGATATTTTCGGAAAAATCGATTACAGCTTTGACATTCTCTCCAACCGGCTGCGCGAACTCGCGTTTTTGAATCCCGGCCTGACCATTAATTTAAAAGACGAGCGCGCCGACGGAAAAGAAGCAACCTTCCTATATAAAGGGGGCATCAAGGAATTTGTCGAATACCTGAACAAGAACAAAAACGCGCTTCACAAGCAGATCATTTATTTCTCAAAAGAAAAAGATCATATTTTCTGTGAAGTGGCCATGCAGTACAACGACGGCTATTCGGAAAATATTTTTACGTTCGCCAACAACATCAACACAATCGAGGGCGGAACGCATTTGTCCGGCTTCAAAACCGCGCTGACCCGTGCGGCGAATTCTTATGCGAAATCAAAAAATCTTCTCAAAGGTCTTGAAGGCGGAATTCAGGGAGAGGATATTCGCGAAGGGTTAACGGCCATTATCAGCGTAAAAATTCCTCAGCCTCAATTTGAAGGTCAGACGAAAACGAAACTCGGAAACGGGGAAGTGGAAGGCATCGTCGCCAGTCTTGTTAACGACAGCCTGCAAAGTTATTTCGAAGAAAATCCGTCGATCGCGAACAAAGTCATCGATAAAGCCGTCGTCGCGCTGCAGGCGCGCGAAGCCGCGCGTAAAGCAAGGGAGCTCACGCGCCGCAAGGGAGCGCTGGAGTCCGCGTCGCTTCCCGGAAAATTGGCCGACTGCTCGGACCGCGATCCGAAAAATTGCGAAATCTATCTGGTCGAGGGAGATTCCGCCGGCGGTTCCGCCAAGCAGGGCCGCGACCGCAGATTTCAGGCCATTCTGCCGCTTCGCGGAAAAATCATCAACGTGGAAAAGGCGCGCCTCGATAAAGTGCTTTCCAACGAGGAAATCCGCACCATGATTACCGCGATCGGCGCCGGAGTGGGAGAGCAGGATTTTGACATATCAAAACTGCGCTACAACAAAATTATTATCATGACCGACGCTGACGTAGACGGGTCGCATATCCGCACTTTGCTGCTCACGTTTTTTTACCGCCAGATGAAAAAGCTGGTGGAAGAAGGCCATATTTTTATCGCCCAGCCGCCGCTTTACAAAATCAAAAAAGGAAAGCGCGAAGAATATATCGAGACCGAAGAGCAGATGAATTCGATGCTGCTGGAATTCGGGTCCGAGGGCCTGGAGCTTTCCGTGGTCGGGAAGAAGAAAAAATTTACCGACAAAGAATTAAACGAAGTGCTGAGCGTCGCCGCCGAAGTGGACGCGCAGGAAAGGGCCATTGAGCGCAAAGGCATCGACTTTGACAAGTACATCGAGGGCTGCGATCTGGCCAAAGGAAAATTTCCGGCCTACCAGGTGCGGCTCGAAGGCGAAGATAAATTCCTCTTTTCCGATACCGAACTCGCGGCATTCACGAAAGCCAAAGAAAAGGAAAAAGGAAAAGAAATCGAAATTCAGGGGCGAGCCGGCGATAAAAAAGGCGGCCTCGTGATCGTCGAAATTTATGAATCGCGCGAGCTGGAAAAACTGAACAAAAAACTCGAGAAATATAATTTGTCGCTCGAAGAATTCCACGAAGGCGAAAAACCGCTTTTTGAAATCACCAGCGGGAAGAAAACGCTGCAGGCCAAAACGCTTCGTGAAGTGCTGGAAACCGTGCGCCGCCTCGGCAAAGAAGGCATGAACCTTCAGCGCTACAAAGGTCTCGGAGAAATGAATCCGGAACAGCTTTGGGAAACCACCATGGATCCGGCTCGCCGCACCATGATGCGCGTGACACTGGACGACGCCGTGGCCGCCGACGCCATGTTTGCGGTGCTGATGGGCGATCAGGTGGAGCCGAGGCGCGAATTTATCGAACGGCACGCGAAAGCGGTCAGAAACCTTGATATATAATGCAAAATGCAAAGAGTAAAATGAAAAATTACAATTCAAAATCCAAAATTTTTAATTTTGCACTGTAATTTTCGACTTTGCATTTTTCATTTTTAATTTGGAGGAACCCCATTGGCAAATAATAAGGATGATGAGAAGAAAGACCAAAAGGAACAAGAGCAAGCGCAATTGTTCCAGTCGCAAAGCGTCTACGCCCTGAACGAAAAAGTGCTTCCGATTCCCGTCGAAGTGGAAATGAAAAATTCCTACATCGACTATGCCATGAGCGTCATCGTGGGCCGCGCGCTCCCGGACGTGCGCGACGGACTGAAGCCCGTGCATCGCCGCATTCTTTTCGCGATGAGCGAACTCGGCCTGGAACACACGAAACCCTACAAAAAATCCGCGCGTATTGTCGGTGAAGTACTCGGAAAATATCACCCGCACGGCGACACCGCGGTGTATGACACGCTCGTGCGTATGGTGCAGGACTTCTCGCTCCGCTATCCGCTGGTCGAAGGCCAGGGTAACTTTGGATCCGTTGACGGCGATAACGCGGCGGCCATGCGTTACACCGAAGCGCGTCTTGCCGGAATTTCCGACGAGCTTCTCGGAGACATTGACAAAGCAACGGTCGATTTCCAGCCGAACTTCGATGAATCGCTGCAAGAACCCAAGCTCATGCCTTCCCGCATTCCAAACTTGTTGATCAATGGTTCGGCCGGTATTGCCGTCGGTATGGCCACCAACATTCCGCCGCACAATCTAACAGAAGTGGTCGACGCGTTGGCCGCGCTGATTGACGATCCGAATATTGCGGTAAAAGATTTAATGAAATTTGTGAAAGGCCCGGATTTTCCGACCGGCGGTTTGATTTGCGGACGCGAAGGAATCAAAAACGCGTATGAAACCGGACGCGGGCGCATTGTGGTTCGCGCGAAGGCCCAATTTGAAAAAGCGAAGTCCGCCCGCACCAAAGATGCGATCGTTATCACCGAAATTCCGTATCAGGTAAATAAATCTTCTTTAATCGAGAGCATCGCCGGCCTTGTCGAAGATAAAAAAGTGGAAGGCATTTACGACATCCGTGATGAGTCCGACCGCGAAGGCATGCGTGTCGTCGTCGAGCTGAAAAAAGATGAGAACGAAGAATTGATTCTCAATCAGCTTTACAAACATACTCAGATGCAGGAAACATTCGGCGTGATCATGCTGGCGCTGGTCGACGGTGAGCCGCGGGTTCTGAATCTGAAAGAAATGCTTCAATATTTTATCGATCATCGCGTTGACGTAGTGATTCGCAGAACTAAATTCGAGCTTGATAAAGCCGAAAAACGCGCGCACATTCTCGAAGGCTTGAAAATCGCCGTCGCGAATATCGACAAAATCATCAAATTGATCCGTGCCGCGAAAAATCCGGAAGAAGCCAAAACCGGATTGATGACCAGCTTCAAGCTTTCCGAAGTTCAGTCCAAAGCCATTTTGGAATTGCAGCTTCAGCGCCTCACCGCGCTTGAGCGCCACAAAATCGACGAAGAGTATCTTGAGCTGATCAAAAAAATCGAATATTACCGCGCTGTTTTGAAATCCAAGCAGAAGGTGCTTGAGATTGTCAAAACAGAATCCGCGGAACTCAAGAAAAAATACGGCGATGAACGCCGCACCCAAATTGTGAAAGATGAAACCGATATCGATATCGAAGACCTGATCCGCGAAGAAGAAGTGCTGATCACGATGTCGCATGCCGGATACATCAAGCGCATTCCCGTTTCGATGTACCGCAAACAGCGCCGCGGCGGCAAAGGCGTCACGGGCGGAGGCATGAAAGATGACGAGGATTTCATCGAGCATCTCTTCCTTTGCTCCACGCATGACACGCTGATGTTCTTCACGAACAAGGGGCGCTGCTATTGGAAAAAGGCCTACGAAATTCCGCAGGCTTCGCGTATCGCCAAAGGCAAAGCCATCGTGAATATGCTTTCGCTTTCCGACGGAGAAACCATCGCGACCATGCTTCAAGTGAAAGAGTTTGACGACAAACATTTCCTCGTAATGGTCACAAAAAACGGCGTGATCAAGAAAACCAATCTGGAAGCGTATTCGCATCCGCGCTCAACGGGCGTGCAGGCGATTAAATTGCGCGACAAAGACGAATTGGTCAGCGCAAAAATCACCACCGGAAAAGATCAGATTTTCATCGCGTCGAAATCCGGCAAAGCAATTCGTTTCAATGAAAAAGACGTGCGCGAAATGGGCCGTACGGCATCCGGCGTGCGCGGCATGAACCTGGACAAAAAGGACGAAGTGATTGCCGCCGAAATTGTGAACGAAAAAGATACGGCGCTTTCGGTCACGAGCAAAGGCTTCGGCAAGAAAACCGATTACGGCGAATACCGCTTGCAGTCCCGCGGCGGCAAAGGCGTCATCAATATCAAGTCGACCGATAAAAACGGACACGTGGTGAATGTGCTGACCGTAAGCGATGACGACGAAGTCGTGTTCGTCACAACGGGCGGCATGGTGGTTCGCACGCCGGTAAATCAAATCCGCACCACAGGCCGCAACGCCCAGGGCGTTCGCGTGGTGGCGCTCAAGGACAAGCAGGAGCTTTCCACCTGCGTGCGCGTCTTCGCGAAAGAAGAAGGCGAAGAAGGGGATTTGGTCGACGAAGGCGCGGAAGAATAAAGAAGCCTTCATCTCTCAGCCATCAGTTATCAGCCAAAGACAAAAATGTTTTTGCAGTTACTGAGAGCTGAAAACTGACAGCTGAAAGCTGAGTTATGTTAGATCTCAAATTCATCAGAGAAAATCCGGACAAAGTCAAGCAAGGGCTTCAGGCAAAAAATGTGAAGCTCGATCTGGATCCTATCCTGAAACTTGACGAATCCCGCCGTAAAATCATTCAGGAAGTAGAAGCTCTCAAAGCCCAGCGCAACAAAGCCAACGACGAGATCAGCACGCTCAAAAAATCCAAGCAGGATGCCGAACCAAAAATCCGCGAAATGAAATCGATTTCCGAGCGCATCGGCAGGCTCGACGCCGACGGTGCGAAAATCGACGCGGAGCTTTTTTCCAAGCTGCATTTCATCCCCAACATTCCGCATGAATCCACTCCTGTAGGCGGCCCTGAAAAAAACAAAGTCGTCAAAGAATGGGGCGGCACGAAACCGAAATTCCTGAAATCCAAACCGCCGCGCACGCATTATGAGCTCTCAGAAGCGCTGGGCTGGATGTCGTCCGCGACCGGCGCGAAATTGACGGGAAGCGGATGGCTGTATTACAAAGGCATGGGCGCGAGGCTTGAGCGCGCGCTCATTAATTTCATGCTCGATCTTCACACAAAAAAGCACGGCTACGAAGAAGTGTCTCCGCCGTTTGTCGTGAACCGTCAAACCATGACCGGAACCGGGCAGCTTCCTAAAATGGAAGAAGACATGTACCGGCTCAAAGACGAAGATTTCTTTCTGATTCCGACTGCGGAAGTTCCCGTCACCAATGCCCACCGGGACGAAGTTTTAAAAGAGGAAGAGCTTCCGAAGAAATATGTCGCTTATACGCCGTGTTTTCGCCGCGAGGCCGGGTCTTACGGCAAGGACACGAAGGGCCTCTCGCGTATTCATCAATTCGACAAAGTAGAGCTTGTGAAATTTGCCAAACCGGAAAATTCCTATAACGAGCTGGAATTGCTGTGCGCCGACGCCGAAAAAGTGCTGGAGCTTCTCGAGCTTCCGTACCGGAGGGTTCTGTTGTCATCGCAAGACATCAGCTTTGCTGCGGCGAAATGCTATGACCTGGAAGTCTGGGCGCCCGGATCGCAGAAATGGTTTGAGGTTTCGAGCTGCAGCAACTTTGAAGATTTTCAGGCGCGCCGCATCAACGTAAAATACAAACGTAAAGATTCGGGAAAACCCGAGCTGGTCCACACGCTTAACGGCTCCGGCGTGGCGATGCCGCGCACCGTCATCGGAATTCTGGAGAATTTTCAGAAAGATGACGGCACAATAGCCGTTCCGCAGGCGCTGGAGCAATACCTTTGACAGTTCAAAATGCAAAAAGCAAAATGTAAAATTATGGAAAGCGCGATGCGCTTCTTAATTTTTGAATTTTGCACTTTGAATTTTTCATTGATTTAAGGAGGGGTCGCATAGAGGCCTAGTGCGTCGGTTTGCTAAACCGATGTGGCGTTGTAAAGCGCCACCGGGAGTTCAAATCTCCCCCCCTCCGCCACTTAAAATAGGATCTGGGAACTAGGATCTGGGAACTGGTCGCTTTCGTTTTAACTAGCCCCTAGATCCCAGATCCTGGCCCCTATCTTTTATGAACGACTCTCTCATTCTCAGAGCCAACACAACAAAATGGACGGGATTTTTGGCGCTTGCGCTGGCGGGCTCCGGATTGGGCATTATTCTTATTGTTCGCGGCGCCGGGCTTTTTGGCTGGGTTGTCTTTGTGATTTTTGACACACTGGCCATTGTTTCCTTTCTTGCAATTCTTCCCAATAGTTCTTATCTGATGCTCACGCCGAAAGGATTTACTTACCGGGATGTACTTCGCGTTCACAACTTCAAATGGGGAGATGTCGAAGAATTTAAAGTGTTGGAAACGGCGCATCACGAAAAAGTAGGATTTGATTATTCAAACCGAAGCATAACTTTTCCAGACAATTATGGGCTGGGGCCGGATGAACTCGCGCATCTGATGAATTTGTGGAAGTCAAAATGGGAGGAGGAAGTTTAAAATTCCAGAAACGCCCTGGCGCCGAGAAGGGTGATCCAGCTTTCGTCATCATCTCCGTTCGGATGCAGCATGAATTGGGCAACGGGAGAAACGTGAAAAACGCCGCTGACTTTGTAGCTGTAGTAAAACTCCATGAAATATTCGTCGAAAGGACGCTCCGGAAAAATCCCCGGCGGTTCCGACGGTTTTGCGACTCCGAAAGCGCCGCCGAACACATCGTGGGGACGGTTGGGTAGAAGCCCTTCATATTGCCCGCCGAAACTGTAGCTGGTGTCGATGGCGGAAAACGGGTCATAGGAGTCGCTGGGCCCTTCCGCTAAATCTTTGTCGTTGTAGCCACAGCGGCCGAATACCGTGAGTTTTTCCGTTAATTTCTGATCCGCGCTCAATCCGCCGCCTAAAGCGTTTGTGGTTTCGTCCGTCAGCACGCCGAAGGAATTCCGCTGATTGATGTCCTTTACATAGCCGTAAATCCGGTAATTGCCTTCCAGCCCGCGGAAAAAATGCGTGCAATAATCCAGCTCCAGGATACCGAACCATTCATTGAACAATTTGTTGCCGGAATTCTGCTGTTTTACGCCGGCGATTTCAGCGGCGAACCCTTTTCCGAGGTCGAGCCGCGCCCGCGCGCCCGGCGTGTTCAGCGGCACCACCGAAGCGAAGGAAATATCGTCGAGAAACACGCCCGAAAGAAACTGCGTATGCTCGTCCCAGGCCACTTTGTTTCCGTCGAAATAATTGGTCAAATCGATCTTTCCGATCGTGGTGATCAGCTTCCCGCCGTACCAAAAATTTTCCACGTAAAGCTCCAGCACATTCATCACATCTACGTTGATATCATCCAAATGCGTTGAGAAAGTGGCGTTGCCGTTGGGCTGGGCAAGGGAAGGATCCACCGGCTCATTGTCGGAATTTGCTTCCAGATTCGTGAAAACGTACATGTTGTTGTTGATACGGCCTTCGATATACAGATCAAAAGAACCGGCGCCTACGGTGCGGTCTTCCGATTTTTGCCCGAAATTATCTTTTACCGTTGTGCCGTTCTGCACGTAAATGGTTTCGCCCTGCCGGCTCGTATTAATTTTCTGGTTGATGGTGCCGAGAACGACGGCGGTGAGATCTCCGCTGATATTGATGCGCGGCCGCAGACTTTCCGTGCGCAGCGTGCGTGACAGCATGCTTTTGTCGAAATTTTTGCCCGTGTCCAAACCTTTCATAAGAAGAATTTTGTCTTTGATGCCCTCGTTTTGGATTTTAATTTCTTTATTTTCAGTCTCGAGTTCACTCACCGTATTTTTCAGCAGGGCCACCTGATTTTTCAGCGCCTCCAGATCCGATTGATGGGAAGAGAGAGTTTGGCACAGGGCGGGTAAGGCCGGGAATACGATAGAGAGCAGAATAAAAATCTGCGCAAGCAGCCGGAACGGCATAATCAAATCCTTTGAGAAATAGGGACGAAATCTGGTATATTTGTCGACCTTTATAGCGTCTGACGAAAGCCTTACGATATCATTTACGCGCCCATAGCTCAACTGGATAGAGCATCTGACTACGGATCAGAAGGTTTGAGGTTCAAATCCTCATGGGCGCGATTCTTACAGTTCAAAATGCAAAGAGCAAAATGTAAAGTTAATGAAGCGCTTTGCGCTTCCGTAATTTTTCATTTTTAATTTTTCATTGATTTAAGGAGGGGCGGCAGAGTGGTTGAATGCGGCGGTCTTGCCCGCCACGGCGGGTCCGCCCGAGGCGGAAAAACCGTTTTGGTATCAGGTTGGAAATGAACAGATCATGGCATGTGTTTATATTTTAAGAAGCGAAACAACTAAAAAACTTTATGTAGGTTCGAGTCACGAAAATTCCGCAGTTGTCAGATTAAAAGTACATAACGGCGGAAAAGTAAGATCGACCAAATCCGGACGCCCTTGGGTTCTCGTTCGGGAAGAAAATTTTCCGGATTATACGCGAGCGCGGCAAAGAGAAAATTATTTGAAGACAGGCGTCGGAAGAGATTGGATAAAAATTAATTTGGAGGGGTGGCAGAGTGGTTGAATGCGGCGGTCTTGAAAACCGTTAGGCCCGCAAGGGTCTCGTGGGTTCGAATCCTACCCCCTCCGCCAGATAAAATGGAGAGCGGTCTTGCCCGCCACGGCGGGTCCGCCTGAGGCGGAAAAACCGTTAGGCCCGCAAGGGTCTCGTGGGTTCTGCGCCAAAGGCGCATCCGCCCGCGGCGGAGAATCCTACCCCCTCCGCCACTTCGCTAATTATGGAAAAAGAAAATTTGCACGAACATTTCATGCGGGAGGCGATCAAGGAAGCCACAAAAGCTTTCGATAAGGGGGAAGTCCCGGTCGGCTGCGTCATTGTTCGCGACAAGAAAGTGATTGCGCGCGCGCATAACCAGACGGAAATGTTGAAAGACCCGACGGCCCACGCGGAAATGCTCGCCATCACGCAGGCCACAAGCGCGGTAGAAAACGCGCGGCTTGAGAAAACCGCGATCTATGTGACAATGGAACCGTGTGCGATGTGCGCGGGGGCGCTGGTTCTGGCGCGCTGTCCCGAACTTTATTTCGCGGCATGGGACCCGAAAGCGGGAGCGTGCGGGACGCTGTTCAATATCGTGCAGGACGACCGCCTGAATCACCGCATCAAAACGCATGGCGGTTTGATGGAGCGCGACTCGAAAACGCTGCTTCAGGAATTTTTTAAGAATCTGAGAAAAGAGAAACGTTAAAAACAGTGAATGGTGGATGGTGAATAGGGAATAGAAAAACTATCCAAAATTCACTATTCACAATACACGGTATTTCGGAGAGGTCGCATAGTGGCCGAGTGCGCTCGCTTGGAAAGCGAGTAGTCCGCAAGGGCTCGAGGGTTCGACTCCCTCCCTCTCCGCCAGTTTTAAATAGCCGCTAAAAATACTAGTATTAAAAATAAAAGGCATGGTTCTCTTTGAATATAATTCTTAATTTCATAGAAGGAACTGATCACGAATCATTACTTCAAAGAGTTAATTTTGAAAACCTTTCGGGCCCCTTGTCCATAGATATGGGAAGAGTGCCTTTTGTTCATCCTGCGACATTAAGTTTGCTTTACAGTGTTTTTAAACTTCACAGCATTCTCTATCCTGATCAAGAACGTAAGTTCATCCCAGCTGATTTAAAATCAGAAGATACAGATGTGAATCGCTACATGCAGCGAGCCGATTTTTTTAAATGTTGCTCAGAATTTAAAAAGTTTGAGACAGGGGGATTTAGAAGGCATGATTCTTCCGGCAGATTTGTTCCAATTTCAGAAGTTCACAGCATGAAAGATACTGATTCAGTCGCAGAAAAGATCGTAAAGGTGATTTTTTCTAGAACCAAAATATCCGGAGAGGAGCAAGTTAAATATGCATTGACCGAATTGATGGACAACGCATTACAACATTCTGAGAGTCGCATTGGCTGCATTGCTCAGACACAGCTCTATCAGGAAAAATATGTTGAAGGTGTGATCTTGGATTTGGGCATAGGTATTCGTAATCATCTTAGTCGTAATAAAAATCTTGTTTCACAATTTGCTTCTGATAAAGATGCCATTAAGCTTGCTTTACAGCCGTATGTTTCCGGGGCGGCTTTTAGAGGAAGGCCTAACATTCAAGAGCAATTTCAAGGATACCATAATGAGGGTCTAGGTTTATCAGCCTGCAAAGAGTTAATGAAGCGATCCGGTGGATTTTTACAAGTTTTTTCAGGCAAGTCGGGAATTACGGTAACCAGACAAGGTATTTCTGATATCCAAATAGCTGGTTTGCCCGGAACGCTCATTGTTTTTAGAATGAATTGTCAAGAATTGACTAATATCCCCGATATTATTAAGGAGTTTGACAAGCTAAATCCCAAAAGAGATAATTTGAGCGAGGGCTATAAAGGGCCTGAATTTGTCTAAATGGGTGACAATTTATGCATGTATTTAAAATAAAAAAAATGTTTAAGGAAGAAAAATGCGTTGGGGGCAAAGAGAGCGGGAGATTTTTGCGCAACGAAATGGAAATTGCCCTAGCCAAAGGGCCGGTTGTGATTGATTTTGAAGATGTTCAGTTAATAACACAATCTTTTTCTGACGAATTTCTGGGCCCAATTTTGGCTGATGCCGGACAAGAAGTATTAAGAAATATAAAGTTTAAGAATTGCTCGCAAGATATCCAAACGATTATTCTATCAACCGCCACTAGATTTCTTTCCGATGCCCATTCTGTCTCATATTAATAATCTAAAGCGAATCTTTGTTTAGATTATAAAAGTGACAGTGAAAAAGTTAGGGCTGAATTTATCAAATAAAGATAATAACGCTGACGAGGATTAGAATAAAAATGGTGATTTTCCTTTGCCAAATTTTTGCCAAACGGGCATGAAAATCAGTACAATTTCATAAAAGTAGATCAATAGTAATTGAATGTTTTACGAAGAGAGATGCGGAAATCCCTTGTGTTCCAGCGGTTTCCCTCCCTCTCCGCCAGTTTTAAGTTAAAAGTTGATATTTATGCAAAAAGAAAAATTTAAAAATTTAACAAGCAAGACAGCCGGAACAGGGGATGTTCGGTTTGAGCAAGGTTATTATTTGAGTGCTAATTATCAAGAGCCGGTCCTTTTCCCAAATAGAAAGGGAACTGAAACAGGACATATTGTTTTTGGGGAATTGAGATGAAGCAAATCTAACCTCAGGCGCATGATTCTTTCAAAGAATGGTAGAATTTTAGGTAGAAGGATCTGTGCTTATGAGACTTGTAAGATTGCCTGATGGACGGGTAGCAGATTTTGAGCCTATGGCGGGGGGAAGGAATCCCCTTGTGTTAACACCAGAAGGCGTCTGGATAGAAGATGGAGAGATCCCCGTCAGTTATGCGATCGATGCTATTCCACTCTCAAAAGATGAAATTTCTGTTTTACTTATCCTCGATACTAAAAAATGCCCGTCTTGTATAGAAATAATAAATAAAGATGCTGCTACTTGCCGCTATTGCGGGGCAGATTTGAAAAGTAATCCGTTGGCTAAAAAGAACACTGTTGATAAAGGTATCAAAATTTTTTATCTCGAAACGCCCATGGAATATATATGGGTAAAAGCTCATAACGAAGCTGAAGCTAAAAAATGGTTGTCTGATAAAATAAAAATAAAACCGGAATTTTTCCGGTCAGTTTCTTTAGGGCTTGTAACCCAAAGCATGAGAGCGAAGGGCTGGAGCATTGCGCTGGAAAACGAAAGAGAAATCATATTTAAACGAAGAGTCGAACAGTTCGATCCTGCAGGACTATGTCTTTTTGTCTTATGCGGTGCTTTGGCTTCATTTGGCATTGCTTATACGATGTTCAAGAATGATGTCAATTTAGGGTTTGTGGGCGCTATCATAGGGGGAGTGATAGCTGGGTTGATTTATGCAATGATTTCAAGTAGTGTCAAAGAAGAAGTATCAATTTTTCCTCTTGAATAATCACAGTTTTGAAAAGATGTAAGCTCCCAGACACTTTTTTCGACTTGCATATTTTAAAGAAAGGGAACCCTGTTGTGCAGTTTTCGATGCTGGTAGAGCCGGCGAAGAAAAAGCAGAGTTTTAAGCCCCGCGATTTTTTTCCCGGCTGGAATCATCTGGAATATGCTGTTTTCCGCGGGTTTCTCGCGCTGGTGAACGCCCTGCCGTTTTCCGTTTCCGCCTGGATTGCCCGGCAGGTGGGCAATCTCCTTTATTTCACCATGACCAAGCGCAGGCAGGTGACGCTCGACAATCTCGAACGCGCTTATGGCGATGCCATGCCGGAAGCGGAGAGAAAAAGAGTCGCCCGCCTTTCTTTTCAGCATCTTATCACCTCGCTTATGGAATTTTTCCGCATCCCCAGAACTTTGAAAGACGCGCGCGAACGGTTTGAATTTACCGGGACTGAGCATCTCGACAAAGCCTTCGCGCGCGGGCACGGCGTTCTGCTGGTGATTTCTCATTTCGGGTCCTGGGAATATCTGGCTTTTCTGCCGAATTTGAGGGACTATCCGTTTTCCGTCATCGCGCGTTCCACAAAAAATCCTTTCATCACGAAATGGATGCAGTCAATGAGAGCCGCAACCAAGCTCGTCAATATCGACAAGAAAAACGCCGCCAAACCCGTGCTTCAGGAATTAAAAAACAATCGCGGGGTCGCCATCTTGATTGATCAATGGGCCGGCAATGACGGGGAATGGGTCAACTTTTTCGGGACGAAAACCTCGACCACAACCATTCCGGCGCGTCTTGCGAAACGGACAAAAGCCGCGCTGGTTCCGGCTTATTGCGTGCGCACCGGAGACGGCAGGTACCGGATAGAAATTCATCCCGAAGTTTCGTTCGCGGCGGATGAAGAAAACGGGGTGGTGATCATGACGCAAACCCTCAACGATTTGCTTGAAAAAAGAATCCGCGAAAAACCGCAGCAATGGACCTGGACGCACCGCCGCTGGAAGGAAGATCTGCGCCCGAAGCAAAATCTCCCGCCTTCAGAATAAATTCTCATCAGACGATAATCATAACTGCACGAAATTTTGGCTTTGGAACCGGCATTCAACAAGCCTGCCGCCGGCAGGCAGGGAGGAAATATGACGGGCGCGCTTCAACCGCATGGCGGACATTATTTGCTGAAAGGCGTTTTGCTGGTGGTGGCCGGCATTCTGGCCATTATGGTGCCGATGGTCGCCGCGCTTGCGATCGAACTCATTATCGGCTGGCTGTTTCTTATTTCCGGAATTATTCAGGGAGTGCTGAGCTTTCAAAAATTCCGCGTTCCCGGATTCTGGTCCACATTTATTTCTGCGATTCTCGCCATTATTATCGGGGTCATGCTGGTAGCTAAACCACTTCACGGAATGGTGGCGCTGACAGTGCTTCTCGCCGCGTTTTTTGCGATCGAAGGAATCATCGAAATTATTATGGGACTTGAGCTCAGGTCTTTTAAAAATTGGGGATGGTTCATCGCAAGCGGGGTGATTGCGATTGTGCTTTCCGTCATTATTTTTTCAGGACTGCCGGGCACGGCTTCCTGGGCGATCGGCACCCTGGTCGGCATTAACATGCTTTTCGGCGGTTTTGCGCTGATCTCGCTTTCCAGCGCTTCCGCGAAAGTTTAAAAAACACAGGAGAATACAGGAGAATAAAATGAAAAAATTAATCGCTGTATTGATGATCCTTGCTTTTACCGCCATCCCTGCCTATTCCCAAATGGAATCCGCTCCGGCACCCGCCTTGGCAACACAGGCGTCCGCCAAGGAACAGTGCTGCAGCGGTTTTCTCTGCCGCATTAATGAATTTTTTGCCGCGCTGGGCAAATCAGGCGAAGAAAGAGATAAAGCCATCGCCGAATGCCGTACCAAATGCCTTGCCAAGCAGGGAGAAAAAGCCGCTTCATAGTAGTGTCCCCGCGAAAATTAACGTGATATAGCAGTGTATTTCGTCGTATAATACCGCCCTTTATCACTGCAAAATCAAGACTAAGCGAGGTTCATTCTCATGATATTTTCATGGCTGAAGAAGCTGTTTTCGGGACCGGAACTTCAGGTCCGTAAAAGCGACAAGGCGACGGAAAAGAAGCTTTACATCGGCAATCTGAACTATAGCGCCACCGATGAAGATCTCAAAAATCTTTTCCTGAAATGCGGCAATGTTCAAAGCGCAAGCGTAGTCAAAGACAAGCGGTCCGGCAAATCACGGGGTTATGGTTTTGTGGAAATGGCTTCCGTGGAGGATGCCAGCCGCGCACTGAAACTTAACGCGACGGAATTTATGGGCCGTTACCTCATGGTATCCGAGGCGAAAGGCGGAGGGGAAGGACGCTCCTCTTTCGGAAGACCGAGGCGCGGAGGCCCGGGAAGGTTCCGCGGACGGCGGCGTGACCGCGGAAACGGCGGGGGGCATCACAGAAACAAGCCGCCCGAGAATCAGTAACGGGGTGAAAAGGAGCCGGGTGCCTTTTTATATTTTTTATTAACTCGGAGGAGGCATGATGAATCAATTGTCAATCCTGTTTGTGATTCTGGCTGTTGTCGGGTTCTCATCCGTTTCTTTTGCGGCGGCGCAAAATGCTCCGAAACAAGAAGCGGCAACGGCTCCGTCATCGGAAGAAAAGAAAGAAGAAAGGCCTTCGCTTAAAAACGCTGATGGCGAGGAAGTTTTCGATGAAGACGTCAAGACAGACGATCTGCTCGATAGTTAGTCCGAGAATTAAAAAGGCGACAGCTGCTTTGGCAGCTGTCGCCTTTTTGTTATTATTCTCCGCCGCAAAAGAGAAGGAGCCCGAGCCCCTCATGCCCGAAACATCCGTTTATTCATTCACGATGAAGACAATCAACGGCCGGGAAAAGCCGCTTGCGGACTATAAAGGCAAAGCGCTTTTGATCGTGAATACCGCTTCGCGCTGCGGATTTACGCCGCAGTACAAAGGAATGGAAGCTTTGTATGAAAAATATAAAGCCCGCGGATTTGAAATTCTCGCATTCCCGGCGAATAATTTTATGGGCCAGGAGCCGGGTACGGACGCCGAAATCAAACAATTCTGCGATCTGAATTACAAAACCACATTTCCGCTTTTCTCGAAAATCAGCGTGAAGGGAAAAGGCATGCATCCGCTGTACCAATATCTCACGAGCCAGCCCGGTTTCGACGGAGCTATCAGCTGGAACTTCAACAAATTCCTGATCTCGCCCGACGGCCGTGTTGCGGCGCGTTACGGATCACGTACCGTGCCGGAAGATAAAGAGCTGATCGCCGAGCTCGAAAAAATTCTTCCGAAGAAATAAATTATCTTTATCCAAAACCTATGCTCGCACAACTTCACATTCAAAATTTTGCGCTGATGGATTCGCTCACGATCGAGTTTGATCCGCGTCTGAACGTGCTCACCGGAGAAACGGGCGCGGGCAAATCCATTCTGATTGATGCGATCCGCTTTGTGCTCGGCGAGCGTTCCGACACGTTGAAAATCGGCGTGTGCGGGAAAACGTCAACTGTTGAAGCTGTGTTTGATCCCGAAAAACGCGTCCGCAAGCTCGATGCGCTCACTCCTTATTTTGAAAGCGACGAGGAAGTGTTGATCTTGCGCCGCGAACTCACCGGCGAAGGCCGTTCGCGCGCCTGGGTGAACGGGCGCATGGTAAACGTGTCCGCGCTCAAGGATCTCGGAAGCCAGCTCATCGACATTCACGGGCAATACGATCATCAGCTGCTGCTCGACTCCGGCCTGCATCTGGGCATGCTGGACCGGTTTACGGGAGAAGAAGCGCTGAAGCCGAAATGGGAATATCAGAAATTGTTTGCAGAATACGATGAATTGTCCCGTCGACGGGACAATTTGTCTTCGCTTGAGTCGGGCCGCGAGCGCGAAATCGATTTGCTCAAATATCAAATCGACGAAATCGAAAACGCGCGGCTCAAAAATGAGGAAGAAGAAGCCGGGCTTGCGCGCGAGCAAAGTAAAATGGCGAACGCCGAAAAATTGAACGAAACCGTTTCGGCACTTGTCAGCCTGCTCGACGAGGACGAGGCCTCCGTAACGGCTTTGCTCGGGAAAGCATCCCATTATTTTTCCCAGCTCGTAAAATTCGACGATTCACTGGCTGCGTTAAAAACCGAGTTTGATTCGGCCGAAACCGCGCTCGGCGAAATTGCCCGAACGCTTTCCGGTTACCGGGAAAATCTCAGTTTCGATCCGGACCGTCTGCGGGAAATCGAGGCCCGGCTTGACGTCATCCATCTTTTGAAGCGAAAATACGGAGGCAGCATCCCGGAAATTCTGGAGTTCTGCCAAGAGGCGAAAGCGAAGTATGATCAGCTGGCCAATGCCTCGGTTTATTCCCGCGAGGCCGAGGCGGAAATAAAAAAGATCGAGCCGAAGCTTGCGGAACTGGCCGGAAAAATTTCGGAAAGCCGGAAAAAATCAGCCGCCAAACTAAAAAAGAATATTGAGTTCGAGCTGGCCGATTTGGGCATTGAGCGCGCGAAATTCGAGTGCCGGTTTGAGCCGGTTCCGTTTTCTTCCGAAGGCATCGATCAAGTTGAATTCATGATCAGCCCGAATCCCGGACAGCCCCTGCTTCCTTTGAAGAAAATCATTTCCGCCGGCGAAGTGGCGCGGGTGATGCTGGCCATGAAGAAAGCGCTCGTAAAAGCCGATCCAATAGAAACGCTGATTTTCGATGAAATCGACTCGAACATCGGAGGGCGCATGGGCACGGTCACGGGGGAAAAGCTGAAAGAAATCGCCTCCGGCCGGCAGGTGCTTCTCATCACGCATTTGCCGCAGATCGCCTCATTTGCCGACCGCCATTTTAAAGTATCGAAGGCCGTGAAGAGCGGCAAAACAATCACGGAATACCGGATCATTGATGGCGATGCGCGGGTGAAAGAGCTGGCGCAGATGATGAGCGGAAAATCGGAAACCGAAATTTCGAGAAAACATGCCGAGGAGATGCTTGCCCGTGTCGGAAAGTAAAGCCGGGAAGTTCATCAAAACCGAAGAAAAGCTAATCCGTGAAAAAATATTGAACCGCTATACGCAGCTTTTGCTCTCGATGGTGGCGCTTTTTATCGCATCGCCGTTTCTTCTGAAAGTTGAAGCGCAGTTTCCTTTCGTTTCGCTGATTTTTGTCCTTATTCTTCTTCTGGCGCTCAGAGCCATCCGCATTCCGAAATCGGTTTATATTCCCATTATGATTCTGGCGGTTACCGCTTTTGCGCTTGAATGTATTTTTAATTTTCAGCTTCTTCAGCCTTACCGCCGGCTTGTTTCGGTTATTTCCCTGAATTTATACGCGCTTTTCATCGGCCTGACGATTGTTGTTATGATCCATAATCTTTTTTCTCAGGCGTTCGTCAGCGTTGATTCTGTGCGCGGCGGAATTTCGATTTATCTTTTAATCGGGGTATTCTGGGCGGTTGTTTTTGAGCTGTTGTTTGTGCATGATCCGCACGCATTCATTTTGACCACCGGCCAGATAAACGGAGACGCACGCTATCTGCTTTTTTATTTCAGTTTCACCACCCTGACCACCACCGGTTTCGGAGATATCGTGCCCAATAGTGAATTGGCCCGTATCTTTTCCGCGCTGGAAAGTCTTTGCGGGGTTCTATTTCTAACAATTTTGGTAGCCCAACTCGTTAGCCTGCATGTATTTCACAAAACCCAGCTAAAGAATCGTTGAAAACCCCCTGTTTTTAGGGCATTATCTTGGAGAAAAGCGGCCTGGCCCCTTTTCTCCATTTTTGAAAGGAGAAGCGCATATGAAAAAGCTGTTTGTGTTCGCAATGATTCTTTCCCTCATATCCGGAACCGGATTCGCCGGCCAGGACGCCGTGCAAGGCGCCGCTAAGAAAGTAGGAGACGAAATTGTTGACTCAGTCGCAAAAGAGCTTGTCGGCAAAGAAACCGTTACCACCGAAGTCAAACCCGCGACGCTTCCTCCGGGACTTGCTAAAAAAGGGAAAGTACCTCCCGGCTGGCAGAATAAGAGCGAAGTCAAAGTAACAAAGGAAAAAGAGCCCGGATTAATCGAGAAATGGGTCAGCGCAATTTTCAAAAAAGCGCAGCCGAAAGAAACTTCAACCTCAGCGGCTCAGCAGTAAATTTGAAGGAGGGGATTAAATGAAAACGTTGTGGATGTTAGCTGTGCTAATGATTCTGGCGACACCCGTTTATTCGGAGCAGCCCGTTGCCCGCCCGGACGGCACAATCAGCGAACCGTCCGTAGATGATTGGGATGATGCCGAACTGGCGGAAGGCGCTATGGAGCAAAAAAAGCCCAGTATTTTTGAAGAATGGATGGGTTCTTTATTTCAAAAAGTAAGCCCGGAAAATCTGACACAAGTGGATGAACAGAAGCAGAGAAGAGCCGAAGAAGCCCTCGGATTCAATCGATAAAAATTAAAAAGGAAAAATTCAAAATGAAAAATTATGGAAGCGCTATCGCGCTTTCCATAGTTTTTCGTTTTTCACTTTGAATTTTGAATTGTTGTTATGGGGATGACACTGACTGAAAAAATTCTGGCAAAGCACGCGAAGAAGGCCCGCGTCCAGCCCGGCGAAAATATCTGGGTGAACGTGGACGTTCTGATGACGCACGACGTGTGCGGACCGGGCACCATCGGCATTTTCAAAACACATTTCGGCGACAAAGCGAAGGTTTGGGACAAGGACAAAATAGTCATCATACCCGACCATTATATTTTTACGGCCGACGAAAAAGCCCACCGGAACGTCGATATTCTGCGCGAGTTTGTCAAAGAACAAGGCCTGCTGAATTATTACGATGTCGGCACCGAAAAGTACAAAGGTGTCTGCCACATTGCCCTCGCCGAAGAAGGGCATACGCGTCCCGGCGAAATTCTGCTCGGCACCGACTCGCACACCTGCACCGCCGGCGCGTTCGGAGAATTCGCCACCGGCATCGGAAACACGGATGCCGGATTCGTGCTCGGCACCGGAATGACCTGGCTGAAGGTTCCGCCCACCATGCGTTTTGTGTTCGAAGGGAAATTGCCTCATTATCTGATGGCCAAGGACCTGATTCTCACTGTCATCGGCGAAATCGGTGTGGACGGCGCAACTTACCGGGCCATGGAATTCGCGGGCGAGGGCGTGCATTCGCTCAACATCGAAGAGCGCATGACGCTCACAAACATGGTGATCGAGGCCGGCGGCAAAAACGGAGTGATTGAGCCGGACAAAGTGACGCTTGATTATGTGAAAGCACGCACGTCGAAACCGTTTGAAATTGTAAAAAATGATCCCGACGCGAAATATTATTACGAACGCGTGTTTAATGTGAAAGATATCGAGCCGGTTGTAGCCAAACCGCATTCGCCTGACAACAAAGCTTCGGTCAGCGAGGTCAAAGGCACAAAACTCGACCGCGCGTATATCGGGTCCTGCACGGGCGGGAAAATCACAGATTTTATGGCCGCCGCGCGGATTATCAAAGGGCATCAGGTGAAAATCGACACGTTTGTGGTTCCCGCGACGACGGAAATCAACCGCAAACTCGGCGAGGTAAAAATCGAAGGCAAATCACTCACCGATATTTTCAAGGATGCCGGCGCCATTATCGGGCCGCCGTCCTGCGGCGCCTGTCTCGGCGGCCCGATTGACACGCTCGGCCGGCTGAACAAAAGCGAAATCTGTATTTCCACGACAAACCGGAATTTTCCGGGACGCATGGGCTCGAAAACGTCAGCGGTATATTTGGCCAGTCCGCTTACCGTGGCCGCTTCCGCGCTGACCGGAAAAATCGAAGATCCGAGGGATTACGTGTAAAAACAGTGGATCGTGGATTGTGAATCGTTTTTCGATTCACTATTCACGGCACACAATTCACGAGAAAAAATGATTAAAGAAAAAATAACCGGCAAAGCCTACGTTATCGGCGACGATATCGACACCGATCAGATTATTCCGGCGCAGTATCTCACTTATAATCCGGCCAATCCCGAAGAGCGTAAAATGTTCGGTAAATTCGCGCTCATCGGAGTTCCGGACGGAAAGCAGGGACTGCCTCAGGGCAATATTCCGTTCGTCAAGGGCGAGGCCATGCAGTCGGATTTCAAAGTGATTATCGGCGGCAAAAATTTCGGATGCGGCTCCTCACGCGAGCATGCACCGCTCGCGATCCGGGAAGCGGGCGTCGAAGTGGTGGTCGCCGAATTTTATGCGCGCATCTTTTTCCGCAATTGCGTGAACGGCGGGTATCTGATTCCTTTCGAATCGAAGGACAAGCTCTCCAAAATCATCAAAACGGGCGAAGAAGTTGAAGTGGATGTGAAGCATAACAAACTCCGCAATCTCACCACCGGTAAAGTCTACGAACTCAATCCACTCGGCGACATCCTGCCCATCCTTGAAGCCGGGGATGTCTTTAAGTACGCGAAACAAAAGGGGATAGTGAAGTAACAAAACGCAAAAAGGTAGCTGGCACCTTTTCGCCTCCCACCTTTGACTTCCTAGCATCTAAAGGGTATATTTACTCCTTTATAAAGCCTTAAAATAATCGCCGCAAGGAGTCACACCCTTTCTAATGCCGGGATATTTGTTTAAAAAATTTCTGCGCTCAACGGCCGCTTTCACTCTATTCTTTTTCTTCGCCAACACTCTGGCTTGGGGACAGGCCGCGCTTCCTATAACGCCGGCATCTTCACCGCCTCATTTGCCGCTTGCTCCGACTCTCGATCGTCCGCTCATTATTCACATACAGGATGCCCATGCGAATTACACAGCCCAAAAAGATACGGCACAAATTCTCGCACGCCTGAAACGCGAACAGGGAATCAAACTGGTTTTCGTGGAAGGAGCCGCCGGGCGTCTTGACGCGAAGAATCTGCGGTTCAGTGAAAATCCGGAATTGAATAAAAAAATTGCGGACAAGCTCGCCCGAATGGGCGAAATGACCGGCGCCGATCTATATTTACTGGAAGACGCGGCAGGGCTTGAATTCGTCGGAATCGAAAACGCCGCGATGTACCGCAAAGACGCGGAATATTTAAAATCGGTATTGAGGCAGGAACAGAAGTCGCGCAAATGGATTTCAGCACGCGAAAAAGAGCTGGAACGGAATCTTACGCGCCTGGAAAACAAGGAACTGCTCGCCGCGCTCCGTGCTTATCTGCATCTTCACCGGGAAAATTCGAATTTTTCAAAAATTATTTCTATGCTCGATCAGCTCAGCCGCAAATATTTGAAACGGGACATGAGCCATTCCCGCGAGCAAAAAGAGTTTCCCAGCCTTGTCCGGCTTTTGAAGCTGAAAAACGGCGGCGTTATTAGCCGGGAAAAAGTCGATGCGGAGATCAAAACAATTGAAACATTCGGAGTGAAAATCGATCTTGAAACAGGCGATCCCCGCCGGCGTCTTGAAAATTTATATCTAAAGCTCAAACCGCGCGGCTTTGACTTCAGGCAATATCCTCATTTTTCCCGCTATGCCAAAAGCCGGATTTTCCGGCATGAACTGCGCTCGAAAGAATTGTTCGATGAAATCGGCAAATGGACGGAGATTTTGATCTCTGCCGCCGCAAAGACAGCGGACGAAAAACTGGCCGTGCAGGAAGTGAAAGACTTTAAATTGCAGGGCAAATTGCTTTTGCTCGAGTTGAATCGGGAGGAATGGAAGCGCGTTTGTAGCAGCGAATTTATTCGCGATGTTTTAGCGAATAAATTTGCTGCTACAAACGACGCGTTCCGCTTTTACGAACTCGCCATAGCCCGCGAACAGGCGTTCGCCGAAACCATCCGCAGCGTGATGAAAGCGAAAAAAGCGGACCGGGCCGTCATCATCACCGGCGGATTTCACGCCAATGGCATGAAACAGGCGTTTGAGAAAACCGCGGCGCGTTACACCGTTCTCACTCCCAGCGTTTTATCCGGTTCCCATGAAAATTACGTCAAAACAATGCTGGGCCGTAAGCCCGAAGAAATCGCGAGCTCCGAAATTCCGCCGGTTCCACAGGCCGTTGAACCCATGCTGGCCGCGGGTTTGGGCGTGGATATCAATGCCCGCGTTCAAATTCGCCGTGCAGTTGCGCGAAGTCTCGGCGAAATCCGCGCGGAGGAAAATCCGATCTGGACCGCGGACACACGCCTTGAGCGGTATTTTTCAACGCTATCTCAGCTTTCGGATTTCAGCGAAATCATTCCGGCCGAAGGAACTCAGACTTTTCCCACGAGCGAAATACAATTAGCCTCCGCGCTTGAATCCGTTCAGAAACTTTCTCGCGCGGCCCGCCGCAGATTTCCGGGCGTCAAGCTGGCCAATGCGGGCGTAAGCCTGGACCAAAACTTTGGATTGCTGACAGCATCGAGCGCGGAGCGGGCCGTGATCATCGACGCGGATCCGGTGATCAATCTTATCATGCTTCCTTTTCTCGGGCTGATGCTCGAACGATCCGCCACGCGCGCGGAGTTTATGGCTCATGTATACGGAAAGCGGCTGTTTCCGCTCTGGGTTTCGGCGCTTCGTGAAAAGCCGTTTGACGGGCTTTGGAAAAGTTTTGAAGCAATGCTTCCGCTTGACGCCGATAGTCATCGATTGATTCTGCTCAACGCCGCCCGGCAAATCGCGCCGTTTTTAAATGGCCGTATGCCCGAGGCCTATCGATGGTCCCAGCCGCAAATACTGAAATTTTTGCAGAACTATTTTCCTTCGGGACCTGAATCTATGAAACGCGCCGAATTTCTCGGTACATTTGCGGGACACACCTGGCTTGCGTCAGAGACAGAGTATCAAAAATTGCGCCGGGCCTGGCTCGAGGGACGCATTACCGGTGTCGCGGGTAATATTCATGGAAACGCCATGAAGAACGCGGCAATGCGCCTGACCGCGGAGGGACATCAGCTTTTTCTATGGTACTGGTCGACGGTACGGATACCTGCCTGGAATGTGAACGCCTGGCGCGAATACCTCGACGGCTTTCCCGCTGGCCAAAAACAGATTGCTCATGTCATTTCTATTCCCTATTCGGGCATTTTTTCGTTTGCCGATGTCCCGAAAACGGAAGACATCGAAACATTTGTCGACCGCGCTGCTTATAGAAGCGCGGCGGAAATCAAGCACAGACGCGCCGACAGAGCGAAAGGCAAGCCAAGACCCCGCGTTCTCGAGAACACGTTTCCGCTTTTCCCGCATCTTTCACCCGATCCGGATAAAACAGAAGGCTCGAGTCTCGGTGCGCCGCCGGAATTGCCGGATGAACTGAAGCGGATTAATCGTTCCCTCGACGCCGTTCAGGAGTATTTGTTTTTCGAAAACGGCGGCATGAAAGAAATGATCGCGCAGCTTTTCGGGGAAAGCCTGAACAGATCCGTCAAGACGCAACTGTCCGTAATTTTCAACCACGCGCTGATCGTTCCGCTATTAAAAATAAAGCGCGCCATCCTTGCTTCAAAAGCGAGCGGTGCGAATCCGCCTGTACAAACCCTTGAAAATTGGCGCAAAATTCTCGGCGAAACCGGGGACGATATAAAAGATTTTCTCGGTCTTGATTCGGCGAGACCATTCCAAATCAAAAAGGAAACAAACACTTTTCCGGGATTTCTTGCCGCAAAGCTTGGAGAGCAGGGAATCGGCATCAAAGAATTCAACCTCCGGCATCCCGGACGCATCGAAGAAACCGCGCGCAGAATCGGTGAAGAAATCGGCAGACATCTTTCTGACATCGAGGCGGCGGTTGAGGCTTACATTAAAAAGGCGGACACCGCCGCAAGCATCCGCGCAAAGCTTATTGAGGAAGCGCAATCCTACATCGATTTTCTGTCCATGCGCGAGCAGGCAAAAGGCGACACGGAGGACCCCGACATTTTTCTCGTGCTGGGCGGTCCCGATATGATGACTTTCGTTCAATTCGCCGCACGGTGGAAGGAAGCCCGTGACAGGAGCGGCAGGGAAATTCCGGTGGTTGTTGCCGGAGGACGGGGACGGGGGACGCTTGAGCTTTTGCGCAAAACAGAAGGGTTTTATTCCGGCCGTCTTTCTCAAGCCGAGCTCGAAGAGATACGCAAGGAGGACGCAACCGAAGCGCGGATTATACGCCGCATTCTGCTTCACGAAGGCATTCCATCCGATTTGATCCGGCTCGAGGAAAAATCTACCAACACCCCCGAAAATTTTGTGAATGCGCTTCCGATCGTTCGGGAAATCGTGACAAGCCGAGCGCTTGCGCATCCGCGCATTCAGGGGGTGACGAATCCGCCTCTTAATTTGCGGGTGCATCAGACCGGGCTCAAAAAATGGCAGGAGCAGATTAAAAACGAATCCTGGAAGCTGGTCACCAAGCCCGTGTATCTTGCCGATCTGAAAATGCTTTTCGATGCGAACCTTATGACTGATTCCCAGCTTATTGAAACACTGGCCTATGTGCTGGGATATCCCGCCGCGTACGAGCCGGGCCGTGCGCTCAACCGGAAAGACGAGCTGGCAAGAATCGAAGAATATTCCGCCAAAAGCGCCCCGGACGTCATGCCCCTTGATTTTTCATCACTTTCCTGGACTCCCGAAAAAGCGGAACGATTCCGCGAAGGTATTTTCCGCGAATATCTTGCGTCACAAGCCAAAGCCTCCAGCCTTGGCTCAAGGGAAGAACAGAAAAGAATTTTTGCTCCCGAGGCGGAACTGGCTTATCCCATAGAGATTTTTAGCCTGATTGGAAACCCCCCGGTTGAATGGCCGTTTCGTATTGCCGGGAGTTTTTTGAGGGAAGCCATTGACCATGAAATCAAAAAGATGATTCTGATCTGGATCTCGGATATCTCAGCGCGGCTCGCCTTGATTCATGCCATGCCCGCCGGCAAATTAACGCTGGGGACGCTTCCGGAGCGTATCAGTCACGTGTTCTATGTTTTGGGGCATCCGGATTTGCCGTTCCGGCAGGGGGAAAAAGAAATTCTGGCTACGTTGCTTACCGAGCTAAGCGAGGAGCTTACCCGCCGTTTTCTCGGAATCAAAAGCCGGCAGTTTCTGCGGCAGAAAAATGCCGCGGCCGGAAAAGAGGAATCCAAACCCAAAACAGAACGGCAAAAATCGCGGCTTGTGGACTTGGAGCCGAATTGGGATTGGGAAGACCTGCTTCGCGGCAAGGAACGCCTGATCATCGATACGAAGGATGTGCCTCGCTGGGCGGCGGCGCTCGACAAAAAAGCGCTGTTTACCGCAAAAGTTACCGGCGGCCGGCTGGTATTAACGGCGAAATCCGGAAATAACATCCCGCCCCGGGACATTTCCCTGGCGGCATTTTCGCATCTTGAAATTCCGCCGGCTATGAATTATGCCGCAATTGTCTGGGAAGAAATGGCCGCACGCGATGTTCAATATTGGTATCCCGAAGCGACATATTTTGAAATGCCGCGCACGAAATTCCGCCGGCAAATCGGCGATTTTGCCCTTGAGCTTTACAGCGTACCGCACACAAATAATTTTCATCTGCTCGATATCACATTGCCTGACGGCAGCAAAATCATAGAAAGCCTGGACCCTTACATCCGGTCGTATTTCGGGCTCCTAAGTCATCCTTCCACTCCCGAAAAGGCGCCGCTTCCCGACTATCTGATCGAATACACCTTATCCAGCAGTACGGTGCTCAGGGCGTGGGCGGTACGGGAAGTTCAAATGGCGTTTCTTTATCCGCGACCCGTACTTCATCCGCGGAGCGCGGAATGGATCTCGTTCCGCCTCGGGAATTTCATCATCACGCCGGTCGGATATCCCAAGCATTCAAAACATCCCGATAAGGATAAAACGCCTTTTTATCTGAAAATAAAAGATGCCCGCTCCGGTTATGTGCGGAAAATACTGACGGAGAAGACCCTTGAGGGCGTAAGGAAATTCTATCTTGCGAGGGACCAAAGAGGCGCTTTCGATTATAACCGGCTTTATGCGGAAAGAGCAGACTCCCAGCGATCGCGGCTTGTCGTCCACGAACTTTTGGCCGTAAATGCGCACAGCCTTGGGGAGGTGCCGCCGGTTTATGAGCCGCTGCCTCCGAATCTAAAGGAGGTCATTGCCCGCCACCTCGCGCCCGTGAAGGACAAAGCCATTGCCGCCGGGGCCGCCGGAATTTTTGATGAAAAAATCTTCACTGCGGAGGAAATCAAACAACTTGTCCGGGAGATCGAAAAGGCTTCTTCCTTCATCGAGCCATTAAGGCATCTTAAACAGGAAACTATTCTGCTTAATGCGTTTCGCGGAAAATTCCGGAATGATCATTTTAAACAGCTCGTGCGTTCGAAAACAATTTACTTTCAGGAATTGTCCGGCCGCGCCCGCGGGCTGGAGGAAAGTTTTACGATCAGGGATTTCGTCGAGCTGGCCGCGGCGTTTGCGCGCCGGGGAAGAACCGGCGACGCTCTGACCGTGATTGCGGAAGGGGAAAAATATTATCCCGGATCCCGCCTGCTTGCCTTTCTTAAAAATACCGCCGGCGATTCCCGTCAACCGCCCTTTTTTAAATGGATCAAAACAGCCGCCGTGCGGTTTCTGGCGCTTTTTGTCCGGTCCAATTGGCTGGAATCAAAAGAACAGACTCTCAGCTATGTTTTCGGTGATCTGGCCAATTTTTGGAACGATCATGAGCAGATCGCGCGCCGGGCGATGAAAATGCTTCCGGAATCTGTCGATACGCCGCGCTTGAAGAATTTCGGATCCTATATCGAAGCGGCCGGGAATACCCGGCCGATTAGTTTTGAAGCGCTCATATTGGATCACCGTGTTCTGGACCAGGTTTTGGAGTTAAGCGGAGAAATGCTTTTTGCGCTGTCCAGTGATCCCAAACAGCATGCCGGCGAAAGGGAATTCGCCGCGCTGCTCAAAGATAAAGTGCTTCCGGCGAAAAAAGTGGTTTCCGAAATCGAAGATCTGATTACGGCGAAAACGGGATGGGTCTCGCGGGGAGAGTTTTCCGTGCGCTTTGAGTCGCGCTCGGTTCAGAGAACCGGTTTTCAAAAAGCCCGCGTGCGGTTTCATGCCGAAGGAGAAAAAGAACCCAAAGAAAAACTGATTGTTCTCGACCCCTACGAGCAATTTAGCGGCGAAATTATTTCCTCTAAAGACGGGCAGTGGGGGCTTCTAACCTATTCCCAAATGATCCATTGGGTATGGCTCCCGCGCAAATCCGGACGTATTGAAGTCCAGCCGGATTCTTCGGCCGCGAAAAGTTTGGGGGCATTCAGAAGTCAGCTCGAAGAAGAAATCGAACTTTACCGCCGGAAATTTGATTCCATGATGGTGCTGGGTCCCGCGCAGAATGACACGTTGCATACAAAACGGATCAGGGACGCGATTTTAAAAGGGGCGGAGGGACTTCGAGGAACCGTGCTTGTGCTCGGAGCGGACAAGATGGAACCTGTTGCCGAGCTGGCTCAGCAATTTGACAAGGTGATTCTCGTGAACCTGGATAAAGCCGTTTTGCAAAAGAGCGTGAAAGATATTCCGGAAGACCTGAAACAAAAAATTGAGCTGCGCGTTCTGGATATCAGCGGCCTTTTCGATGCGTTTACCGACCGGCTCGATGCAATCATCGAAAGCACCGACTTGGCTGATGAGGCCGAATATGCGCTGGCCGACTTTTTCCGGCAGGCGGTTCTTCCCCCGGTTCCGATTGCCGAACATGAAGCCGATTATGTGGTGTCCTCGCTTCTTATGAGCCAGCTGGATATTGTGTTCAGAACGGCGCTTGAAAATACGCTGATCCGCAAATTCGGCACCGGTAATTATTCCGATCATCTCCGGCTGGAGATGGAGCGTCTCAGAGAGAAAATTCAGCTGGAGCATCTGGGAAATCTGCGGCGCTGGACGGCTCCGGAGGGGAAAATCTATTTTGCCGATACGGATTATAAAATGAGGGAAGTTTCAAAAGGGAATGAGATTATAAAAAGACAGAAAATAAACGTGCTGATTCCCGGAGAGGTCAGGAAATCAATTCATGAATTTTTGAAGCCGGAAGAAACAGGCTTTTGGCATTTGTTAATCCGGGAAGGCGATTTCGACGGCGCGCATGAAAGTTTTTATTTCCGCGTGAGAGGCGGCATTTATACTCCGAACCACGATTCCGAATTTGATTCCAGCGATTCGGGCGTCGAAGAGAAGGCGCAGGCCGGAAGTCTCGGCAAATACGTTCGCAGAGAGCCGGGCGCCGTTTTTCGCGTCATCCTGTTAGCCGAAAATATTACGGCGCCGGAAGACAGAGACGTGCCGAAGCTCCTGAAAGTGCGGGTTCGCAGGAGCAAATTTATTCGCTTAGAAATAGCGGCTAAAGCCGCTACTACAAACGACCCCGTCGATTTCGTCATTACCGAAGAAATTGCCAAGAAACCCGGAGCAGCGGAAGCAATCGCTGACATAGCGGCAAGCCGTAAGGGAAGCCGCATCATTCTGGTTTGGGACATGAAAGAACCGTCGCGGTTTGTCGCGCGCCCGGCATATCTTGAAAAATTGAAGAAACTCGCCGATGTGAAAAAAATAGAAATCGTCGACGCCCCGCTTTTAGGCGGAAATGTAGAAACGAAACTCCGGCGCAGTCTGCGTCCGGATGTGAAAACCATTTCATTCGAGGCAGTGAACGACGTCTATCAAATTCCGGCGCTTGGTGAGAATCTCGTCCGTCTGCGCCTCGATGAGCGCGCCCTGCGCGAAAGCAGAATCAGCCGCCGCGATCTTTTTGATCTTATTACCCGGCTTTCATTAGCGGGCGATAAAACTTCGCTTGAAGCCGCCTTCCGTCTTGAGGGGTTGTCGGAACAAAGCGGGGTTTGGACCGCCGGCCGGGAATTCTTCGATCTCCTTCTTAAGAAATACGCTACCGCGCAGGTTTTGGGTAGGGCGGCATAACCTCCTTTTGGCCCAAATCTTGCAACATCCTACAAAATACCCTGTGGAAAACCTTGCAGTGTGAACGGCAGTTTATGCTATAATCCCTGCCCTTTTCGACAGTTAGGGAAAGGGTATAAGGTCGGGGAGTGTTACAAAAATGAAGGCAAATTTACTGTATCAACCAAATTTTGAGCATGACGGCTGCGGCACCGGCTTTGTAGTCGATATTTCCGGCCGCCCTTCCTATTCTATTCTGGACCAGGCTGTCCAGTGCGTTGTGAATCTGACGCACAGGGGAGCCGTGGACGCCGATGCCAAAACAGGCGACGGCGCCGGTATTCTCACCCAGATTCCCAGAAAACTTTTCGACAAAGTGCTCACGATGTGGGAAGGCCGGGTGCCCGAAGCAGGAGACTTGGGCATCGGTGTTTTTTTCTTTCCCAGCAATAATCCCACTCATGCCAAAGACGCGGAATTGATTGCCGAGCGCGTAATTTCCGACTCCGGCCTGGATCTGCTCGGCTGGCGCGACGTCCCAATCGATAAATCGGTGCTCGGCGACAAGGCACTCGCGTCGCTTCCGGTGATCCGCCAGCTGCTCGTGGCGCGCAGCGAAAAGTTGAAAAAAGGAGATTTCGAGCGCGCGCTTTATTTGGTCCGAAAACAAATCGAGCAGGAAACGGCAAAAAAAGGCATCACCGATTTTTACATTCCGTCTTTTTCTTCACGGACCATTGTGTACAAAGGCCTTCTCGTCGCGCCGCAGCTTAAAAAATTCTATAAAGATTTGTCCAATCCCGATTATGAAACCGCGATCGCAATGTTCCATCAGCGGTACAGCACGAACACGTTTCCGAACTGGTTTCTCGCACAGCCGTTCCGCCTGATCGGCCATAACGGCGAAATCAACACGCTTCAGGGAAACCGAAACTGGATGCGCGCCCGCGAAGAGGATTTGAGAAAAAGGGGTCAGACCCCTTTAAAGGGGTCTGACCCCTTTTTCTCCATCGTGGAACCGGAGGGCAGTGACTCGGCAAGTCTGGATAATGTGCTTGAATCCCTGCTCATGGCCGGCCGCGACATTCTTCATGCCATCACGATGATGGTGCCGGAGGCCTGGCAAAACGCGTCCGACATGAATGCCGCATGGCGCGCGTATTACGAGTATCACGGCTGTTTGATGGAACCGTGGGACGGCCCGGCGGCGCTCACGTTTACCGACGGAAAAATTGTCGGCGCCACGCTCGACAGAAACGGGCTTCGTCCGGCGCGTTACATCATTACCAAAGACAACATCATGATCATGGGTTCCGAAGTCGGTATGGTGCATGTGCCCGAGTCGAATATCAAATTGAAAGGGCGCCTTGGTCCCGGAAAAATCGTGGCCGTCGACACGGAAAAGAAAATCGTGCTTTTCGACGAGGAAATCAAGAACAGTTTGTCTGCAATGAAGCCTTACCGTGAATGGGTTGAGAACAACATCAAGAAAATCAACGGTCAGGTGAAAGAGTTGAAGCTGAATGGCGCCGCGGGTGCGAAAGACGAACTCACCAAACAGCAAATTGCGTTCGGCTACAATTCCGAAGAGCTGACGATGATTTTACGTCCCATGGCCGAAACGGCGAAAGATCCGGTTGGATCCATGGGCGATGACACGCCGCTTGCCGTGCTCTCCGAAAAACCGCGCCTGCTTTACACTTATTTCAAACAGTTGTTCGCGCAGGTCACGAATCCCGCGATTGACCCGATTCGCGAAGAGCGCGTGATGTCGCTTGTGACGTATCTCGGCGAGAGAAAAAATGTTTTCGAAGAAACGCCGGAGCACGCGCGGGTAATTGAACTTGCCAACCCGTGCCTTCTCAAAGAAGAGCTGGAACTGATCCGCAGTTTTGGCTCGGTGACGATTTCATGTTTGTGGGACGCAAAAAGGGGCCAGGCCCCTGAGGGGCCTGGCCCCTTTTTGCAGCAAGCGGTGCAGGATATCTGCGCTCAGGCAGAAAAGGCGGTTGATGCCGGCGCGAAAATCATCATTCTTTCCGATAAAGGCGTCAATGCATCAAAAGTAAATATCCCCATGCTTCTGGCCGTAAGCGCCGTCCATCATCATTTAATCCGCAAGGGCAAACGCATGCGCGCCAGCCTGATTGCAGAGGTCGGTGAGGCGCGTGAGCTGCATCATTTCGCCGCGCTGATCGGCTACGGGGCGAGCGCTGTTTGCCCGTATCTGGCCTATGACAGCATCGCTTCGATGACGGAATCAAAAGAAATCAAGGAGCTTCCCTACGACAAATGCGTTCGCAATTTTAAAAATTCCGTGAACGAAGGCTTGCTGAAGATCATGTCGAAAATGGGAGTTTCCACCATCTCGAGTTATCACGGCGGCCAAATTTTTGAGGCCATCGGGATTAATTCCGATTTGATTGACGAATGCTTTACAAACACCGCGTCGCGCGTGGGCGGAATCGGCTACGAAGACATTGCCCGCGACCAGCTTTACTGGCATTCGCTTGCTTACGGCACGAATCCGCTCGGCAAGCTCGACATCGGCGGATTTTACCGCTACCGCGGCGGAGGCGAGTATCACGCGTTTAACCCCGATATGATCAAAGCGCTTCATAAATTCGTCCGAAGCGGTGAGAAAAAAGATTACAACGAATATGCGGGCTTTGTGAACAACCGTCCGCCGATTTCATTCCGCGACATTCTGAAATTCAAGCCTCTCGGTAAACCCATTCCTTTAGATTACGTGGAGCCGGTGGTTTCTATCACCAAACGTTTCAATACGCCCGGCATGTCGCTCGGCGCCCTCAGCAAGGAAACGCATGAGACGCTTGCCATCGCGATGAACCGCATCGGCGCGAAATCCGATTCGGGCGAGGGAGGCGAAGACAAGAGCCGCTACAAACCTTACGCCAACGGGGACTGGGCGAATTCGAAAATCAAGCAGGTGGCTTCGGGACGGTTCGGCGTCACCATCGAGTATTTGTCTTCCGCCGAAGAGCTCGAAATCAAAATCGCCCAGGGGTCCAAGCCCGGCGAAGGCGGACAGCTTCCGGGACATAAAGTGTCGGAAGAAATCGCGCGCCTCCGCCATGCCACACCCGGAGTGACACTCATTTCGCCGCCTCCGCATCACGACATCTATTCCATTGAAGATTTGGCCCAGCTCATTTACGATTTGAAGCAGGCCAATCCGAAAGCAAAAATTATCGTAAAACTCGTGGCTGAGGCGGGAGTCGGCACCATTGCCGCCGGTGTGGCAAAAGCGCACGCGGATATCATTTTGATTTCAGGACATGACGGCGGCACCGGAGCTTCGCCGCTTTCTTCCATTAAGAATGCCGGAAGCCCTTGGGAAATCGGAATTGCCGAGGCCCAGCAGGTGCTCGTGTTGAATGATCTTCGAGGCCGCATCCGGCTTCGCACCGACGGCGGATTTAAGTCCGGGCGCGATGTGGTGATGGCGGCTCTTTTCGGCGCGGAAGAATACGGCTTCGGCACGGCGGCGCTTGTGGCTGCGGGCTGCTGCATGGTGCGCCAGTGCCACTTGAACACTTGCCCGGTAGGTGTCGCGACACAGGATGAAAAATTGCGCGCGAAATATGCGGGCTCGGCCGACATGGTGGTCAACTTTTTTAACGGTATTGCCCAGGAAGTGCGCGAAATTCTCGCGTCAATCGGCGCGCGCAGCCTTGATGAAATTATCGGACGCACGGATCTTTTGGAGCTCAAATCGCCGGAGATGAATCCGAAAATCCAGAAACTCGATTTGTCGCGCTTGCTGGCCCAGGCCGATCCGGAAGGAACACGTGCTCGCCGGCAAATGCAGGAGCGAAACGACTGGGAACACGACACGCCTCTTGATCTGGAACTCATCCGCGGCGCTAAATCCGCGATCGAGAAAAGACAGCCGGTAAAAATAAAAAATACGGTCCGGAACATTCACCGTTCCGTCGGGACTCGGTTATCGCATGAAATCGCGAAGCGCTACGGCGACGAAGGTTTTCCCGCCGGGACCGTCGAAGTGGAACTCACGGGGACGGCCGGGCAAAGTTTCGGTGCGTTTGCCCTGAACGGACTTCGTATGATTCTGCGCGGCGAGGCCAATGATTATGTCGGCAAAGGCCTTTGCGGCGGAGAAATCATTATCACGCCGTCGAAAGACGCCACGTTTGAATCGCATAAAAACGTGATTCTCGGCAACACCGTCATGTACGGCGCAACCTCCGGGTCGCTTTTTGCCGCCGGCCGTGCCGGAGAGCGTTTCTGTGTCCGCAATTCCGGCGCCACGGCCGTTGTTGAAGGGGCAGGGGACCATTGCTGTGAATATATGACCAACGGCGTCGTCCTAGTACTGGGGGAAACGGGCCGCAATTTCGGGGCCGGAATGACGGGCGGCGTTGGCTATGTTTTGGATGAAAACAATGTGTTTGAGCAGCGCTACAACCCGCAGTTAGTCCGCATTGCAAGGCTCGACGGGGAGGATGAAAAGAAAGTAAAGGCCCTGATCGAGAAGCATGTTCAGTTTACGGGAAGCCGTTACGGCGAGCAAATCCTCCGGAAATGGGATACGGCGAAAACCCGTTTCTGGAAGATATTCCCGCACCCCACGGAATCCAAGATCAAATCCGAGCTGGCCGTCAATGTCAACAAGCTTGACCGCCATGAAAAGCCGGATGTCTGGGTGGACCCCCTAGCCTCTAAAAAATAGTAAATAGTCGATAATTGATAGTCGATAGTTGGAAGTGGTTAGTAGTAGCGGATTTATTCGCTTGTTTCAGCGACTGAAATCGCTACGACTAACGATGATTTTAAGGAGATAATCGTGTCCCGCAAGCTCATCTTTTTCTTTGTGTTAGCCTTATTTTTCTCAGGGGGAGTTTCCGTTTTTGCCTTGGAAACAGAAAATGTCATCTGGCAGATCAAGCCCCGCGAAGGCAATTACATGAAATATTTCGGCAAGCGCGTGGTGGATGTCAACCGCGCGGAAGCCGACCGCCTGATTCCGCAGGAATTCGGGTGGCAGGGCAATCAGCTTATTTTCATCTTTCATCTGACTTCCAAGCAGCTCCAGAACCCGACCTTTGAGTTTATCTTTGAGATTTTCAGTTACAGCTACGATGCCGACGAACCGGTTCACCTCGATATTTACGCGGGCAAAAACATTAATAATTTGAAAACCGCCGCCCAGGGAATCAAAATTACCCGTGCCGGAACTTATACAGTGCAAATCCCGTCTTCCCATTTTTATCTTGGAAACCAGAATTTTATCAAGATTATGGGAGAGAATGTGCGGCCGATCGGGTACGGTGAAAATCCTCCGAATTGCCGTTTCCTTTCATTCAGGCTTGCAATTCCCGCAGGTCAGGCAGAGCAGAAGCAGGAGGAAACGGTGACGGCCGAGCCGTCAGCTCCGCCGGCAGAGGGACAAAAGCAGGACGAATCCGCTCCGGAATATCAGAAGCCTTTTGAAGAAAAGTATGAGGAAGAAAAAGCCCTGCAGACAGAAGAAAACGCGGCGATGCAGGATGAGATGATGGGATATTAATAGAATTAAAAATGCAAAATGAAAAGTGAAAAATTATAGAAAGCGCTTTGCGCTTCACATAATTTTTCATTTTTCATTTTGCATTATTAAAGACATTGTTTTCCTCGCCGGCGCGCAAAAAGTGAACTCGCCAAACCGGTCCCGCTTTACCCACTTGCTGTTTTTTCTCACCGGCGCCGCCGTTGTTTTTAGATGCGCGACCTTATAGTTGCCCCGGAATTTTGTGAACGCCGCATTTACTTTTCCGAGAATCCCGTGTATTTCCCCCCGAATTTTCAGCTCTTTCCAGATTAGTTTTTCGGGATGATCCCAATGGCCGTCCATTAGCGACGGGAATTCCCAAAGTCCGCCCATTACTTGTCCTTCGGGGCGCTTTTGGATCAGAAAACGTCCTTTATTTTCCACAAGAAAAATCCAGCCTTCAAATTTTTGAGTTTCGATTTTCGATTTTAGAATAGGAAGTTTTGAAGGATCGGACTTTTTAAGACTGAGGCATTCGCACGAAAGGGGGCAAATCAGGCATCCTGGATTTGCCGGGGTGCAAACCGTTGCGCCGAGCTCCATCAGGGCCTGATTGAAATCTCCCGGACTTTTTTCTGGGACAAGAGCGCTGGCCAAACCCCAGATTTTTTTTAGAGTTGCCGGCGAAGAGGAGTCGCTATGGATATTGAACAGGCGGGCCAGCACGCGGATGACATTTCCGTCGACGAGCGGCTCCTGCATGTTGAATGCGATGCTTAAGATGGCGCCGGCCGTGTATTTTCCGATTCCGGGAAGCGACAGTATTTCCTCGCGCGTTTGGGGAATTTTTCCGCTGAATTTTGAGACGATTTCTTTTGAAGCCCGGTGAAGATTGCGGACGCGGGTATAGTAACCGAGCCCCTCCCACATTTTGATGACTTCATTTTCATCCGCTTGGGCGAGCTTTTTGATATCGGGAAAACGCCGCATCCAATTATTAAAATAGGGGATAACCGTTTCCACCTGGGTTTGCTGAAGCATGATTTCCGAAATCCAGATGGCGTACGGATCCCCGGTTCTTCGCCAGGGCAGATCACGCTTGTTTGCGGAGTACCATTTCAAGAGCGAATCCTGGATTTTTCGGAGACTTTTGACTTGTGACATTTGACCGGTGACTTTTTGTGATAGAATACCTTACTTTATACAGGAGCAGCAATGGCAAACAAAGCCGAGGAATCCAAGCAAAAGTACTTTTTCGACAAAAGCGCTCTTTTGGCGCGTTATCTGGCAAGGGAAAGCGGCGTGCGCAAAATCAATGAAATATTCACTTCTTACGCCCAGATTTACACGTCCGGCCTCATTTTCGGGGAAGTCGTCGCCGAACTGAAGAAATCGCTCGACGGGGAAAAAGCCGAAACCATCCTCCCGCTTTTGCTCGGAGATGTAAAAAGCGGGCGCCTCAAAGTTTTGGAAACCAAGCCGGGGCCGGTCGATTCGGAGGTGGCCGCTATCCGCGAAATCCAGGCTAAATTTCCGGCAAAACCGCTCGACATCTTTGAACTGGCGTTCACGCGGCTTTATCTCAAAGAGCTGAAAAACGAAACGGTTCCGGTTTTTGTATCCGTTGAAAAATCGCGCGCGGAATTGATGAAAGCGCTGGGCCATGAAACGCTTGTGATTGAGGAAAAATAATGGCCGGAAAAGACACTGCAATTGTTATCGATCTTGAAACCCAGAAAGGTTTTCAGGATGTGGGCCGTGACAAACATCACCGCCTCAAAATTTCCGTGGCCGGCATCTACCGTTATGAAACCGACGAATATCTCGCCATTGACGAAAAAGACATTCTCACCATTGAGCCGCTGATTAAAAACGCGTCGCTGGTCATCGGCTTCAATATCATCGGATTTGACCTCCCGGTGCTGGCGCCTTACCTTTTTTTTCCTGTCAACAATCTGCCGGTGCTCGATCTTATGGCGGAAATCGAAAAAACGCTCGGCCACCGGGTTACGCTTGAAAGCGTTGCCGAAGCGACGCTTAAGAAATCAAAAAGCGGAAGCGGAAAAGATGCCATCGAGCTTTTCAAGCAGGGCAAAATCGCGGAACTTAAAAAATATTGTCTGGACGATGTGCGGATTACGAAGGAAATTTACGAATACGGGAAAAAATACGGAAAGGTGTTTTTCCGTTCCAACCGGGATTTCCGGGTGCATGAAATTCCGGTGAAATGGGCCGATTTTACTCCGCAGACTAAACCGCAGGAACAAAGTTTTCCGACCAGCCTTTTTTAACTACAATTCAAAATGAACAGTGCAAAGTGAAAAATTAACGAAGCGCGGAACGCGCTTTCTATAGTTTTTCACTCTTCATTTTACATTTTTAATTTGATTTCTCGTGTCCGTTCACAATATGCAGAAACTCTTCGACGGGGGAGTATCCGGAGAGGATGTGGTCAGGACCGGGTTTTAAAATCTCGTCGCGTGACGCGGATCCGGTAAGCATCGCGATGGTAATCGCGCCCGCGGCTTTTCCGGCCTCGATATCATGAGGCGTGTCGCCTACAACAAATGCCTTTTCCAACTTTTCGTGAAACGGAATGAGCTTTTTCCCGCGCTCGATGCCAAGCCGGGTCAGTTCAGACCGGTTGGGTGAATCCGAGCCGAATCCTCCGAAAGTAAAAAATTTTCTCAGGCCCGCGCTTTGAAGTTTAAGAAAGGCGCTTTCCCTGAAATTTCCGGTGGCAAGCCCGAGCATCAGATGCTCAGAAACAGAAAGCACTTTGAGAAGGTCCGTGATGCCCTCGATGGGCTGATAGGGTTTTACCGAGCGCACTTCGTCTTCCATCATCTTGAGATATGATTTTTTGATCCGGATCAGTTCGTTTTCGGAAGGAATACGGTTTAATCGCGCGCGGAAAATATCCTGAATGATAACGGGGTCGGTTTTTCCGGCAAATTCCAGGCCTTCGGAGGCATCCTTTTCCTGATAGAGTCTCGAGAAAACTTTATCAAAAGCCTTGCGCCCCGCGCCCCCGGAGCGGGTTAAAGTTCCGTCAATATCGAACAATACAATGTTCATAATGGGGGCGGATTATAGCATAAAAAGACGCGGGCGCACGGGGTATTCGAAAAGTCCTTGTGTCGCGTTTCTTTTGGCGGTAGGCTGTAGCCCAATTTGTTTCTACCAAACGGAGGTTGTTCGATGAAAAAAGTGCCTATTGCAGTAATTGCGGTAATGCTGTTAGTCGCCGGGTTCGGACAAAAGTTATTTGCCGAAGGACCGAAAGGCGCGCCGACGCCTCAGGAAACGGCACCCATGGAACTTGCATCCAAAGATATCAACGACGCATTAATCGACGATTTTCTAAGGGCCGATCAGAAAATCCGTGAAGTTCAGATTAAAGCAAACCGCGAGATTTTCCAAATTCTCGACCAGGAAAAATTGAGCGTGGCTAAGTACAACGGAATTGTCCAGGCTATTTCCCGGGACAGCGGTCTGTTAAAGCGGGTCCATGAGCGGTTGTCAAAAATGCTTGAAAAGCAGAAGAGCGCAGAAGCGAAAAAGGACTGATATACCGTTCGTAGTGGCGAATTTATTCGCTGTTTGTAGTAGCGAATTTATTCGCTAAATATAGCGACTAAAGTCGCCACTACAAACAGCGAATAAATTCGCCACTACAAACAGCGACTGAAATCGCTACTACGAACATTTTGACAACTCCGAAATTTTTCCCGCCATCAATTCGCGTGTTTTGTCGCGCAGTTTTTCAAAGTGCTCGGGCTCATAAGGCATTACGTCAATGGGATCGAGCACGTGCACCCGGATAAAAATTTTTCCTGCCATAATCCAGTTTCCCTTTTCAAGCATATGGGTTGATCCGAGAATGATGATGGGCAGGACGGGTTTTTTTGCTTTTAGCGCGAGCTTAAAAGCGCCGTTTCTGAAAGCGCCGAGTTTGCCTTCTCTGCTTCGCGTCCCTTCGGGAAAAATCATGACGGAAACGCCCCTCCTCAGCCATTCCAGCGCTTTTTCAAAACTGTCACGGATACTTCCGTGGGCTCCCCTTTCGAGCGAAATATATCCGCAGGAACGCATTCCCCATCCCAGGAAGGGAATTTTGAATATGCTTTCTTTTGACAGCCATTTGAAATCCCGGTTAAGCAGATAAAGGATAATGATATCCGCCAGACTCGAGTGATTGGAAACCGCGATGTAGGTGCTTTTTTTTGAGAAATGCCTTAACCCGTGGATTTCAATGCTCCAGAAGGGATTCAGCCAGGAAACCAGGAAGGCCCAGAAAGTAGCCAGGCGGTGCTGCAGCAGGCGGGAGGGGTCCAGCCACCAGAAAAAAAGTGTGTAAAGAATGATAGGAATTGTGACGAAAATGGTTATCGTACCTAAAACAAGCCAAATCAGGAGAGAAATAAGAACGAGTAGCGTTTTCTTCATGGTCTAAATCCTTGGAGCGACGACTGATCTTACCCTGCATTATCTGGCCGCACAAGGAGAAAAGAAGATGGATTGCCAAGAAGAAAATACAATGTCGGATGTTCACAATTTCGATTTGAATGCTATAATTGTTTTAACTTTGCAGGTTAAGTTTCAGTCGCGCAATTTAATTTGATTTTTAAAGAACAACTTCCCAAGGATGGACGGGATTTTAACAGGAGGTTTCAAATGAAGAAAATCGCAGCAATTGTGATGTTGTTGAGCTTGGCGGTTGTTCCCGCGGCTTTTGCCGACTGGAACGAAGATGCCGATAACGGGGACTGGTTTCACAAAGTTCCGGGAATGATTGGACGCGGAACTGTTAATGTGATCACCAGTCCGGGGTATGTGATTGAAGATACCTGCAACGGCGGTAAGGATAAAGATTGGTTGGGCGGAACCGCCAACGGTATTATTACCGGTTTCGGTAAAATGTTAGCTGCCGGCGTAGGGGGAGCTTGGGATGTTGCTACATCTCCGATTCCCGAATATCGCGGTGCCGGATATCAGCGCGGCATGTGGCCGAATTATAAATGGGAAGCGGGGGAATCCGCTCCGGCTGCATCGTAATTTCAGCTGTTTTGAAAAAAGGGGCCGGGCCGCTTAAGTGTGAAACAACTTAAGCGGCCCGGCCCCTTTTTATTTTCCGTAAGAAGCGAATGAACTTTCGGTTTCCCAAAGCCGGACTTGCCGGATCGGAAAACCCTGAGTGCGGGCGTATTCAAAAATGAGTTTCGCGATATTTTCCGCGGTGGGGTTCTCATTCATTACGTAAAACGGCTCATTGCTCTGCTTGAGAAACGGGATCATCGGGTCTTTCGCGTTCAGAATCATCCGGTGATCGAGTGTCGTATCAATCCATTGTTTAACCACCCGCGAAATGTCAGAAAAATCCACCACCATGCCGCGATTGTCGAGTTTGTCGGACTCGAGCAGAATTTCCACGCGGCCGTTGTGTCCGTGCGGATGCTGGCACATGCCCTCGTAATTCAGCAGCCGATGCCCGTAGCAGAAATGAATGATTTTTGTCACCTGATACATGAACCCTCCGTTTGTAGCAGCGAATTTATTCGCTGTCTCTAGCGACTGAAGTCGCTACTACGAACATTTATCGTATCAATTGCCCGCCATCAATGATCAAATTTGAACCGGTCGCGAAATCTGTTCCTTCCAGGAAGAAAAGAACTCCGGCGGCGATATCTTCCGGGCTGCCGATCCGGGCAAGCGGAGTTTTCTTGATGATTTCGCGTTTTGCCCGGGCGGAAAAATTTTCGGGCAGCATGACGGCTCCCGGAGAAACGCAATTCACCTGGATTTTCGGCGCCAAAGTTTTAGCCAGAACCTGCGTCATCGCGATGACGCCCGCTTTCGCAATGCTGTAGGGAAGGTAATTCGTGTAAGGCCGAAGCGCGGACCAATCTGCAATATTCACAATTTTTCCGCTTCCATGTTTTAGCATATGAGAACCGATCATTTGGGTCAGGAAAAAAGGGCCTTTCAAGTTTGAGCTCAGAAGATTGTCCCAGTCTTTCTCTTTTATTTTTCCAAAAGGGGTCGGATAAAATCCGGAAGCGTTGTTGATCAAAATATCGATGGGACCCCGCAAAGCAAGCAATTTGCGCGCTTTCGTTTCAAGCGCAGGAACATTTCTGAGATCGGCCTGGAACAAATCTACGCGTACGCCATAATCCGACAATTCTTTCTGAGCAGAAAGAGCATCTTTGCGGGAGGTGTTGTAATGCAGGATTACATTGCATCCGCGTTCGGCCAGGATACGGGCAATGGCGCGTCCGACTCTGCGTGCGCCGCCGGTGATGAGCGCTGTTTTGTCTTGGATTTTCATGAGGGGTGAGTTTATGCTAATATCCGCTTTCGGTCAATATTATGAAAAAAATCATTGTGCTCACAAGCGGCGGCGTGGACAGCTCCATTCTCATCGATTATCTGGTCCGGAAGCGGTATGAAGTGCACCCCGTTTTTATCCGGCAGGGACTCCTTTGGGAACAAGCCGAAATTTATTGGCTTGGAAAATATCTGAAAGCCTATTCCCGAAAATTTAAAACTGCCCGCGTGAAACCTCTGACCGTTCTGGACATTCCATCGCGGAATCTTTACCGAAATCATTGGGGTATTACCGGCAAGAATGTGCCCGGATATTATTCGCAGGACGAAAAAGTGTATCTTCCGGGGAGAAATATTTTGATGCTTTCGGCCGCGGCTGTTTTCGGGGCGGGGCGGGGAATCCGAGAAATCGCTCTGGGGACTTTATCGCGAAATCCGTTCCCGGACGCGTCACGGAAATTTTTTGATTCGGTCCAGAAAATGCTGGGTCTGGGATTGAATCAGAAAATTAAAATTCACACGCCATTTTTAAAATTGAAGAAGAAACAGGTAGCGGCACTTTCTGGCGGACTTCCGCTCAAATTTGTTTTTTCCTGCCTAAAACCGCGAGGACTTAAACCCTGCGGCGCATGCAATAAATGCCGAGAAAGAGAAAAGTTATCCGCCGTAATGCCACGGCGTATCGCGCATGCCAAGTGAATCCACGGGCTTGCGCACTTCCGCTTCAAGGACTTCCGCGGCAAAAACCGTATGATCGCCGTGCTTCATGGAACCGACGACTTTACATTCCACATAAGCCGGAATATCTTTTAACACCGGAGCGCCGGTGACTTTTTCCTCGAATTCCATTCCCCCGATTTTATTGCCTTCGCGATGAACTTTTTTGAAAAAGATCTCGGCGATGCCTTTTTGGTCACGCCCGAGAAAATGGACCACGCAGACTTTTCCCTGCTCCAGGAGCGCATGCGTATGACTATCGGGACGGACGCCCATCATGATCAGAGGCGGGGTAAATGAGGCCTGATTCAGCCAGCTGATGGTCGCGGCGCTCATGTCTTCGCCGTGGCGGGAAGTAACAATGTAAAGTCCGCTAGAAATCATTCTTAATGCCGTTTTCTTAGCTTCCAAATTCATATAAGAGTTCTCCTTTAGGTATATCGTATATCGTATATCGTATATCGTGAATATTTTTTTTCGAAATACTATATGCGAGATACTAGATACGGTTTTTGATATAATCTCCCGTTTATGGAAACGCTCGAACTCAATCTCTCAGAACAGGATAAACTCAAACCCCTCCGCGATGACGTCAAATTTTTAGGGCGTCTTTTGGGCGAGGTGCTCATTGCCCAGGAAGGGAAATCCGTTTTTGATCTCGAAGAAGAGATCCGCAAAACCTCCATCGCGCTTCGCAAACAGTACAACGAAGAGGACGAAAAACGCCTGCTTTCCCTGATTCAGCGCATGGATTCGGAGCGCGCCATCAAAATTATCCGCGCGTTTACCGTCTATTTTCAGCTCACGAATATTGCCGAAGAAAATCACCGCATCCGCCGCAAACGTTATTACGCTTTATTTGATTCGCGCGAGCCGCAAAAAGGTTCGATCGAAGACGCGATGCGTATTCTCCGCGAGGAGAAAATCTCATTCGAGAGATTGCGGAAATTCATCGATGACATGTCCGTGCGCCTGGTGCTTACAGCACATCCCACGGAAGCTCAGCGGCGCTCGATTTTGGCGAAGCTCAAACGCATCGGGACAATTCTGGTGGAGTTCGAAAGCCATGTGCTTTCGCCCATGGAGAAAGAGGAAAGAAAGCAGGAAATTTTAAAAGAAATCACCGCACTCTGGCAAACGGACGAGCTCAGGCGCCGCAAGCAGACGGTGATGGATGAAGTAAAAAACGGACTCTACTACCTCGACGAGATTTTATTCCAGGCCCTTTCGCATATTTACCGCGTCACCCGCCGCGATCTCGAGCGAGTGTACGGAAAAAGTTTTAATTTTCCGGCGTATCTGAGATTTTCATCCTGGATCGGCGCCGACCGCGACGGGAATCCGAACGTGACGCACCGGGAAACCTACGAAACGGCGCTTCGCCTCCAGGAGCTGATTCTCGACAAATATATCCGATCGCTGGGAAAATTGATCGACAGCTTTTCCCAGTCCGCCGAACTGGTGCCCGCGACGCATGAGTTGAAGCAGTCGCTTGAGGCCGACGCCCGCCAATTTAAAAAATTAAGCTGGGACGTTCAGTTCCGCTATCTCGAAGAGCCGTTCCGCGCGAAGCTCATTTTCATGGAACGCAAGCTGAAAGAGTCGCTTTACCGCGTGCGCAAACGGATCGCCAATTTGCCGAAAGAAACCTATTTCCGGGGCTCTGCGCGGCCGTTTTATTCCAACGCCGACGAGCTGATCCGCGACTTGGAAATTTTGCGCAAAAGCCTGATGGAATCGCGCGCCGAAATTCTCGTCAAACGGGAACTCGACCCGTTTTTGATGCAGGTAAATCTCTTTCGTTTTTCCTTTGTTCCGCTCGAGCTTCGCGATCATCGCGACTCCATTCTTTCAGCGGTCGCCGAGCTGATGAAAAAATTCAATCCGGAAGCGGAGGATTTCGGCAAACTTTCCGAAAAAGAACGGCAGGTTCTGCTTTCCGCGGAAATTCTGCACGGCCCCCGGCGTTTGCCCGAACTTAAGGAGCTCAGTCCGCGTACGCGCGAGGTGATGCAAACGCTTGAGGTGGCGCGCGAAATCCGCCAAATTATCGGGCCGAAAGCGGTGGATACGTATATCCTCAGCATGACCGAGGAGCCGAGCGACATGCTGGCGCTGGAATGGCTGCTGCAGATGGCCGGCCTGATTCAATTGGACGGGGACGGGGCTCAATCGGATGTTGAAATCGTCCCGCTTTTTGAGACGATTCATGTTCTGCGGCGCTCGACGGAAATGATGGAAACCCTTTACCGCAATGAAGCCTATCAGCTGTATTTGAAAGCGCGCGCACGCCGTCAGCAGATTATGCTCGGCTATTCTGACTCCAACAAAGACGGCGGATTTGTCACTTCGAACTGGGAATTGTATAAAGCGCAGAAAAACCTGTGCGCCGGCGCCGAAAAGCACGGCGTGAAAATCCAGTTTTTCCACGGCCGGGGCGGTACGATCGGCCGGGGCGGGGGGCCGATGAACGAAGCTATTCTTTCCCAGCCCCGCGGAACGGTTCAAGGACGCATGAAAATCACCGAGCAGGGCGAAATGATTTATTCCAAATACGGAAACCCGTGGATTGCCGAGCGCAATCTGGAGCTGGTGGTGTCCGCCGTGATGACGGCCAGCCTTTCCAAAAAATTTTCCAAACAAAGTTCCAAGGAACCGCTGTGGGAACACATCATGGAAATTCTTTCCGATGCGGCAAACCGCACGTACCGGGCTCTTGTGTATGACGATCCGGATTTTCTCGAATATTTCCGTCAGGCGACGCCCATCAATGAAATCAGCCGTCACCGTATCGGCTCCCGGCCGGCTGCGCGGGACGCTAAAAAAGACGAGACCGAAGTGCGGGCGATTGAGACTTTGCGCGCGATTCCGTGGGTGTTTTCCTGGACGCAGTCGCGCAATAATCTTCCCGGCTGGTTTGGATTCGGATCCGCCTACCGGGCATTTATCAAGTCATTCAAGAAAAAAGGCGAGAAGCAGCTTCAAATGATGTACCGTGACTGGCCGTTTTTCCGCGCTATGATGGACCTGCTGCAGATGAGTATGGCCAAAGCCGATATGCATATCGCCAATCAATACGCGAATATGGTGGAATCGGAAAAAATCCGCGAAAAATTTTTCAGCCGGATTGAAGAAGAATACCGGCTTACCCGGCTTGCGGTTCTCGAAGTTACCGGCCAGAAAGAGCTTCTCGAGGCGAATTATCCGCTTCAAAACTCAATCCGTTTGCGCAATCCTTATATTGATCCTCTGAGTTATTTCCAAATCGCCTGCCTGAAAAAATTGCGCGACGGAAAACGTCTTTCAAAGGAAGAGCGTGCGCTGCTTGAGCGCGCCGTTTTCTTGAGCATTAACGGCATCGCACACGGGCTGAGAAACACGGGATAATGTTTCTTTATTACCTCGAATATATTTTCATCCGCGCCGTCATTTTCTTCGTCAATCTTTTCCCGTTTCCCGCGGTCATGAAATGGGCCGGCAGTTTGGGCCCTCTCCTGCAAAAAATCGTAAAAAAGAAAAACGAAATCGCCCTCGAAAATTTGCGGGCGGCTTACGGAAATGAAAAGTCCGAAGCGGAAATTCAAAAAATCGCGTGCGATTCCTTCATTAATCTGGTCAAGCTGGCGTTTGAGTTCATTCGAATCCCCGAGCTGGCGCGTGACCCGGAAAAAACCGTCCATTTTGTTCATCAAGAACGGCTTTGGAAGGCGCTTGAGAAAGGAAAAGGGCTTATCCTGATCATTTCCCATTTCGGAAATTGGGAACTGATGGCGGTCCGTTCCGCCGCCGAAGGATTGCCGATGAACGCCGTGGCGCGGCCGCTCAAAAATCCGTTCGTTTACGGTTATGTTAAAAAGCTGAGAGGCGCCACGGGGCTTAAAACGATCGACAAAGCCGGCGCGGCGCGGGAAATGCTGAAGCGGCTTTCAAACAATGAAGCGGTTTGCGTGCTGATCGATCAGCGGCAGCAGGAGGGCGGAGTCGCCGTGAACTTTTTCGCTCGTCCGGCGCTTACTTCCGCGCTGCCGGCTTCACTTGCGCTTAAAAAAGATATTCCGGTGATTTCCTGTTTTCATTACCGGGATTCGGATACAGAAGGCCGGCTGGTTGTAAACGAGCCTTTTCAGCTGATTCGCACCGGCAATGAAGAGGCCGATGTTATCGCGAATACACAGATGTTTATGTCAGAGATTGAAAAGGAAGTGCGTAAACAGCCGGGCAATTGGCTGTGGATGCACCGGAGATGGCGTTCGTAGTGGCGAATTTATTCGCTGTCTCTAGCGACTAAAGTCGCCACTACAAACGGCTCGTAGTGGCGAATTTATTCGCTATTTCTAGCGACTGAAGTCGCCACTACAAACGGCTCGTAGCGGCGAATTTATTCGCTGTCTCTAGCGACTGAAGTCGCCACTACAAACGGCTCGTAGTGGCGAATTTATTCGCTGTCTCTAGCGACTGAAGTCGCCACTACAAACGGCTCGTAGTGGCGAATTTATTCGCTGTCTCTAGCGACTAAAGTCGCCACTACGAACCAGCTCGTAGTGGCGAATTTATTCGCTGTCTCTAGCGACTGAAGTCGCCACTACGAACGGCTCGTAGCGGCGAATCTCTTTTTTGATCCGTCCATGATTGAGGCCGAAAGGCGGGCATAACCGTCTTTTTGCAGGCGCGATCCGAAGCCCGCATTCGTTTCCGGATGATTTTCCAGTTCGCACACGGTCCACACAACGGTTTCCAGCGCGGATTTCTTTTTCAGCATGCGCAAGCCTTCGCGGTGAATTTTGGCAAGATCCGCGTTTATTTTCCCAGCCCGCGCGCTTTTCGGATTCACATTTCCGGCGCCGGCATGAAGAATCAAATTGGGTTTGGGCATGGTCTTATTATATCGAAGTGCCGGTTTGCAATCCTCATTGAATTCGTGTATATATTCCTGTTCCGAAAGGCTGTGAAATCATGATGAATAGGAAGGCGGTCGCTCTGCTCTCGGGCGGACTCGACAGCAAACTTGCCATTAAAATTGTTCAAAGCCAGGGCGTAGAAGTTGAGGCCCTTTCCTTTAAAACCCAGTTTAATTGCTGCAAAGACGAAGCCGGAGAAGCCGCCCGGGAATTGGGGGTGAAAGTAACACTTCTGTCTACCGATGAAGAATATTTGAAACTCGTCGAAAAGCCCAAATTCGGCTGGGGGAGGGGGGTCAACCCCTGCGTCGATTGCCGCATTTACATGTTCCGGCTGGCCAAAAAATATATGGAAAAAATCGGCGCTTCTTTTGTGATCACCGGCGAAGTGATGGGGCAAAGGCCGATGTCGCAGATGAAGCATCAAATGGCCGTCATCGAAAAGGAATCCGAGCTTGAAGGCATTCTCGTCCGCCCGCTTTCCGCGAAATTGCTTACGCCGACGCGCCCGGAACTTGAAGGCGTGCTCGACCGGGAAAAACTTTACGGAATCCAGGGCCGCTCGCGCAAAGAGTTGATCGATATGGCCAAGCGCTTCGGCATCGAAAATATTCCGACGCCTTCCAACGGATGCTTGCTCACGGAACCCGATTACGCGGAGCGCGTGCGGGACATGTTTGCGCATCAAACTGGCTATGACCGCTGGGATTATGACGTGCTCAAATCCGGACGCCATTTCCGGCTGTCCGAAACATCCAAAGTCGCTCTTGGAAAAGATCAGCAAGAAAACTGGCGGCTGGAGTCGCTGGCCCAGGAAGGGCGCGGGGTTTATTTTCATCCGGAAAATTTTAAGGGACCCGATGCCCTGCTTACCGGAGATTTCGACCAAACACTTCGTGATCGTGTGGGACATTTAATTTTAAGTCATACAAAAGAAGGCCGCTATAATCCTATCGATGCCCAAGTCAGCTATTCTATGAACGGAAAAAAGGAAATTTTCCGGGCTAAACTGCTGAAAAATCCTCAGGTTTTTCAAACTTTAGGTTCCCGTGGAATGGGAAATAAAACTGATTCTTGATATAACTATTTATATATAAACGGGTTAGAATCCGGCTCATCTACCCAGAATTTGCTTTACCATCCAGCCTTATTTGACGTATTCTTATCTACCTGTTACATTTACCTCACTTATCGGCTTTAAAAGATTTGTATCAGTGGGCCGGAGGTATCTATCATAATGACGTTTTCCAAAAAATCCGGAAGTATCAATTCAATTTCGTTCATCACGGCAATGCTGTTTGTGATGAATATGAGTCTGTCTCTTCCCGTTATTCACGCCGCTCCCGAGAATAATCCGCAGAGATCTTCGAAAGAAATTCTCGGCACGCTTCAGCTTTTTCCGTCTTCGGACTCAAATGGGTCTTCCGTAATTTTTATCCAGGACGCGCACGCAAATTTTGAAGCACAGGCCCGGATCCGCGATATTCTGAAGGAAATTACCCCGTCATTGCGAACACAGACGATTCTGGTAGAAGGAACATCACTCGGACTTAATCCCGAAGTTTTCAAACTGACCTCTTCGAATGAACTCAACAAAAAAATCGCCAACCGTCTCGCGAAAAAGGGTTTAGTTACGGGTGCGGAGCTTTTTACGCTGGAGCCGGAATCTTCCGGCATACAATTTTCCGGTCTCGAGGATGAGGCGCTTTATCAAAAAGAGCGCGAAGCCTTTAAAACCGTAATCCGCCTGAAACGCGACACAAAACGCGCCGTGAGCGTGCTCGACAGCCGTCTTGAAACGTTTAAAGCCCGCATTTTCAATCCGACACTTAAAGATTTAGACCGCAAATTTACCGCTTATGAAAAGGGCCGTCTCGCGATTCTCGGATGGTTTGATTCGCTCCGTGAAATGGTGATCCGGGAGCTGGGATTTTCGCTCAATGATCCGGCCCAGGCGAAAGAATATCCGAATTTGGTGCGTCTGGCGGTCAGTGTGGAAGCTTCCAAAAAACTCGATCCGGAAAAACTGGAAACCGAAAAGAAAAAAATCGCAGCCTCTTTTTCAGACAGGGCGAATTTTGTCCGGTTCATTCAACAGCTTGGGACGGAGAAAGAGAAAAAAGACTCTGTGGCGAACAACAAGCTGGCTTATGAGCTTTATCTTGATTCGGCCAAGCACGGCGTGAACTGGCTGGAGTATCCGGAAATCCGCAAAGCCCTTGCGGCGATGCTCCTTTCCGGCGAGCTTGCCGGCGAAGGATTATTCCGTGAAATGGAGCGTTTGAAGGACGGCCTTTATTCGCATCTGGCTCAATCCGAAAAAGAAAAAGAGGCGATTATTCTCGATAAAGATCTGCGTCTCATGAAAGATGCGCTATCGCTGGAAAGCACGCGCGACATTTGGAATGAAATTAAAGCCCGCAAAAATGATATCGGCCCCCAGGCTTGGCTTTCCCGGTTCAAAAAAATAGATGTCACGACAAACGGCGTGGATTCAAAATTGATCGCGCAGGCTGAATCTGCTTTCGAAAATTCGGTTGCGTTTTATGAATTTGCCGAAAAGCGCGAGCGTGTTTTCATGGAGCGTATTCAGTCCGCTCTCGGCCAAAAATCCGGAAGCAGCGTCATTGTCATCGGCGGAGGGTTTCATACCGAAGGATTGAAGCAGTCCTGCGAAGAAAACAACATGACCTTGGCCGTGATTCAGCCGCGTCTCGGAGGAAAATCCGACATCACGAATTATTACCGTGCCGTATTTGAAAGCGCTTCGCTGCCGTTTGCGGCAAGCAAAATGTCCGCAAAACCCGCTGCAGCAAAAGAGAGATTCATTTCCGCCGATCCCGAACAGCCGGGCGCCGGCGCGCAGGCTCAAAAAAGCCTGATTCTTGAGGAAATCGAAAAAGAGCTTAAAGCCGGAACGCTTCGGGTCACCGATGTGGAAAGTTTAAACCGGAGCTTTCTTTTTAAAAGTTTGGGCGCCCGCGCGGGAGAAGTCACCGGCTCAAACCGTATCGCAGTTTATTACGGCAGTGCGCAAAGCCTTGGTTCCGACAGAATGAGAAAGGTGACTGAATGGGACGCGCTTTCAAAAACCATTCTTGATCTTAGCGGAGAAAAAATCGACCTCAGCCGTCTTATGGAGGATCAGGTAGAAGCAAATGCTATTTTCGATCGGGACAAAAAAGCGATTTCAATTCACGGAGGCGAAGGCAGGTATCGGATTATTGCCGGGGTAAAACCCTCTATGTTTGAAGTAGTCGAAGCGATTCTTGAGGCTAACGAGCTCCCCGCGGATTTCCGAAATCGGTTGGATATATGGGTGAGAACCAAATATCCTGAGGAGTGGCCATTCTATTTAAGCGCAAAACTCAGAACATCCGAGGCGGTGCCGGAAGAAAAAACCGGATTGATTGCCCCGCCGGCGTCGGGAAGATTTGACATTTCCGCATTCCGGACCGCGGAAAAGCCGAAGGAAGAAGCTCCTGCGGCTGTTCAGGTCGAAGATTTAACCACAGAAAGGATTGCCGAAATTCTCTCGGAGAAAAATATCCGCGTGACTCTAGGAAAGGGGACGCAGATTGAAGTTGCGCCGCGAAGCGTGCTTGACCAATTTATATCCATCAATACCAGCGGAGCCAACCCGGTTGCCGTCAATCTTCTTGAGGGAAGCAAACTGATTCTTAAATTCGGTAACGTAAAAATTAACGAAAGCATGACAATGCAGCCGAATGCTGTTCTGGAGATTGCGCCGGTAAGCACTCTTGAACCGGTTGTTTCAATGGCGATGATTCAATTTGGCAAAGCGATGTTGTTTGAGAATAAAAATGCGATCAGAATCGGTGATCGGGCCACAGTATTTTTTAGCGATAACGCGGTTATGAACGGATTGGATTTAAACGTTCAAAAAAACAGGGCCGTAATGTTTCAGCAAAATACGGCTGTCTCCGGGAAAATCGTCGTTCAGGCATTGCCTGAAGCAGAGTTTACGATGCAGGCTTTAGTAGTAGGGGCAGATTCAGAGGTTACATTTGATGATTTAACTATCGGCCCCCAATCAAAAATTATTCCTCAAAGCTCCGGACTTAAGGGAATGTTACCGCCGGTGTTTGCGCATGAACCTCAAACTTATTTTCTTCAGCCTCAGCCCGGAAGCGCTAATAAATTACTGCAGCTGGTTTCCAGCCCAAGGCCTATTACGCAGGGCGTGAGCAATGTTGTCCCTGATGTGCCGCAGATTCAGGCGGGAAGTTTGGGCACTCAGCCTCCTGCCGTGTTGCCTAACCGTATTGCTCCCCAGCCGCCGCAGATACAGAATTTGCCGCAAAATTTGAATCCATTGCCGGATACTCAGACCGCTACTCCGGCAGTAAATATTCCGTCTGCTCCGCGCTTTTCGGATTTACCGCCGGCCGTCGTCAATAATCCCAGAATTCCGCCGGTGACGCCGTTGGTGCCGGGGCTGACTTTTAATGATACGCCGGGAACGCCGGAAGATTTTAGAACGTTTGTTGAGGCTTTTCGCGCGAGCGTGAGACCGCTCTCGAGTCTGACATCCGAAGAAAAACAGCCTTTTGCCCAGGAAATTGACCGTGCCCCGACGGTTTATACCGACCTTTTCACATCTACCGGAATTATTGCCGTGCCGTCAAAAGCGCCGGGCGAGACCGTGGTTTCCTGGCCGGGGATTTTGGCCAAAGTTTCAGAGCCGGCTCGCGTCGAACGCCTTTCGCGCCTCATTCATGATTTGCGTAATCAGCGAGTTGCCGTAAACATCGGCGTCAGCGACCCTGAGGGTTTTTATTCGCTTAACAATGAAGCCTACCGCCAATCAATTGCGGATGTTCTGGAAAAAAACAAGAATTTGGTGGTCCGTATCGTCCATCTGGGTCCGGAATCGGATCTTGCTAAAATCAGAGAGTTTTTTGTTCCTTACGGGGAGCGTTTCGCCGTAGTCGGCGCAACATCGCTCAACTGGGAGTCGCAGCTGCACGGTCAAATGGGAGATGAATTATTGCAGACGGTTCAGCGGCTTGATGCCGGAAAACAGATTCACAATCTCAAAGAACTTTATTCCGGAAAACATATTGCGGTGATACTCACGGATGACCGCTGGCAGGCAGCCCGCGAATTGCCCATGACTTCTATTCTTAAGGTGAGATCATCCGCCAAAACCAAATCGCTGGCTTCAAAACTCTCGAAGGATCCGAACGGCATTACTTATGTGTCCGCTTTGGAAGCGACGCTTGCCGAACTTTGGTCGCTTCGGGAAGGAAATTACCGCGAAATTACCGATCTTTTCCCCGAGGATGTGCTCACATTCTCCGAAGGCCGCATCGGTCTCAACACCCAAACCCTGCTTCAGGCCCGCATCGAAGAAATTCAGCAATTCATGCTGGCTATCGAAAAACTGGCCTACCAAGCTTAATAATAGCGAAAAACGTAGAACGAAAAGCGAAAAACTATGGAAAGCGTCGAAGGCGCTTCATAAGTTTTTCGTTCTTCGCTATTCGCTATTCGCTATTCGCTAGTTTAAGTGCTACCATTTTTATAACAAGGAAGTCATACCCTGGGGATGGCTTTATGGACAAAGACATGGAATTAGAGATACGCAAACATCTGCATGATATCAGCAATGCGCTTACCGTGGTGGTAGGCCGCGCGGAGCTGCTTTCCAAGAGTAAGAATCTGACGGACGAAGATAGAAAAGACATGAGAGAAATTGTTGAGCAGGGATTCGTCTGTTTCAATCTGATTGAAAAGGCCCGGAATGTGTTTAATAGCGAGAGGAGAGAGGGGAGATGAGGATTTTAGTGGTGGATGATGAGGAAAAACTGGCTGCCTTCATTGAGAAGGGACTCAAGGCCGAAGGGTATGCGGTAGATACGGCATTTGACGGCGAAACCGGCCTGAAATACGCTTTTATGAATGAATACGACCTCATCATACTTGATGTCAATCTTCCTAAAATCAGCGGCTATGAGATGTGCAAATCCATACGGGAAGAGAATTCGCGGGTTCCGATTTTATTTCTGACGGGAATGGGCGGGGTGGAGGAGAAGGTTAAGGGACTTAATTTAGGCGGGGACGATTACCTTACCAAACCCTTTCATTTCGATGAATTACTGGCCCGCGTGCGCGCCGTCATACGCCGCGAACAGGAAGCAAAAAAATCCAGCCAGATCAAAATTGGAGACCTTATGATTGACGTTGAAAAGCATAATGTCATCCGTTCGGGCAGGCATATTGATCTCAGCCCGCAGGAGTTTTCTCTGCTGCAATATCTGGCGGTACGTAAAAATCAGGTAGTAAGCCGTACGCGTATTCTTGAGCATGTTTGGCAGAAATCATTTGATCCGGGCACCAATGTGGTAGACGTGCATATCAATCACCTGCGCAGTAAAATCGACAAAGGATTTGATTCTCCCATGATCCATACCATCCGCGGTATGGGCTACATGATCAAAGAAGCCGCTTAAGGACTGTCCCTATCCTATCCTAACCCATGATTATGCCTTTATGCAGGTAAATGCTCGTAGTAGCGACTTTAGTCGCTTTTTAAGGGACTAAAGTCCCCGCTACAAACAGCGAATAAATTCGCTACTACAAACTGCGCTCCAAATTTCCATTACCTGCACTAAAGGCATAATCATGCGTTAGAATGCCAATTTGTCATTAAGACATTTACATCTTCACTTCATTTTTATTTCATGGTAGGGTGCGAGCCTATTTCCGGAAGAGAAAAGGAGCACCTCCATGAAATACCGGATTTTTTCAATGTTGATTACGGGATTAGTTACAGGCTCTCTGATTCTTAGCGCCGGAAGTCTAAGGCCTGCTTATGCTCAGGCTGCCACTACATTTTCAAATTGGACAGATGTTGAGAAGGTAGTCGAAGCCGCATCGATTTATTACCCGGAAAGTGCATACGTTCCTATCGAGATACCAAGCCGGCCTGTTTCCAAAATGATACCGATTAAAAGCCGGACACGGGTTGCTCCGGCGCCTCTTGAAGTGACTGCGACTCGCGTAAAAAAACTGACCGAAAGACTGGAAATCTTCGCTCAGGCGCTGATGGACGGGAATATCAAAGGACTTGCCGCAAAAAAATACGATGAATTCACAACCGAATATCTTTTCGCCGGAGGGATGGAGCTTAGCATGTGGCTCGAAGATGTCAGATCCGATTTTGATTTTCAGAATATTTTTAAAGGAAACGGGCCGTGGATCCTTGTATTTCTGGCCATGTCTCCCACGAGTATGCATGAATATCTTGATGAAATCGATATGCCCGGCGGCGATTCCGGAGCCCTGGATGTCAAGCGCCTGCCGATGGATATGTACGTCCGGCCCGCAGGGGATGAAATAGAAGTCGAACTGTGGGGCGCGGAGAATCTTTCCGTTACTTTCCGCATTAATAGAAAAAATGAAATAAGAGTGGTATAATCCCTCTCGTTTGCAGGCAGTAAAAATTCACCGGGGAGGTGGCCTATGGTCATCGTTTGGGTTAAAGATCTTTTTTTCGGTTCCAAGATAGAAGCTGAGGCCAGGGCGCACCGCGCTTCATGCTGTTTTGTGGAAACCCGCGATGACGCGGTCAAGGCTTTTGAGGCAAATGACGCCACGCTTGCACTGATCGATCTTGACGCCTCGGCTAAAACCCTCGATGCTGTTCGGAATATAAAATCCAAGTCTACCGCTTCCGGAATACGCATTATCGGATTTCTTTCCCATGTGGAAGCGGACTTGGCTAAAAAAGCGCAGATGGCCGGATGTGATGTGGTGATGCCCCGGTCTATTTTCGCAAGGAGCCTGCCGGAAATTTTTAATAAATACCGCGAGATAACGCTTACCGTGCAGTGAAACAGCAATACGACCGTCGCTACCTCGAGTTCATTCACTTATTTAACACGCAAAAATACTGGCACGCGCATGAGGCGCTGGAACATTTGTGGCTGGAAAACCGGGAATGTTCCGACCGTACTTTTTACAAAGCGCTGATCCAGCTTGCCGCGGTTCTGTATCATGTCGAAAAAGGCAATTTTACGGGCGCCTGGGCGCTTTTTGAATCCGCCGGCCGCTACTTGTCGGAATATCCTAAAGATCATCTTGGAATCAGTGCCGGCAAGCTGATTGAGCAAGTCCGGATTTTCACCGCCGGCCGCCAAAAAGAAGGGTCTAGAACAGAGGCCGTGAGGCCGATAATTTACTACAAGCACTAAATCCGAAATTCGAAACAAACCACAAATTCTAAATTTCAAACTTTTTGAATTTGTCTTTTGTTGTTTGTTTCGGATTTTGGATTTAGCGCTTCGAATTTGGAGGAACAATGTGTCTATTAATTGCAGGAATACGTTCTCACCGGAACTTTCCGATTTATATTGCGGCCAACCGCGAAGAAGATCAGAAACGCAAAACTACTTTGCCCAAAATTATCGATGAGGGAAAAATCCTCGTTGCCGGTATTGATGAACGGGAGGGCGGCGCCTGGCTGGGTGTGAATCATGCGAGCATTCTTGCCGCGATCACGAACCGCGAGGAAAAAGGATCCGCCGGGAAAAAACGCTCACGCGGGCAGCTTGTGCTCGAAGTGCTGCGGCAGGACACCCTCGAAAAAATCGTGCCGCTTTTAAAAAAGAACGCGAAATTCTATAAATCGTTCAATCTGCTATACGGAAATTTAAACCTGGCGTATCTGGCTGTCTGGAACGGCAAAAGACTGACAGTGCAGAAAATGGATCCGGGGGTTCATGTGATCACGAGAGGCAACGCGGACGACCGTAAAATCCCGAATGTCAGGCGTGCGTTCGAACTTCTTGAAAAACAGCGCAGCGAAACGGCGATGCCGCAGGATTTTCTGCCTACCGACTGGCGCGATCTGTTTTTTCAGCTCATTCAGGTGTGCAAAGACCACGAACCCGAAAAAAATCAAAAAGAGACGATTTGCCGTCACGATAAGCCGGTAAAAACCGTCAATTCTACTATATTTGCGCTTGGAAACCGCGGAGTTCAATACAGTTTCTTCTGGCATTTGACCGGAAATCCATGTGCCGGCACGTACCGGGATTACACTCAAATGACGCGCAAAGTCATTATTCCCCAAAAAGCGGTTTCGCCTCAAATTGCTTAGCATCCGGAAATTTCATGAAAAACGTAAAATGCATTATTTTAGGCGGCGGACAGGGAAAACGGCTTTTCCCGCTTACCCGCGACCGTTCCAAACCCGCCGTTCCGATCGGAAGCAAATACCGGCTGATTGACATTCCCCTTTCAAACTCCCTGAATTCAGGAATCAAGCAGATCTACATTTTGACGCAGTTTAATTCGGTGTCGCTGAACAACCATATTCATCAGACATATAAATTCGACTACTTTTCGGACATCCGCGTCCGCCTGCTTGCCGCCGAGCAGACCATCGCCAACACAAAATGGTTTCAGGGAACGGCCGATGCCGTGCGCCAGCACATGGTGCATTACAATCTGGCGCCGGATGATGACGTGATGATTCTTTCGGGGGATCATCTGTACCGAATGGATTATAACCAGCTCATTAGCTTTCACAGAGAAAAAAACGCGGACCTTACCATTTCTGTGGTGCCTGTGGCAAAAGGGGAAACTCCCCATTTCGGCATCATGAGCCTCGATGCGAACCAGAAAATCACGAATTTTAAAGAAAAACCCAAAGCAGACGCCGAGCTCGCTGAAGTGAAAATGCCCGCGGAACTTTGCGACCGTTTCGGGATTCCGACAAATCCGCCCAAGTTTCTTGCTTCGATGGGTGTTTATGTATTTAAAGCGTCCGTGCTTGAGAAGCTTTTGTCCGGCACCGAATCCGATTTCGGGAAAGAGCTGATCCCCAAGGCGCTTTTCACCTACCAGGCTTACGGATTTTTATTCAAGGATTATTGGCGCGATATCGGAACGATCGACAGTTATTACGAGGCGTCGATGGAGCTGACCTTTCCCAATCCTCCGTTCAGCTTCATGGGTGAGGAGCGCATCTATACGCATCCGCGGTTTTTGCCGCCCTCACAGATTTTGGATAGCCCTCTCGATCAGGTGCTGATTCCCGAAGGCTGCATCATCCAGAACGCGAAAGTGAAAAAATCCATCGTGGGGCTGCGCTCGGTGATCCGCAAAGGCGCGCATGTGGAGGAAACGGTGCTTTTGGGAGCTGATTATTACGAATGGGGCACGCCGCCCTCAAATTTTCCTCCGATCGGGATCGGGGAAGGAAGCGAAGTCCGCCGGGCCATTATCGATAAAAATGCGCGGATCGGAAAAAAAGTTAAAATTACTAACACGAAAAAACTCGATAATTTCGACAGCCTGAACTACTGCATCCGTGACGGCATCGTGATTATTCCGAAAAACGGAGTCATTCCGGACGGGACAGTGATCTAATGCTTAGAATATCCGAGGATTTGATCGAGCAAATTTCTAAACTGGTAAAGCAGGGATACCCGAAAGAAGTGTGCGGCGTTCTTTTGGGTGAACGGGATATTGAAATAAAGGACGTGAAAGATTTTCACCCGCTGGCCAATGCGACTTCAGAAAACGCCGCAAACCGCTATAAAATCGATCCGGCCGAATACAAAAATATCGAAGAACAGGCGAAACAAGCAGGCCTTGAAATTATCGGAGTTTATCATTCCCATCCCGATGCCGCGGCTAAGCCGTCGGCGGTTGACAGCGACGAAGCCTGGCCGGTTTATTCTTATCTGATCTTTTCCTGCATGAACGGCAAAGGGGTCACTTCAAAATCGTGGGAGTACAACGAATCTTCGAAAAAGTTTGAGGAAGAAGAGCTCGATATTCTCGCCGAGGAAATGGGAGAAGCATAACAGCGAAATTCTAAATCCGAAACACGAAATCCGAAACAAACAACAAATTCAAAATTTGAAAATTTGCTTTTTAGGATTTGTTTCGGATTTCGAATTTAGTGCTTAGAATTTATGATGTTACTGGTAGCGGCGAATTTATTCGCTAAAAACAGCGGCTGAAGCCGCCACTACGAACGAGGGAATGAAGTTGTTAGTTGGTAGTGGCGAATTTATTCGCTAAAAACAGCGGCTAAAGCCGCCACTACGAACGAGGGAATGAAGCCGTTAGTTGGTAGTGGCGAATTTATTCGCTAAAAACAGCGGCTGAAGCCGCCACTACGAACGGGCGAACGAGGGAATGAAGTTGTTAGTTGGTAGCGGCGAATTTATTCGCTAAAAACAGCGGC